>Ga0255338_1000241_pt1 | contig 219494 bp, 217 predicted proteins | sample MeOH1_35cm_T4_19_FD_203715 | JGI IMG/M metagenome (GOLD analysis project Ga0255338, IMG submission 203715) | Sandy soil microbial communities from University of British Columbia, Vancouver, Canada - MeOH1_35cm_T4_195 | ecosystem: Engineered > Artificial ecosystem > Sand microcosm >...
GTAAAAATACAGAAAGGGGAGGCAGCAGATGTAGACTTATCCACAATCGAGTAGCCAAAAATACCTTTAAACCAAGTGGCTCAATATTCGATTGGAATCTGGCTCAGTTTGCCGCTGGAATCAACACTACGCAGGGTTTTGCGCTCATGGAGTTGAACCCGAGTGATGGCAAAGTGGTCGCCCGATTCAGGGATGTTGCACCGCATAGTGGTCCCGACCGATACATCCACTGCTCCCAATTTGTTCTTCCCATCGCCTCGCGCTTTCCGGACCTCGACGTAGAGGTTCACTTCGATCCCGGAGGTGATGGCGCGCACTGGATATTCTCAGCTAAGGGAGCGAATCTTGCAGCCGCGCTTCAAGCAGAACATCCGATGCAGCAACTTATCGAGATACTCGTATGGCACAAGAAGCCTTAACCCTTCGTTCATGTGGGACGGCTGCGTCACCCCACAACTTCGACGTTGATATGGCTTCTCACAGGAAAGAAGAATGAGCATCACACTTGCGGAAGCTGTTCGTACTGTCTTATCAAAATCAAGTCAGCCGCTATCACCCACGCAGATCAAAGATGAAATCAAGGCCAGCTACCCGCACTTGTACATGACTGAAGCCCACCGAGTGGGAATCGATAGGGGCAACTACCAGAGCTTCGATCATGCCCTCTTGAACTCGATCTACTCAATGGTCACAAGGGGCTCCGACTTCGTCATCGATAGAAGCTCAAAGCCGATGCTTGTGTCTCTGGCAACAGACGATGTCGCCGATGAAGCACCGGAAGAGAACTACGAAGCCGAGGTAGGTCTCGTGTATGTTCTATCCACTGGCATGTACACCGCAAATGGAAAGCGCATAGTCAAGATCGGGCACACAACCCAGCCACTGTCGGCAAGAATTACTCAGCTCTACACCACGGGAACGCCCTTCCAGTTTGAAGAGTTGCATTCATGGCGAACCAAGAACTACACCGAGCTGGAGCAGGCTCTTCATAGGCTATTCGCTCCTTTCCGCATCAATCGAGCACGAGAGTTCTTCACTGAAGAAGTCCTGCAATTCGTTGACGCAGTTGCGAATGTCCACGTCGCAATTCAAACAGCGCATGGCGGTCGCGCCGAAGCCTAAATCAAAGTTAACCTTCTACAAACACCCTCGCCTTGCGCGGCGTCACCACCAGCATGTCGCCCTCGCGCAAGCCCATGTCCTTGAACTGCTGCGATGGCATCTGGGCTTCAATGAGGGAGTCGCCCGACGCCTTGCCAGGCCGCTCTTTGCCTTCAACGGGCATCAGTTCCAGCCGGGCAATCGGGCCGATCACGATGGCGCGCTCCAGGTGCGCGACGATGCCTTCGGCGCCGGGTGAATAGCGCTGCACTTCCAGGTCGTGCGGGCGCACATAGGCAAAGGCCTTGGCGTCCTGTGCATCGGCATGCTCGGGGGAATCGATGCGCAGGCCTTCGAGGTGCACTTCGCCTTCGTGGGCGCGGCCATGGAACAGGTTCACGTCGCCCAGAAAGCCGTAGACGAAGGGGCTGGCCGGGTGGTCCCAGACTTCTTGCGGGGACCCGATCTGCTCGACCTTGCCGGCGTTCATCAGCACCACGCGGTCGGCGACTTCCAGCGCTTCCTCCTGGTCATGCGTCACAAAGATGCTGGTCACGTGCAGGTCATCGTGCAGGCGGCGCAACCAGCGGCGCAATTCCTTGCGAACCTTGGCATCGAGGGCGCCAAAAGGCTCGTCGAGCAGCAGCACCTTGGGCTCCACGGCCAGGGCGCGGGCCAGCGCAATACGCTGGCGCTGCCCGCCGGAAAGCTGCGACGGAAAGCGGTCGGCCAGCCAGTCGAGCTGCACCAGGTTGAGCAGCGAATGCACTTTCTCCTTGATCTGCGCTTCGCTGGGCCGCTGGCCGCGTGGCTTGACGCGCAGGCCGAAGGCGACGTTCTCAAACACCGTCATGTGGCGGAACAGCGCGTAGTGCTGGAAGACGAAGCCTACCTGGCGCTCGCGCACATGCACGTCGGTGGTGTCTTCGCCGCTGAACAGAATGCTGCCGCGGTCGGCCGTTTCCAGGCCGGCAATGATGCGCAGCAGCGTGGTCTTGCCGCAGCCCGAGGGGCCAAGCAAGGCGACGAGTTCGCCCGACTCAATGTCCAGGCTCACGTCGCCCAGCGCCTGGAAGTCGCCAAAATGTTTGCTGACGTTGCGGATTTGGATGCTCATATCTTTCTCTTTCTCCCTCTCCAACTTGGAGAGGGTTGGGGTGAGGGCTGGCGTTACCCCTGGCGCTCTGCGAGAGGGAGAGGGGATAACACGGGACGTTCAGGCGGCAAATCAGCCGCAGCCTTCATGTCTGCTTCGTGGCGCCATTCCGCCACCGACTTGATGGCCAGCGTGACCAGCGCCAGAATGGCCAGCAGCGAAGCCACGGCAAAGGCGGCCACTGACTGGTACTCGTTGTACAAAATTTCCACATGCAGCGGCAAGGTGTTGGTCTGCCCGCGGATGTGGCCCGACACCACGGAGACCGCGCCAAACTCGCCCATGGCCCGCGCATTGCACAAAATCACGCCGTAGATCAAACCCCACTTGATGTTGGGCAGCGTGACATGCCAGAAGGTTTGCCAGCCGGTGGCGCCCAGCACGATCGCGGCCTGCTCCTCGTCGTTGCCCTGCGCCTGCATGAGCGGAATCAGCTCGCGCGCGATGAAGGGAAAGGTCACGAACACGGTCGCCAGCACGATGCCGGGCACGGCAAAAATGATTTTGATGTCATGCGCCTGCAACCAGGGGCCAAACCAGCCCTGGGCGCCAAACAGCAGCACATAGATCAGGCCGGCCACCACGGGCGAGACCGAAAACGGCAGGTCCACCAGCGTCGTCAAAAACGACTTGCCGCGAAACTCGTACTTGGCAATGGCCCAGGCTGCGGCCACGCCAAACACCAGATTCAGTGGCACGGCAATCGCCGCGGCGATCAGCGTGAGCTTGATGGCCGACCAGGCATCGGGTTCCTGCAGCGCGGCGAGGTAGGCACCAAAGCCCTTGCGCAAGGCTTCGGTGAACACGGCGGCCAGCGGCAACACCAGGAAGAGAAAGACAAACAGCAACGCGACCGCGATCAGCGTGTAGCGAACCCAGGGCGCTTCAGTCGTTCCGGCCGTAACGCGGCGCACCGGTTGGGCAGATGGCCCGCTCATGCCGGCGCTCCTGCGTTGCGGCGCTGCCAGGCCTGTAATGCGTTGATGACCAGCAGCAGGATGAATGACAGCACCAGCATCACCACGGCCACCGCGGTAGCACCGGCATAGTCGTACTGCTCGAGCTTGCCGATGATGATGAGCGGCGTGATCTCCGAAATCATGGGCATGTTGCCGGCAATAAAGATGACCGATCCGTACTCGCCAATCGCCCGCGCAAAGGCCATGGCAAAGCCCGTCAGCAGCGCCGGCATGATGTGCGGCAGGATGACCCGGGTGAAAATCTGCAGGCGTGTGGCGCCCAGCGAGGTGGCGGCTTCTTCCAGCTCCTTTTCTGCATCTTCCAGCACCGGCTGCACCGTGCGCACCACAAACGGCAGGCCGACAAAGATCAGCGCAATCACCACACCCGCCGGCGTGAAGGCCAGCTTGATGCCCATGGGCTCCAGGTACTGGCCGAGCCAGCCATTGCCGGCCAGCAAGGCCGTCAGCGAGATGCCGGCCACGGCCGTGGGCAGCGCGAAAGGCAGGTCCACCAGCGCGTCGACAATCTTTTTGCCCGGGAACTTGTAGCGCACGAGCACCCAGGCCACCAGCATGCCGAACACCAGATTGACGAGCGCGGCGATCAGCGACGCGCCAAACGTGAGGCGGTAGGAGGCCAGCACGCGCGGCGAGGTCACGGCCATCCAGAACTGATCCAGGGTGAGTGTGAACGTCTTGAAGAACAGCGCCGAGATCGGGATCAGCACGATCAGGCTGAGGTACAGCACGGTATAGCCCAGCGTGAGGTGAAAGCCGGGCAACACCCGCCGGGCAGCCCGTTTGCCGCCCGCAGGCGAGCCCGGCAGCACCGCGGCGGGCGGTGCAACAGAAGACAAGGCAGTCATGGCTTGGGGGCTTACTTGACGGTGTAGAGCTTGTCGAACTGCCCGCCGTCATTGAAGTGGACTTTTTGCGCTTCGCTCAGGGAGCCAAACAACTCCTGCACGGTGAACAGCTGCACGGGCTTGAAGGTGTTGGCGTACTTTTTGAGCACGGTTTGCGAACGCGGACGCAGCGCGTGGCGGGCGGCAATTTCCTGGCCTTCGTCCGAGTAGAGGTAGTTGAGATACGCCCTGGCAAGGTCTGCCGTCCCCTTCTTCGCCACGGTGCGCTCCACCACCGCCACCGGGTTTTCAGCCAAGATGCTGATGGACGGGTAAATCGCGTCCACCTTGCCTTCGCCAAACTCCTTGTTCACCGACAGCACTTCCGATTCGAAGGTGATCAGCACGTCGCCGATATTGCGCTGCAGGAACACCGTGGTGGCATCGCGACCGCCCTTGCCCAGCACGGGTACGTTTTTGTAGAGTTTGCCGACAAACTCGGCGGCCTGCGCATCGCTGGCGCCCTTCTTCTTCGCATAGCCCCAGGCCGCCAGATAGGCGTAGCGGCCATTGCCGCCGGTTTTGGGGTTGACCACGATTACCTGGATGCCAGGCTTGACCAGGTCATCCCAATCCTTGATGCCCTTGGGGTTGCCGTTGCGCACCAGGAACAGCATGGTGGAGGTGGTGGGCGAGGCATTGTCCGGAAAGCGCTTGGCCCAGTCTTTGGCCACGACACCGGCACTGGCCAGAAACTCCACGTCGGTGCTGGTGTTCATGGTCACCACGTCAGCGTCCAGGCCATCGGCCACGGAACGCGCAATGGCGCTGGAGCCGCCGTGCGACTGGTCGACCTTCACATCCTTGCCAGTGGTTTTTTTGTAGTGGGCAATGAAGGCTGCGTTGTAGTCCTTGTAAAACTCGCGCGCCACGTCGTACGAACCATTGAGCAAGGTTTGCGCCGAGGAGATACCGCCCGTGACCAGCGCCAGGGTTGCAAGAGCGATTTTGAATTTTGAAGTCATGCCGTTTCCAGTGAACCAAGAGAGGAGGAAGAAGAAGATGATGAGGATGAAAAATCAGGATGGGCCACCAGGGAGGATTCACCCGCCAGTGACTGTAGCAAGGCCAGGCCCAGCGGCCACTCGCCATGGCCCGACTCGATGTTGATGTGGCCGGCGTCCTGCATCCGCACCAGTTCGCTGCCCCAGGCGCGGGCATAGGCCCCGGCCAGGCGCACCGGGCAGTACGGGTCATTGCTGCTGGCCACCAGCACACTGCGGTAAGGCAGCTTCTGGTAAGGCACTGGCGCGAAGTCGCTGAACACGGCACGCCGCTCGGGGTCGGCCGGTGCCACCAGCAAGGCTCCCTTGATGCGCTCCACCGCCTCAGGCGGCAAATGTGCGGTGGCAATGCAACCCAGGCTGTGCGCCACGATCACCACCGGCTCGCCCTGCTGCACGATGGTGCGGGCGAGCGTGGCCACCCAGGCCTGGCGGGACGGCGTGATCCAGTCGTCCTGCTGCACACGCACCGCGCCCTGCAGGCGCTCGGCCCACAAGCTCTGCCAATGACCAGGGCCGGAATCGCGCCAGCCGGGAACGATGATGAAACGCAAAATAGTGATCCTCAGCAGGTTTCAAGCCAGTGAGAGCAAGCCGGGGCCGCGGAACCGGCTTCGCCGGGCCGCAGGCGCAACGGCCCCCTCGGGGGGCAGCGCATTACGCGAAGCGAAAAGCGTGGGGGCCATTTACTTGTTGGGCTGCGGCGTGATGCGCAGGTAAGGCTTGACGGCCCTGAATCCCTTGGGAAAACGCTGGGCCAGCTCGGCCGGATCCTGCAGGCTGGGCACGATGATCACATCGTCGCCATCTTTCCAGTTCACGGGCGTGGCCACCTTGTAGCCGTCGGTCAGCTGCAGCGAGTCAATGACGCGCAGGATCTCGTCGAAATTGCGGCCGGTGCTGGCGGGGTACGTGAAGGTGGTGCGAATAGCCTTTTTCGGGTCGATGATGAACACGCTGCGCACCGTGGCCGTGGGGCCGGTGCTCAAGGCGTTCGGGTGAATCATGTCATACAGGTTGGCCACCTTGCGGTCGGCATCCGCCAGGATGGGGAAGTTCACCGTGGTGTTTTGCGTCTCATTGATGTCATTCACCCACTTACCGTGCGACTCCAGCGGGTCCACGCTGATGGCGATGGGTTTGACATGGCGTTTGGCAAATTCGCTGCTCAGGGCTGCGGTCTTGCCCAGTTCGGTGGTGCATACCGGCGTGAAGTCAGCGGGATGGGAAAACAGCACAACCCAGGAGTCGCCCGCCCACTCGTGAAAGGAAATCGTCCCTTCTGTGGAGGCCTGTGTGAAGTCAGGGGCGATGTCGCCGAGCCGGAGGGTTGCCATGATTTGATCCTTGATGTTGTTGAACTAAAAAGCATTGTGGGGAGCAAGTGTTAAAACTCAAAAGAATATATAGCTCTTAATTTATCTCTACTTTTGCATAACGACGTTTTGGAGAGTTTGGCCCTTCAGGCTTGGTTTTGTACTTTCGGGTGGGGAGTCTCCTCTGAAGGCTGCTGGCCGGGACTCGCCCCGGCGGGCGACTTACTTTTCTTTGCTTCGCCAAAGAAACCTAAGGAAAAGAAAGGCGACCCGCAGTCTGGGTCCTTGCGCTTCGCTCCAGGCAACCTGCGCTGCTCGACTCCGGCGGGGGTCCGCAGAACTCGCTTCGCTCAAACAACTGCGGCCCTGATCCCGCCTCCATCTGCGCTGCTCGGCCCAGCCACACGGGTGGGGAGCGGGTACCGAAGAGATACCAAAACCAAATACACAAGAAACCAATACAACAAGGACACGCCATGGCGTGTCCTCGTGGTTTTAGGTATTCGGGTTCTGGTATTTGGCTGTTTGGCATTGCTTGCCCCAACCCCTTCTGTCTGCGCCGAGGAGCGCAGGGCCAGGCGGATCAGGGATCGCGATTGTCTGAGCCGCAGGCGAGTTGAGCGAGACCCCGCCTGGCCCGAGCACCGCAGGCTGCCCCGTAGCGCAGCGCAGGGGTCGCAGACAGCAGGGTCGCCTTTTCTTTTGCTTACTTTTCTTTTGGCGAAGCAAAAGAAAAGTGAGTAGCCGCCGGGCTACCCCCGGCCAGCAACCCTCAGCAAAGCCAACAAGCTATCAATTAAATAGCACCTCCAATCACCAACCAAACCTCAAACCAAAGTCTCCCCCCGCATATGCGCCCCCAAAAAATCCAGGAAACTGCGCACCGCAGGCACCTGCCCGCGCCTCGAAGGAAACACGGCATGGGCCACGCCCGGTTTGGGCGCCCAGCCGGGCAGCACTGGCACCAGTAACTGGGCCTGCTGTTCAGCGGCGCTGAGCGAACTGGGCAAAAAGCTGATGCCTGTACCCGCCAGCACCGCCAGCTTGAGCGTCTGCAGGTCATCGGCGACATAGCGAGGCTGGTGTTGCAGTACGAACTCCTGTCCCTCGGGGCCCAGCAGCGTCCAGGATGAACGGCCGTCTACCCATGACATGGCGACGGTGTCCAGCCGCATCAGGTCTTCAGGCTTTTCGGGCCGGCCTTGCCGCGCCAGCAGGGTCGGGCTGGCCAGCAGGTGTCCCTCGCTGGAGCCCAGGTTTTTAACCACCAGGCTGCCGCTGTCTTCCAGCGTGGGCCGTACCCGCAGCGCAATGTCTATGCCTTCGTCCACGAGATCCACCACCCGGTTGGTCACGCGCATGTCGATCTTGACCTGGGGATGCAGCGCCATGAAGCGCGGCACCAGGTAGCCCAGTGTGCTTTGCGCCAGCGTGACCGGGCAGGTAATGCGGACAGTGCCGCGGGGCTCCACCTGGATCTGGGCCACGGCTTCGGCGGCCGCCAGGGCTTCATCCCGCATGGCACTGCAGTGGCGCAGGTAGATCTCGCCAATCTCCGTCAGCGAAAGTTTGCGGGTGGTGCGCTGCAGCAGCCGCACGCCGAGTCGCGCCTCCAGCTCGGCCACCCGGCGCGACAGGCGCGATTTGGGCAGGCCCAGCGAGCGCCCGGCGGCGGCAAAACCGCCCCGCTCTGCCACCTCGGCAAAGTACAGCATGTCATTCAGGTCCTGCATGAAATTCCTCCGGTTTTGACCTTGTAACGGAATTCAAGGCGCATATTCACTACATAGGCAGGACAATCTATCGCAATTTTGCCGACTTATCAAACAATCGACCCACCCGCACAATCTATCCATGGCTGCGATTCATGGTGAATACGGCCAAACAACCTGATTCAACCTCAACCCAAGGAAATTCATCATGAGCAAACTGCTTCACATCGACTCCAGCATTCTTGGCGGCAACTCGGTTTCCCGCCAACTCACGGCACAAATCGTCGCTTCGTGGCGCGCCAGCAACCCCGGCACCGACGTCAGCTACCTCGACCTGGCGGTGGAAACCCCCAGCCACCTGTCGGCCGAATCCCTCGGCTTTCGGGCCCCTGCCGGTGCCGAGCTGAACGACGTGCAAAAACGTGAAAACGCCATCTCCGAAGCACTGGTGTCGCAATTCCTGGCCGCCGATGTGATCGTGGTCGGTGCTCCGCTGTACAACTTTGCGATTCCGACTCAGCTCAAGTCCTGGATTGACCGCGTGGCACAAGTCGGCCGTACCTTCAAATACACCGACAAAGGCCCTGTTGGCCTGGCCGGTGGCAAAACCGTGGTCGTCGCCTCTACCCGTGGCGGCGTGTATTCCACCAGCGACGCTGCCAGCGCCATGGAGCACCAGGAAAGCTACCTGAAGGTGGTGTTTGGTTTCTTCGGCATCACCGACGTGCGCTTTGTGCGCGCCGAAGGCCTGGCCATGGGCGAAGGAGCCAAGGCCGCAGCGCTGGCAGCGGCTGAAGTTGAAATCAAGGCACAAACCACGGTGGCTGCCAACCAGCCCCTGGCCGCATTGGCCGCCTGACGTCTTCAGGCACCCACAAAAAAGCCCGCGGTTGCGGGCTTTTTTTTGCAGGTCCGAGCGAGCCTGCCACCGGGATCAAATTACCCCATGCGCTTAACCCACGTGCGTTTTCACCCAGGCTACATACTGGTCCACCCAGCCCTGCAAAAACTTCTTGATGCCATCCCCAAGGCTGCCGTCCGCATTGAAAACCCCCTCTTTGGCCTGAACGAACGCCTCGGGTTGGCCCAGTACCGGCACATCGAGGTAAGCCAGAATATTGCGCAAGTGCTGCTGGGCCAGTGCCGTGCCAAGGGCGCCGACGGAGACTCCGATCACCCCCGCCGGCTTGCCCGCCCACGCGTTCTGACCATAGGGACGCGAAGCGTGGTCAATGGCGTTTTTCAGCACACCGGGCAGTGAGCGGTTGTACTCGGGTGTGACAAACAGCAAACCCTGCGCCGCGGCGATCTCGCCCTTGATGCGCTTGACCTGCTCGGACGGGTTGCCGTCGTCGTCCTGGTTGTACAGCGGCAAATCGTCAATGCGCAGATGGGTAAAGCTGAACTCGGCCGGAAACAGCTTTTCCAACGCCTTGGCGAGTTTCTTGTTGAAGGAATCCTTGCGCAGACTGCCGACGACGACAGCGATGGTGAATTTGGCCATGAAATACTCCAGGAAAGTGTTCAAGGGTTGGGCCGGGAAATGGCGGCTCCATTATGGGACGCCCTCGGACCGGTGCCTTGTAGGACTGCAAGCTGACAAAATGCCCTTGCCCAACTCACTGGCCACTCAGAATCCGGCCAGCACCGACCCCTTGAATTCGGTCTGGATGAACTTGCGAATTTCTTCCGAGTGGTAGGCCTTGACCAGCCTGGCCACCCACGGCTTGTCCTTGTCTTGCTCGCGCACAGCCAGCAGGTTCACATAAGGTGACTTGGCGGACTCCTGCGCAATGGCGTCCTTTGTGGGATTCAGGCCGGCTGACAAAGCGAAATTGGTGTTGACGGTGGCGGCATCCAGGTCGTCGAGCGAGCGCGGCAGCTGGGCGGCGTCCAGCTCCACAAACCTGAGTTTTTTCGGGTTGTCCGTCACATCCAGCGGCGTGGCCTTGAGGCCGGCTTCGGGCTTGAGCTTGATCAGGCCCTGGTCCTGCAACACCAGCAGCGCGCGGCCGCCATTGGTCGGGTCGTTCGGGATGCCGAAACGGGCGCCTTCTTTCAGGTCTTTCAGATTTTTAACCTTCCTGGAATACACGCCAATCGGGAAGTTGACGGTGTAGCCGACCGAGACGATCTTGTAACCGCGGTCCTTGACCTGCTGGTCGAGGTAAGGCTTGTGCTGGTAGCTGTTGCCATCCAGGTCGCCGGCGGCCAGCGCGGCGTTGGGCTGGATGTAGTCGCTGAACTCGACGATCTGGATTTTCAGGCCGTCTTTCTCGGCAATCTTTTTGACCTGCTCAAAGATCTGCGCATGCGGGCCGGCGGTAACGCCGATTTTGAGCGGCTTGTCCTGCGCGAGCACGGCGGCGGGCAAGACTGCGGCCAGCGCGAGCGCGACGGCGGATTGGATGAAAGTGCGCTTGTTCATGGTGTTTCCTTTGGATTGCAAAAAAGTTTTGTCTTGTTCCCTCTCCCTTTGGGAGAGGGAGAGGGAGGAGCCTGACCATTCATCAACATCGCTGTGCCAATGCCGATTCATGTCTTGCCCCCTCTCCCCCGGGGAGAGGGTTGGGGTGAGGGCTTGCGGCTTTGGCACCGGTAGCAGCGACTCGACCGCCGTCGGCCCTCACCCCTGCCCTCTCCCAGTGGGAGAGGGAGATGAAGACCTCGCTCATTTGTGGCTTAACCTGCGCACGGCCCAGTCACCCAGGCTTTGCACCGCCTGCACAAACAGGATCAGCACCAGCACCACCGCCAGCATCACTTCCGGCAAAAAGCGCTGGTAGCCGTAGCGAATACCCAGGTCGCCCAGTCCGCCGCCGCCGATGGCGCCGGCCATGGCCGAGTAGCCGGTCAAACTCACAAAGGTGATCGTCAGACCCGCCACAATGCCGGGCAGCGCTTCGGGCAGCAGCACCTTGACCACGATCTGCCGCGTGGTCGCGCCCATGGCCAGCGCCGCTTCAATCAGGCCGTGATCGACCTCGCGCAGCGAGGCTTCCACCAGCCGCGCAATAAAAGGCGCCGCCGCAATCGTGAGCGGCACCACGGCCGCTGCCGTGCCGATGGATGAACCCGTGAGAAGGCGCGTCAGCGGAATGATGGCCACCAGCAGGATGATGAAAGGCGTGGAGCGCACGGCGTTCACGATGCCGCCGACCACGCGGTTCACGCCCCCGTTCTGCAGCACGCCGCCCTCATCCGTCAACCGCAGGAAAACGCCCAGCGGAACGCCGATCAATGCACCCACCAGGCCTGAAATGCCGACCATGACGATGGTTTCCCAGAGCGAGCTGACAAACAGCTCCAGCAGGGCCTGCGAAAAATTACTGAACATGGCTGAAACCTCCCGCCAATCCGACTGGCAATACTCCGTCGACCTGATCCACATGCACGCCAGCGCCGCGCAAATGCGCCAATGCCGCATTGAGCTGCTCGCGCGCTCCGCGCGCAAACACGGCCAGCGAGCCGAAAGGCTTGCCCTGGATCTCGTCCACCTGCCCATGCACGATGGACAGGTCAATGCCAAAGCGGCGAATCACGTCCGACAGCAAGGGCCTGTCAGACTCGTCGCCCGCAAACGCCAGGCGCAACAGCTGCCCTTCCTCGGGGTGCCCGGCACTCATCAGTGTGCGTATGCGCACCAGCACGCTGTCGGGCAGGTCCTGCGGCACGATCTCGGCAATCAGGCTGCGCGTGGTGTCATGCTGCGGGCGGGTGAAGACATCAATCACCGGGCCACTTTCGACAATACGTCCGGCATCAATCACCGCCACGCGGTCGGCCACCTGCTTGATCACCTGCATCTGGTGCGTGATCAGCACAATCGTCAACCCGAATTCCTTGTTGATCTGCTGGAGCAGGCCCAGGATGGAGCGCGTGGTTTCAGGGTCCAGGGCAGACGTTGCCTCGTCGGACAGCAGCACCTTGGGCCGGTTGGCCAGCGCACGCGCAATGCCCACCCGCTGTTTTTGCCCGCCGCTGATCTGCGCCGGGTAACGGTCTGCCAGGGCACTCAGGCCGACCAGGTCGAGCAGTGGTTCGACGCGGGCCTTGATGTCCGCAGCGGACAGGCCCGCAATTTCCAGAGGCAAGGCCACGTTGCCATACACCGTGCGCGACGAGAGCAGGTTGAAATGCTGAAAGATGATGCCGATGTCGCGCCGCGCCACACGCAGTGCATCGCCATTCAGCGAGGTCAGTTCCCGGCCATCGACCAGCACCTGACCGGCGGTGGGCCGATTCAGCAGGTTGATCACCCGCACCAGCGAGCTTTTGCCCGCACCGCTGCGGCCAATGATGCCGTATACCTCGCCGGGATTGATGTGAAGGTCGACGCCCCTCAGCGCCTCGACCGGGCCTATGGGACCCTTGTACGTTTGAAAAATACCTTTGAGCTCGATCATGAAAACCCGTTATGGCCCCTCACCTTTTAAGCAAGCGTGGTGGGCTCTTTTTTGGAACAGGTAAGGAATTTAGAGGCATCTCATCAAAATTCAAAATAATATTAAATAGGTTTAATAGATTTTTAAGTAGTTATATTGAGACCTGCTCATTCGGGCACTTGCGTCGACCGGGGACAGACCTTGCCGATACTTCCCCAAATCAGCCACAACGACTACCCTTCATGGGGCGGCATGCCTTGCCGCAGGCAGGCTGCTCCCATTGCTCATCCTGGAAATTGCCATGAACCACGAACTCTCGCGTCTGGCGGCCACCATCCACATCAATGAACCTCGCCACGAAGCGCTCCGCCTGGCCTTTGGCCTTGCCTGTGCTTCCCGAGTGCAGCACCTCCTGGAAGACCCCAAAGCCATCGACTGCCTCGCAGCGCTTCAGGCCTTCGTTGACGGCAAACTGGACAGACCCACCCTGGTACGGGCCACGCAGGAAATTGCCACGCTTGCCAACAGCCACCGGGGCTCCAACTCCCTTGACGGATCGGCGCATGCGGCCGTCTCTGCGACCTACGCCTTGGCCAACGCGCTGGCCGGCCGCGCCCTTGAAGCGGCCAGCTACGCGGCTTACGCTGCTGTCTATGGCTATGGTGGCTATGCGGTTACCGATCCGACGGCTTTTGAGGGCGAGTTTGCGTGGCAGATTGAGAAGTTCAAGGAGCTGGCCGCGGCCTGCACGACTCACTGCGGCGCCTGACGCCCTGGCTGCCTGTGAAAAAAGCGTCCAGATCGTCCATGAGCGGAACATCCGCTCAGCCGAAAAATTGCACCAACCCTGGGTGGCGCGTGTCACCGGCCAATTAATGGCGACCTACGACTTGCTCGAGTCGGAACTTCGGCGCCAGCCGCTGACAGCGAGCCGCGACACCATCGGCCAGGATGGCGTGAGCGCAGCGGTGGCGTAGCACTTCACGCAAGCGATGCTTCCCGAAGTGGTGCCCATGACCCGCTACCCAGTGTTGCGCGAATTCTCATTGCAGGCGGAGCAACTGCCGGAGTTCATGGCAGCGCCCCACAGCGACCTCACGTACCACGACAAGCGCTAGTGCAGTGTTGCACGCTATCTGGAAAATAAAACCGCGTCTTTCGCGCCATGGCGGCGTTGCAAATCCGCGCGATACCTGCACCTGCGGGTATCACTGTGGTTTGCGCCTTGCCCTGACACAACATCTATCGCTTTTACGGGTTCCATCAAGCATGCAACCCTGCACTAACGGGCCGGCATCAAAGACAGGCGGTCAAGCCTGTGCAAGGCGGCCGGCCCCTCGAACTGAACCGCTGCCGCGGCGCGGCGGCGGTGTGGCCGTTGGTGCAAGGCTGAAGCCCCTGCCCCTGATGCCAGGCCCGCAGGCCGGCTTTCTGCAAACTCCGGCAGGTACACGGCCAGTGGCTCGAAGTTGGCCACTATCCAGGGACACACCCAATGGCGCACCCAGCGGGCCATGGCAATCTTCGGGTCACCCATGCGAAGGCTGTCGGCAAACCGCCGACTATTGAAAAAATGCGCGACATGCTGCTCCACCAGCGGTGTCGCTTCGTCGGCTACCCAGTCCAGAAACGCCGGTGACATGTTGAGGCAACTCGCCTTGACGAGGTCATTCACGAGGTCGTCCAGGGCGGCGACCGCGACGATGGAAGCTTCTTCGACAGAAATAGAGCGCATACGAATCATGAGGCGGGAAACAACGGTGGAAATTGCGGGACGCATGTGAAACCAAAAAAGGACGAGGCTCGATCTTGCACGGGGAAAATGACACCTCGATGTCGCCCATGTCGCCTTGTATGCCGTCGCTGTTTGGACACCGCGGGCACCGGACTTAAACTCTCCGCTTCGGGCGACAACGTATCGCCACCGCACTGGGGCCTCAAACCGCGCCAGCCGACGACCACACTCGCCTGCCGCAAGTCGGCCCGCGCCCGTCTTTCACCTTCCTGAGCCTTTGTCTATGCCATTTTCTTCACTGGGCTTCTCGCCGGCGCTGTTGCCGGCTTTTCTGCGCGCCATCGGCGACAAAGGCTACCTTGCACCCACCGCCATTCAGTCGCAAGCCATTCCGGCGATCCTGCTGGGTCGCGATGTGGTGGGCTCGGCCCAAACGGGCTCGGGCAAAACAGCCGCCTTTTCATTGCCCATGCTGCAACAGCTGGCTAAAGCGCCTGCTCAAGCGCCGCGGCGCGTGCGCGGCCTGATCCTGGTGCCCACGCGCGAGCTGGCCGCGCAGGTGGGTGAGGCCATCGCCGGCTTCGCCAAATACCTGCCGCAACGCATCAAGGTGGCCGTGGTGTTTGGCGGCGTGTCCATCAATCCGCAAATGATGAACCTGCGCGGTGGCGCTGACATCGTCGTGGCCACGCCGGGGCGCCTGATCGACCTGCTCGAACACAATGCACTGAAAATTTCCGAGGTGAGCACGTTGGTGCTGGACGAGGCAGACCGCCTGCTGGATCTGGGCTTTGGCGAAGAACTGGGCCGCATCCAGGAGTTGCTTCCACCCCGGCGCCAAAACCTCTTTTTCTCGGCCACGTTCCCGCCAGCCATCGAGGCTCTGGCTGAAAGCATGTTGCACAACCCGCTGCGCATTGAAGTGCAGGCGACACCTGAGGCCACACCCGACATCGCGCAACGCGCCATTCAAGTCGATGCCAGCCGCCGGACGCAACTGCTGCGCCATCTGGTGCAAACCGAGAAGTGGGAACGCGCACTGGTGTTTGTGGCCACCAAACACGCGGCGGAAATCGTGGCCGACAAACTGCGTAAAGTGCACATCGAGGCCGAGCCTTTTCATGGCGAGCTGAGCCAGGGCAAGCGCACCCAGGTCCTGCAGGACTTCAAGATCAAGGCCGTGCAGGTAGTGGTGGCCACTGACGTCGCCGCCCGGGGCATCGACATTACGCAGATGCCGGTGGTGGTGAACTACGATCTGCCGCGCTCAGCGGTGGACTACACGCACCGCATCGGCCGTACTGGCCGCGCCGGCCAACGCGGTCTGGCCATCAGTTTTGTGAGTGCGGACACCGAGGCGCACCTTCGCCTGATTGAAAAGCGCCAGGGCATCAAGGTGCCACGTGAGCAGGTTGTGGGGTTTGAGCCGCTTGAAACGCAGGCGCCCAACGCGGCTGACCCCGCATCTACCGGCGGCATCAAGGGCAAGCGCCCGAGCAAAAAAGACAAGCTGCGCGAAGCGGCCGCACGCGCGCAGACGCAGGATAAATAGCAAGGCGGACAGCGAAGCTGCGGCTATTGCCTATTGCCTATTACGTATCTACGTCGCTCCCGGTAGTGGCCGGCCGGGCAGCGCGATGGCCAGGCTTTGCCACCACCTCCACATAAAACTGGTCGCCGCCCTCTTTCACCAGGGCATCCGCGGAACTGATCAGGTCAGCAAACGGCACCACGGAGGCCGTGGCTTCGCTGGCGCCGCACTTGCAGTCAAAGTCCCAGAAATCAACGCCAACCGGCAAAGCTTTGGCGCGTTCGCGTTTGATGTATTTGCGGATGTCGTGCTTGGCGGCGTCGAGCAGGCGGTCGCGGTTCTTGCCTTCGATGTTGAGTTGGTAGGTTTTTCTCACGGGTATCCCTGGTGTGTCATTGATGTGTCATGGGTGCGGCGAATGCCACCGGCAGGCGCATCAAAATTGCGCAGCCTGATTCAGAAGAGTTCGATTATCGGCCCCCGACACGGCTGCCAGGCCACACAGCCAACAAAGGCCACAATCTGCCCGGCACAGGGTTTGCTTGCGATTTCGTGTGCCCCGCGCACCTCGCGACTTCCTCTATCAAAGGAGATTGACATGCTCGGTTTAACGCCTCTGGGCGCCATTCACACCACGATCAGCCTGGTTGCTGTCGCCGCGGGTGCGATGGCTTTTTTCCGCTACAAGGAAATATTGATCAAAACCACGCTCGGCAAGGTCTATGTGGTCACCACCGTCCTCACCTGCCTGACTGGTTTTGGCATCTTCCAGCATGGCGGCTTCGGCAAGCCCCACGTGCTGGGCATCATCACGCTGATGGCATTGCTGCTGGCGGCCGTGGCGGGCCGCACCCAGCTGCTGGGCCGCGCCTCGCCCTATGTGGAAACTGTCAGTTATTCGGCTACGTTTCTGTTTCACATGATTCCCGGTATTACCGAGACCTCGACCCGCCTGCCGCTGGGCGCACCTTTGCTGGCCAACGCAGAAGCGCCGGAACTGAAGGTGGCGACCGGGGTGCTGTTGGTGCTGTTCTTCATTGGCGCGACACTGCAGGCGCGACGTTTGCACAGCAGAAATGCCGCGCTGGCCGGTGCACTGGTGGCGCCTGCTCCCTGAGCTGCGAAGAGCATCAGGTGACCGTCAGGTGGCCAGCAGCACCTTGTCAATGGCCTCGTGCAGGTGCTGCACCCCAAATGAAACGTCTGTGACCATCCCGTTGACATAAAACGCGGGGGTCGAGCGAATGTCCAGATGCCTTGCGCCCAGTATGTGCTCCTGCACGCGCTGCAGGTAGACATGGTCTCTCATTTCGTTCCGGTACCGCGGCATGTCCAGGCCCACCTGCTCCGCGTAGTCGAGCAGGTGCTTTTCCGTGAGGTGTTGCTGGTGCGTGAAAAGCAGGTCGTACATAGGCCAGAACTTGCCCTGGGCAGCGGCCGCTTCCGCCGCTTCAGCGGCCAGTTCGGCGTGCGGATGTATTTCCCGCAGCGGGAAATGGCGAAACACAAAGCGCAACTGCTGGCCGAAATGCGGGAGCATCACTTTCAAACCCGCATAGGCCTGCCGGCACAGCGGGCATTCAAAATCGCCATACTCAACCACCGTGACAGCGGCGAACGACTGGCCACGAATGTGATCGGTTGCCCCGTCAGGGGCTAGCAGCGCGTCCCGGGTGTTCATGGTGCTCACCTTTTACATGCGACTTTACCTGTGCATTTATCTGTGTCCAAACAGTCCCATGCACAGTATGCGCCAAGGGCAATCCCATGATCAATGCATCAATGCGGGACTCAGCCGGCCGCGTTCTCCAGCGCTTCGTCCAGCGCCTTGCATGACGGGGAGCACACTGCCTGGGACTTGCCGAGCACCTTTCGGGTGCCCATCAGGGAGCGGGCGCGATGCTTGCCACACATGAAACACGACATGGTGGCGGCGCCAAAAGACGTGGTGGCCGCAAACGGCGATCCCGATACCTTGGACTTGTAGCGCAGGCCGTCAGCGAGGACAGCGGTTTTGGCGTCAGCTCTTGCCATTGTTTGGATCTTCCTTGGGTTGGGTTGTTGAACGGTTCATGGCCCGATGAATGGCCTCTTTAGCCTCGCGCTCTGCAGCCAGCGAGGCGTCCAGTGCGGAGCGGCAGAGGCCCGCATACTGGTAGTTGACGTTTTCATAGAGTTCAGCGGCAGCCGGATGGGTATCGAGCAAGGCGCCCAGCGCCATGCCGGGCTCGACTTCGCCGAGCTCAGCAACGAGGTGCTGCACGACAGACAGGTATTGCTCGGCACCCACCGGTTCGGCACTGTGCTCCAGCCGCTCAAGCAGTTCGGCCAGCACGTGCGTCACCGTGAGGTTGGTTTTGGGAGGCTGTGATTTGGTGGCGTTCATGAAAAGAAACTGGGGGTTCCTTCCCCAAATACAAGCACTTGCAATACCGGAGCGTGTTTACCTGTGCCGGTCGCCAGAGCCAATTTGGCATAATCCGGGTGCGCCCTGAATGCTATATTTTTTATAGCCTCCGGTGCTTGTCTGCCATGGGTTGGAGACCAATTTTACCGCTAAAAGCAATTTGGCCGCTTTCCCGGGGATTTAAGGAGGTCTTTTTACCGGTATCTGCGCAGCATCAGCGACCCCGCCCCAACCACCGACTTGCGGGCCTGCGGCGTACCCGGCGCAGCTCCCTCCCCCATGGGCAGGTTTCCTCCACAAAACCGTTACTCCGCCCCCACGCGCTCTGTTGCAGCCAAATGGCTCACCAGCAGTTGCGCCGCCGCTGACAGGCTGGACGCATCCCTAAAGCAGATGGCAAAGCGGCGACTGGCCCAGGCATCAAGCAGGGGCACCACGCGCAAGCCATACGTGCGGGCATACGGTTCGGCCACTTCGCGCGGCACCACGCTGATGGCCAGGTTGGCGCGCACCACGCGCAAAACGGCTTCAAAGTTGGACACGATCACGCGGTGCATGATGGCCTTGCCCTTGAGCGCGGCTGCGCGCTGCAGCAGCATCTGCACGGCGCTTTGCACCGGCAGGCTGACATGTTCGTAATCCAGCGTCTGCTCGAAGTGCAAAGTCTCGTGCCGGGCCAGCGGATGCGACGGGTGCACCACCATGGCCAGATGGTCGCGGCGGTAGCCGCGCGACTGCAGGCCGGTCAGGTCGGCGGCATCCCAGCAGATGCCGACCGAGGCCACACCCTCCTTGATGCCGCGAATCACGTCGGGACTGACACGTTCTTCCATGCTGACCTGGATGTCGTGGTGCGCCGGTACCTGCAAAAAGTCTGCCACGTCATCGGCCAACGACTCCGCCATGACAGATGCCGTCGCCAGGATGCGAACCTGGCCACGCACGCCCAGCGCATAAGCGGCCATGTCGCGCTCGATCTGTTCAGCGCTGGCCAGCATGGTGCGCGCGTGTTCCAGCAAGCTCTCACCGGCGGGGGTGGGCTCAACGCCCCGGCGCCGGCGCACCAGCAGCGGCGTGCCGACGGTGTCCTCCAGCTGGGCCAGCCGCTTGCTGATGGCCGAGCCTACGATGTTGGCCTGCTCGGCGGCCCGGGCGATGCTGCGCGTCTCGCACACGGCGGCAAACAGCCGCAAAGTGGTCATGTCCAGGTCTCTCATGGGTGACTCCGGTAATTTCCGCGCAGGGCGCAGTACGGGTCCATGCCGTTAGATATTCCAATTTGGAACATTATCAGTTCCAAAATTGATAAGCCAAACCATTCGGGAAATTCTAAACTGTGCCCCATTGATTGAAAACACATCGGAGACAGTCCTGTGAACTTGCCCTCAAGCGCCACTTCATCGGCAACCGCCAACAAACAGGCCCTGCCGCCGCAGGTCAGCATTCGCGAGGTGGGCCTGCGCGACGGCTTGCAGAGCATCGCCACCGTCATGCCCACGGCCCGCAAACTCGCCTGGATACAAAGCGCCTACGAGGCCGGCCAGCGCGAAATCGAGGTCGGCTCTTTTGTGCCGGCGCGGCTGCTGCCGCAACTGGCTGACACCGCCGAGCTGGTAGCCTACGCCAAAACCTTGCCTGGTCTCGTTGCCTCGGTGCTCGTGCCCAATCTCAAGGGCGCCGAGCGCGCCATCGAATCGGGCGCCGACCTGATGCTGCTGCCGCTGTCGGCCAGCCATGCCCACAGCCTGGCCAACTTGCGCAAAACGCCTGATGAAGTGGTGCAGGAAATTGGCCGCATTCGGGCGGCGCGTGATGCCTCGGGCTCGAAAATCCTGATCGAGGTGGGCTTTAGCACGGCATTTGGCTGCACGCTGCAGGGCCGGGTCGAGCCGTCCGAGGTGCTGCGCCTGTTGCAGGCCGTGCTGGACGCCGGGGCAGACCGTGTGGGTCTGGCCGACACGGTGGGTTATGCCGATCCGGCCATGGTGCAAGACCTGTTCGAGGCCGCATTCGCCATAGCGGGCGACCAGCTGGCCTGCGGCCACTTTCATGACACCCGCGGCATGGGCGTGGCCAATGTGTACGCCGCGCTGCAAACCGGGGTAACGCGCTTTGACGCCTGCCTGGCAGGCATTGGCGGCTGCCCGCACGCACCGGGCGCCAGCGGCAACGTGGCCAGCGAAGACCTGGCCTACATGTTCGCCAGCATGGGCATTGAAACCGGCATCGACTTCGACCGGCTGATGGCCCTGCGCGCCCAGGTGGCCGGCTGGCTGGACGGCGAAACCCTGCACGGTACCCTGTGGCGGGCGGGCCTGCCCAGAACCATGCGGGCAGTCGCCACGGCATAAACACTCCAGTCCCAAAAGAAAAGCTGCATGCAAAACAATCAAACTTCAACCGCGCCCCAACCCCTGGCCGGCTTGCGTGTCGTCGAGTTCACCCACATGGTCATGGGCCCCACCTGCGGCATGGTGCTGGCCGACATGGGCGCTGAGGTCATCAAGGTCGAGCCCCTTGACGGCGACCGGACCCGCCGCCTGCTGGGGGCCGGCTCGGGATTTTTCCCCATGTTCAACCGCAACAAGAAAAGCATAGGCATCGATCTGCACGACCCGACCGGCGCCGAAGTGGCGCGCAGGCTCTGCGCCAGCGCCGATGTGGTGGCCGAAAACTTCAAGCCCGGCACCATGGCCAAGTACGGACTCGACTATGCCGCCTTGAGCGCCGCCAACCCGCGCGTGATTTATGCCAGCCACAAGGGTTTTTTGCCTGGCCCCTACGACCATCGTACGGCGCTCGATGAAGTGGTGCAGATGATGGGCGGCCTGGCCTACATGACAGGCCGCCCCGGCGACCCGCTGCGTGCCGGCACCAGCGTGAACGACATCATGGGCGGCTTGTTTGGCGCCATCGGCGTGCTGGGCGCGCTGATCCAGCGCGGCATCACCGGCAAGGGCATGGAGGTTCAGTCGGCGCTGTTTGAGAACAACGTGTTTCTGGTCGGCCAGCACATGCTGCAGTACGCCATCACCGGCCAGCCGGCCGCACCCATGCCCGACCGCATCTCCGCCTGGGCGGTGTACGACGTGTTTACCGTCAAGGATGGCGAGCAGATATTCCTCGCGGCCGTCAGCGACGCGCAGTGGGCCACCTTTTGCGATGTACTGGGTTTTGCCGACCTCAAGGCCGAACCAGGCTATGCCAGCAACAACGAGCGCGTCACCCTGCGCCCTACCCTGCTGCCCATCCTGCGCGAACGCCTGGCCACACGCAGCGCGGCCGAACTGACGGCGCTGTTCGAAAAAGCCGGGCTGCCGTTCGCGCCGATCCGCAAGCCCGAAGAACTGTACGACGACGAGCACCTCCTGGCGACCGGCGGGCTGGCTGACATCACGCTGCCCGACGGCGAGCGCGCCGGACAGACCGCCAAGACCACGCTGTGCCCCTTCACCATGGACGGCCAGCGCCTGGGCGTGCGGCTGCAGCCGCCCACACTGGGCCAACACACCGGTGAGCTGCTGTCGGGCCTGGGGTATGCCGACAGCGACATCGAGCGGCTACACGTTCAGGGCGCAGTAAGCTGAGCGCCATTCACCTGTTCAACGATCAACGATCAACGATCAACGACGACTGACAATGATTTATTCACACGGAGACAACATGACCGCACGAACCACAACCCGCCGCCAGTCCCTGCATCATCTCGGCGCCCTGCTGCTGGGCGCCAGTGTGATGGGCACCCCGCTATCCCTGCTGGCCCAAACCAGCGACAAGCCGGTCCGCTTCATCCTGCCGGTGGGGGCCGGCTCCGGCGTCGACACCATTGTTCGCGCTGCCAGCGTTGCCATCGGCAAGGCCTTGGGCCACCCCGTGGTGGTCGACAACCAGCCCGGCGCGGGCGGCATTGTGGGCACGTCCGCACTCGTCAAGTCCGCCCCGGACGGCATGACGCTGAGCGTGGTATCCAACAACCACGTGATTTATCCCAGCGTGTACAAGTCTGTGCCCTTCGACCCCATTGCCGACATCACGCCCATCACCGTCATCGGCACAACGCCGCTGGTGCTGGTTGTCAATCCGGCCAAATTGCCCGCCACCAACGTGAAGGAACTGGTCGCCCTCCTCAAGGCCAAGCCGGATGCCTACAACTACGCGTCGTCGGGCAACGGCACCATCCTGCACCTGGCAGCAGAGATGTTCATGGATGAGGCCCAGGTCAAGGCCAAACACATTCCCTACAAAGGCGTAGGCCCCATGGTCGCCGACCTGATTGGCGGCCAGGTGGATATCGGCGTGCTCTCACTGCCATCGGTTCAGGCGCACCTGAAAAGCGGTGCCCTGCGCGCCATCGGCGTCGGCGGCAGCAGCCGCGTGAGCGCGGCGCCGGACATTGCCACCATTGCCGAACAGGGCCTGCCCAACTACAACATGGAAGGCTGGTTTGCCGTTGTCGGGCCGGCCAAACTGCCTGCAGCCGACGTCAAACGCATCCACGCTGCGGTGACCGCCGCTTATGCCACGCCCGAAGTGAAAGAGGCCATGGCCAAACAGGGCAACACCATCAACCCCGGCACACCCGAGGCGGCCGCACAGTATTTCCGCAGCGAGTTGGTGAAGTACGCGAAGCTGGTCAAAAAAGCGGGCGTTGAACTGCAGTGATGCGCTAGAGCTTGGCAATGGAGACTTCGGTCGATTTGACCAGCGCCACCACGTCGCTGCCGATGGCCAGTTCCAGCTGGTCAACCGAGCGCGTGGTGATGACGGAGGTGACGATGCCCCAGGGCGTTTCGATATCGATTTCAGAGACCACGTCGCCGCGGATGATTTCTTTGACTTTGCCGCGGAACTGGTTGCGCACGTTGATGGCCTGGATGGACATGAATAAACTCCTTTGGGTTAAAAAACACGATGGAAAAGCGATTAAAAACACTATGAAAAGCTATTGAATAAATAGCTGCATGCGCGCGTAACTATTGGTCTACAGCCATGCGCCTTATCACTCAGACAGCCCAGCGCAAACCATGCGCCAGCGCGCCCGGCCAGGCCGGCTCGCCCGGTGATATGGCTTCGCCCGGTTGCTGCAGCACGCGGTCCAGAATCTTCTTTTCAAGGACGCCAAACTGCGGATTGCTGCGCTCACGCGGGCGGGCCAAAGGGATGCGCTCATCCAGCGCAATGCGGCCATCCTCGATCAGGATGACGCGGTCGGCCAGCGCCACGGCTTCCTGCACGTCGTGCGTCACCAGCAGGGCCGTGAAGCCGCTGTGCTGCCACAGGCCTTCAATCAGCTGGTGCATTTCAATGCGGGTCAGGGCATCGAGTGCCCCCAGCGGTTCGTCGAGCAGCAGCAGGCGCGGGTTATGCACCAGGGCTCTGGCCAGCGACACGCGCTGGCGCTGCCCGCCCGAGAGCCGGGCCGGCCAGTCAGGCAGGCGGTCTGCCAGGCCCACCTGGGCCAGCACCTCGGCCGCCGCCGCATGGCCGCCGGGCGGCAGGCCCAGCGCGACGTTGTCCACCACGCGCCGCCAGGGCAGCAAGCGGGAGTCCTGAAACATGATGCGGGTGTCATCGCTCAGACCCTGGACCTTGTCGCCATCAAGCCGGATGTTGCCTTGCGTGGCAGCCTCCAGCCCGGCCACCAGGCGCAGCAAGGTGCTTTTTCCGCAGCCGCTGCGGCCGACGATGGCAACGAACTCGCCGGGCTCGATGGTCAGTTCGGTGTGCTGGAGCACCTGGCGCTTGCCATAGTGTTTCGAGAGGCCGCGTATCTCCAGGCGAACGCCGCGAGCCTTGATGTCTTGGGTAATCGTCATGGTCGGCTCCTTAAACGCCAGCGCTTTGGTAACCGGGATGCCAGCGCAGCCAATAGCGCTCCAGCCCGCGGGCAAACATGTCGGCCAGCTTGCCCAGCAGGGCGTAAAGCAGAATGCCGACCAGCACCACATCGGTCTGCAAAAACTCCCGCGCATTCATCGTCAGGTAGCCAATACCGGCCTGTGCCGAAATGGTTTCGGCCACGATGAGAATCACCCACATCAGGCCCAGCGAAAAGCGCAGGCCCACCAGGATGGACGACAGCGCGCCCGGCAAAATGATTTCGCGGTAGAGCTGCCAGCGTGACAGGCCATAGGTGCGGCCCATTTCGATCAGGCCCGGGTCCACATTGCGGATGCCGTGAAAGGTGTTGATGTAGATCGGAAAGAACACCGACACCGCAATCAAAAAGAGCTTGGCCGTTTCGTCAATGCCAAACCACAGGATCACCAGCGGAATCAAGGCCAGCGCCGGGATGTTGCGCACCATCTGGATCGTGGAGTCGAGCAGGGTTTCAAAGAACTTCACCGAACCGGTCAGCAGCCCGAACGCCAGGCCCAGCCCGCCGCCAATCGCCAGACCAGCCAGCGCACGGCCGGCACTGACCTTCACATGCGTCGCCAGCTCGCCAGACTCCAGCAGAGTCCAGCCCGCCTTGATCACCTCCAGCGGCGCCGGCAGCACGCGGGTCGAGAGCCAGCCCAGCGCTGAGGCCACCTGCCAGAGCGCCACCAGGCCGACGGGCATCACCCAGGGCAAAAGGCGCTGAGCCAAGTCGCGCAAAAAGGCGGTGGAAGAAAATTGCGGAAGGCTCCAGCCAGAGGCCAAGGCCAAAAGGCCAAGGCCCGGCGCGTCAATGGTGTCGGGCACAGGTGTCACCTGCAGTTCACGGATTGGGTTCGTCATCAGATCGTCTTTCTGCTCAGCTTTGCGAGACACGCGGCAGGTAGTTGTTGGCCACCACCTCGCCGAACGGGCCATTCAGCGCCGTCCCCGCGAGCTTCTGGCGCAGCTTGCGCGGCAGCAGCGGAAACACCAGCTCGGCAAAGCGGTAGGCTTCCTCCAGATGCGGGTAGCCCGACAGCACAAAGGTGTCGAGACCGAGCGCGGCGTACTCTTCAATGCGCGCCGCCACGGTCTGCGGGTCACCGACCAGCGCGGTGCCGGCACCGCCGCGCACCAGTCCTACGCCCGCCCACAGGTTGGGACTGATTTCCAGGTCGGCCCTGGAGCGTTTTTTTCCGCCGGCATGCAAGGCCGCCATTCGGCGCTGGCCCTCTGAGTCCATTCTGGAAAACGCCGACTGCGCCCGGATCACCGTGTCGTCATCGAGCCGGCTGATCAGGTTCTCGGCGGCTTTCCAGGCTTCGTCGTCGGTTTCGCGGACGATGACATGCAGGCGGATGCCAAAGTTGACGGTCCGGCCATGCCTGGCGGCACGTTCGCGCACGTCCGCCACTTTTTTGGCAACGTCAGCAGGTGGCTCGCCCCAGGTCAAATAGGTATCAACCTGCTCGGCCGCCAGCTCGTGCGCCGGGGCCGACGAGCCGCCGAAATACACCGGCGGGTAAGGTTTTTGCACCGGCGGATACAGCAGCCTGGCGCCCTTCACGCTCAGGTGCTGGCCCTCGTAATCAAAGCTTTCGCCGTCATGGCTGCGCGCAAGGATCTCGCGCCAGATGCGAATGAACTCGGCCGATTGCTCGTAGCGTTGGGCATGGTCCAGATAGACGCCATCGCCTTCCAGCTCGGTCTGGTCGCCGCCCGTCACCAGGTTGATCAACAGGCGGCCGCCCGAGAGCCGGTCAAAGGTGGCGGCCATGCGGGCCGCCAGGCTGGGCTGGTGCAGGCCGGGGCGAACGGCGACCAGGAACTTGAGGTTTTTGGTCACGGGCAAGAGGCTGGCAGCCACGACCCAGGGGTCTTCGCAGGAGCGCCCCGTGGGGATCAACACGCCTTCGTAACCTAGATTGTCGGCAGACTGCGCAATCTGCTTGAGGTAGTCGTAATTGACTTCGCGGGCGCCTTCTCCCGTGCCCAGGTAACGGCTGTCACCGTGGGTGGGGATGAACCAGAACACTTGCATAAAAACTCCTTGGATTTTTTGTTTTTGAGGTTTATTGACGGACCAGTTGCGCCAACCGCGCACCCTCGGGCCGCCACACGATGTCGGCCACCCGGACTGGCTTTGGAATAAGGCCCAACTTCAGGAAGACATCGGCCACGCGTTGCTGGTCGGCCACGGTGGTCGCATTGAGCGGGCCAACCGGTGAAGCCGGACGGCGCTGGATGAAAAGACTCACCACACCTGCATCCAGGCCGCTGAAATCGGACACCAGCTTGATGGCCTCCTTGCGCTTGTTCTGCGCGATGGCGTCGGCACGCGTCAACTCCTCAAACAGCACCGCCAGGGTCTGCGCATGCTGCGTGGCAAAAGGCCTTGAGGCGAGGTAGAACGAGTTGTTGCTTGACAACTCGCGCCCTGTGGCTAGCACGCGTGGTTTGATGGCCAGCTCGGTCGCCGCGTAAAACGGATCCCAGATGGCCCAGGCGTCCACGCTCTTGCGTTCAAAGGCGGCCCGTGCGTCGGCCGGCGCCAGGTAAATCGGCTGGATGTCTTCCCACTTCAAACCAGCCTTGTCGACCGCGCGCACCAGCAGGTAGTGCGCACTGGAGCCTTTTTGCAGGGCAATTTTTTTGCCCTTGAGTTCGGCCAGGCTGCGAATGGATGAGTCACCCAACACCAGAATGGCCGAGCTGTCGGGTTTGGGCGGCTCAACGCCCACATAAAGCAGGTCTTTGCCAGCGGCCTGTGCGAACACTGGCGGGGAGTCGCCCGTGAGGCCAAACTCCAGGCTACCGACCGACAGGGCCTCCAGCAACTGCGGGCCGGCCGGGAATTCGGCCCACACCACTTTGGTGTTGGGGAAGCGCTTTTCGAGCACGCCCAGCTGTTTGAGGATGACCAGGTTGACGGCGGACTTCTGATAGCCAATACGGAGTTGCTCGGGTGCTTTTTCAGCGGTAGCCGAGGGCTGTTGCGCCCTGGCAGCCTGGATGCCCAAGCCCCACAGGGCTGCGGTAGTGCCGGCAATTTTCAGAAAACGGCGGCGCAAAGAAAAAGAGGCTGGCTTGCTCATGATGTGTTTCCTTCTTGTGTTTCTGTGTTTCTGTGTTTCTCGTGTCTTAGGGTGCAGGTCGGTAAGCGGCATCGCGCACCGCAATGGCTTTGGGGATTAGCTTGAGGTCAAAAAAGGTGTCGGCCAGTTTTTGCTGGTCGGCAATCACGCTGTCGGGCACCGGCCTGACGTTGAACTCGTAACGCCTGAGGCTGAGCTCCACCACCTCGACCGGCAGGCCCTGCAGCGGCGCAATCAGCTCGGCCGCTTTTTTCAGGTTGGCCTTGAGCCAGGCGCCCTGCTCCACCGAGTCGTCAAACAGCGCCTGAATCACCCTGGGGTTTTTGGCGACGAAACTGCGCTCGGCCAGGTAGTACTGGTAGTTGTTGACCACGCCCTTGCCGTCGGCCAGTACGCGGGCGCCAATGGCTTTTTCTGCCGCCGCCGAGAATGGATCCCAGATCACCCAGGCGTCAACGTTTTTGCTTTCGAAAGCGGCCCGCGCATCGGCCGGTGGCAGATAGACCGGCTGGATGTCGCTGAGCTTGAGGCCATTTTTCTCCAGCAGCCTGACCAGCAGGTAATGCACGTTGCTGCCTTTGTTGAGGGCGACTTTCTTGCCCTTGAGCTCAGCCACCGCCTTGATGCCGGAATCTTTCGGCACCAAAATTGCCTCGGCTTCTGGCGCAGCGGGGTCATAACCGATATAGGCAAATTTGGCACCGGCCGCCTGGGCAAAAATCGGCGGCGCTTCGCCCACGTAACCCACATCCACCGAACCCAGGTTCAGGCCTTCGAGCAGTTGCGGCCCGGCCGGAAACTCCACCCATTTCACAGTGGCATTGAGTGGTGTCAGGCGCTTTTCAAGCGTGCCTTGGGCTTTTTGCAGCACAAACAGGCTGGCCGCCTTCTGGTAGCCGATGCGCAGCTCGACTTTCTCCCGGGCACTCTGGGCGCGGGCCACAGGCATCAGCAAAAAGCTGACGATCAGGGTGAACGCTGCCACGGTGAGCGCAGCGATGGCCAGGTCACGCGCGGCCCGCAGCACCCAGCCTTGCCGGCTGGGGCTTTCAGGGGGCGCGTTCGTCGTTGTATCAGTTGTCATGGTCATGTCCTTTGGGTAGTGCGCGGGCAAGGCTTGGCCCTGCCGGCTGCGCAGCATTCTTGAAAAAATGGGAAGAGGTTTAAAAACCGGCCTGAAAAGCCGGGGACCAGAGGCCGGGGGCGTGCGCGTTAGACGCTACATCGCACCCTGGAGAAATGAACCGGCTCAAAGCCGGTCGTGGCCGGCATTCGAAAGCTCTCGGCCAGCAGGGTCAGGACTGCATCGTCAAGCCGGGCGGCGATGTCGGGGCCGACCGAGTAACGCTTGTCGGCTGCCTGCGGGACTTGCGCATCGGTGGCATACACCCCTGGCAAGATGTGGCGGGCCGACAGGGACTGCAGCACCGGCCGCAGCGTGTAATCAAGGGCCAGCATGTGATGGGGGCTGCCACCGGTGGCCAGCGGCAGCACGGTTTTGTCTTTCAACGCAGTTTGCGGCAGCAAGTCCAGCAGCACCTTGAGCAGGCCGCTGTAAGCCGCCTTGTACACCGGCGTGGCCACCACAATGGCACGGGCCCGTGCCACCTGCGCTACTGCTGCGGCAATGGCCGGATGCCCCCATTCCGCCAGCAGCAGCGCCTGGGCGGGCAGCTCGCGGATGTTGAGGCGGTCGACCACCAAGCCGCCCCGCAGGGCCAGCCGGTGGCTGACCGAGTCGAGCAGCGCCGACGAGCGCGACTGTTCGGACGGGCTGCCGGCAATCAGCAGGATGGATTGTTGCGCGAACATTGTTTAATGTTTTCCCTGATTTGCCTGGAGTGACCAAGCGCTGTGTGACAGTTCTTCAATTCCAGTGCCAGCGCGGAACCGGCTTTGCCGGGCCGCAACTGGCGCCCCTTGAGGGGAGGCGGCCGAAGGCCGCTTCGGGGTGAACGTTATCTTTTGGGGTTATTTTTTGATATAAATTTGGTCGAAAGAGCCGCCATCGGCGAAGTGTTCCTTGTCTGCCTTGGCCCAGCCACCGAAGGCCTGGTCGATGGAGAACAGGTTCAGCTTGGCGAACTGTTTGGCGTACTTGGCCTTGGCCTTCTCGGAAACCGCCGGGCGGTAGAAGTTCTTGCCCGCGATGTCCTGGCCCTCTTCCGAATAGAGGTACTTCAGGTATTCCTCGGCGACGGCACGCGTGCCTTTTTTGTCGACGTTCTTGTCGACGACGGCCACAGCGGGCTCGGCCAGGATGCTGAGCGAAGGGGCGATGACATCGAACCTGGTGCCAAATTCCTTTTCCAGCAGGTAGGCTTCGTTTTCCCATGCAATCAGCACATCCCCCTGGGCGCGTTGCGCAAAGGTGATGGTCGATCCGCGGGCGCCGGTGTCCAGCACCGGCACATTGCCGTACAGCCTGGCCACGAAGTCTTTTGCCTTGGCGTCACCGCCATATTTGCGCTTGGCAAACTCCCACGCCGCCAGGTAGTTCCAGCGGGCGCCGCCCGAAGTCTTGGGGTTGGGCGTGATCACGCTGACGCCCGGCTTGACCAGGTCATCCCAGTCCTTGATGCCCTTGGGGTTGCCCTGGCGCACCACCAACACGATGGTCGAGGTGTAGGGCGAGGAGTTGTGCGCCAGCTTCTTTTGCCAGTTGGGGGCGAGCCATCCGCCGTTTTTCACGAGCGCGTCGGTGTCTCCCGCCAGGGCCAGCGTGGCCACGTCGGCATCCAGGCCATCGATGATGGAGCGGGCCTGCTTGCCGGAGCCGCCATGCGACTGCTTGATGGTCACGTCCTGGCCAGTTTTGGCTTTCCAGTGTTTGGCGAAGGCGGCGTTGTACTCCACATACAGCTCGCGGGTGGGGTCATAGGACACATTCAAAAGCGTCACCGCCGGTTGCTGGGCATGGCTGGCCAGGACTGACCCTGCCAACGCTACGGCCAATGCCGCATGGGTGGAAACATTGATAAAGTGGCGGCGTGTACTCATGGTTGCTTTCCGGGTCCAAAAATGCATATTTATGCGGGAAACTGGATTCTGGAAGCAGCCATTGAAAACAGGAACGAATAAGAAATCAGCTTGTTATTCCTAAAACATCTTATAACCACGAAAGAATCTTCAAATGGCACGCATGGTCAAATGCATCAAACTGGGCAGGGAAGCCGAAGGCCTCGACTTCCCGCCCTACCCTGGCCCGCTGGGCAAACGCCTCTGGGAAGAAGTGAGCAAGGAAGCCTGGGCGGAATGGATGAAACAGCAAACCATGCTGGTCAATGAAAACCGGCTCAACCTGGCCGATGCCCGCGCCCGCCAATACCTGGCCCGACAGATGGAAAAGCACTTTTTCGGCGAAGGCGCCGACGCGGTACAGGGCTACGTGCCACCCACCACGCCCTGAGCGCGTAAACACGCCCCAAAGATTTACATCCTGAACATTCCGGATGCCCGAGCGCATTGAGTGGCTGGAAGACGGCACCCCCTACAGCCCGCGTTTTGGCGACCGCTACCGTAGCGAATCAGGTGGGCTGGAGCAGGCTCGTGAAGTTTTTCTGAAGGGCTGCGGCCTGCCCGCAGCTTGGGCCGGTCAACCGCAATGGTGCGTTCTTGAAACCGGCTTTGGCCTGGGCCTGAATTTCCTGGTGACCTGGCAAGCCTGGAAAACCGACCCGCAGCGCCCTGGTCTGCTGCATTTCGTGTCTACAGAAGCCTTCCCGGCGAGTGCGGCCGATGTGCTGCGCAGCGTTCAGGTTCACCCCGAATTGCTGCCTTTTGCGCAGCAGCTGCAGGGGCAGCTCTGGGGCCTGTTGCCGGGCTTTCACCGTCTGGTCTTCGAGGAAGGCCGGGTGCTGCTGACGCTGTGCATCGGCGATGCCAAAGCGATGCTGCGCGAACAGTCGTTTGAGGCCGATTCGGTCTACCTCGACGGCTTCAGTCCCGGGCTTCAACCGGCAGATTTACCGGATATCTGGGATCTGCACACCTTCAAGGCAGTCGCGCGCTGCTGCAGGCGCGGCACCCGCGTGGCCAGCTGGACGGTGGCACGCAGCGTGCGCGATGCGCTGGCGCAGTGCGGCTTTGTCGTGAAAAAAACACCGGGCATTCCGCCCAAGCGCGACAACCTGCAGGGGGAGTTCAACCCCGCGTGGGAACCTAAAAAATCGACGCTGCCACTGCTTCGTCGCCGGGCAGGCAGTTGCGTCGTGATCGGTGCTGGCCTGGCCGGCGCGGCAGTGGCCGCGAGCCTGGCGCGCCGCGGCTGGCGCGTGGTGGTGCTGGATGCGGCGGACGCACCTGCCGGCGGCGCGTCCGGCCTGCCCGCGGGTGTGCTGGCGCCGCATGTGTCGCCCGACGACAGCCTGCTCTCGCGACTGTCACGCAGCGGCGTCAGGGCAACACTGCACCAGGTCCAAACGCTGCTGCACGCTGGCAGCGACTGGAACCCCACCGGCGTGCTGGAGCATTGCGTGGACCGTGCGCGCAGGATGCCGGCCGCCTGGCAGTCCGGCTGGGTCGAGGCTGCGCAGGACTGGACCTGTTTGGCCACACCCGGGCAACTTGCACAATGCCACCTGCCCGCCTCCACCCCCGCCCTGTGGCACGTGCGGGCCGGCTGGATCAAACCGGCCAGTCTTGTGCAAGCCTGGCTGGCAACGCCGGGCGTTGAGTTTCATGGGCATGCAGTCGCGAGCCGGCTCATCCGCCAGGCGGATTCCTGGCAAGTGCAGGACGCCCGCGGGCACATGCTGGCATGCGCTGAACTGGTAGTGCTGGCTGCGGGCTACGCCAGTCGTGCACTGGCCGAAGCGGCCCGCCCGCCTGCGCCCGGATCCCCGCCGCTGGCTCTGCAGGCCATCCGCGGCCAGGTCTCCTGGGCATTACACCCTCCGGGCTGCGCTGACGCACTACCGTCATTTCCGGTCAACGGCCACGGCAGCCTGATTCCCGCGCTGCCCATCAACGGTATGGCCAGCGAACTCGCGTGGATCACCGGTTCGACCTTTGAACGGGACAAGGTCCTCAACGACCTGGATCCTGAAGACGACCGGCACAATCTGGGCCAGCTGCAGACACTGCTTCCGCAGGCGGCACAGAGACTGACCGCGCAGTTTGAAGCGGGACAGATCAAGTCATGGGCCGGCGTGCGCTGTGCCACGCCGAGCCGCCTGCCAGCGCTGGGGCCATTGAAGCCCCCCGGCCTGTGGCTATGCAGCGGCATGGGATCGCGGGGACTGACCTTTGCCGCGCTCTGCGCCGAGTTGCTGGCCGCCAGGCTTCATGCGGAGCCCCTGCCGCTGGAGCAGCGTCTGGCCGAGGCCCTGCTGCCTCAGTACGGCGAGGCGAAGCCGGCGTCGGAAGACTGAAGGAGTGCGTAACCCGGGTCAGCTCAGGCTGAGCAGCAGCTGCTCGAGCTTCCCCGGATGCAAAGGCTTGCACAGGCAGGCGCGGGCGCCCGCAAACCAGCCGCGCGCCGCATCGAATCGGGACGCCTTGCTTCCGGTCAGTATCAGGAAATCAATAGCCGGGCGTGCCTCGCCCACCTGCCTGACCAACTGCCAGCTGTCCATGTCCGGCAGATCCAGATCCAGGATGACCAGCTTGTAAAGCCGGTTATTCAGCCACTGAACCGCTTCTGCACCGCTGGCCGCTTCGTCAACCTGCGTCAGCCCGGCCATCGCCAGCCGAGCCCGCAGATACAGTCGCGCATCATGGCTGGCATCGACCACCAGGACGTGGGGGCGGCTGATCCCGGACGCTGGCTCCAGCAGTGCCGGGGAGGTGGTGAGCTCAAACTCCAGGTCCATATCCGGCCCGGGAGAGGATTCAGGCCCCAGGGGCAGGTCCAGGTCGAACTCGGGAAGGTCACCTGGAATTGCCGGCGACAGGTCCAGGGCAAACAGCTCATCCATGCCATCAATCACAGCCGCCCATTGGAGCGGACGGGCAACGACAAGGCTCGCCCTCGCAGGCGCCCTGTCGCCAACCCAAATAAGCCGGAGGTTGTCATGGGCGGGGTTGGCCAGTTCCAGCGCGGCTTCCCAGCTGTCTCCGTCAATCAGCGCCATCTCTGCGGCCAGGGGAGCCGCCGCCGTCCAGAGCGCATAGGCTGTTGAGCGGCTCTCGGAAAGGCGGAACATTGTGTTCAGGGCATGACGCTCAACGTCGCTGAACCCGAACACCTTGACAAAAATTCGATTGCCCGCCTCACCGACCATGTCGCCCATGTATGTCATTTGGAGATGATTATGCGGGGATTCAGCCGACTTTTTCGTGTCCCGAAAATTCAGAGTGTGCATCACCGGAAGATCACTTCATGGCCTCAGGCGGACGGCGTGCCTTGACATAGGCATCGCTGGGCAAATAAGCCTTGCCGTCCGCATAGCGCCACTGCACCATCGTGCCCTTGTTGCCGCGCAGGTCGAGCTTGCCGACGTAGGCCCCCATGGTGGACTGGTGATCCACGGCCCGGAATTCAGCCGGTCCAAATGGCGTGGAGAACTTCAGGCCGCGCAGGGCCGTCACCAGTTTCTCGTTGTCGGTGGAGTTGGCTTTTTTGATCGCTGCAAAAATGGCCTGCATGGTGGCATAGCCCACCACCGAGCCAACCTTGGGGTACTCATTGAAACGCCGGTAGTAATTGGCCGCGAAACTGGCATGCTCCCGCGAATCGATCTGGTCCCAGGGATAGCCGGTCACGATCCAGCCCTTGGGCGTTTCATCTTTCAGCACATCCAGGTACTCGGGCTCGCCCGAAAGCAGGGACACTACCGGCGTTTTGGGGAAGATGCCACGCTGGTTGCCTTCCCGGACCAGCTTGGCCAGATCGGCGCCGAAGGTCACATTAAAAATGGCGTCGGGCTTGCTCTGCATGGTGGCCTGCAGCGTGGTACCGGCATCCAGCTTGCCCAGCGCTGGCCACTGCTCACCCACAAACTCCACATCCGGCCGCCTGGCCTTGAGCAGTTCCTTGAAGCTGGCGACAGCGCTCTGGCCATATTCATAGTTGGGGGCAATGGTGGCCCAGCGCCTGGCGGGCAGCTTGGCGGCCTCCTCGACCAGCATGGCAGCCTGCATATAAGTACTGGGACGCAGACGGAAGGTGTAGCGGTTGCCTTTGTCCCACACAAGGGCGTCGGTCAGCGGCTCGCTGGCCACATACACCCTCTTGTTCTTCTGGGCATGATCGGCCAGCGCCAAGCCTACATTGGACAGAAAGCCGCCGGCCAGGACGTCCACTTTTTCCTTCGATGTGAGTTCGATGGCATGGCGCATCGCTTCCTCGGGTTTGCCGGCATCATCGCGCGCGATCACCTCCACCTTGCGTCCCAGCAGGCCGCCCGTCACATTGATTTCCTCCACGGCGAGCTGCCAGCCCTGGCGATAGGGCTGGGTGAATTGGGGAATGGTCGAATAGCTGTTGATTTCGCCGATTTTGATCGGGGGTTTGGAGCCGGCTTGCGCCAGCACCACAGTCACCGAGGCCAGCAACAGACCGCCCAGCCAGGCAGATTTCGTAGATTTCACGGTGTTCTCCAAAAATAAGCCATTCGGTCCAACTGGCAAGGATGCTGGCCGCGGGTTGGCAGGCGCGGAAGGCTTCGGTCAGGAAGAGGAAGCACGGACTGTACCAGTGCCTGCAGCTCCCTGGTGAGACACGATCTCCGCAGCCACAATTCAGCTGGATTCGCGCCACCCCAAATCAGGCAACGCTTTATAAGCATCTGCAAATAAGCTTATTTGCATAAAGGTAGAACAAATGTGTAGTTTGTTTTTATAAGCCGCGCACTTACATTTTCCGGCTTATGCATGAATTTGCCTTTGTCTTTGCAGGATTTGCCGTGGGCCTGGTCGTCGGCCTGACGGGGGTGGGCGGCGGATCGCTGATGACGCCGCTGCTGATCTTCTTTTTCGGCATCAAGCCCCATCTGGCCATCGGAACAGACCTGCTGTTTGCCGCCTTCACCAAAATGGGCGGTACGGTCAGCCTGGCACGCGCCCGGGTCGTGGACTGGCGCATTGTTGGCCAGGTTGCCGCCGGCAGCCTGCCCGCGTCGCTGCTCACCCTGTATGTACTGCAACGCATGGGCCCAGCCAATCCGACGACCCAGACCATCATGACGACAACGCTGGGTCTGGCGTTGCTGCTGACGGCCATTGCGACCTTCTATAAAGTGCTTCGCGGCAAAGCCGTTCCCAAAAGGATCGCAGCCGAACTGCTGGGCGAGGCTACGCGTGCCCATCACTGGGCCCTGCCCGTGCTGTTTGGCGCCGTCATCGGCACCCTTGTCACGATGACTTCTGTGGGCGCGGGCGCCATTGGCGTGATCGTGCTGATGCTGCTGTACCCCACCCTGCCCCTGTCGCGCATTGTGGCTGCCGATATTGCCCATGCGGTGCCGCTCACGCTGGTGGCGGGCCTGGGGCATGCTTCCATCGGCTCGGTAGACTGGTCTTTGCTCATCAAGCTGCTGGCCGGCTCGCTGCCCGGCATCTGGCTGGGCTCGCACCTGATGCATAAAACGCCAGACCGCGTGATCCGCTCCCTGCTGTCCGTCCTGCTGGCTTATGCCGGCGTGAAGCTCATTTCGATATAGTCGGCTACTGTTTTTCCTTCCGTAGCTCACGCTGCTCCCCTGAACCGTTTCATCCTGAACCGTTTGATACCCCGACAGCCATGTACCAATACACAGAATTTGACCGCCAGTTCGTAAAAGCCCGCGCCAGCCAGTTCCGCGACCAGCTCACACGCTGGCAGGCCGGCCAGTTGCCCGAAGACGAATTTCGGCCCCTGCGCCTGCAAAACGGCTGGTACGTGCAGCGTTATGCACCCATGTTGCGCGTAGCCGTGCCTTACGGCGAGCTCTCCAGCGCCCAGTTGCGTGTGCTGGCCAAAATTGCCCGCGAATACGACCAGCCTACTGCCGCCCTGCTCGAGGGCGCGCAGGCCACCCAGGACAAGCTGGGCGCCATTCCGCTGAAAAACGGCCAGTCGGTGCATTCAAAACTGACCACCGGCTACGCCCACTTCACCACGCGCCAGAACGTCCAGTACAACTGGATTCCGCTGGACAAATCAGCCGACGTGATGGACCTGCTGGCCAGCGTCAACATGCACGGCATCCAGACCAGCGGCAACTGCATCCGCAACATCACCAGCGACGAGCGTGCCGGCATTGCGGTCGATGAGATCGCCGACCCGCGTCCGTTTGGCGAAATCATGCGCCAGTGGAGTACGCTGCATCCCGAATTCTCCTTTTTGCCGCGCAAGTTCAAGATCGCCATCAGCGGCGCCAGGGAAGACCGCGCCGCCATTGGCTGGCACGACGTGGGCCTGCAGCTGCTGCGCAATGCCGAGGGCGAGCTGGGCTTCAAGGTGCTGGTCGGCGGCGGCATGGGCCGCACACCCATCATTGGCACGGTGATCCGCGAGTTCCTGCCCTGGAACCAGATCATGAATTACCTGGAAGCCGTGGTACGCGTGTACAACCGCTATGGCCGCCGCGACAACATTTACAAGGCCCGCATCAAGATTCTGGTGAAGGCCGAAGGGCAGCGCTATATCGACGACGTCGAGGCCGAATACAAGCAGATCATGGAGCATGATGGTGGCCCGCACACCATCACACAGGCCGAATACGACCGCGTAGCCGCCTGCTTTGTGGCGCCCACGCTCAGCTGCGACCGCAAGGAAGCCGACGCCAAGATAGCCCACATCCTGCGCGCTGCGGCCGAAGATGATGTCGAGTTTGGCCGCTGGCTGCAGCAAAACGTCGTACCGCACCAAAACCCGGACCTGCGCGCCGTGACGCTGTCCTTCAAGCGCCTGGGCCAGGCCCCCGGCGACGCCACGGCGGCCCAGCTTGAGACTGCCGCCGACCTGGCCGAACGCTTCAGCGCGGGCGAAGTGCGCGTGACCCATGAGCAAAACCTGTTGCTGCCCTGGGTGCGTTGCGACGAATTGCCCGAACTTTGGCGCGCCGCCCGCAAGGCCGGCTTTGCCAAGCCCAACATCAAGCTGCTGACCGACATGATCGCCTGCCCCGGCGGCGACTTCTGCTCACTGGCCAACGCCCGTTCCATCCCGATCGCCGAAGCCATCACAGAGCGCTATCAGGACCTGGACGAGCTGCACGACCTCGGCGAGATTGACCTGCACATCAGCGGCTGCATCAACTCCTGCGGTCACCATCACAGCGGCCACATCGGCATCCTGGGTGTCGACAAGGACGGCAAGGAGTGGTACCAGGTGTCGCTGGGTGGCTCGGATGGTTCCACGCTGTCTGGCCCGGCCGTGCCCGGCAAGGCCGTTGGCCCCTCTTTTTCGGCGGCTGAAGTGCCCGAAGTAATTGAAGCCGTGCTGGAAACCTATCGCCAGCAGCGCGACGGTGGCGAGACCTTTATTGCAACGTTGCGCCGCGTCGGTGCCGAGCCCTTCAAGGCTGCCGCCAATTGTGTGCGTTTTAGCGCCGCCCGCGCGGAGACGGCCGAAACGGCCGCCTGAAGCGCCACCTTGTTGCACCTTCCAAGGACAAAATTACCATGAAACTCATAGCTGCCAGCACACATTCCACAGGGGCTGCAGGCCAAAATGTCATTGAACTGGCAAACGACGCCGATCCGTTCCAGGTTTCGCTCGAAGGCGTAGGCCGCATTGACCTGAACTTCCCCAAATTCACCGATGGCCGGGCCTTCAGCCAGGCCTTCCTGCTGCGTCGCCGGCTCGGCTTCCAGGGCGAGATCCGCGCCACCGGCGATGTGCTGGTCGACCAGCTGGCGCAAATGGAACGCAGCGGCTTTGACGTGGCCGTGCTGCGCGCCGACCAGGACTTGGACGTAGCCCAGCGTGTGCTGGCCGCCTACCCCGGCTATGGCGTGGGCAAGTACCAGGGCGATGCGATTGACATCCAGCCGCATTTCGTCACCGCGGCAACATCCTCTGCAACCTGAAAGCCGGACCATGGGTGCCATTTCCCTTTACGCCAAGGCGTCACCAGACTTTGCCGAAAAACTCGCGCACAGCCTGGCCTTGCTGAAATCCTCCGCAGCGAACTATTCCCCGCTGACCCAGGCCTCCAGCCTGGGTGCGGAAGACATGGTGGTCACGCACCTGCTGCAGGAAGCCGGCATTGACTGCAGCATTTTTGTGCTGGACACCGGCATGCTGCACGCCGAAACCGTGGCGCTGATTGGCCGCATCGAAGAACGCTACCAGCGCAAGGTCGACGTGTACCGCCCGGTCGAAAGCGCCGCCTCGGCCTTCGTGCAAGCGAACGGCCCGGATGCGATGTACAAAAGCCTGGAACTGCGCAAGGCCTGCTGCCACATCCGCAAGATGGAGCCGCTGGAGCGCGCCCTGGCCGGCAAAAACGGCTGGCTGACCGGCCTGCGCCGTGAGCAGTCCAGCGCCCGCGCCGAAGTGCACGACGTCGAGCAACAGGCCGAGCGCGCGAAAATCAATCCGCTGGCCGACTGGACCTGGGGCGATGTATGGCACTACATCGCGCAGAACGCCATTCCCTACAACCCGCTGCACGACCAGTTTTTCCCCAGCATCGGCTGCGCGCCCTGCACCCGCGCAGTGACGCTGGGTGAAGACTTTCGTTCCGGCCGCTGGTGGTGGGAGCAGGAAAGCGCCAAGGAGTGCGGCCTGCACGTGGCGGCCGATGGCACCCATGAGGCCCAGGAGCCCGCCGCCTTTGAACCCCTGTCCAGCATCATTCCCATCCGGCAGGTCCCCACATGAACGCCCGCACCGAACCCCATATGCTCAGTAATCCACCCCATGTTTTAAGCAACGCCCACCTGGACGCACTGGAAGAAGAAGCCATCTTCATCCTGCGTGAAGTGGCCGCCGCTTTCGAGCGCCCCACCCTGCTGTTCTCGGGCGGCAAGGACTCGCTGGTTCTGCTCAAATGTGCCGAGAAGGCGTTTATCGACAAGGAGCGCGGCGGCAGCATTCCCTACCCACTGCTCATGATCGATACCGGCCACAACTTCCACGAAGTGACCGACTTCAGGGACTACCGCGCCAAGCAGCTGGGCGCCAACCTGGTGGTGCGCAGTGTCGAGGATTCGATGAAGCGCGGCACGGTGCGCCTGGCGCATCCTGGTGAATCCCGCAATGTGCACCAGTCGGTGACGCTGCTGGAAGCCATCGACGAATTCCGCTTTGACGCCTTGATCGGCGGCGCCCGGCGTGACGAGGAAAAAGCCCGCGCCAAGGAGCGGATCTTCTCGCACCGTGATGCCTTCGGCCAATGGCAACCCAAGGCGCAGCGCCCTGAACTGTGGACGCTGTTCAACACCCGCCTGCAGCCCGGCGAGCATTTCCGCGTGTTTCCGATTTCCAACTGGACGGAACTGGACGTGTGGCAATACATCGAGCGCGAAAAAATCGAGTTGCCCTCGCTGTATTACGCCCATCAGCGCCAGGTAGTGGAGCGCAAGGGCCTGCTGGTTCCCGTGACCGAATTGACACCGCTGCGTGACGGTGAACAGGCCGAAGAAAGAACCGTGCGTTTTCGCACCGTGGGCGACATCACCTGCACCTGCCCGGTGGAAAGCCCGGCGGCCACAGCGGCCGAGATCGTGATTGAAACGCTGGCCGCCGATGTCAGCGAGCGCGGCGCTACCCGCATGGACGACAAAACCTCCGATGCCTCCATGGAAAAGCGGAAAAAAGAAGGATATTTCTGATGAGCACGCCCCTTGTTGAAACAACCAGCCTGGCCGCAGCGGCTACTGCCCAGGACACGCGTGCTGCCCTGCGTTTTGTCACCTGCGGCAGCGTCGATGATGGCAAGAGCACGCTGATTGGCCGCCTGCTGGTCGACAGCCGTGCCGTGCTGCAGGACCACCTGGCTGGCGTGCAGCGCGGCGGTGAGACCGACCTGGCCCTGCTGACCGATGGCCTGTCCGCCGAGCGCGAACAGGGCATCACCATTGATGTGGCCTACCGGTATTTCTCTACCGAGAGCCGCAAATTCATCATTGCCGATGCCCCGGGCCACGAGCAATACACCCGCAACATGGTCACCGCGGCATCGAGCGCCGACGCTGCCGTGGTGCTGGTTGACGCCACCAAACTGACGTGGGAGGCGCCTTCGCCTGAGTTGCTGCCACAGACCCGCCGCCATTCGCTGCTGGTCGATCTGCTGCGCGTGCCGTCTATCGTCTTTGCCATCAACAAGCTCGACGCGGTTGCCAACCCGGCCCTGGCCTTCGCCCATATCAGCGCGGCCTTGAGCCAGTTTGCCGACGAAGCGCAGATCCCGGTCAAGGCCATCGTGCCGGTGTCGGCCCTGATTGGCTATAACGTGGTGGATGCCCACCCCGGCTGGTGCGATTACCAGGGTCCCAGCCTGCTGGAAATTCTGGAGCACCTGCCCGCCACACCGGCCGATACGGCACAGCCTTTTGCGTTTCCGGTTCAATGGGTGGAGAAATTTTCATCCAGCACCGACACCTCGCAGGGACGCCGTATCTTCTGGGGTCGCATTGCCAGCGGCGCGGTACAACCGGGCCAGCAGATCACCGTGCTGCCGGGCGGAAAGACCGCCACCGTGGCCCAGGTACTGGACCACACGCGCCAGCCCAAGGCGGTATTGGCCGGGCACGGCGCAGGCATCATTCTGGACCGCGAGCTGGACGTGTCACGCGGTGACTGGCTGCTGGCCGAGGGCGGATTCGAACCCCCGCTGGGCGTGCGCGAAATCACCGCGGAAGTTGCCTGGATGGACGACGAACCGCTGGTGCCGGGCCGCATGTACTGGGCCTTGCAGGGCCACCGCTGGGTCAAGGCCAAAATCAAGCGCATCGTCCATCAGGTGAACATCAATACCCTGGAGACCCACGACGCAACACACCTGGACGCCAACGCCATCGGGGTCGTCGAGCTGGCCCTGCTGGAGCCGATTCCGGCGCGGCCTTACCTGCAGTCGCGCATTCTCGGCTCGCTGGTGCTGGTGGACACGGCGTCGCACAAAACATCCGGCGCCGCACTGGTTCTTTAAGCTGTTCAGGCACTTTCAATTCACTGCTTCAACCCTGTTACTGGAAACCTCTTAAAATCAAGGGTTTCCACCGATCAGCCAATACAACATGACACACATCGTCTCCGAATCCTGCATCCGCTGCAAATACACCGACTGTGTCGACGTTTGCCCCGTGGACTGCTTCCGCGAAGGCCCGAACATGCTGGTGATTGATCCGGACGAGTGCATTGACTGCGCCGTGTGCATTCCGGAGTGTCCCGTCAACGCCATTTATGCCGAGGAAGATGTGCCGGCCGATCAGCTGCAGTTCATCAAGCTCAATGCCGAACTCAGCCGCGCCGCGGGCTGGAAAAGCATCACCAAGCGCAAGGATGCCCTGCCCGATGCGGAAGAGTGGAAAGACAAGACCGGAAAGCTGAACGAACTGGTGCGCTGAGACTCACGCGCAGCCGGTCCCGCCCGAGCTGTTTAGCCCGGGCTATTTAATAAGCAAGTCAAGAAAAACATGGAACCTCAACTGAATCAAGAAGTGATCAATACCGCAGCCCAGCATGATGGCCCCATCGAAACCGATGCGGTCATTGTGGGCGCCGGTCCTGTCGGCCTTTTTCAGGTGTTCGAACTGGGTCTGCTGGAGATCAAGGCCCACGTGATCGACTCCCTCGCTTACCCCGGCGGGCAATGCATTGAACTCTATCCCGACAAGCCGATTTATGACATTCCTGCAGTGCCCATGTGCACAGGCAAGGAGCTGACCGACTCACTGCTCAAGCAGATCGAGCCGTTTGGCGCGACCTTTCACTTTGGCCAGGAAGTCAGCGTTGTCGAGAAACAGGAAGACGGCCGCTTTTTTGTCGAAACGTCCAAAGGCACCAAATTCCTGACCAAGACGATTTTTATCGCTGCCGGCGTCGGCGCTTTCCAGCCCAAGCTGCTGCGTGTCGATGGACTGGAGCAGTTTGACAATACCCAGCTGTTTTATCGCGTCAAAAACCCGGCCGACTTTGCCGGCAAGAATCTGGTGATTGTTGGCGGGGGTGATTCCGCGCTCGACTGGGCACTGAACTTTGTGGCTGAAGGCCCCAACAAGGCTGAAAGTGTGATTCTGGTTCACCGCCGTGACGGGTTCAAGGCGGCGCCTGCCAGCGTAGCCAAGATGAAGGACCTCTGCGACGCGTACGAAATGCAGTTCATCGTGGGCCAGGTGACCGGCTACGACGAAAAGAATGGAAAAATGACCGGCGCCAAGGTAACGGGCGCCGATGGCGTGACCCGCGTCGTACCGCTTGATGTGCTGCTGGTATTTTTTGGCCTGAGTCCCAAGCTGGGCCCCATTGCCCACTGGGGGCTGGATATCGAGCGCAAGCAGCTCATGGTGGACACGGAGAAGTTTTCCACCAACATCCCGGGCATCTTCGCTGTGGGCGACATCAACACCTATCCCGGCAAGAAGAAACTGATCCTCAGCGGATTTCATGAATGTGCCCTGGCCGCATTCGGTGCTGCGCCCTTTATTTTCCCGGACAAGAAAATCCATCTGCAATACACGACCACCAGTCCCAAGCTGCACAAGGTGCTGGGTGTCGAGTCGCCGGTGTTTGACTGAGCTCCGGTAGACGCCCCTCTGAAAAGCCCGCTGCATGCGGGCTTTTTTGTGCCTGTGGATGGTTGCACGGGACCCGCCTGTCACGGCCCATCGGTTTGGCTGTCAGTTGCCCCCTGTCGTCGTTTGGCCTGTTGTTTAGCTCTCCGTGGGTCATCATCTAGAATCAAAACCCGCATTGTTCGTGCATCCGCTGGGAATGTCGCTGCTTGCCGCCGTGGCGCGCAGCAACCGAGAAAGTCCCTTTGAACCCGATTCAAGTCATCCTCGCGCAGGCAAGCATGTGTCCAGCTGCAGCCTCGCAGCGCCCACCATGCCGATCGGTCATGGACGAACGGAGCAGTTGATGGTCACCATGCCGACATCACCCCCCTCCTCCAGCTCCTCCAGCGCAGGCAACACCGCACTCACGCCCCTGGCGGCGAATGAGCGCCTGTTCGGCTGGCGCGACCATGCCGCACTCTGGCTCAGCCTCGGTGTCGGCCTGCTTGTCATGCAGGTCGGCGCCTATCTCGTGCCCGCGCTGGGCGCCAAGGCAGCCCTGGGGGTCATTGTCTGCGGCTCGGTCATCGGTGCGGGTTTGCTGGCCTGGACCGCCAGAATTGGCTGCGACAGCGGCCTTTCAAGCGCCGGCCTGATGCATGCCACTTACGGAAGCAGCTTCGCGCGCCTGCCGGTGCTGCTGAATATGGTGCAGCTCATCGGCTGGACGACATTCGAGCTCGTCATCATGCGGGACGGCACGGTGGCTATTGCGCGCCAGTCCGGCGGTTTTGCCGGCTCCTTCTGGCCCCTGCTGGCCACCGTGCTCTGGGGCGGCATACTGCTGGCCCTGCTGTCGGGCTCCATGGTGAAACTGGTGCGCAAATTCATCGGCCGCTATGGGCTGCCGCTGGTGATCGCTTCCTTGTTGTGGCTGAGCTGGCAATTTCTGGCCAAGGCAAACCAGCAGGGCCTGGCCACACTGTGGAATCGCCCCGGCGAAGGCGGCATGAGCACCCTGCAGGCGCTTGATCTGGTGATCGCCATGCCGGTTTCATGGTTGCCGCTGGTTGCAGACTTTGCGCGCCACGGACGTGACGGCAAAAGCGCCCTGCGCGGCACTTGGCTGGGCTATGCCATTGCCAATACCTGGTGCTATGCGCTGGGCGTGCTGGTGGCCCTGACGACGCCCGGCACCGATCTGGTGGCGGCCCTGCTGCTGGCGCAAGGCGGCCTGCTCGCGCTGGGACTGATTCTGATCGACGAAGTGGACAACGCCTACGGCGATGTTTACTCAGGCTCTGTCGCAGGCCACAGCCTCAAGCCCAACTGGAGCGTGCGGGCCTGGGGCATGGCGCTGGCTCTGCTGTGTACTGCGCTGGCCCTGGTGCTGCCCATGCACAGCCTGGAGCCATTTTTACTGATGCTCAGCTCGGTCTTCGTGCCCCTGTACGGCGTTATTCTGGCGCGGTTGGCCGAGCATCCCGACGTAGCGCTGCTCGTTACAAGCCGCAAGGTCAACACCAGCGCCGTGCTGATCTGGCTGCTGGGGATTACCTGCTACCACCTCTGCGCGCAATTGGCGCCCAGCTGGGGCGCCGCCCTGCCCACGCTGGCGCTGACGTTTGCGCTGGCGAGCCTCACCCGGTTCAGCCGGTCACGGGTCGGCGCAGAGGCTTGAGCCGCATGGCTTGTGGTGCGTAGCCATGGTTGAGGGGCCCGCTGCCGGCACCGGTGCGCACGGCGGCACCAGCCTCCAACGCGCCGCGCACATAGGCCCGCGCTAGCTGTACCGCGTCCAGCAGGGTGGCCCCCAGCGCCAGATGCGCGGCAATCGCGGACGACAGGGTGCAGCCCGTGCCATGGGTGTTACGGCTATGAATGCGCGGGGCACGCATCCAGTGCAGCTCCCCGCTGCGGGTAACCAGCAAATCACTCACCACCTCGCCGGCCAGATGCCCCCCTTTCAGCAAAACCGCCCGCGCGCCCTTCGCCAGCAACTCCTGCGCGGCGACTTGCATTGCCGCCTCGTTGTCCAGCGGCCGGCCGACCAGCAATGAAGCCTCGTCCAGATTTGGCGTAACCACGGCAGCACGCCCAAACAGCTCGCTGACCAGCACCGCAATAGCCGGGTTGTCGATCAGCATCGCGCCGCTGGTGGCCACCATCACCGGGTCCAGCACCACGTTTGTGAGCCCATGGCGATCGATGGCCTGAGCCACGGTTTGCACAATATCCGGGGCATGCAACATGCCAATCTTCACCGCGTCCAGACCCACGTCCTCGACCACGGCATCAATCTGGTCCCGCAGCATCGCCGGCGGGACGCCGTGAATAGCGCGAACGCCCAGGGTGTTTTGAGCGGTCAGCGCGGTGATCGCCGTCATGCCATAACAACCCAGGGCGGCAAAGGTTTTCAAATCGGCCTGAATGCCGGCGCCGCCACTGCTGTCTGAGCCGGCAATCGACAGTACACGCGGGTATTCAAATTCAAAAGCTTGATTCATCATTCCTGATTCCGGTCCATTTCACGCTTGCAGCCAGCCCACCGTATATGGGATGGCTGATTTCACTGAAGTGTATTGCGCTGGCCTTGCGCCGGCCTGGACGGATGCCAGCAAGGCTGCTGTTTTGGCCCAGGGCTGGCTCCCGGAACCATTGTGGCCAGGGATCCGCGGTGGACGTGATGAGCGAGGGAACAAAGTTGGGGGTAGCCGATCTAAATTTCGTCACTGGTGGTATTTCCGGTGACAGGAGGTTTAATCATGAGGCAACCGAAGCATTGGCAAGACCCCCTCAATGCCCTTGTCGGGGTATGGGTCATTCTTTCACCTTGGGCTCTGGGATTTCAGGACACACAAACGGCCATGGCAAATGCGGTCGTTTTCGGGCTGGCCCTGCTGGCCGCGGCGCTGGGGGCAACCTTCGTTCCGCGCGCATGGGAGGAATTGACCGAAGGCGCAATCGGGCTGTGGCTGATGGCCTCGCCTTGGGCACTCGGGTTCAGCATGCACCGCAATGCCATGCTGAGTACGCTGATTGCGGGAGTAGTTGTCGCCGCGCTGGCCCTGTGGACGCTGTTGATTGACAAAGAATACAACGGCTGGCTGCGCGAGCGGATCGCGCACTGATCCAAGTACCGCCCCCGCCCAGGCCGGTGCGGGCGGGCCTTGAACTTCTGGACTGTGCAGCTTATTGCTGCACCGGTTGAGAGCGTGCCTGCAAAGCATTACCGATAATCCCACGCGGTGGGGGGAGGAAGGCTGGCCCTGCCGCTTCTGACTTCTGAAAACCATGTTGGACCACACCGCCAGCGCCGGACGCCACCGTGGCCTTCTGCAGGCGGCCCGGCCGCACCAGGCGCTCAGCCCTACACTGGGGGCTGATGAAAAAAATTCTTGTCCGCCTCCAACCCGTTGCCACTGAAGTACTTCACCGCCTGCGCCACCCTACCCGGCGCGGTGTGGTTTTAGCGCTGGCGGCGTTGCCCGTTCTGTTGCTGCTGTATGTACTGATCCTGATTCCTTTTACCCCGAGCATCAAGGACGTCAGAAAAGCCAAATTACAGCAGCCGGCGGTGGTGCTGTCGGCCGATGGCAAGGAACTGGCCCTGTTCAAGCGCGCCAACCGCGACTGGGTCAAGCTTGCCGACATTTCACCCAACGTGGTGGCGGCACTGATCACCACCGAAGACCATCGTTTTTATGAGCACCACGGTGTCGACGTCAGGCGAACCGTCTCCTCGGTGTTTCATACCTTTACCGGCGACCTGCAGGGCGGCTCGACCATCACACAGCAACTCGCGCGCAACCTGTACCCCGAGGAGGTCGGCCGCGCACGGAGCCTGACACGCAAGTTCAAGGAGGTCATCACGGCACTGAAAATTGAGGCCGTTTATACCAAGCAGGAGATTCTTGAAACCTACCTGAACACCGTGCCTTTCCTCTACAACGCCTACGGCATTGAAATGGCGGCGCGCACCTATTTCGACAAGTCGGCTGACGAGCTGGATGTGCTGGAGAGTGCCACGCTGATCGGCATGCTGAAAGGCACCAGCTATTACAACCCGGTGTTGAATCCCGAGCGTGCCGTGCAGCGCCGCAATACCGTTCTGGGCCAGATGGCCAAGCACCAGAAGCTGGACGCCAACAAGCTGGAGGCACTGAAGAAAAGGCCACTGAAGATTGACTTCGAGCGGCAGACCGAGCCCTTGGGTATGGCGCCGCACGTCGCACAACACCTGCGCAAATGGCTGATCGAATGGGCCGATCGCAACGATTACAACATTTACGCCGATGGCCTGGTGGTGCGCACCACCATCGACTCGCGGCTGCAGAGACTGGCCAGCCAGGCGCTGGTGCGCCAGGCCAACAGCCTCCAGGCCTCGGCCAATGCCGAGTGGGGGCCACGGGCCTGGGGCACCAAAAAAGAGCTGGTACGCGCCCTTGTGCGGGACACGCGCGACTACAAAGCCGCACGTGAATCCGGACAGACCGACGAGCAGGCGCTAAAGCAGGTGCAGGCCGATACGGCTACGATGCGGGCGCTGCGCGAGGACAAGACCCGTCTGCAAGCCGGCTTTGTGGCCATGGACCCGAGAAACGGGCATGTGATGGCCTGGGTCGGCAGCCGTGACTTTGCACAAGACCAGTTCGACCACGTGCAGCAGGCACGAAGGCAGCCCGGCTCTACTTTCAAACCCTTTGTTTACGGCGCAGCCTTCGAGCAGGGAGCCCAACCCACCGACGCATTTGTAGACCAGGCGGTAGAGATACCGCTGGGCGGCGGCGCCGTCTGGCGCCCCACCGACGTCGGCGCACCCAGTGGCTTGACGATGACACTGCGCGACGGGCTGGTGTATTCCAAGAACACCATCACCGCCCAGGTCATGCAGACGGTAGGGCCTGCGAAGGTAGCCCGGCTGGCGCATGCCATGGGCGTGCGCCAGAGCAGGCTGGAGGAAGTGCCATCGCTCGCACTCGGCACCAGCCCGGTCACCTTGAAGGAAATGGTCTCGGCCTACAGCACCATCGCCAACAGCGGCAACTACATCGAGCCGATTCTGGTCACCGCTGTTGAAGACCGCCATGGCAAGGTGCTTGAAGCGTTTCAAGCCAAACCGCCTGAGCAGGCCATGTCGCTGGCCCATGCACAAACGCTGGTCGATGTGATGCGCGGCGTCATTGACCAAGGCACAGGTGCCGGCATTCGCAGCCGGTACGGCATTCAGGCCGACGTGGCGGGCAAGACCGGCACCACCCAGGACAACACCGATGGCTGGTTCATCCTGATGCACCCGCAGCTGGTGGCCGGGGCCTGGGTCGGCTTCAACGATAACCGTGTGACGATGGGCGACTACTGGGGACAAGGCGCCCGCAGCGCACTGCCCATCGTCGGCGACTTCTTTGCGCAGTCGCTGCGTACACGGGTGATAGACCAGCAGGCACGATTTTCCGCGCCACAAACCGGTGCCATGACCGGTCAGGTAAATGACTGGTTCAGCAGCCTGTTTCCTTCCAGTCCGGCACCGCAACCGGCACCCGTTCCCGACGCCGAGCTTATTCCTGCTCCCGAGCCAGCCACGCCGCCCACGCCCGCTGTGCCGTCAATACTGGTTCTGCCGAGCGTGCCGTCACAGGCGGGGCCGTCCCCCGGCACCACGGATCCGCGGTTCGTGTTCATCCCCTCCCGACCGGTCGCGGCGCCCGACCGCGGCGGCATTCCTATCCTGCGCGAATCCACGTCACCTGAAAACGCCAGCACCGGACAGTAAGCACTCAAACAACCCCGGCTGTACATGACAGGGCTGCCTGCAATCGCCCGGCACAGGCTCCAGCCTTCACTCCCACCAGCCTCCCGCAACTGGCCCGTACTGAACTGGCATACCCGATCAGCCTGACTTTCTTCATCCATGAGCACCGCTTCTGCCACCCTCTCCGCGGCTACCCGACGTTCCGTCCTGTTGCTGTCGTTTGCCACCTTCGCCAGCATGGCGGCACAGCGGATTTGCGACGCGATGCTGCCCGAGCTGTCGCGTACTTTTTCCGCAAGCCTTGCGCAGGCAGCGCAGGTAGTCTCGGTATTTGCGGTGGTGTACGGCCTGGCTCAGCTGATTTATGGCCCGCTGGGCGACCGGTTGAGCAAGTTTGGCATCGTCACCTTTGCCACCCTGTCGTGTTGCGCTGGCAGCCTCATGTCCGCTTTTGCTGTCAGCCTGGACATGCTGGTGCTGGCGCGTGTCATGGTTGCGCTGGGCGCGGCAGCCATCATTCCGCTTTCGATGGCATGGATCGGCGACACCGTCGCCTACGAACTGCGCCAGGAGACGCTGGCACGTGTCGGCCTGGGCACCACGCTGGGCATTGTGTGCGGCCAGCTGGTGGGTGGCTTGCTGACCGACACGCTGGGCTGGCGCTGGGCGTTTGGTCTCATGACGCTGCTGTTCGGCGTGGTGGGCTCGCTTCTCTACGTCGATCGGCGCCGCCAGCAAGCTGCACACATACCGGTCACCAGCAACGAACCCATCGTGCGGCCCGGTTTTGTGGCGCAGGCGCTCATCATCATCACCGGGCCATGGTCGCGCATCGTGCTGGGGGTCGCTTTCGTCGAAGGCGCGGCAGGCTTCGGCGTGCTGGCCATCTGGGCGTCGCATCTGCACCGGGCGCAGGGCCTGTCGCTGTCGGCGGCTGGCGCCATTGTGGCGCTGTTCGGACTGGGCGGCATGCTCTATATGGCCGTGGCGCGCCACCTGATTCGCCGACTGGGTGAACAGGGACTTACCATGTTCGGGGTCTGCCTGATGGGGCTGTCGGCCCTGGTGCTGGGGTTCACGCCGCACTGGCTGCCCAGCCTTCCGGCGTGCCTGATCGCCGGTTTTGGCTTCTTCATGTTCCACAACACCATGCAGACCAATGCCACGCAGATGGCACCCAAGGCGCGCGGCACAGGCGTGTCGCTGTTCGCCTCAGCACTCTTCATGGGTCAGTCGGTCGGTGTGTTGCTGGCCGCTGGCCTGGTGGAGCGGATTGGCTCCGGTTCCGTGATCGCGTTCGGAGGCGGCGTGCTGGTTGCCATCGGAATTTTCTTCGCGAGAGCCCTGCGCCGGCGCGAGGAGCTGATGCGCCGGCAGTGAGTTCAGGGCGCGATAACAGAAAGACAAAGGGCCTGCACTTTACGCGCAAGCTCTTGCTTTATATGGCGCCTCAAGGGATAAAACTCATATTTTTCAACGATTTATGCTCGACTTGGCTCATCACGCTTCGCCAGGAACTGCCCAAGTTTGTCCCGGCAAAACCGCACCTTTGGGGCGTTTGAGGCCTTGGGAATTAGTGGCCCCACCCAGGAATAGCTGAAATTACACTGAGACTCGTAGTGCCTGCGGGCAATTAACAAGGAGTAGCGGCATGTGCATCTTCCTTAAGCCTGGAACCCTCCCCACAGGCTTGCTGATCGCCGCAGCCAGTTTATTTTCCACCTCCAGTATTGCATCGCCGTCCTCCACCATCGAGGAAAGACTGATCCTCGCCTCGCAACTTTCGATAGCGCAGCAAGATGCCTGGGAAGTTGCTGTGCTGAACGACGCCACCGCCGCGGCTGTGGGACCGGATACCGCCGGAACTCCCACTGCCCTGGCAACAGGCGACGAGCCGCGAACGCCTGCAGACGAAGCACCTGCTGCCGCGGAGCCGGCATCCGCGCAGCCTGCAGTGGTCAACAAAGGAAACACACGGCTTCGCACGGCAGCGCTGATGGCCACCAGCATCGGCGGAACACTGGCCTACGGGCGGGCCAAGTGGTGGCGAGACGGGTTCTCTGGTGGCTTCAAGACCGTCAATGAAGGCTGGTTCGGCCAGGACACGAACTATGGAGGCGCCGACAAGCTCGGCCATGCCATGTTTGCCTACACCGGTACCCGGTTGTTGACGCGGGCTTTCGAGTGGGCGGGCAACGATTCAACAACGGCCCTGAAGCTGGGTCTATGGACATCGGTAGGTACCTTGATGGGGGTCGAGCTGATTGATGGCTTTTCCAGGAAATGGCGCTTCTCAAAAGAAGATGCCGTGGCCAATCTTGCAGGCGGCGCACTGGCCTATCTGATGGAACGGAACCCCGAACTGGACGCGCTGATCGACCTGCGACTTCAATACAGCTCGCCGTCAGGAGGACACAAATTCGATCCGTTTGGCGACTACTCCAGCCAGCGCTACCTGCTGGTGCTCAAGGCCAGTGGCGTGCCTGCATTCAAGCAGCATCCGCTGCTCAAGTACCTTGAGATTAACCTCGGCTACGGAACACGCAACTTCGACACGAACTCGCGTGCGCTGACGCCGCTGACGCCGCCGACCCGCCACACCTACTTCGGCATATCACTCAACCTGTCGGAACTGCTGCGCAACACGGTTTACAAGGGCAACGCCAGTCCCTCGCGCACCCAGCGCGTGACCGAGACCTTCTTCGAGTTCATGCAAATCCCCGCGGCCACGATGCAGGCCGATCACGTCATCCGTTGACTGGTTGACGACTACCAGGTGGAAACCGATGAGGATATGCCCGACATAAGCCAGTCGCGACGGCGCCGAATAGAAGCGGACCTGGATGGTTCTAAGCGCCGTTCGTATTCAACCCCTTCGGATAGTGCGTGAGACAGACCGGACCTTGCTCGGTTACCCACACGGTATCCTCCACGCGGACGCCGAAGTGCTCGCGATAGATGCCGCAGTTGCCGATGCCAAGCACCATGCCGGCCGCCACCTCCTCGACCTTCTGCTCGCCGTGGATCACGGCATGGCCGCCGGGAATCGGTGCCTCTTCGTGTTCGATACCAACGCCATGGAACACGGGTCGCAGGAATGCGCCGCCGAATCCAGCCTGTTCGAGCGAGGCAGCCATCGCTGCGTCGATTCCTATCAGCGCGGCGCCCGGCACCGCCGAGGCAATGCCTCGCTCCTGCGCTTCGACGTAAGCTCGCAACGCGTTCGCCGTGTCCTTCGCCACCGGTTCGACGAGAAAGGTACGGCACAGGTCCACGGTGTAGCCACTCGCGATCGGCGCGAAATGCATCTGGACCACGTCGCCAGCGGTGATGGTCTTTGGCGAGGCCGGCCCGTGAGCCATGGCAGATCGCCATCCCGATGCGACATAGGTCGCCGACGACCAGCCCTCGGCTCCGGCCCTGCGCATTGCGAACTCGGCTTCGCCAGCGATATCAATCTCTCGCACGCCGGAACGCAGCGCGCGCGCGGCGGCAGCCATTCCCTCGTCGGCGACGCGACCGGCAGCCTTCAGACACTCAATCTCGGCGGGGTCCTTGAGCATGCGCAGCCGCGAGACAATGGGCGAAGCGGGCACGATCCGTGCCTGAGGCAGGATGTGCGCTGCAAACACTTCGTAGAGCGCTGCGTCGAAGAAGTTCTTCTCGACGGCGATCGTTGCACGCGTAAGTCCGAGTTCGTGCAGCACATCGCGAAAGCCGTGGAACAACTCCTCCTCGCTTCGGAATGCTCGAATGTCCGTCGCCGCTGAGGCGTTACGAACGCTTGGGAGGTCGCATGCCGGAACTGCGACGATGCAGCGCAACTCGCGGGTGAGCAACGCCAGAGCACAGGGTCGGCCGTCGCCCGTCAGATAGGCAAGGTTGGCCGGCTTCATCAGAAACAGCGCGTCGATGCCGTCATGCTCCATCAAGGTGGCCGCCCTCCGCCAGCGGGACGGATAGTCGAGGGTTGGATTACTCATGACACAACCTTGGACTTCCTGGTGGATAGCGGTGGAATCGCGAGTGACAGCCAGCTGTGACTAATGCGAGTGAGCCAAACCCGGCGCCTCTTTCTGCACCCGACCCGGCGCCAGCGTTTCACCCGCCTCATACAAGCGCTCGACATAATGTGTGTACTCGACATAGGCACTCGCGAAAGCACGTCCAGCGGCGATGTCATCTGGGCTATATTTCTTCTTCGAGGCCACTTCCTTGAAGTGGCGCTCCAGGCCTGCGTGCATTCGTTCGCTGATGAGCTTCACTACATCCTCCAGTTTCCCGCTCTCAAGCGCCTTGTCGGCAGCCGCTATGGGCGGCTCTACCTCGCCCGCCGGTTTCAAACCCGTGTAACCGGCTCCTTCGCCCGCGCGGTGCAAGCGCACCAATGTCTCGAAAAAATACATGTCCGCGAGATCCTTGGCATGCGTGTTGATCTTGCGCACGGCAACAGTCTTCTGGAAGTGATTTCGGATCTCCGTCTCATCTTTCTTCTGCACCCATACAAGCACGAGATTGACGTTTCCGCTCTCCAGCGCCTTGCGTGCCGCGCCTACCACCGGGCCGTCCAGCGTGTCGCAGTGCGCAGCCACTGGCAGGTTCCAGGTCAGCGCGAGAATCGCCGCTGATGATGCAGCCAAGACACGTTTGGCGGCAAGGTTTCGAATCGTCATGGTCATATCTCCGGTCGATCTCTCTATCGGAACTTCACCTGGCGATGGTACGTACTGTGTATCGTAGCCCCGCCAGTTTTTCGGACTCTTGAGTTACATCAAGTGAAGTACCCGGCGGAGACCATGCTGCGCATACCGCTGCCGTTCGGGTATCCAGCCAAACTCAAGCTGGATGCGTATCGGGAAACCCACTTTGGTATCAAGCCCCAGCGTAGCTGGCTGGAAGCCGTTGTCCGGTACCTCGAACTGAAACGGACCTTGAGAAGTTTTTCGGATGTGCAGCGGATTTGCCGCTTTTTGGATCCTTACCTGGGGACCAGGATGCTGAACCAGATCACTGGGGATGTCGTCTGGTCGATTGTTCAGGGCGAGCTCAAGAAGGGCAACAAGCCCGCGACGGTCAATCGCTATTTGTCCACCATGCGCAGCCTGCTGCGGATGGCGCGTGATGAATGGCAGTGGATCGATCACTTTCCGAAAATCCGGCTCTTGGGCGGTGAGGTCGAGCGGGACCGCTGGTTGACGCATGAGGAAGCGGATCGCTTGATCCGCCACTGTGCGCCCCATCTGGCGGCCCTGGTACGGTTTGCCCTGGCAACAGGCTGCCGTGCGTCCGAGATAACGGGTCTGGAGTGGGCTCGGGTGGATTTGAACCGGCATACCGCCTGGCTCAACAAAACCAAGAATGGCACGCCTCGGGGGGTCCCGTTAAATGTTGATGCGATTGAAGTATTGAAACAGCAGATCGGGCAACACCTGCAATTTTGCTTTGCGTACAAAGGCCAGCCCTTGCGGGCGGACGTGAGCAACACGGCCTGGCACAACGCGTTGGCGAAAGCCGGGATTGCGGACTTCCGTTTTCATGACTTGCGCCACACCTGGGCATCCTGGCACCGCCAGGCGGGAACATCTTGCGATGAACTCAAGGACCTGGGCGGCTGGAAGTCGCGGACGATGGTGGACCGCTACGCCAAATTTGCCACCGAGAACTTGTTGTCCGCAGCGTCTCGAATCGAGCGCGGGGGAAGTGGCCGGAACGTGGTCGACTTGTCACGTTTTCGTCACGTTTAGAAAGACGAAAGCCCCGCACTTTCGTGCGAGGCCTTGTTTTATATGGCTCCTCAACCTGGGCTCGAACCAGGGACCTACGGATTAACAGTCCGAAAAATAACGAATTTCTACGGACTATCCGGGCTTAACAAACCTTTATAAACCGCGTAGATAGGCGTATTATGGGCTTATCGGGGTTACACGAAATCCCACGGGGTTACACCCGTTGTGTAACCCCGGTGTAACCCCGGAGTCCCCCGGACAAAAATCCGTAGGTCCCCCGGTGTAACCACAGGAGCAAGACCATGGACACCCGGATTAACTTCACCAAGCCCACCTTGGATGCACTGCCTCTGCCCGAGGCCTGCAAGCGGGCCGTCTGGCACGACACCGGCAAGCGGGCCGTCCCCGGGCTGCAGTTGCGGGTGACCGCGAACGGCGTCAAAACGTTTTCCGTGTTCAAGCGGGTGGCCGGCGGCAAGCCCGAGCGGGTCAGCCTGGGCCGCTATCCCGACATCACCGTCGAGCAGGCCAGGAAAGAGGCAATAGCGACGATTGCCAAGCTCACCCTCGGGAAGAGCCCAAACGCGGCGAAGCGGACCAACAAGGTGCAGTCCATCACCTTCAAGGCGGCGCTGGAAGAGTACGTCGTCGAGAAGCGCCGCAAGGATGGCTTACCGCTCAAGGCGCGCACCAAGGCCGACTACCTGGCCATGGTGGCACCTGGCAGGGTGAAGGCGAACAAGACGCGCGGCCTTGATGGTGAACTGCATGGGCTGGCCGGCAAGCCCGTCCACGGGATCACCGGCGACCGTATCCGGGCCGTTCACGCGGAGATCAAGAAACGCAGCGAGCGGCGCGCAGCCTACGGCATGCAGGTGTTGCGGGCCGTGTTGAACTGGCACGGCGTCCAGGTGCCCGACAGTCCTTTCGACAAGGCCAAGGCAGAAAAGTACCGAATCGGCATCCCGCAGGCTCGGGCAGCCGAACGCGCGATCAAGTCCGAACGTATCGGCGCCTGGTGGAACGCGGCAAATGCCCTGCCCGATTCGGTCGCAGTGGATTACCTGAAATTCTGTCTGCTCACCGGCTGCCGGCCGGCCGAGCCCTTGAAGGTCCTGATGAGCGACTGCGATCTCATCGGCGGGCGGGTGTTGTTGCGCGACACGAAGAACCGCAGGGATCACACCCTTGCGCTGTCCACGCAGGCGCTGGAGCTGGTCAAGCGCCACGCCAAGGGCAAGCAGCCGTCCGACCGCCTGTTTGCCCTCACCGACCCGAAGAAGACCGTGCAGGCCTTGGCCAAGGCCACCGGGATTGAGTTCAGCACCAAGGACTTGAGGGCGACTTTCGCCAACATCGCCGAGAAGCTGGCGACGGCGTACACGCTTAAATGGATGATGAATCACGCGCAGGCCGGCGATGTCACCGGGAAGCATTACCTGCTAAAAGACGAGGCCCAGATGCGCGCCGGGTGGCAGGCCGTGGCGGACTGGATCGATGAGCAGGCCCGCATCGAGGCCGGGAAGAACGTGGTACCGATGCCCGGGCGGCAGGTGGCGGCATGAAACCCGATCCCGACCCCTGGCTCGATAGCCTGATTCTGGCGGCGCGTCAGGGCGATGCTGCTGCGGGGCGGGCGCTCGCACTCTACATGGCGGAGTGCCTTGAAGAAGGGGAAATACCTCCTGTTCTGCGCGAGTATTTCGCCCGGGCGCTTAGGCAGATCGGCCGTGGGGAAAAGGCGGACCGCGCGCTGCATGTTGCAGGGGGGGACAAGTTCGACCGGGACTGCGAGATTGCGCGAGAGGTATGGCGACTCAATCACCGCCCCGTTGATCGACTGCGGCTCAGGATGTTTCGGGACAAAAACACAGGCGCATACAGAGATGGTGCGTGCGACGTCGTGGCCGCTGAGGTCGTGGCCGCTGGCATCGAACTGGAAATGAGCGCAGAGCGGGTCAAGCAAATTTACGACGCCCTGAAATGGCTGGTCGAAGCCGAGGCCCTGAGCCTGGAGCCCGACGAGCCGCGCCCTGAAAATTGGCCGGCTCCCCCGGACAACCCAGAATGGCAGAAGGCGAACAGGCGACGCATGATAGCCATGCACTTGGCCTACTTGGCCTCTGCGCGGCGCGCCGAAGCACTCATCAAGCAGCGAGATTTGTCAAGGTAGGAATCTGAAATTCCTACCATGAAACTGGGTGCGCTATGGCGTACTGTACTTTCACCGACGCCGCCAGGGTTTGGCGGTTTTTTTTCAGAAGGTGATGCAGATGCCTCGCAAAATTCAACAGCTGCAGAAAAACGCGGCCCCCGCTACTCCGTTTCTCTCTTGCGAGGAGGCGGCCGAATATTTGCAAGTGTCCGTGAGGACCCTCGATGTGTGGCGGTGTACCAATCGTTACCCGATCCCATATACAAAAATCGGCGCGCGTGTGCGTTATCGTAAAACTGATATCGACGCCTGGCTCGCGGCCCGCACACGCGGGCTGCACCCGGTGGAGGGCTGAATCATGGAAAAAGAACTTCTCCAGCTGCAGTTGCAAAATACAGCCTGGTGGCGTGCGCAAAAAGCGGTCCAGTACCCAGAGGACCCCCGTAATGGCGTTTGCGCCGAAGCCCTTCAGCGTGTCGCCGAGCTCATCGCGTACCTGCCTAACGATGACTTACTTTTTCGACGCCTGACCACTGCCAGCGCCGTCGGCCCGGAGCATTGGATAGAGCGCCAAAATTGTTTTATCGCCCGATGGGGGTTCCACGGGGGGCCGCTGTCGGTTAGTGATTTTGGCCCGGCGTTCGTCGCGCAGCTAGGCGCCTTGGCAGAGGCGTTCGCCGTCGAGGCTGAACAACGTCAAAGCGACGCATAAAAAAGCCCCCCGGCGCGCAAGAGGGTGGCGCCGGGGGGCTAGGAAAGTCCGCCATGAAGGTGACAAACTTTGAAAATCATAGCGCAGCCGCGCCCGTCGCGCAACGAGCGGCGGAGCGAAGCACAGCCGACACTGTAAGGGTGGCCTTTGCCGCCCTTGCGCCGCTTGACCGATGGGTGCCTTTCGCCCGGATACCCAGCACCCGGCGCCCCGGCAAGTCAGACAAAATCCCCAGCAATGGCACGGTGAGGCTATCGACTGCCCGGCCTGCCGACTGGTGTGGACTGGATGAGGCTATGGGCCTGTCCATGGTGCATCCCGACCTTAACGGTGTGGGGCTCGTCATGACGGGCGGGATTGAACAGGATGACCTGTTACTGATCGGCTTTGACTTTGACGGGCTCGATCCCAAGCGTTCAATCAAGGTGATCCTTGATGAAATCGAAGCCCTTGCCGGGTACGTTGAATACTCACCGTCGGGCAATGGCTTACGCGCGTTTGCTTTGGTGAAAAAAGAATGGGCCGCGCCCTACAAAGACAGCATGAAAGCCCACCCCGGCTTTTGCGATCATGCCGAACTGTATTTCGGCACTTCAGCGCGATTCCTGACTGTTACCTTTAATGTGCAACGTCTGGCACCTATCAAGACGCTGACTGAAAGCGCGTGGGAAAAAATCAAAACCTGGGGGCTGACATTAAAGGAAACAGAACGTGAAACCACTCCAGTCCTCGATACAGGATCACCATTGGAATGGTCGTCTTTTCAGCTCACAGAGAAACAAAAAAAATTGCTGTCCAGCCAGCCCGGCCTGAATCGTTCGGAGGTCCTGCATGGCCTGATCATTTCACTGGCGGAGCAAGGCGCTTCCGCTGAGGACATCCTCGCCACCATCGCAACCAATGAGGCCCTCTGGGCGTACTGTCTCGACCATAGGCACGATGACCCAGAGCGCGCCTTAACGTTCGCCAAGGATGAGGTACAGCGCAGCCTTGCCAACACCAAGGCTGCGCGCATGGCACGGCTTTCGCATTTCAACGAAGCATGGAAACCCGCCATGCAGGACGCGTCCGCGCAAACGGAAGACCAGGTCGAGCCGCTCGACCTGTGGCAGGAACGGCCGCCCCGGAAGTTCACCGCCGATCTGATGCCGCCGGTCCTGGGCGACTGGGCCATGATGCAGGCGCGCGTATCCGGGCTCGACCCGGCCGGCTTCGCCTTCGCCGCCCTGGCTGCGGCGGCAGGCGCCATTCCGGGCGGGCTGCGCGTGCGCCCGGACGCCGGCAACCCCTCCTGGCACCAGTCTGCGCTGCTGTGGGTCGCGCTCGTGGGAGAAACCGGCACTGGCAAGACTCCTTGCATCGAGGTAGCGGTCCGCCCCCTGGTGGAGGTCAATCGCCGGCTGATGGAGAAGTACAAGTGGGCGCTGGCCGTCCAGGAGGACGCAACCAGGGGGCAGCCCAAGGGCGCACCCAAGACCAAGCTGCGGCAGCCACGCGCACTGGCCCATGACGTGACCATCGAGAAGCTGGGCGACATCCTGGAGGCCAATCCACAGGGGATCTTGATCACGCGCGACGAGCTGACCGCCTGGTTGAACGGAATGGGCCAGTACAAGGGGCACAGCAGCGGCGAGCGCGGTGACTGGCTATCTTTGTGGAACGGCAATTCGTATGCGGTTGATCGCATCACGCGCGGCAGCCTGTCGATTCCATTCTGGGGGGCCTCGATTCTTGGCGGCATCCAGCCGGCACGCATCAGCCCGGCGGTGCAGGACGGGCTAGAGGACGGGATGTTGCCGCGCTTTTTGATTGCGCTGCTGCACCCGGACAACCAGTTGCCGCGTGAAAGCGTGCGAGAAATCACCACGCTGGACAGGTTTTATGCGATGAAATTGCAAGCGCTGCGCGGCATTCCTGCTGCGGACGTGTCGCTGACAAATGAGGCTGCCGCCCTTTTCGATGCCTCGTGCCTGGACATGCGCGACATTGCCAAGCATCTGCAATATCTGCCGGCGCTGCAGGTGTTCTTGCACAAATGGCCCAACCTGCTGGCGCGCGTGGCGCTGGTCTTTCACGCTATCGGTGAACCGCGCGTGGCGCTCAGCGGCGCAACCATGCAGCAGGCGCTAGCGTTCATGCACTTTGCGCTCAATCATCAGCAACGGTTTTATGAACGCATGAGCAGCGCCGCGCCTGCAGTGGCGCTGGGCAGGGAGGTAGCCTTGGTGCTGCTGGCTAAGAAGCTTTTCCCGCTGCGCCGGCGCGACTTGCAGCGGTATTGCCGCCATTGGCTGGATGCGGACGATGGGCTGCGCCGCGAGGCCATCCACTGGCTGCAGGACTGCGGATGGCTGACGGCCGATATATCCCAGCGCGAGCAGCGGCGGGGATATGCCTTTGGTGATGGAACCGCTTGGGAGGTGAACCCATTGGTGGCAGAAAGGTTTGCAGACCTCGGCACGCGGGAATCAGCCAGGCGGGCGGAAGCGTTCCAGCGATTGCAACGGCGCGCCTCGGACCTCACCCGATAGATGCCACCAGGGGGTTTATGTCGGCAATGTCGTACGCGCGCAAGAGTTAACAGAGTTCCGTATCTATTCACTTATTTATTTATTACACACATTGAGTTGTTTGGCAGGACATACGCGCGCGTACGACATTGCCGACACGAAGGATGATGAGGACACGGTGGTGAAAAAGGTTTTACTAATTGCGCCACGCGCGGCAGCGCGTGAGATGGTGCAGAGCGCAGACCTGAACAGGCTGCTGGAGTCTGGTTCCTGGGTCACCGTGGTCCTGCCAAAACCACGACGCTGCAGCACGCGAAAGGTGGCGGCGTTCCGGCAGCGCAGGAAGGAAAAAGGGTTTCGCTACCTACACGTCATGCTGCGCGGTGAAGTGATTGACGCATTGCATGCGCAGAAACGTGGCGGCGAAACCCTGGCTGATGTTATTGAAAGGTTGCTTGGTTATGCCGACGATAAACACTAGATGCACGCACTCTTTAGAGAAAAATCTCCCGCCGCGCCAATCAAGGCTTTCCGGCCAGATTTGGCCCGAAATCAGCAATTCACGGACCAACAATCCGCAGGTAGCTGGCTGGAAACCCTTATCTGGCGCGGCTTTCCGCTGGATTTTGGCTTTCCGGGTTACGTCAGGGCCACACGAGTGGCTTGGATGGGGCTCTGTGAATTGGGTTTGAAAACCGACCTGAAATAGATGCAAAAACGAGGTTATTTATGAGGTGAACCATGAAACTTGAATCAACATCCCCCTCCTCTTCCGAACGCGAACAGCGTATCAAAGCCCGGCTGTCGCTTGATGATCAAACTTTCCTCTTTACCAACGACGACGAGCTGCAGCGCCGCCGCGCCTCCGACTTTGCACGCGGCGCCAGGGTGCGCGAGGCGCACAGGGCTAAGGTGGTAGAGGCGGTCAAAGCGGCGGCAGACGCTATCGCCGCCCCCCTGCGGGTACTGCCACCCGAAAAGCACGCTGAGGAAATTGAGGCCCAGATCGACGTCAAGCCCGGACATTACGGGCTGCGCAAAACGCCCAGCCTTAAGTTGATCCAGTCGATTCTTGACACGGAATTTTTGAACCAGAAAATTTGATGCTGCTGCTTAGCGACTCCAAAATGACCAAATTATTTAGGAGTCAGTCGCATGAAAAATACCGCCACTGTTGATGCCGTTGAGCTGGCGCCCCAGCTGCGTCAACGTTTTCCGCAGATCAAGCCCGCCGGGATCGCCCTGGCAGAAAGCAAACGCAACGTGTGGGCCTGCATCGTGCCCAATAGCATCGCTGTCGAAGCGCTGCAGTCCCCTGACTTCTGGCCCCTGGTCGCTGACCGCTTCAACCGGCGCGACTTGATCGAGGCACAGCCCGAAGACGGCCGGTGGTGGGCTGAATTCCTGGTGCGCGACTGCGGGAACAACTATGCCGTGGTGACCCTGTTGCGGAAAATCGACCTGCCACCACTGCACCCGCATACGGGCGACGCCTTGCCGGCTGGTCATAGTTGCGAGTTCCTGGGTCCAGAACGGCTGTGGGGCATCCTGCGTGGGTCCGAGGTCTTGCGCGCCAGCTTCGCGACCAAAACCGAGGCCTGCCAGTGGATTATTGAGGCGCTACGGTCATGAATCCATTTCACAAACTGGTCATGCCCTACGTGCAGGCCGAGGCCATCAACCGAGTCGCCTGGCGTGGTCCCCTCGCCCCGCTGGCCCACGCCATCGCTGTTTCGATGAAAGCCGAGCAGCGTGCGGCCGAAGTCGAAACCGCACTGCGCTCCACGTCCGTTCAACAGGCGCTCTTTGAACGCGACGTGGCCTTGTTTTTTGGGCAGAACGACGGCCAGGCGCGCCTGGTGGATCAGTCGCCGGGTAGCCTGGCGGCTGCACTTTTACGAACCCAGCACCAGCCTGGCGTTGGGGTCTGCAGGTACTGCCTGCTGCGGGAAGCTGCAGGATTATTGCCGGAGCTGGAGCCGGACCGAGACGCCTACGATCAGTTAGTGCCCAGCAGTGCAGTACACCCACAATGCCGGCGAGCCTGGCGGCGCCTGCAGGCCATGGTGGGGCGTGTAGAAGAGGTGGCCCCCAATGAATGACTATCTGCCCACCGTGCAAGGCGGCGATCTTGCACCCTACATACCCGCAGAGCCGCTATTGCCAAGTGCGCCACCTGCGCCGGGAATCGACTACTTGCCCGACTACTCGCCGCCACAGCCCGCAGCGCAGCACACCGAACAGGCTTTCAACGAAGTTGCAGAGATTTTTACCAACGACATGCCGCGCCTGGGCGTACCGGGTCATGTCGCGGATGCCGCTGTCCAGTGGTACCGGGGCATGGTCGCGGCGCCCGTGCCGCATGAACCGGCCCGACACGGCTATGACCTGTCCGGATTGACCTTTGCACCGGAGGATCGGCCATACGTAATGGCCTTTGCGAATCACATGAGCCGGCGCGGCGCCGATCAGGCCTCAGTGCGTGCCATGATTTGGTGGCACGGGGAGCTGACCCGGCGTCTCCAGCAGGCACAGCAACAGCAACGGCAACGGCAACAGCCGCAACCGCAGCAACGTCCGTCACAAGGCAACACGCTGGACGACCTCACGGATGCCGAGTACGAATACGTCATGCGCCGGGCCGAAGCGGATAGGCGCCGGGGGATGGACGAGTTGCAGATAAGGTGGGCTAACGACTTTGAACCACGCATGCGCGTAGTACAAAACTATTTTGCTGGCTTGCCCGCGCACGAGCGCGACTACCTGGAAAGCGCCGTGACGAAAGGCGGTGTGCTGGCCGCGAACTCACCAGATTTTATTGACCGGATGTACCGCCAGGCCATCGGGGGCATGCCGACTGGCAGTGCCCTGCAGGCCGAGATTGCGCAACTCGAATCGCGGATGAAACTTGATCGCCGCAACTACTGCAAAGACACGCGCCTTCAGCTACGACTTCGAGAGTTATACCGTCTTCGCGACGGTGAATGAAAGGAGAAAGACCATGGCCTATTCAAGTACAAACCCCGTGAGAGTCGCCGCCGCGATCGGTATCACTGACGCGCGCCAGCTTTTACTTTACGAATCCACGCACGATTCGACCGCCATCGCCGCCGCGAATTTCTTTCAAGGCTGCGGGTTCGGCAGTCCCTCTCCGGCAGCCTGCGGCATCCGGAAAAATGACATCTTGATTAACGTGAACACCGCCACCAATGGCGTGAGCTTTCACCGCATCGTAAGCATGTCAACGTCAACCGGGTGGAATTCGCCAATTCACGCGACGGCCGGTGCCGGGAGTACCTGAGCCATGTCCCTCAAACTGATTGAGCGTCAAGTTTTGGCCCGCCAGGCGCGCGAAGCCGAAAAGGCCAAGCCCACCGGCGTGTCCTTCGACCTGGCTGCTGCTCTGCAGGAGGCAATCAACACCGCACTTGCCAGCCAGGAAGCCCTTCAGCGCGCGCAACCGCCGAGGTTGGTACAAGTACCCTCGCCCGAGATTTTGCGCCGCCTTGAAGCCTTGGAACACCGTCTGCAGGCCCCCGCGACGTTTCCTGAAATTAGTCGCATAAAAATTGAGCGGGATAGCGCGGGCCTGGCCCAGGCCGTCACCATCGTCGGGACCGGTCAACGGCTGCTGGTAAAGCGCAACGCGAAAGGAACCATTGCAGCGATGGTGCCTGCCGACTCAAATTCCCCCATCAATCGGAGAAGCTGACATGCAAATCGTCTTTGAAACCCCGAAGCCCGCAGCCAACGCCCAGGACGAAACCGACGCGCTGGCGCAGGCGCTTTACGAGGTTGCTGTTTTGTATGAGGCGCTCAAGGAGCTGGTGCCACTTGACCGGCAGCACCCGCTCCCTGACCGCGCTACGCATTTTTTTGGTTTCGACTACACGCCAGACGGCAAGCTTGAAGCGATCACCGCGACGGCCAGGCCCGAAAAGCTGAATAGCTGAAGGCGGTGACCATGGGCGGCTTCGGATCAGGCAGACGCAGTACCGGTGGCCGGCAGCCCGGGGCCAAAAATGTCATCACCGAAAAAGTGAAGGGCGACCTGCTCGCCGTTTATCGGCAACTCGGCGGCCGGCGCTGGCTGCTGGCTTATGCGCGCGACAACCCCGATGAATTCGTCAAGCACCTGATGCGGCTGCTGCCGCCGCCGCGAGAAGAGGAACCGCCCGACGCGACGCCGCCGGCCCCGGACTCGCTCTTTGACTCCGCGCGCAAGATCGCTTTTATTTTGGCCTTGGCCCAGCATGAACAGGAGGCGCGCACTAACGATGTGGAACTGGTGGAGATGGCGGAGCCGCCCCCTCAAGCCCCTGAACAGCAGGACCCTGCACCTTTGCCACCGTTGGACGAAGCCCCTGTGGTGGAGCCTTGCGCGCCCACCAGCGACGCCATGGAGACATATCGCGGCAGCCCCGCCGAACAGGGGCGGTCACATGCCCGGGCCGATGTTATCGACAAGCAACGCCGGGCTCATGAAAATTACATGGCTAAACTTGCTGCCCGCCACAGGCGCAGTTTGCTTTAACTTCATCCCCCTCAAATGGGGGATGGTCAAACCACAACGTTTAGTCGAGAATCGCTCCACATGCGAAGCGAGCCGTTTCTTACCAGTTTGCCGGGTTTGTTGCTATCTTTAATGGAGCAAACTATCCAAGTGAAACATACCTAAATGCCAGTTTTTGTAGTTGAAGTCGCCACGTTATACCGCAGCACCTTGCGGTATACATTAAGTTAGCCGCCACGTTCAGCCCATGACGAAACTGACACTTCGAAAGCGGATGTACTTTTCGAGCTTTGGTGCGTCGAAATGGCGGAAGCAAGATCACGAGACCCCTTTGACGCTTCAACTAGGTCAGGCGAGGGCGTTGATCTACTTGGAGGAGGACAGGTACGGATCTAAGCGCGACATGATCATCATGCCGAGTGGCCGCCTTGAACTGCACTTTGATCCTGCGCCTTCAGAATTGCTTCGCGGCGTGTCGAGTAAGGGCCAGACCAGCATGTCCGCGGCAGAAGCCATCTATGAGGCGTACGTTGAGGCGCATACCCGTTTCGAGGCGCTTCTCTACTCGGCGGGCAAGGTCACTTATCTCTTGCGAACGGGGCCCGACTCCCTCTCCAGCTTCTTCTCTGAAAGTGGCTTGTCCGGCGGCATTGTAGAGTGGAGCGTAGACGGTAAGCCGTTCACTCCGTTCCACCCCAAACTTCCCAAGCCGCGTGGTCGCAATCCGCTCTACACGTCAGCGCAGCTAGTTACGCCTGCGCGTTGGCGAGATATGCAGAAGAGCGCGGACAACGGAACGTTTCCGGAGGGTGAGCTCTTGGAGCTTTACCGCATCCGCGGCAAGGCGGGATGGCGCGAGTTGCGAACTGCCGCCATAGAAGCCTCAATCATTTCCGAATCGCTTCTGCGCTCCTACGGCCTAAAGGCGCTGAAGGAGAGCGGATTTAGCAACAACAAACTCAAACGACTGAGGGACGAGATGACGTTCAACAACCTGTTGAACATCGTCCTTCCACTCTCCCTTACAAAGACCGAGCTTCGGCGCGTCCAGTCCGCGATTGATGCGGTGGATAAACTTCGCGGGATTCGGAATGATCTTGTGCATGGAAACATCACGCAGAAGGACGTCGAGGCAGTAGCCGTGGAGCAAGGTATTGATGGCGCGATCGCGTTGGTGCGATTCCTCCAAGTCAAGCTCTCGTAGGAGAGGGTGAGGGTGCAATTTAACACGGCAATCGACACGGACGTCCTATCGGCAGGCTTTCGCCCGCCTACTGTCCGCCGGTCATTTCTACTACAAGGGCTTCCCCATTTGTCAAGCGACGTTAGGCTCTCGAAACTAAATCGGAGAATTCACGGCAATGGCTGAACAAAGTCCTTCCAAGTCATCACAGGGCGCAGTTGCCGCAATCCTTGACGCTCTGCATCCAGACGCCAAAGGCATCATCAGCGCTCTAATCGTCTTCCTTGCCTTTGGTGCAACAGTCTTCGGTTTCGCTCAACTTCCGACATTTATCAAGAACCTTTCTTCCTCAGCGTCCAAGGAGCAGTGCTGGGAACTACGGGAACTTCAAGGCGGAAGCTGGAAGTTCAATAAGTGCACGGGTGAAGCAACCCAATTAGTGCCTCCTATGACGAAAGCAGCAACATCTTCTGTACCCGCTTCGTCTCAGGGTGCCAAGCAATGAATGCAACACCTAACCACTCCTATATGGACTCCCCCACAAGTTCAAGAAACTGATCGATAGTGTGGCCTTGGGGGAAGCGCCTGCAGTCGTATATCCGGCATCTAAAGTGGGCTCTGCTGTAGTCCGTGCCGACATGGAATCTGCACCATCGGTCAGCCGGATAAACCGGCGCATCCCCATACGCATAGTTCGTCGATCAGCGGCCTCGCCCTGCCTACCCCTTGCCGTCCGGCCGATCCGCTGGCACGATGGGGGTCTCGTGGCATGGCCCGCCGCCCAACACCCCCTGCGGACCCGCTGCGTTTCTTGACTTCCGGGGTGTACGGGGAGGCAGCCATGCAAAGCTATTCCGACCGTGCAACACCTTTCAGCGGCTTCGCCATCCGCGCCCGTCGCGTGGCCGTGTACGGCATCAAGGAAAAGTACCTCTACCTCGGCGAGACACGCCGTATCTTCGGCAACGATGTGTGCGACCCTTGCCCGCGCTGCGACCGCACCGGCCAGGCGGACGAATTCAGCCAGTGTTCACACTGCGCCGGCTTTGGCATGGTCTACGCCATCAGCCTGGACGAGTTGCAGCGCCGACGTGAGGCGGTGCTGGCGCTGCATCCCGACGCCGGGGTGCAAGGATGGGAGCCGACGCTCACGCCGCGCTGGTGATCGGGCTTTCCGTAACCCCGGCGTAGCCCCGATCCGGAAATAAAAAAGCCCGCTATCTTTTAAGTAGCGGGCTTTTCAATGCCGATGCGGCTTATATGGCTCCTCAACCTGGGCTCGAACCAGGGACCTACGGATTAACAGTCCGGCGCTCTACCAACTGAGCTATTGAGGAATGCAGCCTTAGATTATAGCGTCATTTTTCTTCACTTTTACGTGCGAAGAATTCTTATCAATGCACCTCATTGGCAGGGCGGCGCTGCGCGCAGTTTTATTCCACAAACAACAAAACAAGGATCGCCAATTTTTATACAGGACGCATTTCGCTATCAACTTGATAGCAAAAACATCAAGCTCTGCCAACCCACCGCGCCCACTCAATGCTGCCAGCTCAGCTACCATCTGAGAATGTCTCTCCTGAAACAATTTTAAAGCTCTGATATTGCCGGGATCTTGAGTCATGGGAAAACTGCCGCGCCCCGTACCCTGGCTTGCCGCCGGGGAGAACTTTCCTCCGCTGGAATTCGCCTGGGGACGTCACGACCCTGCCCCCGGTCTGTTAGCCGCTGGCGCGGCGCTTGATGTGCCAACGTTGATTCAGGCTTATTCGCGCGGAATTTTCCCCTGGTTTAGTCTGGGCCAGCCGGTGCTCTGGTGGAGTCCAGACCCTCGGATGGTGCTGCATACCGAAAAATTCAAGCTGCATCGATCCTTGCGCAAAAGCCTGATTCATTTTCTAGGCGATCCGGAGTGCGAAATACGGTTTGACAGTGCTTTTGACCGCGTTATCAAAGCCTGCGCCAGCCAACCCCGTGCGGGCCAGCCAGGCACCTGGATTGTTCCGGACATGGTGCAAGCCTATTGCGCCCTGCATCGGGCCGGGCACGCCCATAGTGTAGAAACATGGTCGCGGGGCGAACTGGTTGGCGGCCTGTATTGCGTGAAGCTGGGGAGGATGGTATTTGGCGAATCCATGTTCGCTCATCAGACCGACGCCTCCAAGATTGCACTGGCTGCGCTGGTGGGCTTTTGCCGTGCTCACCAGATCCCCATGATCGACTGCCAGCAAAACACCCGGCACCTGGCCTCTCTGGGGGCAGCAGAAATTGAGCGCGCCGCCTTTGCCATCCATCTCGGTGAAAACGTGAGAAAAACCACCCCTCCGTGGCAATTTGACCCCGTATACTGGAATCAGATACTGGCGGCTGACAAGCCGACGCTACCGTGACACACCTCAAAGACCTGCCCCTGCAAACCCTGCAGTTTTATGCAACGGCACCCTATCCCTGCAGTTACCTGCCGGGAAAGCAGGCCCGCTCCCAGGTTGCCACGCCCAGTCACCTGATCCACAACGACGCCTATTCGGAGCTTGTGACCAACGGGTTTCGGCGCAGTGGCATGTTCACTTATCGCCCTTACTGCGATGGATGCCAGGCCTGTGTTCCGCTTCGCGTACCGGTCAAAAGCTTTAAGGCAGATCGCAGCCAGCGACGCGCGTGGAGCCGGCATCACACGATGCAGGCGCGCGTCCTCAAGCTGTGTTTCATGCCAGAGCACTACCAGCTCTACCTGCGCTACCAGAACGGCCGACATGCGGGCGGGGGCATGGACCATGACAGCATCGACCAGTACACGCAATTCCTGTTGCAAAGCCGCGTGAATTCGCGCCTGGTGGAATTTCGTGAAAGCCTGCCCAACGGCGAGGCGGGTGCCCTCAAGATGGTCTCAATTCTTGACGTGCTGGAAGACGGGATCTCGGCGGTTTATACGTTTTACGAACCGGACGCCCGAGCCAGTTATGGCAACTACAGCGTCCTCTGGCAAATAGAGCAAGCCAGGCGACTTCAATTGCCTTATGTGTATCTGGGCTACTGGATCGCTCAAAGCCCAAAAATGAACTACAAGGCCGGGTTCAAACCGAATGAAATATTGCTGAACGGCCAATGGACACCCTCTCATGCCGCGACCGTCCCGGAGCGTAAGACCGGTTGACCCGGACGACAGGCTGGCCACTGAAGTAACCCTGCACAAAAATCAACAGGTGCATTTGGATTTCACAGGGTAAAATTTGCTGCGTAAAGCCATGAAAAAGCCCGACGCCGCCCTCACCTCGACACCCACCGTTCAGGTGATTGAACGCATGTTCACTTTGCTTGAAATTCTTGCCAATCGCGAAGAGGCAGTATCCCTCAAGGAGATCAGTGAAAAATCAGGGCTTCACCCCTCCACCGCCCACCGTATCCTGAATGACCTTGCCACCGGGCGTTTTGTCGACCGCCCTGCGGCGGGCAGCTATCGGCTGGGCATGCGTCTTCTGGAGCTGGGCAATCTTGTCAAGGCGAGGCTGAATGTACGCGACGCGGCGCTCACACCGATGCGCGAGTTGCACAAGCTCACGCAACAACCCGTCAACCTGAGCATGCGTCAGGGGGACGAAATTGTGTATGTGGAACGTGCTTACAGCGAGCGATCCGGAATGCAGGTGGTGCGGGCCATTGGGGGGCGGGCACCGTTGCATCTGACTTCGGTCGGCAAGCTGTTTCTGGCCTTTGACGACCCGCAGCGGCTGCGCACCTACGCCACTCGCACCGGCCTGTCAGGCCAAACCCGCAACAGCATCACGCAGTTATCGGTACTGGAACGTGAACTAGCCAAGGCACGGCAATACGGCATTGCTCGGGACAATGAAGAGTTGGAGTTGGGCGTCCGCTGCATGGCCGCCGGCATCTACGACGATCAGAACCGACTGGTCGCAGGTCTTTCCATTTCGGCCCCCGCCGACAGGCTGGATGAGCAATGGCTCCCCAAGCTGCAGGCGACAGCCAACGAAATTTCAGCGGCTCTGGGTTACAAGCCCAAGTAAAAAAGGCTGCCCATCCGGCTCTGCGGACGAGCCGTGGTGACACGAGGCGGGCACTCCCGCCAGACATCAACCACCAATCTGTTTGGCTGAAGCGCTGATGTCTATCTTGTTGTCGGTCAAGGGAGTTGACTCTACCCAGCGACGCACGCGCTCGGCATCCCCCAGGCGACTGAGCTTGCCGGCGGAATCGAGAAACACCATGATCAGCTTGCGGCCCGCAATTTTGGTCTGCATCACGAGGCATTGACCCGCTTCAGAGATATAGCCCGTTTTCTGCAGGCCAATATCCCACTCCGGATTCTTCACCAAACGGTTCGTATTGTTGTATTGCAATGTACGCTTGCCGACAGCCACCTGATAGCCAGTCGATGTGGACAATTCGCGAAGCACCGGGTCTCCGTGCGCCGCATTGACCAGCGTGGCCAAATCCTGCGCGCTGGACTGGTTACGGCTGGAAAGGCCCGTTGGCTCGACATAGCTGGTGTCATTCATGCCCAGCATTTTTGCCTTGGCGTTCATCAGGTTGACGAATGTGGGTAGGCCGCCGGGGTAAGTACGGCCCAAGGCATGTGCTGCACGATTCTCGCTGGACATCAGGGCCAGGTGGAGCAACTCACCGCGGGTCAGCGTGGTACCGACCCTGAGCCGTGAGCTGCTGCCTTTTTCGGTATCGACGTCATCCTGTGTCACCGTGATCATCTCATCCATGGGCAACTTCGCACCGCTGATGATGACGCCGGTCATCAACTTGGTGAGCGATGCAATCGGCAATACAGCATGGTCATTTTTACTGAATAGCACCTCACGCGTATCCTGGTCAATGACCAGCGCCACGCTCGACTTCAATTCCAGTGGATCCTGGGCCCCATGCAGGCCAGCCATCTGACCGAAAGAGGGTTTAGCGGGGATGATGGCCGCACGAAGAACGGTTCGGCCCTTTGTACCCGCTGTAAACCGGACGCTCTTGCGGGCTGTGATGACTTTTTTGGTAGCAGTTGCCTTGGTGGCGCGCTGCTTTTTCACAATCTCGCTCGTTGCCGCATTGGATACGGGCGCCGCCAATCCAGCAAATAAAGCCAGGAATCCAACGATTTTTAATGCGCGATTGAAAATCTGATGAGACATGGTGAATTTTGCCTGCAGTGGATTGCAATGTAAGGAATGGATGCAGTGTATACAAATAGAAAAAGTCACGCAATATCAAAAACTTGCGTGACTTTCCTAAAAACTCGTCAGTTTCAGGGGGAGTTCGACAACTGAAATTCGATTTTTTGCTACAACATTATTCTAAGTGATTGAATATAAAGACTATTTTCGCTACTCACCGGAGCTTCAGCCCTGTGCGGCAACGCGATCCGCCTTGCTCTGAAGTTTGTTTAACGCGCTGAGATAAGCTTTCGCCGACGCCACAACGATATCCGGGTCCGCCCCCACGCCGTTAACCACACGCCCGCTGTTTTGCAAACGCACCGTCACTTCCCCCTGGCTCTCGGTGGATCCGCTGATGGCGTTCACGGAATACAGCACCATCTCCGCCCCGCTCTTCACATGCGTTTCGATAGCTTTGAGCGAGGCATCTACCGGGCCGTTGCCGTCTGACTCGCCGCGTATTTCCTTGCCCGCGACGGTAAAAACCACCACGGCATGCGGTCGTTCGCCGGTTTCGCTATGCTGAGCCAGCGACACGAATCCATACTGCTCCTGATCATGGGTCACACTCTCGTCGCTGACCAACGCCAGAATGTCTTCGTCAAAGATCTCGCTTTTGCGATCAGCCAGCTCTTTGAACCGGGAAAATGCCAGGTTGATGTCAGCCTCGCTTTCCAGCGAGACGCCAAGGTCCTGCAAGCGCTGCTTGAAGGCATTGCGGCCACTGAGCTTGCCCAGTACCATTTTGCTGGCAGTCCAGCCCACATCTTCGGCGCGCATGATTTCGTAGGTCTCGCGTGCCTTCAGCATGCCGTCCTGGTGAATGCCTGAAGCATGTGCAAAGGCATTGGCTCCCACCACCGCCTTGTTTGGCTGCACCACGAAGCCAGTGGTCTGGCTGACCATGCGGCTGGCCGCGACGATATGCAGCGGATCAATGTTCATGTCCAGCTTGAAATAATCCTTGCGTGTTTTCACGGCCATGACGATTTCTTCCAATGAGCAGTTGCCAGCACGCTCACCGAGCCCGTTGATCGTGCATTCCACTTGCCGCGCACCGCCGATCATCACGCCCGCCAGCGAATTGGCAACCGCCATGCCCAGGTCGTTGTGGCAATGAACGGACCAGATGGCCTTGTCACTGTTGGGCACGCGTTCGCGCAGCGTCTTGATGAAATGGCCGTAAAGCTCCGGCACCGCATAACCCACGGTATCCGGGACATTAATGGTTGTGGCGCCCTCATCAATCACGGCTTCAAGGACCCGGCACAGGTAGTCAACATCGCTGCGATAGCCATCCTCGGGACTGAACTCGACATCAGCCACCAGATTGCGCGCAAAACGCACCGAGAGCCTGGCCTGCTCCAGCACCTGCTCCGGAGTCATGCGCAGCTTCTTTTCCATATGCAACGCGCTGGTGGCGATGAAGGTGTGAATACGGGCGTTGCTGGCGCCCTTGAGGGCTTCAGCGGCGCGAGAAATATCACGGTCATTGGCACGCGACAGCGAGCAAATGGTGGAATCCCTGATCGTATTCGCGATCGCCTGCACGGCCTCGAAGTCGCCATTGGAGCTTGCTGCAAATCCCGCCTCGATCACATCGACTTTCAGACGCTCCAGCTGGCGTGCAATACGCAGTTTTTCGTCTTTTGTCATGGACGCGCCGGGCGACTGCTCGCCATCGCGCAAGGTGGTGTCAAAAATGATCAATTTGTCGGTCATGGCAAGCTCCTGATGGGCTGGTCGCTGTACTGTAGTTCTCAGTGTGCAATGGTAGCCGTAGCGGCGCCCTGTCCGGCCCTGCTGCGCTGCAGGCCCGAGACGATTGCCTTGAGTGACGCCGACACGATATTGCCGTCCATGCCGATACCAAAGAGCGTCTGGTCGTTGATGCGCAATTCCAGGTAAGCCACGGCCTGCGCGCTGGCACCGGAGCCGATGGCGTGCTCGTGATAATCGAGAACGCGAACCGCATGGCCAGTCGCGGCATTGAGACCCGCGACAAAGGCATCGATCGGACCTGTGCCCCTGCCCTCGACCTGGTGGTTGCGACCGGCGATTCGCACGTCGGCCTTGATGTTGAACGACTTGCCTTCGGCACCGCCCGTTTCCTCAATCACAAGATGATCAGGTGCGGCGACTGTCTTGACGCCATACTCTTTTTCAAGCAACGCAAAAATATCCTGCGCCGTCAGTTCCTTGCCTGTGGCATCCATCACGCTTTGCACCACCTGACTGAATTCGATCTGCAGGCGGCGCGGAAGCTCCAGGCCGAACTCGCTTTCGAGCAGGTAGGCAATACCGCCCTTGCCCGACTGGCTGTTGACGCGAATCACCGCCTCGTAGCTGCGGCCGAGGTCCTTTGGATCGATGGGCAGGTAGGGCATGTCCCAGATATCGCCCTCCTTGCGCGCGGCGAAAGCCTTTTTGATCGCATCCTGGTGCGAACCAGAAAACGACGTGTAAACCAGATCGCCCGCATAAGGATGACGCGGATGCACGGGCAACTGGTTGCAGTACTCCACTGTGCGGCGTATCTCATCGATTTCAGAGAAATCGAGTCCCGGCGATACACCCTGGGTATAAAGGTTGAGCGCAACGTTGACAAGGTCAAGGTTGCCCGTGCGTTCACCGTTGCCGAAAAGGCAGCCTTCGATGCGATCAGCGCCAGCCATCAGGGCAAACTCCCCGGCCGCTGTACCCGTACCCCTGTCGTTGTGCGGATGAACAGACAAGACGATGGCATCGCGCCGCGCCAGGTGGCGATGCATCCACTCCATCATGTCGGCAAAGATGTTGGGGGTAGAGTGCTCCACCGTCGACGGCAGGTTGATGATGCATTTGTGCCCGGGCGTGGGCTGCCATACCTCGGTCACCGCATCGACGACACGCCGGGAAAATTCGAGTTCGGTTCCCGACCACATTTCAGGCGAATACTGGAATGTCCAGTGCGTGCCGGGCTGCTCGGCAGCCAGTTGCATGAAAAGACGCGCGTTATCCGTGGCGAGCTTGACGATTTCGTCCTCGTCCATGCCAAGTACGACCCGGCGCATGACGGGCGCGGTGGCGTTGTAGAGATGGACGATCGCTTTTTTGACGCCCCTGAGTGCCTCGAACGTGCGGCGAATCAGCGGCTCCCGAGCCTGCGTGAGTACCTGGATCGTGACATCGTCAGGGATCAGCTTGCCATCGATCAGGTGGCGGAGAAAATCGAATTCAGTTTGCGAAGCCGAGGGGAAACCGACTTCAATCTCCTTGAAGCCGATCTTCACGAGGGTCTCGAACATCTTGAGCTTGCGAGGAATATCCATCGGCTCGATCAGGGCCTGATTGCCATCGCGCAGGTCAACGCTGCACCAGATCGGCGCATGTGTCAGCACCGCATCAGGCCAGCTACGGTCGGCCAGGCGGACCGGGGGAAAGGACTTGTATTTGCTCGAAGGTGTTTTCAACATGTTCATCTCGTCAACTTTGAAAATTTCAAAAAAACAGCAACCCAAAGAAAAACGGCCCGTTGCTGTAGCAAACGGGCCGTTGAATTGGGTATACGCGTGCGCGCTACCGTCTCCGCCCGTAGGGAGATAGCAGTAGTGCCAGCGAAATTTGTTTCATAAAATGAATATACCACACTTTATTTGTGAAGCCCGCGCTCATCGGGCTCATCCGTGGACGTCGAGATCACGCTGGTCTGCAGGCCCTTGGCCCTGCGCCAGCCGTACAAGACATAACCGGACACACCATAAAGCACAAACAGCGCAAACATCACGGTGGGTGGGTGAATGTTGATCACCGCAATTCCCAGCGCAATCAGCACGATGACGGCAAACGGCACACTGCGCTTCAGGCTGAGGTCTTTAAAGCTGTAAAACGGGACATTGGTCACCATGGTCAGACCGGCGTAAAGCGTCAGGCCAAAAGTAATCCAGCGAACCTCCAGTCCATCGACTCCCGCATCGGTCATCAGCCATATAAAACCAGCCACGAGTGCCGCAGCGGCCGGCGACGGCAAGCCTTGAAAGAAGCGCTTGTCAACCACGGCGGTGTTGACGTTGAAACGGGCCAGGCGCAACGCCGCGCAGGCACAGTACACAAATGCACCAATCCAGCCCCAGCGCCCAAGGCTGGTCAGCGCCCACACATAGGCAATCAGCGCCGGTGCTGCGCCAAAGGACACCATATCCGACAGGGAGTCCATCTGCTCGCCAAAGGCGCTTTGGGTATTGGTCATGCGGGCCACCCGGCCGTCCAGGCTGTCGAGCACCATGGCGCAAAATACACCAATGGCGGCCTGATCAAAACGCCCATTCATGGCCATGACGATGGCATAGAAGCCACCAAAGAGCGCAGCCAGCGTAAACAGGTTGGGCAGTATGTAAATGCCTTTACGCCGTTTGCGCACGACCATCTCGTCGGGCACAGAACTCGATTCGTCGCCGTCATGCATAAAAATACTCCTGAAGCACAAGCTTTGTGTGCAATGGTTATATGCTATTCAATTCATAGCATCTATTGGCGTCTGTAGCTCACACCACATCAATAGCACAACAATATCCGCCGAACGCGGCCCGGAAATCACACCTTGCCTTACGAAGGTGACCTTTGAAGGTTAACTGTCCGAGGATACCAAATCAATTCAAATCAACTGCCCGGATAAAGGCAAAGCGACAGGAAACCCTGTCGAGTTTCACGCTGACATTAAAAAGGCCGCGCAATCTTCTTGCGCGGCCTTTTGCAGGACAAGGCCTGATGAAACGGGAAATCAGTTGCGCGTCTGGTCGACGAGCTTGTTTTTGGCGATCCAGGGCATCATGGCGCGGAGTTTTTCGCCGACGATCTCGATCTGGTGCTCGGCGTTCAGGCGACGGCGGCTCAGCAGCGTTGGCGCACCGACGCGGTTCTCGAGCAGGAAGCTCTTGGCGTATTCACCGGTCTGGATGTCCTTCAGGCACTTGCGCATGGCTTCCTTCGTGGCGGAGGTCACGATGTTCGGGCCCGTCACGTACTCACCATACTCGGCGTTGTTGGAGATCGAGTAGTTCATGTTGGCGATGCCGCCTTCATAAATCAGGTCCACGATCAGCTTGAGTTCATGCAGGCACTCGAAATAGGCCATTTCCGGGGCGTAGCCGGCTTCCACCAGCGTCTCAAAGCCGGCTTTGATCAGTTCGACCGTACCACCGCACAGAACAGCCTGTTCGCCGAACAGATCGGTTTCGGTCTCTTCGCGGAAGTTGGTTTCAATGATGCCGGCCTTGCCGCCGCCATTGGCCATCGCGTAGCTGAGCGCCAGATCACGGGCCTTGCCGCTCTTGTCCTGGTGTACAGCCACCAGGTGAGGCACGCCGCCACCCTGGGTGTATGTGTTGCGGACCGTGTGGCCGGGCGCCTTGGGAGCGACCATCCAGACGTCGAGGTCGGCGCGCGGAATCACGGCGCCGTAGTGCACGTTGAAACCGTGGGCAAACACCAGCGAGGCGCCCTGCTTGATGTTGGGCGCCACGTCGTTGGCATAAACCGCGCCGATCTGTTCGTCGGGCAGCAAAATCATGACGACATCGGCGGCCTTGACGGCGTCTGCAACCTCGGCAACTTTCAGGCCGGCTTTTTCGACCTTGGGCCACGAAGCGCCGCCTTTGCGCAGGCCGACGACCACTTTCACGCCACTATCGTTCAAGTTTTGGGCGTGAGCATGTCCCTGGCTGCCGTAGCCGATGATGGCGACTGTCTTGCCTTTGATCAGGCTCAAATCACAATCTTTGTCGTAAAAAACTTTCATTTTTCTCTCCAGAATAGGTATTGGCGAAAATGCCCTTCGACAGGCTCAGGGCGAACGGTAAACGCATATCGCCACTCAAAATCCGTTCGCGTTGAGCCTGTCGAAACGCGCGCACGGACAACTTAAATCAGACCCGCAAGATCCGCTCGCCACGGCCGATGCCGCTGGAACCGGTTCGCACCGTTTCCAGGATTGCACTGCGGTCAATCGCCTCCAGAAACGCATCGTTTTTGGACTGGTCGCCCGTCAATTCAATCGTGTAGCTTTTTTCAGTCACATCAATAATCCGCCCGCGAAATATATCAGCCATGCGCTTCATTTCCTCGCGCTCCTTGCCGACGGCGCGCACCTTGACCATCATCAGTTCCCGCTCTGTGTAGGAGCCTTCGGTCAGGTCGACCACCTTCACCACTTCGATCAGCCGGTTCAGATGCTTGGTGATCTGCTCGATCACGTCATCAGAACCGGTGGTCTGGATGGTCATGCGGGAAAGGCTGGCGTCTTCCGTCGGGGCGACGGTCAGGCTCTCAATGTTGTAGCCGCGGGCCGAAAACAGACCCACGACGCGGGAAAGCGCCCCTGGTTCGTTTTCCAGCAGAACGGCAATGATATGTTTCATAAGAAGATTCCTCTTTTCGTTGCCCTCCCCCGCGCACGGTAATGCGCAGGCTTGGCAGACAATAGATTCGTCAGTTGACGGTTGATAGATAGATCGTTGCGGGTTTACAGGTCTTCAGAACCCAGCAGCATTTCCGTAATGCCCTTGCCGGCCTGCACCATCGGGAACACGTTTTCGGTGGGATCCGTGCGGAAGTCCATGAACACCGTGCGATCCTTGAGCTTGCGGGCCTCGCGAAGCGCTGGCTCCACATCCTGCGGTTTTTCGATCAGCATGCCGACATGCCCATAGGCTTCGGCCAGCTTCACAAAATTCGGCAGCGCGTCCATGTAGCTGCTGCTGTAGCGACCTGCGTACTCCACTTCCTGCCACTGGCGAACCATGCCCAGGTAGCGGTTGTTGAGTGACACGATCTTGATCGGCGTGTTGTACTGCAGGCAGGTGGACAGCTCCTGGATGCACATTTGCACCGAGCCTTCACCGGTGATGCAGAATACTTCGGAGTCGGGTTTGGCCAGCTTGATACCCATGGCATAGGGAATGCCGACGCCCATGGTCCCCAGCCCGCCTGAATTGATCCAGCGTCGCGGCTGGTCAAACTTGTAGTATTGCGCGGCCCACATCTGGTGCTGGCCCACATCCGACGTGATGTAGGTGTCGGCGTCCTTGGTCATGTTCCAGAGCGTTTCGACCACATGCTGGGGCTTGATCACATCGCCCTTGCCCATGCTGTACTTCATGCAGTCGCGCTTGCGCCAGCCTTCAATGGTGTCCCACCAAGCGCCCAGTGCATTGGCATCAGGCTTGAGACCGGACTCCCTGATCATGCTGATCAGCTCGGTCAGCACGTCCTTGACATCGCCCACGATGGGGATATCGACCTTGACGCGCTTGGAAATGCTCGAAGGATCGATGTCGACATGGATAATCTTGCGTTCGTTTTGCGCAAAGTGCTTGGGATTGCCAATCACTCGGTCGTCAAAACGGGCCCCTACCGCCAACAATACGTCGCAATGCTGCATCGCGTTGTTGGCTTCAATGGTGCCGTGCATTCCCAGCATGCCGAGAAACTTTTTGTCGCTGGCCGGATAGGCGCCCAACCCCATCAGTGTATTGGTGCAGGGGTAGCCCAGCATATCCACCAGTGTGCGCAACTCCTGCGAAGCATTGCTGAGCAGCACGCCACCGCCGGTGTAGATATACGGCCGCTTAGCGGACATGAGCAGTTGCAGAGCCTTGCGAATCTGCCCGCCATGCCCCTTGCGCACCGGATTGTAGGAACGCATTTCGACGCTCTGCGGATAGCCGGTGTACAGCGTCTTGTTGAATGACACGTCTTTGGGAATGTCGACCACCACCGGACCCGGCCGGCCGCTGCGGGCGATGTGGAACGCCTTTTTGAGCGTATCCGCCATCTGGCGCACGTCCTTGACCAGGAAGTTGTGCTTGACGATGGGGCGGGTAATGCCGACTGTGTCGCATTCCTGAAAAGCATCCAGGCCAATCGCGTGGGTTGGCACCTGCCCGGTGATGATCACCATCGGAATGCTGTCCATATAGGCCGTGGCGATGCCCGTCACGGCATTGGTGACGCCCGGGCCGGAGGTGACCAGCGCGACGCCGACATCCCCCGTGGCACGGGCATAGCCGTCGGCCGCATGCACCGCAGCCTGCTCGTGGCGTACCAGGATATGCTGGATCGAGTCCTGCTTGTAAAAAGCATCGTAGATATGGAGAACTGCGCCGCCCGGATAGCCCCAGATGTACTTGACACCCTCGGCCTGAAGCGACTTCACGAGGATTTCTGCGCCCCGGAGTTCCTGTGAATTGGCGTTTGTGTTGGCAGACGCTGCTGCCGCGGAAGTAATTTCCGCCTTGGAGACTTCCATGATGAACCTTTGTGAATTTCTCTAACGAAATACCTTGGGTGCCTCTTCGCCCACTCTTGTGAAGCGGCGTTGAGACTTGAGGCCAGAACCATAAGCAGAGACATAATCCGCCGAGTCATGACCCGTTTGCCGTTTGAATTGCAAGCCGTATTATGACATTTTGCGTTGCGCAATAGCAGCAATGACGGAAAAAGTGCCAGGCAGGGGCGATCTGCGGGTACCCGTGATGCGATAATTTTGAGGCTGAATCCTTGAGATGCCCGCCTTGCAGGCATGTTTAGGCGGTATCCGCAAACCACAATAATGACAGTGCTGGGACAAACCGGAACCCTAAACCGTTGGCAACTGAACAAGAACTTTCTGATTTCCTGAAAACCGTTGAAAAGCGCGCTTTCAAGCGCAGCGTTTATCACGTACGGGACGAAGAAGCCGCTCTGGATATCGTTCAGGACAGCATGATGAAGCTGGCACAGCACTATGGCGACAAGCCGGCCGCCGAACTCCCCATGCTGTTTCAGCGCATTTTGTCCAATACCACCCTGGACTGGTTTCGCCGCCGCAAGACCCGAAACGCCCTGTTTTCCAACATGAGCGACTTCGAATCGCCGGGTGAAGACGGAGATTTCGATCTTCTGGAAACTTTAGAGACCCTGACAAGCTCTGAAGGTACTGAGAGTGCTCAGGACGCCACAGAACGGGCCCAGATATTGCGGGAAATCGAACTGGCTGTAAAGGAACTGCCCGGCCGTCAACGGGAAGCGTTTCTGATGCGTTACTGGGAGGAGATGGATGTGGCTGAAACGGCCGCTGCCATGGGTTGCTCGGAAGGCAGCGTGAAGACACATTGCTCCCGTGCAGTTCAGGCCCTCAGTAAAGCATTGGGCGCCAAGGGTTTAAAACTATGACTAATTCACTACAAAAAAGAGCCAATATCCTGCAGGATCGTTTTGGCCTGAAAACGGCGTCGTACCTGTCCTCCGGGGCAGCGGATCTGCCTTACGAGGTCTCCGAACGCCTGCGGGCGGCCCGCGCCCAGGCAGTTTCCCAGCGGAAAATCGCAAAAACCGAAACTGCCGGCAGCCTGGTCAACGCGGGTGGCGTCGGAGCGCTCACCTGGGGCTCAGATGACGGCCTGAACTGGTGGTCCCGCATTGCCTCGGTGCTGCCGCTCGTCGCGCTGGTGGTCGGCCTGCTGGTCATCAATTCGATTCAAAACGACAACCGGGCCCAGGAACTGGCTGAGGTTGACGTGGCCCTGCTGACCGACGAACTGCCGCCCGACGCATTTGCCGATCCCGGTTTCGTCCAGTTTCTCAAGGCTACGCGCTAAGCCCCGACGTTCCTCATTGCTCAAATGATCGCGCAAGCAGCCTCACTCGCCCCACCGCCCCCAAACCATCCACCCTGTTTGATACGCCAAGCGCCGGGTGGCCGGACTTTGAGGCTGCAATTGTTGCCGCTTGGACTGCTGGCGAGCTGCCTTCTGGCCTTGGCGCCCTTCTGCTTTGCCCAGACAGCCCCGCCCGCAGCCCCCGCCAAGGCCCCGATAACCGGGAAGCCATCCCTGGCACCACCGCCTCCGGTCAAACCAGCCATCTCGCGTCCCACCTGGACCGAACTCACGCCCATGCAGCAGCAGGCGCTCAAGCCGCTGGCTTCCAGCTGGAATGCCATCAATGAGGGGCAGAAGCGCAAATGGCTGGAAATTTCCAAAAATTACCCCTCGCTGCCGCCCGAAGGGCAAGCCACCATGCACAGCCGCATGAACGATTGGGTCATGCTGAGCCCACAGCAACGCGCGCAGGCGCGGCTCAACTTTGGCAAAACGAGGGAACTGTCCGGGCAATTGACGCCGGAAGAGAAAAAAGCCAAGTGGGAGACCTACCAGGCCTTGAGCGCCGAAGAAAAACAGAAACTGGCTGCCAAGGCCAGTCCCAAGCCGACCGGCGCGGCCACGGCCGTCAAACCGGTGGCTCCGCAGAAACTTGCCGCTGTTCCGCCTCATCCCACCAGGCCGGCTCTCAAACCTGAGCCTAAAATCATGCCGTCTCAACCGGCGGAGGCTGGCAACCCATCGGCAGCGCGCCCGGGTGAAGCCGCCAGCGGCCGGCCCGGTAACGCCCCCCAGCGCTGATTCCCCGCCAGTGCGCCTACTGGCCAAGTTTATTTAATAATCAGGGCCGCAGCCATTTTGGGGCGCCCGCCTGGCGCTATAAAATTGATCGTATCCAACACTTCGGTGAACGCACCGACCCCTCTAGCGCCCACACCATCCCTTCCCCGGCGCATGGCCTGTTGGGTTTATGAAGGCCTGCTCATGTTCGGGGTGGTCTTCATTGCCGGCTATCTGTTCGGCACCCTCAGCCAGACGCGCAACGCGCTGGACAATCGCCATGCCTTGCAGGCCTTTGTTTTTGTCATTTTCGGCATTTACTTTGTCTGGTTCTGGACCAAGGGCCAGACACTCGCCATGAAGACCTGGAATATACGCGTGGTCGATGTCAATGGTGCTCCCATCACCCAGCAACGCGCCCTGCTGCGCTACCTGCTGAGCTGGCTGTGGTTTCTGCCGCCGCTCGGCGCGAGCTGGCTGCTCGGCCTCTCAGGCGCGGAAGGGGGCGTGTTGACGCTGGGCTGGGTTGCCATCTGGGCGATTTTGGCGCGCTTTCATCCGGAGCGGCAGTTCTGGCACGACGCTTGGGCTGGCACGAAACTGGTGACCTGGGTGCCGCCCGAAAAACAAAAGCGTGAAGAGAAGCACGAAGGCAAGCGCAAGCCGAAAGACCAGCCTGTAGCTTCCGACCCGTCCTAACATCAACATGCCACAAAGCTGCGACACAATGCACCCATGTCCCAACCAGTCCCGTTCTCAGCATCCACAACGACCAGCCCCGTCCCTCACGTGACCACCGACAAACCGGTAAACCCGCAAAAGCACCGCAAGGGCCTCACGCGCATCTGGCACGCTGCAGGCTACTCCATCGCCGGTTTGCGCGCCGGCTGGCACGAAACGGCTTTTCGCCAGGAAGCCATTGCCTCCATCGTGCTGGTTCCGGCCGCTTTCTGGTTGGGCCGCAATTGGGTCGAAACTGTTTTACTGGCCGGCACCGTCGTTCTCATCATGATTGTCGAGCTGCTCAATACCGGGATTGAAACCGCGATTGACCGCATTGGACCCGAATGGCATGACCTCTCCAAGCGCGCCAAGGACATGGGCAGCGCTGCCGTTCTGCTCAGTATGCTGCTTTGCGCCGGCACTTGGGCCCTGGCACTGTTTCAGCGGTTTGCAGCATGACCCCCAGTACCCCGAAACCCGCTTTCTCGGTCTGCGTGTATTGTGGCTCCCGGCCCGGAAATACCCCTGAATTTGCCGTGGTGGCGCGTGAGGTCGGCCGCTGGATAGGCAAGCACGGCGGCCAGCTGGTCTACGGCGGTGGCCGCAATGGGCTGATGGGCATCATGGCGGACGCGGCGCTGGCCGCGGGCGGGCGCGTGCTGGGCGTGATTCCCAAGGCGCTGGTGGAGAAGGAATGGGCCCACACCGGCTGTACTGAGCTGCACATAGTGGACACCATGCACGAGCGCAAGCGCATCATGGCTGAGCATGCCGATGCGTTTTTGGCTCTGCCGGGGGGTATCGGCACGCTGGAGGAGTTTTTTGAAGTCTGGACCTGGCGCCAGCTCGGCTACCACGACAAACCCGTGGGCCTGCTCAACATGGCTGGCCATTACGACAGCCTGCTGGCGTTTCTGGACTCTGCTGTCAAAAACGGCTTCATGAGCGACTGGCAGATGGAACTGATTTGCACCGGCGACGACGCACAGACGCTGCTGCAGCAGCTGGTGCAGGCGGCGGGCATGACGGCAACCACCGCACGGCTGGATCAGATTTGACGCTGCCCGGCAGAACGCCGCAGCCACTGAACGCAGCGAGGGGCCGCCCGGGCACGTTCAGCCCGGGGAAAGCACTCAAAGTGACGGCTTGAAGGCCGATTAAACGGCCGCTTCGTCCTCTTCGCCGGTACGGATGCGCACCGTGCGCTCGACGGCGGTAATGAAAATCTTGCCATCACCGATCTTGCCGGTGCGTGCCGCGCGCACGATGGCGTCCACGCAGCGTTCCACGTCGTCGGTTTTCACCACCACTTCCACCTTGACCTTGGGCAGGAAGTCGACCACATACTCGGCGCCACGGTAGAGCTCCGTATGGCCCTTCTGGCGACCGAAACCCTTGACTTCAGTCACGGTGAGGCCGGTGACCCCACACTCAGCCAGGGCCTCGCGGACCTCTTCCAGTTTGAAGGGTTTAAGAATCGCGGTAATTTGTTTCACTGAATGATCTCCGTTGGTTCTGGATTCTGGATATTGGTCACTGTATTGAATGTAGCGCCAATGCGGCCCCACGCCCGGCTCTAGGCGCGAAATTTGCTGGTAATAGGATAGCGCCAATCCTTGCCAAAACTGCGGTGCGTGACGCGGATGCCTACCGGCGCCTGGCGGCGTTTGTATTCGTTGATCTTGATGAGCCTGGCCACGCGCTCAACCACGGCGCGCTCATAACCGGCGGCAATGATGGCTTCCACGCTCTGGTCATTTTCCATGTATCGCTCCAGGATCGCGTCCAGCACCTCGTAGGGCGGCAGGCTGTCCTGGTCGGTCTGGTCGGGGCGCAGCTCGGCGCTCGGCGGCCGCGTGATGACACGCTCGGGAATCGGATTGGCACCTGTCCCGTACGGATCATTTTCGTTGCGCCAGCGCGCCAGCTTGAATACCGTCGTCTTGGCAAGGTCCTTGATCACCGCAAAGCCGCCTGCCATATCGCCATAGAGCGTGCAATACCCGGTGGCCATCTCGCTCTTGTTGCCGGTGGTGAGCACGATGGAGCCAAACTTGTTGCTCAGCGCCATCAGAAACACCCCGCGAATGCGCGCCTGGATGTTTTCTTCGGTCGTATCTTCCTTCAGGCCCCTGAACTCATGGGCCAGCGAGCCCTTGAAAGCCTCAAACTCGGGAACAATGGAAATCTCGTCATAGCGCACCTTCAGGCGCTGGGCCATCTCGCGCGCATCGACCCATGAAATGTCCGCCGTGTAAGGGGACGGCATCATGACCGTGCGCACCTTGTCGGCGCCCAGCGCGTCCACCGCGATGGCCAGCACCAGCGCTGAGTCAATGCCACCTGACAGGCCCAGAATCGCGCCTGGAAAACCATTTTTACCCAGGTAATCGCGCACGCCGAGCACGAGGGCGTCCCACAAGTCGGCTTCGTTGCTGCGCCCCGGCTCAATATCAGCAGCTAATTTGATAGTGCCTGCTGTACGTTCTGTCAGGACCGTAAACAAATTTTCCTTGAAACTTTCAGCCCGGCCGGCCAATGCGCCGTCGGCTTGCAGTGCAAACGAGTGGCCTTCGAACACGATCTCGTCCTGACCACCCACCAGATGCGCGTAGACCAGCGGCAGGCCGGTGGCCTGCACCCGGCTGCGCATCATCAGCTCGCGCTCGCCGCCCTTGCCGACGTGGAACGGCGAGGCGTTGATGACGGCCAGCAATTCGGCGCCAGCCGCTTTGGCCAGCCGCGCCGGCTCTTCAAACCAGGCATCTTCGCAAATCAGCAGGCCGACGCTGATGGCATCTTCGCCCTCCCCGGCCTGAAACACGCACACGCCCTGCCCGGGTGTGAAGTAGCGGCGCTCGTCAAACACCTGGTAATTGGGCAGTTCGCGCTTGGCATAGGTTTCAAGCGTGCGCCCTTCGCGCAGCACCCTGGCGGCGTTGTAGCGCTGCTGCACTTCAACGCTCCTGGTGCGCAGGCCCTTGCCGTTGTCGCCGCGGGTGGGGGTGCCCACCACCACCGTCAGGCCTTTTAACCCGGCCAGCTCACGGGCCACCAGATTCACGGCATCATCACAGGCCTGGATGAAAGATGGGCGCAAAAACAGGTCTTCGGCCGCGTAGCCGCAAATCGCCATCTCGGGCGTGAGCAGCAAGCGGACGCCATCGGCATAGGCCGCGCGGGCCGCGTCAATGATTTTTTGCGCATTGCCCGGCATGTCGCCCACGCAGTAATTCAATTGGGCAACGCAGATTTTGAGGGTCATGAAAACAACAAATTCCGTTTGGGCTGAGCTTGTCGAAGCCTTGGTCAATCAATGCACACAATCCCTGGCCCCGGCGACAAGCTCAGGGCAGGCTGAACTCAGGGTGTACGGAGGATTGCGTGCCTGAAAACAATTATGTCATCCGCGTGCTGGATTCGCCCTTGGCAATCAACAGCACCGACTGGAATAACCTGCTTGCGGCGCAAAGTCCCGGCACCGGCCTGAACCCCTTCATGCGTCACGAATATCTGGCGGCAATGCATGAAAGCGGCAGCGCCACGCCCGAAACCGGCTGGACGTCCCGCATCGTCACGCTCTGGCAGGGAAATGTGCTGGCGGGCGCCTGCGCGCTCTATCTCAAGACCCATTCCTACGGCGAATACGTGTTTGACTGGGCCTGGGCCAATGCCTACCAGCAGCACGGCCTGGCCTACTACCCCAAAGCCGTGGTGGCCCCACCCTTCACCCCTGTACCCGGCGCGCGGCTGCTCGCGCGTGACGCGGCGACACGCACATGGCTGGTCCAGGCGCTGGTGGCCTGGTGTGGGAAAGAAAAGCTCTCGTCACTGCACCTGCTGTTTGCGGCAGACCAGGACGTGACCGCCTGCGAAGAAGCAGGTTTGATGCTGCGCCACAACGTGCAGTTTCACTGGAAAAACAAAAGCAACAGCATCAGCAAGAGCAGAAGTGCCCCTGCGCCCGCTGAAACCGGCTCCGTTCGGGCTGAACCTGCCGAAGCCGCTCCAGCCTCGGTGAATGCACCCGCTCCTTCGACCATGCTCAGCACAGGCGGCTCAGGCAGCACTGGAGATACCCTCTCAACGAACGGCAAGGACGGCTACCGCGATTTCGACGACTTCCTGATGACCCTCAGCCAGGAAAAACGCAAAAAAATCCGTCAGGAACGCCGCAAGGTCGCCGAAGCGGGCGTGACCTTCCGCTGGTCCCTGGGCAAGAACATCAGCAAAGAGGACTGGGACTTCTTTTACCAGTGTTATGAACGCACCTATTACGAGCACGGCAATGCGCCGTATCTCAGCCGCGATTTTTTTGCGCGGATGGCCCGCACCATGCCCGAGAACTGGCTGCTGTTTGTGGCGGAGCGCCGGGGCCGGAAAATAGCGGCAAGTTTGATAGCTGTAGACCCCGGATCCAACGGGCTTACAGATCCACCTGATTTGAAGAGCTCACCCAAAATAGCCTACGGCCGTTACTGGGGCGCCCTGGAACGGGTCGACTGTCTGCACTTCGAAGCCTGCTATTACCAGCCGCTGGTCTGGTGCATAGAACATGGCTATCAGCGCTTTGAAGGCGGCGCGCAAGGCGAACACAAAATGGCCAGAGCGTTGCTGCCCGTCAAAACCACCAGTGCCCATTGGCTGGCACACCCCTCATTTGCCGACGCCGTGGAGCGTTTCCTCGCCCGCGAAGGCGAAGGCATTGAAAACTACATGGAAGAGCTGGAAAGGCGCAGCCCGTTCAGGCAGGCCTCGTAACGGCTGATTACCGTCATTCACCGCACTTGGCCCCGCTTTCAGAACTCACCATGAACGGCCAGGCGTGGGCGGGTTTTCCGGACGGTACAAGCGGTTTGCCGGCTGAGGCCGGCAAAGTCTGTGACGCAGGGGCTGCCGGGATAGCAGGCTTGGCGTCGGGTCGGCTGAGGTCTGCATTTTGTATGGCCATGGTCAATCGTCTGAAGGTGCGGGTAAATCAATATAAAGACTAGCATGCGCGCTTGCTGTCAGACACCAGTGATTTCACTGTAGGACGACGCACCCGCCAGATACACACTGCCTGATGGCCCCCGGATGACGCCCGGATGGAACTGTTCGCACACGACAATTGGCCATGACTACTGCCACCCCCACCTACACCGTCAAACTGGTCGACGCCCCCGGCCTGAGCCCTACCCAGCGGAGCGCCGCCGAACTGCGCTTTCGCATGGCCCTTGAATTTGCGCTGGGCGGGCCCGATAGCGTGCTGCCCACGCTGCAGGCCTGCCTGCTCGTGCGCACGCTCAACGAAAACTCGCCCCCTGAATCGCTACCCGAGGCTGAGCAACAGGTTATTGCACTGTGGGAAAAGGCTGAAGCCGATGCCATCGTGGCCGCGTTCAGGCCCCTGGGCAAGGCGATGGGAGATGCGCGGTTCGAGATTCGCGCCTGAAATCACATGGTGCCGCGATGGCCCAACCCCTCACACCCATGCGCAGTTGCCCGAATTGCCTGTCCGGGCCCAGGGCCGGGTATTTCAACTGAGACGCTTCAGGGCTCTGGCGTTCCGGTGTCCTGTAATCCACGCTTTAACTCCGCCCTCGCTGCCGCTGCAAGTGCTTCGTACCGGGTTCTGAATGCGTCGAGATTCTCCTCCTCCAGCTCTTCCAGATCGAGAAGCGCGTTATGCGCACCCTGGGTTGCACGAATGAGTTCATCGAGTTTTACCTGAATAGCCTCCGTATCCCGGTTTTGGGTGTTCTGAATGAGGAAAACCATCAGGAAGGTGATGATCGTGGTGCCGGTGTTGATGACCAATTGCCAGGTGTCACTGAAACCGAACAGGGGTCCGGTCACGACCCAGACCGCGATGATGGCAACGGCAAGGACGAACACCCTTGGCCGGCCGCAGAAATGCGCCGCTGCCTTCGCAAACCGCGAATACCAGACGTGGTTATGCATACCGGACCTCTCTGTCGACACTGTACGAATCCGGCGAAGCTTGCAAGCCGGCAGCTATCGCATCAACCGTTTTGATTGAGATGTTCCTGATATCTGCATACCGTATGACCATGAGCAATCCAAGTAAATGAAGGGTTAAATCAATGTCAAGATCAATACCAAGATTAGCACGCAGGGTTGCCGTCCGACGCACGTGATTTCATGGCAGCCGGGCACCTGACCTCCCGGCCGTGAATCCTGGCCCTGCGGTGACCAGGCAGTGCATATGCCCCGGCTGCGAGGCAAAATCGAAACTTCCATGCCATGACCGACACCCAGCCCGCCACCCAAGAAGCCTCGTTCACTGCGCCGCTCGGCCGCGCGCACGCCCGGCGCCTGCGCGAGGTCTACCGCTCCGCGGGCTGGCCCTGCCAGGATGTGCTGGAAATTGAACTGCTGGCGGCCGGCCTGCTGCAGCGCATAGCCGGCCCGGCAGGCCATGAGACCTTGCGCGTCACGGATACGGGCATCGCCTACCTCGCCGCCACCCTGGTACGTAATCGCGCGGCTTTGTCGAAGCACGAAGCACTGGTCGAGCAGGTGGCCTGCGAGATGGTGCGCGCGGGTCGCATCACCTGGCGTGGCCTCGGCCTGCGTGCGCAATTGCCCCCCGCTGACGACGGCGGGCCAGTGCGCTGGTGCATGGCGCGCCCTGACGTGTTCTCTATCCGCAATACCTCGGTGCAGGAGTATGTGGAGCCCATTGTTCACGAGGTCAAGGTCCATCGCGCCGATTTGCTGGGCGACCTGCGCCGCCCCGAAAAACGCGCCGCCTATCTGGACCTGGGTGGCGAATGCTGGTATGTGCTGAGCTGCGACGCCAAAGGCCGGCCCATTGGCACGGCCGATGAGATCCCGCTGGAGTGCGGCGTTATGGTGATGGAGGCCAATCGCCTGGCCGTCGCCCGCGCAGCGCCGCGGCGCTCACGACGGCCCTTGCCGCTGGGGGTATGGATGGCACTGGCCAAGGCTACGCCGGTGGCCGGACTCACCGACGATGAACAGGGAATGCTCGCCGATGCCGGGCAGAGTTGAAACCAACTCCATGCCGCTGAAGGTTGGCCAGCAAAGAAACACACCAGCAAATGAAGCCAGCAAGAAAAATGCCCCGCGATGGCGGGGCATTTTCTGAAAAGTGTTCCGGGGTTTTTACGGCCGGAAAGCAGTTGCCTGCCTGCCTTTTTACGTCTTATGCCTTATGCCTTTATGCAATAAGGCAATCGGCCATTAACGCTTCCGGGAAGGAGCGGAGGCAGCACTGACCGCCTGCTTGGTCACAGCGGTGAAGTTGGCCTCAGCCAGTTCGACGGCCTTCTTTGCCGTTCCCTGGGCGGTCTCAATAGCGTTCTGGCTCACATTCACGGCGCTCTTGAATGCAGCAACAGCGGACTCGGTTCCAGCAGGAGCGTTCTTCGTCATGTTTTCCACGGCGACGGCAAAAGCCTTTTTTGCTTCGTCGACTTTGGCTTCAAAGGCCTTGGTGAATACTGCGCCGGTTTCTGCGGCGACGCTGTATACATGATTGCCATAGGAAACCGACTTCTCGGCCAAGGGCTGGAACAGGCCGGTTTGCAGGGCCAGCAGCTGCTGCGCATCTTTGGCGCCCAGAGAAGCACGCGCATAGTTGAAAGACTCAGCCAAAGCGGCCTTGGAGGCGGCCAGGTTCAACTCGATCAGTTTTTCGAATCCGGCAAAAGTATGGGTTGTCAGGCCTTCCAGGGCGTCGACGTTAGCCTGGTTGGTCGCGATGAGTTGTTCAGCTGTGTAGGTCATTAAAAGCTCCTGGGTTGAGGGACATTTTCGGCATCTGCCCTGCACAAACCCGTTTCCGGTTATTTATGTTGCAGTGCAGCATGGACTCTATTATGGAGAAAACCAGAACATTCGCAAGTGATTTTGTTGCGCCGCAGCAAACTCTAGAGAGACAGGTCTAGCTGTTGAATTGCAACAGCTTGTACTTGCGGAGGTGCACAGCCCGGCGGGTGCCATGACGCGCTCAGGTTAGAGGCGTCTCCCTCTGTAAAACGCGGCAGACGCCCCGATACTGATGCCGTTCCTGCCCACAACAACACCACCAAAACGTCCAATACTCCAAGCCATGGCAAGCAGATCTCCCCCAAAGCGCCCCCCCAGAGAATCCAGCGCACCACAAGCGCCAGGACAGCCCGGCCCGCATGACATTCCGCCCCCGAACGCCTGGCTGCTGGCGCTGGAGTTGCGTGCTTTCTGGGAATTTGGCGCCCTGCTTCCGGCATGGCCACTGCTGGCCCGCGCACCAAAGGGCGATGGCCATGCCGTGATGGTGTTTCCGGGCCTTTCGGCCAACGATGTGTCCACCGTACCGCTGCGCCATTACCTGCAGTCACTCAGCTACAAGGCGTGGGGCTGGGAGCAGGGTTTCAACCTGGGTCCGCGCACCGGCGTAATTGACACAGCCAAAGCCCGGCTGGCACGCACGTTTGAAACCACCGGCCGCAAGGTGAGCCTGGTCGGCTGGAGCCTGGGCGGCGTGTATGCGCGCGAGCTGGCGAAAGAACTGCCGCACATGGTGCGCAACGTGATCACGCTCGGGACGCCCTTTGCCGGCTCACACAAATCCACCAACGCCTGGCGCATTTACGAGCTGGCGAGCGGCCGCAGCATTGAACGCGAAGCGGAAAACTACGACCTGCCTGCCGCCCCCCCGGTCCCCACCACCAGCATCTATTCGCGCACCGACGGCATTGTGGCCTGGCGAGGCAGCGTCCAGTCCCCCTGCACAAGCAACCCCCATACCGAAAATATCGAGGTGATGGCCAGCCACATTGGCCTGGGCCTTAACCCCAGCGCCTGGTGGGCCATCGCGGACCGTCTGGCGCAAGCCGAGGGCCAATGGAGCCCTTTTGCAGCAGAAGACAAAGGCCAAAAAGGCCGCATCCACGGCCTGATTTACCCGAATCCGGCGCGCAATCGCTGAAGTTCCCGCACGGGCGGTGATTGCGGTGCTCAGTGCTCCCGGCACGTCAGCCGGCTCCTACAGGAGCAGTTAACGCTGTCTGCCAGACACGGGGAAGCCCAAGGGGAATAATGGAAGATCATGCACTGAATCGCGGAACGATCATGGACCACACGATCACCAGCATGCAGCCTTGTATCGAGGCCTGCACGCACTGCCACCACGTTTGCCTTCAGACAGCCATGACGCATTGCCTGCAGATCGGCGGCAAGCATCTGGACCCTGACCATTTCAGCCTGCTGATGAACTGCGCAGAAATCTGCCAGGCATCGGCCAATCTTCAACTCAGCGGCTCCGAGTTCGTACCCAAACTTTGCGTGCTGTGTGCCGAGATCTGCGAGGCCTGCGCAGTCAGCTGTGAGGCCATCGGCGAAATGGAAGAGTGCGTGCGGGCTTGCCGAAAATGTGCAGAGTCCTGCAGCAGCATGGCTGTGGTCTGAGTATCTCTGGGTATCTGGCTGAACCGCCTCTGGTATCAGCAGGTGGGGGCATATGCTGAGGGCCTGAAGCCTCCCCGGCTGGCTGGCGCTGGCGCCGGCGCCGGTATTGGCACCTGCGCCGGAGTGAAAGGAATCACCGCCAAAAGAAAAAGCGCCTGTACCGATGAGGGTACACGCGCTTTTGGCTTTTGATTGGGTGAGTTCAATCAGATGAGTTGCCGGAGCTCAGGCCTTGTTCGCCCTGGCGTAGTTGGCGATGCCGTCGGTAATTTCCTTCTTGGCGGATTCCGGGCCTTCCCATCCGAGTACCTTGACCCACTTGCCTTCTTCCAGGTCTTTGTAATGCTCAAAGAAATGCGCGATGGTTTTCAGGCGCAGCGGGTTCATGTCCTCAGGCTTTTGCCAATGACTGTAGAGCGAACATTTTTTGTCGATGGGCACAGCCAGCACCTTGCCGTCTTCGCCAGCCTCGTCGGTCATTTTCAAAATGCCGATCACGCGGCATGTCACCACCACGCCGGGGATCAGCGGCACAGGCGTAATGACCAGCACATCCACCGGATCGCCGTCGCCGCTGATGGTTTTGGGTACATAGCCGTAGTTGGTCGGATAGTGCATGGACGTGCTCATGAAGCGGTCCACAAAAATCGCACCCGACTCCTTGTCGACTTCGTATTTCACCGGGTCGGCGTTCATCGGGATTTCGATGATCACATTGAAGGAATCGGGAACGTTTTTTCCGGGGGAAACTTTATCTAGGGACATGGTCGATTGGTGTTGATAAAAAGAGGGAAAGACAAGAACGAAAGACAAGAATACGAAACGTTGCAGCAAGCGGTGTTGACCGAGGGAGTCAACCGCTGGATTCAGCTACTCAGGATTTACCCTCATTTTACTGATTCAGACCTTACGGGTCGTCAATTCGTCATGTTTTGGCGGTAAATTGCGCGAGTTGGCCAATCGTCTCCAAGCAAGTTGGAAGCAGCGAGGAAGCAACGCAGCGGGGGTTTCAACACCACACTAGCTAGCGTTGCTACCCCCTCCAAGCGAAAAACAAGGAGATCTCTATGACAGGCAACTCAGCGCTCATTCTTGCGCTCGTCTGCGGGCTTATTGCCGTGGGGTACGGCTTCTGGGCACGCAGCTGGATTCTTTCCCAGGACGCCGGCAATGCACGCATGCAGGAAATCGCGGCCGCCATACAAACCGGTGCGGCGGCTTATCTGGCCCGGCAGTACAAAACCATCGCCATTGTTGGCGTGGTCCTGGCCCTGCTGATCGGCTTCTTCCTGGACGGCAAAACCGCCATCGGCTTTGTGGTCGGCGCAGTGCTCTCGGGTGCATGCGGCTTCATCGGCATGAATGTATCGGTGCGCGCCAATGTACGCACCGCACAGGCCGCCACCCGCGGCATTGGCCCGGCACTCGACGTCGCCTTTCGCGGCGGCGCCATCACCGGCATGCTGGTGGTCGGTCTCGGCCTGCTGGGGGTGACCTCGTTTTACTGGTTTCTGGTGGGCAATGGCAATTACACGCCCGACCGCAAGCTGGCTGACTTGCTCAACCCGCTGATCGGCCTGGCCTTCGGCGCTTCGCTGATCTCGATCTTCGCCCGTCTGGGCGGTGGTATTTTCACCAAGGGTGCAGACGTTGGTGCGGACCTGGTAGGCAAGGTCGAAGCCGGCATCCCCGAGGACGATCCGCGCAACCCCGCCGTCATTGCCGACAACGTGGGAGACAACGTCGGAGATTGCGCCGGCATGGCCGCCGACCTGTTTGAAACCTATGCAGTGACGCTGATTGCCACCATGGTGCTGGGCTCCCTGCTGGTCGCGTCGGCGCCGCTCAATGCAGTGCTGTATCCGCTGGCACTCGGTGCCGTGTCCATCGTGGCCTCCATCATCGGCTGCTTCTTCGTGAAGGCCTCGCCCGGCATGAAGAACGTGATGCCTGCGCTGTACAAGGGCCTGGCCATCGCCGGAGCCCTGTCACTGGTTGCCTTTTACTTTGTCACGACATGGCTGATGCCTGACAACGCGGTGACGGCCACGGGTACGCAGATGCGTCTCTTCGGCGCCTGCGCTGTGGGCCTGGCGCTGACGGCCGCACTGGTCTGGATCACCGAGTTCTATACCGGCACGCAGTACTCGCCAGTGCGCCATATCGCGCAAGCATCCACCACCGGCCACGGCACCAACATCATTGCAGGCCTGGGCGTGTCGATGCGGTCCACCGCGTGGCCCGTGCTCTGTGTCTGTATCGCCATCATCACGTCTTACTCGCTGGCCGGCCTGTACGGCATTGCAACCGCGGCCACCGCCATGCTGAGCATGGCCGGCATTGTGGTGGCGCTGGATGCCTACGGCCCCATCACCGACAACGCTGGCGGCATCGCGGAAATGTCGGAGTTGCCCGCCAGCGTGCGCGACATCACCGACCCGCTGGATGCCGTGGGCAATACCACCAAGGCCGTCACCAAAGGCTATGCCATCGGTTCGGCCGGCCTGGCGGCGCTCGTGCTGTTTGCCGACTACACGCACAAACTGGAAAGTTACGGCAAGGCCATCAGCTTTGACCTCTCCGACCCGATGGTGATCGTGGGCCTCTTTATCGGCGGCCTGATCCCCTACCTGTTTGGAGCCATGGCCATGGAAGCCGTGGGCCGCGCAGCCGGCGCAGTGGTGGTGGAAGTGCGCCGTCAGTTCCGCGAGATCAAGGGCATCATGGAAGGCACAGCCAAGCCCGAGTACGGCCGGGCTGTTGACATGCTGACCACCGCAGCCATCAAGGAAATGATGATTCCGTCCCTGTTGCCAGTGGTGGTGCCCATTCTAGTGGGCCTGTTGCTCGGCCCCAAGGCTCTCGGTGGTTTGCTCATGGGCACCATCGTGACGGGCCTGTTTGTGGCCATCTCGATGTGTACCGGCGGCGGCGCATGGGACAACGCCAAAAAGTACATTGAAGACGGCAACCATGGCGGCAAAGGCTCGGAGGCGCACAAGGCCGCCGTGACCGGCGACACCGTGGGCGACCCCTACAAGGACACAGCTGGTCCGGCCGTGAACCCGCTGATCAAGATCATCAACATCGTGGCGCTGCTGATCGTGCCATTGATGATGAAGTTCCATGGCGGACCGGCCAATGCAGCGCCGGTTATGCCGGTAGCGGCACCTGCAGCCGTGTCTGCGCCGGCTCCGGCAATGCCAGCGCCTGTGGCGGTCACGCCCATGGCGCCGGCAGCACCGGCAGCGCCAGCATCCAAATAAGGAGTCTTGCGCATCAGAAGCCCGCCTCGGCGGGCTTTTTTATTGCCTGGCTTCACTACCGAATGACGATTTCTGACGTCGTGACACTTTTGGCTCCAAATCAGCGCCGCGAGGATGAAACGGCCAATCCACCTTTTCAACGCATTTTTTCTCCAGGGCAAGTGTTTATACTTATGCTCATGTCAATTGTTAGCGCTAACATATGGCGAAAACCGCCAGCAATTGAAACGCCCGCCCCGTCCCCACCAGGGCACTTTTTCTTTTCAATTCAGCCCCCGAACCGAACCATCACCTTGCCCATGAAAACCCTGCAATCTTTCACCGCCCGCACAGGCGAACCCCTTGGCGCGCCTCTGCCCGCAACCACGCCGGAGCAGGTCGATGCCGCCGCGGCCGCGGCCCACGCAGCCTTTGCCAGCTGGTCTGCCAGCACCGGCAACACCCGCGCAGCACTGCTGCGTGCGCTGGCCGCCGCGCTGGAGGCGGACCGGGACGACCTGGTCGCCGTGGCCGACGAGGAAACCGCGCTGGGCCCGGTGCGACTGAATGGCGAACTTGACCGCACCGCCTTCCAGTTGCGCCGCTTTGCCGATATCGCCGAGCGCGGCGTGCCCTTTGAGACGACGGTCGACCCCGCCGTGGCCGGCCCCCCGCCCGCCGGTCACCCGGCCATGGTGCGCCTGCGCGTGCCGCTGGGCCCTGTCGCCATGTTCTCGGCCAGCAATTTTCCGTTCGCGTTTTCGGTGCTGGGCGGCGACACCGCTTCGGCACTGGCCGCCGGATGCCCAGTGGTCGTCAAGGCACATTCCGGCCACCTGCTGTTGTCAAACCGGGTGTTCGGGCTGGCCCAGCAAGTCCTCAAGGCGCAAAACCTGCCCGCCGGGCTGATCGGCATGATCCAGGGCGGCGGTTCCGATGTGGGCGTGCGTCTGGTGCGCCACCCGGCGATGGCCGCCGGCGCCTTCACCGGTTCGACACGCGGCGGCGCGGCCCTGCAGGCCGAGGCCAACGCGCGGCCACGCCCGATTCCGTTTTATGGCGAACTGGGATCGACCAACCCCGTTGTCGCCTTGCCCGGCATCCTTGCTGCGCGCGGCGCCGAACTGGCCGGCGTGCTCGCCGGATCGATTTCCCTCGGATGTGGCCAGTTCTGTACCAGCCCCGGTGTGATCGTGCTGCTCAAGGATCCGGCCAGCGATGCGTTTGTGCAGCAGCTGACCAGCGCCCTGGGCACGCAAAACCCCCATGCCATGCTGACCCCGGGCATGCGCAGCGCCTTCGATGCCGGCGTAGCCCACATGGCCTCCGCCGGTGCGCAGCCCCTGTTGCAGGAAGCCGGCAGCGCCGAGGCGCCACGTCCATTTCTTGCCCAGGTGGACGCCGTGAATTTCATCGCCAAGACCGAACTGCGCGAAGAAGTGTTTGGCCCCTCCAGCCTGATCGTGCGTGCCGATTCCATCGCGCAGGTACTCGAGGTGCTGCGCGCCGTGGGCGGCAGCCTGACGGTGACCCTCTGGGGTGCGGAAGATGACACCGCCGACACCCGCGCACTGGTGCGCGGCGCCACCGCCATTGCGGGACGCGTGCTGTTCGCCGGTGTGCCCACGGGTGTGGCCGTTACGGCCGCGCAGCAGCACGGCGGCCCATGGCCTTCGTCGACCCAGCCCATGACCACCTCGGTGGGCGACGCGGCGATGGAGCGCTTTCTGCGCCCCGTGGCCCTGCAGGACGCACCAGCCTGGCTGCTGGCCCGCAAGGGACAACCATGCTGAACCACATCGTGATGTTCCGCCGCAAACCTGACGTCGTGGCCAATGCAGGGCTGGAGGCCTCGCTGGTCGAACGCATGGACGCACTCGGCACGCAGATTGCCGGCATCCGGGGCTGGAGACTCAGCACCAACGAACTGGACCGGCCCATTTGCTGGGGTTACGTGCTCGAATCGCGATTTGACGACGCGAGCGCGCTGAACGACTATCTGTTCCACCCATTGCATCAGGCGCTCATAGCCGACCTCAAGCCCTACTTTGAATGGGCGGCGGTGGACTACACGCTGTGAACTTCGATACCCCAGGACCCCAAGGACCGACATGACCAAGAAAACCTACGAATCGCTGCGCAGCGCGCGCTGGTTTGCCCCCGACGATGTGCGCTCTTTTGGCCACCGCTCGCGCGTGATGCAGCTGGGCTACGGCCCTGAAGACTGGGTCGGCAAGCCGGTGATCGCCATTGTGAACACCTGGAGCGACATCGGTACCTGCCACGGCCACTTCAAGCAGCGCGTGGAAGACGTCAAGCGCGGCGTGCTGCAGGCCGGCGGTTTCCCGATTGAACTGCCGGCCATCTCGCTGTCGGAATCCATCGTCAAACCCACCACCATGCTTTACCGCAACATGCTGGCCATGGAAACCGAAGAGCTGCTGCGCAGCCACCCGATCGACGGCGTGGTGCTGATGGGCGGCTGCGACAAGACCACGCCCGGCCTGCTGATGGGTGCCATGAGCGCGGGCATGCCCTGCATCTACCTGCCGGCCGGCCCCATGCTGAGCGGCAACGTCAAGGGCAAGGTGCTGGGCTCGGGCTCAGACACCTGGAAATACTGGGACGACCGGCGCGCCGGCAAGATCAACGCGGCCCAATGGCTGGAAGTGGAAGGTGGCATTGCCCGCAGCCACGGCCACTGCATGACCATGGGCACGGCCAGCACCATGACGGGCATTGCCGAGGCCTGCGGCTTCACGCTGCCCGGTGCCTCCTCCATTCCCGCGGTGGACGCCAACCACATCCGCATGGCAAGCGAATGCGGCCGCCGCGTGGTCAGCATGGTGTGGGAAGACTTGACCCCGGCCAAAATGCTCAGCCGCGCCTCGTTTGAAAATGCCATCGTGATCGCCATGGCCATGGGTTGCTCGACCAACGCCATCATTCACCTGGTGGCCATGTCGCGCAGGGCCGGCGAGCACTGTGCCGTGAGCCTGGACGACTTTGATGCCGCCAGCCGCAAGATACCCGTGATCGCCAACATCCGGCCCAGCGGCAGCACTTACCTGATGGAAGACTTCTACTTCGCCGGGGGCATGCGCGGCATGATGAGCCGGTTGACCAACCACCTGAAGCTGGACGCGATGACGGTCAGTGGCCGCACCTTGGGCGAAACACTGGAAGGCGCCGAGGTCTACAACGACGACGTGATCCGGCCCCTGGACAACCCCATCTATGCCGAAGGTGCACTCGCCGTGTTGCGCGGCAACCTGGCACCCGGCGGCTGCGTGATCAAGCCCAGCGCATGCGCACCGAAGTTCCTGAAGCACACCGGCCCGGCCCTGGTGTTTGACGACTACCCCTCCATGAAGGCCGCGGTTGACGACGAGAACCTTGACGTCACGGAAAACCATGTCATGGTGCTGCGCAATGCCGGCCCGCAGGGCGGCCCCGGCATGCCCGAGTGGGGCATGTTGCCCATTCCCCTGAAGCTGGTGAAGCAGGGCGTGAAAGACATGGTGCGCATTTCAGACGCCCGCATGAGTGGCACAAGCTACGGCGCATGCATCCTCCATGTGGCGCCCGAAGCCTACATTGGCGGCCCGCTGGCACTGGTCAAAACCGGCGACCTGGTCTCGGTGGACGTGCCGGGCCGGCGCATTCATCTGGAAGTCAGCGACGAAGAACTGGCACAGCGCCGGGCCGCCTGGACGCCGCTGCCCAAACGCTATGAACGCGGCTACGGCTGGATGGCCGCGCGCCACATCCAGCAGGCCGACCAGGGCTGTGATTTTGATTTTCTGGAAACCTCGTTTGGCGCGCCGGTGGGCGAGCCCGACATTTACTGACACGACCTGACGCAAACAGACACGAACCAACACGAAGTGATAGGAAAGACTCCCATGACCCTCAAAGCCGAAACCCGCGACAAGCTCAAAACCGTCAGCACCGCCACGCTGTGCACCGCCCTCTTCAAGCGCGGCCTGCGCAACCAGTTCATCCAGGACGTGCACCCGCTCAACGCCAACCTGCCCAACATGGTGGGCGAAGCCTTCACGTTGCGCTACATCCCCGCGCGCGAAGACCTGAACCCCATCACGGTGTTCCAGAACCCCAAGCACCCGCAGCGCGTGGCGGTCGAGCAATGCCCCGAAGGCGCGGTGCTGGTGATTGACAGCCGCAAGAATGCCCGCGCAGCATCGGCCGGCTCCATCCTGATCGCCCGCCTGATGGTGCGTGGCGCCGCCGGCATCGTCACGGACGGAGGTTTTCGGGATTCGCCCGAGATCGCCGCCATGCCGTTCCCCACCTATCACCACCGCCCTTCGGCGCCGACCAACCTCACGCTGCACCAGGCGCTGGACATCAATGTGCCGATTGGCTGCGGCGACGTGGCGGTGTTCCCCGGCGACGTCATCGTCGGCGACAAGGAAGGTGTCTTTGTGATTCCGGCCCATCTGGCCGACGAGATTGCCGACGAGGCGGTGGAGATGACCGCCTTTGAAGACTTCGTCTCCGAGGAAGTCCTGAAGGGCCGGCCCATCATTGGCCTGTACCCGCCCACTGAGCAGCAATCGAAGGACGACTTCGCCGCATGGCGCAAGGCCAAGGGGCGATAGAAGCTCATCTCACTCCTGCACAAAGTACTCCGGGTACCGCTCGCTGATGGCGTCCACAAAACGCAGCGGCGAGCGGATGTGCAGCAGCATCGTCTCCCGCGCCTTGGCGCGGTCGCCAGCCACAATCGCACGCACGACCTGACGGTGCTGCTCAATGGCGATCCGGTTGCCACCCAGCTCCGGGATGGCGATATGGCGGATCCGGTTCATGCCGGTGCGTGCCAGCATCAGCGGATTCCAGGCGTGCGGATGGCGCGCCAATACGAGTATCTGGTAATGCAGGTCTTCGTCCGCTTTCAGGTGGCCCCCAAAGTCCTTCTGGTCCGAGGCCGCTATCTGCCGCTCCAGCACATCATGCAGGCTCTTGCGCTCTGCCAGTGGTGCCTCACAGGCCAGTTCCGCCGCCAGGCATTCAATCGCCTCGCGCACAAAGATGGCATCTTCAATGCGCGCCCGGCTCAGCCGCGTGACAAAGGTTCCGCGCTGCGGCGTGACCTCCAGCAGGCCTTCGCCCACCAGGCGGCGAAACGCATCGCGCACCGGTGCCCGGCTCACACCCAACTCCTCTGACACCGCCAGCTCCGACAGGGCCATGCCCGGCGTGAATGAGCAATTGAGAATCGCCGTGCGGATGCTTTCATAGGCTTCCTGGCTGATCATTCCCCGCCCGCCCGACCGGTCAGTCAATGCGGAATTGGCAGGGATTTCAGGGAGGTGCAGTCGCGAACGGGCCATGGGCTGAGTTTACTGGTTGAATTTTTGTAGTATTCTGGCATACTAGAATACTACAAAGAAATTTTGGCGCAACAGCCCGATAAAACACCCGTCCGCCCAAACCGGACAGGGACCTATCCACCGCGAGGAGACACCATGAAACGCCTACTGTCCGCCCTGCTCACCACGCTGCTCGCGTGGTCTGCAGCACCCACCCAGGCGCAAGCGCCCGCAGCGCAGCCCTTTCCCACCCGGCCCGTCACCGTGGTGGTGCCCTTCCCGCCCGGCGGCGGCACCGATGTCGGTGCCCGTCTCGTGGCCCAAAAACTCTCGCTCAAATGGGGACAGCCGGTGCTGATCGACAACAAGGCCGGCGCCTCAGGCATGGTGGGCGCCGATGTCGTCGCCAGGGCCAAACCCGACGGCTACACACTGCTGGTCGGCAATGTCGGCACGCAGTCGGTCAACCCCTCGCTATACAAAAAAATGAGCTACGACCCGGACCGGGCGTTTGCCCCCGTCAGCATGATTGCCGAGCTGCCGCTGGTGCTGCTGATCACGCCGTCCCTGCCCTACCAATCAGTCAAGGACCTGGTGGCTGCCGCCAGGTCGGAGCCCGGAAAACTCAGCTATGCCAGCTCCGGCAGTGGTGGCGCGCCCCACCTGGCGGCTGAAATCTTCAGGAAGTCCGGTGGCGTCAACATGCTGCACGTACCCTACAAAGGCGGTGGTCCCGCCGTGACCGACCTGATGGCTGGTCACGTCGACATCCTGTTTGCTACCGTGCTGGAATCCATCGGCCATATCAAGTCTGGCAAGCTGCGCGGCTTGGCCGTCAGTTCTGCCAGCCGGTCGCCCGCCCTGCCCGACATGCCCACTGTTGGGGAAAGCCTGCCAGGCTTTGACACCGGCTCCTGGATCGGCATGCTGGCCCCGGCAGGCACACCGCCCGCACTCGTGGAAAAAATCTCTGCGGATGTCCGCGAAGTATTGACGCAACCCGATACCCGCCAGACCCTGATCCTTCAGGGCGCCACGCCCCTGGGGCTCACACCCGCAGCCTTCCAGGCACGCATCGATGCAGACCGGCAGCGCTACGGTCGCATCATCCGTGAAAGCGGCATCACGATCGAATAGCTTGAGCAACCAAAAGATTCTCCCCCCCACAGCAACCGCATCCCTTTCACAGCCCCAGGAATCCAGATGAAAAAACTTCTTGCCGCCATTGCCGTCTCTGCCCTGTCAGTCAGCAGCGCGCTGAATGCGCAAACCTTCCCCAGCAAATCCATCACAATCGTCGTGCCCGCTTCTCCCGGCGGCGCCATTGACCTGGCGGCGCGGCTGATCGGCCAGAAGCTGACGGAGTCCACCGGCCAGCCGGTGGTGATTGACAACAAGGCCGGTGCCACAGGCATCATCGGCACCGACTTCGTGGCCAAATCCGCGCCCGACGGCCACACCCTGGCACTCGTAGCCAGCAGCCATGCCATCAATCCGAGCATGAAAAAAGTGCTGCCGTTTGACACGCTCAAGGGCTTTGAACCGGTGGTGATCACGCACGTCGTGCCGCTGATGCTGGTGGTGTCGCCGACGCTGCCTGTCAAGTCCCTGAAGGAACTGATGGCCTATGGCAAGGCCAACCCCGGCAAGCTGTCTTTTGCCTCCAGCGGTCTGGGCGGTGCGCCCCATTTCAGCGGCGAGCTGTTCAAGACCATGGCCGGCATCGACATGGTGCACGTGCCTTACAAGGGCAGCACGCTGGCTCACCCGGACCTGATCAGCGGCCGCACGTCGCTGATGTTTGACACCGTGGCAGCCATCAACACCCAGGTCAAGAGCGACAAGGTCCGCGCGCTGGCCGTGACCACGGCCAAGCGGTCCGCCGCGGCCCCTGATGTGCCGACCATGGCCGAAGCGGGCATGTCGGGCTATGAGACCAGCACCTGGGGCGGCATCCTGGCGCCTGCCGGCACGCCCAAGGCCATCGTCGCCAAACTGAACGCGGAAATCAACAAGGCCCTCAGCGCGCCGGACGTGCGCCAGCGCCTGCAGGAAGCCGGCATTGAAGTGGGCGGCGGCACACCCCAGCAATTCAGCAGCTTCATCCAGTCTGAAATGGTCAAGTGGGCCAAGGTGGCCAAGGACGCCGACATCCAGCCCGAGTAAGGCCGGATAGATATCGAGATAGCCTGAGGACCGATACGTGAACCACGGCATGAATCACAACACCACCCCGGCAAGTACCCAGGTTCTGGCCAATGGCTCACGCGAACCCACGGCCGCGGAAGCAGCCGTACTGCAGGCGGTGCACGCCCTGAGCAACGCCTGCCTGAACGCTGACCGGACCCAACTCACGGCACTGACGACGGCTGCCCTGACCTACAGCCACACCGACGGGCGCCTGCAAACGCAAGAGGCCTTCATTGACGCAGTCGCAAACGGCCAGTCGGTGTTCCGCGGCATCGAGCTCCGCAACGTGCTGGTGCAGCTGGCGGGCGAGATCGCACTGGTGAATCATCGCGCGCTCTACAGCACCTTCAACCGGGGCGAGCCCGGCACCTCTGACGTACAGGTCAGCCAGGTCTGGCAATCCGACGGGGGCGCCTGGCGCCTGCAGTTGCGCCAGGCCCACAAAACCCACACCACCGCTTGAACCTTCCTCCCCAATCCATGAAACCCAGACTCCTCCAGCACGCAGCCATACCGCCCCTGCTCGACACCGAATTCCACACGCGCTACGATGCGCATCCCCTCTGGAAAGAAGCCGACTCCGCGGCCTTCCTCGCCAAACACGGCCACGAATTCACCGGCTACGTGACCAGCGCGCGCTTTGGCGTGGACGACGCAACGGTGGCCGCCATGCCCAATCTCAAAGTGATTTCCAGCTTCGGCGTGGGCACTGAAACCCTGCCGCTGGAGGCCGCCCGGGCCCGTGGCATTGCGGTAGGTTATACGCCGGATGTCCTGAATGACTGCGTGGCCGATACAGCTTTTGGCCTGGTCATGGATGTGGCGCGCCGCTTCAGTGCCTCAGACCGGTTTGTGCGTGCCGGGCGCTGGCTTCAGGGCCCTTATCCCCTGGCCACGCGCGTCAGCGGCAAGCGGCTGAGCATCCTCGGACTGGGCCGCATTGGCCAGGTCGTCGCGCGCCGCGCGAGCGGTTTTGACATGGAAGTGCGCTACCACAATCGCCGCCCGAATCCGGCGGTGCCCTACACCTACGAATCGTCCATCGAGTCACTGGCCCGTTGGGCGGACTTTCTCGTGGTCGTGAGCGCTGGTGGCCCCGAAACCCGCCACCTGGTATCGGCCAGCGTGCTGCGCGCACTCGGCCCTGAGGGCTTTCTGATCAATGTGTCGCGGGGTTCGGTGATCGACGAAGACGCCCTGATTCAGGCACTGGAAGAAGGCATCATCGCCGGCGCTGGCCTGGATGTGTATGCGGACGAGCCGCGCATACCCGAGCGGCTGCTGGCACTGGACCAGGTGGTATTGCTGCCGCACCTGGCAAGCGCCACGAATGAGACACGCCAGGCCATGGCCGAGCTGGTGGTGGACAACCTGGACGCGTTCTACACGACCGGCAAGCTACGGGCCAGCGTTCCGCTGCCAGGCTGAACCGGGTTACCGGGTTCAGCAGAGCGGGTGCGGGCGAGCCGGGCGCAGCGATGTATACATTTTTGCAACGGGATGCTTCGCACCGGCAATAACCCCTTGCGGTTTGACCGGGGCATGTGCTTTTCACGCAAAATCATGCCATGCAGCTCAATTACATTGCCAACGCCTCCGTCCCCTCGTCTTCCGGTAAAACCATTCCCGTTCTCGACCCGTCCGATGGACAGGTCTTTGACGTCATCCAGCGCAGCAATGCCCACGACATTGATGTGGCCGTCAGCAGCGCCCGCAGCTGTCTGGAGCTGGTCTGGCGACGCTTCAGTGTCGCCGAGCGTGGCCGGCTGCTGATGCGCCTGTCGGCCAAGGTGGCACAGCATGCCGATGAGCTGGCACTGATCGAGCAGCGCGACTGCGGAAAACCTGTCAAACAGGCCAGGGCCGATGCGGCCGCGCTGGTGCGCTACTTTGAGTTTTATGCCGGCGCCTGTGACAAGCTGCATGGCGAGACCATTCCCTACCAGGACGGCTACAGCGTGATGACGTGGCGCGAGCCGCATGGCGTCACGGGCCATGTCATCCCCTGGAACTACCCGATGCAGATTTTCGGGCGCAGTGTGGGCGGCGCACTGGCGGCCGGCAATGTCTGCGTCGTCAAGCCGGCTGAAGACGCCTGCCTGTCGCTCATCCGTGTGGCCCAGCTGGCGGCCGAGGTTGGCTTTCCAGCGGGGGCGATCAACATCGTGACGGGCTACGGCCATGAAGTCGGCGACGCCCTGGCCCGTCACCCCGGCATCGACCACATCAGCTTTACCGGCAGCCCTTCAGTCGGCACGCTGATCCAGCAGGTTGCGGCCGAGCGCCATTGCCCGGTGACGCTGGAGCTGGGCGGCAAAAGCCCGCAAATCGTGTTTGCCGATGCCAACCTCGACGAGGCCATTCCCACCATCATCAACGCCATCGTGCAAAACGCCGGGCAAACCTGCTCGGCCGGCTCCCGCCTGCTGGTGGAGCAGGCCATCTACGAGCCCCTGCTGGAGCGGCTGGGACAGGCCTTCGAAAACCTGCGTGTCGGCCCGGCCTCCATGGACCTGGACGTCGGCCCGCTGATCCGGCAAAGCCAGCAGCAGCGTGTGTGGGATTTTCTCAGCGACGCGCAGGTCGCCAACATCCCCATGGTGGCGCAAGGCCAGATCGTGGAAGAAGCACCCGACACCGGTTTTTACCAGGCGCCCACCTTGCTGCGCGACGTGCCGGTGATGCACCGGCTGGCGCAGGAAGAAGTCTTTGGCCCGGTGCTCTGCGCCATGAGCTTCAGCAGCGAAGACCATGCGGTTGAACTGGCCAACGCCACCCGCTTTGGCCTGGTGGCCGGCATCTGGACCCGCGATGGCGCCCGCCAGTTCCGCATGGCCCAGCGCGTCAAAAGCGGCCAGGTGTTCATCAACAACTACGGTGCCGGCGGCGGCGTGGAGTTGCCCTTTGGCGGCGTGAAGTCATCCGGCTATGGGCGCGAGAAGGGATTCGAAGCCCTGTACGGGTTCACCACGCTGAAGACGGTGGCCGTGCGGCACGGTTGACATGACTGCCCGGCCCAGCCCGGCAGATGTACTAAGCTCACGTATCAATAAAAACCTGGAGATATCCCATGCGGGTCAAAGACAAATCCATCATCGTCACCGGCTCCGGCGGCGGTATTGGCGAAGGCATCGCCAGGCGGCTGGCCGCTGAAGGCGCCAAGGTCATCGTCAACGACATCAACGTGGCACTGGGCGAGAAAGTGGTGGCCGCCATCGTCAAGGCCGGTGGCACGGCGTCCTTCTTTGCCGCCGACGTCACGAAATCCGCGGAAGTCAAGGCCTTGGTGGATGCTGCAGTGCAGCGCTACGGCAAGCTCGACGTGATGGTCAACAATGCGGGCTGGACGCACCGCAACCAGCCCGCGCTTGACGTGAGCGAAGAAGAGTTCGACAAGTGCTATGCCATCAATGTCAAAAGCATTTACCTGGCCACCATTCATGCCACGCCAGTGTTTCGCAGCCAGGGTGGCGGCAGCTTCATCAATATCGCATCCACCGCAGGTGTGCGTCCGCGTCCGGGCCTGACCTGGTACAACGGCTCCAAAGGCGCGGTCATCACCACCTCGAAATCCCTGGCGGCCGAACTCGGGCCTGACAACATCAGGGTGAATTGCATCAACCCGGTGTTCAACCCCGATACCGGCCTGTCGGCTGAATTTGCCGGGGGGCCGCTGGATGAAGAACGCCGGGAGCGGTTCCGTGCCAGCATCCCGCTGGGCCGTTTTTCCACGGCGCTGGACGTGGCCAACGCGGTCCTCTATCTGGCCAGCGACGAGGCCGACTTCATCAGTGGCGTGTGTATCGAGGTGGATGGCGCACGCTGTGTCTAGAGCCCCCACGCTTGTATAAAGCCCCCACGCTCCCCACTGCGTGTGGTTCGCTGCCCCCCGAGGGGGCGCTGCGCCTGCGGCCCGGCTAAGCCGGTTCCGCGGCCCCTGCTGGGGCGAGAGCCCCATGCAAGGGCTGGACGGCCTGACGGAAAATTGCTGTCCTCCTCGCAAAATCAGGGGTCAATAACGCTCAGCGCCTGGGGATAAGGGCGGAACTTTTCCGCTTGGGCGGGCCAATGGAGTAAATTCTCCCCTTGGGCCCACCACGATGACGACAGACAAAATCATTCCGCTGGCAGATATCCGCTACGCAAGCCGCGTGCCGCATATCCCTGCCCGTCTGCAGGCCCCGTCGGGCCTGTTGAGCGACACCCTGGGCCGGCCGCTGCGCGATCTGCGCATCAGCGTGACGGACCGCTGCAACTTCCGCTGCAGTTACTGCATGCCGCGCGAGGTCTTTGACAAGGACTACGCCTTTTTGCCGCAAAGCTCGCTGTTGAGCTTTGAGGAAATCACCCGGCTGGCCAAGATTTTTGTGGCGCATGGGGTGGAGAAAATCCGGCTGACCGGTGGCGAGCCGCTGTTGCGCAAACACCTCGAGGTGCTGATCGAGATGCTGGCAAAACTGCAAACACCTGACGGCAGGCCGCTCGACATCACGCTGACCACCAACGCATCGCTGCTCGCCAAAAAAGCCCAGTCCCTCAAGGACGCGGGACTCCAGCGCGTCACCGTGAGCCTGGACGGGCTGGACGATGCCACGTTCCGGCGCATGAACGATGTGGACTTTCCGGTGGCCGATGTGCTCAAGGGAATTGAAGCGGCCCACAAGGTGGGCTTGGCGCCCCTCAAGGTCAATATGGTGGTCAAGCGCGGCACCAACGATGCCGAGATCCTCCCCATGGCGCGGTATTTCCGCAACACGGGTTCGGTGCTGCGTTTTATTGAATACATGGATGTGGGCGCCACCAATGGCTGGCGCATGGACGAAGTGCTGCCATCGGCGCAGGTGATTGAGCGCATTCAGGCCGAATTTCCACTGGTAACCGTCAACCCGAACTACACCGGCGAAACCGCCGAGCGCTGGCGCTATGCCGATGGCGCGGGTGAAATCGGCGTGATCAGCAGCGTCACCCAGGCCTTTTGCAGCGACTGCAACCGGGCACGGCTGTCGACCGAAGGCAAACTGTTTCTGTGCCTGTTTGCCAGCCAGGGGCATGACCTGCGCGCCCTGTTGCGCGGCAGCTTTGCCGACGACCAGATCGCCGCGGCAGTCAGCCACATCTGGCAGGCCCGCACCGACCGTTATTCGGAGTTGCGCGCGGCCCTGCCGGCAGATGCCAGCCCGCCCGATGGGTCGCTCAAGCGGGTTGAAATGAGCTACATCGGGGGCTAGAGATATGACCCCCACGCTTTTCACTTCGCGTAGTACGCGAGGCCTTGCAGGCCGCGGCTCGCGAGACGCGTCGCCTCTGTCGCCCGTCCAAACCTGCTCAAGCAGGTTTGGAGCCGCAGGCTCCAGCCCCTCGGGGGCTAATTTTCCTGGAGGCAGATTTGGCAAACCCTGACATGACCGCTCCGCTCCATGTGGAAGCCATTACCGGCGTGATCCTTGCGGGCGGGCGCGGCTCGCGCATGGGCGGCGTTGACAAGGGCCTGCAAAACTTCAACGGGGTTCCGCTGGCGCTGCACACGCTGCTGCGGCTGAGTCCGCAGGTCGGCGACATCATGATCAACGCCAATCGCAACCTGGCAGCTTACGAGTCGTTTGGTGTTCCGGTGTGGCCCGACAGCACCGGCCTGGGCGATTACGCCGGGCCGCTGGCCGGTTTCCTGACCGGCCTGGAGCGCTGCGAGACGCCCTACATGCTCACCGTGCCCTGCGACACCCCCCTGTTTCCGGAAGATCTGGTGGCGCGCATGGCAGAGGCATTTGTGCGGGAAGGAGCCGACTTTGCAGTCGCCTCCGCGCCCGAGGAAGATGGACAGCTGAGGCCGCAGCCGGTGTTCTGCCTGATGCACACCGGCATGCTGGAGAGCCTGGTGCGCTTTACCAAGGATGGCGGCCGCAAAATCGATGCCTGGACCGCGCAGCACAAAACAGTTCTTGTGCCCTTTGACCGGCCCACTGACGACAAGCGCGGCTTTTTCAATGCCAATACGCTGGCCGAACTGCATCAGCTGGAATCCCGCCTGCCGTGAAAACACTGGACCAGATTGCCACGGAACTGCAGGGCTACGACCCCCAGTCACTATCCGCCGCCGATGTGCAGGCCTTCCTGTCCAGGCTTATCGAGCCCGTTCAGGAAGTCGTTGAGCTGCCATTGTTCGACGCCTTCGGCCGGGTGCTGGCCGACGACGTGATTTCGCCGTTCGACGTACCGCCTCATGACAACTCGGCCATGGACGGCTATGCGTTTGCCGGTCAGCAACTGACGGCGAACGCGGCACTTGAACTGGAGATGGTGGGCACGGCACTGGCGGGCAAGGCGTGGCGGGGCCGTGTAATGCCGGGCCAGTGCGTCAGAATCATGACCGGTGCCATCATGCCGCCGGAGCTGGACACGGTGGTGCCGCAGGAGTTCGTCACACTGCAGCCTGCCGGGGAATCCACCGAGAGTACCCGTATCCGCATCCCGCCCGGCCTGTTACGCGCCGGGGACAACCGCCGGCTGCGCGGCGAAGACCTGATGCAGGGCAAGCCAGCGCTGCGAAAAGGTGAGCTGCTGACACCCGCCCGCCTGGGGCTGGCTGCCTCCTTGGGCCTTAAAACCCTGAAAACCTGGCGACCGCTGCGGGTGGCCTACTTTTCCACCGGCGACGAGATTTTGTCGCTGGGTGAAGCACCGCGTGAAGGCGCCGTGTATGACAGCAACCGCTACACCGTCTTCGGCATGCTGAGCCGCTTGGGCTGCCAGGTGATCGACATGGGCGTGGTGCGCGACGACCCGGCACTGCTCGAGGCGGCATTTACCCGCGCAGCGGCGCAGGCCGATGCCGTCATCACTTCGGGCGGCGTCAGTGTGGGAGAGGCCGACTTCACCAAGGCCATGATGAAAAAACTGGGCGACGTCGCCTTCTGGCGCATTGCCATGCGACCCGGCCGTCCGATGGCCGTCGGGCGCATCCTGCCACCCAAATCTGACCGCAGCCCCGACTCAACCGGGCAAGATGGCGATCAACAACATCGCAATCCCCACGGCGCGATCCTGTTCGGTCTGCCGGGCAACCCGGTGGCAGTGATGGTCACTTTCCTGGCATTTGTGCGTCCTGCCTTGCTGCAGATGATGGGCGCGAACACGGCAGTACCACCGCTGCTCAGGGCGCACAGTACGGAAGCCATTCGCAAAAAACCGGGGCGCACCGAGTACCAGCGCGGCTGGGTATCCACAGCGCCCGACGGTTCGCTGCAGGTCAGGACCACCGGCAACCAGGGCTCCGGCGTGCTCAGCTCCATGGCCGAGGCCAACGGCCTGATCATGCTGCACCACGGTCAGGGCAGCGTGGCGGTGGGTGACGAGGTCGATGTGATGATGTTCGAGGGCGTCCTCTAAATCGCCCGCTAAACCTCTAGTCCACGAACCCCACTAACCCACTAAACCAGCCGCAGCACGGCGATCGGCGGCAAGTCCCGTGACAGGCACTGCCAGGAAACCCCGGCATCTTCGCTGACCCACAGGCCGCCCGTCGTAGAACCCATCGCCAGCATCTGGCCGTCCCCGCTGGCCACCAGGGCGTGGCGATACGCCAGATGGAAAGCAGCCTGCTGCGGCAGCCCTTCGCCGTGGCTGGTGAAGGTGGCGCCGCCATCGCGGGTTTCGTTCACGACCAGCCGTCCCCCCACGGGTATGCGCTGGGCATCCGAATGCGCGGGCACGAACCAGGCGCGCGCAGGGTCAAGCGGATGCGCGGCCACGGCAAAACCAAAGCCGCTGGGCTGCGGCGCGGCGACCGCATCCCAGAACTCCCCGCCGTTGGTTGAACGCCAGATACCGCAATGGTGCTGACACCACAGCACGTCCGGCTGGGCTGCGCAGTGCACGACGCGGTGCGGGTCCTGGATGTTAGGGTCGGTGCGGCGCTCGGGCGGCATGTATTCGGCCTTCAGGCCTTCGGAGGTGTTACGCCAGCTGGCGCCGCCGTCACGGCTTTGCCACACCCCGCCGCAGGAGATGGCCACCGTCAGATGCTGGGGGTCGCGCGGGTCGACCAATATCGAATGGATGCCGGCATGGTCATAACCCCCGCCAAGCCACTCCTTGCGCTCCGGCCGCAGCCACAGGTTTTCAGCCAGTTGCCAGCTGGCGCCGCCATCGGCAGAACTGAACAGCCCCGCCGGCAGGCAGCCGGCCCAGAGAATGCCGGGCCCGGCTTCCAGACCCCACACCATGTCCACGCTCCACGGCGTGGGATCGTCCTTCCAGTAGCCATGGTCGGGTTTGGGCGGGAACGCGGGCGCCGCGATGGCCTGCCACTGTAGGCCGGCATCAACACTTTTCCAGAGCTTGACGCCGAAGTGCCCCAGGCGCAGCGCCGCGTACCAGGCCCCGTCATGCGGGTCTATGAGCAGTTGGGTGACCGGCTCGCCGGGAAAGTGCGGCTCGCCGATCTGCCAGCCCCCGCCGGACCGGCACACCACAAACAGGCCTTTGCGCGTGCCCACCCAGAGGGTGTGTACCGCTAGAGGATTCACGGGGGCGGCTTGCACCGCTTGGGTCGGGATTGCCATGTCTAACCTCCCGAGAGCGCCTGAATCACCATCACCTTGTCCTGCGGCTGCAGTGCAACGTCCAGTTGCGTCCGGCTGGCTATCTGGTGCGCATTGATGAAGACAGCTACATGCTTGCGTATCGCGCCCTGCTCGTCAAGTACGTAGCTGCGCAAGGCGGGTGCCGCAAGAAATGCCGCATCGAGGGCCGCGCCCAAGGTGGCCGCCGCCACCTGCTGGGGCGGGCACGCGGCATGGCGTGTGAGGGCCGGGGCGAACTCAACAGTGGGCATGACAGCCCTATTTTGCTACCAGATCGCCCCCGTGGTGTGGCGCTGCATCCTTGACCACGGCCTTGTTGGCGCCCGGGATTTTGGCGCGGGCAAACAGCGAGTACATGGTCGGCACGACAAAAATAGTCAGCAATGTGCCCAGCGACATGCCGCCCACAATGACCCAGCCGATCTGGATGCGGCTTTCAGCGCCGGCACCATGCGCCAGCGCCAGGGGCACGGCTCCCAGCACCATCGCACCGGTGGTCATCAGGATCGGTCGCAAGCGTTGCGACGACGCCTTCACAAGCGCATCGATCATCTCCATGCCCTGCCCGCGCAGCTGGTTGGTGAACTCGACAATCAGGATACCGTGCTTGGTGATCAGTCCCACCAGCGTGATCAGCCCGATCTGGGAATACACATTGAGCGAACCACCGCTCCATTTCAGGGCCAGCAGCGCGCCAATCATGGACAGCGGCACCGACAGCATGATCACCAACGGGTCGACAAAACTCTCGAACTGCGCCGCCAGCACCAAAAAGATGAACACCAGTGCCAGCACGAACACGATAGCCAGCGCACCCTGGGAGTTCTTGAATTCGCGTGAGGTGCCGTTCAGGTCGGTGCTGTAGCCCGTCTTCAGCACCTTGGTCGCGGTCTGGTCCATGAACTTCAGGGCCTCGCCCAACGAGTAGTCAGGCGCCAGGCTGGCGGTGATGGACACCGACCGGCGCTGGCCGAAGTGATTCAGTTCGCGCGGTGAAACGCTCTCACGCACCTTCACCAATGCCGACAGCGGGATCACCACGTCGTTGCGGCCGCGCACGTATATGCGATCAATGTCTTCGGGTGTGCTGCGCCCGCTGGCCTGGGTCTGCACGATCACGTCGTACTGCTCGGCATCGCGTTTGTAGCGCGTCACATTCCGTCCACCCAGCAGGGTTTCAATCGCCTTGGCCACCACTTCGACGCTCACGCCCAAATCTGCCGCCTTGTCGCGCTCCACCTCGATGCGCAACTCGGGCTTGTTCAGGCGCAGGTCCACATCGGGCGAGACGATGCCGGGATTTTTGGCAATCTCGTCGAGCATCTGGCGCACAACCGTGTTCAGGTTCTGGTAGCTGTCCGACGTCTGGATCACAAAATTGAGCGGCCGCTCGCGAAAGCCCTGGCCCAGGGAAGGCGGCGTGATCGGAAAGGCCGTGACGCCGGGCAGCGCGTTGAATTTCGGCTGCAGCTCACGTGCCATCTCAATGGTGGTGCGCTTGCGCTCATCCCAGTCCACCGTCCGGTACACCACGCTGGCCTGCGCGACCGTCGGGTTGCCCACGTTGGCGAAGATGCGGTCGAACTCCGGGAAGGACTGGCCCATTTTCTCAAGCGCCTGGGCATAGCGGTTGGTGTAGTCCAGGGTGGCGCCGTCGGGTGCATTGACGTTGGCCAGGATCACGCCGCGGTCTTCAATGGGAGAGAGTTCCTGCTTCATCGACGGAAAAACCAGCGCGATCGCCAGTCCGCTGAGCAGCATCACCCCCACCACCAACCAGCGCGCCTGAAATATCCAGCCCTTGATCCGCTGCCCCATGCCGCCGGCAACCTCCGGCTGGTAGCGTGTGGTGACCAGCCAGCGCAGCACAGCGCCATAGCGGTCCGAGGTGGACGTCAGCACGCGTTCCATCGTGCGGTCAAACAGATTGGGTTTGGGGTTGTGCCTGAGCAGCTGGGTACACAGCATCGGCGTCAGCGTCAATGCCACAAAGCCGGACACCACCACGGCACCGGCCAGCGCCAGCGCAAACTCCACAAACAGACGCCCGGTACGCCCCGGCGTGAAGGCCAGCGGCGCATACACCGCCACCAGCGTTGCGGTCATGGTGATCACCGCAAAGCCGATTTCGCGCGCGCCCTTGATGCCCGCAGAAAACGGGTCCATACCCTCTTCAATGTGACGGAAAATGTTTTCCAGCATCACGATCGCATCGTCCACGACCAAGCCGATCGCCAGCACCAGGGCCAGCAGCGTCAGCGTGTTGATGGTGAAACCGGCCAGCGCCATCAGGGCAAAGGTTCCTATCAGGCTGACCGGAATGGTGACGATGGGAATGAGCGAGGCGCGCAGCGTGCGCAAAAACACAAAAATCACCAAGGCCACCAGCGCCACCGCTTCGGCAATGGTGCGGTAGACGTTCCTGACCGAACGGTCAATGAAGACCGAGTTGTCATTGGCGATATCAATCAGCATGCCCGGCGGCAGGTCGGCCTTCAGCCTCGGAATGACGTCCCGCACACCCTTGGACAGGTCGAGCGGATTGGCCGTGGCCTGGCGAATCACGCCGACCGCCACCGCCGAGCGGCCGTTGAGCCGGACGGCGGTACGCTCGTCTGCCGCGCCCTCCTGCACCCGGGCCACATCGCGGACCTTGACGGAAAACCCGTTGACGTTCTTGATCACGATCTCGCCAAATTGCGAAGGCTTCACCAGGTCGGTTTGCGAGGTCACGCTGAACTCGCGCTGCTGCGATTCGATCCGGCCGGCGGGTAGCTCCAGGTTGCTGCGGCGGATTGCATCCTCGACATCCTGGGTGGTCAGCCGATACGCCGCCAGCCTGTCGGTGTCCAGCCAGACCCGCATCGCGTACTTGCGTTCCCCGAAAATTCGGACATCGGCCACACCCGTCACGGTCTGCAGACGTGGCTTGACAATGCGGTTGACCAGGTCGTTGATCTGCAGCGGCGTCATCGAATCGCTGGAAAAGGCGATTTGTATGACAGGGAAGGCGTCGGCCTCGACCTTGGCAATGACGGGCTCGTCAATCGCCTGCGGCAGGCGGTTGCGCACACGCGAGGTGCGGTCGCGCACCTCGGCGGCGGCCGAGTCGGCATCTTTTTCGAGCCGGAAGCGCACGCTGATCTGCGCCTGGTCGGCCCGGCTGATGGAGGTGATCACATCCACTGCGTCAATGCCCGCGATGGAGTCCTCCAGCGGCTTGGTCACCTGCGACTCGATCACCTCGGCGGAGGCCCCGGCGTAGCGCACGCTCACGGTGACCACGGGCTCGTCGATCTTGGGGTATTCACGCACCGTGAGGCGGTTAAAACTCACAGCGCCAACCAACACGATGAGCAGCGACAGCACGGTGGCAAATACCGGGCGGCGTATGGAAACTTCAGCGAGTTGCATAGGGGTCTGGGGTGTCAATCACTCGGGTTCGCGCTCAGGCAGGGTCGCGGCTCGTCGGGCTGGCGGGTCGACGCTCCGGCGTCGCGGCATTGCGGGTCGGCGCAGGCGTTGCCGGGACGACTTCCGAGACCAGTACGCCGCAGGGGTTGGGGCCTGCCGGCACCGCCGAGGCATTGGCAAGCGCGCGGTCAGGCCGAGGGGCGGCGGAAGACGCGGTACTGGTACTGGCATTGGTATTAGCGGCTGGCACGGCCGCCGAAGCGGCGGGCGCTGGTCGATCCGCCGCCGGGCGAGCCGCACGGGAACTGGCCAGGTCCACCACCGTCACCGCGGTGCCATCACGCTGCACGCGCTGCTGGCCGGTCGTCACCACGGTTTCGCCAGGCTCAAGTCCTGAGAGAACTTCCACCTTGCCGGGGCTGCGCAAACCCACTTTCACTTCCACGCGCTGGGTTGTTCTGGTCTGCTCGTTCGGGTTACCCAACAGCTTGATGACAAACTGCCTGCCGCCCAGGGGCACAATGGCCTCTTCGGGAATCACCCTGGCGTTCTCGCGCACGCCAAAGACCGTGTTGACGCGTGCAAACATGCCGGGACGCAACTGCATCTGACGGTTGTCAATACAGCCCCGAACCCCCACAGAGCGGCCATTGGCATCAATGAGAGGATCAATGGCCTGAATCTGCGCCGTGTAGGGGCGACCGGGTAGCGCATCAATGTCCAGCACCGCCGTCTGGCCGCGCTTGATCTTGCTCTGGAAACGCTCCGGCAGCCGGAAGTCAACAAAAATGGCCTCAATGTCTTCAATGTTCACAATGTCGGCACCGTCCTTCAGGTAGTCCCCGACGTTGACCTGGCGGATACCGGCAATGCCGTCAAACGGCGCCACGATCTTCAGCCGTGCCGCCGTGGCCCTGGCCAGCGCAAGCTTGGCCTCGGCTACCTGCAGGTTGGCCGCACTTTCGTCAAGAGAGCGCTGACTGATGAAGTTTTGCGCCACCAGTTCCTGGTTGCGCTTCTGGTTGGCTCGGGCAATCGACAGCTCGGCCAGGCTTTGCTGGACTTGCGCCAGCGGCAGCTGGTCATCAAACTGCACCAGCACCTGGCCTTTGCGCACGCGCTGCCCATCAACAAAATTGAGCTGGGTAATGCGCCCGCTGACCTCCGGGCGCAGCACCACCCCCCTGCGCGAACGCAAACTCCCCACGGCCTGGGTATCGTCCACGAGGCGGGTCAGTTCCACACTGGCGACTTCCACGGTCGGCGGCTTGCCACCGCCGTTGGCGCTGGCGGCGCCCTGCGCCGGCGCAGCGGGAGGTGATGCCGCCGAGGATCCCCCGGCGGAGCCCTGACTGGATTTGGGTTGCTGGTACCACCATGCAGCGCCCGAGGCAACCGCAATGCCCGCAACCGCGACCGCCGTGTAAATTGCTTTGGATGCCATGAAAGAAGTAACTTGTTATGAAAAGAAACAAGCTTTCAATGTAGCAGGACGCGGCACCGGACGCAGCTTATCCGGCCCCTTGACCACAAAGTTGTGGACAGCTTTACAACGCCTTTACCAAACCGCTGCCACACCAGCCACGGCAGGGCCGGGGGCAATGCTATGTACGCTTACTGATGGCGCGAATTTTCCCTTTCACATCCCCTTTTATTTCCCCTTTTTCCTCTCCTGCCCGGAATGATCCGCGGCGGCTCAAGGAAGTCAGCGACGGCCGAGGGCATGCTCCACACCCCGGTTGGCCAATGCGTCGGCGCGCTCGTTGCCGGGGTCGCCAGCATGGCCCCTGACCCAGCGCCAATCAATTTTGTGGCCACTGGAGGTCACCAGCGCATCCAGCCGTTGCCACAAATCCACATTTTTGACGGGCGCCTTGGCTGCGGTACGCCAGCCCCTGGCCTTCCAGCCGTGGATCCACTCGGTGATGCCCTTGCGGACATATTCGCTGTCCAGGTACAGCGTGACACGGCATGGCCGCTTCAATGCGGCCAGCGCCTCGATCACTGCAGTCATTTCCATGCGGTTGTTCGTCGTGACGGCTTCACCGCCAAACAGCTCCTTCTCGGTATCGCCCATCGCCAGCAAGGCCCCCCAGCCACCGGGCCCGGGATTACCCTTGCATGCGCCATCGGTGTAAATAACTACCTGTGTCTGTGTTGTTGTGCCTGCTTGTGTTTCGGTCATGAGTTATCGTGAATTCCAGGGGGACCCGAAGGTCCGGCCCACGGGGGTTGAAAAAAAGTCAGGCCTGCGGCCTCGAGCGCGTTGCCGGCTGCTTGTTGGCCACGGCGGTGGGCGCCGCGGCCGGATTTTTACGCGCCTTCCAGGCGGGCTCCAACAAGCGGACACCCCGCACGCGCTTGACCGCGACCAGGAAATAAACGGCCCCAAAGATGGGCCACCAACGCTCGCCGGCCCCATCCATCCAGTTGAAGCGGTCCAACCATTTCTGACTGGTGAGCGCCGGTCGGTAGCAGCCAAAGCGCCCCGACTCTACCTCAAAGTTAAGCAGCCTGAGCCAATCGCGCAAACGCCAATAACCAATGAATTCACCCGTTTTTGGCAGGAACAGGTCCTGATAACCCAAGCGCTGGTAAAAGTGGCCGCGCGACTGGCGAAAACCCCAGAGGCTGGTCGGGTTGAACCCGCTGATGACCACGCGCCCTTCGGGCACCAGCACCCGCTCCACCTCACGCAGCGTGGCGTGGGGGTCGCTGCTGAGCTCCAGCGCATGCGGCAGGACCACCAGGTCCAGGCTGTTTTCCGGAAACGGCAGTGCGGCGGAATCAGTGATCAATGCGGCGCGCGGGGAACTTCGACTGGCGGCCGGGGTCGCATCAGGGGCGCCGCCAGCCACAGGTACGGAAGAAGTCGCTGTCAACGGAGATTCCAGCGCCAGCCACTTGTGCGGCATGCGATTGGCTTGCAGCGCGTCCAGTTCGGGCAGGCCCAGCTGCAAGGCATGGTAGCCAAAAATGTCACTGACCACTTGGTCAAAATGGGTACGTTCCCAGCGCAGCAGGTATCCACCGGGCGGGGTCGTCAGCCAGTCGGTCAATCCTATAATTTCCGAGTTCATCGAAACCACTGCATGTATTTGATCCCCATTCCCGCGTTGACCGACAACTACCTCGGGTCGTTGCATGACGGCAAGCGCGCCCTGATCGTGGATCCAGGTGATGCCGGACCGGTACGACGTGCACCGGAACAGCACGCATTGCAATTAGAGTCGATTCTAGTCACGCACCACCTTGCGGACCTCACGGCAGGTGCGGACGCGCTGCCTGGTGCCGCCGGGGCCGCAGCGTTTGAGGGCACGCCGTCGCAAATGCACTCAGCGTCCCACCAGGGGGCGACCCGGCCAGCCTTGCCAATGTCCGTCGGACGGGAACTCCCCGTTGATCCGTTTCTTGCCCCGCAAGCCACTATCATGGCAGCTGCCCGCCGCTTTGACGCATCGGCCCATGATGACACCACGGTATTTGCCACCACAAGGCAGTGGAAACAATAATTCAAATGATGCCTTTCCCACCCACCACAGCTGCTCCCCGGTCTTTCATCCTGCACGCCCGCCTTGTTTCCCTTGCGTTCTTCCTCGCGGTCGCCGTGCTGGCGGGTTGCGCCAGCCCACCGGGCATGCCGGGCGATCCGGTGCTCATGACGGGGCAAGTACCGACGCAGGATCCCGGCCTCAAGCCGCTTATTCCAGGTGGCCCGCTGCAGGCCATCACACCGGGCCAGGCCGGCTCGCACCAGATTGCGTCCACCGAGCCGCCCAAGGAATTGTGGGACCGGATTCGCCGTGGCTTTGCCATGCCCAACCTGCAAAGCGAGCTCGTGACCGACCGTGAGCAGTGGTATGCCAGTCGCCCCGACTACATCCAGCGCATGACCGAGCGCTCCAGCAAGTACCTCTTTCATATTGTTGAGGAGCTGGAACGCCGCCAGATGCCTACCGAACTGGCCCTGTTGCCCTTCATTGAGAGCGCCTTCAATCCCCAGGCCGTTTCCAGCGCCAAGGCCGCCGGCATGTGGCAGTTCATGCCGGCCACAGGCAGGTACTTCGACCTGAAGCAAAACGCTTTTCGTGATGACCGCCGGGATGTGCTGGCCTCGACCCGTGCAGCGCTGGATTACCTGCAAAAGCTGTACGGCATGTTTGGTGACTGGCACCTGGCGCTTGCCGCCTACAACTGGGGGGAAGGCAGCGTGGGCCGCGCCATCGCCAAAAACCAGCGCGCCGGCCTGGGCACCAGTTACCTTGACCTCAACATGCCGGCGGAGACCCGGCTTTACGTACCCAAGCTGCAGGCTGTGAAAAACATCGTGGCGAATCCGCAGGCGTTCGCCACGGAACTCCCGCTGATCGAAAACCACCCCTATTTCCAGCAGGTCATGATCACCCGGGACATTGACGTGACCCTGGCTGCGCGGCTGGCGGACGTCAAACTGGAAGACTTCAAGGCGCTCAATCCCTCGGCCCATCGCCCGGTCATCATCGCGGCAGGCACGCCCCACATTTTGCTGCCATGGGACAACGCCCTCGTCTTCCAGCGCAATTTTGACGCTTACAACCAGGGCCAATATGCCAGCTGGACCGCATGGACGGCACCAGCCACCATGAGCCCGGCCGAGGCAGCGCGCCGCACCGGCATGAGTGAAACCGATCTGCGCGGCGTGAACAACATACCACCACGCATGCTGATCAAGGCTGGCTCTACCCTGCTGGTGCCGCGCTCGGTAAAAATGGACAATGACGTGACGGGTCACGTGGCCGACAACGCCCAGGTTTCACTGGCGCCTGAAATCGTCACGCGGCGTACCACCGTCAAGGCGCGCAAGGGTGAATCGGTAGCTACCATCGCCAGGCGTTACAAATTGAGCGCAGCCAGTGTGGCTGAATGGAACGGTGTAAGCGCCTCTGCCGCCTTCAAGCCGGGGCATCAGGTGGTTGTGTTTTTGCCGGTCAGGAGCGCGGCCCCCGGTCGGAACAACGTCAAGGCTGTCAAGCGCAGCACCAGCAAAGCCGTCGTCAAAATCAAACGGCGCTGAGAGGCGCTGAGCACGCCAGCGAAATACCGGAATACGGTATCAGGAGTTGATGGCCTGAAGGTCGACCGCCAAGGCCCTGACCGAGGCGTCGTCCCGCAATTTGAATTTGGCCACCCGGTGCGTCGGCGTATGCGGCAGCGTCTCAACCAGCGCCACATAACGCGGCACCTTGATGGCTGCCAGCCGTTCACGACACCACTGGGCAATCTCTTCATGCCTGAGCGCCATGCCCGGTCGCACCACCACCGCCACCAGAATTTCGTCCTCACCCAACTCCGAGGGAACCGGTATGGCTGCCGACTCAAGTACGGCCGGATGGTTGCCGATCACACGATCCAGCTCTGCACCAGAAATGTTTTCACCGCGCTTGCGGATGATGTCCTTCTTGCGGGCAACAAACCAGAAATAGTGATCCTCGTCGACATAAGCCAGGTCTCCCGTGAGAAACCAGCCGTCACGGAATGCCGCGCGGGTTTGCGCCTCGTCCCTGAAATAGCCCTGCATCACCATGGGCGTGCGTACAACAAGTTCTCCCACCTGCCCGGCCGACAAAAACTGCCCGCTGTCGTCGGCAATGCGCAGTTCGGCGAGAGATACCGCCGGGTCAGGATGCCGGCTCGGTTTGCCCATGCTGAGCACCTTGTGCGGACCGCGAAACGGGTTATTCAGGGCACCCGGGATTTCTGACATGCCGTAGCCCTCAATCAGGACGGGTACATGAAACTCCTGCTGGAAGACCCGAAAGGTTTCCTCGTCGAACGGGGCTCCGTACATTTTTTGCAAGCGGTGGCCCGGCACATATTCGGTGCGGGGTCGCCTCATCAAAATGCTGCTGGCTGCCGCGATGGTATTGACCTCGGTCGCACCGGTGTCCTTCACGGTTGTCCAGAACTTCGACGCAGAAAACCGGGGCTCCAGAATCAGGGTCGCGCCCGCCGCCAGCGAGCCCGCGAGAGAATAAAAAATCGCATTGACATGGAACATGGGAAGCACGCACAGCAGTCTGTCAGTCGGCTGCAGGTACATGCGCTCCACGAAGCCCTCGCCGGCTGTCAGAAAGCTGCGCTGACTATGCATCACGCCTTTGGGAAAGCCCGTGGTACCCGAGGTGTAAATGAACACGCAGGTCGCGTCCGGATCCTTCAGCGGCACCGGCGCCACGTCAGGGCAGGCCCTCGCCTCCACTGACAGGACCGGCAGGGCTTGCAGCTCGATACCCTTCCCCGCTTCGTTCAGCATCAACCAGGGCATCACTTCCAGCCGGTCGCAGGCCGCGCGCACCGTCGGCAACGCCACGGGGGAGCAGATCACGCCGCAGACCTCGGCATGGGTGAACACATAGCGCGTTTCTTCCACGCCGTAGTCAGGGTTGACCGGCACCATGATGGCCCCCAGGCTGGCCAGCGCAAAAAAAGCAAAAACAGTAGACGGATGGTTGAGCGACATCACGCCCACCCGGTCTCCCGCCCTCACCCCTTTGGCAGCGAGCACGGCCGCTGTGCGCCCGACCTCTTCCAGGACCTCGGCATAGCTGGTGGAACGCCCCTGGTAGACAATGAATTCGTACGCACCCGCAACGGCAACGCGACTTCGCAGCATCGATGCCATCGTGCCGTCATGCGGCGGATACAGCTTTAAAACCTCGAGTGGCGACAGCATGGCTTCAGGCATTTTCGCCACGCAGGTGACCGCGCGAATGGGTCGTGGCCTCCTCCTCGGTACGATGCCAAAGCTCCATGGCCATGGGCTGTCGCGCCTCTTCCAGCACATGGCCGACCAAGCCCACCGCCCGGGCCATCACGCCCAGGCCGTGCGAAACCTTCCAGGACAGGCCCATCTCACAGCACAGTGCGCCAATGGCGCCGGTAGCGTTGATGGGCAGCGGCTTGCCATAGGAAGCACTCGCAGCGTCGGCCACGCACTGCATCAGTTCAACATAGCGCCCGTGAAAACCGGTCTGCTGCGCAACGGCGAACAGACGCAATGTGCGGGGATCCACCGGCTTGTGAATCGGATGCCCCAAGCCTGGAATGATCTTTTTCTGCTCCCTATGGGTTTGCACAATGCCCTGCGCCAGCTCCTGCAGGGAGGCTACCGGCGACTCATCCGGCCCGCCCTTTGGCTGCGGCAAAGCGGCGGCCAGCATGCGCGCCGATCCTTCTGTCGAGCCGACAAATACGCTGCCCAGGCCAAGCAGGCCAGCAGCCACAGCGGCCTGCATGGCCTCCGGCGCGCCGGCATATGTCATGCGGGCGGCGAGGGTGGACGGCACAATGCCGTGCTCCACCAGCGTGACCAGGATGGCATTGAACATCCTCGATTCGTTGGCGTTGGGCAGGCGCCCCGTCACCTCGAGAAACGCCATGTCACCGAAATTGACCTCACCCATCAAATCGTTGCACAGGTCATAGCCATGCACACCGATGGCTTCGGGCGTGCTCCAGGCAATGTCCGAACGCAAAGGGGCTCTTTTACTCATACATGTCCTCATGTTGTCTGCGGCTCTATAGCCGGAGGGCCGGGGCCGGCCCTCCGGTACCAAGGGGTGAACCCTTTTTCCTGTCAGCGGATCCGCGCCCCCGGTCAGTCGAGCTTGGCGCCCGACACCTTGACTTTCTGTGCGCCGAGTTCACGGTCGGAAGTGAGAAAGGCCGCGAACTGCTCGGGCGTGTCGCCAACCGCTTCAAAACCCAGCGGCTGCAGGTATTTGCTTTTGAAGTCCGCGGCGTTGATGATCTTGCTCATGTCGCGGGCAAAGCGGCTGGTGATGTCTGCCGGCGTACCTTTGGGAGCCACCACGCCGAAATAGTACGAGGCATCAAACGAGGGATAGCCGACTTCGGCGAAAGTAGGCACGTTCGGAGCTGCAGGCTGTCGGTTGCGGCCCGAAACCGCAAGCGCCTTGATCTTGCCCGACTCCAGAAACGGGGCCACACCGCCCGTGACCGCGAACATCGCGTCGATTCGGCCGGCCATCAGCTCCTGCACGGCGGGCGGCAGACCCTTGAAGGCCACGTGCTCCATCTGCAGGCCGTTGATGCTGTTGAACCAGGCGGAGGCCAGGTGGTTCACGCCGCCCGCGCCTATCGAGCCGTAATTGAGCTTGCCCGGGTTGCGCTTGACGTAGTCGATGAACTCCTTGACGTTGGTAGCCGGAAAGTCGGGACGCGTCACCAGCATCAGGTTGCCGACGGCGAGCTTGGCGACCGGCACGAAATCCTTGACCGGGTCGTAGGGAATCTTGGGGTACAGGTTCTGGTTCAGGCTGTAGGCGCCATCGGAGGCCACCAGGAAGGTATAGCCGTCTCCCGGGCTTTTGGCCACCAGGTCGGCGGCAATGATTTCATTGGCGCCCGGCTTGTTGTCCACGACGAAAGGCTGACCCCAGCTGTCGCCAAGCTTCTGGCTGATGGCGCGCACCATCACGTCAGCAGGACCGCCGGCGCTGTACGGCAGAACGATGCGAATCGGTTTGGAGGGATAAGTCTGGGCCTGCGCGATACCGCCCCACGCCAGCCCCGCCAACACACCCAGCACCATCGAACGACGCAGTAATTTCATGTTTGTCTCCATGTATACGATCAATAAAGATGAGTTTTCGAATTTAAGTCCTATATATGAACTTATTTTTCACTTTGAATTTTATGAATTCACGAATATAAAACCTAGGATATGGATAATTTCTTTCAATGCATTTCTAAATTTTTTATAAAACGTACGTTATTTGGACTTTTTTTGATTTGCCGCTATGCTCCAGGGCATGAAACATGAACCTGAAGCCGAGCCGGTCACCGGGGCGCAGACAGTCGACCGGGCATGCGAGTTACTGCGGGAAATCGCGCGCACGGGCGGGCGCGGCATACGCCTCCTGGACCTGTGTAACGCCGCGGGACTGAGTCGACCGACGGCGCACCGCATCCTGCGCTCATTGCAGCTGGCCGGGCTGGTGCAGCAAAGCACCGAGAACCGACGTTATGCCTTGGGCAGCGGGATGTTCGAACTGGGGTTGGCTGCACCCAACCCGATCACCCAATTTCCGCAGGTGCGCAGCATCGCGGAGGAGCTGGCCGCCAGCACCAATGACACGGTCTACCTGATGTTGCGGAGTTACGACGACGTGGTGTGCGCATGGCGCGCCCAAGGGGCCTACCCCATCAAGGCCAATGTGGTGGCACTGGGTGACAGACGCCCGCTCGGCGCGAGCGTGGCCGGACTCTGCATTCTGGCCTGTCTGCCACGGGAAGAATCCGATGCGTTGATTGATGCCCACGGCGCCAGTCTGACGGACTTTTGCAGAATGACACCCGCTGACGTGAAGCGTCATGTCGAAGAAGCGCGTCACAAGGGCTATGCGGTCGGCGTGAATGCCGTCATGGAAGGCGTGACAGCAGTCGGGATGGCCGTGCCGGCGAGCTACCAGCGACCCTATATGGCGTTGAGCGTCTCAGCAATCTCATCGCGGATTCCACCGGAGCGGATCCCCGAACTGGTCAGCCTGCTAAAGCACTCCGCCGCAAAAATAGCCGCAGTCACGGCAAGCGACCGTGCGGCACGGTAAACCCTGCCGCCGCGCTTCAGGAGGGTCAAGCGTCCGGGCGCGGGACCCGATGGAAATTTAAAACCGAAGCGTCCCCACCCCAAACAGGCCAATGAGCCCGATGACGATCAGGTAAATCGCCACGATGTAGTTCAAAAGGCGTGGAATGAGCAGGATCAGAATGCCGGCAGTGAGGGAGACGATCGGACCGATGCTGATTGAGGCGTTCATGGTGTCTCCTGTAGTCATGGAGCCGGCTCCGGAGTTGTCTTCGCTGTCTTCGCCATCTTCGTCTGGTACGAAGGCGATTCCCGGAGAGGCCTACCCTCGACTGTACTGAACCACGCAAGCTATCGCTGTAGGACGGCAGGATAAGCTTCGAAAAAACTGCAGGCAACAGGCCACTTCTCAAAATCTCAACGCATCCGGATCAGCGCTTTATAGCTGCACGGGTCAGCGCCTCTTTTCCGCGCCACAACCGAGCTACTTCCTACCTCCCATTTCCCATTTCCCACTTCCTGCGTCCGACACGCCCACCACCGCTCGGGTGCGAATCACTCGGCCGTGATCCCGGCCTGCTTGATCAGCGCGCCATAGCGCGCCAGCTGGGCACGCATGTCTCTGGCCAGCTCATCCGGCGAGGTACCGCGCGGTGTGAGGCCCTGGGCGATCAGTTTTTCGCGCACCTCCGGGTCAGCCAGGGCCTTGCTGATCTCGCTGTGCAGCGTCTGCACAATGGCTTTGGGCGTGCCGGCCGGCGCCATCAACGCAAACCAGGAGTTGAATTCGAAACCGGGCAGGCCGGATTCGGACACCGTGGGTACATCCGCAAACTGCGGCATGCGGCGCGGCGTGGTCACACCAATCAGCCGCACCTTGCCGGCGCGCACCAGCGAGTTGACGGTGGCGATACCCTGGAACGCTGCGTGCACCTCATTGCCGGCCACGCCCATGGCCGCCTGGGTAGCCCCCTTGTAGGGCACATGGGTCATGGACACGCCCCCCTGCGAAGCGAACAGGGCCATGGCAATATGCTGCGGGCTGCCGTTGCCACCCGAGCCGTAGTTGATCTGGCCCGGCGACTTGCGGGCGCTGGCAAGCAGCTCGGCTGCGCTGCGCTGCGGCGCGTCGGCCCCCACCACCAGCCCCCATTCGACGGTAGCCACCAGCGAGACAGCTTCAAAATCACGCAGGATGTCCCACGGCATCCTGGTCTGCAGGTTGGGCAGCATGGTCATGATGCTGTCGTTGAAACCGCCCAGTGTGTAGCCGTCGGGGGCTGCCTTGGCCACGTTACCCGCACCGATCAGCCCGGCTGCGCCGGGCTGGTTCTCGATCACGATGGCCTGCCCCATGTTCTGTCCCATCTTCTGAGCCACAATGCGCGCCGCGTTGTCCACCGCGCTGCCGGCAGCGAGCGGCACGATCATGCGGATCGGCTTGCTCGGATAGGCCGCTTGCGCCTGCGCCAGGCCGCTGCATAGCAGCCCAAGAACCAACATAAGAAATCCGGGATAACGCCGTGGTGTTGTCATGATGGTGTCCTTCAAAAAAATGGTTCAGCTGGCTTGCAAGGTCGGTATGCCCATGTCGCGGGCAAAAACGTCGAGCTGCTGGAGCAGGACCGGCGGCAAGGCCATCCCGTCGCGCTCATTGGCGGCGCGCCGCTCGTGGCTTTGTTCGCCCGGCAGCCAGACGCGCTCCACACCGGGCATGCGTTCGCTGCCGCGCAGCTCGCGCACCAGCCGGTCGACGCGCGCCTTGAAGCCCGCCACCTCGCCGAAGGCGCTGAGGTCGATGGCCATGATGGCCTGGCCGGTATTGGTGGTGCTGGTGTCGTCGTGATTGAAATCAATCACCTCGGAGCCCATGGCCGCGCCGTTGAGCGTGCCGGCCAGCAGCCCCACGATCAGCGACAGACCATAGCCCTTGTAGCCACCAATCGGCATGAGGAAACCCTCTTCGGCGCGCCTGGGATCCAGCAGGGGCTGGCCCAGGCGGTCAATCATCCAGCCGGGGGGCATCATCTCGCCGCGCTGGGCCTTGGCCTTGACCTTGCCGTAGGCGGCCACCGTGGTAGCCATGTCCAGCACCACGGGTGGCTCCTCGCCTGCAGGCACGGCGACGGCAATCGGGTTGGTCGACAGCAACATGTCCAGACCGCCCCAGGGCGGCAGGTGGTTGGCGTTGCCGACCGCAAAATACAGGCCGATCATGTCGTGCGCCATCGGCATGCGGGCATAGAGCGAAGCCGGGCCGGCATGGTTGCTCAAGCGCGAACCGACCCAGGCAACGCCGCACTGCCGCGCTTTCTCGATGGCCAGTTCCGCGGCGCGCTGCATCACGAGATGGCCCATGCCGTTGTCGCCATCGAGCAAGGCCATGCCGGGACGCTCCTGCACCACCCTGATGTTGGGCCGCAGGTTCAGGCCCCCGGCACGGATGCGCCGGGCATAGGGCAACAGCCGGATCACGCCATGGCCGTCCGAGCCCTGCAACTCGGCCTCGGCCATGAGCCGGCCCACGATGGCCGCATCAGCGTCGGGCAGGCCCAGCCGCACCATCGCCACCGTGATGAACTGGCGCAGTTGCGCAAAGGAAACGCGGTCAGAGGCATTGGTCATGGTCATTCTTTATGGGTCAATTTTTTCCGCAATGCCAACACGGCACAGTCGGGGCTGCTGAGCACGGGGCAGGACAGTTCGGCCTGCACCATGGGCAGGGCTGCGGCCATGGAAAACTGCGCGAGCATCACGACATCGCAGCCGCGCAGGCTGCAGGCCGCCTCGGCAATCTTGCGGTGATGCTCGGCGGTGCGGCCCTGGGCGAGGTCTTCCATGGCTTCAGGCACAAAGCAGGTACGCAGATCAATGCGGCGCCCCTGCTGGCGGGCCATGTCCAGCAATTCTGCAGACATGGAGGAAATCGAGGCTTCGAAGGTGGCGATCAGTCCCAGGGTGGCCCCCTGGGCCAGACCATGCTCCGCCGTCACGCCATATGCCAGGGCTTCTTCAAACATGGCCTCATTGGGCTTGAGCGTTGGCAGGCCTACGGCGGCACCGGCAGCCTCAATGGCCGGGCCGAAGGCCGAACAGGTGAACAGGATGCCCGTGCAGTCGGCTCGCCTGGCGTACTCGGCGAGAGCTATGAAACGCTGCACCATGCCTGGCGTCAGGCCGCCGGCTGCGGCGCGGTCCGTCGAGAGGCTGTCATCGAGCAGATTCATGCAACGGGCCTGCACCCAATGGCGCCCAAACGCCGACTGGATGGGCTCCATGGCCAGCGCGGTGGCGTGAATCAGTGCAATGCGGGGTGTCAGGTTGTTCAAATAATCTCCAGTTTTCCGGATTTGCAGATTTCCGGGCTTACAGTTTTTCAGTCTCGCCCGAGCGCGGCTGCCACTTCATGAGGCGCTTTTCGAGCTTGCCCACAATACCGTCGAGCACCAGCGCAAAGGCGGTGAGCACCGCGATGCCGGCAAAAACGGTATTTACATCAAAGGTGCCTTCGGCCTGCAAGATGAGATACCCCACGCCCCGCGCCGAACCCAGATACTCGCCCACCACCGCACCCACAAACGCCAGGCCCACCGACGTGTGCAGGCTGGAAAACACCCAGCTCGTGGCACTGGGAAGGTAGACGGTGCGCAGCAGCTGGCGATGGTTGGCACCCAGCATGCGGGCGTTGGCCAGGACCACCGGGCTGACTTCTTTCACGCCCTGGTAGACGTTGAAAAATACAATAAAAAATACCAGCGTGACCGCCAGTGCAACCTTGCTCCAGATGCCGAGACCAAACCACAGCGCAAAAATGGGCGCCAAAATCACCCGGGGCATCGAGTTGGCGGCCTTGATGTATGGATCGAGGATGGCGCTTGCGATAGGCGCCAGGGCCAGCCACAGGCCGCAGACCAGGCCGAGCACGGTGCCAATACCGAACGCCAGCACGGTTTCCAGCAAGGTGGTTCCCAGGTGAAGATAAATGTCGGCATTGCCTGGCAGACCGTCGGGAAACAACAGGCTCCCGCCAAAACCGACAGGCATGAACCAGCTCCAGACGCGGCCAGCGACCTTGATCGGTTCACCGAGAAAAAATGCGATTTGCTGGTCGCGCGAGGCCAGGTGCCAACCTGCCAGCATGAACACCAGCAGGCCCGCCTGCCAAAGGCGCAGGTTTTTCGCGGAGGGCTGGATGTGGCGCCACATACGACCGCTCAGGCAGCTTTGTTCAATTGCTGCGCATAACCTTTCAGGACCTCGTCACGCAGCACATTCCATATCTGCGTATGCAATTCAGCAAAGCGCGGTTGACTGCGAACCTCGGCCACGTCGCGGGGGCGTGGCAGGTCAATCACGAATTCGCCAATGGGATGCGTCCCCGGACCGGCAGAGAGCACCACTACCCGGTCACTCATGGCAATGGCTTCATCCAGGTCGTGCGTGATGAAGAGCACCGCTTTCTTTTTGGCGGCCCACAAGTCGAGCACCTCATTTTCCATGAGCTGCCGCGTCTGGATGTCCAGTGCGCTGAAGGGCTCATCCATCAGAATGATGTCGGGGTCCAGCGCCAGCACCTGCGCCAGCGCCGTGCGCTTGCGCATGCCGCCGGAAAGCTGATGCGGATAACGGTCACCGAACTCGCCCAGGCCGACCCGCTCCAGCCAGGCCTGCGCCCGCGTACGGGCCTCGCTGTCGGGTACACCACGGTATTGCAGGCCCACCATGACATTGCCAATGGCGCTGCGCCAGGGCATCAATGCTTCCGTCTGGAACAGGTAGCCCGCACGCGTGTTGATGCCTTGCAGCGGCTGGCCAAACACCCGCACCTCACCCGAAGAAGGTTGCAGCAGGCCCGCGCCGATATTGAGCAACGTGGACTTGCCGCAACCCGTCGGACCAACCACCGAGACAAACTCGCCCGGCTTGACGCGCAGTGTGGTGTTGCTGACGGCTGTGTAGCGCGGTCCGCCGTCATCCTGCGACACGAAGGTGCAGGTGATGTCGTGCAGCTCAAGCGCGCAGGCGTCAGCTGTGCCTGACATGGCGCGAGCCTGCCCCATGCTTTCCGCCCGGCAGAGGCCGGTAGAGGCCGGCAGCGGGCGCCTGCAGGGTATTGCTCAAGCCTTGAACCGTTCTTTGGCCCGGCGCGCGAACTCATTGGTGTAGGTTTTGGCCAGGTCGATTTTGTCCGCTTTGATGCTGGGGTCAAAACTGGCCAGCGCCCTCAGGGCCGTACGCACACCGTCATCAGGAATGATGCCGTCAAGCGCAATCGACTCGCGCACCTTGTTGAATGAAGCGAGGTACAGCGCACGGTCACCCAGCAGATAGCTTTCAGGCACGGTCTTGATGATGTCGCCAGGGCCAGCCGTCTGCAACCACTTCAGGCCGTGAACGATGGCATTGGCCATCGCCTGGCAGGTGTTCGGATTTTTCTGGATGAAATCCACGGGCGCGTAGAGGCATGCGGCCGGCATGGGGCCGCCGAACACGTCAAAGGTTCCTTTGAGCGTGCGCGTGTCTGAAATGATCTTGACCTCGCCCTTTTGCTCCAGCATGGTCATGACCGGGTCGGTGTTGCTCATGGCATCAATCTGACCGGAGCGCAGCGCTGTGAGCGCCCCTGCAGCGGTTCCCACGCCGATGAAGCTCACGTCGCCGGCTTTGAGACCGCCGCGCGACAGCACCAGATTGGCCATCATGTTGGTGGACGAACCAGGCGCCGACACACCGATCTTCTTGCCTTTCAGGTCGGCAATCGATTTGTAGTTGGGCATGTTTTTGGTAGAGACGCCAAACGCAATTTGCGGCGCCCTGCCCTGCAGCACAAAAGCCCGGAACATCTGGTTCTTGGCCTGCAGGTTGATGGTGTGCTCGAAGGCACCCGAACAGACATCGGCCGAACCACCGACGACAGCTTGCAGCGCACGCGCGCCGCCAGCAAAGTCGCTGATTTCGATATCCAGGCCTTCGGCCTTGAAGTACCCAAGCTGCTCGGAGATGGTCAGGGGGAGGTAATAAAACGCGGCCTTGCCGCCCACGGCGAGGGAGATTTTTGTTTTTTCAAGCTTGGACTGTGCACGCAGGGCCGGCCATGACAACGTAGCCGCGGCCAGCGCGGCGCCACCGGCAAAGATCCGGCGCGAAATCAAGGGTGGGCGGGTCATGCGAAGTCCTCTCTTTTGGTAGAAAGAAGGATATCGGGACGTTACAAAGCCTGCATCGGGGTCATCCCGTGCGGGTTTTTACCGAAGGGCGACGATCGGTTACCAGTGGTTACCAACCCGTGCCAAACATGACAGCCCAGGCGCGCCGGACGCGCCAGGTCTCATCGATAGCCGGAGAAGAGGATGCCGATGTTGACCAGCATCGCCAGGGCCCAGATTGCAGAGCGGGCCTGGGCCAAATCGGCGATGTACATCATGATGTAGGCGATACGCAGCACGATGAACAGCAGGGCCAGAATATCCAGGCTTGTCTGCCCGGCCTGCAACAGGTGTGCAATGATGACCGCCGCAAAGAAGAAAGGCAGCGCCTCGAAGGTGTTGGCCTGGGCTGCGTTGGCCCGCCCGCGCCAATCAGTCTGCCGGGCCAGCCAGCCGCGCGGGTTGTTGTTGTCATAGCCACCCTGGCGTTTGGGTGTGGTCACCATGCCGTACTTTGCGAGCCCGGCGCAGGCCAGAGGCAGCAAGGCAGCAATCAGTACACACCAGTAGGCAATGGTGAAACGTGCAAACGTCATGATGAATCCCTCGTCCAGTATTTTTTGGGCTCAGTTTTTCTCAGCTTTCGCCCTGTTTTTATTCAATGCATCGCGCAGGCTTTGATAATGATGCCTGCCTGCTTCTCTACTGCTTCCGTTGCATCCATCGCCATCGCTGCCGTCATCGGCGGTCCACCAGCGCGTGGGCAATCGTGCCCAAATCCACGTACTCCAGTTCACTGCCGACGGGAACACCGCGCGCCAGGCGCGTCACCTGTACGCCGCGGCTTTTCAGCGCCTGGGCAATCACGTGTGCCGTCGCCTCGCCTTCGGCGGTGAAGTTGGTGGCCAAAATGACCTCCAGCACCTCACGCGAGGCCGGCGGCAGCGGCTCGCCATGCTCGTCCCGGGGCACGACGCGGTCAAACAGTTTTTGCAGGCCGATGTCGTTCGGTCCAATGCCATCCAGCGGACTGAGCTTGCCCATGAGCACGAAATAAAGGCCCCTGTAGGCCAGCGTGCGCTCCAGTGCCGCCTGATCTGCCGGAGTTTCCACCACGCACAGCTTGCTCCGGTCGCGTTGCGGATTCGCGCAGGTGGCACAAACCTCCTGCTCGGTCAGGGTGTTGCACAGGGTGCAATGCCTGACGCTGCTCACCGCATGCTCCAGGGCCCGCGCGATCTGCAAAGCGCCGGGCTTGTCGTGTTGCAGCAAATGAAAAGCCATGCGCGCAGCCGATTTCACACCCACCCCCGGCAGCTTGCGCAGCGCCTGGGTCAGGCCTTCGAGAGCGTTGGAATCAGCCATTGGGAAATGCGGGTTCGCTGTGGGTGCCGTGGGTGTCGAGTTCGCGCAAATACCCGGCTACAAGTCTGCAACGGCAGCCTCAGCCAGACCGGAAGCGATCAGAATGGAAACTTCATGCCCCCGGGCAGTCCCGGCATGCCGGCTGTCAACTTGCCCATTTTTTCCTGGCTGACTTCCTCGGCCTTGCGTACCGCCGCGTTGAAAGCGGCCGCCACCAGGTCTTCGAGCATGTCCTTGTCCTCAGCCAGCAAACTGGGGTCAATCTCAATGCGCTTGACGTCGTGCTTGCAGGTCATGGTGACCTTGACGAGGCCGGCGCCGGCTTCCGCCGTCACTTCGACAAAAGCCAGTTCTTCCTGCGCTTTTTTGAGGTTGTCCTGCATCGCCTGCGCCTGTTTCATGAGGCCTGCGAGTTGTCCTTTGTTGAACATGGTTCTTTCCTTTAAATTCCAGCTTTACAACGGGTTTCGATCATATCGGCTTGGGGTTAAGGGGCCTGATGCTGCCCGGAACAATCCTGGCCCCCCAATCACGGATCATGTCCTGCACAAACGGGTCGTTCTGAATCATCTCTTCGGCAGCCCGCTGGCGCTCGGCCGCTGCGGCAGCGTTGCGGCGCGCCGGGGTATCACTCACGGGGCCTATTTCCACCATCAGCCTGATGGCCGTGTCGTCGAGTGCCTGTTGCAATGCAGCCTGCAATTTCTCGCGGGCGGCGGTCTGGTTCAATGACTCCCGCTCCACACGCAAGATCCATGAGCCTTCGTCCCGGCTGCGCAGCTCTGACTGCAGCGCCAGCTCTCGCGTCAGCGCGGCAACCGCCTCAGCTACCACCAGCTGATTCACGGTCTGGCTCCAGACATCGCCCAGTGGCGTGGTCACCAGGGGTATGGCCGCGGGCGCGGCCGGCGGCCTCCGCTGTGCGGGTTCTGGTCCGCCTGGGGACTCAATAGACGCTTCTGAATTTATAGCAACAGACTCGGCTTTTTCTGAGGCTGGAGCCTCTTTGCGCCCTTGGTTCAGGCTTGGGGGGCGTTCCAACGCGGTATCTGGCGCCGGTGACCGGGGTGCCGATGCCACCACAGCCGGCTCAGGAACCGTACGCGCGCCGGCAATTGCCGGCTCAGGTTGTGGCTTTTTTGCGGGCTCGGCGGCGCTCCCCGGCAAGGAGCTTGGTGCCCTGGGCTGTTCCATAGGCACGGGAGCGGCCGAGGGCTTGAAAGCCAGCAAGCGCAACAGCACCATGGTCAGACCCGCATACTCATCGGGCGCCAGGCCCAGCTCGCCGCGGCCATGCAGGCACAGGCTGTAGAGCAGCTGTGTTTCGTCGGCAGGCAAGGTCTGGGCCAGCCGGGCCGTCTCGGCAATTTCGGGGTCGGAATCATCAACGCCCCCCCTGTCCGGCACAGCCTGCAGCACTGCCATGCGCTGCAGCACGGCCGTCATCTCTTCGAGCGTGGAAGCAGCGCTCAGACCATTGAGCCGCAAGGCTTCGGAGGTTTCCACCACCGTTTTCCCGTCGCCGCGTGCGAGCGCGTCCAGCAGGCGAAACACATAGCTGCGGTCCACGCTGCCCAGCATGGTGCGCACGCTGGCTTCCAGCAATTGGCCCGAACCAAAGGCAATGGCCTGGTCCGTCAGCGAGAGCGCATCGCGCATGGAGCCTCGGGCCGCACGCGCCAGCAGGCGCAGGGCCTGCGGCTCGGCCGGCACATCTTCGGCGCCCAGCACCTGAACCAGGTGTTCCAGCACCGTCTCCGGCGCCATGGGACGCAGGTTGAACTGCAGGCAGCGCGACAGCACGGTGGCCGGCACTTTCTGCGGATCGGTTGTGGCAAGCACAAATTTGAGGTACTCGGGAGGCTCTTCAAGCGTCTTGAGCATGGCGTTGAACGCCGTGTTCGTGAGCATGTGAACCTCGTCAATCATGAAGACCTTGAAGCGACCGACCACCGGCTTGTAAACCGCCTGCTCCAGCAACTGTGCAATTTCATCGACCCCCCGATTGGATGCGGCATCCAGCTCGGTGTAGTCGACAAAGCGACCGCTGTCGATGTCGGCACATGCCTGGCAAACGCCGCAAGGCTCGGCGGTAATGCCGCCCTGCCCATCGGCCCCCGTGCAATTGAGCGATTTGGCGAGAATGCGTGACACGGTGGTTTTGCCAACGCCCCGCGTACCGGTGAAGAGATAGGCATGGTGCAGGCGCCGCGTGCTCAGCGCATTGCCAAGTGCCTGCACCACATGCGACTGACCCACCATTTCAGAGAAATTTCGGGGGCGGTATTTGCGGGCAAGAACTAGATAGGACATCCGACCATTCTAATTTGCCGGGGAATGATGCGGCGGCGCCTGCCGAGGCGGTGAGTGCCCGGCATCAGCCCCGCCCGGGTGTGCATGATAGTTTTTTATTCAGGACAACACGTCCGGCCACCTTGGGGCCCTGGTTTGGGCTCTGGTATGGCCCTTGGGTAAACGGTTGGTAAAAGATGGTTTTCCGGGCACCGCAGCATGCAGCACCGCAGCAAGTCCTTCCCATCTCCCTTACAATCGATGGTGACGGGCCTTCCCGCATGATAAAGCGGCCAACCGGGTCAGGTGGGGAACCAAGCAGCCCTAACTGTGGAGTCAGTGCCGGGGTCAAGGCTCGTCACCTTATTCATCAAAAACCGTGTATTCATGCGGTTTCCAAGCCCATCGGGGCTCTCGCTTCGGCTTTTGTATCACTTCGCTGTGTCACTTTCTTAATCTATGACTACGGATAAAGACATGGCACAGGTAGAAGGGCTGAACCTCCGGGGCTCCCGCTGGTACGTTCGCATCGTTATTCCAACTGATCTACAAGACGCCTACGGCACAGCTCGTATGAACCTTGCTTTGGGTACGAGCGAGCGCCCCAAAGCCGTCCTCAAGGCGACCCTGAAACGAGCCGAATGGCTTGCAAATTTCGACGCCAAGCGGCGCGAACTGAATCCCCAACCGCTCCTCAAGGTCATCCGACACCCGCAGGGACGCCGTGTCGGCTCTCCACAGGGTTTCGTCGTACAGGCACAGGGCACGGGGTTGACCCTGGTATTCCCCAAAGAGGGCAAAGTCCGTACCGCCCCGCACTCGGGCATGCGTGACCATTTGGTAGAGGTGTTCCGCATCGCCCGTACTCGCCACGGGCGCATCCAGTAACGAATGCTTCAAGCCAATCCGGTGAACAGGAACACCCTGCGCGATTAAGGCTTGGTGCACCTTGCACAGGGCTTGAACCTGGGAGGCTGCCACGGCCACCGGCACGGTGTACCCGCAGCGCTCCAGTGCGGTAATGAAGGCGACGACCGCAGCGGTCTTACCCATTCCGGTGGGCAACGGAAAGGCTCTGCGGCCCCTCGCTTCGCCCGTGACATAGGCCGCGAAGGCGTCGAGCATCGAGGCGAGTGCCGCCCTATGCCTCGCGCTCAGGACATTCCCGTAGCCCTCAAGCATGATGGTCAGAATTCCGAGGGCTGTACTTGCGAGTTGCTCGCGTGAAACCTCACAGCTCACCTGCAACTGGTATTGCCGATGACCATTCATGCGCAGCCTGCCACGATAAGGCGCTTCAGAGGCGGCCTGCGCCTGGTCCCGCCTTTGAGAAGCTTGAACCCGTTTCGACGTGCCTCCCGTTCTTCAAGGGCATCAAGGCCCCGGATGGCCTTCGCTTCTAGGCCACGGGCGGATAGTCATGGGTTTTTCACTTGTGTTGTCGTTGAGAAAAAAGAAAACCCCCGTTGGTTAGACGGGGGCTAGGGGGGATGCGAGTGATGCGCCAGGGGATAAAGGATTTTCCTGATGGCACCTTTGGGGCAGACAGGGCCGCGTCGACCTCGCCGGAAGCGGGCTCAGGTCAGCAAAAGCCGAACCATTTGCCGATGCGACGCCAAAACCCGATCCAGCCCGTATCAAGTTCTTTCCGGAGGATGTGGAGTTGCTCTGCGAACCCCCGGTGTTCCATGATCATGTGCTCGACCGTCCCAGCGTAAGTGATTCGACTGCACCCATTTGCACGCAAAGATTGGCGACGGGCATGAAGGACCCAGTCGGTGTAGGGTGCCAAGCGGAGTTCAATGAGTTTGGGGCAAGACGGGATGTAGTTATTCAGCATGATTAAGTTAGTAATGGATTTGGAAAGTCAGAGAAAAGAAATCCCGAAGCAGCGCCTCGGGCTCGGTAAGTGAAGGGGGTTGGTTGCTCCTTGGGGGCAACTTGATGTCGAACGAACTCACGGATCAGCTACCTCCTCCTTATGTGGGGGCTAATTGAGCGGGGAGGGGCTCGTATCGAGCGCTGGGGACAGCCGACGGGGAACTGGCGACTGGTAGCGGCGCCTTCTGCTAAACCTTCTTCCCACTCGCCAAGGCCGGTCATGCCTCGGTCCTGCACCATGACTATTCGTGGGCAGGGGTTATGACGGCTCACGGACCACCTCCGTCATTAGGTGTGAACCTGCCAGTGCTTTCAAGCACCAACGCCAAAGCCGCCCAAAGTGGCAACTTCGGATTCACTTTGAGGAACCTGGCAAGGGGCATCCCGATGGCTGTCTGAATCTCCGGCGCGTGAACGCCGATTCCCCGCAGCTTGGTCCTGATGCGGTTGGCCGTTGCGGGCTCATCGCTGCACCTGACCCGAAGACCCGCCACCTTGAGATGCCCCCGCATGAATGCCGCGTCGGCCCAGTCCTGATGCAGGTCCAGTGCGGCCCAGGCTTCCCGCTTTGCCCTTGCTATGTCATGGGCCTTCGTGGAATTGAGGCGCAATGCAGCCGATGCCGGGAAATCTGAGACCCAAAACGTCGCTCGCTGACGCGGTGAAGGGGTAAGTGCGGGAGGGGTCGTTATCGCGTTTTCACGGGCGCTGCTCAGGAATGGATGGGCTGGTGAGGACGTGGGCGTGCCTTGTGGCATGGATAGCTTTCAAAAATAAGGGGGAAAGGAAAACCCCCGGAGGCATCCTTGATGGACACCTGACGGGGGCGATGGGGTGGGCGGAGGACCGGTGGGTTGTCCTATTGAGGTACTTTTATTCCGAGGTAGGGTCATCCTTATGGGGGTGTTTAATGCCAATTCCTCTCAAAGCCCTCTTTTTTATTGACTTTACTGCTACATATTTTGTAGCTAAAAAAGACCTCAAAACTGGGACTGCTTGGCCGCGCTTTTTTGGGCCCCGAGGGAAGCGGTGGGGCCGAGGTGGCACCGAATATCTACTGTTCCGGTTGCGCTTGACCCTGTGGCCTTGCAGAGAAGGCGTGGGGACCACTGGTATCTCGTTTCAGGCTGCGACCGTATCCCGAACCCGCATGATGGTCTGCCTACTGGTGCCCAGGTCACGAGCAATTGCTGCCACGGCGATTCCCGCCGCAAGCTGCGCTTTGACCTTCTGGGTTTGAGTGTCACTGAGGCTCTGGGGACGGCCCAGTGTCTTGCCTTCAGACTTCGCCCGTGCGAGGCCCGCTTGGGTGCGTTCGATCAGCAAGTCCCGCTCGAATTCAGCCACGGCATTGATAACGCCCATGGTCATCTTTCCGGCGGCACTGGTCAGGTCCAGACTACCGAGAGCAAGGCAATGCACCTTGACCCCCATCCCAGTCAGCGCCTCCACCGTGGAGCGCACGTCCATGGCGTTGCGCCCCAACCTGTCCAGCTTGGTGACCACCAGGATGTCCCCCGCCTCCAGCTTGTTCATGAGCAAACCAAAGCCTTGCCGGGATTTCGCCTCCACGGACCCCGAAACGGTCTCCACGATGGTGCGCTGCGGAGTCACCGTGAAGCCTGCCCCGGCGATTTCCTGAACTTGGTTGTCGGTGGTCTGATCGGCGGTGGAGACACGGCAGTAGGCGAAGACACGGGACATGGCAGAACTCCTTTGTGTACGAAAACGACGTCCGTATTGTGGAACGTGTCCAATACCTCGTCAAGCTAATTTATGGACACCTATATCAAGGATGTCCGTATTCGGTCGATTTCGTACGTTAGCGCCGATCACAAAGAGCGGAAGAGCTGCGCCGCACATGGCTGCATCAACTTCTCACACAATCAAGGCAAAGGCGGGATGTCGTCATCTCAGGCGCGTGAGTCGACGCCTGTTAAGCACCACGGAGGAACTATGAGAACGACCGACGAAACTAAGGCGATCCAATTCAATGGGTATTTTGGCCACAGCCCGGCCCGGACAGAACAGTTCGTGGCAAGCATTGAGTTCAACAAGTGGGATGCTAAGTCTCTATCAGTGAGCGTCTTTATGACAAAGGGAGGAAGTCCACCTTCTGCCGATGAGTTGCCCGATAACGTACGCTTGATAGCCGTGGACCCGGCAGAGCCATCGGTCGAGTTGTCAGGGATAAGCAGCGTGGGCTGGGCCGCCAAGCGCCTGACCTTTGATGTTGGGCAGGTGGCAGTTGGCATCGAGGATCAAGTTCTGCCGCACGGGAGGACTTTCAGCGTAAACGTTAGGATGCGCCCCAGCGGAATACTCGTAACGCCAGGAAGTCGTACTCTTAGCTACACGGGTGAGATAAAAAAAACCAACCCTTGCTGAGGGCGTCACGGATTTGGTCGATGAGTCGAACCCCAGTGTTCACCCACGTGTACTTTTGGATTCCTCCATGGTGCGCTGCACGTGTTTGACGCCGGAACTGAAACCCACATAGATACTAGTCTTCTCGCGCTCAAACCTGCCAACCCATCAAAATCAGCCGACGAGGAGGCTACTTCATTGCTATGATCTAATTTGGCTGTGACACATGGTTGTATCACTTGACCAAAGCGGACCCTCTGGGAACCCGCATGGATACTAGGTTTTAGGGTTTCGGTGGCGATGTCAAGGCTCGTCACCTAATTTTTATTGCAGCACAATTCTTGCCGGCTCACGCCTCTGGGCGTGGCGGAGGATCAGCCTTAGCGGCTTGTTACGATACAGCATGACCACGCTTCAGAACTCTACAGCTTCGGTGCTTGTCGTAGAAGACGATGAGCACATTTCCCACTTGCTCAAGTTCATGCTGCAGCGTGAAAAATACACGGTCCATCTGGCACGTGATGGCCGCGAGGCCAAACAGTTCATCGAGCAGAACACCCCGCCCGACATTGTGCTGCTCGACGTCATGCTGCCGTTTTTTGACGGCTTTGCGCTGGTCTCGATATTGCGCGAACAACCTGCCTGGAAGAGCACACCCGTCATCATGCTGACGGCCAAAACCCAGGAGCAGGACATTGTCCGGGCTCTTCATGCTGGCGCCAATGATTACATCCTGAAGCCCTTCCAGCCTGCTGAATTGCTGGCACGCGTGAAGCGGCTCTCCCCGCGCGCGCCGTGACAAAACAGCTCGGCGTGCTTTGGGCCCTGGCAATCGCCATGCCATGTCTTGCCGCCGCAGCACATGCGCAGACCGAGCTCGAGCTCGGCGTCGAATCAAGCCATTTGAGCAATGGCAGCCCCGCCTGGCAAGCCCAGTCCCTGCGAATCACCCACAAACCCGCGCCGCGGGAGGTTAGGGAGTTGACCCTGACCCGGACCGAGCGCTTCGGCCTGGACGACCACCAGATCAGCGGCCTTTACGCGACGCCCCTGTCAGACAAGCTGACAGCAAGCCTCGGTGCAAACATCAGCCCCACTCACCGGGTACTGGCCCGGCAGGGTGTTGAAGGCGCGCTGCAGTATGAGTTTGCGCCTGCCTGGCTGGCCCATGCAGGACTGGCCACGACACGGTATGACAAGACCCATGTGAACCAGGCCAGCCTGATGCTGGAGCACTATTTTTCATCGTTCAGCGTGGCGGCAGCCTGGCGGCCGGTGCGGGCATCGGGCGTCAGCTCCAGCAGCACGGAATTACGCGGCGCCTATTACTACGGAGACGCCAATTCTGTGGGCGTCATCCTGAGTAACGGACGGGAAGCAACCACGGTGAACGCCGATACGGTACTGCTTGCCGACGTGCGCGCCGCGGCCCTCGTCGGCCGCCACTGGCTAAGCCGGCAATGGGCGGTCAATTACGCCCTCACGAGCACCCGGCAAGGCAGTTTTTACCAACGAAACAGCGCCCGGCTTGGTGTTCAATACCTTTTCTGACCCCTACCTGGCCTTTGCCTTCAGGGCCGGCTTTGCAGCACTCGGGCTGACGCTGCTGCTGGTCCTGGTCATTGTCTACCTGAGGCTCCGACTCCGAAAAAGCCTGCGCAGGGAGGACAAATTCATTGCCTTGTGGCGTCCCCTGCTGCTGGAAGCCGTGAGCGATGCATCTTTCACAACCCTGCCGGTACTGCACGCGCGCGACCAGCTGTTTTTTCTGAAACTCTGGAACTACCTGCAGGAGTCGCTGCGGGGCTCAGCCAACGATCGGCTCAACGAGCTGGCACACCGGCTGCAGTGCGACGCAGCAGCGCGGCATTTCCTGAAAAAAGGCAAGCGCGCCGAACGGCTTCTGGCTATCTTGACCCTGGGCCATCTGCGCGACCGTGCCTCGTGGCGGGACCTGGCGGCCCAAGCCAAAGGCCAGGACCGCGTCGCGTCGATTCATGCCGCCCGGGCCATGATCAAAATTGACCCCCTGCGAGCCACAAAACGCCTGCTCCCCCTGCTACTGGCGCGAACCGACTGGGACGTCACCCAGATTGCAGGTTTTCTGGGCGAAGCCCGCCAGGCCTTCTGGCTGCGACTCGTCAGGAACATCCTCACGGTGGACGACCAGCATTGGCCCCGTGCACTGCAACTCGCCGATGCGCTCCGTCTTGAGCTTCCATTGAAGTCCATGCTGTTCATTCTGAGCCACTGTCGCTCGGTCGAAGCGCTCGTTGCCGCCCTGCACATGGCTTCCGGACTCCCCCTGCTGCCCACCGTGCGCGGCTTCCTGCAACATCCCGACTGGCGGGTGCGCGTCGAAGTGGCCCGGTTCCTGAGCAGCTTCGGCGATGTCACCGACATACCATCGCTTCAGCAATTGCTGCAGGATAAGCAGTGGTGGGTTCGCTACCAGGCCGCACAATCGCTGGCCAACATGCCGTTTTTTGGCCGGGAAGCGCTCGAAGGGCTGCGCGCTCAAACCCGTGACGCTCTGGCCATGGACATGCTGGATCACGTCCTGGCCGAACGCAACGCCGCACTGACCTGACCGATGCACCGCCGTTCATGATTGAAATCGCAACCTGGTTCGTATTTGGCTATTTCATCCTGCTCAACGGAAGCTACCTGGCGCTCAACTTCCTGTCGATTTTTGCCCTTCAGCGAAACAACCAGGAAAAGCTGCTGGACGATCTGCCGCAAATTTTCACGGGCCTTGAGCCCGGCATCAGCATTCTGGTACCGGCCTACAACGAAGAAGCCACGATCACGGCCTCCATTCGTTCGATGTTTCAGTTGACGTATTCCGATTTCGAAATAATCGTCATCAATGACGGCTCCAAAGACAGCACGCTGGAAGTGCTCAAGCGCGAATTCTCCCTGCTGCCCTTTCCAGAGGCGCTGCGCGAGGGTCTGGCCACCAAGCCGGTTCGCGGTGTGTACCGTTCGATTGCCTATCCCAATCTGCGCGTGATCGACAAGGAAAACGGTGGCAAGGCCGACTCCCTGAACGCCGGGATCAACGCGGCACGCCACCCGCTTTTTTGCGGTGTGGATGCGGACTCCATACTGGCGCGCGACAGCCTGCAGCGCGTTGCCAAGCCTTTTTTGCTCGACCCGAACACCGTCGCGACCGGCGGCACAGTGCGGGTTGCCAACGGCTGCGAGGTCACCGATGGCTTTTTGACCAAGGTGGGGCTGCCCACCAATATCTGGGCGCTTTTCCAGGTCGTTGAGTACCTGCGTGCCTTCCTCTTCGGCCGGCTGGGCTGGTCCAAGCTCAATGCCATGCTGATCATTTCGGGCGCCTTTGGACTGTTCAAAACAGAGGTCGTGATCGCGGCCGGGGGCTATCGCAGCAACACTATCGGCGAGGATATGGAACTGGTGGTCCGGATACACCGTCTGCTGCGGCAGCAGGGCAAAACCTACCGGATCGAGTTTGTGCCCGAACCGGTGTGCTGGACCGAAGCGCCCGAGGACATGAAAACCCTGAAAAACCAGCGTGTACGCTGGCAGCGCGGCCTCTCGGAGAGCCTCAGCAGCAACTGGGGCCTGATGTTCAGCCGCAATGGGGGAACGCCCGGCTGGGTGGCATTCCCCTTCATGATTTTTTTCGAGTGGCTGGGCCCGCTGGTGGAACTCGGCGGCTACGTCTTCATGTTCTTTGCCTTCGTTTTCGGGTTCATCTCCTGGCAGGCCTTCATGGTTTTCCTGTTCATGGCGATCGGCCTGGGCATCCTGCTCTCAGCGTCCGGCCTGTTGCTGGAGGAAATTTCGTTTCACATCTACCCGAAATTCAGGCACCTGGCGCTGCTGTCGCTGGTGGTGGTGGCGGAAAACTTTGGCTACCGGCAAATCAATACCTGGTGGCGACTGCTGGGCCTCTACCGCTGGGCCAGACAAGGTGAAGCGAGCTGGGGGGAAATGAAACGCAAAGGGGTGGGCCAGCAACCCAGGCCCCCCTGATGAGAGGTGCCCCGCACAGCGCACTCGCACCTCGCTGATCTCAGGTCTGCGGAGCCAGCGGCAGGTCAAAATAAAACTCGCACCCCTGACCGGGTTTGCTGATGAAGTCAATCGTGCCCCGGTGTTGCTCGACGATGCTCCTGCAAATACTGAGGCCCAGGCCAGTGCCGCCCTTTTGCCGCCGATCGGACGAGTCCACCTGGGCGAAGCGCTGAAAGACGCGGGCGCGGAACTCCGGCGGTATGCCATTGCCGCTGTCAATCACCGACAACCGGATATCCCCACCGAGGCGCTGAAGTGTGATCCGGACCACAGCGCCGCCGGAAGGAGAAAATTTGGCTGCATTGGACAGCAGGTTGACCAGCACCTGGATCATGCGGTCGGCGTCAACCTCGACCAGGGCAAGATGTGCATCAGCATCCAGCTCAAACCGGACCTGGTACTGATCGGCATAAGTCTGCGTCGTACTGATGGCCTGCTCGACCAGGAGCAACAGCGGCTGAACCACCATGTGGTAAGTCATGCTGCGCGATTCTATTTTCTCGACGTCCAGCACATCGTTCACCAGCCGCACCAACCGCTCTGCGCTCTTGTGTGAAATGCCAAGCAGTTCCTGGACGTCAGCAGGCAATTCTCCGGCCATGCCGGAATGCAGCATGTCGAGGGAGGCGTAAATCGCAGCCAGGGGCGTCCGCAGTTCATGGGAGGCCGTCGAGATGAACTCGTTTTTCATGCGCTCCACCTGCTTGCGGTCTGAAATATCATGCAAAAAGGCGCTGAAAAGCTGCAGCTTGCCGTCGTTGATCAATCCAATCCTGACTTCTACCGGGAGTTCGCGCCCGTCTTTCATCAACACCAGCCGTTCCAGATTGGTATTGGTGAAGCCTGCCGCACCGGTGCTGGTGAAAAGGTGCATGGCCTTTTCAACACTGCCCCGGAAGCGCTCGGGTATCAACGTGGTCAACGATTGCCCGAGAATTTCCTCGCGCGTCCAGCCAAGCATTTTTTGCGCCTGCGAGTTCCAGTCGGTGACACGCCCGTCAAAGTCGATTCCGATGAACGCGCCCTGGGCGGTTTCCACAATGGTGTTGATCCGGTTTTCGTTTTCGCGCACGCTCTCCAGGGCCTGCGTCAATTCCAGGGTACGCTCCCGCACCCGGTTTTCGAGTGTCTGGTTGAGCTCCTTGAGGTCCGCCTCCTTATGCAACAGGTTGCGGATCAGGGAATTCAGTGAACCACTCAAGGTTTTGACTTCGGTGTATGCCGTATTCACTTCGTCAATTTCCGCCGGCTGGCCGGCTTCCACCTGCTTTGCCGCGCGGGACAGTCCCCCCAGGGGTCGGGTGATGACGCGAGCCGCCCACAGCCCCAGCACGGAAAAAAGCGATGCGATCACTATGCCGCTGACGAACACACGCCCCTGCAGTTGCTTGACGGGCAGATAGGCTTCTCCGAGCTCCTGCCTCACCAGTGTTTTCCAGCCAAGCCCCAGATAGGCGCCATAGCCTTTGCTCTGGCTGAAACCCACGAGGTACTCGCGACCATCGGGCCATGCCTCCACCGTGAAGCCGGCACTGCCCTGCTTCAGTCTTTCCAGGCTGAGCAGATTCAGCATCTGCCCCTGCAAGTCGGCGGGACCCAGCAACACCTTGTTGTCGGCCGACACAATCAGCGCATCCACCTTGCGGTCTCGCGCCACGGGGTCAACAATCGATTTCCGGATGTCTTTGGCCCATTCCCAATAAAGATGCGCGCCCAGCACACCCTGAGATTTGTTATCGGGTCCCACGTAAGCAAACGCAATGTCCACAAACCGCAACGGCTCGTCACTGGCATTCGGCAGCAATTTGGCCAGCAGCTTGGCCTCGTGGAGATCGCCGACGTGAATATCCTTCTCGATGTTTCTGAACCAGGGCCTTGCCGATACATCCGCATTCTCCAGCACCCCATTGGTAGCCGCCAGCACCTTGCCCTGCGGATCTGTCGCGCCTATCCATGCGTAATAAGGGTAGGTTCGCTGGAGTGCATCCAGGGACTTTCGGCTCTCATGTTGCCAGTTGCTTTTATCACCCAGCCCCACGCGCTCTGACATCAGCTGCACTTCGCGGTAGCGCTCGAACATCGACCGGTCCAGCTGGTGGGTCATCTGGTTCGCCAGTTCTGCCAGGTTGGCGCCAATATTCGACTTGACCTGCTGCGTCACGGTAATGTCGATCACCACCAGCAAGATGAGCGTGAGAAGAACGGACAGCAACGAAAAGGAGAACGCCAGGTAGGTTCCCAAGCCGTAATGGCGTACTCGTTTTGTAGTTTTCATTGTGTCTGGTGATGGGAAATATACGCAACTTTTCATTGTCATCGCGAGGCGGCAGCGCTTGTGAGCGCAGCTGAACCGGCCTTTGAATACGCCTCGCACGCGCTGCACGACGTGTATATCCCGTGGATCGAGAGCCTTGCACACGCGGGCCCCGAGCTGGCGGTACGCCCCTCAAGGTGCCCGCTATCAGCGTAAAAGCTCTTCAATCGCCGCCGTGGTGTTGAGCGCGTGTTCCGCGATCTGCTCCGACATCAGCGCCAGCGAAGCCAGGGGGTAAGTTCCGCTGACAATGCCGCAGTAAGCGACCTCGGCGGCCACCGCGTCCTGGCCCAGTCCTTCGGTGGCGGCGGTGATGCACTCCTCGGCACTGGCCAGACCTGCGTCGCTGAAGAGCTCCTGGCCTTCGTGGCTCACGCGGTAGTCGAAACGTCCGGTCCCGTCGGGGTCAATGGAAAAACGAACAATCATGCTGCCAGGTCCTTTCAGGGGATCAATCAGCCTCGGGCATGACCACCACGGTCAGCCAGTAACCGGCCAGCTCGCCGATGACCTTGACAAAGCTCCCGAAATCGACGGGTTTGGTGATATAGGAATTGCAGCGCAGACCGTACATCTTCCGGATGTCGGCTGCCTCATAAGAGGTGGTCAGCACCACCACCGGAAGATGGCGAAGTTTTTCGTCCTTGACGATCTCGGACAGCACTTCGTGACCATCCATCACCGGCATGTGCATGTCCAGCAGGATCAGGTCGGGGGCTGGGACATTGGCATAGGGACCCTGCTTGCGCAGAAACTGCATGCATTTCTCGCCATTGTCGACATGGTGCAGATTGACGCGCAGACTGGCTGCATCAAACGCTTCCCGGGTCAGAAAAACATCGTCTTCGTTGTCTTCAACCAGCAGGATTTCTGCAATGCGGCTACCGGCAAGGGGGCGGGTCTTCATGAAGGGATGCTCTCTGAAAGCGTATCCGGAATTGTGAAGCAAAAAGTGCTTCCCTCACCGAGCGCCGATTTTATCCAGATTCTGCCGCCGTGGCGCTCAACGACGCGGCGGCAGACGGCCAGTCCAATGCCGGTGCCCGGGTACTCTTTCTGGGTATGCAGGCGCTTGAAAATCTCGAAAATCCTGTCGTAGTGTTTGGCGTCAATGCCAATGCCGTTGTCCATGACCGAGAACACCCATTCGGTGTCATCTTTGCGGGCAGCGAGGTGCACAACGGGTGCGTGGTCACGGCAATATTTGATGCCGTTTCCGACCAGATTGAGGAACAGCTGAACCAGCTGTGTGCGGTCTCCCATGACATATGGCAAGTCGCCCACCGTGACGACTGCACCGGTCGTGCGAATCGCGGCATCCAGCAACTGGCTCACCTCATGGGCCACATCACGGCAATTGACCCGGGCAAAGGGTTTGATCCCGGCGTTCAGCCTTGCATACGACAGCAGGTCGTCCGTCAGCTGCTCCAGGCGGTGTGCGGCATCCGACGTGCGGCGAATCAGTTCCAGCGCCTTCTCGTCGAGCTTGTCCGCATGATGGCGCTCCAGTACCTGGACAAAACCACTGATTGAGCGCAACGGTGTTTTCAGGTCGTGCGAGGCGACATAGGCAAAGCGCTGCAAATCAAGGTTGCTGCGCTCCAGCGCCTCGCGGGCGCGGACCCGGGCCGTCACATCGCGAATGATCAGCGTATGAAAAACCGCGCCGGACTCGACCACATTGGAATAGGAGACTTCCACCGGAAACTCCTCTGCCTTGCGGCGCAGTCCGACCGCGTCCACGGCGACGCCAAGGGCGTTGCCGTGCGCGCGGCGCCTGCGTATGAAAGCAGCATGGCGATCATGAAACCGCCCCGGAATAAAGCGGGTGATCGGAAAACCCAAGGCCTCCTCGACGGAACAATCAAACATGACGCAGGCAGCCGGGTTGAACAGCACAATAATCTGCCGGTCGTCTACGGTGACGATGGCATCCATGGCCGACTCCACAATGCCGCGCATGCGCGCTTCACTCCTGTTACGCGCCTCGTGCGCGCTGCTCAACATCTCGGAGGCCCTGGTGATCGCTTTGCCCAATTCATCCACCTCACGGATGGGCAGCACGGGAACAACCAGGGCCTTGCCCTCGCCCAGAGCCAACGCGGGCGCCCCGAGTGCAAGAATGGCCCGGGTGATTTGCCCACCCACGGCCCAGGCCATGCCCACCGCCGCCAGCAGCAACAGGGTTGTGGCCACCATCAACGGCCACACAGCAGGCCACAGCTCGCGCATCAGGTCTGCACGCGGTAATGCCACATAAGCGCTCCAGCCAGATACGCGGGAGCGGCTGAAAACCATCAGGGTTGCATGCCCCTCAAGGTCAACGGTCTTCAGCAGGCCTTCGCCACTTTGCCTGAGCTCCTCCAAAAGAGGGGCCGGCGCCTTGTGGCCCACCCTGTTTTGCATTTCCCGATTGCGCGCAACTACCGTGCCGGAGCGGTCAAGGACCTCTGCCACCTGGTCCACGGCCAGTTGCTGCTGGGCCAGGATTTCTGTAAAGCGCACTGGCTCAATGGTGCCCGTCAATACATAGGCCACCTTGTTACCCTGCTTGACTGGCACACCGATACTGATCAACGGCCGTTGAACCAATCGCCCGGTGAACAGGTCGGAAATCACGGGCATTCCCGCGGCAATGACGCTTTGCACCAGTTCCGGGTTGCCATACAAAGGCAAGGGCAGCGGCAGCGGCGTACCCATGGGTTGGCGCGTGTTGATCAGCTGCTGTGCATTCAGATCACACAGGACAATATTGCTGATTCTGCGATCCCGCACGATGTCCCGGGCCTGCAGGTCGAAAGCGGCGAGATCTTTCGCCTGAAGACTGGGCGAGCCGGCCAGCGCGAGCAACGCAGTTTCAATGCTGAAGAGCTCGCGGTCCACCGCATAGGAGATAGCGCGCGCACTGGCGGCGGAATCATTCGTTAGGTGGGACTGCTCGCGCTCGTAATACAGGTAGAGCAGCGCTGCGGCCATGAGCAAGGCCGGGGCAATACAGGCAGCAGCCAGCCAGACCAGCCTTGAGCGAATGCCAGGTGTGGGTCTTGCGCGCAGAAACATACCTGCCAGTCTTGAGGCCATTTGGCTCGTAGTATGCCAAGCGCGGATGGCTCCGGGCGCCAGCGGTGAGGCACTAGTTCACGTTTCCCGAAGAAAAATGGCAAACCTGTCGCACGCAGGGCGTCATCACGCCTCTGCACCACTACGGCCGCAGCCCACGGGGCCGTGGCCAGGATGCGCTGCGCCAGGCGGGACGCACGATCAGGAACAATCTTTGTGGGAATTTTCGGGATGAAACGGGCACCGGCTGGTGTCAAAAAGCATAGCGAAATTGATGCAATTGATGCAATTGACGCAATTGAACCGCAGTCAGATCAATAGCGACAGGTCAATCGCGACGGCTGGCATCCATCCCGGGCTGGAGATCAAAATGACGGAGGACACCCTGCCCAGCCACATACCCGCTGGCAAAACAGGCCGTGAGCAGGTAGCCGCCCGTGGGCGCTTCCCAGTCCAGCATTTCGCCGGCACAAAATACGGCTTGGGTTGTGCCTTTCGAGGCCTGAAGTTGCAGCTGTGCGTCCATCGCTTCAAAAGGCACGCCACCGGCGCTGCTGATGGCTTCGTCGATCGGCCGGGGGGCAACCAGCGTCACCGGCAATGCCTTGATCGCATGGGCTAGCTGGATGGGATCGTTGATGGCGTCCTTGCCCAGCAGTTCATACAGGATGGCGGCCTTGATGCCGTCAAGATTCAGGCGGCTTTTCAGGTGACTGGACAGCGAGCGTGAGCCGCGCGGGTGCCGCACCTCCACCAAGACCTGCTCGGGCGATTTGTCCGGCAGCAAATCGAGCTGGAAGGTGGCGCTTGCGTGCGTCGCGATCTCATCACGCAGCAGGTTTGAAACGGCATAGATGAGGCTACCCTCGACACCTGTGGCGGTTGCCACGAATTCGCCTTTGCGGTGGAAGGTGTGGCCGCGTGAATCCGTGAAGTGGATGGCTACCGATTTGAAAGGCTGGCCGGCAAAGCGGCTGGCGAAGTGTTCAGTCCAGCCGGCTCGCGGCAGCGGTGCCTTGCCGATCAGCTCCTTGAGAAACTCGCGGCGGCTTTCAGCAGACCCCGTCATACCTTGCTCTGTTTGGCCAGCCGGCCGGGCTGCCACATCAAAACCACAGTTGGAAGGCTTCAGCGGTGCAAGTGCTACGCCACGCTCTGCCAGCAGCGGCACCCATGCACCGTCCGATCCCAGGCGCGCCCAGCTGGCGCCGCCCAGTGCCAGCACCACAGCGTCGGCCTGCACCAGCACCTCCCCGGCGGGTGTAGAAAATTTCAGGGCCCCGCCCAGGTCGCCGTCATCGGCCCAGCCCAGCCAGCGGTGCCGCATGGAAAATTGCACGCCCGCACTGCGCAGGCGGTGCAGCCAGGCGCGCAGCAACGGCGCGGCCTTCATGTCCTTGGGAAACACGCGGCCTGAACTGCCGACAAAGGTGTCCACACCCAGTGCTCCGGCCCAGGCGCGCAGCTGGGTCGGACCAAAGGCGGCCAGCAAGGGCTGCAGCTGGCCGCTGCGCTCGCCGTATCGGCTCAGGAAGGCCGGCGGCTCTTCAGAATGCGTGAGGTTGAGGCCCCCCTTGCCGGCCAGCAGGAACTTGCGGCCGACCGAAGGCATGGCGTCATACACCGTGACCGACACGGCAGCGCCAGCGCTGGCCAGCACCTCCGCAGCCATCAGGCCCGCGGGGCCGCCACCAATGACGGCAACCCGCAGCGGACCCTGCCGCGGCGAGTGCTGCGGAGACTGCAGCGATTTATCAGGAGAGCTTAAGTGGTTCAAGGAATTTCCGTCTGCCCGGGGGGCATTGTCGCGCGTCAAAGTTAAATGGTGGCCATCGCAGTTGCAGTTGCAGTCGCAACGGACCGGGCCCTTGCGTGCGGGACAAACCTGTCACGGTTTTACTCTGCTTTTGATGGCTGGAAGCCCGTAAATCAGGGGCAAGCGCGCAAAAAGGTCGATTAGCTCCAGCCAGCGGCGGTATGCCGCCAGCCTGGCGATTGGTTCAATTATTGCAGGCCGGCCGCCCACCCGTTGCTCCGAGCAATGCACCGGCGCCCGGTCAGGAAAGTTCCACGACTGTCCCTGATCCCGTCAGGAAAGCGGCCTTCACCGTGGCCACCGGATAAATCTGCTGCACCGCCGCACGGTAGGCCTGCATCTGCGCCAGCAAGATCGGCTGCAATTGCGGCGCGCCAGCCGACTTGTAGTCCAGCACCCACCAATGCCCCTCGTGGCCGGCGTCCTTGCGCTGCACCAGGCGGTCCAGCCGCAGGGGCTGGCCCTGGTAAACCAGATCAACCTCGTTGCCCTGCCAGGCCACCACCTCGGGGTTCCAGGCCCAGGCGCCCTCACCCGTCACAATGCGCTGCGCCAGCTCGGCTGCCCGCCCGGCCTGCGCCGGGCTGAGGTGAAATTCACGCGCGACAGCCGCCGCCTGCTGCGCGGAAAACGGAGCGCCCCATTCCAGCAGGCGGTGCATGGCCTTGCCGACACGGGCGACGGCACTGTCTTCTTGCTCCGGCAACGCCGCCAGGGCCCTGGGGATCAACGCCTCAGGCAAGACTGGCAGCTCGGGCAGGTAGAAAACGCGGCCCTCCGCAGTGCCGGCGGCGACCATGCCAACGGATTCAACAATAGGTTCAACCACCGGCGCCGGCAACTCGCCGACCAGCCCGTGCAGGCGCTGCCACCAGCTGTCGCTGGTCTCGCGGTGCGGTTCAATCGACGAGATCACCAGCGTGTGGCGCGCGCGGGTCAAGGCCACGTACAGCGCATTGAGCTCTTCACGCTTGCGCGCCAGCAGTTCTGCAGCCAGCAGTTCTTCCGCGCAGGCCGGCGGCCGGCTTTCACTGACCAAGAACACAAATTTATGCGGCGCGGCAGCCTCGCCGGGCCAGTCGACGAGCACGCCCATGCTGTCGGCATTGCGCTCCACCGTGTCGGTGTCCAGCAGCAACACGGCATCGGCCTCCAGCCCTTTCGCGCCGTGAATGGTCAACAGCCGGACGGCATCGCTGCTGACGGCCGCAGGGGCCAGCGTGCCGCCCGCCTTCAGCGCCCGCACAAAGGCATAAGGCGTGGCATAGCGCCCGCCGTCGCGGTCCAGCGCCACGCCCAGCAGCGCGCGCAGGTTGGCCAGCACGGTGCTGCGCTGGGCGGCCGGTGCGGCGGCCGCAAAACGCGCCAGCACATCGCCGTCGTCGTAAATGCCTTGCAGCGCGTCATGCGGCGGCAGTTGGTCCAGCCAGCCCTTCCACCGGGTAAAAATGGCGCCCAGTCCTTGCAGTTCGCCGGTCAGCAGCTCTGTTTTTTGCAGCACCTGGTACCACGGAACCCGCAGCTCACGCTGCAGCAGGGCAAGCTGCACCAGGCTGGCATCGGCCACGCCAAACAGCGGCGAGCGCAATGCACGGGCCAGCGACAAATCGTGCTGCGGCGACACCAGCACATCCAGCAGCGCCACAATGTCCAGCACCTCGCAGCAGTCGATAAGGTCGGTTTTCTCACCAATCTGCGCGGGAATGTGCAGCGCACGCAACTCGTCTTGCAAGGGCAGCAGGCCAGCGCGCTTGCGCGACAGCACCATGATGCCGGACGGCTTGAGGCCGCTGGCCAACTGACCGGAGGTCCATGCGGCGGCCTGCCGTGCCTCGCGCGTGCGCAGCGTTTCCTCGGGCAGCTCGCGCGGCGTGGTCAGGCTGTCGCGCCAGCCCGGATCCAGATCACCCGGGGCTGGTTCACCCGTGTCTCTCTGCCTCGGTATTGGCGGCAGGCGTCCCGTCGCACCGGCCTGCCCGGACGCCGTGGTGTGCTCGCGAAAGCCCTCATACCCGTCAGCCTCGCGGGCCGTGACCATGGCGGCGTTCACCAGGTCAATCACCCCTTCGGCATTGCGGCGGGTGTGGTCGCAGCTCAGCAGGTCGCCGCCGAGGCCCTCGACCACAAAGGCCTGCGCGGCACGGAATACCTGAGGTTCGGCGCGCCGAAAGCGGTAAATGCTTTGCTTGGGGTCGCCCACCAGAAACACGCTGGGCGCCGACCCGGCGCCGGAATAGCCGATCAGCCAGGAATACAGCGACTGCCACTGGAGCGGGTTGGTGTCCTGGAACTCGTCGATCATCAAATGCTTGATGCGCGCATCCAGCCGCTCCTGCACCCAGCCCGACAGCACTGTGTCGCCCAGCATGACGAGCGCCGCGCGCTCGACGTCATTCATGTCGACCCAGCCACGCTCGCGCTTGAGGCCGGTGAACTGCGCAATCAGGGCACGGGTCAGACGGACCATGCGCTGCTGGTGCTTCCAGGCCTCATGCTGCAGGCCGGCCGCCATCGCGCGCAGCGCCAGGTCCTGCGCCTGCCGCACGATGTCGATGCCGACGACTTTCTCGCCGAACTTGCGCGGGCTTCCCTTCTCGGTCAGCAGCGCAGCGAAAACGGCGGACATCTCCATCTCCTCCGCCGACAGGGCCTGCATCAGCTCCACGCCCTTGGCCGAGAAGGTGGGAGCACTGGCCCGGCCCAGCGCTTTCGCCGCCTCCAGCAAAGTCTGGCGGCGCGCCGGATGGGCCAGCCACTCCCCGGGCGTATCCAGCCCGGCAAAGTCGGGGTACTGCACGCCAAAGGGCAGCACCGAGGCATCAACCACGCCCTGCTCGTCGGCCAGCGTGAATTCGGTGCGCTTGTCGAGTGCGGTCTGCAGGGCCTTGTCGGTCTGAAAACGGCCATGTGTCAACACCACCGCCTCAAAGTCCGCCTTCAACGAGTCATGGGCCGCCACCGCGGCGTAAAACCGCCGCCACACCAGCGCGCGCGCCGGGGCATCGTCCTCCAGCAGTTCATAATTGACCGGCAGGCCCAGCCTTTGCAGCACGGCCACGGGTGCACTGCGCAGCAAGGCGGCAAACCAGCTGTGGAAGGTGCGGATCTGCACCGAGCGCCCACTGGCCAGGATGGAACGGTATAAGTTTGCCAGCCGCTTGCGCATTTCAAGCGCAGCTTTCAGGCCTTTTTCGCTTGAATCGCCAAACCGGACACCGCGCATTTCCAGCTCGCGCTGCAGTATGGCATCGTCGGCGTGGGTAAACACCTTGAGCCAGTCGTCGAGCCGTTCACGCATTTCACCGGCGGCCTTTTTGGTGAAGGTGATGGCAAGTATTTCGTGGGGGCGAACCCGCGCATCGGGATCGCTCCCTGCACCATCCAGCAGAGCACGCACGATGCGCGACACCAGCATCCAGGTTTTACCGGCGCCGGCACAGGCCTCGACCGCGACGCTGCGCCGCGGGTCGCAAGCGATCGCGTAGAACGCGTCAGCCGAAACCGGCTCGCCGTTGCACTCGTAGGCGGCATGATGGATGACCTTCATCGCCCGAACCCCCTGACGGGTGCAGGCATCCGATACCAGCAGGGGCCGCGGAACCGGCTTTGCCGGGCCGCAGGCGCAGCGGCCCCCTCGGGGGGCAGCGCAGTACACGAAGTGACAAGCGTGGGGGCCATATTCATTTCCAGAAATCCTTGCGGCACAGGCCCCGCGCCGCACAGTACTCGCAAGCCTTGCCCTCGCCCAGTGCAGGCAGCGGAGCGCCGCGTGCAATACGGTCCATGTCGGTCAGGATGCTGCCAATCAGCGCGTCGCGCAGGCCCACGATCTCCGGTTGCCCGTAGGTGCGGGTGGCCTCTTTCTCGCCGAGGTTGACATAAGCGGCCGCCAGCGTGTCGTCATCCATCAGCGCGGCATAAAACGCCAGCTGGGTGTCTTCCTGCCCGTTTTTGATGCGCTCGGCCGTCACCGTGCGCGGCTCGGTCTTGTAGTCAATCAGCAGCGTGTGGCCATCGGCCTGGCGGTCGATGCGGTCCAGCTTGCCGATCAGCTGCAGCTTGCCCAGGTGCATTTCACGCTCGGCTTCCGCCTCCACAAAACGGGCGCCCTCCGCCTCGTGATCGGTGAGCCAGGCCAGGTAGCCCTCGCGCACGCGCGGCCAGATCGCGGCGAACGGCAGAAACTCGCTGTCACTCAGGGCCAGCTCCTGCGTGGCCCGCTCTGCCGCTGTGTTGATCATGGCTACCCGCGCTGGCAGATCAGCGGCTGGGGCCGCTTTCAGTGCTTCATGAAAGTGGCGCAACAGGCTGTGCAGCCAATTGCCGAAGTCGCGCTTGCCCAGTTCACCCTCAAGCTCCTCAGGCTCCCGCAGCCTGAGCTGGCGCAGCGCAAAGAAACGGTAGGGGCAGCGGCGCAAGTCTTCGTAGGCGCTGGCCGACAGCCGGGTCACCGGCAGGGCCTCACCCGTGGGCATGGGATGCGGCGTGGGTTGCACGGCGACGGCGCGCAAGCAGCGGGCGTCACTCGCCAGGGCCGGACCTTCGCCATGCCCGACCTGGGCGAGCAGCAGTTCCTGCACAAAACCACTCGGAATGAGGTGTTCACCGCCCTCGCTGGTGCGCCAGAGCAAGTCCACATGCGGCAGTTGCAAGGCATAGTGCCAGGCCTGACGGGCTGCCCCGGCCAGGGTTTCGCGCGAGGGCAGGCCCAGCACTTCGCGCTGTCCGGGAGTCCAGAGACCCGCAGGCTCGGGCGAAACCGGCAGGCGGATTTCATCGCAGCCCGGCAACACGACCGCCTGCATGGGCCGCCCCAGAAGCTGCGCCAGCGGCAGGATCACCACCTGCTCGCCCTGTGGGTGCTCGGGGGAAAATTTGCCGCCCTCCAGCGCCTGGTTCACCCAGCTGGTGAAGGCAGCCAGCGTCATCGTGGGCGCGCCGTCGAACTCCGCCCCGGCTCCTTCGTGCAGGCGGAGCACGTCGAGCACCGTCTGGCCGGCCACATCGAGCGCCAGTGTCTCCCACTGCCCCGCCGACTGCAACGCGGCGCGCAGGTCGCGCAGCCACACGGCCAGCGGACGGGCGCGGGCCAAGGCCTTGCGCAACCCATCCACCCGTGGGGCGAGCGCCTGGATTGCGGCGAAAGCCGGTTGCGGCGTGACGGGCAGATCGCGCCAGGCGCGCAGGCCGGCCTTGCGCAGTTCGATTTCCGCTGCAGTTACCTCGCCTGAGCTGAATGCGGGCGCGTTCTTCAGCCAGTCCAGCACGGCGTCGGTGGAGGCGTCCCAGGGCATGGCGCGCAGCAGCCCCATCAGGCTGGCCGCGGCACGCGTGGTAGACAGCTTCCAGCCGGTTTCGTCGCGCATCGCGATGCCGCGCTCGGCCAGCATGGCGCCAACCCGGCGCGTGAGGAGCCGGTCCTGCGCAATCAGCGCAACGGGGCTGCGCCCCTCGGCCAGGTGCGCCAACACGCAGGCGGCGGCCCGCCAGGCCTCGTCTTCGGCATCCATCGCGGCGTGCAGCGACGGCAAGGGAAATTCGCCTTGGGCCGGCAAGTCATCCGGCAGGCAGAGCGCAAGGGAGACCGACCGCTCTCCAAAATGCGCCTTCAGCGCGTCGGTCAGCGGCTCGGCCTGAAAGCCTTCGAGTACCACAAACAGCGCCGGCCGGGCCTGGAACAGGCGATCGGAGGCGTAGGCCGAGGCCGCCGCCCAGGCCAGCGCAATCTGCCCCACGGCGGCTTCCAGCGCCAGCACCGGAGAGTCCTGGCCGGCCTGCAGCGAGACGGCCAGGCGTTGGCTCCAGGCCTGGCGCTCCGCGGGCAGCACCGCCGCAGCCACCCGCGCAAGGCTCCACGCTGCGTCGACGAGGCGCCCGGCGAGTGCCTCCTGCTGCGCCCCCAAACCGGCGCGCTCCAGCAGCGAGGCGGCCGTCAGCATGTCTACCGCCACATCCATGCGCAAATCGTCACCCGACGGCGTGAACAGCCCCAGCGTGCCCCCCAGGCTGCTGGCCCAGTTCATGGTGGTCTCAAACCGTGGCACAAAAAAAGTCTCGCCTGCGGCGGCTGCCCAGGCCTGCCGCGCCTGTTGTATCAACTGCGCGTAAGGCAGCAGCACCACGGCCTCGGCGGGATGCACATTGCGCGCCTTCAGCGTCGCGGCCAGTTGCGCCATGACGCGCTGCCAGCAGAGCGCATCCGGGGAAGGCCGAGCGTTCGCGGAGATATCAGTGGTCTTTGGGGTCTCTGGCGGCATGGATTGATCAGGAAACTCGGAAACAGGAAAAACGGGCGGCGAGCAAGACGCAGAGGATATTTCAGGGGACGGCTATCGGGGCCATAGCGGCTGCATCAGCGACCCGGTTACTTGCTTTCTGACACAATGTCCGCAACTTTAGCCGTATCTCGTAACTAGACCAAAGGAGCCGTCATGGCGAGCGAATTGATCAAACATACCACCGATGCCACTTTTGAAGCCGACGTGCTGAAATCCTCGACGCCTGTTCTGGTGGACTATTGGGCCGAGTGGTGCGGTCCCTGCAAGATGATCGCGCCCATTCTTGACGAAGTGGCCACCGGTTATGACGGCAAGCTGCAGATCGCCAAAATGAATGTCGACGAAAACCGCGACATTCCCGCCAAATTCGGCATTCGCGGCATTCCCACGCTGATGCTGTTCAAGGATGGCCAGCTGGCAGCCACCAAGGTCGGCGCCATGAGCAAGGCGCAGCTGACCGCGTTCATCGACCAGCAACTGGCCTGAACATTTCGCGTTGCCATCAGGAGGCCGGGCCTGCCCCGGTTTTCTGATCCGGCACTGGCTTGTTTTCTGCCCAGCGCAAATCCCCTGCCCCTTTGAGCCCGCGCACCGGGTGCCTGCCGGGCACGTCCCGACACCCGATTTGCAGCCTGAATTTCCTGTCATAATGCACTTTATTCACCAGACGGCTGTTGCCAGCTGGTTCGAGTTCCCGGTTTGTAAGCCTTTCTTCTCTGCGGCTTCTTTTCAAACCTCCCCCGTTTTTTTAAATGAACTCCGCAAGGAGTAATTCCATGCACTTAAACGAACTCAAGGCACTGCACGTGTCTGAAGTCCTCAAGCAGGCCGAAGCCCTGGAGATCGAAAACGTTGGCCGCATGCGCAAGCAGGAGCTGATGTTTGCCATCATCAAGAAGCGGGCAAAAACCGGCGAAACCATCGTCGCCGATGGCGTGCTGGAAGTGCTGCCAGACGGTTTTGGCTTTCTGCGTGCGCCCGACTCGAGCTACACCGCCAGCACCGACGACATCTACATCAGCCCCAGCCAGATCCGCCGCTTCAACCTGCACACCGGCGACATGATCGAAGGCGAAGTGCGTACCCCCAAAGACGGCGAGCGCTACTTTGCCCTGAACAAGCTCGACAAGGTCAACGACGGCGCACCGGAAGACAACAAGCACAAGGTCATGTTCGAGAACCTGACGCCGCTGTTCCCGCGCGAGCAGTTCAAGCTTGAGCGCGACATCAAGGCCGAAGAAAACCTGACCAGCCGCATCATTGACATCATTGCCCCCATTGGCAAAGGCCAACGCGCCCTGCTGGTGGCTCCACCCAAATCCGGCAAGACGGTGATGATGCAGAACATCGCCCACGCCATCACCGCCAATTACCCCGAAGTGGTGATGATGGTGTTGCTGGTGGACGAGCGCCCTGAAGAGGTCACCGAGATGCAGCGCAGCGTGCGCGGCGAAGTGATCTCCTCCACCTTCGACGAACCCGCGGCGCGCCACGTGCATGTGGCCGAAATGGTGATCGAGCGCGCCAAGCGCCTGGTCGAGCTCGGCAAGGACGTGGTCATCCTGCTGGACTCCATCACCCGCCTCGCCCGTGCCTACAACAATGTGCTGCCCTCGTCGGGCAAGGTGCTGACCGGCGGTGTCGACGCCAACGCACTGCAGCGCCCCAAGCGTTTCTTTGGTGCGGCCCGCAAGATTGAAGAAGGCGGCAGCCTGACCATCATTGGCACGGCGCTGGTCGATACCGGCAGCCGCATGGACGAGGTGATCTTTGAGGAATTCAAGGGCACCGGCAACTGCGAGATTCACCTGGATCGTCGTTTGTACGAAAAACGCGTGTTCCCGGCCATCCATCTCAACCGCAGCGGCACCCGCAAGGAAGAGCTGCTGCTGGCGCCCGAAATCCTCCAGAAGTCGCGCATTTTGCGTCAATTCATGTACAACATGGACGAAATCGAGTCCATGGAGCTCATGCTGAAGAACATGAAAGCGACGAAAAACAACCACGAATTCTTCGACATGATGCGAAGGGGTGGTTAGCCCCCACGGTCGCTCACTTCGTGTAGCTTCCGAGGCCTTGCAGGCCGCGGCTCGCGAGACGCTTCGCCTCTGTCGCCCGTCCAAAGCTGCGCAGGCAGCTTTGGAGCCGCGGGCTCCAGCCCCTCGGGGCCCGCTGCACCTGCGGCCCGGCGAAGCCGGTTCCGCGGCCCCGGCTGGGTTAAATCCAGGCCCTTCGAAGCCCCCGGGGCTGCTTTCGCCACAAAATCACCCCTCATGAGGCCAAAAACCGCTGTAAGTGATTGATTTCATGCCATAATGGCAGGCTTAGCGGAAAGTGCCCAGGAATGGCTTGAGTGGCTCCCGCAACGAATAAGGAAAGATCATGAAAGAAGGCATTCACCCCAACTACCGCGAAGTTTGCTTCCTGGACTTGTCCAACAACTTCAAGTTTGTGACCCGCTCCTGCGTGAACACCAAAGAAATGGTGAAGATGGAAGATGGCCGCGAGCTGCCCCTGTACAAGCTCGACACGTCCAGCGAATCGCATCCCTTCTACACCGGTACCCAGAAATCCGTGGACAACATGGGTGGTCGCGTTGAGAAATTCCGCAACCGCTTCGGCAAGACCGCTGCCAAAGAGGCAACTCCTCCAGCTGCCGAGTAAGCTGCGAAACATTCTTTCGCCAGCCTGCAAAAAGCAGCCTGAATTTCAGGCTGCTTTTTTTTCGGCCAAGTCTTCCGCTAAATCGGCCTCCTGCTTGCCATAAAAATCACCATCCAGCCCTCTTGCAGATATCTTTCCTGATCACCAAGCCGTTTTGAACAAGCCCTCGCCCGCCATCATTGCCCAGTCTGCCGTGCGCCGCCTGCCACGGCTGGCGCTGTTGCTGTTTTGCGCGGCCTACGTGCTGCCCGGATTTTTTGGCCGCGGTCCATGGAAATACGAAGACATCGCCGCCTTCGGCGTCATGCGGGAGCTGACATCCAGCGCAGCCAATTGGCTGCAGCCCCAGCTGCTCGGCCAGGTCAACGGTTTTGAAGCCCTTGTGCCCTATTGGCTGGGCGCCCTCGCGATCAAATGCCTGCCCTTTCTGGACCCGGCTTTTGCCGTTCGCATTCCGTTCGGCCTGCTGCTCGTCCTGACGCTGCTCGCCACCTGGTACGCCATCTACTACCTGGCCCGCAGCCCGCAGGCACAGCCGGTCGCCTTTGCCTTCGGCGGCGAAGCCGGCCCGGTCGACTATGCACGCGCCATTGCAGACGCCGGTTTGCTGGCGCTGATTGCCAGCCTGGGCCTGGCGCAGTTGTCTCACGAGACCACCCCCGCGCTGGCGCAACTGGGCTTTACCACGCTGGTGTTTTATGCAATGTCTGCCAGCCCGTACCGCCGGGCGACCAAAATTGTGGGCCCGGCACTGGGCCTGTTGATCGGTCTTGCCGGACTTACCCTGAGCGGCGCTCCCACACTGGCCCTGCTGCTGGGTGTGGGCGGCGTACTGGTCGAAGTGACCCATCTTCGCTGGGGCTACAACCAGGATAGCCATGGCAGCCAGGCCGACACGGACAGCAGGCGGCAGTCCTGGCAATGGGTGCTGCTGATTGCCGGCGCCACGCTGCTGGCCGCACTGCTGGCATATACGCTGGACCTCTGGCGCTGGCGAATTCAGCTGCCTGGCGCCGATGATCAACCGGCCTGGAAAGACTGGCGCCGGCTGGGCCGTCTGCTGCTGTGGTTCACCTGGCCGACATGGCCGCTGGCGCTGTGGACACTGTGGCGCTGGCGCAGGCAGCTGGCGAGCCGCCATGTAGCCCTTCCCCTGTGGTTCGCGGGCATGGCTGTGGCCGCCACGCTGACCACCGCGGCCTCTGACCGCAGCCTGCTGCTGAGCCTGCCGCCGCTGGCGGCACTGGCCGCATTTGCCCTGCCGACGCTCAAGCGCAGCTGGGCCTCGCTGATTGACTGGTTCACGCTGCTCTTTTTCACGGGCTGCGCCACCATCATCTGGGTCGTCTGGATCGCCATGCAAACCGGCGTGCCGCGGCAGCCCGCGGCCAATGTGGCCAAGCTGGCGCCGGGCTTTGAACCGAGCTTTTCATGGTTTACCTTCCTGGCCGCGGTGGCAGCCACACTGGCGTGGACCTGGCTTGTCAAATGGCGGGCCGGAGCCCAACGCGCAGCCATCTGGAAGTCGCTGGTCCTGCCGGCCGGCGGCGCCACCCTGTGCTGGTTGCTGCTGATGACGCTCTGGATGCCCTTGCTCGACTATGCGCGCAGCTATGCACCGATGTCGCGGCAGATCGCCAGCCTGGTTGACAAAAATGCCTGTGTCGAGATTTATGGCGTGGACAGCGCCCAGGCTGCCGCGTTGCAGTACCACGGCCAGCTGGAGCTGCGCCAGGCGGCGTCCCATGCAAACTGTCCTTACCTCGTCGTGGATGTCGATGCCCAGTCGACCCTCAGCAGCACCGTGAATCTGCCGGACTGGGCGTTCCAGGCCACCGTGCGCAGACCGACGGATAAAAATGAAAATGTCCTCGTGTTCAAACGGGTCAGCACAGATACACAGGCCCGGGCGGCCAAGCCAGCCAGCTCGCCTGCCCGTCCTTGAGCGAACTCAAAATCATCAGCCAGCACGCGGGAACGGTGCTGGTGGGCCAGCTGGCCGTGATGGCCTTTGGCGTGGCAGACACCGTGATTGCCGGACGCTATAGCGACGAGGCCTTGGCAGCGCTGTCGGTAGGCTCGGCCATTTACATCAGTGTTTACGTCGGGCTGATCGGCATTGTCCAGGCGCTGCTGCCCATCTGGGCCGAAATGCGGGGCGCCCGCGAATATGAAGCTGTCGGGCGATCCCTGCGGCAAAGTCTTTATTTGTGCAGCTTGATCACTGCCGCCGGCATGGCTGCGCTGCTGTTTCCCGGCCCGCTGCTGCGCTGGGCGCAGGTGCCCGAACCCATGCAGGGTGAAGTACAGCACTACCTCACCATTCTGGCCTTCGGGTTTCTTCCCTCGCTGTTGTTCCGGATTTACAGCACCTTCAACCAGTCGCTGGGCAAACCGCTCCTGGTCACCTGGCTTCAGGTGGGCGCTCTGGCGGTCAAAATCCCGCTGTCGGTCTGGCTGGTGGCCGGCGGTGGTGGCGTCGCGCCCATGGGTGCCGCCGGCTGTGCCTGGGCCACGCTGATCGTCAACTACCTCTTGCTGGTACTGGCGCTGGTGATGCTGCGCTCGCAAGCGCTATACAAGCCGTTTTGCCTCTGGCGCCGCATGGAGCGGCCGGACTGGCCGCAGATTCGCGGCTTTGCCCGGCTCGGCATTCCGGGCGGACTGGCCTATCTGGTGGAGGTGACCTCCTTTACCTTGATGGCGCTGTTCATCGCACGATTGGGCACCACGGCCTCGGCAAGCCACCAGATCGCGGCCAGCGTGGCGGCGGTGCTTTACATGATGCCGCTGTCGATGGCTATTGCCTGCAGTGCGCGCGTGTCGTTCTGGCTGGGCGCCGGACGGCCGGACTACGCCAGGCGGGTGGTTGTTCTGGGCTTGAAACTCACAGGATTGGCGGCCCTTGCACTGGCCGCCATCATTTCGGCGGCCGGGAAGTTGCTGGCTGGCTGGTACTCGGGTAATCCGGCCGTCATTTCCCTCGCGTCATCCCTGCTGGTATGGGTGGCTTTTTATCATGTGGCTGATGCAACCCAGGCGCTGTGCGCATTTTTGCTGCGTTGCTACCGCATCACGCTCACGCCGCTGGTGCTGTATGGAATTTTGCTGTGGGGGCTGGGCCTGTTTGGCGGTTATCAGCTCGCCTATGAAGGTGTTGCGGGCCGGGCCGCCACGCAATCTGCCGGCAGCTTTTGGGCCGCCAGCACCATCGCCATCGGACTGGTCGCCACCTGTCTGCTGGGTCTGCTGTGGCACGCCATTCGGCAGAGCCAGCGGGCCAGCCCCGGGGAAACTCAGGCAGCGTGAACCCGGCGTACGCGAGCCGCCGGAAAAATGATTGAAAAGCGCGAACCGTGCCCCGGCTGGCTCTCCACATGCAGTTCGGCGCCGTGGCGCTGGGCCACGTGCTTCACAATGGCCAGGCCCAAACCCGTTCCGCCGGTTTCACGCGAGCGACTGCGGTCAATGCGGTAAAAGCGCTCGGTCAGACGCGGCAAATGTTCGGGTTCAATGCCAGGCCCGGTGTCCCTGACCAGAAACTGGCCGCGCCCGTCCTTGAGCAATGTCCAGCTGACGCTGACCAGGCCCGTCTCCGGCGTGTAGCGCACCGCATTGGTCACGAGGTTGGACATGGCGCTGTACAGCTCCGTTTGCACACCCGCGATCTCGCAGGCCGGCCCCGGGTCAAGTTCCAGCCGGTGCCCGCGCGGCGCAATCATGGCCGACAACGCCCTGGCCTCCTGCTCGCACTGGGCCAGCAGCGCATGGGTGGTGACCCATTCATTGGCGCCAGGAAACGGGCTTCCCTCCAGGCGCGACAGGGTCAGCAAGTCGCTCACCAGCGTTTGCATGCGCTGGGACTGCTGCGCCATGAGCGCCAGGTAACGGGTGCGCTCGGGCTCCTCCAGCGGCAGGGTTTGCAGGGTCTCGATGAAGCCGGACAACACTGTCAGCGGTGTGCGGATCTCATGCGACACGTTGGCCACGAAATCGCGCCGCATGGCTTCCGCCAGCTCGACGGCGGTGATGTCCCGCGACAGCAGCAACTTGCGGTCCCTGCCGTAAGCGTGCACATGTACCGACAATTTGACGGGTCGCGCCGGTGTACTCAGGCTGCCGGGGATCACCACGTCATGCGAATAATTGCCCGAAGCCAGGTAAGCCTTGAAGGCAGGCTCACGAACCAGGTTGGCAATATGCTGCATCACGTCGCGCTGCGCGTCGAAGCCGAAATGCTGGGTTGCCATCTGGTTGCACCACTCGATGCGCCCCTGCGCATCCAGCAGCACCACCCCGCTCGGGGAAGCCTGCATGGCCGCCAGAAACTCGTCCAGACGCGCCTGGCTTTCCTGCAACTGCTGATCGCGGTTCTTGAGCAGCCGGCGGGTCCGGTCGACCACCTCCCCCCAGACACCGGGCAAGCGGGGTAGATCCAGACTATTCACGACTGCTGGCGCATCCCTGCCCTGTTCGGCACGCAGCCACCGGAGCAGACGCCCCAGGTAGAGGCTGTCGATCATCAACCAGACCAAAGCGCCGAGCGCGAGGCCCCCAGCCAGGCTCCATACGAGCCCACCCTTCGCTGCAGTCCACCAACCCAGGGCGCCACCGGCCAACATGCAGGCGGCAAAAGCGATCCAGCGGTTGATCATGTGCCGGATTGCACCGCAGCAGTGACCCGACTGGCGGCCGCCGCCGCGGTCAGACGGTAGCCCGCCCCGCGAACGGTCTCGACCATCGTACCGGCAGCGCCCAGCGCCTCCCGCAGGCGCTTGACGTGAACATCGACCGTGCGCTCTTCAATGAACACATGGTCACCCCACACCTTGTCCAGCAAGGTACTGCGGCTGTGCACACGCTCAGCATGCTTCATCAGGTAATGCAGCAACTTGAACTCCGTGGGGCCCAACTTCAGTTCCTGGTTCTGAAACGAAATGCGATGGGTGCCGGCGTCCAGCACCAGTGCCCCCACCGTCACGCTGTCGTTCACCGACTCGGGTGCGCGGCGGCGCAGCACTGCGCGAATACGGGCGAGCAGTTCCTGGGTGGAAAACGGCTTGGTGATGTAGTCGTCGGCACCGGCATCCAGACCCGCCACCTTGTCAGGCTCATCGCCGCGGGCGGTCAGCATCAGGATGGGAATGGCCTTGGTGCGCGCCTGCTTGCGCCAGTGACGCGCCAGCGCCAGGCCGCTCTGTCCCGGCAGCATCCAGTCGAGCAGGATGGCGTCCGGGAGCACGGCGTCGAGCTCGCGCTGGGCCGCCACACTGTCCTGCACGACAACAGGTTCAAAACCGCCATGCCTCAAGTTGACCGCAATCAGTTCGGCAATCGCTGGCTCGTCTTCAACAATCAGTATGCGGGCTTGGTGTTTCATGCGGCCTTACTTGACGGCGGACTCGATCTGGTCCATGGAGGTATGCCTGACATCCGCACCTTTGACGATGTAGATGATGAACTCGGCGATATTCTTGGCGTGATCGCCCACACGCTCGATGGCCTTGGCGATAAACAGCAAATCCAGGCTGGCTGAAATGGTGCGCGGATCTTCCATCATGTAGGTGATCAGCTTGCGCACAAAACCGTCAAACTCCTGGTCAATCAGGTCGTCCTCCTTGAGGATGGACACCGCCGCAGCAGTATCAAGCCGGGCGAAGGCGTCCAGCGCCTTGCGCAGCAAGCCGGAAGCAAGTTCTGCAGCGATACGAAGATCCGACGACGGCAGGACGCGTGCCGAACCGCTGTCGATGATCGAATTGACCATGCGTGCGATTTTTTCGGCTTCATCGCCGGCACGCTCCAGGTTGGCCGTGGTCTTTGAAATCGCGATCAGCAGGCGCAAATCGCGGGCAGTGGGCTGGCGGCGGGCAATGATGGAAGACAGCTCGCGGTCAATATCGATTTCCATCGCGTTGACACGCGCTTCAGTCTCTATCACCTGGTTGGCGCTCTCGGCACTGAATTGCGACAGCGCATAGATGGCCAGACGGATCTGGGATTCAACCAGGCCGCCAAGCTCCATCACACGCGAGGACACACCGTTGAGCTCGCTGTCAAACTGGGTCGATAGGTGTTTATCAGGCATATTTTCCCTTTGGATTATTCGCTGCTGCGATCAGAACCGCAACGCATGAGGCGCTCAGCGCCAAGCCAGCGGGCGTCGCGGAACCGGCTTTGCCGGGCCGCAGGCGCCGTCCCCCAGAGGGGGATTCCGGCTACACACAGTGAGCCGAGACAAGGGGGCACTTTCTTCATCCGAAACGGCCTGTGATGTAGTCTTCCGTCTCTTTACGCTTGGGTTTGAAGAAGAGGTCTTCCGTGGCGCCAAATTCAACAAGATCGCCCAGGTACATATAGGCCGTGTAATCGCTGCAGCGGGCAGCCTGCTGCATGTTGTGCGTGACGATCACCACCGTGTAGTCGTTTTTCAGCTCGGCAATCAGTTCCTCCACCTTGGCCGTGGAAATGGGATCCAGCGCCGAACAAGGCTCATCGAGCAGCAGCACCTCGGGCTTGATGGCAATGCCGCGGGCAATGCAGAGCCGTTGCTGCTGGCCACCGGACAGGCTGGAGCCGCTCTGGTTCAGCTTGTCCTTGACTTCACCCCACAGCGCAGCCTTGCGCAGTGCCCACTCGACCCGCTCGTCCATGTCCGAGGCGTTGAGGCTTTCAAACAGCTTGACCCCAAAAGCAATATTGTCGTAAATCGACATCGGAAACGGCGTGGGCTTCTGAAAGACCATGCCGACCTTGGAGCGAATCAGCGCCACGTCCTTTTTGGAGGTCAGCAGGTTTTCCCCGTCAAACGTAACGACTCCCTCCGCACGCTGCTCGGGATAGAGCTCATACATGCGGTTGAATATCCGCAGCAGGGTGGATTTTCCGCAGCCCGAAGGGCCAATGAAGGCCGTGACCTTTTTCTCGGGAATTTCCAGGTTGATGCCCTTGAGGGCATGAAATTTCCCGTAATAAAAGTCAAGGTTTTTGACCGATATTTTCGATTTCTCGGCCAGCTTTTCGCGTGACGCAGTGAGGGTGTCCATCTTTGACCTTGTCTTGGTATGTGGGCCGACCGCCGGTCAGCCCATCAATGTTTGTTGCGCGTCAATACACGCGCCAGAATATTCAGCCCCAGCACCGCCAGCGTGATCAGGAACACGCCAGCCCAGGCCAGTTGCTGCCAGTTCTCGTACGGGCTCATGGCAAACTTGAAAATCGTCACCGGCAGGCTGGCCATCGGCTGGCTCAGATCCGATGTCCAGAACTGGTTGTTGAGCGCCGTGAACAGCAAAGGCGCTGTTTCACCCGCGATGCGCGCTACGGCCAGCAGGATGCCAGTCACCACACCCGAGCGGGCCGCCTTGAGCGTGATGCTGGTGATCACCTTCCACTTGGGCGCACCCAGGGCATAGGCAGCCTCGCGCAGCCCGGCCGGAACCAGCTGGAGCATGTTTTCCGTGGTCCGGATCACCACCGGAATCACGATCAATGCCAGCGCTATCACGCCGGCCCAACCGGAAAATGACTTGAAGCGCGACACCACCACAGCGTACACAAACAGGCCGATCACGATGGAGGGGGCCGAGAGCAAAATATCGTTCACAAAGCGTGTCACCGATGCCAGCCAACCCTTGGTGTTGTACTCGGCCAGGTAAATACCGGCCATGATGCCGATCGGTGTGCCGATGAACGTCGCGAGCAACACCATCAGGAACGAACCATACAGCGCATTCGCAATGCCACCCGCTTCATTGGGCGCAGGTGTCATTTCGGTGAAGGTCGCCAGCGCAATGCCACCAATACCCAGGCGTATCGTTTCCCACAGAATCCAGAACAGCCAGAACAGCCCGAACGACATGGCCGCCAGGGAAAGCACCAGCGCAATCTGGTTGACCCGCTTGCGACGGGCAAACTTGGCCAGGCGCGCATCATGCATCACGGCACTCATGATTTGGCTCCCTCGTTTTTCCTCAACTGGGCCAACAAAATCTTGGACAGCGACAGCACCACAAAAGTGATGAAGAACAGCACCAGGCCCAGATAGATCAATGCGGCCTGATGCAAGCCGTCAGCCGCCTCGGCAAACTCATTGGCCAATGCCGACGTGATGCTGTTGGCAGCCTGGAACAGGCTCAGGGAATCGAGCTGGTTGAAGTTGCCGATCACGAAGGTCACCGCCATGGTCTCTCCCAGCGCACGCCCCAGGCCCAACATGATGCCGCCCACCACGCCAGCTTTGGTGTAGGGCAGCACGACCTTGAAGACCACTTCCCAGGTGGTGGATCCGAGGCCGTAAGCCGATTCTTTCAGCAGCACCGGTGTGACCTCGAACACATCGCGCATCACCGAGGCAATGAACGGAATGATCATGATCGCGAGGATGATGCCGGCCGACAATATGCCAATGCCCACCGGCGGCCCCGAAAACAGTGCGCCCAGATAAGGCACATTGCTGAAAAGGCTTTGCAGCGGCTGCTGCACGTAAGTAGCGAGGATGGGCCCGAACACGAGCAGGCCCCACATGCCGTAGACGATGGAAGGCACGGCGGCCAGCAATTCGATGGCAGTCCCCAAAGGCCTTTTGAGCCAAGCGGGCGACAGCTCGGTCAAAAACAGTGCAATGCCAAAACTTACGGGCACCGCAATCACCAGGGCGATCAACGACGTGGCAAGCGTGCCATAGATCATGATCAGCCCGCCGTACTCGTTTTTGACGGGGTCCCAGACGCTGTTGGTCAAAAAACCGAGCCCGTACTTGCTGATGGCGGGCCACGCTCCGACAATCAGCGACAACAAAATACCGATCAGCAAAGCGAGCGTCAGCAGTGCCGCGCCCTGGGCGGCCCAGCCAAAAAGGCGGTCCGCCAGGGAGCTTCTGCGCATGGCATTTACAGGAGGAGGATTGATCATGTCACGTCCGGTCGCATCCGCCGGGTGGTCAAAAGCGGCCCGGCTAGCCGGAAGTGTAGAGGACACTAAAAAAACCCCCATGATTCGTCGTCACTTTCAGGGAAAACAGGCGAAGCAGCAGGCTTATTTGTAAGCAACAGCCTTGCCCGACGTGTCCTTGATGTCAGCCCATGATTTCTCGATGATCGTCTTCACGCTGGCCGGCATGGGCACATAGTCCAGGTCGTCAGCGATCTTGTCGCCGTTTTTATACGCCCACTCAAAGAATTTGAGCGATGCAGCGGCCTGCGCGGGTTTGTCCTGCGCCTTTTGCATCAGGATAAAGGTGGCGCCGGTGATGGGCCATGCATCCTTGCCAGGCTGCTCGGTCAGGATCTGGTAAAAACTCTTGGACCAGTCAGCGCCAGCGGCAGCGGCCTTGAAGGCCGTATCGTCCGGCGACACGAAATTGCCGGCTGTATTCTTCAGTTGCGCAAACGTCATCTTGTTCTGCTTGACATAGGCGTACTCCACATAGCCAATCGAGTTGGGCAGGCGGCCGACAAACGCGGCGACGCCCTCGTTACCCTTGCCGCCAGCGCCCACCGGCCAGTTCACAGCCGTGCCTTCGCCCACTTTGGCTTTCCACTCGGCGTTGGCCTTGCTCAAATAATTGGTGAAAATGAAGCTGGTACCCGAACCATCGGCGCGGCGAACCGGCGCGATGGCCGCATCCGGCAAGGCCAGCGCAGGATTCATCGCCTTGATGGCAGGGTCGGTCCACTTGGTGATCTTGCCCAAATAAATGTCACCCAGAACCTGACCGCTCAATTTGAGCTGACCAGCGGCAATGCCCTTGATATTGACCACGGGAACCACACCGCCAATCACGGTCGGAAACTGCACCAACCCCTTTTTGGCAAGCTCTTCATCCTTCAGGGGGGCGTCTGATGCACCAAAATCCACGGTTTTGGCCTCAATCTGGCGCAAACCAGCGCCTGAGCCGACCGACTGGTAATTAATCTTGACGCTGGTGGCCTTGTTGTAGTCCGCAGCCCATTTGGAATAAAGCGGAGCGGGGAAACTGGCTCCTGCGCCCGTGACATCCTGTGCAGCCGACAGCGTGGCAAACGACATGAAGGCAACACCCATCACAGCAGTCGTGGAAGCTTTGAAACTCAATTTCATCGAAACACCTTTTGGGTTGGTAGGAAAGATGCATGAACTGTAAAAATCTTGTGTGACAACGATGTGACAGATGCTCTCATCGGGCTGATTTTCGGGCCGCACGCCGGACCGTCACAAAACCTTCAAAATTCCGTCACGGATCTGTCATCGAGTCCTCCTACGCTTGGCGCTGTCTTAACCAGGAGGATTTCCATGCCAAGTTTCCGCATTTTGCTCGTCGCCGCAACTGTTGCAGCCCTCGCCGGCTGCGCGACTACCAGCGCCCCGGTGTCGGTAGCGGACACCATCGCCGCCAAACCGCAATTGAGCACCCTCACCAGCCTGGTCGCCAAATCAGGACTGACGGACACGCTCAAAGCTGCGGGTCCTTTTACCGTCTTCGCGCCTACCAATGAGGCCTTCGCCAAGGTTCCGGCCAAAACCATGGACGATCTTGCCAAGGATCCGGCCAAACTCAAGGCCGTACTGACCTACCATGTCCTGCCGGTCAAGGTCATGGCCGCCGACGTCAAAAATGGCAACAGCAAAACCGTCAATGGCGCCAACGTAGCAATCTCCAGAGCCGGTGACTTCGTCACGGTGGAAGAAGCCATGGTTCAAACTGCTGATATTTCTGCAACCAACGGCATCGTGCATATCGTCGACAGCGTTTTGATTCCTCCAGCGACTCGCTGAGCCGCACCGCCGCTACAAGGCCTCCGGGTCTTTTATCTCGGCTTTTTCAGGCCAGCGCTTTCCTGACATCGCGCTGGCCGCTACAAATTCAATAGCGCTTCAAACCGGACGGCGGGGACTACCCCGCTTGGGGATTCATTCATGCCTTTACAAAATCCAGCCATCAGCCGTCGTCAACTGCTGCAGCGTGCCAGCGTGCTGACGGCGGGTGCGGCCACGACGGGATGGGCACAGCCTGGCAGACCGGCGGCATCACGCGGCGTCGTCGTTGCGCAGGTTGTTGACTTCTCGCAAGCGCAACAGGACGTGTCCAAAGATTTCCTGATCGGGTCACGTGCCGCCTGGCAGGACATCAACTCTCGCGGGGGCATACGCGGCCGGCAGGTGCAGCATCTTGCGCTCGAAACGGACGGCACGCCAGCCAGCCTGCGCGCGGCACTCGACTCGGTCCGGGACAATTCATCCTGCGTCGTCCTGTCTGGCAGCGTCGGCGACCAGATCGCCAGCCAGATCGCCACCCCATCGCGCCAGGGGGGGCTGGATATTGCTCACGCAGCGCCCTGGCTGCAAAACTCCAGCCTCGAAATCGATGACAAGACGTTCCCGATTTTCGCGGCGCGCCAGGAACAGATTGCCTATGCACTCAAAACCCTGTCGGTCATGGGCCTGAAAGAACTGGGCGCGATTTACGCGACAGCCAAGGACCACATGGCCTACCGCGCCGAGGTCGAACGCATTGCTGCCAGCATGCAGCTCAAGCTGCAGTCGTTTCAGGGCGACGGGGACTTGCGCCTGCTCGGCCAGAAGCTGACGCCCGGCACGCCGGCGGTTCTCCTCTTTGTGGGAGGCACACCAGAACTTGCCGCCTTCACGCAAGGCCTGGAAAAGCAGGCGCGCCAGCGTTATGTCGTTGCGTTGGCCGACGTCAACCTGCAGACCATGCTGCAAATGGGCGCAGCGCGCAGCACACCGGTCATTGCCACCCAGCCGGTGCCGCTGGTCAATGCCAGCCTTCCGGTGGTCAGAAGCTACCGCGAGACGCTTGCGCGCCTGTTCGACGAGCCCCCCGCCCCGCTGAGCCTGGCAGGCTTCATTGCCGCCAGGTACACCTATGAAGTGCTCAATGACATTGACGGTGCGCTGACGCGCCAGAGCACCTTGGCTGCCTTTCAGAGACGCTCCAGCCTGGACATAGGTGGATTTCGCGTCAGTTTCAACCCGCAACGCAGAAGCGGCAGCTATGTCACGCAAAGCATGATGACCGTCGATGGCCGGCTGATTGGTTAAGCGGCCGTGTCCGGGCAGATGCCGAGGTGAGGCCGATGCGGGTGTCGCGCGAATGCTATGCTGGGCTTGGACAAAGAAACTCAGACATGCAAAACGGAACACTGCTCGCGGCTGTGGATCTGGGATCCAACAGCTTTCGCCTTGAGATTGGCCGCTTTGACCACGGCCGGGTACACCGCACTGAATACATCAAGGAGACGGTCCGCCAGGGCAACGGGCTCGACGGCGACCGTAACCTGACGCTGGACGCCATGCAGCGCGGCTGGGACTGCCTGGCCCGCTTCGCCGAGCGGCTGGCGGGATTCAAGAAGACACAGGTCAGGGCCGTCGCCACGCAAACCTTGCGGGAGGCACGCAACCGGGAAGAATTTCTGGCCAGAGCCCACCAGATCCTGGGCTTCCCCATTGACGTCATTTCAGGCCACGAAGAAGCCCGGCTGATTTACCAGGGCGTAGCCCATCTGCTGCCACAGTCAGACGAGCGTCGGCTGGTCGTGGACATCGGCGGCCGCTCCACCGAGATGATTGTGGGCAAGGACCTGGAAGCACGCACGATGGAGTCTTATCGCGTGGGCAGCGTGGCCTGGTCCATGAAATATTTTCCGGATGGCCAGTTCACGCCGCGCGCTTTCGAAACGGCCGAAATCGCAGCCAAAGCAGTGCTGGATGAAGCGGTCAATGCCTACCAGCGGGGCGTCTGGGACGTCGCTTATGGCTCATCCGGCACCATAGGCGCCGTCAGCGATGTACTGACCGCCTCGGGCTGGCCTGCCGGCCTGGTCACGCGCGACGGCCTCGACTGGCTGCTGGACCGCCTGATCAAGGCGCAAAGTGCCGACCGCCTGAAGCTCGACGGCATGAAGGATGACCGGCGCGCCGTCATAGGCGGGGGGGTCAGTGTGCTGAGGGCTGTGTTCGGGCTGCTGGGCATTGAGCAGATGGAAGCAGCCCAGGGCGCCCTGCGACATGGCGTGCTGTATGACCTGCTCGACCGGGAGCAGGATTTGACCGATTTGCGTTCCACCAGCGTCCAGCGCCTGGCCAGCAAATTCGACACAGACGCTGCACAGGCCCAGCGCGTCAGCAGAGTGTCGCAGCATCTGTTCCTGATGGCTGGCGCGGGCCTGTCCGATGCAGCATTGGAACGCTTCCAGCGCAAGCTGCAGTGGGCCGCACAGCTTCATGAGATTGGCAGCCAGATTTCGCATAGCGACTACCACAAGCATGGCGCCTATATTCTGGACAATGCCGACGCACCCGGTTTTGCGCTGCCCGAGCTGCACCGGCTCAGCCTGCTCGTGCTGGGCCATCGCGGGAAATTGCGCAAACTGGAAGTTGACTTTGAAAACCGGCTGTTTGTCCAGCAGCTGCTGTGCCTGCGCGTGGCCGTCATTTTGTGCCATGCCCGGCGAGACCCTGACCTCAAGGGCCTGCAACTCGAATGCGGCGCGGAACCGGGCCGGATTTTCGTGCTGAACTGCAGGCCGGGCTGGGCTGAGGCTTTTCCCCAGTCGGCGCATTTGCTGCGCGAAGAGGTGCTGGCCTGGCAAAAAACACCCTGGAGCCTGATCGTATCTGGCGTGTAAGGCCTGCAGACCGCGGATGCCTTGAAGGCGGGGGGTCTTGACGATTCCTTTTAAGGCGGTATAAACCGTATATACGGTTTATACCGTTTATTTAAAAGGAAGAACTCATGGCAACCACAAAGAAAGCTTCAGCATCCCCGGCGCCTAAAAGCCCGGCCAGGCCAACCGCAGCAAAACCTGCGCTCAAAAAGACACCGGTCCGCAAAGCCGCCACCGGCAAGGCCCTCGCCCCTGCTCCCGTCGCCAAAAAGGCTGATGCCGACGTGCCGCTCTCCAAGGCGGTGACGGCAACGAAGACTGACAAGGCGGCCAAACCCAAAAAGCCCAAACTGGTACGCGACAGCTTTACCATTCCCAAAGCCGAATACCTGGTGCTTGAGGGCCTCAAACAGCGTGCAGCCCAATTAACCCGCCCCGCCAAAAAAAGTGAAGTGCTGCGCGCCGGCATCAAGGCGCTGGCAGCCCTGTCCGACGCCGCCTTCCTGATAGCGCTGGAGCAGGTTCCCGCGATCAAGACTGGCCGCCCTGCCCTCTAAAAAAATAGCCACAGCCAAAAAGGTTTTTACCGGGGGCTTCCAGAAATTCAATGATCGGGATGCAGGGCAAGGCGCACGGAGCGCAGGAACCGGAATGCACCTGGGTGCATGAGGATTCCGGGCACCGCGCAACGCGGCCATGCGCCCGGGAATTGGTTTTATGAATGCCCCCTAAAGCACTTCAGGCGACTGCACGGTGACCACGACGGTCTGGCTATGGCCGTCACGTTCGCGGTTGCGAAGCCACCAGAGCGCGCCCTTTTTGACGGGGCAGTCGCTCTCCTGCAGCCCCAGCAGCAGGGCAATGGTCTGTCCCAGGGTGGGTTGATGACCCACTACCAGGACAGGCGACCGGCTCAGGGGCCATTGCACCAGCTCCAGCAACTGCGCGGGTGTTGCACCCGGCGCAAGTTCCATCCGTGTCTTGTATTTGCGTCCCAGCGCCAGCACCGTCTGCTCGCAGCGCCGCGCCGGGCTGACCACAATGCGCGTCCCCTCCGGGAGCTGCCGGTCCAGCCAGCCGGCCATGCGGGCCGCCTGCTTTTCTCCTCGCGTCGTGAGCGACCGGTCCAGATCGTTGCCGCCCCCGGGATCACCTTCAGGCCAGTCTTCCGCCTCCGCATGACGCCACAAGATGAGGTCCATGGCTATTTTTCTCGTTGGTGGGGAGGTAGATAACGCGCCATCAAAGCTGCCTGGGCGCCATGCCCCCTGGCCTTGGCACGTTGATCCACCCGCAGATAGGTACCGTCAGGCTGCAAGTCCCAGGCGTCGCGCCCATCATGCAAGTAGGCCACCAGGCATTCGTCAATGATGCGCTGGCGAATGACAGGATCGTTGACCGGCCAGGCCAGTTCTATCCGGCGCAGCATGTTGCGGTTCATCCAGTCGGCACTGGAGAGGTAGAGCGATTCCTCCGCGGCACAGCGGAAATAAAACACCCGCGAGTGCTCCAGAAACCGGCCAATCACCGAGCGGACCCGGATGTTGTCCGTCACACCCGGAACCCGGGCGGGCAGCATGCAGGCGCCGCGCACGATCAGATCGATCTTCACGCCCCGCTGCCCTGCCCTGACCAGGGCCAGCATCAGGTCTTCGTCGGTCAGCGCATTCATCTTTGCCACGAGACGGGCATCCTTGCCCTGCAGCGCCGCTTCGCCCAGCGCATCGATTTTTTCAATCAGTTTGCGCTGCAGCTGAAACGGCGCCAGCCAGAGGTGATGCAGTTTGGGCAGCCGGCTTTGGCTCGCCAGGTGCACAAAGACATTGTCAATGTCCAGCGTCAGCAAAGGATCGGCCGTCAGGTAGCTGATGTCGGTGTACAGGCGTGCCGTGCGCGGGTTGTAATTGCCGGTGGACAGGTGTGCATAGCGGACGAGATGCCGGCCCTCGCGCCGGGTCACCAGCAGCATCTTGGCGTGGGTCTTCAGGCCGACCACCCCGTACACCACCTGCGCGCCAATCGACTCCAGCATCTCCGCCCAGTTGATATTGGCCTCCTCGTCGAAACGCGCCTTGAGCTCCACGACGACGGTGACTTCCTTGCCAAGCCGTACAGCCTCCCGCAGCAACAGCATCAGTTCGGAATCAGCACCGGTACGGTAAATGGTCTGCTTGATCGCCAGGACCTGCGGGTCGTTGACTGCCTCGCGCAAAAAAGCCAGAACACCGTCAAAACTCTCGAAGGGCTGGTGAATGGACACGTCGCCCTGCTTGAGCCGCTCAAAAAATGACTGCCCAGGTTGCAACTGCACGGGATAGCTGGCGCTGTAGTGCGGGAACAACAGTTTCGGGTCATTGACCAGGTCCACCAGCTGGGTCAGCCGCACCAGATTGACAGGCCCCTGAACCCTGTAGAGGGAAAGCTCCGGCAAGTTGAACTGCTTGAGCAAAAAATTCGCCAGGTACTCCGAACATCCCGCCGAGACTTCCAGCCGGACCGCCTGACCGTAGTGGCGCTGCTCCAGACCCTGGCGCAGGGCCGTGCGCAGGTTCTTCACATCGTCTTCATCCACCGCCAGATCGGAGTGCCGGGTCACGCGGAACTGGGAAAACTGCCCGACCTCCCGACCCGGGAACAGTTCAGCCAGATGCGCCCGGACCACACTGGACAGCGCGACAAACAGCCTGCCCTTGTTGACGCCGGGCGTTGGCATGTGGATCATGCGCGGCAATACCCGCGGAATCTTGACAATCGCAATTTCATTCTGCCGCCCGAAGGCATCATGGCCACCGAGCCGGACGATGAAATTCAACGACTTGTTGGCCACCTGCGGAAAAGGATGGGAAGGATCGAGCCCCACCGGAATCAGCAGCGGCCGAACCTCCCGTTCAAAATAAGCCTTCACCCAGCGCCGCTGGGCAGCATTGCGCTCGCCATGCGAGACGATGCGAATGCCTTGCCGCTCAAACTCCGGCAGCAGATTGTCGTTGTAGAGGACATACTGGCGCGCCACCATGTCGTGCGCAGCAGCCGATACAGCGGCAAATGACTCTACTGAGTACAGGCCTTTTTGCTCGTTATTCTGGGCCGCTGTCAGATGAGGTGCCGCGCGGACTTCAAAAAACTCGTCCAGGTTGGACGACACAATGCACAAAAACCTCAGGCGCTCCAGCAACGGTACCTCCGGGCGCCTGGCCCAGTCCAGCACCCGCTCGTTGAAAGCCAGAATACTGTGGTCACGGTCGAGAAACCTGACGGGCAGCGCAGCATCGTGGGGTTGAGCAGGCAAGGGAAATGAAGGGAGCAAATCGGACATCAACAACACAAGTCTTTGTAATCAAACGCAATCCGAGTGTTTACCGGTTTGATGACAAAGGTGTGACAGTACTTTTGACTGATGCTATCCCCCCACTGACCGGCTTGCAAGTGCTGCCTCTGGCCGCCAGCACCAGGTAGCTTTCAAACAGCTGCGCTGCCTGTGCCCAGCTGAAGCCCAATGCCCGTTGGCGCGCCTGATGCCGCGGCACCGCCAGCGCGCTGTAGCAGGCTTGCTGCAAATCGGCGTTCATGACACCACCGTGACAGCGGCCACCTTGCTCATTTTCATTCTCATTTTCTTCTTTACCCAGCACCTCCAGCGGGCCATCCACCGGATAGGCCGCCACCGGCGTGCCTGTCGCCATCGCCTCCAGCATCACCAGGCCGAATGTTTCCGACCTGCTCGGAAACACAAACACATCGGCCGCCGCATAGACTTTGGCCAGCTCGTCGCGGGGCATCACTCCCATCCAGCGCACCTGCGGATAGCGCTCCCTGAGTGCGACTTCCAGCGGACCCACGCCGCAAACGACTTTGGTGCCGGGAATGTCCAGCTTTAGAAATGCCTCGATGTTTTTCTCATACGACAAGCGGCCCACAAACAGCGAGACCGGGCGAACCAGCGTACCCATGGGCGGGTACAGGTGAGGTACGGGCCGGAACGCAAACAGTTGCGTGTCCACGCCGTGCGTCCAGCTCCGCAGATTGCGAAAACCCCGCTGTTCCAGCATGCGCAACACGCCGTGCGTGGGCACCATCACGCCGGATGAGGGCTTGTGAAAGTAACGAAATAGCGCATAACCCCAGGACAGCGGGATTCTGAGCGCTGCATGGAGGATTTCAGGAAACTTGGTGTGAAATGCCGTCGTGAAATTCAAACCGCGTTTGCCGCAGTAGCCGCGCGCCGCCCAGCCCAGCGGGCCCTCGGTCGCGACGTGAATGGCGTCTGGCTGAAAAGCATCGAGCTTTTCAGCCAGACCGCGCCGGGGGCGGACCGCCAGGTCAATCCCCGCATAGCCAGGACACGGCCGGGTCTTGAAAAGCCCCGGGTGAATCACCTCCACCAGGTGCCCGAGTTGCTCCAGTTCGCGCACCAGTTCCACGAGCGTGGTGACCACGCCATTAACCTGAGGCTGCCAGGCGTCCGTGACCAGGGCGATCTTCATGCGGTCACCGCCTGCACAGCATGGCCACGACCCTGGGTTTCGTGGGCCGGCGCCCAATGCACCAGCTCCAGGCTGCCGTCAAAATTTTCAACCAGCGCCGTGCGGCTTTCGACCCAGTCGCCGTCGTTGCAGTACAGGACACCGTTGATGTCGCGCATCTCGGCACGATGGATATGGCCGCACACCACGCCCTGGTGGCCACGGCGGCGCGCTTCGCCAGCCACAGCCACTTCAAAGTCGGTGACATAGTTCAGCGCGCTCTTGACTTTATGCTTCAGATAGGCCGACAGCGACCAGTAGGGCAGGCCCATGCGGGCGCGCAGGCTGTTGAGGTGGCGGTTAAGTTTGAGCGTGAATTCATACAGGTTGTCGCCCACATAGGCGAGCCATTTGGCGCATTGCACGACCGCATCGAAATAGTCACCGTGGATCACCCACAACTGCAAGCCGGCGGCCGTGGTGTGCACCGCTTCTTCCATCACTTCAATGCCGCCAAACTGGTGACCCATAAATTCACGCGCAAACTCATCATGGTTGCCCGGCACATAAATGATGCGGCAGCCTTTGCGGGCGCGCCGCAGCAGCTTTTGCACCACGTCGTTGTGGGACTGTGGCCAGTACCACTTGCGGCGCAGCTGCCAGCCATCAACGATATCGCCCACCAGGTACAGGTTGTCGCTGGGATGGGCTTTCAGGAAGTCCAGCAGCGCGGCAGCCTGGCAGCCGGGCGTGCCCAGATGAAGGTCGGAGATGAAAATCGTGCGGTAACGCTTGCGCAACAACTCATCGTCGCTGTCGTCCTCGCCCGGCGCATCCCCGTTGCCCAACGAACCAAAGGCGTCGAACATTTGCCGCATCAGGCCCCCGCAAAATTGGCGGGAAGGGTCTTACCCGAAAAATGCTTCAGGTAGCGCGGCGGCAAATCGGCGATGCGCATCATCATGGGCAGATCGGCCGAGTTGAAGTCCGGATCCCAGGCCGGCGCCCCGAGCACCTTGGCGCCCAGGCGCAGGTAACCCTTGATCAGCGCCGGCGGCTCCACATCCAGCGAGTCGTCGAGCTGCGCCACCGGCAAGGCCAGGCGCGGCGTCACGCGGTATTCGATGGCCGCCAGGTGGGTTTGCCGCAGCTGGCGCCAGATGCTGGCAGCGGCATGCCCACTGGAAACACCGTTGTGCTGCATCGGGATGCTGGCGCAACCAATCATGGTGTCGAGCTGGTTGCGCGCCATGAATTCGGCCAGCGCGCCCCAGAGCGCCAGAATCACGCCGCCATGCCGGTGGTCTGCATGCACGCAGCTGCGCCCGAGTTCCACCATGCGCTCGCGCAGGGAGCGCAGCCGGGTCAGGTCGAATTCGGTGTCACTGTAGGTGCTGCCCACGCGGCTGGCCTGGGTCGGGGTGAGCACACGGTAGGTGCCAATCACTTCGCCCGTGGCCTCGTCGCGCACCAGCAGGTGTTCGCAATAATCATCAAACAGGTCGATGTCATGGCCGGGCAAGGTTTTGGAGAGGGTCGCGCCCATCTCCAGCGCAAACACCTGGTACCTCAGGCGCTGCGCCTGGCGGACCTCATCCTGGTGCCGGGCCCAGCTGACCAGGATTTTCCCCACTGCAGGCCTTTGAGCCCCTTGAACCCCATGAGTAGCGGGCTGGCTGACGACATGACCGCTTTGATGAAGTGACCCCCGTGGCATGGCGACGGGCGACAATGCAAAGGTGGGATTGGGCAGTTCTTTCATGGCTAACTCCTTAATTCCTTGTGTTTCAAACAACGCCAGCGACGCCACAACTCAACTACCGGGCGTGCTGTAAAAAAGCCCCAAGAAAGGGGCTCTGACGGTCAATCACTGGCGGCTGGCGACGCCACCTTGTTTCGTCGTCCCATGCTGGCGATCAGCGCTGGCCGCGCGTTCGAAAGGCCTTCGAGCCAGGGTCGGGTGCCCGCCTTGAAGCGCAGGCCACCTGGACTGCTGACCAGGGCCTGGGCCGTGCAACGCAGGATGCGCAGGCACTGCTGGTTGAGGTCATGGATACCCGCACTCAGTGCGCTGGCGGCGCCCTGCTCGCGCTTGCCGTGGTCACCGGCGTGGTTCAAATACAGTCCCATCGCGTGCTCCGTCATGCTGGTCATGGCGTGATTCTGGGAGCCGGAGGTGACGTGTTCGTGTCAGTTCGATGGCAGTTGTATGACAGACGCGGGTGCAAGGCGCAAAGGGAGAGGCGAGAGGAGGAAGGTGCCCCGCGGCCTTGAGGGAAGTTGCCGTTCAATCAGGAGCGGATGGGCGAAACGGATAAAAATCTGTCGCTCATGGAGCCCCTCTGGCCACATGAGGGGCGGCGCGCGGCGCAGTACCCCGCCCACGGGCTGGCCAGCGGGGGTGAAGGTTGCCGGAAGCTCTAGAGGGTGCGCTGATTCACCCGCCGGGACAATGCCTCCGCGCTTTCCTTGCGCTCGCTGTAGCGGTCCACCAGCCAGGGCGACACGTCACGGGTCAACAGGGTGAATTTGACAAGCTCTTCCATCACATCCACCAGCCGGTCGTAATAGGCCGAGGGTTTCATGCGGCCGGCTTCGTCAAACTCGAGAAAAGCCTTGGCCACCGAGGACTGGTTGGGAATGGTCAGCATGCGCATCCAGCGGCCCAGAATCCGCATCTGGTTCACGGCATTGAACGACTGCGAGCCGCCCGAGACCTGCATCACAGCCAGTGTTTTGCCTTGCGTGGGCCGTATCGCGCCGTCTGACAGTGGAATCCAGTCGATCTGCGATTTCATGATGCCGGTCATGGCACCATGGCGCTCGGGTGAACACCAGACCATGCCTTCGGCCCACTGCGCCAGTTGCCGCAGTTGCTGCACTTTGGGATGCGTTTCGGGCGCGTCGTCGGGCTGCGGCATGCCGCGCGGGTCGAAGGTCCGGGTTTCGGCACCCAGGGCCTGGAGCAAGCGCGCCGCCTCTTCGCTGGCCAGACGGCTGTAAGAGCGCTCACGCACCGAGCCATACAGCAGCAAAATGCGCGGCGGATGCGTACTCGGCGCGGTGGCCTGCAGCCGGTCGGTTGCAGGTGGCACAAATAGCGACGACTCAAGATTGGGAAGATTCACGGACAGCGGATTAATGGCCGGCAACACGCTCTCCTCGTTCATCGATGACCGGCTCACCATCTTCCTTGGCGAAGGCACCGCGTTGCGGCTGGGGCAGGATGTCGAGCACCGACTCGGACGGACGGCACAGGCGCGTAGCCAGCGGCGTCACCACAATCGGCCGGTTGATCAGGATGGGGTGTGCCAGCAGCGCGTCAATCAGCGCGTCATCACTGAGCGTGACATCGTCCAGCCCGAGTTCGGCATAGAGACTTTCCTTCTGCCTGACCAGGTCCCGCACCGGTATCGCCATCGCAGCCGCTAGCCGCAACAGCGTTTCGCGTGTGGGCGGGGTTTTGAGGTATTCGATCACCTCGGGTTCTGCGCCGGTGTTTTTGATCAACGCCAGCACGTTGCGCGACGTGCCGCAGCGCGGGTTGTGATAAATCGTGATGTCGTCCATGGTGGAGGGCTTCAGGTATAAAAAAGATGGGTTCTGGAGGCCAGAAAGGGGTTCAGGAAAGGTTCCGGATTGCATCGATTCAACAATTCAATTATATTTGAATCATGGAATTTTTAATGGCAACCCCGACCCTCGCGATTCTGGACGAAAGCGCAGCCATCAAGGCGCTGGCCGCCCTGGCGCAGGCCCAACGGCTGCGGGCTTTTCGGGCCCTGGTGGCGGCCGGTCCCGATGGCCTGACGCCGGGGGCCATGGCGGAGCAACTGGGTGTGGCGCCCAGTGCGCTGTCGTTCCACCTGAAAGAGCTGGCTTATTCGGGTTTGGTCCGCAGCGAAGCGCGCGGCCGCAACCTGATTTACCGCGCAAACTTCGGCCAGATGACCGCGTTGCTGACTTACCTGACCGAGCATTGCTGCCAGGGCGAGACCTGCGAGGTCACCAGCACCGCCGCCTGCAGGGCCTGCTGACTCACAACGCCCGGGAACTCTCATGAACCTCGCCGAGGCATTGAACCTGGGGTGCCTGTGCCGCACCCTGAGCCCGGACCAGTTGCGCGAGCAGCTCGAGACCGACCCCAGCCTGGAAGGCATGGTGGCCGGGCTGGCCACCACGCATCCCCACCTGTTCTCCGAAACCGCCGTCTTCCTCGACCCGGCGATCCGCACGGCGCTGGGCCAGGCCATTGCCGCCATCGAGCGCGTGATCGCCCTGCCCGCCTACCAGCAACTGGCCCTGGCCCAAGCCCCGGAAATTGCCCGCCATGATTTCGGGCCCGCAGGCGTGTTCATGGGCTATGACTTTCACCTCGGCGTCGACGGCCCACGCCTGATTGAAATCAACACCAACGCGGGCGGTGCCCTGCTGAACGCCGCGCTCGCGCGCGCGCACCGGGCCTGCTGCGAACCCATGCAGGGCCTGATGGATGCGTCAACCGATCTGACGCAGATCAACCAGAGCTTTGTGGATATGTTCCGCGCCGAGTGGCAAGCCCAGCGCGGAGCACGGCCGCTGCGCACCATCCTGATCATCGATGACGCGCCGCACGCGCAATACCTCGCGCCTGAGTTTGCGCTGGCTCGGCAGTTGTTCCTCACCCACGGCCTGGTTGCCGCCGTGGGAGATGCGCGCGAATTGCAGTGGAAGGACGGCGCGCTGTGGCACCCCGCCCTTCCTGCAGGCCAGACGGTGGATCTGGTCTACAACCGCCTGACCGACTTCAGCCTGTCCGAACCGACCCATGCGGCCCTGCACGACGCTTATGTGGCTGGCGCAGCGGTCGTCACGCCGCATCCGCGTGCCCATGCGCTGTACGCGGACAAACGCAACCTCATCACGCTCGGCAACGACGCGCTGCTTGCGTCGTGGGGGGTGTCCGATGAGGACCGCCGGATTCTGCAGGCCGCCATTCCACACACCGAACTGGTCACCGCCGACCATGCCGAAGCACTCTGGGCCCGACGGCGCCGGCTGTTCTTCAAACCCGTGGCGGGCTATGGCGCAAAAGCCGCCTACCGTGGCGACAAGCTCACGCGCGGCGTCTGGGGCGATATCCTGGCCGGCGGCTTTGTGGCCCAGGCGCTGGTGCCACCCAGCGAGCGCCTGGTGGACGTCGATGGTGTGGCTACCCGCCTGAAGCTGGACCTGCGCGCCTACACCTGGCGCGGCCAGGTGCAATTGCTGGCGGCGCGCACCTACACCGGCCAGACCACCAACTTCCGGACGGCCGGCGGCGGCTTTTCCCCGGTAGTGGTGTTATCCGCTCTGGACAGCCGCCTGCCACCACCCCGATCAACCGTGCCCGCAAGCGACAGCGCATGCGTTGCTGCCCCGGGCGCGGTCTGCTGAACGAAAAAACATAAACCACCGGAAAATTCTCATGCCCGAGCACCCCCTCAACGTCCTGTTCTTATGCACCCACAATTCGGCCCGCAGCATTCTGGCCGAAGCCCTGCTGAACCACATCGGCCAAGGCCGTTTCAAGGCGTTTTCAGCCGGCAGCAGGCCGCGGGAAAATCAGCAACCCAACCCACTGGGGCTTCAGGTTCTGGAAACTGCGGGCATCCCGACCCAGGGGCTGCGCAGCAAAAGCTGGGATGAGTTTGCCTTGCCCGGTGCCCCCGTGATGGATCTGGTGATTACTGTCTGTGACGACGCCGCAGGCGAAACGTGCCCGTACTGGCCAGGTCATCCCGCTACCGTCCATTGGGGATATGCCGACCCGTCAGCGGGCGACGGCAACGATGCGCAAAAGCTGGAGGCTTTCCGACAGACATTGCATGCGATCCACCACCGCCTGGAACTGCTGGTCAATCTGCCGCCAGCCAGCCTTGGCAAATTGATGCTGCAAAACAGCGCACGTGATTTGGCGGATTCATGAGCCAGTTGTCGACCAGCCCGGACCGTCAAGCGCCTTCCCATGCCGCCCCGCCACGTTTAAAGCACCAACTGCTGGCCGAGTTTTTCGGTACCGCGGCCTTGCTGTGCGCCGTGATCGGCTCCGGCATCATGGCCGAGCGCCTGAGCGGCGGCAACACCGCCATAGCCCTGCTGGCCAACACGCTGGCCACCGTGTTTGCCCTCTACGTGCTGATTGAAGTGTTGGGCCCCGTAAGCGGCGCCCACTTCAACCCGCTGGTAACCCTCGTTTTATGGTCAAAAGGCCCCCCGGCCCATGGCGGACGAACGCAAGTCGCCATATTTTTTATAGCCGGTCAATTGCTGGGGGCGGTGGCAGGCGCCTGGCTGGCCCATGCCATGTTCGACATGAGCATGCTGCAATTGAGCAGCAAGCTGCGCAGCGGCTGGGGTCAATGGCTGGCCGAAGGCGTTGCCACCGCCGGACTGATTCTGGTGGTACTGCGCGCGCCCAAAGACAAGGCAGCGGCGCTGGTGGCCTGCTACATCGGTGCGGCCTACTGGTTCACGGCGAGTACCTCGTTTGCCAATCCGGCCGCCGTGCTGGGGCGCATGCTGTCAGACAGCTTTGCCGGCATTGCACCCGCCAGTGCGGCGGGTTTTGTCATGGCCCAGACCGTGGGCGCAGCGCTCGGCGTGCTGATCAGCCGCGGGCTGGGTGAAGCGCAGGCTGAACCGGTTCCATCTTCACACCCTCAATCCAGCCATTTCTGAAAAAACTGCGCCTGGCCCATGGCCGGGTCCAGTTGGTAGGCGGCAAAACCCACACGCTCATACAGCCTGATGGCGCTGCGGTTGCCCTGCAGAACCTCCAGTGTCAGCTTGCAGGCACCGCGCTCCCGTGCCATCTCGTCCACCAATGCCAGCATTTGCTCCCCGACACGCCGGCCACGGTGGCTGGCCAGCACGGCCACGTCGTGAATATTGACCAGCGGTCGGCAGGCAAAGGTGGAAAAGCCCTCAATGCAATTGATGAGGCCCACAGGCTGTGCGCCGTCAAATGCCAGCACACTGAAGGCGTGGGGCCGTGCGGCCAGCTCCCTCACCAGGTTGCTTCTTGCAAAATCGCTGAGGGCCTTGCCGCCGCCAGCTTCATCCCTTGCATAGGCATCCAGCAACTCGACCACAGCGCAGGCGTGTGCGGGATGGGTGTAGTCAGCCCGGCAAATGCGCAGGTCAGAGGAGGCAAATTCAGTCACGCGACGTTCTTCCGGTCAACAAATGATGAGGTGATTTTAAAGACCCTCTCCAGACGCTGTGCCGGCCGCCGGCGAGGCGAGCCGGAAGCGGGTCAGAGGCGATAGAGGCGTTTGGCGTTGTCACCCATGATGGCCGCCCGCTCCTGCGCGCCCAGCCCGGCCAGCAGTTGCAGCGTTTCGCGCCACCACTGGCCATAGCTGCCGGCAAGCTCCAGCACCGGCCAGTCACTGCCCCACACCACGCGAGAGGGGCCGAAGCACGCCAGCACATGTTCAGCCCACCGCCCTACAGCCCCGGGTGCGGGTGCCGGGCCGGCCTCCGTCATCAGCCCGGAGAGTTTGCACATGGCCGTCGTCTGCGAGGCCAGCCGGGCGATCCCATCGGCCCAGGGCTGCCACTCGTTCGCCGCAATCGCGGGCTTGGCCGCATGGTCAATCACCAGGCGTAAATCAGGATAACGCAGGGCCAGCGTGAGGATGTGCGGCAAATGGGCTGATTTGACCAGCGCATCAAACACCAGCCCGCAATCCGACATGGCGCACAGTGCGGGCGCCAACGCCGGCTGCAGAATCCAGGCGGGGTCGTCAATGTCCTGCAACATCGGACGCAAGCCCTTCAGGCGCGGATGGCGCGCCAGCGCCTCAATGCGGGCAGGCGCCCCGGCAGCCAGAAAATCCACCCAGCCCACCACACCCAGCACCGCCGGATGGGCGTCGGCCTGCGCCAGCAGGAAATGCGTTTCAGCTTCCGTCGGCGCGGCCTGCACCAGCACGCCGCCGGCAACCCCGTGCGGCAAAGCCTGGGCCTGCCAGTCCGTCACGGCCACATCGCGGCAGATGGGTGCCAGTGCCGGGTCACGCGCAGGGTTCAACCAGCCATAGTCGCCGCGCGCCAATTGCCAGCAATGAAAGTGCGCGTCAATGCTCATGACGTGGGTGCCTCGGCGGGCAACAGGCCCTGCTCACGCAGCGCCGTCCAGAAGCCGGGCTGAATCCGGTGCTGTAGCATGGCCAGCGCGTCTTCCCACTCGGCCACCTGCCGGGCACCCAGCATCACGATTTCCACCGCCGGATGTGCCAGCGGAAATTGCAGCGCTGCTGCGCGCAGCGGCACGCCGTGAGCCTCGCACACCGCTTCGATCTGCGCGGTGCGCTCCAGCCACGCCCGCGCGGCCGGCGCGTAATTGAACGTCGGCGCACCGCGACGGGTACCGGTGGCGAGAATGCCCGAATTGAAGACACCGCCCAGCGCAATGCGCACGCCGCGTGCCACGCACTGCGGCAGCAGGTCGCTCAGCGCACTGTGGTCCAGCAGGCTGTAGCGCCCGGCCAGCATCAGCACGTCCAGGTCGGCCTCCCGCAGCACCTGCAGCACCACCTCCACGTCGTTGGTGCCCAGGCCGATGGCGCGTACCAGGCCTTCCTGCTGGAGCTGGCGCAGGGCGGGCAGGGTTTCGTCAATGACCTGCCGAAGCACCTCCGGCGCCTGCGCGCCATGGGTCGCCGCATCGGGGTCATGCACATAGGCCACGTCCAGCCGGGGCAGGCCGAGCCGCTGCAGGCTGTCTTCCACACTGCGCCGGGTGCCCGCTGCGCTGAAGTCCCAGGCCTGCCGGAAAGGAAGGATGTCGACATAGCCGTGCTGGGCGCGCGGCGCGCCGGCATCCGGCAGCAGCACACGCCCCACCTTGCTGGACAGCACAAATTCATCACGCGGATGGCGGCGCAATGCGTCTCCCAGGCGGCGCTCCGACAGGCCGTGCCCGTAATGAGGCGCGGTATCAAAACTGCGGCAGCCACCGGCCCAGGCGGCATCAACCAGCGCCCGGGCATCGTCGTCCGTGACGGCGGCAAACAGATTGCCCAGCGGCGCACCGCCGAGGCCAAGGCGGAGCCGGCTGGCGGCGCAAGGAGGGAAAAAAGATGGCATGGCAGGGTAAATCCTGATAAAAGTTTAGTCATGTTATAGCTAACATGTCAGTCATGAACACGGGGAAATCCCGTGGTTCGACCACTTTATTGACCACAAGCCCCCAACTCACACGTCCACGAGAAAAACCAAGGCCGGCAACCGGCCAACACCGCTCCCTCGCTGTACCACTCTCCCACGCCATGCTGAAAAACATTCCACCCCTGCTCACCCCAGACGCCCTCCACGCGCTGGCCAGCATGGGCCATGGCGATGACGTGGCGATTGTCGATGCCAATTTTCCGGCGGCGCGCGTGGCGCAGCAAAGCGGCGCCCGCCTGGTGCAGCTTGCCGGAACCAGCGCACCGCAAGTCCTCGACGCCGTGTTGCAGTTGCTTCCGCTGGACGATTTTGTACCCGACGCCGCCTGGACCATGCAGGTGGTCGGCAATGCCACGGCCATTTCCGCGCCGGTAGCCGAATTTGCGTCGGCGCTGGCCCAGGCTGGCGAGCGTCCTGCGGTATCGCTGGAGCGTTTTGATTTTTACGAACGCGCGCGGTCAGCCTACCTGATCCTGCAAACCGGCGAGCAGCGCAAGTACGGCAACATCGTGCTGCGCAAGGGCGTCATTGCCAGCGACAGTGAATGACCAAGGCATGAGCACCACCACCCACCCGGCTCCCACCAGCCTGCGCGCGCAGGCCTACGAGAGCTTTCAGCAGCAGATCGTCGACGCCAACATCCGGCCCGGCCAGTTCATCTCGCAGCGCGAGTTGATGCAGCTGCTGGGCATGCCGCTGGGCGCGGTGCGCGAACTGATTCCACGCCTGGAGGCCGAAGGCCTGCTCAAGACCGTGCCGCAGCGCGGCCTGCAGGTGGCCCATGTCGACCTGAAGCTGATCAACAACGCTTTCCAGCTGCGGCGCCTGCTGGAGCGCGAGGCGGCGAGCCGCTTTGTCACCACCGTGACCGATCGTGACCTGGCCGCCATCGAGCAGGCGCATCTGGACATCGTGCGGCGCGCGCGCAAGGCGGCGATCGACGACAGCCTGCTCAAGGATGCCACCGCAGTCGACTGGGGCCTGCACGACCTGATGATTGACGCGCTGGGCAACGAGCTGATTTCCGAGGTCTACCGCATCAACAGCCTGCGGGTGCGCCTCATCAAGCTCGAAGGCTCCACCCTTTCACCCGAAGTGCTGATTCCTGCCATGGAAGAGCACCTCTGGTTCATCGATGCCCTCAAGCAGCGCGACCCGCAAGCCGTGGTCGACCGCCTGAGCCATCACATCGAGAGTGCGCACCGTCGCGTACTCGGACTGCCGCGGCCAGACATGCCGTGGTCTTTGGAGAAACTTTTATGACCGAACCCCAAACTTCCACCAAATCGCTGGCTTTTCGTGGCATCTGGCCCGCCCTGCTCACGCCGCTGCATGCCGACCTGAGCATTGACCATGCCAAATTCGCAGCCCACTGCAAGTCGCTGATCGCCAGCGGCTGCCCCGGCGTCACCGCTTTTGGCACCACCGGCGAAGGGCCTTCGTTCTCTCTGGCCGAGCGCAAGGAAGCAATTGAGCAGCTGATTAAAAACGGCATCCCTGCTGGTCAGATCATGGTCTCCACCAGCTGCGCGGCCCTGCCCGAAACCCTGGAGCTCACGCGCCATGCAGTGAATGCCGGTGTGCACGGCTGCCTGATGCTGCCGCCCTTCTTCCTCAAGGGCGTGTCAGACCAGGGTGTCATCGACTGCTACCGCTATGTGATTGACGGCATGGGCAGCGACCTGCCCAAGCTCAAGCTCTACCTGTACCACATCCCGCAGGTCACCGGCGTCGGCCTGTCGCACCACGTGATTGCCACGCTGAAAAACATGTACCCGAATACGATCCTGGGCATCAAGGACAGCGCCTGCAGCACGGCGCACTCCGTGGGCCTGGCCGAGGCTTTCATGAAGGACCTGACGGTGTATGTCGGCTTCGAGCCCGATCTGCCGGAAATGGGCCGGCGCGGCAGCACGGGCGCCATCAGCGGCCTGGCCAACTTCATGCCGCGGGTGGTCAAGCGCCTGGTGACCCAGCCTGAGGCTGCCACCACGCCTGCGGAGCGCGAGCGCATCATCAAGCTGCTCGGCCTGCTTGAAGGCTATTCCCTGATGCCGGCGCTCAAGGGCATCATGGCCATGCTGAGCAGCGACCAGACCTGGCTGCGTGTGCGGGCGCCACTGGTTGCCTTGACGCCCGACGAGTTCAAGGCCCTCGAAAAAAGCATCACGGCGTTCGGTATTGATACAAAATCCGACTGACCCGCATCAGGCATTACCTGATCCCCTGATCCGTATTCAACGAGTTTGCAAGCGACTTAACGACAAAGGAGACACCATGAAAACTTCCCTGATTCGCCGCACCCTGCTGGCCACCGCTTCTGCCGTCATGCTGATGGGCGCCCTGCTGCCCGCGGCGCAGGCGCAAAACAAGATGGTGCTGCGCATCTCGACGCCGGCCGTTCCCGACGACTGGCATGCCAAGATGTGGACTGTTTTCAAGGACAACCTGGAAAAAAGCGCCCCCGGCGAATTCGACGTGCAGATCAACCTGAACGCATCGCTGTTCAAGCAGGGAACCGAGCCGACGGCCATGGCACGCGGCAACCTGGAGCTGTCCTCGATCTCCGCCTTTGACATTGCCAAGCTGGTGCCCGAGTTCTCGGTCTTCACCGCAGGCTATATCGTGCGCGACCCGGACCACCAGCAAAAGGTGTTCAACGGCCCGATTGGCACCGAGATGTTCAAGACGGTGTCTGAAAAAATGGATGTGACGCCGCTGTCCACCGTGTACCTCGGCACCCGGCAGGTCAACCTGCGTGAGGTGCACAACGTCAAAACCCCCGCCGACCTCAAGGGCATCAAGCTGCGCATGCCCGGTTCCAAGGAATGGCTGTTCCTCGGTGAAGCGCTCGGCGCCACTGCCACGCCCCTGGCTTTTGGCGAGGTCTACCTGGGCCTGAAAACCGGCACCATCGATGGTCAGGACAACCCCCTGCCTTCCGTGCGCGCCGCCAAGTTCTATGAAGTGACCAAGCAGATCGTGCTGACCAGCCATCTGGTGGACGGCATCTTCATCACGATCTCCAACAAGGCCTGGAACGCCATGAACCCTGCGCAAAAGCAGAAGGTCAAGGCGGCTGCGCAGGCCGCCTCCAGCTACAACAACGAGAACCGCATCAAGGAAGAGGCTCAACTGGTTGACTTCTTCAAGCAGCAGGGCCTGCAGGTCACCACGCCCGATGTGGATGCCTTCCGCAAGTCGGTGCAGGCCACTTACCTGAACTCCGAGTACGGCAAGAGCTGGCCCAAAGGCCTGCTTGAGCGCATCAACGCCACCAAGTAAGCACCCCGCCAAATCATGAAAAGCTGGCCGAAAAAGGCCGCCGACGCGATCGGCGGCGGGTTGTTCCTGACCCTGTTCATTGTGTTTGTGATCCAGGTCACGGCACGGTTCGCGTTCAACAAGCCGATGGCATGGACCGACGAAGCCGCCGTGATCCTCTATGTCTGGGTGATCCTCTGGGCGGCCGCCTTTGTCGTGCCCGAGCGTGAGCATGTGGTGTTCGATCTGGTCTGGAACAGCGTCAGCCTGCGCACCCGGCAGGTGATGCAGATCATCGGTAACCTCATGATCGGCGGGCTGGCACTGTGCGGCATTCCGGCCAGCTGGGACTATGTGCATTTCATGGCGCGTGAAGGAACACCCGTGCTGGGTCTTCCCTTCATGTGGGTCTTTTTTCCTTTTGTGCTGCTGCTGGCGGCACTGGTTGTTCGCTCTGCGTGGGCCATCTGGAACGCGATTCGGGGTGTTGGTCTTGAAGCGGAGCTGCGCATATGACATCCGGAATCCTGGTTTTAGTTCTCGTCATGGTGGCCGGCATGCTGCTGCGCATGCCCATCGGTTTTTCGATGCTGGCCTCGGGTATCGCCTACCTGCTGGTCAAGCAACAGGACCTCGGCCTGGTGGTCGAACAGGTGGGCAACGGCCTGTACAACAGTTATGTGCTGCTGGCTGTTCCGCTCTTCGTGTTTGCTGCCAACATCATGAACGCCGGCACCGTGAGCGAGCGCATTTTTGACTTCTGCCGCATTCTGGTCGGGCGTGTGCGCGGTGGCCTGGCGCAGGTGGATATTCTGGTGAGCGTGGTGTTCTCCGGCATGAGCGGCAGCGCCATTGCCGACGCTGCCGGGCCCGGCCTGGTCACGATTCGCCAGATGCTTAAAAAACCGGAATACACGCGCGGCTTTGCGGGTGCCGTGGTCGTGGCCAGCGCCACACTGGGCCCCATCATCCCGCCATCGATTCCGATGGTGATTTACGCGCTGGTGTCAGGCGCTTCGGTGGGGGCGCTGTTTCTGGGCGGTGTGGTGCCGGGCTTCCTGATGGCGACGTTGATGATGGTGGTGGTGCATTTCATTGCCACCAAACGCAACATGCCGCGCGAGGACAAAATCCCGCTGAACGAATGGCCCGCCATCGTCTTTCGCGGCGCCCTGCCGCTGTCCATGCCCATCGTGCTGCTGGGCGGCATTTACTCCGGAATTTTCACCCCCACGGAAGCTGCCGCGGTGGCCGCTTTTCATGCGCTGATTCTGGCCGGCGTGATCTACCGCGCCTTGACCTGGCGTACCTTCTGGGGCGTGGTGCTGGAATCGACGCGCGGCAGCGCCGTGATCACCATGATCCTGGCCGGCTCCTTCATGCTCAACTATGCGTTCACGGCTGAAGGCGTGCCGCAGGCCATGGCCATGTGGGTCGACAGCATGCACCTGTCGCAGATCAAGTTTTTGCTGCTGGTCAACGTGATGTTCCTGGTGCTGGGCTGCTTTCTGGATGTGTCGGTGCTGCTGCTGGTGTTTGTGCCCATGCTGCTGCCCGCGGCCAAGCTGCTGGGCGTGGACCTGGTGCACTTTGGCGTGCTGGTGGTGCTCAACATGATGATCGGCCTGATTCACCCGCCCTTCGGCATGCTGCTGTTTGTGACCAAGGCGCTGACAGGCATCCCGATTGGCGAGATGATGAAGGAAGGCTGGCCTTTCCTGGTGATGCTGCTGCTCCTGCTGCTGGCCATGACATGCTTTCCGCAAATTGTGCTGTGGCTGCCGCAAACCATGGGCTACGGAGGGAAATGACTCTCCCCGAAGCGCCTGCGGCGCCTCCCCTCAAGGGGCGACTCCAGCGGCCCGGCAAAGCCGGTTCCGCGGCGTCTGCTTGGTGGCACCCGCCCACGCCTCAGATCGGCGCTTCACTCCCTGGATCCCAATATGAATGACGATGTGAATGCCGAGGTGGTCTGCGTAGCCAGCTGGAATGCCGACCTGATCTCGCACGTGGCGCGGCCCATTGCCCGCGGCGAGACGCTGATGGCCAGCACTTTCAGCATCAGCCCGGGCGGCAAAGGCAGCAATGCAGCCGTCGCGGCCGCCCGCCAGGGTGCGCGCGTGGCGCTCATCGCCCGCATTGGCGATGACGACTTCGGACGCATGGGCATGGCGCTGTGGCAGGCCGAAGGCATTGCCACCGACCATGTGGAGCGCGCCGCTGGCGAGCGCAGCGGCGTGGCCCAGATCCTGGTCTATGACGATGGCGACAACAGCATTGCGGTGTGCCCCGGCGCCGGTTCCGGCTTGGGCGCACCGCAGGTACAGGCGGCCCATGGTGTTCTACGCGGCTGCCGCGTCGTCATGGCCTCGTGTGAGGTGCCTGCGGAAGCCACGCTGCAGGCCTTCCGGTTGGCCCGCGAGGCCGGGGCCATCACACTCCTGAATCCTGCGCCGGCACGTCCGCTGCCAAAGGAGCTTCTGGCGCTGGTCGATGTTCTCACCCCGAACGAGAGCGAGCTTTACCAGCTGGCCGGAGCGGCGCATTCAGGGTCGGTGGATGCCGCTGCGAATCACCTGCTGGCAGGCGGTACCCGCGCCGTGCTGGTCACGTTGGGTGCCGCCGGCTGTCGCCTGTACCAAAGCGGGCATGCCCCGACGGGCCTCGCCGGCCGCAGCATGACCGTGCTGGACACCATAGGCGCGGGCGACACCTTCACCGGCGCGCTGGCAGCGGCCCTGGCACGCGGTGAGCCCCTCGCTAGCGCCATGCAATGGGCCAATGCCGCGGCGGCGCTCTCGGTGACCCGACGCGGCGCCATTGACGGCATTCCTGCGCGCGCCGATGTTGCGGCCCTGATGGAGCAGGTCACCGGGCAATAATCCGCCCGGTTTCAGGCGCTGAATCCGCCTCCATGCTCCAATCAAACGGCCATGCACATGGCCATAAGGGCTATTGGTTCCATAGCACGAAGCGCCTGCCGGGTTGCAGTGAATGCAGTAAGGGCAGTAAGGGCAGTCAAGGTCTAGGCATGCTCAAAGTAAACGAACGTGCTGCGGGGAAAGATGTGCCGATAGAAAGGACGCGCGAGAACACGCGCCAGGTTTTTGGCCGCCAGCAAGCCGGACGCGCTGTTGTACAGCTTGAAGAAATTTGGCCGCACGGGCTTCAGGCCCAGCGTTTTGCCGAACGCAACCAGCGAATCGTGGTTGAAGGCGTTGACGTGTTCAAGCGGTGCGATGGGCATTTGATGCGCCGGCGACAGGGCGCCAAAATCACCATGCCGGGCCAGCTTTTTCAGCGAAGGCCCTGCATTGGGCACGCTGATTTTGATAAGCCCATCCACCGCCAGCGCCTGCGCCAGACGCTCAAGAACCGCCCGGGGTTCAGTGAGGTGCTCGAAGACCTGTTCCGTATGGATGAAGCGGAATTTTCTGGGAGGTAGATCGGCGAGTTCTACCACCTTGATGCCCACCGACTGGCCATGCCTGAGGCGTTCCTCGGACAGCTCAACACCATACACATCACAGCCATACGCCATGGCCATGCGGGACCAATGTGCCCATCCGAACCCAAAGTCAAGAACACTCAATTCGCCCGGTGGGGCGCCGAAGTATTGAATGACATACTGAACCTGCTCGGCCAGGTAGCGATAGTCGTCCAGGCTGTAGTTCCGGTGGGTCCGGTCCAGCTCGGTGCCGGGAACCCAGCCGTTGTAGATCTCGTCCAGCAACCGGTCATCTGGCACCTGCTTTTGAAAGGCCAGGGTGCAGCTGTTGCAGCGCACCAGCTCGTAGGAACAGGCATCCGCAGCGTCGCCGGCATTGCCTTCGTAGTGCCTCGCCATGTAGCTCCTGATGCCCGGGCCGCCATATGACTCTTCGTAAACGACAGACAGCGAATCCGACAGGCAGCCGGGACAGTGGTTTCGGGATTTCATGACAGGGCGATGAGGCATTGACGTTCCGTGTGTAAAAAGGATTCGATGAATGCCGGAGGGCACGCCGGACAGAGGTCACGGGTGCGATCGCACATTCAACGCGTATCGGAAAAGCAGGCGCGCTTGCCAGCCACTTGTGCGACCGCGTGGTGAAATGGCGAAGAGCCTGGCCCAAAACGGTTGCGCACGCAGCCACTCTATCGCTCATGAGGTGAGCGGTGGTAACCCTCTGTAATGAGGTGCTGGTCAAGTTTGTGCGGCCTGGGCCGGTACTGCCGTGCATGCCACAGGCTGCACAGACTGTGGCGCGGCCTTCGTACGATAGACGCAAGGGCCCTGCCTTCATCATGGGCAATGGGCCCCCAAAGGCCTCACGCAGGCGCTACGAGGTCTGATAGCCCGCAGAGCCGGCAGAGCCCACAAAGCCCCCAACCGCTTGCACGCAGACTGCGGCATTCGTGTTCAGGAACTCATGACTGCTCCGCCTTAGCACCGGAGCGCGAACACTGGCAGTCCTCGCGCAGCACTCGATGCGCGCCCCCAGGCTTTTACACAAGCCAGCACATGGTTACACAAACACCGTGCGTCTTTCACCGATGCCGCCTCACCGCCCCCGCATCCTGCCTGCGCAAGAGCGGGTTGGGTGTTTTTGTGGTTTTGTCGTCAGCGAAAAATATTCGCAGGCATTCAATGGTGGTCGCCGGAAGCTACAAACTCAACAGCGCCCTGCGACACCCGGGCTTAGCGGGCAGCCCGCTCAAACTTGAAAACACCCGGCTCGCGCACGGGATCCACCTCGACCGGGATCACGCTCTTGGGCGGGAAGCGCCCTTCAAGCAGCAGCCTGGACAGCGGATTCTCAATGCGTTGCTGGATGGCGCGCTTCAGGGGTCGCGCGCCAAACACCGGGTCGAAACCGACCTTGGCCAGCTCCGCAATCGCCGCTTCCGAGACTTCCATCGCCAGGTCCATTTTCTGCAGGCGCTCCATCAGCACCTTGAGCTGGATCCGCGCGATCGACTCGATGTTCTTCGCGTCGAGCGCATGGAAGACCACGGTCTCGTCGATACGGTTCAGGAACTCGGGACGGAAATAATTCTTCAGCTCGGCGGTCACCGCATCCTTGATGTCTTCCGAATCACGGCCAACCATGGACTGGATGATGGGCGAACCGATGTTGCTGGTCATCACGATCACCGTGTTCTTGAAGTCGACGGTGCGCCCCTGGCCATCGGTCAGGCGGCCATCGTCCAGCACCTGCAGCAGCACATTGAACACATCAGGATGGGCTTTTTCGACCTCGTCGAGCAGCAATACACTGTAAGGCTTGCGGCGCACGGCCTCGGTGAGGTGACCACCTTCTTCGTAGCCCACATAGCCGGGAGGCGCGCCAATTAGCCGGGCGACCGAGTGCTTCTCCATGAACTCGCTCATGTCGACGCGGATCAGGTGGTCTTCGCTGTCAAACAGGAAACCTGCCAATGCCTTGCACAGCTCGGTCTTGCCCACACCCGTCGGGCCGAGGAACAGGAAGGAGCCGGTCGGACGGTTCGGATCGCTGAGGCCCGAGCGCGAGCGGCGGATCGCATTGGCGACCGCACCAATGGCCTCGTCCTGGCCGACCACGCGCTCATGCAGCTTGCCCTCCATCAGCAGCAGCTTGTCGCGCTCGCCCTGCATCAGCTTGCTGACCGGAATGCCGGTGGCACGCGCAACGACCTCGGCGATCTCTTCAGCGCCGACCTGGGTACGCAACAGCTTGGGCACGTCGCTGGTTTCCTTCTGCGCCTCGGTGTCCTGCGCGGCCTTCAGGCGTTTTTCAAGTTCAGGCAGCTTGCCGTACTGCAGCTCGGCGACCTTGTTGAAGTCGCCCTTGCGGGTGAACTCTTCAATCTGGAAGCGGATACGGTCGATCTCTTCCATGACATCCTTGGAGCCGAGCGCCTGGGCTTTTTCGGCTTGCCAGATTTCGTCGAGGTCGGAGATCTCCTTCTGCAGCTTGGCGATCTCCACTTCGATCAACCCAAAGCGCTTTTGCGACGCTTCGTCCTTTTCGCGGCGCACGGCTTCACGCTCGATCTGCAACTGGATCAGGCGCCGGTCAAGACGATCCATCACCTCGGGCTTGGAGTCCATCTCGATCTTGATCTTGGCCGCGGCCTCGTCAATCAGGTCGATGGCCTTGTCGGGCAAAAAGCGGTCGGTGATGTAGCGGTGGCTGAGTTCGGCCGCAGCGACGATGGCCGGGTCCGTGATCTGCACACCATGGTGGACTTCGTATTTTTCCTGCAGCCCGCGCAGGATGGCGATGGTGGCTTCCACCGTGGGCTCGTCCACCAGAATTTTCTGGAAGCGGCGCTCCAGGGCGGCGTCCTTTTCAATGTACTTGCGGTATTCGTCCAGCGTGGTGGCTCCCACGCAGTGCAGCTCGCCACGCGCCAGCGCCGGCTTGAGCATGTTGCCGGCATCCATGGCGCCTTCTGCCTTGCCGGCGCCGACCATGGTGTGCAGCTCGTCGATAAAGACGATGGTCTGGCCTTCATCCTTGGCCAATTCATTGAGCACGGTTTTCAGTCGCTCTTCAAACTCGCCGCGGAACTTGGCCCCGGCCAGCAAGGCAGCCATGTCGAGTGACAGCACGCGCTTGCCCTTCAACGAATCGGGCACTTCGCCCGCCACGATGCGCTGGGCCAGGCCCTCGACGATGGCGGTCTTGCCGACGCCAGGCTCGCCGATCAGCACCGGATTGTTTTTGGTGCGGCGTTGCAGCACCTGGATGGCTCGGCGGATTTCATCGTCGCGGCCAATCACCGGATCGAGCTTGCCCAGACGCGCGCGCTCTGTCAGGTCCATGCAGTATTTCTTGAGGGCTTCGCGCTGGCCTTCCGCGTCGGCGCTGTTCACGCCCTGCCCGCCGCGTACCGCGTCAATCGCGGTTTCCAGCGACTTGCGGCTCAGGCCGTTTTCGCGGGCTATCCTGCCCACGTCGGCCTTGCTGTCGGCCACAGCCAGCAAAAAGAGTTCGCCGGCGATGAACTGGTCATTGCGCTTGATGGCTTCTTTTTCGGTGGCCTGCAGCAGCCGGGCCAGGTCGGGCCCAACCTGGATCTGGTCCTGGCCCTGCACCTGGGGCAGTTTTTTGACGGCGCTGTCGGCCGCCTGAGACAGGCCGTGAACGTTGACGCCGGCCCGCTCCAGCAAGGCACGGGGGCCGTCATCCTGGCGCAGCATGGCCGCCAGCAAATGAACCGGCTCGATGTAGGCGTTGTCGTTGCCGAGTGCCAGCGACTGTGCATCGCTGAGCGCTTCCTGAAATTTGGTAGTGAGTTTGTCCTGGCGCATGGGGCGTCCCTTCGAATTTGATTGTTGTTGATCTGGGGCTGGAGCAAGGCTTTTTCAATAGCGCCAACAACCGGCGGGTCTGGCCTGCCACGACCCCGAGGCCCCCGGCATGCGGGCAGCGGTCTAGAATCATTGGCATGAACATACATCAGGTTTCGGTCAATTACGTACCGGAACAGGACCGTTTATTGATCAGGATCAACGGCAAGGAAGGCGGCGAGCTGCGCGCCTGGCTGACCCGGCGCCTGGCCCTGGTTCTGCTGCCGATACTCGACCAGACGGCTGTCGCCCAGATGGCAAAACTTGCGGGCCCCGCAGCGCCGGCTGCCAGCCTGGACGAGCAGCGAGGCCAGTTGCTCGATGCCTTCCAGAAAGAAGCATCGCTACGCACCGGCGACTTCAAGACGCCCTACGAAGACCGGCGTGGCCAGCCCGCCGACGCGGTGCTGGGGCCCGAGCCGCTGCTGCTGACTGAAGTCAAGGTCACGCTGATGGGCAATGGGCAGCTGCGCCTGCAAATGCTTGAAAAACTGCCTGGCGGTGAGGCAGTGCGAAATTTTCAGCTCATGATGGATGCACAGGTCACCAACGGCTTGCTGCACCTGCTGCACCAGAGCCTAAACGCGTCGCAATGGCTGGAGCCGGTGGCATCCCCTGCCCTCAAGCCAGCGGCCAGCACCGAAGTACCCGAGCTGGCCACGGACCTGGCCAAGCCCAGATACCTGAACTGAATGGCCGTGGGGCGGCACCCCGGTATTCCATTGGTATCACGCGGGCCGCGCGCGTTGTCATAGCGCGTGTGTCCTCGCAAACCCCACCGGGGATTCTTCAGCCCGCCTTCGGCGTTTCCAGCGAAAAGCCGGCGACCTTCTTGTAGTTCTCTGAAATCTCGCGCAGGTCCCGCTGGCTGATCAGTTCGTCGATGTTCGCAAAAGGCTTGCCGCCACTCAGCTCATCGACCTTGATGTTGATGAAGTCGGGTGGCACCGTGCGGTTGGTCAGCACGACCTGCGCCGTCGGGGCCAGCCGAAGCTCCTCGTAAGCCTGCAGCGCGGCACGTGGATCGCCGCCCGCGTGAGCCGCGAGTTGTTCAGCCAGCACCCGCCCATCAATCAGCGCCTGTGCCGAGCCGTTGGAGCCGCGCGGGTACATGGGATGCGCCGCATCACCGAGCAGGGTGACGCGGCCAAACGTCCATTGGGGCACCGGATCCTTGTCCACCATCGGGTATTCGAGAATCTGCTCGGCACCGGCGATCAGCGCGGCGACATCCAGCCAGGGGAAACGCCAGTCCTGGAAGATGCCCAGAAAGTCCTTCAGGTCGCCCGCCCGGTTCCAGTCGTTCATCGCCGCGCCGTCACGCTGGATTTCGGCGACCCAGTTGACCAGCTGGGTACCTTGGTCATCCAAATGGTCGACGATGGGGTAGATCACCATCTTGCCGGTCTCGATGGAGCCCACGCGCAGATAACTTCGTCCCGTCAGAATGGGCTGGTGGCGCGAGACGCCGCGCCAGGTGTTGATGCCGGCAAAAGCGACCTTTTCGTCCGGATAAAACTGGCGGCGCAGGGTCGAGTTCACGCCGTCACAGGCAATCACCACGTCAGCTCGCCGGGAGGGCAAAGCCGCGCCGCTTGACGTCTGCGTGAAGTGAACCGTGGCGCCGCTGGCATCCTGGTCGACGCCGGTGCAGCGGTGGTCGGTATGAATGGCGCCGGCGCCCAGGCGATCCAGTGCCGTTTCGTACAGCAGCCGGTGCAGCCTGCCGCGCGCAATGCCAATCTCCGGCAAGTCATAGCCGGCATGGCGACCGCGCGGCTCTTTGTAGATGAACTGGCCGAAGCGATTGAAAAACACGCTTTCCTCGTTTTCAATGCCAACGGCTTCGAGCTGCGCCTGCAAACCCAGCGCCGCCAGTTCTCGCATCGCGTGAGGCAACAGGGTGATACCGACACCGGCCTCCCGGACCTCCGGGACGGTTTCAAAGACCTCGCAAGCCAGGCCCCGCTGCCTGAGCGCCAGCGCCAGGCTCAGCCCTCCTATGCCGCCGCCAACTACTGCAATCTTCATGGTGTTCTCGTCGGTTAATGGCTCTTATCGGATGAACAGAGACCGGTCCTTTAAACACGAGACAGTTATGCTACATATCTGATAGCACACTGAGCCTGCTGCAGACTCAATCCGCAGCGATGTTCTGCGCCTTGATCAGCTCTGCCCAGCGCTTCGCATCTTTCTCAACCAGACGCTGGAAGTCCGCCGGGGTGCTGCTGCCCGGGTCCATTCCCTGCGTCTGGAAGGTTTTTTTTACCTCCTCACTCAACAAAATTTCCCTGATCTCGCGATTCAGCAGGGCCACCAGATCCGGCGGCGTGCCGGGGGGCGCGAAGATGCCGTACCACATGTCCACGTTGACGTTGCCGGTCCGGCCTTCAGCCAGGGTGGGAAGCTCCGGCAGCAAGGGGTGGCGCCTGTCGCTGCCAAGGCCCAGTGCCAGCAGCCTGCCCGCCCGGACATGCGGCAAGGCCACATGGATGGGTAAAAACATGGCGTCAATCTGGCCACCGAGAAGATCGGTCATCGCCGGGCCGGTACCACGGTAGGGAATATGCGTGACAAACACGCCAGCCGTGGTCTTGAACAGCTCCATGGCCAGGTGATGCGGCGTGCCGACGCCGGGCGAGCCATAGTTGATGCGTCCGGGGGCTCTGCGTGCGGCGTCGACCAGGTCTGTCGCGTTTTTGAAGCCGGTTTTCGGGTTTGCCACCAGCACAAGCTGCCCCCAGCTGGTCAGCGAGACCGGCGTCAGGTCTTTGACCGGGTCAAACGGGAGTTGCGGGTACAAGCTGGCGTTCATCACCAGCGTATTGACGGTTACCAGCAAGGTGGCTCCGTTGGGCGCCGCGCGCACCACGGCTTCCGTACCGATGTTTCCGGAGGCGCCAGCGCGGTTGTCCACCACCACCGGCCGCCCCAGACGCTCGGAGAGCCGGGGGCCCACGGTACGGGCAATCAGGTCGATGCCGGTGCCCGGGGTAAAGGGAACGATCAGACGAATGGGGCTTTGCGGCAGTGCTGTTGTCTGCCCCAGCGCGGCTGCACCGGCGGTAGCCGTCGCCAGCAACATGCCCAGCCGGAGCGCCAGCCGGCGGTGGCGAGAAAAGGTAACCGTCATCAACAGCCCCATGGTTTGCATGCTAACTATTATTTGACAGAATCAACAAGGCACAATCCATGCATTCCCTTAGTCCTGGTGTCTGCCGAAGGCGTGAGTGCCTGAGTCCTTCGTAAGCCGCTGAGTTGACCGGACCTGAATAGCTACTGTGCCTGCTTTCCATAACCTTTCCAAACTTTACGCGCGCCCCGGTTTTTTGCTGCGTCGCGCCCACCAGATCTCGGCCGCCGTTTTCGAAGACGAATGCCGCAGTGTCGGGCTGACGCCCGCGCAGTTCGGCGTGCTCAGTGTGCTGCGCGCCAGCCCTGGCCTGGACCAGTCCACGCTGGCACGCGCGCTGGGTTTTGACAAGGTGACAGTGCTGCGTGTGTTGCGCGGACTGGAAACGCGGGGACTGATAGAGCGCGTGCCCGCCCCTTCGAGCCGGCGCAATTTGTCGATTTCCCTGTCAGCCGAGGGGCTCGCCCTGTTGAAACAGGCACAGGAACCCGCCGAACGCGCCTACAGCCGCCTGATGGCCCCGCTGGACAATACGCAGCAAAACCAGCTGGTCCAGCTGCTGCAGTTGCTGACAGCCGGGCTGGAAGACGAGGCGCGGGCCCCTTTTGTGCCTCCAGCGCAGGATACGGACGAACCCAGGAGCATGCCGGGGGCGAAATAATGTTTTGTACTCCGCCCCAGAAGTACTAGCTATTGGTGGCTTGTATGCCCCATTTGGCCAGTGCGGCATCGTCGCTGACGCGCGCATCGACCCAGCGTGCGCCCTCCGGCGTCTGCTCTTTTTTCCAGAACGGCGCCTGGGTCTTCAGGTAGTCCATCAAAAATTCGCAGGCCTTGAAGCTTTCACCGCGGTGAGCCGAAGTCACTGCCACCATGACCACCTGATCCAGCGGCTGCAAAAGCCCGACACGGTGAATCACCCGGGCGCCCAAAATATCGAAGCGCGCCATTGCCTCGTCGATCATGGCCTCAATGGCTTTTTCGGTCATGCCGGGGTAGTGTTCCAGTTCCATCGAAAGCACCTCCCCTTGCTGGACCGACGAACGCAGCGACGGGCCGCCCCTAGCAAGTTCAGCCCCCTCGGGGGGCAGCGCAGCACACGCAGTGGCAAGCGTGGGGGCTATATTACGGTCCCTCACGGTACCCGTGAAAGTGCACACTGCGCCGACACGGGCGTCATTCGCGCGCAGAAAAGCCACCTCATCGGCCAGGTTGAAGTCTTCGGTCGTGATCAGGACGCGGGGTAAAGCCATAGTTGCAATTTTGCCACCAGCCTCCCAAAAGCCGGGTGCATGCCGTAAGATTTATCGCATGACTGGCTGCACAAACCTCCTCACCGCCTGGCTGCCCAACGGCAGCCGTGGTCATGGGGCGTACGCCGGCAAATCAAAAAAACCGTTGCTCATTTGACCGGGGCTGCGGTTCCGTCGTCGAATGAGCGATGGAGCCGCCAGTTACCTTCAGGTCTTCCTGCGTGCACCACCTCTTGTTCTGACGATGACCTTCCAAGCCGGTCAGTTTTTCAGGATGTGTCTTCATGCAAACAGCGCGCAACGCAAACCAGGTCACTCCGGTAACTCCGGTAACTCCGGTAACTCCGGTAACTCCGGATTTTTCGGGGCTCTGGATCCCGCTTGTCACCCCTTTTGACCACGGCGGGGTCGACCATGCGTCCTTGAAGCGTCTGGTGGCGCACTACCGCGGCAGCGGCATTGCCAGCCTCGTGGCCTGCGGCTCCACTGGCGAAGCAGCCGCCTTGAGCGACGACGAGCAGCTGGCCGTGCTGCAGGCCATCATGCGGGAAGCGCCTGAACTGCCGGTAGTCATGGGCCTGTCGGGCTACCACCTCGGGAAAACCGCGGCCCGCATCAAAGTGCTGGGCGAACTGGGCATTGCCGGCATCCTGCTGCCCGCGCCCCACTACATCCGGCCTGCCCAGGCCGGCCTGGTCGAGTGGTTTACCCAGCTAGCCGACGCCAGCGCCGTGCCGGTCATCCTGTATGACATTCCCTACCGCACCGGCGTGAAGATCGAGCTGGAAACCCTGAGGGCGCTGGGCAACCACCCTCGCATCTGCGCCATCAAGGACTGCGGCGGTGACGTGGACAAAACGCGCGCGCTGATCAGCGACGGCCGCCTGCAGGTCTTGTGTGGCGAGGATGGCAATATTTTCTCCACCCTGGCGCAAGGCGGCCATGGCGCGATTGCGGCGGCAGCCCATGTGCATACGCGGCGTTTCGTCCAGGTGATGGATCTGCTCAGGACCGGCGATGAGGCCCAGGCCCGCACGCTGTGGGAGCCGCTGCCGCCGCTGATTGAAGGCCTGTTTGCCGAACCCAGCCCGGGCCCGCTGAAAGCCCTGCTCGCGCGCCGGGGACTGGTTCTCGAAGAACTTCGCAGCCCCATGACCCCGGCCTCTGGCGCGCTGGTTGAACGCCTGCAACGGCTGGATGGCTTGATCGGGTAAATCAGCCACCGGTGACGGGCGGGAAGAAAGCGACTTCGCAGCCTTCGCTTAAAACGGCCGACTCGTCACTCATGACCTGGTTCAGCGCCATGCGCACAGACTTGCCGCGCGCCAGGCTGCCGGCATGTGCGGGGCTGGCGGTCAGCAGTTCGTCGCGCAGGGCCGCCAGCGTGCCGGCGGAGGTTTCGCGCAACTCGCTGCCCCGCCCGATGGCTTCACGGATGGACGCAAAATACCTGACCGTGACTTTCATGAGTGGGCTTTCACGACAGGAGCGCTGAAAATGGGATGAACTGCACGCTGTCGCCGTGCGCGATGGTCTGCCCCGCCGGATTGTCCACCAGACCGTCGCCCCAGACTGCCGAGGTCAGCACCCCGGAACTCTGATTGGCAAACAGGTCCAGCCCGCCGGCGGCATTGCGTTGCACCCGCAGGAACTCGCGGCGCTTATCGGCCCGGGACCAGTTGAAATGGGCGGGAACAGCGACGGATTTCACCGCCACCTGACTCGCACCCTGCAGCGTGAGCAGAAAGGGCCGCACCAGCAGCAGGAAGGTCACGAAGCTGGAGACAGGGTTGCCCGGCAGGCCGATGAAGTGCGCCGGCCCGACCTTGCCGTAAGCAAATGGTTTGCCCGGCTTGATCGCGATCTGCCAGAGATCGAGTGAACCCAGCTGCTGCACCGCTGGCTTGATGTGATCTTCCTCACCGACAGACACACCGCCACTGGTCAGGATCAAATCGTGCGCCTGGCTGGCGCTGCGCAACGCGTCCAGCGTGGCATCACGCCGGTCCGGCACGATGCCCATGTCGGTCACCTCGCACCCCAGGCGCAACAGCAAGGCACGCAGGAAAAAGCGGTTGGAGTTGTAGATGGCGCCTGGTCGCATCTGCTCCGGGGCAACCTCGCCGGGCATGACCAGCTCATCGCCGGTAGAAAACAGCGCCACCCGCGGCCGGCGCGCCACCTGCAAAACATTCATGCCAACACTGGCCGCCAGTCCAAGTGCGGCAGGCGTAAGACGCTCACCTGTTGAGAGCACGATGGCGCCGCGCGTGACATCCTCGCCGGCGCGGCGAATCCACTGCGCCGGTTTGGGCGGCTGCGTGATGCGGATAAAACCTTGCGGCTCCGCCAGCACTTCGCAGTCTTCCTGCATCACCACCGCGTCGGCCCCGGCCGGGATAGGCGCGCCGGTGAAGATGCGCGCGACCGTGCCCGGCTCCAGCGCAGGACCTGCGCTGCCGGCGGGAATGCGTTGCGACACACGCAAAACGGTACCGGCCTGCAACACCTCGGCGGCGCGCACGGCATACCCGTCCATCGAGCTGTTGTCTTCGGGCGGAACCTGCAGCGCGGAGACCACATCTTGCGCCAGCACGCGGCCATCGGCCTCAAACGTGGAGACCGTTTCCAGGTGTGTCAGCGGCGCAGCGTGGGCCAGCAGTTCAGCCAGCGCAGCGTCCAGCGGTTTAAGCGCAGGACGACCCGCCGGCGCGGCGGTGGCATTGGCGGGGGCGGTGGCGATGGTGGCTCGGGAAGTGTTCATGCATACGACTCGGAGCGGTAGACAAAACGTTCCTGATTGTCGATCAACCACAGCGCCATGGCATCGATGTCGTTCAAATCCAGCACCGGCCTGAGGGTAGTTTGCGGCAGTTGCTCCGGCGAGTCGGTGGCAATCGCCACCACAAAATCGTCATCCGGGTAACGCGCCGGCTTGCCGGACGCGGCGCGCCAGACTTCTATCTTCAGCAGATCGCTGCTCTTGAAGCCTTCCACCAGCACCCAGTCCACCCCCTCGTACAGCTCGGCAATCAGGTGGTGCACCGACAGCGCCTTCGGCCGTTCGAACTCACGGATCAACGCCAGCCTGTTTTCCGATGCAACAACCACCTCGAAGGCCCCGGCCTCCCGGTGACGGTAGGTGTCCTTGCCCGGGTGGTCAATGTCGAATTTGTGGTGCGCATGTTTGACGACCGAGACGCGCAGGCCGCGCAGCTTGAGCGCGGGAATCAGCCTTTCCACCAGCGTCGTCTTCCCCGAGCCGGAATAGCCGGCAAATGCAACCACGTTCATAAACAGTATTTCACCGATCCTGGTTTGCGACTGATTCGATCGCTGGCTACGCCGGCCCGACAAGGGCTGGCGGCCGAATTAATGCACATTGTTGGCGATATAGGCCTTGACCAGATCAACATCGGCGGGCATGACCTGCACACGCTTGGGCAAGTCTTCTATGCCTTCAAACTTCGCGGGCCGTGTCGGCAGGCGGCCCAACGCTTCTTCGATGGTCTCGGCGAACTTGATCGGCAGGGCCGTCTCGAGCACGATCATGGGCACACCCGCCTGCAGGTGCGCGCGCGCCACCTTCAGGCCGTCGGCAGTGTGCGTGTCGATCATGGTGCCCAGGCGCTGGAAGGTGTCGCGAATCGTCTGCAGCCGGTCGGCGTGGGTACTCGTGCCGCTGGCAAACCCGTAGCGCTGCGCGGCCGCCTGGAAGGCGGCATCGCCGCTCAGGTCAAAACTGCCCTGCGCCGACAACCGGCTTCCGAATAGCTCGGCGATGCTTGTCCCGTCCCGGCCCAGCAGGTCGAACACAAAACGCTCGAAGTTCGAGGCCTTGGAAATGTCCATGGACGGGCTGGAGGTCTCATGCGTGTCGGCGCCGGCCCGCACACGGTAGACGCCGGTGCGAAAGAATTCGTCGAGCACGTCGTTCTCATTGGTCGCCACGACCAGCTTGTCGATCGGCAGGCCCATCATGCGGGCAACATGGCCAGCGCAAACATTGCCGAAGTTGCCCGAGGGCACGGTGAAGCTGACTTTGTCGGCGTTTGATTTTGTGGCCTGGAAGTAACCGGCGAAGTAATAAACCACCTGCGCCATCAGGCGCGCCCAGTTGATGGAATTGACCGTGCCGATCTTGTACCGGCGCTTGAAATCCAGGTCATTGGACACCGCCTTGACGATGTCCTGGCAGTCGTCAAACACGCCGTCCAGTGCGAGGTTGTGGATGTTTTCGTCCTGCAGGCTGAACATCTGTGCCTGCTGGAACGGGCTCATGCGGCCATTCGGCGATGTCATGAAAACCCGCACCCCTTTTTTGCCGCGCATGGCGTATTCGGCCGCACTGCCGGTATCGCCGCTGGTGGCGCCCAGGATGTTCAGTTCTTCGCCGCGACGCGCCAGTTCGTACTCGAACAGGTTGCCCAGCAATTGCATGGCCATGTCCTTGAATGCGAGCGTCGGACCGTTCGACAGGGCCTCAAGGTACAGGTCCTCCTGCAGTTTTTTCAGCGGAACGATCTCTTTCGTTCCAAAAACCTCTTCGGTATAGGTCTTCTCGCAGATGGCCTTCAGGTCCGCCGGCGGGATGTCATCGATATACAGCGACAGGACTTCGAACGCGAGATCCGCATAAGGCAGGCCGCGCCATTTCGTCAGCGTCGCATCGTCGACCTGCGGATAGCGCTCCGGCAGGTACAAGCCACCATCCGGCGCCAGGCCTTCGAGCAGGATTTCACAGAAGCGCTTGCGCCCTGCCGTATCGGTGGATGCTGCGCGGGTGGAGAGGTAACGCATCAGGCCAGTTCCTCCTTGCGGATGCGCGTGATGGGCGCCAGCACCGTGGGCAAGCCCTGCATCTGCGCCAGCGCATCGTTCATCTTTGCCTCCACACAGTCGTGCGTGAGGATGATGAGGTCGGTTTGCGTGGAACCCTCGCCGCCCACTTCGTCCGCTTCACGCTGCAACACGGCGTCTATGCTGATACCGGCGTCGGCCAGAATTCCGGTGACCTTGGCCAGCACACCGGCTTCGTCAGCCACTTTCAGGCGCAGGTAATAACTGGTGACCACATCACCCATGGCAAGCACCGGCGCGTCGCTCATCCAATCAGGCTGGAACGCCAGATGCGGCACGCGATGCGCCGCGTCGGCGGTGTGCAGGCGGGCAATGTCCACCAGGTCGGCAATCACGGCGCTGGCGGTGGGCTCGCTGCCCGCGCCCTTGCCATAGTACATCGTGGTGCCGACGGCATCGCCATGCACCATCACGGCGTTCATCGCGCCTTCCACGTTGGCAATCAGGCGCTTCATCGGCACCAGGCTGGGATGCACGCGCAGCTCGATGCCCTTGGCGGTATTCTTGGTGATGCCCAGCAGCTTGATGCGGTAGCCGAGCTGCTCGGCGTATTTGATGTCCTGCGCACCCAGTTGCGTGATGCCTTCGACATAGGCCTTGTCAAACTGCACCGGAATGCCGAAGGCAATCGCCGACATCAGCGTGACCTTGTGCGCCGCGTCCACACCCTCGATGTCAAAGGTCGGGTCAGCCTCGGCGTAACCCAGGCGCTGCGCCTCCTTGAGCACCACGTCGAAGTCCAGGCCCTTGTCGCGCATTTCGCTCAAGATGAAATTGGTCGTGCCGTTGATGATGCCGGCGATCCATTCGATGCGGTTGGCCGTCAGTCCTTCGCGCAGCGACTTGATGATGGGAATGCCGCCGGCCACTGCCGCTTCAAAGGCCACCATCACGCCTTTGCGATGCGCTGCGGCAAAAATTTCGGTGCCGTGCACCGCCAGCAAGGCCTTGTTGGCGGTCACCACGTGCTTGCCGGCCTCGATGGCTTCCATCACCAACTGGCGGGCAATGCCGTAACCACCGATCAGCTCAACCACGATGTCGATTTCGGGGTTGGCGATCACGGCGCGGGCATCGGACACGACCTGCACGCTGTCGCCCACCACAGCCTGCGCGCGGGCGGTGTCGAGGTCCGCCACCATGGAAATTTCAATGCCCCGGCCGGCACGGCGCAGGATCTCTTCCTGATTACGCCGCAAAACGTTGAACACGCCGCCGCCTACGGTGCCTATGCCCAGCAAGCCGACCTGGATGGATTTGAGATTTGTCGATTTCGGTTTCATGTTGCTCAATAGTCAAAAATGCCTGCGGTACTTGCCGTACCTGCCGTAGCTGCCGTACTTGCCAGTACCGGCTCAGATGTTGTTGTTTCGATAATTCTCGAGGAATTTTGCAATCCGGCCCACGGCCTCGCGCAGGTCTTCCTCGTGCGGCAGAAAGACGATGCGAAAGTGGTCCGGCGCTGCCCAGTTGAAGCCGGTGCCCTGCACCAGCATCACCTTGGTTTCCTTGAGCAGCTCGAGGAAGAACTGCCGGTCGTCCTTGATCGGATAGACCTTCGGATCGAGTTTTGGGAACATGTAGAGTGCCGCGCTGGGCTTGACGCAACTCACGCCCGGGATGGCCGTGATCAGCTCGTACGCCAGATCGCGCTGGCGCCGCAGCCGCCCGCCCTCGCCGGTCAGGTCGTTGATGCTCTGGTAGCCGCCCAGGGCCGTCTGGATGGCCCACTGGCCCGGCACGTTAGAGCACAGCTTCATGTTGGCCAGCATGTTGAGGCCCTCGATGTAGTCTTCCGCCCGTTTTTTGGGGCCGGAGACCACCAGCCAGCCAGCGCGGTAGCCGCACGAGCGGTAACTCTTGGACAGCGAATTGAAAGTCAGCGTGAGCACGTCCGTCGACAGGCTGGCGATGGCGGTATGGTGGGCGCCGTCATACAGCACCTTGTCGTAGACCTCATCGGCCAGGATAACCAGCCCGTGCTCGCGTGCGATTTCCACGATCTGCTTCAAAAGTTCGTCGGAATACAGCGCGCCAGTCGGGTTGTTGGGGTTGATGACCACAATGCCCTTGGTCCTGGGCGTGATCTTGGCGCGAATATCGTCAAGATCGGGCATCCAGCCATTGTTTTCATCACAGAGGTAGTGCACCGGTTTGCCGCCCGACAGGCTGGTCGAGGCGGTCCACAGCGGATAGTCAGGCGCCGGCAGCAGCAGTTCGTCCCCGTCGTCGAGCAATGCGTTGGTCGCCATGGCGATCAATTCGCTGGCGCCGTTGCCCAGGTAGATGTCATCGAGCGTCACGCCCTTGATGCCCTGCTTCTGGGTCTCGTGCATGACCGCCTTGCGCGCCGCAAAAATACCCTTGCTGTCCGAATAGCCGGCAGACGAAGGCAGGTTGCGGATCATGTCCTGCTGGATTTCTTCGGGCGCATCGAAACCGAACACCGCCAGATTGCCCAGGTTGAGCTTGATGAGATGGTGCCCCTCTTCCTCCATCTGCTTGGCGGCGTCCATGATCGGACCGCGGATGTCGTAGAGCACATTGGCCAGCTTGGCGGATTTGGTGATCGGTTTCATATGCATTGTGAAATAGGGAGCCGGAACCACACCATCAAACGCGCTGACAAACCCACTCGCAGGTGGGAGAACGCCAGCATGCCAACGGGAAATTCGGGCGGAATCTATAATTTGACCACATAAAACGCATATTTCGCCCGCGTTCCACAGGCAAATGGCCCTTGCCCGCCACCCGTTTTCCAGCATGACAGGTCTTCCTGAAGCCCGCACTCTGAACCCCTGAGCCCTCCAGTCCCCACATGAAACTTCAACCAGATCGCCTTGACGTGCAATCCATCCTCGGCTACGGCCCGGGATGGGTCGGCCTGGGGCGCAACGGCGTGGCTGAAAAAATCGAACACAGCATCGTGATCGGCTCGCGCGGCGAGAAATTCGACTGGAATTGCGCATGCTTTGACGATCTCACTGCAGAGCATTTCGCACGGCTCGCCACAACCCGGCCCGAACTGGTGATTTTTGGCAGCGGCATGCGCTTGCGCTTCCCTCCTCCGGCATTTTTGCGGGCCTTGATGGACCAGCGCATCGGCATTGAAACCATGGACACACTGGCAGCCTGCCGCACCTACAACATCCTGGCGGGTGAAGGCCGCCAGGTTATTGCGGCCCTGCTGATCGAAAGACAAGGCCAGGCGAACTGAAAGACCGGCTCTTTCAGGGTAAAATCTAGGGTTGCGTTTGGTCGCACACCTGCGGGACTAACGCCCAAGGCTGTGTGGCAAAAAGCATTGCCAATAGCCGCGGCTAATTACAACTACTTTCGTCAGGGTCTACTCAGTATGGCAGTCGTCGTCAATAAACCACTTCCCGAATTTGAAGCGAGCGCTACGGGTGGCGTCAAGGTGTCCAACCAGTCCCATCTGGGAAAAGTCGTCGTGCTGTACTTCTATCCCAAGGACAACACCCCCGGTTGCACCACCGAGGCCATGCAGTTCCGTGACCACTACAAGGACTTCGTCAAGGCCGGCGCGACGGTGTTTGGCGTTTCGCGCGACAACATGAAGTCGCATGACGAATTCAAGTCCAAGCTCGAGCTCCCCTTCGAGCTGATTGCAGATACCGAAGAAAAAATGTGCCACATGTTCGGCGTGGTCAAGAACAAGATCATGTACGGCAAAAAGGTCAAGGGCATTGAGCGCAGCACCTTCCTGATCGGTGCCGATGGGCAGCTGAAAGAAGAATGGCGCGGCCTCAAGGTGCCCGGTCATGTCGAAGATGTCCTGAAGGCCGTGAAGGCCCTCAAAAAGCCCGCCTGAAAGCCTGTTGACGCCAGTTCGCAACACTGCCCGGCAACGCTGGATTGCCCTGCCACATCAGTTGTGCATAATGAACTCATGCTGTTGACCTTCGCAACTGCGTCAAAACAAAAAGCCGCCCCGGCCTTGAGGCGGCTTTTTTGCTTCTGGAACCACCCTTCAAGAGAGTTTTAAGCACTATGCCCCTGCCCCCCGCCCCGACCAAGCGTGCCGCCCTGCTCTCCACCGACGTCCTGGACGCCCCAGCCCGTTCCCCCTCCAAGGCCGCACGAAAGACGGACAACGCCGAATCAGGCCGCAAGCCCCCTGTATTGGACCTGTTTGACAACCGTACGGTCACGGCCGGCGGTGGCGATCATCCCGTTGCTTACAAGGGAAAAGAGCCGCCCCGCCCCGGACGAACCGGCGAGGACAGCCACGAAAAAGAGAGCATTCCGCTGCCCCAGCCTGCCCTGAAGCCGAAAAAGAGCAGGCACCCCGGGCCCGCCAAGCTGTTTGTGCTGGATACCAACGTGCTGATGCACGACCCGATGTGCCTGTTCCGCTTTGAAGAGCACGACATCTTTCTCCCGATGATCGTCCTCGAGGAACTCGACGGGCATAAAAAAGGCATGACCGAGGTCGCCCGCAATGCACGCCAGACCAGCCGCACGCTGGATGCGCTGGCCGGCGCTCAGGGCGCCGACATTGGCAAAGGCCTCAAGCTGGACACCACCGGCCATCCGGAGGCAGGCGGTTGCCTGTTTTTCCAGACCAAACCGATGGACTACACGTTGCCGATGAGCCTGCCGCAGGGCAAGGCCGACAACCAGATCCTGGGGGTGGTCGAGGCCCTGCGCAAGGAATATGCGCCGCGCGACGTGGTGCTGGTGTCCAAGGACATCAACATGCGGGTCAAGGCGCGCGCGCTGGGTCTGGCCACTGATGACTACCAGAACGACAAAGCCCTGGAAGACGGGGATCTCCTGTATGCCGGCTCGCTGGCCCTGCCGCCCGACTTCTGGACGCGGCAGAGCAAGACCATCGAAAGCTGGCAACAAGGCAGTCACACGTTTTACCGCATCACCGGCCCTATCGTGGCCAGCCTGCTGATTAACCAGTTTGTGTTCTTTGAGGCCCCGGGTGAGCCTCCGCTGTATGCCCGCGTCACAGAAATCCGGGCCAAAACAGCTGTGCTGAAGACCCTGAAGGATTACAACCACCTGAAAAATGCGGTATGGGGTGTGACCACGCGTAACCGCGAGCAAAATTTTGCAATGAACCTGCTGATGGACCCGGAAGTGGATTTCGTGACGCTGGCGGGTACGGCGGGTACCGGAAAAACACTGATGGCACTGGCCAGCGGCCTCACGCAGGTGCTTGACGACCGTCGCTACACCGAAATCATCATGACGCGAGCGACCGTTTCGGTCGGTGAAGACATTGGCTTTTTGCCGGGCACCGAAGAGGAAAAAATGGGTCCCTGGATGGGCGCGCTTGACGACAACCTGGAAGTACTGGGCAAGACCGACAGTGGTTCCGGCGAGTGGGGACGCGCAGCCACCAACGAACTGATCCGCTCGCGCATCAAGGTCAAGAGCATGAACTTCATGCGCGGCCGCACCTTTCTCAACAAGTACGTCATCATCGACGAGGCGCAAAACCTGACGCCCAAGCAGATGAAGACCCTCATCACCCGCGCCGGCCCCGGTACCAAGATCATCTGCATGGGCAACCTGGCGCAGATCGACACCCCCTACCTCACCGAAGGCTCCTCGGGAATGACCTTCGCAGTCGATCGCTTCAAGGGTTGGCCGCATGGCGGGCACATCACGCTGGCGCGGGGGGAGCGCTCACGGCTGGCCGACTTTGCCAGTGAGGTGCTGTAGCCGCCTGGCAACGCGACAGCGGATCGGGAAACGTAAACCATAAGAAAAGCCAGGTCGCATGACCTGGCTTTTTTGTCCGGAACTCAGTGCTGAAGACGCGGACCCGGTTGAGCCTGAGCACTCCGCCGCGCCAGTTCCCGTCATGCATCGCCATGGCGCCTGGTCCCTGAGCTTCCAGGCGCCAGTCCTACGCCGGTTTGCGAGCTTGCCGACAAGCTCGGCGGATAGTCCGATTAGGCTTGAGTCACGCGCTGGCGCTGTGCCGGCCCAACTCAAGGAGTTTGAGATGACAACAGTTTCCGAGCTTATGACTCGCGGCGTGCGGACCTTGACGCCCGCCGATACCGTGACATCCGCCGCGCGGGCCATGGATGAGCTCAACGTGGGCGTCATTCCGGTCTGCGACGGCGAAAAGCTGGTCGGCATGGTGACCGACCGCGATATTGTCGTGCGCGGCGTGGCGCAAGAACTTGACGCAAAGACCACAGTTCTGGCCGATGTGATGAGCACGAACGTGCGCACAGCGCGCGAGGACGAGGACGTGGACGAAGTGCTGAGCGAAATGGCTGAGAGCCAGATTCGCCGCTTGCCGGTGGTTGATGACCAGGATCGGCTGGTCGGAATTATTTCCCTGGGCGATATTGCCGCCAAGGACCCCGATGAGGATGCCGATGTCGCCGCGTCCCTGGGGAATATCTCCCTGCCCGCCGAGCCGGACCGTTCGAGCCGGTCGCAGGCAGGCAATGCGGCAGGTGGCGGCTCGGCATCCGGAAAATCGCGCAGACAGCCCGGCTGATATCCCCTGCTACCGTGATTTGTTGGAATCCAGAGCCGGCTGCAAGGTGACCATCGACATCGACCGGATGATGGCACCGCCATACGGACAAAAAAAAGACCTGCGGAATCCCGCAAGTCATTTTGAGTTCAGATTCTGGTGGGCGGTGCAGGCTTCGAACCTGCGACCCCTGCAGTGTGAATGCAGGAATTCAGCATCTCTGACGGTCCACTATCGTATATAAATCAGATACTTAGGCTTATTTCGATCCCCCTGAATCCACTAAAATTCGGCATTGATTTAAACACTTTTTAGACAGTGACGAATGGCAAGCAAAATTGACACGGTAACGGCACGGGACGCACTCAAGCCTCGAATTGCACCCTACTTTCAAAAACTTCGTGCAGGGGCGCACCTCGGTTTCAGGAAAACTGTCCCAGGAAGCTTTGGCACGTGGGTGGTTCGCTTTACAAACGCGAATGGCAAATATGAGACTGAGAGCTTGGGAAGTCTGGATTCGATTCAGGCTCATATGCGCTTTGATGCGGCAACAAAGGCCGCGAATGAATTGATCGTTCGTAAAGGCAGTGGAGGCTTTGCTGAACATATCTCCGTCGCCGAGGCTTTCAAACGCTATATTCAAAAGCACCGCATCGATGGGCGCTTAAGCACCGTGAAGGACCTCGAAGGTAGGTATCGCCGCTGGATTGAGCCACACATACAATTGGCGAACACGAAAGTCGCAAATTTGACTCAAGAGCAAGTCAAAAAATGGCGTACGACGCTATCGACCACACCCGCCACGCTTCAGGACAGAAGCAAAACTGGAACCAAGCCTCGTTCACCCAGCTCAATCAATCGAGAGATGGCCGTTTTTAAGGCGGCTTTGAATCTAGCCTTAAAAGAAGGTCACGCAGCCAGCGATACGGCCTGGAAGTACCAGCTAACACCCATCAAAAACGCAACCCAACGTCGAGAGCACTATCTGGACATCGCTGAACGCAGATTGCTTATTGCTTCAGCTCAAGAAGACCTTGGCAACTTTATTAAGGCACTAACCCTTCTCCCGCTACGACCAGGAGCACTTGCGAAACTTAAGGTTTCCGATTTTGACAAGCGCCTCGGCCAAGTGAAGGTAACAAAAGACAAATCGGCCCAAAATCGGTCGATTGAACTTCCGGTTAAGACTGCGGAGTTCCTGGCACAACAAGCCGAAAACAAGAAATCAGATGACCCTCTACTGAGCCGAGCAGATGGCAAGTTCTGGAATAAAGATTCGTGGAAGTATCCATTCAAGGACGCTGTGAAAGCTGCCCAGCTATCCTCAGAGGTCACCGCATACACCCTGCGACACACTGTAATTACTGACCTCATATCGGTTCATGGCCTTGACACAGTGTCCGTTGCAACTCTTTCAGGCACCAGCTTGGCGATGATTGAAAAGCACTATGGGCATTTACTGAGGTCAAGAGCTACCGCTGCACTAGCCGGTCTGGCAATTTGACAGCGAGCTAAAGCGTCCTAAAATTTTCTTAGATTCGCAAAATCAGTCGTTTGACCCGAGAAAGAAATCTATGGCCCGGCTATGCCACCAAGGCAGCAGTCGGTCGATGATTATTTTTCTAAGGTTCATCAGTGAACGACAATTTCGCCAGCATCTCCTTCTTGCGCCTTGATGTAGTGATGCTCAAAACCGGGCTTGCGCGCTCAACGGTCTACAAACTCATGTCACTGGGCGACTTTCCCCTTCCGGTGAAACTCACCGGAAAATCGATTGCTTGGGCATCAAACGAAATCGATTTCTGGATTTCAAATCGCCTGAACGCCCGAACCCAAAGTTAGTTGAAATTTTCAGCTGTAACTTTTTTGAATTCCATGTCGGAGGGCTATCGGTTAACCAATGACTTTTGGAAGAATGCAAGCCAAAGGTCGTAGCCGACACGCTCCTTCCCACGGTTTCCGCTCATGAACCCCCGTGTTACGCATGTGCTGTTCATGTCGTTGTAACCCTGAGGTGTGGCGGGGAACTCCTTGCCGGTTGACTCAAGGATGAACCTCTCTCCATCACGAAGGATTTGAGAAGAAGCCTCCAGATATTGGAGGCCTTCGTTAAGTGTCAATGATTGAATGAATGCTAGACAATGGCAGCACAAAACTCATTGCTCGAGCCAGCATCAAGTTCAAGATGTGGGGAAATCGCAATTGAAGAGACCACCCATCTCTCACTGCCAGATTGCCTTGTTCCACGAGTGAGCTTCTTCCCTTCAACTATCTGTCCCTGATGCCGAGAAATCCAGCGACCAAGCTTTTTACGATTCAGGGTTCCCCTTTGCTCAGCGATTTCACGAACCGAGTCAACAAGATAGGTCTCCTTTCCATATCCAATTGCGATTTCGCATTTTTTTGCTAGATCACTAACTGAAGTGGGAGCATCACCAAAAGTCTCCCACCAGCCGGTCAGAAGCCTTCCCAAAATCTCACGATCGGGATCGGTTGCCATTGAGGAAAATATTGATGAGGCGGGATCGGGCATGCCAAGCCAAACAAGGGGAGCCCGCACAAGTTTTGTCCAGTCATCAAAACTGGAATAGGCTGAAGACCTACCATGCCTGCGCGCGGGGTGGATCGGAGCTAACCGGCAACCTCTTCGCCGCCGTTCGATGGACGTATGGCGAGGTTTTCTATGGATTGATGGAGTCGTCCAGCGGGCCGTAGGTGCTTTGTTGGTCGGCGATGTCGTCATAGGCCGGATGGAACCCGTCACCGGCCATGTCGGCCTTTAGCTTCGCCTGACGGGCCTGCAACTTCGCGGTGTTTACTACTGCCGGCGTGCCAGGTAGCTTGCACAGCCAGCGAGCGGCGTGGGTCTCGGTTTTTGACTTCGCCGTCTGCCGGGTGGCCACAACGACTTGGCCCTCAATCACCATGCTGTGGCTGTTCATCAGGATGCGGTCGACAAAGAGGAGCGGGGGCAGCAACTCATTGCGCGTGCCTGGCTCATAGAGGCGCGCTTCGCGCGCGTTGTCCCAAGGCGAATTCGGGAATCGCTTAGCAATGATCAGATCGCCGCGGCGGCCGCGATTCAGGGCGCTGACCGGATCAGCATCGGGGCCAGGTGGCCCGAGGTCGTAAACGTCATAAATCACTGGTTTAATATACAGTGATTCTGACTAGAATAATCCTTCTCCCGAGGTCACATCCTGGGTATTTCGCACTGCGCCAGGTAGAGGGATGTTCTTGGCCAAGTCGACGGCACCATGCCTGAAAATCTCCAGCGGCGGCACCTGGATCAGGGCTTCAGCCTGCTCGATGCTACCGTTCAGCCACTCGTCCCAGCGGTCCCGTTCGATAGGCACCACGGCCCGCTTGTCCTGCCTGTCTGCTGGCAGCACCTCCTTGGTGGCCTTGTCCATCTCGGGTTTGTGCATCAGCGCGAGCAGCGGGTGGCCGTCGCAGTTTTGCGTGATCATGGTGAAGCTGAGTACGATGTCCCCGGTTTCCGGCTCTATCCACTCCGCATAAACGCCAGCCAGGGCCCACAGCTCGCCGTCGGCGCGTCGGAACTGCCACGTGATGCTCTTGGCGCTGTCCGGTGGGTAGTAGGGCTCCTGAAAGCTCTCGGCCGGGATCAGGCAGCGCTGGCCAACCAGCCAAGGCCCCTTGAAGGTCTTGGCGACAGCAAGGCCCTCACGCCGCGCGTTGTTGGTGCTCAGCCGCGTGCCATTGGGCGCAGTAGGAACGCGGGTCTTGCAGCCCGGCGGGATCATGCCCCACTGTCCGACTGTGATGTCGCCATTGCCGCGCATGTAGGGCCCTGGCTTGAGCGGCGCGACGTAGCTGCCCCACAAGCCCTTCATGTTGGGTTTGCCCAGGCGCTCATAGGAAGGCGGCACGTAGAGGTTGCACATGGCGTAACTGTAGGCGCTGTGGGGTCAGCCTACCGGGCCGATGTTTTCGCCTTCACCAGTTGCAAGCGGTCCTGTTTTCTTGTCCTTGAACATCCTGAGCAATTCCTTGATGCCGGCATCATAAGCGGTGTCACCGCCGCCAAAAACTGCCCGTCAAATGTCGGCTATGGAGCGTGCCGAGCACCCGCATTGCAGCGAAAGCGGTCTGTCGTCAGCCGCCCCCTCAAATGGGGGATGTTCAAGCCACAACGTTTGGTCGAGAATCTTCGTTGAATAACCATCCGAGAAACGAGTCACCAATGCAAGCATTCGAGATCACCAATGTGTTTATGTTCACGGATGCAGCGTTTGCGCTTCTCCGAGACGACGCCCCCTCATTGCAGGGCGTTCCAGGTGGAGTGCCAACACCCTTGGTCGGAGACTTCGTGCGTATTCCCGGGCACCCCCCTTTCACATTCCACGTTACAGGCCGCGAGCACGAGTATGTCGATTCCCACAGAATGACCGTTACGTATGTTCTTGACATCGTAGTTGGTGAACGTGTACCACCGAACTTACGAAGAGTGAAATAGGCATCTTTCTTTCTACTTTGACAAATTTTGGGCGAGTTTGGGCCTTGACTGACTTTTTCACTTAAGTCAGCCCGATTGCGTGAGGTTCGAAATCAGGACAGGCAGTGCGTTACTTAGATGGATTTGATGAAGTTGATCACCATGTCGATCAGACCGTAAAGGTCTATCGCAATGAAGATCCACTCCAGCAGGTCACGCAGCTTACGCATGGTGCAGCCCAAGGTAGAAGCCTGAAAAATACAGGCGAAAAAAAACCTCGATGTTTAGTCGAGGTTTCGGGAAAGCAGACGAAAAAAAGCCCGCTACAGGCAGGCGATACATTTTTTGGGATGGCTGCGCCATCGAATGACGGGCCCTACTTTGTCTTTTAAGTCGGAACGCCCGGCTCTTTATAAGGGTGTGTGAATTGTATTCTCAGGGCGAGCAAGGCATAAGCAACCGCTAATAACAGCCGCATCGGGTGAAAGTCTCGATACCAAGTATTCGCAGTGCCGAAGGTTAGCGAAAGTGCAGCGTGCCCGGATTCCGCGCTCCAGTCGTTTCGGTCATACTTTAGCCATGGAATCCAGCACCGACACCCATCCAGGCCAGACGCCCGAAATCATCTGGGCGGAGGCATTCGCCACGACGTACCTTTCACTCTCAAAGGGCGAGGGTGACATTCATCACCTGATTGACTGGGGGTACGAACTTTGGCCTGTCCACGGCGCGCGCGATGCCACCGAGGTGGCCAAGGATCAGTTTACGAAGGCCAACCCATAGCACCTATTGGGCCAAATAGGTCCGCAGGATGCGATATCGTCCAGCTGGTGAAGAAATCGACTCCACGAGGCAAAACGCATTGATGCGCCAGGCTATCACGCTGGACTGTGGCAGGTGCGAATGTTTTGCTCGATGTGCAAGGGTCACGTGGGGGCGGTAGCCGCGGCGGTCTGCCGTTAGCCCCAGGCTACCCAACCTCTCTTCAATTGAATCGTGCAATGCAGTCAACTCGGTAGACATCGAGATGGGACGAAGAACCGCAACCTCCTCCCATAGCTGAGGGTGTCCGAGCTCAAGGTCGATTGGTTCAAAGTCCAGCGCCAGGGATTGCCGAATGGTGTCTAGCATGGGCAAATTCACCTCGCCGACAAAACGCAGCGTTAGATGGAAATCCGTTGCTGCAACAGGCTTGGCTTGGTTGGCCCATTCACACTTCGCCGCGTACTCAGCAAGCTGAGCGCACACTACGGCGTCGGGCCATACAGCAATGAAGATTCGAGGCATCGGATCTGTACGAGGCTTTCCACTTGAACATGACCAAGGAGGAAGTCAAAAAGCTCATTCCAGCCGCCAAGTTCGAGTTGGTGGAAAAACTGGATGGGAAAGATTGGTACGGTTACCAATGCGGTGTGATCGTCCAACAATCACCATCCGCCTGCAATTTCACATATGCCGGGGAGCCAATCACCGCGATCTCCGTCAAATTTTGGGGCGAACGAGTTTACGAGGTGCAGTTCTATTACGGTGCGTATCGCCCACAAGATCATGGAGTCGCAGCAGTTCATTTGGATCGTCAGGTGCGAGCCTCACTTGATTTGAAGTATCCAAAAGAATCGAACGGAGCTGGGCCGGGCACCAGTTGGGCCTCCGGTGCGGAATACATGATTACCGAGATCGTCACAGACAAAAATTTCAAAAGCGATTCGATCTCGTTGATAGACAAGAGGTACAAAGATTTGCTCGATGAGTCAGTGGAGAGATACATTGCGGAAAAACAAACTCGACAGAAGCAGCAAAGCACTAAAAAAGTGACCTCTGACATGTAGAAGTTTCCTCTTCGTGAATGTCGAGAGGCATTCGAGACTGATCCACTCACGGATCAAGGTAATTTGTTTCGCTTGTTCACCTTGGCTCTTGCCGAAAGCAACTAAACCGGAGAAAACGCATGATCAACCTCATTGCTGAAGCAGACGTTTCAGCCGCAACCTTATCCATCGAACTGGAGAGAGCAACCATCGGGTACGAATCCCGCGACGACGGAAGTCTGTACGTTAGGGAAGGTGGTTGGTTCCCGTTTTGGATTCATGTCTACGATGCCTCAGCATTGATCGCCCTTGGGACGTATATTGAGTTTCGTGAAAATGCAACTGAACTTGACCGGTTGAAGCTTTCGAACATGTTCAACAGGTACGCCTTCGGAATTTGCGCATATGTTCTCAACGACCGGTTAAAGATCGACCATATTTTGAATTACAGAGACGGTTTATTGCGTGAGAATTTCATTCGGGTTTCAAGAAATTTTTCAGCAATCATTTCTAAATCAATTCGTGAACACGATCCAGATCAACTGCTACTCGTCCCACTATCCGATGGAGCATCGGGAGTCGAAGCTGGTACGTTGAATAGCTCCAGCGACCAATAAATCTCAAGTCAAAATAAGGAGGATGTGATGACGAAAATTTATCTGCTTTTCACGGGGTTCTTGCTGAGCTGCAATGTTCAGGCCCAGATGGTCGTCGACTTCGTTTGGAAGCTTGAGCACCGCTGCTCCACCGTTTCGCCCGAACTGGCTGTTTCTGGAGCGCCTTCAGGCACCGCCAAATTCGTAGCGAAGATGGTTGATAACGACATGCCCAGCTATCCGCATGGCGGTGGCTCTGTCGAAGCTACAACCTTGCCGAACATGGAAATCCCGGCTGGTTCATTGAAAGACTACAAGGGCCCATGCCCACCGAACTTCAGCAGTTTTGGTCATGACTACAGTTGGACAGTTCAAGCAGTGGATGCCGCAGGTCAAGTGATAGGCAGCGCAACGAATACCAAGACCTTCTCATCAACCAAAGTGCCGAAATAGCCTCCAAAATGGCTAAGCGGCCCTTCTCTGTTTCGCAGGGACTTTTTTTGTTGATGCTGATTTCGTCTGAGGAGCTTTCCTGACGGATGCACTCCCAGACTTCCCACCCCTCATGGGAAACTGGAGCTGTTAAGTCAAAGCGAGGCCATCCGATGGCTCCACAATTCGATCGAACTTTTGAAGTAACGCATCCGGGTCCAAGTCTCCATTCAATCCATTAAGGGCTTCTTCAATATCTTCTTTAGCAACAATCACCACCTTTTGCTTTTTCAGTTGTGCTTGGTCATAGCTGATCTGATCACGCGGAGTAGCGCATACCAATATTGCAACGACGCTGGCACTGAGCTCAGCTTCTTGCAATCGCTTCACAAGAACTCCTCGACGATCCACGAGTTTTCCGATCTTTGTTGCGGTATCTGATGTTTTGATAGTGCACTCCGCTATGAGAACACGCCCGGATGGACTAGCCGCTACGATGTCCGGAGCCTCTGCGTCGATACTCTGCGCAGAAGAAAATCCGAGAAGGTATAACAACGAACTGACAGCTTTTTCGAACCCTCGACTGTCTTTCTCGGGCGTTTTCAATAAGGCGTCTCTCAGTTTCGGAAGTCCGGGGTCATATGTCTGGAACGAGGCGAGCTTTATGTTCCTTGACTTAGCTCGGTCTACAAACCAATGCCGCCGCACCGTATTCTTGTCGAGCGACAACATTACCAAAATTTGAACAGCATTTTTCTGCGAAATCTCCAAAGACCCACGTCTGTAACCTTCTCGCGCCTCTTGCCATTGAACTTTCTCCGATATCAAATGCCGGCAAATCCCTTCTCCGGGCACTGTCCGTATAGCGACGTCGACCTTTGAAATATCAAAGTGTTGCCGCCGACCGAAAACTGACCCACTTTAGGCCACTGTGCCGACTCAAAACTGACCCAGGTGTTTTACTTGCCTTGCCTAAATTTTGGGCAGGGGACAAACGAGGTGATCACCATGGAAATGT
>Ga0255338_1000242_pt1 | contig 217101 bp, 188 predicted proteins | sample MeOH1_35cm_T4_19_FD_203715 | JGI IMG/M metagenome (GOLD analysis project Ga0255338, IMG submission 203715) | Sandy soil microbial communities from University of British Columbia, Vancouver, Canada - MeOH1_35cm_T4_195 | ecosystem: Engineered > Artificial ecosystem > Sand microcosm >...
AGGGGGCGGGCCAACCCACCGCAGCATCACGCCAGAGGCGCGGCTTCACGCGCGCGAGGCAGTCACTCAAAAATGTGGGGCACAGTGTGGGGCGAAATGCTATCTATGTTCGCAACGCACTGGAAATGAAGGATTTTTCTGTAGAACTGGCGGAGAGGGGGGGACTGTGACCCAGATCGCCGATTTCCTATGATTTCAAGACCTTTAGTACCGCCTGCTCCACGCCGATGTAGTCATTTTGTGTAGCAGATTGCAGTTGCGTTGAGAACGGGCCGCGCCTTGAGAACCCGAGGCAATTGGCACTGATAGAGGTGCCTCAAACGTCCCTCACGAGCGGAGGGCTCAAACCGCATTCTGAACCCTCCGCCTCTGCAAACGTGCGGGCGACCAGTTGAGACAGGGGGAGTCCACCCCTCCGCCAACAAATTGCAACCAGTTGCACCGGGGATCGAGCTACATCCGCCGAGCGCCAGGAGCAGAAGTTCGCCGCGGCGACGACGAATGGCCGGTTTGGGGCCGGCAGCGGACCGGCCGGTTTCGGCTGCCGCTGTGGAGATAGCCGCCGTTCTGCAGCCGACCCCAAGGCGGTCATTGGGGACGCTCACGCCGTCACCGCAAACCTGCCGTTCGCTCAACTTCTACTTGACGGCACGGTGGGCGCCAGAAGCGAGCATGCAGCGAATGAGCAGCAGAGAAGCACCACCTGACAGGGGATACGCTGACGGCGCGATCAGACCGCTCATAAGTGTCTGTTTCTAGGTGCGAGTCGTCGTGGCCACCAATCGATCCGACGGTCTCCTGCAATCAACGCGATCGTTTTGGTCTTCGTGGTCCGGCACTAGTACTCCGGTCCTCGGTTCCAGGCGTTCAATTCAGTCTGAATCGCCTTCACATCAGTCTGCCGCGCGCGTGGCGCGTTAAGTCGAACGATCTCCAGCTTGCCTTCCCAGCGGTGCTTCGCCGCGAGAAGGAAGCGGCGTCGATCTCCATCTGCCGACCGAAGCTCTTCCTGGATCTCCGTCAATCTACGCTTGCACGTCGCCATCTGCTCATCCACGTCACCCAAAACCCCAGCGAGAATGTGCCGTCCCCGTAGCGTTGCACCACCGTGTTTCCGCACCTCCTGAGCAGTGATCCTGAGTTCAAGGAGAAGAAGGCTAATCGACGTCCGCACCTTCTTGGTCGGTGTCTCTGGATAATCGTCATCAAGCGAGTGGAAGTTCAGTGCCCTGATGTGGGCAGAGATCTTCTGGTCAGTGAACGACACCGGTTCCCAGCTGTGCGCAAAATCATTTCGAATCTTGCGAAGTCGGTCGAGGTCATCTGCCTGATGCGGCGTTAGCAGGCCTAAAGCCTGTGCCATCCTTATCCTTGCCGAAAAGGTACCTAGCGGGGCATTGAAGCCCTCGAGCATCTTGTCGGCGGCATCCCCAGGCATCAGGTAGGCCTTAATCAGATCACGCAGCGCTTCTTCGGCGAATGCCGCAAGAGACAGAACAAGTGCCCGCTCGTCCAGATCGTTGAGCATGGAGTTGAGGCGGTTAAGGTCACCAAAAACGTCATCCTTGCCCGGCAGAAAACCCTCTTCGTCAATCATTTCCTCCCCCATGGATTTTTGCGGAATCTTACCATCAACTTCCCTATCTGTCGGATGAACTTGGCGGTGAAGTTCCGGCCGGAGCTTGGGGGAACTTCCGCCAATGTGACGCCCGCACATTCGCGCCAGCGCGGCTACGGACCGTCTGCAAAGAGCGTCGCCATGCGCAAGATAACAGGTTCCCTCATGGCGGCCCAAAATCGTCGGCTTGCTGGCTCGGAGTGACACAAACGGAAGGGCCGCAATCCACCCCGTTTTGGGTCATAAGCAGGCTAATTGCGATTACTGAAAAGCGGTCATTCAGGATTTGATATCGGTGGCGGACGAACTCTCGATTTACCGTTCTGACGCCCCGGCTCAGCGACCGTGACACTTTTTAAATTTGATGCCGCTGCCGCAGGGGCATGGATCATTCCGCCCGGCGTTGAATCGTGCACTCGCGGGCATCTGCCTAGCGGCCGGAACTCGCGGCGCGGCATGCGAAGCCGCCCGCACCCTCATCCTGTCGGCCTCGTCGTAGATGCGGACATTGTCTTCGGAGCGCGGCCCGGGCATGTTAACCGGGAATGTGTAAGCCGTCTTGTAGGTCCCTCCGGACGTCAAGACGACCATTATGCCGGTGACGCTGCCACCTGCCGTGAGAAGCGCCGCCGCAGCCGCCTTATCGTTGACTTTCTGCCAGTCGATGTTGTCCCCCGACCGCTGCATCCAGATGAAAAGCGGGGTCCGGACGTCCCGCCCGAACAGGAAATAGCGCGCCGGATTCTGGTTCAACGACTTGCGGAGCTGCGCCAGCATCGCGGCGAGGTTGTTCCGCCCGTCCTCGCCGAGGTCCCGTATGCGACTTTCAGCCAACAGCCATCCGGGGGACCGGCTGGCATCAAGGGCGGCAAGGAGTTTCAGCACCTCGTCTGGAAAGGCTTGCGTCGGAAACGGTCCGGCTTCCCAATGCTCCCCCTCGAAGCTCCGGTCAACCTCGAAGCTCATGCCGTCCCACATGACGAAATCAGCACCTTCCTTCAGCTGGTTCGCCATATCCTCGTCAAAGCGGTTCTTCTTGAGATATGCGCCTAGGTGGTCGAACTCATCAAAAAGGTGGGCCCGCCGGAGAGCCGCCATCGCCTGCCGCACTTCCATGTAGTGGGCAAACTGGCCGGGCGTCGGCAGCAGCCGCCGCAGGACAAAGAGGTCGTCGATGGAAAGGGAGACGAACCCGTGCCGCCCCAGCAGAGGCACGATCTGCGGCAGTTCTTTGCAGTACGCGGAAAGCGGCGAGAAAGACTCAACAGTGAGTCCGATCGGAACCATGACCCGATAGTCGGACTGCCGTATCCGCGCAAACTCGACGTACTTGCCGCCCTCAAAATGGTAGAGGGAAACCTCGTCGGCGGACGCGAGATAGTTGAAGAAGCGCTCGCACTGCTTGTAGGCCTTGATGACAAGGTCTTGCACCGACTGGGCATGGCGCCCAAAGTCGAGCGCTGGCGAGGCGATCGTCGCCGCCGCGCCGGCTTTTGCCTCGACAAGGTACATGACGTCATCGACGAGGATGAGCGTGTCGTTTTCCGACCATTGCTTGGTGATCGGGTCGCGGTAATACACCTCTTGGAAGACCCGCGCCCCGAGTAGCTGGTCGCTCAGGATGTCGGCAAAGGCCGCCTCACTCATGGTCTTCTGCCGCTCGTTGAAGGCGGCCTTGTAGTCCGGTTTCCGCTGCAACAGGTTGAACAGTAGCGCCCGGTAGCCCGCGTCGCGCGTAAAGCACGGATCGATGGCATAGTAGTCTGAACCGAGCAGGATCAGCGGTTTCTTGCGGGCAGGCAAGGTCCGGTAGGGTGTGCCCGTGTGGCTGCCGGCCGCGAAAAACTCGACCTCCTCCCCCCTCCGGTACGAGAGGTCGGCAAGCAGCTCGGCGGGTAGGTTCGTGTGACGGCTTACGTTTGCGACCCCACCGCGAAACATGTCGTCCATCGCGGACCGTGCGGCGGCCAGTTGGCCGGCATTCGCCTCAGCCCAAATCTTTATGGCCTTGTCGAGGTCGACGCCCTGTTCATCCTGAATGGCATGTACGGCGTCAAAGCTGTCCATCATGTTCAAGATGGCGTCCGAGTGACCCGAGCGGGTCGAGTCGGTCATGGCCTGAAAGCCTGCCGCGATGTCATCCGCGCCCACACCGTAGACCTCCTTCAGGAGGTCGTCGTGCGGCGCGAGCACATACCGGTAGAATTCACCTTCGAGGACCTGGTAGCGGTTTCCCCGCAGTAGGACCCAGGTGGCTTTTGCACGGTACTCGATGTCAGCCGTGTCGGGGCCAAAGGCGCCATCCTTCGTGTCGGCGGAGGTGGCCATGGCGTAGAACATAGCGTTCTGGCGCAGTTTCCGACTGGTGTCGTAAAGCTCCGCACACTTGGCCTCGTCGAAGGACACTTCTTCCGGGGGCGGGTCCGACGCGAGGACCGCGTGCACGTACTCAAGCAGGAACTGGTTCTCGTTGATGAGATCGTCGGGTTGTGCGGGTTCCGGGGGTTCCTCGGGTTGCATGCCGACATCCTGCGCCGACATGGCTTTCAGCATGTACTGCGCGTAAAGGTAGCCAAGCAAATCCTGGGGCGGCATGCCGACGATTAGCTCGCGCATGCGCGCAGCCGCCGTTTCCATATCGTTCAGCAGGGAAGCCGCAGCTTCCTGACGCTGCGCTTCCGCGTCGTTACCCGTTTCTGTCATCGAGCCCTCCGGACATAGCGCAGCACGGAACCCCAACGATAACGTCTCCAGCCCTCTATATGAATGTCCGCCTTCGGGTATTCGCGAAGTTCTGTCGAACGGCCGGGATGGGGGCGCGAAGCGGACGTTCACAATGCCGTGCCGGGAAGGCCGCAACGGGTCATTTTTCGCACGGCGTCTACGAGCTGAAGGCTTCGCAAGTACGAACAGCCATAAGCCGGAACGGTCCCCTTATAGAAATTTCTGCCCGCCGCAGGCCAATGAGCCAGCATCGCGGCGACGCTTGAGACGCATCAAGCGCCAAATAGCTTACTTAGACGCTACCTCAGAGACATGGGACCGCCAGATAGTCACTCGATTCCATTTTTCTAAATTGAAAATTTTCAGCAAGGATGCCAATATTCGCTTCTGGGTCGCGCTATGCGCTATCGCCCGGCGAGCAACGCCCATTGCAACCGGTTGCAACAATGCGGGCTCGACGGTCGGCGGCAACATCGAGCACTAACCAGGCACTCGCTCGCCGGATCGGCAGTCGCGGGAGGGATCAACCCCTCGAACCAGCAGGCTTCTGCTGGGGAGCCTTGTCATGGCCCCGACTAATCGCGAGATCCTCTTCGTCCTGAAATTCAGGAACCTTGCCCGGCAGGCGCTGACCCAGTTCGCCTCCAGCATGAAGGCAGGCGCCACAGGGACAAACGCCGCAGCCGCAGCCACTGCCAATCTCCACCAAAATGCCCGCAAAGCGGCGCAGGCTGTCAACAACGTCGCGCGCAACACCCGCGCCGTGTCCGGCGGCGGCTTCAGCGGCATGGGCCGCGCGCTCCGCCACGCCAACGACCAGGCCAACGGCCTCTCCCAGACCCTTATGCGCCTCGCAGGTGTCGCGGCCTCGGCGTTTGCTGGCGGCAAGGTTATCGAGCAGGCGGACGACTACAACACCTTACAGAGCCGGCTGCGCCTCGTGACGGACAGCCAGGAGCAGCTCAACGACACCTACGAGAAGCTCTTCCAGTCGGCCCAGAACAACCGCGTGGCGCTCGGCTCCACGGTGGAGCTGTACGCGCGCCTCGCCAACACCGCAGGCGAGCTGAACCTCAACCAGGGCCAGCTCCTGCAGATCACGGACAGCGTCTCGAAGGCGCTTACGGTCGGCGGCGGCAACGCCCGGGCGAACGCGGCCACCCTCCTCCAGCTCGGACAGGCCTTCGGCGCCGGCGCGCTCCGCGGCGACGAATTGAACTCGGTCCTCGAACAAACGCCCCGCCTCGCGCAGGCCATCGCTGACGGCCTCAAGGTGCCGGTCAGCTCCCTGAAGGGCCTCGCCGAGCAGGGCAAGGTCACATCTGAAGCAGTCGCGAACGCTCTCCTCTCCCAGAAGGACGCCATTGACCGCGAGTTCGTCGCCATGAACAAGACGGTGTCCAGCGCGTGGGCGGTGCTGGGCAACGCCGTGCTCGACACTATCGGCAAGGCCGACAACGCCACCGGCGCGACCACCAGCTTCGCCGAGAGCATCATCAAGATCTCCGACATGCTGCGCGATCAGGCCTTCATGAGGGCTGGCGCGGTAGCCGTTGATCTTTTCGGCCAGGGTCTTCTCGCGCTCACGAAGATTGCCAAGGACGCTATCGTCGCCATCGGCTCGGTCTCCTCCTTCCTGAGGTCCGGCTCCACGTCGGCGGAGCTTGCAACGGCGGCCTTGGCCGGCGTTGGCATCTCACTCGTCGCCATTGCGGCTGCCAGCGCTGTCGTGAGTGCGGCCCTGTCGGTCAATCCCGTCGCGCTACTCGCGGGCGCGGCCGTGGCGCTCGTCGCGACGCTCTATCAGCTCCGCAATGCGACCATCGGCTGGGGCGACGACACCGTGCGCGTCGGCTCCATCGCCTCCGCCGCATGGGAAAAGCTCGTGGGGTGGATCTCCAGCTTCTCGGACGGCATCAAGCAGGCTTGGGAATGGGTCACCACCTTCACCCAGTCCATCGGAACGTACTTCTCCCAGATCGGCACCTCCTCCGGCAGCGTGCTGTCCAGCCTCGTGAGCACGGTCAGCTCGGTCGTAAAGACGCTCCTCAATTGCTGGATGGCCTACGCGGTGAGCGCCAGGGACATCATCGTGGGGCTCGGCCGGACGATGATCGAGGCCGTCACCAACATTGCGAGGGAACTCTACGCGAAACTGTCGGCCCTGGCGCAGGGCATGTCAGCGGGCGTTCGCGGCGACTTCACTGCGATGGGCAACCTTTTCGCGCAGGCGCTGTCCGGTGGCATCAACACGGGCATCGCGGACAACCTCTCCGGCATCGCCGACAAGGTGAAGGAGAACTTCCGCACCGACTATGTCGACAATTTCGCGACCGTCGTCATCAAGACGTTGGAGGACCTCAAGACCGGATCCATCACGACCCTGGATGAGGTACACGCCCGCGCCAAGGAGATCGAGACGGTTCGCCAACGCATGGACCAAGGCAAGACGGCCCAGCCGGAGTTCAAGCGCAACAAGCAGGTCTACGACCTCCCTCTCAACGGCAAGATCCAGGAGGAGATCGAGAAGCTGAAGGCGGAGACGCGCCTGATCGGCCTCAACGAGGAGGCCCGCGCGCGCCTGCAGGCCCAGATCGAGATCGAGAAGATCGCCCGGCAGGAGAGCGTCAAGGACGTCCAGAAGCACGTGGATGCCTACCTGAAGGAGTACGATGCGCTCCAGAAGCTGAAGCAGGCCTACCAGGACAACCCCTTCAACGGCCTCAAGGACGGCATGGACCAGTTCGCCCAGAGCGCCTCGAAGCTGGCGGACAACGTCGCCTCCGCCTGGAACACCGCGATCAACGGTGTAGGTGACACGCTCGCCGATATGATCCTGAAACGGAAGGCGGACTTCAAATCTCTCGCCGACGAGTTTGCAAAGCAGATGCTGTCGGCCGGCATCAAGAACGCCATGGGCAACGTCATCAAGGGTTTCACCGGACAGAGCCCGGCGACTATCCAGGCCCCGACCGCGACCGTGAACGCGGGCACCGTGACGATTGCCGGCGTGTCCGGCCAGATCGGCGGGCTCGCCACCAACAGCGTCGCCTCCGTCGCCAACGGCGCCATCCCCATCGGCGGCGCTGCCCTCGCCAGCACGGCGCTGACCGGCCTCGCGTCCTCGCGCAGCAGCTTCAGCGGCGAGTTGTCCAACCCCGTGGTCCTCAGCCAGCTCTATGCCATGACCCGGGCGGAGGTGGGCGGTCAGGGGCCGGAGGCCCAGCAGGCTTTCATGGAGACCATCTTCAACCGGGCCAACGCGCGCGGCATGTCGCTGGAGCAGACCCTCGGCGACAAGAACTACTTCCCGCAGACGACCTTCGACGCGGCGAGCCGCTACGCCTCCCAGGCCAACCCGGTCACCTATGACGCCCTCCTCTCCAAGGTCCGCGAGGGGTCGAACCTCTCGGGCTACGCCACGGGCAACGCATCGGGCACCGTAGGCTTCGCCGGTGGACCCATGACCTATGCCGCCGGCGGTGAGCGCTTCGGCATCGAGGGGCCGGACAAGGCATGGGCGCGCCAGATGGAAGAGATGGCCCGCGTCCAGCAGGTCGGCTCCGATCAGCAGATTGCCCAGGCCCAGCAGGCGCAGCAGCAGATCACCCAGATCAGCCAGACCGGCACCCAGCAACAGGTGCAGCAGGCCCAGCAGGCGCAGCAGCAGATCACGACGAGCTATCAGCAGCAGGCCCAGCAGGCGCAGACCCTCACCCCGCAGTTCGGGCAGATGGGCCAGAACCTGACCCAGCTCGTCGGCCCGCTCGCCAGCGTGGTGCCCGGGCTCGGCCAGTTCTCCGGCGCGCTGCAGCAGGTCCTCTCCTTCCTTCTGAAGGGGCTCGGCAGCTTTGGTGGCATGGGTGGCGGTTCCATCGGCCTGTACCACACCGGCGGCGTGGTGGGCGGCCCGGCCTCGGCCTACCGCAACGTCCCGGCGGCCGCGTTCGCCTTCGCCCAGCGCTACCACAGCGGCGGCTTCGCCGGCTTCAAGCCGAACGAGGTGCCGGCCATCCTGAAGCGCCGCGAGCGCGTCCTGACCGAAGCCGAGAACAAGAACTACGAGACCCTGCGCGCCCGCGCGGCCGACGGCGTCGGCGCCCTCAGCTCCGCGCTGCAACCCGTTGCAGATCGCTTCAACGTGGCGCTCGGCGGCATCAGCGTGAAGGTCGAGGGCGGCAGTTCCGGCGACCGCAAAAAGGACAGCGAGTTCGCCAACGAGATCGCCGAGAAGGTGTCCCTCGCCACAGAGAAGCAGGTGCTCGGCATCCTGATGAACCAGCAGCGCCCCGGCGGCATGCTCTACAAGGGGAGGACGAACAAGTGACCCTCACCTACCAGGGGCATCCAAGTTCCGCCATGACCGCGGCGGACGCCCGAACGGGCCGCCGCCACGCAAGACAAAAAGTCAAGCCCGGCATCAAAATTTTCTTGAAAATCTGAAAGTATTCATGCAATATATATTCATGGAGAGCGGCGATGTCCTACAAAATTACGATCGGAATATCGTTCTCGCCCGAATTGATCGATAAGATCGACCGTTTCATATCAGAAGAAAAATCTAGAACCCCAGCCCTGAAGCTCAACCGTTCCTCCTTCGTCCGCCTTGCGGCCATCGCTCTCATAGAGAGCCGACGTCCTGCAACCGGTTGCACGGGATCGCGCACCCCTGGCTCTGCCTGAACCTTGTACTGATCCGCACACCCTAAAGAACGCGCCCCACTTCCGATCTGACGATCATCCAGACGCCTCTTTACGGGCGGCTGCCGGAATCACTCACCCCCAATGATGGAGATCACAATGACCAAGACCTCTGAACGGATCGATCGAGTGAATGACCTTATGCATTTCGATGAAAGCCTTTCACAGATCTTCAGCGGCCTGAAACTCAGTCATCTTCTGGCAATTCCGAAAACCCGCGATCTTCTCGACGTCTTTCTCGCCGACTTAGCACGGTTCCACGGCGATCGCCCGCGGCCCAAGCGTCGAGTTGACAAGGAGGCGACGGATACTCTCGACTTCCTGTTGCCCTATCGCGACGACGTGGCCTGCGTCTTGAACCGCCTTGCCGGAATGCTCGACCACGTTTCACGCGAAGCGAAAAATATGGATCTGGAAGAGTTTGAGGACTTTACCTCTCAGATCAACACTCAGGCGGCCGCAGCTTTTTTTGAACTCGCCAACCTCGGTTGCGCAGTTGCCCGGACGCCGATGCGCTTCGCGTCTTCATCTCCTGCTCGCCACGGCTGAAATCCTGGCCAACCTGGCGCCAGCCGCTGCATTGGCCGCTCAGTTCGGCAATGCGGCATTCAACAACCCACATCCACGGGGCACTGCGCGCCGCGGAAGACCGGAAGCTCTGCAACCGGTTGCACGGAGAGGCCAATGACCCAATTCAATATGAGTCCCATCAATCCCGCCACCACCAGTGGGCCGGACCTCGCCAACTATCTGGAGGGCGTTCGCGACGCGGCCTATTCCAGCCATCTCGGCAACAGTCGACCCGCCTACGTCCGCGATGGAATGCTCTGGATCAAGAGTGTGTCCGCCACCGCGTGGGAAGTGTATCTCGCGAACGGCTCGAACGACGCGCTGATCGGTACGCTCAACCCCGTGACCAACACCTTCGCCGCTGCGAAGGTTGCCGGCGTATATACTTCGGCGCAGATTGATGCTCTCGTCGGAGCGATCAATGGCAACTTGGCTGCTCTCTTCAGCGACCTCAGCGGAAAGGCAGACGCCGCGGCCCTCGCTGCAGCAACCGCACCGGCCGGCGCGATAGCGCCTTTCGCCGGCGTGCGTGTCCCGGCTGGCTGGCTGCGCTGCGACGGCGCCTCCTACTCCGCGACGGCACAGCCCGCTCTCTTCGCGGCCCTGGTGGTCAACTCGACGGTAACCATCACCATCGGCGCCAACGCGACCATCGGCTGGGCAAGTCAAGGCCTCGGCGCCGATTATCCGGTGAAGTTCACCACGACCGGCACCCTTCCCACGGGTATCACCGCCGGCACCACCTATTACGTCCTCGCGGACAGCCTCTCGACCAACTCCTTCTGCATCTCGGCCACCCCGGCCGGGGCGCCGATCACCACCTCCGGCACCCAGTCCGGCACCCACAAGGCGATCTGCGCACCCTTCGGCTGCGCCGACAACCTCACCTCGTTCAACGTCCCCGAGGGTCGCGGCGAGTTCTTCAGAGGCCATCACGGCGGGCGCACCGGCGTCGATGACCTCCGCGTGTTCGGCTCCTGGCAGGCGGACGAACTCAAAGCCCACACCCATGCTTACTCCCGTGTGGCCTCTGGCACAGGCATTCAGCCGGCTGCGGCCGTTGGCTGGGGGATGGTGTCCAGCGAGACCGAGGCGCGTGGGGGCACGGAAACTCGGCCGCGCAATCTCTCGGGACACTGGATCATCAAGACCTGAAAGAAACGGTAGAGCTGAGCAATGTATCAGAACCTTCGCCTGTCCAAGCACTGGCTGATGATGGACTTCATGCACGACCCGGCCGTGTATGAAGCCTACAAGCCCTTACCATTCGAGAAGGTAGTGACCGAAGAGGTCGTGGATCAGGGCGTTCAGCTCTGCACTGAGCTGATCGAGCCCATGATGGAGACCCGGGGCGTCGCTTCGGTAAGCGCCGGCTATCGCCCTTATGGCTTCGGTGCGGCTGGTCCGCACCGGTGGAGCGATGAAGCTGGATCTGCCGCCGACTTCATCTTCCACGATTGGGTCAACCATGAGCGGTCACCGATCAAGCTCGCTGAGGAGTTAATGTTCAGCGATCTCAACTTCGAACGGATCATTACTTATGCCGGCTCCGAGGTGATCTGTCTGGCAGTCAAGCGGACCAACCCTCGCTTCGCCATCATCGAGAACCGCAGGCATCGTTACAGACATCAGGAGAAGCCTAAGCGGATCGTTCACTGCAGATGCAAAGACGATCACAGCAAGCATCCATTGGGCTTCCAGGACTTCGTAGATTGGCGCCGCGGCCCGAGCGAGACCATGTACCATGCCAAGGGACAGATCAGGCCCCAGCACGTCCGCGTGGGCCGGTACTTCACCCTACTCGATTTCTGCCGGGACGAGTTCGGCATCGAGCGCGGCCTGCCGCGGGTTGTCATTCCGAATGTCTCCAAACGCCAGATCTTCTATGCTCGCATGTTCGCTGACGTCCTTGACCCGTTGACTGAGGGAGTTGGGCGCCTTGCCATCGTCGAGGGGCTTATGCCCCCGGCTCTGGCCAAGATCTATGACAAGCAGACCGCCATCCTTCGTAGTTGGATGGGTGGCCCGGCTCGGGTGAAGTTCGTTCTCCCCGAGGGCGTCGGCCACGAGGCCGCCCTGCCCTACCTGCAGGACGCCGAGGGCGTGACCGGCATCGATGTCGAGGACCATGGCTCCGGCGACGCGGTCGCGATCACGCTGCAGATCAAACCGTTCCGGCCCCGCACGCTCTATGCCTCTGACAAGCTCTTCGGCTACGCGGGCGGATTGGTCCCCAATCACCTGGACGCCTACTCCCCTCTTTTGATGCCTTGATTTTCATACGACCGTTTTTGTCGCGTGACTGTTTCAGGATGCCGGCCGTCGCTCTGGTGCAACCGGTTGCACCGGAGTGAACGACGATCAATCTCCTCCGGCCGAAGCTGAACAGCATGATCCGTCGACTGAGGGGGACCGAGGACAAACTCGCGCCGCCAGCGTTCGTGGCTCGCCCACGATCATGGCCAACTGACGAAGCCAACCGGCTTGCCATGCGGCAGATGATCTCGCTCAAGGCGCCTTGGAAAAGGATAGAGCCCATGAACTACCACATTTTGACCATGCCGAGCACCCCTGCGGACATCACTCCCGGTTTGGACGCGCCCTCCGAAGAGGGGCTGGTCGCCGAAATCGCGGCTCCCGACCACAATAACACGTCTCTCCCGGATGATCACCAATTGTCGACGGTCGATACCCTCCTTCGCGGGGAAGATCCACTGAAGGTGGCGGAGAGGTTGGTTGAGCACCAGGATGAAGATGACTTCACTCTAGGCGGCGTTCTCTCCCACATTCAGCGCCACAATCTCCATTGCAAGCTTGGGTACTCAGGAGCGGGCGACTTCCAACAGTACATCGAGCAGGAGCTGGGCGTGAAGTACCGCAAGGCGCGGTACCTGATCAGCATCTACGAGTGCTTCTCCAAGCTCGGCCTCGACGAGGCCCGCCTCTCCGCCATGGGCTGGTCCAAGGCCAAGGAGCTGGTCCGCATCGTCACCAAGAACAATTTCGACGAGCTGGCCGACTTCGCGCAATCCCACTCGCGCAGGGAGCTTATCGAGCACGTCCGCGCGAACTATATGGATAGCCAGAACCACGCCCATAGAGCGACTGCAAGGCCGAAAAAGACGAAGCTCGTCTTCTCCCTCCACAACGACCAGGCCACCACGGTCACCCGTGCCATCGATGCGGCCAAGCAGCAGGCCGGCACCGACGACATCAACGCGGCCGTGGAGTTCATCTGCGCCGAATATTCGCTCATGAGCGAGAACCAGGCGCTCACCCTGGAGGAGACCATCGAGCTGGTGGCCACCCGCTTCGGCGTCCGTCTCGTCGTGGCCGAGGGCGAGCAGGACGATCTGGAGATCCACACCGCCGACCAGGGCGAGGTCGAGGAGGCGGCGGCCTGATCTGCCTCCCACCCCCGCGAGTACCAAGAGGGCGGCCTGCGGGTCGCCCTTTTTGCTGTCCGGTGCACCCGGTTGCAGCGATCGCCCTAGATCACGCAGCCGCCTGCTCGACGCGCCTCGGCCCCGACCTGGATCACATCGACACCGCCACTGCAGCGCAAGCTTGCCGACGTGAGTAACTACACGAAAGGCTGGTGGCGCCGTCGTCCATCACCTTCCCACTGCTGAACCCGGTTGCACCAAATCGCTGGGCTGTTCGAAATCGCGCCTATTCAATCCCACCGCGCACCCTCCATGCCCATTGGCACGAAATGGCACACTGGTGCAGGTGGACAATGACATGACCGCCCATCGGAGACAAAGGCCGTGCACCAGGTTGCACCGCGCTCGGAGCCAGTCGCGCAAGTGCCCAACTCAAGCCTAGGGCGACCGCGCCGCCGCGCCATGTCATCAAATGTCATACTGGTGCATGTGAGCAGTGACATGACATGCCAGTCGTATCACCGAGGTTGGAGCACGGGATCACGCCGAGGCGCTTGCGCGCTCCCGCCTCAGGAGCGTGAAGCCGAACACGGCGAGACCCGCGAGCGTGAGACCGAAGCCCGCGTTGATGGCCAGCACGCCGGACCAGAGCGCAGCAGCTTTCTCACCAAGTGCCAGAAATACGCGGCGACAGTCTGCGAGGCACCGGCGACGGAGAAGAAGCTGCAAGGCGCAGCGCAGGCCAGCTTCGCCAACGAAATGCGTGAAGGACGCAGTGGGGCAGTGAGCCCTCGGACTGTCAGCTCGTCGGCTCGGCCGCGGACTCGCCCGGTCTGGCCATCGCGGCGTGCCCTTGTGACCAGACAATGTTCGGCGCTGCGGCGGCGGACTTCTCCCGCTTTGGGCTCAGGATGACCCCAAGCGGGCTTGAGGGTTGCTTCCGGATCGCCGGTCCGTCTAATCTGGCCGCAAGGGGCTCCCGCGATTGCCCCGTGAGGCGCCAGCCTGAAATCGCGTCCTGTTTCCCCTTTCTCCGGGATGGACGCTCTTGCCTTCAAACACGGAAATCTCCGTGGCGCAGCTTGGCCGCCTCGTCGGCCTTCCGACCGCCCCCATCATCATCGATGTTCGCACCGAAGACGACTTCGCCGCCGACAGGCGCCTGCTGCCGGCCGCACGCCGGCGATCCCACGCCGACATCGCGATTTGGGGCCCTGCGCTAGCGGGGCGATCCGTCGTCGTGGTCTGCCAGAGGGGCCACAAGCTTAGTCAGGGTGTTGCCGCATGGCTGCGGATCAATGGCGTGTCGGCCGAAACGCTGGAAGGCGGCTCCGAGGCGTGGCGCGATAGCGGGGGCGTGCTCTTCTCCGAAGCCGGCCTGCCGCCACGCGATGCGGCGGGGCGAACCGTATAGGTCACCCGCGCCCGCCCGAAGGTGGACCGCATCGCCTGCCCCTGGCTGAGCCGAGGAAGATGGACGCGAGAGAAATGCGCTACGCCATGATGCTTTAGGAGAGGTGGGGCGTCGTAACCATGGCGAGGCGCAATGCAGATCGCGTCACTGTCGCCACCCGATGCTCCCTGGCGGCAGCGTCGTCTGATCCGTGCAACCGGTTGCACCGCTCTTGATTGCTCCGTGGGGTCGCTGGGCAGCCCCGCGAAGCTACCGAGCCGATATCTCAGCGGGGTAAATCCCAGTGTCGTCGATGGCGCAGCGCGCGTGCTGCGGAATGATTCCACCGAGCGCGTTCTTGGCGGTGAAGTCGAAGTCGACTGAGATATTTCCGTAGGGGCTGCGATACACCTCGGTCGAAAGCACATGACGGTCGAACGAAAGTGGCAATTTGAGCTGGTCTTTCACCTGCTCTACGCACGCCGTTATAGCCACTGCATCGCTGATGCCGGCCGTCTTCGCGTTCTTCGAAGCCGGCGCGGCCGTGGACCCGAGTTCTGCCTCTGAGACGTAGAAGCGCTCGTGGTTGCGGCAGTCCACGTAGAAGATGGCATTCTGTCGGACCGTGCTCCGGTTCGAGATCCCGATCACTTCGACGTAATCGCAATCTGGAGAGCGGGCGATCTTTTCCGCCACCCTCGGCAAGGCCACATTGATCCTCCGTATCCAGTCGTCGCCCCAATCCTGGATCGTCTTCGCCCACGACGGCCCCTGGATCGGCGCGGCCGCATCCGGGTGAATTTTGGTGCGGATGTCGACGACCTCCAGCTTCTTCGTCGGCTGGGCAACCTGCTTTGGAGACGGGGGAGAAGCAGGTTGCGCCTGGGATGCGACGTCCGCGGCCTTGGTAGAAGGGAGCGACGGTGTCGCTGTGATCGCCTTGCCCTCGGTTTTCATTGGGACCGGCGTCATTGCGGCACCAACGATGCAGAATACGAAGCCTGTCGCCAGAGCGATCCACGCTCGGCCCAGCGGCCTGAGGTATGCACTGAGGCGTGAACCCACAGGCGGAAGCAAGATCGCAGCGGCGAGACCGTAAAAGGCAGCGGTGGCCGCCGGCCATCCCTCAAACAACGCGACTACCAGCAGCAACAGAACGTTCACCCCCAGGAACCAACGAAGTCCCGCGACGATCATTTCCCCGACCTCAGTTTTTCTGTTGCTGAAATTAGCGCGGCATCCGCGCGTCGGCGTTCGACCTCGCGTCCACCAGAGGCGCAGGCGTGAATGTGGTGCAACCGGTTGCAATCGCGCTGCGGGACGCGCCTCAGTCCTTGACGGAGGCTTTCTGGCCGTCTGCTGCAACAGCATTGAGCTGGACCAGGATCAGGCCCAATGCATGCTCGGGAAGCGCCTCAACAGCGGCGTGCAGACGCTCGCGATCGGCGCTCCTTCTCGCCCCCTCCGCAGTGGGGAAGTCGAGAAGGTCGTTGGGCGTTACAGATAGCGCCTCAGCAATTCGGCAGAACGTCGCCAAGTCCGGCTCCCTGATCCCGGCCAGGTAGTTCCCAAACCGACGCTCGCTCAGGCCCGCGCGCCTGGCAGCCTCGGCATAGGAAAGGCCCAGTTCCTCGGTTCGCTTCCGGAGCATGTTGGCGAATGACTGCATGCCCCAGAAAGAGCCGCAGCCGCCCAACCCGTCCATCAACGTTACGTGGAGTAATACCACGATACGTGGTTATGAGAAGCCCCTTGAACTGAGCCATGCGCTACGATCGGTGCAACCGGTTGCAGCAGGAAATGCTCAGCCCACTCCTACGCTGATCACCGACCTCACATGCTACAGAATGGTCATGACGGAACGACTTGGCCCTCGCACGATCGATCCGTCGGCGCGGCACATGCAGCTTGTGGTTGACAAATGCGCATACCCGCTGATGTTTCGAGATAGCTTGTGCTGAACAATGGGGAGGGTGCGTTGCTCACGGCAACCGGCGACATCAACCAGCCATATGAGGTCATTGGCGTCGTTCATGCCACCGCCACCCGCAAATCCAAAAAGAGTGGTTGCGGGGGCTCCGGAGGGCTCCCTGTGCAAGAAACCTATAGGGCGGCCACGGCTGCACTAATTGAAGCGGCAGGTGCATCCGGCGGGAACGGTGTGATCCACATTGGTTACGACTATCGAGTTACATCGTTGCAAGTGGGATGCGGTTCCTCTTCTGAGCCGCAGTTCGAAGTGTATGCTTGGGGTACCGCGGTCATCGTCTCATGAGCTTGGTATCGCGAGGCTGCTCCTCTGCAATATCAATTGCAGCGAACCTGCCGGGTCTGCCAAGCTGGGCGGACCACCTCCTCGCGAGCGCCGCACTGGCGACGATCACTCTCTATCAGAGAAGGGTTTCCGGGTACTCTGGTCGCCAATGCCTATTTGAGCCTTCCTGCTCTCACCGCGCCGCCAGCGCCTTCCGCCAAATGGGATTTCGCGGCGGGGCTCAGTTTGCCCGCGCTCAATTACAGCGATGTGGAGGGAACTTCTCACTTTGCACAGGTTGCGATGGGAACGTTATCCTCTTGACCAGTGATGGGATGCGGTTCGAGGGCCAGGAGCTTTCTGTCACCATCCGGGAGGGGCGCAAAATGCCTCCCGTCCGATCTGGCTGGCACGCAGAGCCCCATCCATAGCTTCCCGGCGGATTGCCTATCCCCTGCAGAAGGGCGATGCGCCACTCTGCCCCCTCATGCACATGGCCGGCTACTTCCAGGACATCGTCACCCACGCCCTGCGCCAGTGCGTCGAGCACGAGAACGAGCGCTACCTCTATGCCCTCCAGCGCACGAAGCGGACGCCCGTGGCCATCGACGAGTTAATGTCATCTGAGAGCCCGTTTGGAAATTCAGGGATGGGCATTTTTTCGGGCAAGATTTCCGCCCATGGCGACGAGGATTATCGCCGTTGAGACGTCGATGCGCCGCTGCTACCAGTCATCACCATTGAGGGCGCCCCACATTCGTTAGTGCACCCCGTTGCACCGGCGCAGGCCGACTTGACATAACGGAATGTGCCAGGCCTCATGGGCCAATGAGCGCGCCACGACATACGCACCGCCGCCCCTGCCCCATCGCAGGAGAGTAGCCCCGCGTCCGGCCGTTTGCGCCCCCGGACGCCGGGGAGACGCGGTTCACGTCGTTAGAGCGCGGTGACCGTCCGCAGCGCAGATCTCACCCCGTTCGTCATTTCTCCCAGTCGCGCGTGCCTACGTGGCTGCGCGGGACCGCTTCTGAGAAAAAGTCCGTCCGCATGACAAAACCCCTCCGCCAATCACGCCTCCCGTCACTAATCGTGAACAGGGCCGATCACCTGCGCCTCACCAGCCTCGCCACCGCCGCCCTCGATCGAATGCCCGCCGTTGCCGAGGAGCTGTTGTCCGAGCTTGACAGGGCGCGCCTCGTGTCGCCGGAGCGCACGCCCCGGAACTCGGTGCAGATGGGAGCCACGGTCACCTACCGATCGGACGGCCTCTCGCGCACTGTCACCCTCGTCTACCCGGAAGATGCCGATATCGCCGAGGGCAAAGTGTCGGTGATGACGCCAATCGGCGCAGCGTTGATCGGGCTATCGGCGAACCAGTCGATCTCCTGGACCACTCGCGACGGACGCCGGCACGAGTTGGAGATCGTCAACGTCGCGCCGCCGGATACAACATCCTAACCCGAAATGCTGCGGATGACCGGCTTGGTGCAATCGGGTGCACCGGCCGGATCATTCTTCGATGGTGGAGATGAGCGGCACCGTGCCTGACCCTAGCGTCGTTGTCCCGGTAGGCCGAGACGGTTGGGGAGCGCACTTCCGATTTTCCGCTGCAACCGGGTGCAACAGCAACCCCGTGCTCGGGCGCACCGTCCAGGCAGCCATCTGGGGAAGTTAGCCGCCGCCCCCCGGCGAACGGGAGCACGGCTGAGGCTTTAGTCGCCCTGCTGCTGCGTCTTGGTAAGCGGCGTGACGCCAGGCCCCGCGCTGCAACCGTTGCACCAACGAATTCCCATCGCTGGCACCAAAGGGGTTGGCTCCGCCTAGTGGCGCTGACCATCCGCGTTGGCCGACCGCGCTAAGACTGACCCAGACGACGTCGCTAGCGCATCCGCACGAAGCGTCGAAGCGGCTAACAAGAAGACAAGGAAGAGGAGCACCGCAAACATCCACTTCAGAATTTGGATGTCTCTGGCGATCTTCGCCAGCCTGTCCATATCGCGTGACATTCGCAGCCTCCATGGGACGTCACGGATTATAACTTCACTCGCCGAAGATACACCAGTTCGACCCCCGCCGAATCGAAACCAGGTTCAGTCGGGGTAATTATGATCCGAAATGGCCTCATTTATTGTACGAGTGTTTGTCAAAACCACTCGGTTCGACATTTTATATTTGATCTTCGCTCTGGCTCATGGCACCGTTTCCCGGTCGGGTCTGATCCCCCGACCGGCGCGGCCTGACCCTGTTTTTCTAGCCTGGCAGTGGTCCGGCCGCGCCCCCAAAGGCGAGACCCAAATGCTCATAGATCCGAGTTCATCACCGCGCAGCGCGCGCGAACCGCGATGGCGTCGCCGTCCGCCGCAAATTGCCTGCGGCCTAATGGGCTCGTCTGCCATTCACTGCGGCGCCACAAGAAAAGGGTGAGTGTCTAGATGTGTAGCCAGAGCATATGCCGGCCACCGGCCCTTCACGAATACCCTGCCTTGAAAATGTCCCTGACGGACAGAGTCGCCGTCCGCAATATCGTGTTCATGGAGTGGCGTAAGCACCTCAGTGCGGACGAGCGAGACCTCGTGTCTTATATCATGGAACTCACGGTCGCCTGGGGCCGCGACTTCATCGAGTACACCTACGACCAGATGAAGGCCGGCGTCCCGGCCCCGGAAAATTCCGGCTACACTTGGCGCGTTCCGCCGATTGAGATCGCGCGCGCCCAGTTCTATCGCATCTTGGGTCGACTTAAGGAAAAGGGTGCTGTTCTTGTGGAGTCGGTGGAGCGTAAGTATACGCACCTCCGGCTCAATCTCGGTTGGATTCCTCAGGAGGGCGTTATGTCACCCACACTTGCCGTATCGAAGCGCCGCCGGCGGATCGAACTCGACGGCAAGACGGAGAAAAGCGAGTTCGATCAGGAACTTGATCGCTGGCCTCAGATTGATACCAACGCGGCCGCGGAGCAGCGGGAGACCTGGTCTCGGAGAGATACCAGTCTGGTCTCAGATGGAGACTCCTTAGAAAGAGACGTTCTTAAAAAAGACGAAGTAACCACCGTCGCGCAGAGCGCGCCGGCAAGGGCGGGCTTGGCTATTCCGAAGAGGAAGATGGAGACGTGGAAGGTGAACCACCCACCCCGCAAAGAGGAAATCTCCGAATGCCTTTCGCCCGCCGCGCCGCCGGCCCGCGCCATCGCCATCGAGACGCCGGCTGAGATCATCCAGCGGGTCCGCGCCGAGCACGCCGCGTCCCGCGTCGAACGCTCCGAGAAGGCCCGCCACGGGGACCACGCCAGGGATTACGAGATGACCTTCCGCGACGCCTGGCTGGAGGCCTATCCGGGGCAGTCCGTGCCCGGCTGGACACAGAAGGACTGCTACATCCTGAAGAGCGTGCTCAAGGCGCGTTTCCGGGACAACGTCGTCCGGCGCCACGAGTTTCTGGCCTACGTGGTCAAGAACTGGCCCATGATCATGACCAGTTATTTCTCGTGGATGCGCCAGTCGAGGCCGCCGGAGATGCCGTCGCTCAACTTCCTGGTCCGCGAGCAGTTCATCAACCACTTCCTCGACGCCTTTGCTGCGAGCGGCCGGGATCAGGCGCTGCAGCTCCTCCCCGCCGAGGAGCGTGAGCTGGCGACGCTGGAGGCCGGCGGCATGACCCGCGAGAAGGCGCTGCTCAAGATCGGCGAGCGCCGCGCCCTGTCGAAGACCATGTCGAAGGAGAAGGAGGTCCGGCAGATCAACCGCGAGACCCTTCTGGCCGCAGGGGACGCCCGTAAGGCCCGCGAGGAGGCCCAGAGGGCAGAGATGCGCCGCCGGGCCGAGGAAGCCAAGCAGGCCGCCTCCCAGCCGGCCCCTGAGCGTTTCGAGGAGCTGGACAACCTGCCGCCCCTGGAGCCCTTCGAGCTGCCGCCGCTCGACCTGAGCAAGTGGAACTGAGAGGCACCCCGTCGCACCAGAAGTGTAGACGGACAAGACGGCGGATGATTGTGGCGCCGCCATTGGCTGATCATGAAAGTTGTCGCGGAAGCATCGCTCGCCTATCACCGCAGTGGGTCAGGCTGGGCAGGCGATGCAAACGATCAAGGTCGTCCTTTGGAACGTCCAATGGCAGCGCGCGGCCGCGGCGGGGGGTAATGCAGTTCGCCAGCTGATTGCGGCTCATGACCCTGACTTGATCTGCCTCACCGAGGCTGGTGTTGACCTTGTAGACGGCGCAGGTCGGGTCATGTCCGAGGCGGATTTTGGCGGCACTGTAAGAGAAGACCGTAGGAAAGTAGTGATCTGGAGCCGATGGCCCTGGCGAGAGGTCGACGACGTCGGAGACCCGTCTCTGCCGCTGGGGCGCTTTGCACGTGGGAGCACACAGACGCCGCACGGCATGATCGACCTGATCGGGGTTTGCATCCCGTGGGATGGCGCGCACCTGAAGATGGGCCGGAAAGACAGCAAGGCTTGGGAAGAGCACGCCCGCTATCTGGACGGCCTCGCACGCATCCTCTCTCGATCGGCGGAACACTCACGCACGATCATCCTGGGCGATTTCAACCAGGCCATTCCCCGCACGCGCGCGCCGCAGGCGGTCCACGACCAACTACAGGGCTTGCTCAAGCCGCACTTCGACGTCGCAACGGCGGGGCCAATAGAGGGATTGCGCTTTCCTGCCATCGATCACCTGGCTCACGGGGCAGCATTCTCCACGACCTCGGTCTCGCCGCTCCCAAATGAGACATCAGAGGGTCGGCGCATCTCCGATCACGTAGGCCTGCTGATAACCCTGTCCGTCGGCGGATGAGTTTGCTGCAACCGGTTGCACTGGATTGGAGGCATCAGCAAGCGCAGCGCATCAGGGTGACGTCGGTGGCGAGTATGCCGAATTGCACCGCGCTGCTCGGGCTGCCAACTGACCCCCTGCACGTCGACAGGTACTTCGTGGCTAGCGTTCCCGCCATTCCGCTGCAACCGGTTGCACCAGCCAAGCCCTAGGCAATCGTCATCGACTTCGTCTGCTGCCGGATAGCAGAGGCCCCTATCCTACGAACCGGCCTTGCTCCGCAGAACTGGCCCGATGATGCCTCAGCGCCAACTCCAGCTGTTCCGACATCATTCGCTGCAGTGCCAGCGGCGCAACGATCTCCACCGCAGTCCCCCATGTAAACAGATGGTGGACCATTTCCAGCAATCCACCTGCCGTGAATCGAACTTCGAGGCGCCCGTCAGGAAGTTCGAACAGCTGCTGTGTCACATGGAAATGCATGCCCCGCGCGGAATTTGCAGCCGAAGCCGTGAAGCGCAACACCACCTCTGATGGGTCCTCCTGGTAGATGCCGAATGACCGCGCGGCGAAGGCTTCAAGGTCGAAATCATCGGGTGGGGCACCTGGGACATCTGTGACAGACAAGTCCTGGATGCGATCGAGGCGCCAGAGAAGTGGCTCCTTGTGCCGCGTCTTCCGGGCAAGGAGGAAAGTGCTGCGGCCGAACAGCAACCCATATGGAATTAAGAGGTGTTCGACGTCCGTGCCTGCCCTCGTGGGATAAATGAACCTGATCCGCCTCATGGAAAGGATTGCCTGGCGCAGCAGGTCGAGCGTTCGGCCATCAGCGGCATTCCGAGGGCCAACCTGGCGGGCGATCGCTTCCGCCCGGCATAGTGCTTCGACATCCGGTGCCAGTCGGCGGCGCCCTCTATCTGGCAAGGCGGCGCGCACCTTCGTTCCCAGGGACTCCAATAAAGCGGCGCGCAACGGGTGCCCGGCCAACTCCAGCGCCCTTGCTGCAGTGACGAGTTCGGCCACCTCACCTGCCGTGGGCGCGACAACGAAGCCAGGCAGGCCGCCCCCGGAAATGCGGAACCTCTTTGAACGCCAGTCCGTGAGGATTTCGAATGCTCCTGGGAAAAGATCACGGACGGTATCCCGCATGCGCTCGGCCGTACGCCGCGTGACGCGAAATTCCGACGCGATGTCATCAAGGGACATTCCCTCCGCTGAACTCGCCAGATGCTTGGCCAGGCGCAGAATGTTGCCAGCCTTCTCCAAGCGAACGCCCTCACTGTCCACAGGGGACCTCCTTGGGCTCGACAAGTGCAAGATACTTAGGCCGACGCCACATTTTCGTTGCCATTTTCACGACATTCGCTGCAACCGGTTGCAACGCCGCTGTGATCGGGGCGACCTGCTCGACGGCTTGAACGGGAGCATTCTTGGATCGGATCAACTGCATCTTGACTTGCGTAGCTCATGCTCACCCATCCCCAGTGTAGGGCTGCTCCGCAAAATGAGGTCGGCGAGCATTGGACGGGCCCTGCCGGTCAGCTCCCATCCTTCCGATCGTCACGGGCCACGATCTGAAGCATGCCTGCCGGCAGCGGCCGCTGGAGCAGCTTTGCCTCGTCCCAGGGGGCCACCATCCAGGCTTCGATCTCAGCGGGCTCGGTGAGTACCACAGGCATGGCCTTTGGATGAATGGCGGCTACAGGGTCAGTCGGCTCGCAGGTCAGAAAGGCATAAAGGTCCGCCGTCACTTCGCCTTCAGTCTTCTTCCTGACGCAGGTCCAGGAGCACCAAAGCCCGGCGAAGAAGGCGAGCGGCCTCTCCTCGCCGAAGGCGAACCACACTGGTACTTTCTTGCCGAGGCCGTCGGTGTCGTACTCGCTGAAGCTGGTGAAGGGCACGAGGCAGCGGTGCGCGGGCCCGAGCCACGGCTTCCAATGGGAAGAGGCCGTGTTGCGGATGTTGGTGGTGCCTGTGTCCGGCTCCAGGCGCAGCAACTCCTGGAAATCCACGTCCTTGCCCTTCGCCCTGAGCGCGTTTGCCCTTTTGGTTGCAGCATCCAAGAGGGCTTTTCTCGACGACGGCATACCCCAGCGCGCCATCGCGATCTCACGCTGGCCATCAGCGCCGGTGCGCACGATCGGCGCCGAATAGTCGGGGAAAATGCCCGTCTGCGGCGCCAGATTGCCGGCGAGGTTTCTCGTGGCCCGTACGAGGTCGATGATCGCCTGAGCGTTGGAGGTGTGGCTGTAGAGGTTGCACATGCATCAAAGTTATCCGCCGGTCTGACGGTGCGCCAGATGGCGTCCTTCGAATGGCGGACATCCGCGCCAACTTGGACGCGAAGAAGCTCGCCGGCGCGGCGCGAACCAGCTTTCTGACGAAATGCCAAAAGGATGCCCAAGCCGCTTGCGACGTGCAGTCCGCTGAAAAGAGTACAATCCGAGGTGCGGAGCTGACACCGCACGGAGAAGTCTATGCTACGTAGGACACACAGTAGTGTGCTTCCCGGCAGTTTGCGCGGTAATTGGCAACGCGTGCCCAACTCGCAGGTCGGTCCGCCTCGGAAAGCGGCACCTCACCTTGGCTCCGGTTCGTGGCGTTGCCGAGCTCAGCCCAACCGAGGTGCCCTGGCCCACGTGGCAGCGGCGGTGCAACCGGTTGCAATTTTTGGAGGCGGCATGGGTGAGAGGGAGCACAGGCAGAACCGCGGGACGCCGTTCGCCTCCTTCGAAGCTGTCACCGAGCGCGGCATGTTCATGGGCAACCGCGGAAACCTCCGCCGGGCGGACGGCACGCAAAAGGTATGGCACTCGTGCGGGTGGGTGTGCTGCGTGACCTCATTCCGCGGACGGCGGCTCGATCTTGACGCCCCCAACCGCTACACGCCCCTCTTCTTCTCGGACGAGGCCGTGGCATTCGCCGCCGGCCATCGCCCGTGCGGCGAATGTCGACATGCAGACTATCAGGTGTTCAAGCAGGCATGGCGGCGCGCATTCAGCATCCCAGACCATACGCCACTTGCCGCCAACGACATGGACATGGCCCTGCATAAGGCCCGCATCAGCAGGGGCCGGCAGCTGACTTTCCGGGCTATTCTGCGCGACTTGCCGACAGGTGCTTTCGTTACGCTGGACAATCAGCCCGGGAGGGCTTTCCTGGTGCGGTGTGGCTCGCTTCATCCTTGGAGCCACGCGGGCTATGGCGCTCCCATGGCCGTCGCGCCAGATCGGGAGGTGTGCGTGCTGACACCGCTGCCGACAATCGAGGTACTTCGCGCCGGCTACGGGGTCCGCTTGGGCTCCTCGGTGCCGGAGTTTTCTGCAACCGGTTGCAACGCGCAGGTCTGACCCTTTGCTGACCCTCGACTGCCCTTTCAACGACGTCCGCTTTGCCCCGATTCCGTTGAAAAAGTCGGCGTTGCTGTCGGCCTGAAGTCCTGATTCAGTTGTCCTTGCGGATGGAGGAACGGGGCGATGATGGGCGAGCGGACCGAGGTGCAGGAGGCTCTGTTCTACGAGTTCAGCCTGGAGCGCCATGTCCCTGCCGGCCACCTCGTGCGGGCCATCGACAGGTTCGTCGACCTTTCCGGCATCCGGGCGCACCTCAAGCCTTTCTACAGCGAGACCGGTCGGCCCTCGATCGACCCGGAGCTGATGATCCGGATGCTGCTCGTCGGCTATTGCTTGGGCATCCGCTCGGAACGGCGGCTGTGCGAGGAAGTCCACCTGAACCTTGCTTATCGCTGGTTCTGTCGCCTCGGGCTCGATGGCCGCGTGCCGGACCACTCGACCTTCTCCAAGAACCGGCACGGCCGTTTCCGCGACAGCGATTTGCTCCGGCATCTGTTCGAGACCGTGCTGCAGCGTTGTATCGGGGAGGGCTTGGTTGGCGGGGAAGGCTTCGCTGTAGATGCCAGCCTGATCAAGGCCGAGGCCAGCCGCCAGAAGGGTGTCGAGGGCAAAGCTGGCCTATCGCCCGAGGCCGCCGGACGCGCGGTCGAGGAATATCTCGCCGTCCTCGACGATGCCGCCTTCGGCGCGGCCACCGAGGTCACCCCAAAGTTCCTCTCGCCGGCTGATCCCGCCGCCCGCTGGACCGGCGCACATGGCGGCCAAGCCTTCTTTGCCTATTCCACCAACTATCTCATCGACGTGGAGAACGCGATCATCGTCGACGTGGAAGCGACGACGGCGATCCGCCAGGCCGAAGTCCTGGCGGCGAAACGCATGATCGAGAGGTCGATGGACCGCTTCGACCTTTACCCGGCACGGCTGATGGGCGACAGCGCCTATGGCTCGGCGGAGATGCTCGCCTGGCTGGTCTATGAGCATGGCATCGAGCCGCACGTTCCGGTGTTCGACAAGTCGGGACGTCGCGACGGCACCTTCAGCCGAGCCGACTTCACCTATGACCGCGAGGCGGATGCCTATGTCTGTCCGGCCGGCAAGCTCCTGCGGCAGCGCCAGAAGCTCTACCGCACACCCAAGCCCCTGGTCGATGAGGATGGCATGATGCGCTATCGCGCCAGCAAGCTGGATTCCGATGCCTGTGCCCTGAAGCCTCGCTGCTGCCCGACCACGCCCGCCCGGAAAATACCCCGCTCGATCCACGAGGGCGCCCGCGACATGGCGCGGGCCATCGCCGGCACCGACGCCTATGTCACGTCACGGCGGCAGCGGAAGAAGGTCGAGATGCTGTTCGCGCATCTCAAGCGCATCCTGAAGCTCGACCACCTGCGCCTGCGAGGCCCGAACGGAGCTCGGGATGAGTTCCACCTCGCCGCAACCGCCCAGAACCTCCGGAAGCTCGCCAAGCTCCTGCCGAGCGGGCCGCAGGTCAGGCCAGCATGACCGCAGACGACGTCCGCTGGCGAAATCCGGCTTCGTACCAGCACCCCTCACAGGCCGACTTTTTCAACGGAATCCGCCAATTCGAGACATTCCACGCGCGGTCACCATCGCCGAACGGGGACATTTGAACTGTAGCGCGTTGCCGGCCATCGCTGGGCGGCCAACAGAGCGGAGCCTTCGGCGATGCTAGTCAGGTTCGCCTCCCCGACAGCTGTGCGCCAAATTCGGACGCTAGCCGAGTTAAGGGTTCCAAAGGCGCCTTCGCGCTCTCTTACGTGAAGAGGCGGCGGATTTGCGGACCGCGATCTCGGCATTGCCTTCGGTATCCTTGAGGCTTACGGCCGCCAACCGACGGTCTGCTTCTTCGTTCTCTGATATCGTCGGAAGACTTTGCCTTCCAGGCAGTTCCGTCTCGGCACGCCTGGGGCGGGCCGGTGCTGCCTCGCGGGACGACGGGACGGCGAGCGCTCAATCAACCCAAACCGATGCCTGTGGGCTGTTTTCTCAATGCTATTGCAGTCATCTCCGACTGGCCTATCGTTTATGGTTCATGGTGCGCCTAAGGTATTTTGGTTCAAGCAGTAGTGGATCATGCCGACAGTTGGTGACAGCGATGAAATTGACTCCGTACGGGCCTCGCGGGCCGGCCATACATTTCACGAGCGCTGGGCGGCACGAAGGGCCCTCCAGCTCGTATTTCCCAAGGACAACCTCTTCGCGATAGCCGTCGAGGGTCTTTCCTCGACCGAGACCGCGAAGCCTGGCGACAAGGCCGAGGAGGTTGCGGACCTCGTACTGTACTACGGCAGCGGCGACAACTTCGCCGCGAGCGATCGGCTTGAAACGGTGCAGTTCAAGTACAAGCTGCGCTCCGACGAGGTGAGCGCCTCCTTCCTCCGCAAAACAATCGAGAAATTCTGCGCGACGATCGTTGGCTATCAGAAGGACTTCACAGCCGCGGACGTCGATGCCAAGGCCGCTTTCATCTTCGTGACAAACGCCTCGTTTGATCCCAATCTATGGGAGGCCCTCGTCGCTCTTCAGAGCGGTGTTCCTGCGACAAGCCGCAGCGCAGTTCGGCAGGCAAAATATCTTACTGCAATTTGTGCGAAGAGCGGTGTTCCCGATCCAAAGCGCCTGTTCTCCCGCGTGGAGTTCCGTGCGGCCGAGAAGAACCTTGTGGCTCAAAGCCATGCCCTGCGCCGAACGCTCACGGATTGGTCTGCCGGTGCGGACTCCCAGGCCAAACTGCGCCTCTACGATCTGCAAGACCTCGTCCTGAAGAAGGCCGGCCCCGGCGGTCAGGGAAAGAACCTGATCCGTCGCGAGGATGTACTCGACGCGCTTGATTGCGAGCCGGAAGATTTATTCCCCGCTGACACCCGATTCATCGATGTCGGAGCCGTGGTCGAGCGGACCGAACTGGACACGGTCCGCGCGATGGTCGCGCAGCTGTCCGTTCCAATCTTCGTGCATGCTGAAGGAGGGGCGGGGAAGACCGTCTTTGTCCAGAGCCTTGCCGCCCGCCTGAGCAGCGAGTTCGAGGTCATTGTCTTTGATTGCTTTGGCGGAGGCGCCTACCGATCAGAAGAGCACTCTCGCCATCTGCCGAGCGTGGGGATCGTTCAGATCGTCAACGAGCTCGCATCAAGAGGGCTCTGCGATCTCCTTCTTCCCTCGGAAAACAATAACCACCGGATTCTGAAAGCAGCTCGAAAGAGGTTTAGCCAGGCTGCCAGCGCCATCGTCAGTCAGTCCAAGAAGCATGGACTACTCATCATCATTGACGCTGCCGACAACGCCCAGCTCGAGGCGGACTACCGGCATGAGGACGCGTTTCCCAAGCTGCTCTTGTCGATGCTCGACCACGAGCCCATTGATGGGGTGAAGTTGGTGCTCACGGCGCGCACGCACCGTAAGGACACGGTGATTGACCGCGCGACGGTGGAGCCGTTCGAGCTGGGCCCCTTCTCCGAGCCCGAAGCGCGTCAGTTTCTAGAAGCACGACGATCGAACATCTCGGAGGTGGAGTCTGCGACTGCGCTCTCCCGGTCGGGCCGTAACGCGCGCGTGCTCGACTACTTGCTGACGACTTGGGGCACAAACGTCGCCGGCACGGCGTCGCCCACTCTGATCACGGTCAAAGAGATTATCGCTCAGCAGTGCTCGAAGATCGTCAACGACCTGCACATCGCGGGTTGGCCCAAGAATGAGGTTCGTGAGTTCTTTGTAGCACTGTCGCTTCTACCTCCGCCCATTCCCCTTGATGACCTAGCGGGAGCTTTGGGCTGGTCGGCATCTCAGGTGAACACCGCCGCATCGGACTTGGCGCCGATGCTGGAGCTCACGCCTCATGGAGCCATATTCCGCGACGAGCCTACCGAGACCTACGTCCGCGAGACCTACTCAAGCGAAGTTGACGCACAGCGGGCGATCGCCGACAGACTGATGGCGAGCCAGGCGTCATCGTCGTACGCCGCCGAGGCGCTCCCGCACTTTCTTGTCGTCATCAATGACAGCGACCGTGCCTTCGCCCTGGCTGACTCTTGTAGCTTTCCCTCTGTTGTGCAGTCAGAGTTCGGCAGGCGGCGATTGTCGCTCGCTCGGCTGCGCGCAGCCTTCCGCCTCGCCGTAGCTGGGGGCAATTTAGACCGTGTCCTCAACCTGGCGATGCGCCTTGCACAAGTGGCGACCGCCAACATGCGCGGCGACGAGTTCATTCGCCGCTCGCCTGCCCTGGCGGTTAAGCTGGGTGATCCCGATGCGCAGCGCCGATTATTCGCCGATAGGTCCGGATGGCGTGGGGCGCGAAGTGCGCGCCTTACGGTGTCGTACAGCTTCGCGGGCGATGCTGAAGAAGCAATCATTCAACGAGAGAGTACCATCCGATGGATCAACTGGTATTCGCAACGCCACAAAGAAGACGCGCCACATAACTATCTCGGGCCCGAGGTATCCGACTTTGCAGCTGTATTGTTCGCCAGCGTCTTGCACGGAGATCTTGAAAATGTCGATCAAAACCTGAGCCGATGGAACGTTCATTTCTCGCTTTCCGCGAGCGATGAGCTTCTCACGCTGCTGGATCAACTGAAGCTGATGGCGGGCGATGACGCACTCGCCGAGTTCGTAGAGTTCGCCGCGAGCGATCGGTGCAAGTGCGTGGCGTTGAAGATCCGCTTGCTGACACGGCCGCAGTTTATCACCCCGTCGCAGGCCAAATCTCTTTCCGTCTCGCTCAAGGCCTTCTCGACACCGGACGATCAAGAAGACCGTCAGGACTACTCCTTCGGAGAGGACAAAGGCATCGCCGGAGACATCATCGAAGCCGCACTCAGCGCGCTGTTGATGGGATCGCGCTCGGCTGCCGCCTCGCTGATGCGCAGTGTCCCAAAGATGCGGCCCTCAGGCTACGACTACACCGAGCGCTATGGATCTTCGAAGGTCTGGCAGCCTCTCATTAGCGCTTGCGTGCGTGCGTGGTCTGCCGGAAAGCCGCTCGCTTATCACGATCTCCTTCCCAGCGAATTGAAAATTACGAAGCGCGCCAAAGCCATCAGCGACAAGAAGGAGCTGGCCAAGTTCATCTCGGAGCAGGCCATTCCCGCCGCACCGGCGCAGGGCGTCAAAAAGCGAAAAGCCCCGAAAGAAAAGGCTCGATACAACTCGGTTGAACGTAACGAGATCGCTGACTCCATAGAGCTGGCGTTGTTGCTGACGCAGCCCATTCAAGACGCGATCCTTTCCAAGCAGCCGATCAGCGCCGCGACGATCGACACCTTCCTCGATGTCTGGAAGTCAAAGACCCGTAGCGATGTTCATTGGCGGTCAGAGACCTCGGTGGATTTGCAGTCCCGGATACTGAGCCTCGCGTATGTGGGTGTGCTCTTCTCCTATGCGGCTGATGTTACGCCCGAACAGGCGCGCGCCGTTGTCGATCTTGTTTCCGCCGGACGGTTCGCGCCCCACCAAGAGCTCAGAGTCTTGGCGCATCTAGCGCGCAGGCCACCTTTGCACAGCCTCGCGGGCGAGTTTGCGCGCCACATCTCGGAGCAAATCCGAAAAAATGAAAACATAGGCTCCCGCGGCGAAGGATATGCCGACCTCGCCGAAGCGCTCGTTCCCTTGAGCATTGATGAGGCACGCGAGTATTATCGCCAAGGCCTCTCTCAGCTCGACCAGATGGGTGGCGAGGACTATCAGCAAATCTACTCGCTGCTTCACTATGGTGCGGTTCAGCCGGGCGGAGAGATCTCGCCTGTGGCCGCGCAGCGGCTGATGAATCTTTGCCAGGCAATTGCCCATGACGAACCGAGTAAGTTCGGCTGGACATCGTTCGGCCGTTCGGCAGCGAACTCGATTGGCTTCGCGGCCATCGCCAAGCTTGTACGCTGGAAAGACCAGGGCGTGGTCGAGCTGTCCTATGGCCTGCCCCAGTTGGTTTGCTACCTTGCGAAAAAGCGCAAGCTATCGCCCCTACGAGCCGCGTTACTTCTCACGCTGTGCAAAGATCATGGCTGGTGGGATTGGCGCGTCGGCGAAGGCATCTCCGATCTATTCGGTGTGTGCGAGCCTACGGATCGTAAGAAGATTATGGATGTGGTTCTTAGGAAGTTGCGTGCCGAGCATACGGATGGTGCATGGCCGACGCTTTGGGAAAGCCTCCTGAAGGTGGAGGGTGAATATCCCGGCACGCTCGGCGAAGACGATAGGGTTGCAATCGAACTTACAAGAGCGTTTGCGAAACAGAAGCAGGACGAGTTCAATAGCCCCAAGCGCTCGTCAAACGACTTCGTCGCCCCCCAGCCTGAGCGCCCCACGAAAGAACAGGTCGACGAAGCCATCTCGGCGCTGGTCGAGAGCTGCGATCCAACGTCGGCTGCGTCAATAGACGAGGCCATCAAGGCCATCGAGGAGAATAAGAGCTTTCCATTCGGCGCGCATATTCAGTTATTGGAGGGCGTGCGAAGTGCGTGCCCCTACGACAAGCGATTGCCATTCTTGTTCGCCATCTGCGAGGCAACCGAGTTCGAGTTTGATCGGTCTATCGAACTCATCCTTGAGTGCATTAAGGTGTGGTTGCCTGAGACGGCCCATTTGCCGTCGCATGCCAAAGAATTGATCGCATCGCTTTTCGAGCATAAGGGAGGCCAGCTGTTTGGCGACCAGTATTCAAATGTCGCCCGGCGCATCTATCAACTTTCGGAGCTTTGCGGCGACAAGCGCTTCGTGCTCGAGCAGATACTGAAGAAGGTTGCGGTTGACGAAGTCGAGCTCGCTGGAGACGAATGGCTTCAGCTGGCAACCTCCCTTTGTGACATTGCGTCGGGTGCTGCCGCACTCGAGGCATTCGAGTTGCTGTTGTCAGGCACCGCCTCGCGTTTCGCCGATGAGATCGGTGAAGGTCCGTATAGAGCCGATCTCGCGTTCGCACCTCGGGAGCCCGATTTCTTGGCCGACTTGCTATGGCACCTGTTGGGCGACGACGACGCCTATGTCAGGTGGTCGGTGGCACGCTCGCTTTCCACTATGATCGAACTGGGCTTGCACGAGGATCTGGGGCTGCTGCTCGACCGGTTCGACCTCCGCGGGGTGCCCGCTCTAACTTCGGCCGAAAGATCGCTACCGTTTCAAAATTCGCAGGAGTGGCTTCTCATCGGGCTAGCACGGGCGGCAAAGCAGCACGGCAGAGCTCTGTCAGTCTTGCGCCCTAAACTCATGGCACTCTCACGGCGGAGCGATGTCCATGTGATGCACAAAGTGCATATCGCACGCTGCCTCGCCGGCATCGAGAATGGCGGCGCTCCCGACGAGGAGCTTGCTCTGCTGCGCGCGCAAATCGACACGTCGCCAAAGGGCACGGTGAAGATAGACAAGTGGCCAGCGCCTGTGAATTCGACGTCCGGTTTTACATTTGACTATGAGTTCGACAAATACGAGCTGGATGACCTGGCAAGGCTCTTTGGATTGGCTCATGGCACGGTCACGGACCTGCTCGCGAGCGAGATTGTCGCGCGATGGCCAGAGGCCAAGGACATGAGCTATTTCACCGGACATGAGCGCTACCGCCGCGATCGCCATGACCGGTATGAGTACTTCCGGGAGCATGTCCAAAAGCATGCACTTTTTGGTGCTGCGACGAAGCTGTTTGCTTCTCACCCTGTCGTAGCGAGAACCTATGATGACGACACGGACAAGTGGCTCGAGTGGCGTGCCCGCTACGACATCACCTTCGATGACGGCACGTGGCTTGCCGATCGCAAGGACAGAATTCCGCGCGAGGCGATTGAAGAATTGCTCGGTCCTCGTGAGAAACAGCAGGAGTCGCTTCAGCCTCAGCACGTTGTTCTAAAGAAGCTCAGGATCACTAACCGTGATGCGGCCGAGCCTATTCCGCTCTATGCTCGTTGGACATCGCCGGACGGCGTTTCGGTGAACATCACGTCCGCACTGTCGGAGCGGAAAGGGACGATACAACGGTGTACGTCTTTGTCCAAAGCGCACAACCACAACTTTTGGTTACCGGAATTTTGGGATGGGGGGTACTATGATCAGGATCGTCGGCAGGCGAGCCCGTTCGAGCCACTGGTCTGGGCGCCTGAGCATTATGGTCTTGGCATCGACCAAGGCGATGAGCTCGCCGCCCATGGTGCGGCATCGAGGCCGCAGCTGGGGATTGATCTCACGCAGCAACTTTCTTTGACCGAAGGGCTGGTGTTCGGCGAGTGGCACGACGCCAGTGGCGGTCTCGCCCTGAAGAGCCAGATATGGGGAAAGTGGGAGCCCGACCCCGACAACCACAAAAATCGTCAGCAATCCGGCGGCGAAATCTTGAGGGCAACTCCAGCGTGGCTGGAGGCAACTTTGTGCCGCTTAAAGCGCCGGCTGGTCACGACGATCACGCTTTGGAAGTACCGCTCGTCAAAGGCGTACGACGCAACGTCTGGTGCCAAGCTCGTCATTGTGGCGCTGCGTGCCGATGATAGCACTATGCGTTTCTGGTACGCGAAGAAAGCGTCCAGCGTCGACTAATAGTGGAAATTCCGCGGATTCATCTTAAGCAGCTCGATATGCTTGTCGGGATGTATATATCGCGAGCCGGTGGTGGCCACTCTCGGCTATCGGGCCGCGGTCCGCTGATAGATCGAAGATCTCGTTTGCTACGAGGTGCACGGCTTCTCCCTCGCGCTGGATGCGGCCCTTCATGGCGGCATCGTCGCGACCAAGACTGCTTCGCCGAATTTCTCAAAAACCTTGGTCCAGACGACGAGATTGGCGACGCCGCTTTCATCTTCGAGCGTGATAATCATCGCGCTCTTGTGGTCCATCAGCGGTATGTCCGCTTTCGCGTCGAACTACCAGAAGGCAAACAGACCGCTTACGGCCCCAAACCGGCCGTTCGTCGTCATCGCAGCGAACTTCTGCTCCTGGCGCATGGCGGACTGCAATCCATTCACAAACACACGCCCTCAAAGTCGATTTTCTCGACTTCGGCAGCCATCTTCACAGCGAACTTCGCCCGACCATAGCCGTCCATCGCGACCCGCCCGCCGGGGACATCCCATCCGCCAAGAGCCGCGATCACGTCGCGGGGCAGGTCGGCGCGCTGTGCCGCGTCCTTGAATGTGTGCCGGAAGGAGTGGAAGACCACGTCCGGATCCGCGATCAACTTCCGCAGGGCCGCTCCCATCTTCTTGTTTCGAGCGGTCACCATGTCCTGTGGACCACGAGCGTCGGGGAATAGAAGCCCATCAGCTGGAAGCCAGCGTGCATGGTCGAGCAGCCCCAATCGAATAAGTTCAGAGTGGATAGGGACGACCCGCCGTGAGGTTCGCGTCTTCACCCCGCGGATGTCGTTGGGCTCGATGCGCAGCATATGGACGCCATCGATTTCGATCACGTCGGCAGCCTTCAGCCCGAGCAGTTCGGCGAACCGCGCGCCAGAGAAGAGAGCAATGCGGGGCAGCCAGTACATCCAGCCTTTGCCTCGGGCGGACGAGAAGGTCGGCGCCGCAAATAGGCGATTTAGCTCGTCCACCGTGAACGGTCGCCGATCTGTCTCGACCGGGAGCGCAGGGGCCTTCAATCCAATAGCGGGGTTGCGCTGGGCCAGCTCTTCCTTGGTGAGCCAACGGAATAGCGCCGACAGGGCTTCCACATAGAGGCCGACGCTCTTCGGAGACATCGGCTCCAGGCCATTCTTTTCCGCGATCTGGGCAACCTGCCGCAGACCGAAGTCGGGAAAGCGCTTTGTCGCATTGGGCGGCAGCTTCATCAGGAGTTCGCGGACCTCCCGAACATCCGCGCGGCTAATCTCGTCGACCACCTTCTGCGGCCCGAGCAGTTCCAGCAGCATGGCGAAACGAAACTCATATGCCGCACGCGTTTTTGGCGAGACCCCCGCCCGATCGGGCTCGGCCTTGTACAGCTCGACCGCTCGCGCAAGAGTCAGGCGCGAGGCCGGTGGCGGAGACATGCGATCGACGTTGGCGAAAAGTGGGTCATACGACCGCTCCTGCGCAAGGTCGGCCCGATCTATCTCACGCGAGTAGTGCTCGATCAGCGCCCTCTGCACATACTCCGCCAGCCGCGGAATGATCGTCGCGTCTCTACCAACATCGACACGAGCCTCCTCGGCCAACGCCGTTGCAACCCGTTGCAGCGAAGCGTCCTCCGGCGACTGACCGACGAGCATGATTTTTTCCGACGCTTCAGACGCGAGGTCTCCCCGCAGGGACGCATCCAAGGGCATCGGCTCCGCCCCCGCCTCCAGCCGGTGGAGATAGGTCAGCGCCAGGTGCTGCAGATCCGCATCGGAGATTTGGTTGAGAGCGATCTTGGATGCGGGCGCGCGAGCCTCAGCAAACAGGGCATCAGCTTTCACGCTTTCGATACGCGCCAAGCGGCGTGCCTCAGCGTGGGGAACGTCGCCGAGCGACTTCCAGATTTCCTTCTTGCCGATTTTGCTTTGGATGTCGGCCGGAACCCGAACGCGAAACGTCCACTTTCCTGCTCTTTTGAAGAGCCTGCTATCCCTTGCCATTTCGCCGCCTTGTGTAGCAGGCGTGTGTAGCAAGCGGCTCCGTAAGCTCTTGATCTTGCGCATCAAACAGGGATTTCAATGCGTTAGGAGAAACTGGCGGAGAGGGGGGGATTCGAACCCCCGATACGGTTGCCCGTATGCCGCATTTCGAGTGCGGTGCATTCGACCACTCTGCCACCTCTCCGCGAGGGCCGGCGGGTGAGCGCCGGGCGTGTGGTTCCGCGCTTCTAGCGGACCGCGCCGCCGACGACAAGCCGTCCTTTGAGCGCGCCCGCATCGTCCCGGCCTCGCGTGCCGCCGCCACCGCAGCGAAGCGCCGCCGCGGTGCGGGCCACGGATGATCAGCAACGCGCTTTGCCCCTTCGGCACAGCCACGGATGGCGGCGCAGGGGGCCCGTACAGGGATGACAGCCCGCCCATGGACGTGTGCGAAAGCCGCGCGAAGCCCGTCCTCACGGCCTCGGCGGCAAACGCGCGGCCGGTGTGGCTACACCGCCCTCAGATGCCGCAGCGGGCGGCCCGGCGAAATGGCCTGCGCGGCGGCGACGATGGAGGCGGTGTCGATGCCGTAATATGCGTAGAGGTCCGCCAGCGTCCCGGTCTGGCCGAAATGCTCCACTCCGAGTGCCCGCACCCGGTGGCCGGCCACCGCGCCCAGCCAGCCCAGCGTGGCCGGATGGCCGTCGATCACGCTGACGATGCCGCAATGGCGCGGCAGAGGCTCAAGCAGCCGCTCCACATGGCTCCTGGCCCGGACGTGGCCGCGCTCGCGGGCGCGGGCTGCCGCCGTCCAGCCGGCGTTCAGCCGGTCAGCGGAGGTGACGGCGAGGAGGCCCACGTCGCGCCGGTCCTCGGCGATCAGCGCCACGGCGGCGATGGCCTCCGGCGCCACCGCGCCCTGCACCGCCACCACCGCGTCGCAATTGGGGCCTGGCTCGCGCAGCCAGTAGGCGCCGTCCACGATGCCGCGCCGCTGCGCCTCGGACAGCACCCGCTTCGGCTGCTCCAGCGGACGGGTGGACAGGCGGAAATAGAGCGAGCCGCCGGTCTCGTCGCGCAGCCAGGTGCGCTCGTCGGGCGCCCCCTCCCCGTCGCGCTGCACGTAGTCGAAGGCGAACTCCATCAGCACCGCCAGCTCGTCGACGAAGCAGGGCTCGAAGGAGGCGAGGCCGTCCTGCGCCATGCCGATGAGGGGCGTGGAGATGGACTGGTGCGCCCCGCCCTCGGGCGCCAGGGTGATGCCGGAGGGGGTCGCCACCAGAATGAAGCGCGCATCCTGGTAGCAGGCATAGTTCAGCGCATCGAGCCCGCGACAGATGAAGGGGTCGTAGAGCGTGCCCACCGGCACCAGGCGGGCGCCGAACAGGGAGTGGCTGAGGCCGAAGGCGGACAGGGTGAGGAACAGGTTCATCTCGGCGATGCCGAGCTCCACATGCTGGCCCTTGGGCGAGAACTCCCAGGCGAAGGTGGAGGGAATGCGCTCGCGCTTGAACACGTCGGCGAGCGCCTCATGGGCGAACAGCCCGCGCCGGTTCACCCAGGGGCCGAGATTGGTGGAGACGGTCACGTCCGGCGAGGTGGTGACGATGCGGTCGGAGAGCGCGCTGTCGCCTCTGGCCAGATCCTGCAGGATGAGGCCGAAGCCGGCCTGCGTGGAAATGACCGGGTTGGGCGGCGGCGCCAGCGCCGGCACGTCGAGGGCGGGCGCCGTGAAGCGGCGCGGTCCGGCCTGGAAGAAGGGCACCCGCGCCAGGAAGGCCTCGATCTCGGCGGCCGGACGCTTCAGCCCCTCGAACGGCTCCCATTCCCGCCCCTCGCCCACGCCCATGGCGGCGCGCAGCGCCTCCATCTGGGTTTCCGTCATGAGGCCGGAATGGTTGTCCTTGTGGCCGGCGAGCGGCAGGCCGAAGCCCTTCACCGTGTAGCAGAGGAAGGCCACCGGCCGGTCGTGGTCGATGGCGTCGAATGCGGCGATGAGGGACGCGATGTCGTGGCCGCCGAGATTGGTCATGAGGGCGGACAGCTCGGCGTCCGAGCGGCGGGCGATGAGGGCGGAGGCATCCCCCTGGTCGCCCAGGTCATCCATCAGCCGCTTGCGCCAGGCGGCGCCGCCCTGGAAGGTGAGGGCGGAATATTCGGCGTTGGGGCAGGTGTCGATCCAGCGCCTCAGCGCTTCCCCGCCCGGCTCGGCGAAGGCGGCCTGCTGCAGGGTGCCGTACTTCAGCACGACCACCTGCCAGCCCATCGCCTCGAAGATGCCGGTGAAGCGTTCGTAGAGACCCTCGCGCACCACGCCATCGAGGCTCTGGCGGTTGTAGTCGATGATCCACCAGGTGTTGGTGATCTCGTGCTTCCAGCCCTCCAGCAGCGCCTCGAAGACATTGCCCTCGTCGAGCTCGGCGTCACCCACGAGGGCGATCATCCGCCCCTTGGGGCGGCCGTTCGCGAGGCCGTGGGCGTGGACATAATCCTGCGCGAGGCTGGCAAACAGGGTCTGCGCCACGCCGAGGCCGACGGACCCGGTAGAGAAGTCCACGTCGTCCGCGTCCTTGGTGCGGGAGGGATAGGATTGCGCGCCCTTGAAGCCGCGGAAGTTCTCCAGCCGCTCGCGGCTCTGCCGGCCGAACAGGTACTGGATGGCGTGGAAGATGGGGCTGGCATGGGGCTTCACCGCCACCCGGTCCTGCGGGCGCAGCACGTGGAAGTAAAGGGCGGTCATGATGGCGGCCAGCGACGCCGAGGAGGCCTGGTGCCCGCCCACCTTCAGGCCGTCGTCATGAGGGCGCAGGTGGTTGGCGTTGTGGATGGTCCAGCTCGCCAGCCACAGCACCTTGCGCTCCAGCTCGGCGAGGATGGCGAGGTCGTCGGCGCTCGGCGGAGCGGGGCGCGGGCGCAGGGGAGCATAGGCACCGGACATGGCTGTTTCCTCGCAGGCGACCGCTTCCTTGCCAGCGGCCTTCTTCACGGCGATGAGTTTAGCCCGCCCGCCGCGGCGGGTTCGGTCGAATCCGCCTTAACAACGAAGATGGACTGGCATAATCTGCCAGAAACCACCCCAGATGGAGCAGAAACCTGCGCCTCGACGCCATCGACCGGAAGATCCTCGCCGCCCTCCAGGGCGACGGGCGCATGAGCATCGCCGACCTCTCGGACGCCGTGGGGCTCTCCGCCTCCCCCTGCCTCCGGCGGGTGCGGGCGCTGGAGGAAGCGGGCCTCATCTCGCGCTACGTGGCGGTGCTCGACCAGCGCAAGGCGGGCCTGCCGGTCAGCGTGTTCGTCTCCATCAAGCTGGAGCGCCAGCAGGAAGAGGCCCTCGATGCCTTCTCCGCCGCCATCCGCACCTGGCCGGAAGTGCTCGAATGCTATCTCATGACCGGCCCGCGGGACTACCTTTTGCGGGTGGTGGCGGCCGATCTCGACGCCTATGAACGGTTCCTGAAGCAGAAGCTGACCCGGCTCGACGGCATCGCCTCCATCGAGAGCTCGTTCGCGCTGGAACAGGTGAAGTATTCCCACGTTCTGCCGCTGCCCTGACCGGGAGGAGGATGCATGACCATTCGAGTGGGCATCGGCGGCTGGACCTACGAGCCGTGGCGAGGCGTCTTCTATCCGGACGGCCTGACCCAGGCGAAGGAACTCGCCTTCGCCGCCGGCCAGCTGCGGACCATCGAGATCAACGGCACCTTCTACCGCACGCCAAGCGCCAAATCCTGCGCCGACTGGGCACGGCAGGTGCCGGACGGCTTCGTGTTCGCGCTGAAGGCGACGCGCTACGTTACCCATCGCCGGGTGCTGGCGGAGGCCGCCGAGAGCATGGCCAAGTTCATCGGCAGCGGCATCACGGAGCTCGGAAACCGGCTCGGCCCCGTCAACTGGCAGTTCGCGCCCACCAAGGCATTCGACCCGGACGACTTCGCCGCCTTCCTCGCGCTGCTGCCGGAGCAACACGACGGGGTGAAGCTGCGCCATGCGGTGGAAGTGCGCCATCCCACTTTTGCCTGCGAGGCATTCGTACAGCTCGCCCGCAAGCACAAGGTCGCGATCGTCTATGCCGACCACGCGAGCTATCCCGCCATCGCCGACCTGACGGCGGATTTCGCCTATGCCCGCCTCCAGCAGACTCGGGAGGAGATGGAGACCGGCTATGACGATGCCGCGCTCGCGCTCTGGGCCGGGGCCGCGCAGGCCTGGGAAAAGGGCGTGGTGCCGGAAGGACTTGCGGCGCTTGGCCCCGCCGTGAAGGCTGCGCGTGGCAAGCGCGACGTGTTCCTCTATCTCATCGGCGGCGCGAAGGTGCGCAATCCCGCCGGCGCGGTGGCGCTGCAGAAGAAGATCGACGCAGGCGCGCGGTGACCCCAACCCGTGGACGCCTTGGCGTTGACCTCGATCAACGCCCTATTGCTGCACCGCCGTAAGCTGTGGGACGAATAGGTTCGTTCCCGAAGCCCCGCGGGAGTGCCGGCCTTTCTTTCGGCACCGCGTGGGCGCGTCTGCCCGCGCAAAAAGGTGCTTTTCATGAAGCGCATGCTGGTTCTCGTCGGCCTCATCGTCGTCCTTGTGGCGGCGGGTGGAGCCGGCGCCTGGTATCTCGCCAGCCGCAGCCGTACGCTGCCGCCGGGCTTCGCCTCCGGCAATGGCCGCATCGAGGCGACCCAGGTCGACGTGGCGACGAAAGCCGCCGGCCGCGTGCTCGACGTGCTGGCGGAGGAAGGCGATTTCGTCCACCAGGGGCAGGTGGTCGGCCACATGGATGTCCAAGAGACCGAGGCCGCCCTGCGCACTGCCCAGGCGCAGGCCAACCAGGCCCGCCAGTCCCGCGACACCGCATCCCATGTGGTCGAGCAGCGGAAGGGCGAGCTGGACCTCGCCGGCAAGGAGCTGGAGCGGCAGGAAATCCTCGTCTCCAAGGGCTTTGCCACCGAGCAGAAGGTCGACCAGTACCGCACCACCAAACTCACAGCCCAGGCGGCGCTCGCCGCGGCGGAAAGCAGCCTCGCCGCCAGCGGATCGGCCATCAGCGCCGCCGAGGCGGAGGTGGACCGCCTGACCCGCATGGTGGAGGACGGCACCCTCGTCGCGCCGAAGTCCGGCCGGGTCATCTACCGCCTCGCCGAGCCCGGCGAGGTGCTGGGCGCCGGCGGTAAGGTGCTCACCCTCATCGACCTCTCCGACGTCTACATGACCATCTTCCTGCCCGCGACCGACGCCGGCGCCCTCGCCCTTGGCGCCGAGGCGCGCCTGCTGCTGGAGCCCCTGCCGGATCGGGCGGTGCCGGCGACCGTCTCCTTCGTCTCGGCGCGGGCGCAGTTCACGCCCAAGCAGGTGGAGACCCAGCGCGAGCGCGACCGCATGATGTTCCGGGTGAAGCTGCGCATCGCCCGTCCGCTGGTGGAGAAATACATCGACCACGTGAAGACCGGCGTCACCGGCGTCGGCTATGTGCGGCTCGATCCCAAGGCGCAATGGCCCAGCTGGCTCGATTCCGATCTCGTGCACGAGGCGGCACAGTGACCGACGCGGTGGACGCGGTCCCCGACGCCATCCGCCTCTCGGGCATCAGCCACCGCTACGGCCGCACCCACGCCGTGGAGGGGCTGGACCTCGCCGTGGCGGAGGGGGCCTCGGTGGCGCTGGTGGGGCCGGACGGGGTGGGCAAGTCCACCCTCATCGGCCTCATCGCCGGCGCCAAGCGGATCCAGCAGGGCAAGGTGGAGGTGCTGGGCGCGGACTTTTCCGACCGCCGCGCGCGCGAGCGCATGCAGCCACGCATCGCCTTCATGCCGCAGGGGCTGGGCCGCAACCTCTATCCCAACCTCACCGTGGCCGAGAACATCGCCTTCTTCGCCCGCCTCTTCGGCGAGGAGGCCGCCGCCAAGGGCGGGCGCGTGGCGCCCCTGCTCGCCGCCACCGGGCTCGATCCCTTCGCCGACCGGCTCATGCGCAAGCTCTCCGGCGGCATGAAGCAGAAGCTGGGCCTGTGCTGCGCCCTGGTGCACGACCCCGATCTGCTGCTGCTCGACGAGCCCACCACGGGCGTCGATCCCCTCTCGCGCCGGCAGTTCTGGGATTTCGTCGAGACCATCCGCGCCGAGCGCCCGCGGCTCACGCTTCTCGTCGCCACCGCCGACATGGAGGAGGCGGCGCGCTTCGAGCGGGTGGTGATGATGGATTCCGGGCGCATCCTCGCCGACGGCAGCCCTGCCGCCCTTCTCGCGCAGACCGGCCAGCAGAGCCTGGAACGGGCCTTCGTCACGCTCCTGCCCGAGGATCGGCGCGACGGGGAGGACGGCGTGGCGCCAGCCGCGGCCATCGCCGCCGACGCGCCCGTCGCCATCGAATCGCGCGGGCTCACCCGGCGCTTCGGCGACTTCGTCGCCGTGGACCATGTGAGCTTCAAGATCCGCCGCGGCGAGATCTTCGGCTTCCTCGGCTCCAACGGCTGCGGCAAGTCCACCACCATGAAGATGCTCACCGGCCTCCTGCCGGCGAGCTCCGGGGAGGCGCTGCTCTTCGGCGTCCAGGTGGACCCCACCGACATCGAGACCCGGCGGCGCGTCGGCTACATGAGCCAGGCCTTCTCGCTCTACGGCGAGCTCACGGTGCGCCAGAACCTGGAACTGCACGCCCGCCTCTTCTCCCTGCCCGAGGCGGCGGGGACGGCGCGCGTCGCCGCCCTGGTCGCGGCCTTCGACCTTGCGTCGCATCTCGACGACCTCGCCGACGGCCTGCCGCTCGGCGTGCGCCAGCGCCTGTCGCTGGCGGTGGCGGTGCTGCACCAGCCGGAGGTGCTCATCCTCGACGAGCCCACCTCGGGCGTCGACCCGGTGGCGCGCGACAATTTCTGGGACCATCTCCAGCGCCTGTCGCGGGAGGAAGGCGTCACCATCTTCGTCTCCACCCATTTCATGGGTGAGGCGGAACGCTGCGACCGCATCTCCTTCATGCATGCGGGCAAGGTGATCGCCACCGGCACGCCGCAGGCGCTCAAGCAGGAGCAGAAGGCCGCGACCCTGGAGGAAGCCTTCATCGCCTACATGGAGATGGGCGGCCGCGCGGCGCAGAGCGAGGCACGCCTGCCCCAGGCCGCGACCCGCGCAGAAGGACCGCCCGCCGCTTTCTCGGTGCGGCGCCTGGGCGCCTACGCCTGGCGCGAAACACTGGAACTGAGACGCGATCCGGTGCGCCTCGCCTTCGCGCTGCTGGGCACGGCGCTGCTGATGATCATCTTCGGCTACGGCATCACCCTCGACGTGGACAAGCTGCGCTTTGCCGTGCTCGACCGCGACCAGACCCCGGAAAGCCGCGCCTATGTGGACGGCTTCGCCCACTCCACCTATTTCGTCGTCCAGCCACCGCTCGCCGACCCCGCCGACCTCGACCAGCGGCTGAAATCCAACGCCATCGCCTTCGCCATCGAGATCCCGCCGGACTTCGGCGCCGACCTGCGCTCGGGCCGGTCGACCGAGGTGCTGGTGACCATTGACGGCGCCATGCCCTTCCGCGCCGAAACCATCCAGGGCTACGTGCAGGCGGTACACGCCATGTTCCTGTCCGACGCGGCGCAGGCGGCGGGTCAGACCCTTTCGGCCTTCGCCAGCCTGGAAATGCGCTACCGCTACAACCAGTCCTTCCGCAGCCTCGACGCCATGGTGCCGGCCAACATCGCCCTCATGCTCATCTTCATTCCCGCCATCCTCACCGCCCTGGGGGTGGTGACGGAGAAGGAGATGGGCTCCATCACCAACCTGTATGTCACCCCGGTCACCAAGCTCGAATTCCTGCTCGGCAAGCAGGCCCCCTACGTGGCGGTGGCCTTCTTCAACTTCCTGGTCATGGTGCTGATGGCGCTGCTCCTGTTCGGGGTGCCGCTGAAGGGCTCCTTCCTCGGCCTCGCCCTGGGGGCCTTCGCCTACGTGCTCGCCACCACCGCCATCGGCCTTGTCTCCTCGACCCTGACCAACACCCAGGTCGCGGCGCTGTTCGGCACGGCCATCGGCACCATGATGCCAGCAAGCCAGTTCTCGGGGCTGATGCAGCCCGTGGCGACGCTGGAGGGCGGCGCATGGGTGGTGGGCACCTTCTTCCCCACCACCTACTTCATGCGCATCAGCGTCGGCGCCTTCACCAAGGGCCTCGGCTTCGCCGAGCTGCTGCCTTTCATCGCCGCCACCGCCGCCTTCTGGCCGGCGCTGCTCGCCATCGCCTGGCTCATCCTGCACAAGCAGGAGGCCTGACATGGCGTCGCCCTCCCTCCCCGCCCCCAAGAATCCGCCGCGTTTGCGCGCCTTCGCCGGCAACGTGCGCGAGTTGGTGGTCAAGGAGCTCATCAGCCTGTGGCGCGACCGGGCCCTGCTGGTGCTGGTGGCCTACGCTTTTACCGTCGCCATCGTGCTGCAGGCGAACGGCATGAAGCACGACCTCAACCGCGCGACGATGGGGGTGGTGGACGAGGACAATTCCGCCCTCTCCAATGCCATTCTCGACGCCTTCCTGCCGCCGCGCTTCCAGCCGCCGGTCGCCCTTGCCCCGCAGGACGTGGACGGCGCCATGGACGCCGCGCGGTTCACCTTCGTGCTGAACTTTCCCCCCGACTTCCAGTCCGACGTGCTGGCGGGCCGCAGCCCATCGGTGCAGCTTCTGATCGACGCCACCTCGCTCATGCAGGCGGGCATCGGGGCGAACGACATCTCCGCCATCTTCCAGGAGGAGGTGAACCGGTTCGTGCTGCGCCACTCCGAAGGGGTGACGACGCCGGTGGCGCTGCAGGTGCGGGTGGCCTTCAACCAGGGGCTGGAATCCTCCTGGTTCACCGGCACCATGGGCCTCATCACCAACATCACCATGCTCTCGGTGCTGCTGGCCGGAGCCGCCCTGATCCGCGAGCGCGAGCACGGAACGCTGGAGCACCTGCTGGTGCTGCCGGTGCGGCCCGCCGAGATCATGCTGGCGAAGATCCTCGCCAACGGCGCGGTGATCCTCGTGGGCGCGGCCTTCAGCATCGTCGTGGTGCTGAAATGGGGCCTCGGCATGGGGATCGCCGGGTCGGTCCCGCTCTTCCTCGCCGGCGCGGCCCTCTACCTCTTCTTCACCGCGTCGCTCGGCATCTTCCTCGGCACCCTCTCCGGCTCCATGCCGCAGTTCGGCCTGCTGTTCTTTCTTGTCGTGCTGCCCATGAACATGCTGTCCGGCGGCTTCACGCCGCTGGAGAGCATGCCGCAATGGATGCAGGCGGTGATGCAGGTCTCGCCCTCGACCCAGTTCGTCGCCTTCGCCCAGGCGATCCTCTATCGCGGGGCCGGGCTCGAAACCGTGTGGCCGCGCTTTGCCGCCACCTTCGGCATGGGCGTCCTATTCTTCGCCGTGGCGTTGGCGCGCTTCCGCACCTTCCTCGCCGCCCAGCAGTAGGACGGCGTCAAATGTAGTCCACGAAGGAGGCCAGCTGCTCCTGCGAGAGATCGCGCATCTGCGCCAGCGTATAGGTGTCGAGCACCGTGCCGATGGCGTCGCGCACGCGCACCATCAGCAGGCGCACCTCGCAGGTGGACATGTCGCAGTCCTCGCACGGCTCGTATGCATTGCGGCTGGCGCAGGGGAAGGGGGCGAGCGGGCCGTCGAGGGCCCGGATCATCTCGCCCACCACGATGTCCTCCGGCGCCTTGGCGAGCCGGTAGCCGCCGAGCTTGCCCTTCTTGGAGGACAGGAAGCCCGCATTGCGCAACTCGCCCAGGATCACGTCCAGGAATTTCTTCGGAATGTTGTTGGTCTCGGCGATGTCCGCAACCTGCGTGGAGCCGCCCGGCGGAAGGCGGGCCAGGTGGACCGCCGCCTTGAGACCGTACTTTCCTTTTTTCGTCAGCATGATGCGCCCTCTTTCGGGCTTATGCGGATCGGCGGGGCCGCCGTCAACCGGAAGATTGGTGTGGAATGGACTGGCCCGTCAGCCGGGTTCGGTTCCATCCTTCAGCTCAAACCGCGCCATAAGCGGCGCTTGCGCCATGGCGAAGGCGAAGGTCAGCGGCAGGTAGCCGAAGGTCTTGAAGGCGACCCAGGTGTCGGTGGACACGGAGCGCCAGACCACCTCGTTCAGCACGGCCATGACCAGGAAGAACACGCCCCAGCGGATGGTGAGAATGCGCCAGCCCTCATCCGTGAGCTTCACCATGCCGTCGAACACGTAGGGCAGCAGCGGTTTCCTGAAATAGAGCCCGCCCAGCAGCAGGATGCCGAACAGAGCGTTGACCATGGTCGGCTTCAGCTTGATGAAGTGGTCGTCCTGCAACCAGAGCGTGAGGCCGCCGAACACCATCACCACCAGGGCCGAGACCAGCGGCATCACCGCGATGCGCCGCGCCAGCACCCACATGGCGGCGAGCGCCACGATGGTCGCCACCATGAAGGCGCCGGTGGCCAGATAGATCCCGCCATAACCGTTGGCGGCGAAGAACAGCACAAGGGGGCCGATCTCCAGGCCGATCTTCAGCCAGGGGCTCATCTTCGGGACGGCGGTAACGGCAGGTTCGGTCATCATCGGGCCGGGAAATGAGGGAGGAGGGCCGGCACGCCGACGCTCTGCGCCCATGTGGCGCTTATGGGCGGCACAATCAAGGCTTCGCCGTGCTCGCGTGCTCACCTCCTGGGGTGCCGGGCCGCTCTTCAGCGCAGCGGGCCGAGGCAGGAGGTGAGCTCCGGCCCCTCGCGCGGCACCCGGGCCTGGAGGCGGCCGGCGAGGCGCTGCACCCCGGCGGAGGGATTGCCCGCGTCGCGTCGGCGGGGGTTCGGCAGCATCACCGCCAGCAGCGCTCCCTGTCGCGCATCGATCCGGGACGCCGGGACGCCGAAGGCGCGGCGCGCGCCCGCCTCCACGCCGAACTCGCCATTGGGGCCCCATTCGGCGATGTTGAGGTAGATCTCGATCAGCCGCCTCTTGCTCACCACCAGATCGAGCCACAAGGCCAGCGGGATCTCGATGGCCTTGCGGATGATCTCCCGACCCGGCCACAGGAACAGGTTCTTGGCGATCTGCATGGGGATGGTGGAGGCGCCGCGCGTCTCCTCCAGCTCGTCCGCAGAATCGATGGCCGCGCGCATCTCGGCGAAATCGACGCCCCAATGGCTGCAGAAGCCGGCGTCCTCGGAGGCGATCACCGCGCGCACGAGGGCCGGCGAGATCATCTCGATGGGCGTCCACACGCGCTCCACACGCTCCCCCGTGATCCAGCGCCCGAGCATGAGGGTGGAGACCGGATTGACCACGTTGTAGGCGATGGAGAGCACCAGGGGGATCGCAACGAGGACGATCACGACGCGCAGCACCAGACGGACCATCCTCTGCCCTCCCCTCGCCGCTCCGCGATGCGATCGCTGCGGGCTGGCCGCTTGACGTTCCCCCCTGGTTGGGGCACCCGGTGACCCCCGTCAACGGTGCGCCCCGCCCGGGCGTTCCTTTTCCGCCCTCCCAACGCAGGAAGGCCCAAGGTGCCGCTCTCCCTCAAGGACCGTCTCGACGCTTCCGCCGCGGCCGCCGAAGCCCGCCTCGACGCCGCCCTTGCCGGCGCGGCTCTGCCTGGCGAGCGCGTGCGGCCCGAGCGTCTCATGGCGGCCATGCGCCATGGCGCGCTCGGTGGCGGCAAGCGCCTGCGCCCCTTCCTGGTGATGGAAAGCGCCGCCCTCTTCGGCATTCCTGCCGACGGTGCCGTGACCGTCGCGGCGGCGGTCGAGTGCATCCACTGCTATTCCCTTGTCCACGACGACCTGCCGGCCATGGACAATGACGACCTGCGCCGCGGCCGGCCGACCGTGCACCGGGCCTATGACGAAGCGACCGCCATTCTCGCCGGCGACGGCCTGCTGACCCTGGCCTTCGACCTGCTCGCCGGGGACGACGCCCATCCCGACCCTGTGGTGCGCGTCGCCCTGGTGCGGGCGCTTGCCCGCGCCGCCGGCATCGGCGGCATGGTGGGTGGGCAGATGCTGGACCTCGCCGCCGAAGGCCGGTTCTCGGGCGGCGCGGCGCTCGCCCTCGACGCTCCCGCCATCCGCGACCTCCAGGCCATGAAGACCGGCGCCCTCCTCGCCCTGTCGGCGGAAGCCGGCGCGCTCCTCGGGCGGGCGGGCGCCGCCGAGCGGGCGGCCCTGCTGGCCTATGGCCGGGCGCTCGGCGCCGCCTTCCAGATCGCCGACGACATCCTCGACGTGGAAGGAACGGCGGAGGAGGTGGGCAAGAAGGTGGGCAAGGACGCGGCCGCCGGCAAGGCGACCCTGGTCTCCCTCCTCGGCCTCGACGTGGCCCGCGCCCTCCTCGACGGACTGGTGGCGGAGGCGACGACGGCCCTCGGCCCGTTTGGCGCCCGTGGCGCCATCCTCGCCGAGGCGGCCCGCTTCGTCGCCGCGCGCCGCAGCTGAGGCGGCGGCCCCGTCCAGCCCTCGCCCAACCCGCCTCGGGCATGCTAGCGTCCCGCCCGTGACCGACCGCGACCGATCTTCCCTCACCCGCCGCACGCTCCTCGCCCGCGGCGCCGCCCTTGCCACGCTGCCCCTTGCGGCCACGCGGGCGCTCGGGCAGCAGAACGAGCCCGACGTGGTGATCATCGGCGCCGGTGCCGCCGGCATTTCCGCCGCCCGGCGGATCGCCGAGGCCGGGCGCTCCTATGTCCTGCTGGAGGCCTCCAACCGGGTGGGCGGACGTGCCCTCACCGATACCGCCGCCTTTGGCGTGCCGCTCGATCTCGGCGCGGCGCGCCTGAACATGCCGGCCGCGCGCCCCATGGCCGCCTTCGGCCGGGCGGAGGGCCTCGACATCCACCGTGCTCCGGACGGCGGCCGCCTCTATCTGAAGGGACGCGAGGCCAACGATTCCGAATATGAGGATTTCGTCGGCACGGTGCGCCGGGCCCAACGCGCCATCGTTGCCGCCGGCGATGCGGGGCGCGACTTGCCGGCCGCCCGCGTGCTCGCCGACCTCGGCCCGTGGTCGGACAGCGCCCGTTTCGTGGTGGGCCCCCTTGCCTGCGCCAAGGAGCTCGACCAGGTTTCGACCGTGGACGCCTCCCGCGCCGAGGAGCCCGATAGCGTGGAAGTCTGCGCCCAGGGCATCGGCACCCTGGTGAGCCAGCTGGCCCGGCCCCTCACCGTCCGCCTGGAAACACCGGTGCGCTCGGTGGAGCTGGGCGGCCGGCAGGCCGTGGTGCAGACCGGGCGCGGCACGCTCCTGGCCCGCGCGGTGATCGTCGCCGTGCCGCCGAGCGTGATTGCGGCGGGCAAGCTGCGGATTCTGCCGGCCCTGCCTCCGCGCTACCGCACGGCGATCGAGAAGATCACCCTCGGCGCCTTCGACCACATCGCGTTCCGCCTGCCGCGCAACCCGCTCGGGCTCAACATGGACGAGCTTCTCTACTTCCGGGCGGAGGGCCCGCGCGCCTATGCCCTGCGCGCCCGCATCGCCGGCAGCGATCTCTATACCCTCGAGGTCGCCGGCGACGTGGCGAACGGTCTCGCCGACGGCCCGCCCGAGGCCGCCACCACCTTCCTCAAGGAGGCGCTGACGCGGGAGTTTGGCGCCGATCTCGCGAAGAAGGTGGGCAAGGTGCACGCCACGCGCTGGACCAAGGAGCCGTGGGCGCTCGGTGCCTTCTCCTGCGCCCTGCCCGGCTTCGGCAACATGCGGCGCGCCTTCACGGAAGTGGCCCTTGGCCGGCTCATCTTCGCCGGGGAACATGCCCACGAGACCCTCTGGGGCACCATGGGCGGGGCCTGGCTGTCCGGCGAGCGGGCGGCCAAGCAGGCCCTCGCCCTTCTCGGCGTGCGATCGGGCTGAGGCGCGCGGCTCGAACGGCCCGTTCTCAATGGGCGCGGGCGAACATCTCGTTGAAGGAGTAGCCCGCGCCGCGCACGGTGCGGATGGGATCCGATTGCCGGCCGCGATTGATCGCCTTGCGCAGGCGGCCCACATGCACGTCCACCGTGCGCTCGTCGATATAGACGTCCTGGCCCCACACCCCGTCGAGCAGCTGCTCGCGCGAGAACACGCGGCCGGGGCTCTGCATCAGGAATTCCAGCAGGCGGAACTCGGTGGGACCGAGATGCACCTCGCGCCCGGCGCGGTGCACGCGGTGGGTTTCCCGGTCGAGCTCGATGTCGCCCGCCCGCAGCAGGGTCGCCACATGCTCGGGCTTGGCCCGGCGCAGCAGCGCCCGCACCCGGGCGAGCAGCTCGGGCACCGAGAACGGCTTCACCACATAGTCGTCCGCCCCGGTGGCGAGGCCGCGCACCCGCTCGGTTTCCTCGCCCCGGGCGGTGAGCATGATCACCGGCAGGCGCTCGGTTTCCGGGCGGGTCCTCAGGCGACGGCACAGTTCGATGCCGGAAAGGCCCGGCAGCATCCAGTCGAGGATGACGAGATCGGGCACGCTTTCGCGCAGGCGGGTCTCGGCCTCGTCACCGCGCCCCACGCTTTCGACTCCATAACCCTCCGACTCCAGATTGTAACGGAGCAGAAGGGTCAGGGGCTCCTCGTCCTCGACGATCAGAATACGCGCCGGCACAGTGTTTCACCTGTCGTTTTCAAGTCGGGCTGGCTTGGGTCAGCCCTGGACGGACCGGCCGGGAAAGGCGAGGGTGGTCTCGCTGGAGGCATCCGCCTTGGGGCGGTCCGGCAGGTTCTGGCCGCTGACCATGTAGTAGACGATCTCCGCGATATTGGTCGCGTGGTCGCCGATGCGCTCGATGTTCTTGGCACAGAACAGAAGGTGGGTGCACACCGAGATGTTGCGCGGATCTTCCATCATGTAGGTGAGGAGCTCGCGGAACAGGGAGGTGTACATGGTGTCGATGGCGCCGTCCCGGCCCCACACTTCCACCGCCTTGGCCTCGTTACGCGCCGCATAGGCGTCGAGCACCTCCTTGAGCTGCTCCAGCACCAGGTCGGAGATGTGCTCCACCCCGCGCACCAGCTTCTGCGGGTGGTATTCGCCCTCGATGGCGATGACGCGCTTGCCCACGTTCTTGGCCAGGTCGCCGATGCGCTCGAGATCGTTGGCGATGCGGATGGCCGAGACGATCTCGCGCAGGTCGTTGGCCACCGGCTGACGCTTGGCGATGACGAGGATGGCGCGGTCCTCGATCTCACGCTGCATCTGGTCCACGGTGGCGTCGACGAGCACCACCTTCTGGGCCAGGGCGATGTCGCGCTTGATGAGCGAGGTCACGGAATCGGCGACGAGGCGTTCCGCCTGTCCGCCCATCTCCACCACCTTGCGGCCGATTTCCTTCAACTCCTGGTCGAAGGAGGCAACGGTATGCTCCGGCATCGGGATGATCCTTCTCGTCTCAGCCGAAGCGGCCGGTAATGTAGTCGCGCGTCTTGATCTCCTTCGGATTGGTGAAGATCACGTCCGAAGGCGCCACCTCGATCAGCTCACCGAGATAGAAGAAGGCGGTCATGTCGGCGCAGCGCGCGGCCTGCTGCATGTTGTGGGTCACGATGACGATGGTGAAATCCTGCTTCAGCTCGTCGATCAGGTCCTCGATCTTCGAGGTGGAGATGGGGTCGAGGGCCGAGGTGGGCTCGTCGAGCAGGATCACCTCGGGCTTCACCGCGATGGTGCGGGCGATGCACAGGCGCTGCTGCTGGCCGCCGGACATGCCGAGGGCCGATGTGTGCAGGCGGTCCTTGGTCTCGTCCCAGATGGCGGCCTTGCGCAGGCACCATTCCACCCGCTCGTCCATCTGCGCCTTGTTGAGCTTCTCATGCAGCTTCACGCCGAAGGCGATGTTGTCATAGATGGTCATGGGGAACGGGGTCGGCTTCTGGAACACCATGCCGATGCGCGAGCGCACCACCGTGGGGTCGAGCTCCTTGCCCACCACGTTGACCCCGTCGAACAGCACCGACCCCTCGGCCCGCTGGCCGGGATAGAGGTCATACATGCGGTTGAACACCCGCAGCAGCGTGGACTTGCCGCAGCCCGACGGGCCGATCATGGCGGTCACGCGCTTCTCCGGCACCTCGAAGTTGATGTTCCGCAGGGCGTGGTTGCTGCCGTAGTAGAATTGCAGGTTCTCCACCTTGATCTTCGCGGGCGACGTCGGCGCGTCGGGCCTGGCGGCGACCGACGATGCGATGTTGAAGGTGGGATCGACGGCTGAAGTCATATGAGCCTCGCTTCGGAGGTTGAATTCGAAGGATGGTTTCGCGGGCGGCGCAGGCTAGTTGCCCCGTGCCAGGAACAGTCGGGACGCCACATTGAGCACGAGCACGCCCACGGTGATGAGCAGCGCGCCGGCCCAGGCGAGGGAGACCCAGTCGTCGAACGGGCTGCCGGCAAACTGGTAGATGGCGATGGGCAGGCTCGCCATGGGCTTCGACAGGTCCGTGGAAAAGGAGTTGTTGCCGAGCGAGGTGAAGAGCAGCGGTGCCGTCTCCCCGGCCGCGCGGGCGACGGCGAGCAGGACGCCGGTGACGATGCCCGCCCGCGCCGCGCGCCAGGTGATCATCATCACCACCTTCCACTGCGGCGCCCCGAGCGCATAGGCCGCCTCGCGCAGCCCCACCGGAACGAGGTTCAGCATGTCCTCGGTGGTGCGCACCACCACCGGGATCACCAGGATGGCGAGGGCGACCGCGCCGGCCCAGCCGGAGAAGCCACCCATCGGCGCGACGAGGAAGGTGTAGACGAACAAGCCCACCAGGATGGACGGCGCGGAGAGCAGGATGTCGTTCACGAAGCGGGCGACCTCGCCGACCTTCGTGTTCTTCCCGTTCTCGGCGAGGAACGTCCCGGCCAGGAGGCCGATGGGTGTTCCGATCACCATGGCGAGCCCGATCTGGATCAGCGACCCGACGATCGCGTTCAGGAGGCCGCCGTTGTGGCCCGGCGGCAGGGTCACCTTGGTGAAGACGTTGAGCCCGAGGGCCGGAAGCCCCTTCTGGACCAGCGTGAACAGGATCCACGCCAGGAGGAACAAGGCGAGGACCGCAAAGCCGGTGCTGATGACCTTGACGGTGAGGTCCTTGCTGCGGCGGATGGCGAGGGAGGTCATGCTGACGCGCTCCTCAGGACTTCAGGTTGGATCGGATGAGGAAGCGCGAGAGCGCCAGCACGATGAAGGAGATCACGAACAGGATGAAACCCAGGGCGAGCAGCGAATCAAGCTTCAGAGAGCCCTGGGCGGCCTCCGGGAATTCGTTGGCGATGGTCGAGGCGATGGTCGCGCCGGGCGCGAACAGCGAGGCCGAGAGGCGGGTGGCGTTGCCGATCACGAAGGTAACCGCCATGGTCTCGCCGAGGGCGCGGCCGAGCCCGAGCATGATCGCGCCCACCATGGCCGTGCGGCCGTAGGGGATGGAGACGTTCTTGTAGACCTCGTAGGTCGTCGCGCCGACGCCGTAGGCCGATTCCTTCAGCATCGGCGGCACGGACGCCAGCGTCTCCACGAACATGGCGGTGATGAAGGGCAGGATCATCACCGCCATGATCAGGCCGGCGGTGAGCATGCCGCCGCCGAGGGCGGGGCCCTGGAACAACGCCCCGAGCACCGGCAGCGGGCCCAGGAGGTCGATCAGCGGCGGCTGGACGTAGGCCGCCATGAGCGGCGAGATGATGAAGAAACCCCACATGCCGTAGATGATGGAGGGCACGGCGGCGAGCAGCTGGATCGCCACGCCGACGGGGCGCCGCAGCGACTGGGGCGCGATCTCGCTGAGGAAAAAGGCGATGCCGAAGGAGAGCGGCAGCGCGATGATCACGGCGATGACGGCGCTGAACAGCGTGCCGTAGATCATCACCAGCGCGCCGAAATTCTCGGTGACCGGGTTCCAGGTCGTGGTCCACAGGAAGTCGAGGCCGAATGTGCGGAAGGCGGGCAGGCCGCCCTCGAACAGCATGGCGATGATGAGGCCGAGCAGGATCAGCACGAAGATGCCGCATCCCCACAGCAACGCCACGAAGACCCTGTCGGCCAGCCGGCCGACGGCCTTGGCGGAGCCAATATGCCCGGGAGCGACGCCCATCGCGGGACCACCAGCTCCACTCATGGTCGCGTCCATAGATTCCGTTCCCCCGCCAAAGACGCCTTGAAGATGAAATTCGCAAGATGAAGTCCGCACGCACACCCATCGCGAGCGGGCGAAGGGGAGCGGCGGCCGGAAGGTGGCGGCCGCTCCCCATTTTCAACAGGTCGTCATGCCTACGGCATGCAGTCGGTCAGTTCGACCACACCGGCTTGCCGTCGACCTTCACCTCGGCCTTCCAGGCCTCGCGCACGCGGGTGGCCACATCCTTCGGCAGCGGGATGTAGTGCAGCTTCTCGGCGATCTCGGCGCCGTTGTCGAAGGCCCAGTTGAAGAACTTGATCACTTCGGCGGCCTGCTCGGCCGACTTCGGCTCCTTCGGCAGAAGGATGAAGGTGGCGCTGGTGATCGGCCAGGTGGTGTCACCGGGGGTGTTGATCATGGAGGCGGCGAAGTCCTTCGCCCCGGCCCAGTCGGCATTCGCGGCGGCCGCCTGGAAGGCGGGGACGGTCGGCGACACGTACTTGCCGGCCTTGTTCTGGAGCTGCGCCGTCACGAGGTTGTTGGCGGAGGCGTAGATGTACTCCACGTAGCCGATGGCACCCTTGGTGTTCTTGACGGTGCCGGAAACACCCTCGTTGCCCTTGCCGCCAGCGCCCGCCGGCCAGGAGACGGAGGTGGCCGCGCCGACCTTGGACTTCCACTCGGCGCTCACGTCGGCGAGGTAGGAGGCGAACACATAGGTCGTGCCCGAGCCGTCCGACCGATAGGTCGGCACGATGCCGAGGTTGGGGAGCTGCACACCGGGATTGAGGTCGGTGATCGCCTTGTCGTTCCACTTGGTGATCTTGCCGAGATAGATGTCGGCGAGCACCGGGCCGGTCAGCTTGAGCTGGTTGGCGGCGACGCCCTCGAGGTTCACGATCGGAACCACGGAGCCGATGACAGCCGGGAACTGCAGGAGCTTCTGCTGGGCCAGCTTCTCGGTCTGCACGGGGGCGTCGGAGGCGCCGAAATCGACGGTGCGATTGAAGATCTGGGTCTGGCCCGCGCCGGAGCCGATCGACTGGTAATTGAGGCCGGTCCCGGTCTTGTCCTTATAGGCGACGGCCCAAGCTTGGTAGACAGGAGCAGGGAACGTAGCGCCGGCGCCGGTGATGTCGCCAGCAGATGCGCTGCCAGCGAACAGCGTGCCGGCCACGGCGATCACGCCGAGAGCGGTGGTGAGCTTCACGATATCTCTCCTTGCCAAATTCTGCGTCGCCCCACGACCAGGGCCGGGGCAACGTTGGGCTCGGGACTCTTAGTCCCCGCGCGCCAAGGTTCTATGACGACTGCATGACAGGGAGATGACTGCCTACGCGCCTGCCTTTTCTACGCTTTTTTCGCAATCCGGCAAAGCATCCATGCGCACGGTGAAGGTTGCCCCCTCGCCCAGCACGCTATCGACGCCCAACCGGCCGCGATGGCGCGCCACGATGTGCTTGACGATGGCGAGCCCGAGGCCGGTGCCGCCCTGGTCCCGGCTCGCCGCCACGTCGACCCGGTAGAAGCGCTCGGTGAGGCGCGGCAGGTGCTCCGGCGCGATGCCGGGGCCGAAATCGCGCACGCTCACCTGGGCGGCGCTTCCGTCGCGACCGAGGCGCACTTCCACCTTCTTGCCCGAGGGCGCATATTTCAGGGCGTTCTCCACCAGGTTCTCGAACAGGCGGATGAGCTCGTCACGGTCGCCGAGCACCTCCAGCCGTTCCACGTCCCGCACCTGCTCCAGCGCGACGCCCCGATCCTGCGCCAGCGGGGCGAGGCTGTCGCAGACATGGGCGATGATGGCGGCGAGATCCACCTTGGTCTGCGGCCGCACATGGGCGTGCAGCTCGATGCGCGAGAGCGAGAGCAGGTCGTCGATGAGGCGCGACATGCGCCGCGCCTGCGCCGCCATGATGGAGAGGAAGCGCTCGCGCGCCGGCGCATCGTTGCGGGCCGGACCCTGCAGGGTCTCGATGAAGCCGGACAGGGAGGCGAGGGGGGTCCGCAACTCGTGGCTGGCATTGGCCACGAAGTCCGCGCGCATCTGCTCCACCCGCCGCTGCTGGGTGAGGTCGCGGAAAGTGAGCAGCACCGCGTCGGGTCCCGCCTCCCCCGCGCCGCGGCCGGTGCGGGGCGGCGTCTCCAGCCGCAGCGGCACCACGTGCGCCTCCAGCCAGCGGTCGAGGGGGATGCGCTCGGCGAACTCCACGCGGCGGGGCAGGCCATCGGCGGCGGCGGCCCGCACCGCATCGAGTACCTCCGGCACCCGCACGACGAACGACAGCGGGTCTCCCACCCGGGTCGGGCCGATGGCGAGGGCGACGCGCTCGTTGGCGACCATGATCTCGGCCTGGGGCGTCAGCAGCAAAGCGGGCTCGGGCAGCGCCGCCACCACCGCCGCCGCCTGCAGGTCCCGGCGATCCGGGCGGTCCGGGCGGGGCGCGGGCTCCGCCTCCGGCACGGCCTGGGGCACGGCGGCGGGCACGGGCAGCGACACGAACAGCGCCAGGAGGATGCAGGCCAGAATGCCCGCCAGCACCGGGTGCACCGCATCGAGCACCAGCCCCGTCGCCAGCACCGCCGCCAGCGCCCCTGTTCCCGCCAGGAGCCTGCGGCGCGCCATGGCTGCCGCCCGGTCGACAACCGCCGGTGCCGCGGCGGCCGGCGGCGCGGGCTCCTGCGGCGCGACGGGGTGCGTCACGACGTCGTCGGCGCGCGGCATGCGCACCTTGATCCGCGCCTCCTGGAGGCCTGGTCCGTCAAGCCCTGATCCCTGGAGGTCTGGCCCCTGGCCGGGCCCGGACATCACCATTCGTCGTCCTTCCCACGCGGCCCGCGAATCGCCGGCCACACCGCATTCTGCCGATGCTGGCGCGCCTCGGCGAAGGCTTTACGACAGCCTCGCCGGCTGCGCCCCGCCGTGGCTGCATTTTTCGCATACTCCTTATTTCGAACCGCAAACAGCCGGATCAGCGTTGCCGCGCGGCGGTCAACATCTGCTAAGGAGAGAGAGCGGAGGACTTGAAATGCGACAGCTTGGAGCGAGGGGCGTGCTTCGGGCGATTGGCGGGGGGGTGGCACCGGTCACGGCCAGGCCCGACCCCATGCTCGGGAAGAAGCCCACGCACGGGACGCGGCACGGGTGCGGGCATCTTCCTGCCATCGCCGTGGCGGGCTTACTCGGCCTCGGCGAGGCGGGGCTGGGCGGTTCCGCGCGTGCCGACCCGTTGCCCCTGCCCACCGTCGACTTCTCGCTGAAGGCCGAGCTTAAGCGTGGCGGGACCCTGGATCTCGCCCACAGCCAGGGCAAGATGCGGGTGGAGATGACGCGGCCGAGCATCCCCGGCAGCATCATCGGGATCCTCGATCTCGCGGCGCGCCGCATGGTGATGCGCACGCCCAACCTGCCGAACGTGGCGCTCGAGGTGGAGCTGCCGCCGGAATACGCCCTCGGCGCCGTCAGCGGCGCGGGCAGCAAGGTGGGGACCGACCGGGTGGCGGGCGAGGCCTGCGACCTCTGGAAAATGGATGCGCCCACCCCGGCGCAGCTCGCCGCCGCCATGGGTCCCACCATCGCCTGCATCACGCCGGACGGCATCGCCCTTCGCACCGAAGTGGAGATCAAGGGCAGGAAGCAGGTGCTGTTCGAGGCCACCGGGCTCGTCCGCGGGCCGCAGGATCCCAGGCTGTTCGTGCTGCCGGCGGGCCTCCAGGTGGTGAAGGTGCCCAAGGGCAAGCTCGGCGCCGCTTTGGGCCTGGGGGCACCGGATTCGCCTCCTGCGACCCCTGCGCCTCCCGCGACACCCGCCACGCCGCCGCCCGCCAAGCCCTGAGCGGGCGCCGTCGAGCGCCTCGAACCGAAGACCGAGGGACGGTTGGCGCGCAAAAGCCCCGGCTAGAAACGCCGGAGCGCGAGAGCTTCAGCCGAAGGTGAGGGCCACCGGCACGTGGTCGGAGGGCTTCTCCCAGCCGCGCGCTTCCTTCAGCACCGTCATCGCCCGCGCCGAGGGGGCGAGGGGCCGGCTCGCCCACACATGGTCGAGGCGGCGGCCGCGGTCGTTCACCGTGTAGTCGGGCGAGCGGTAGCTCCACCAGGTGAAGAGCTTCTCCTGCGGCGGCACGAAGGCACGCATCACGTCCACCCAGGGGCCGGATGCCTGAAAGCGGTTCAGCTTCTCCACCTCGATCGGGGTGTGGCTGACCACCGAGAGCAATTGCTTGTGGCTCCACACGTCGGTTTCGAGGGGTGCAACGTTGAGGTCGCCCACCACCACCGCGTGGCGCTCGGGATCGGCAGCATCGGCGGCCAGCTCGCTCCAGGCCGTCATCTCGTCGAGGAAGGCGAGCTTGTGGGCGAACTTCGGATTGAGGTCGGGATCCGGCACGTCGCCGCCGGCGGGCACGTAGAAGTTGTGGATGGTCAGCGGCTTGCCCAGAGCATCGCCGGGCGCGAGGGTGACGGCCACATGCCGCGCGTCGCCCTTGCCGCAGAAATCGCCCTTGCGCACCTGCGCGAACGGATGCCGGGAGAACGTCGCAACCCCGTGCCAACCCTTCTGGCCGTTGAGCGCGATGTACGGGAAGCCCATGTCGCGGATGGCGTTCAGGGGGAACTTGTCGTCCTGGCACTTGGTTTCCTGGAGGCACAGCACGTCCGGCCGCAGCCTCTCCACCGTCTCGCGGACGATATCGAGGCGGATGCGGACGGAATTGATGTTCCAGGTGCAGATGGTGAGGGGCAAGGCAATGGCGGGCTGAAAAGAGAACGACACCCGAGCCTTACACCGCCCCCGCGCACGGAGGCAAGCCCGAGTGCCGGTGTACGGCTGGACGTCAGCAGCCGCCAGCCCTCGCAGGCCTTCAGGGCGCCCGGACCATGCCGAGCCCATATTCGCCCCCACCCGTGCCCCTTCCCGTGCCCACCATTTCGCCTTGCCCGGATCGGGGGCGCGCCTAAACTGGAGGCTTTCCAGGCCTTGCCCTTTTCATTTGATGGATACTGTCATGCACAATAAGAGGCTCGAAGCCTTGCGCGCCAATCCGTGCGGGGAATGGAGGCCGGCGGACCTCGAGATCACCGCGTCCCAGTATGCGATCAAGTTTCGCAAGGTGACCGGCACCCACGTGGTGTTCACCCATCCCTCGGTGCCCGACTGCGTCGCCGTTCCCATGAAGCAGAAGATCCGCTCCGTCCACGTGCGGGCCTTCGTCGCCATGGTGGATCGCATGGACGGGATCGACCAATGACCGCCTCCACAGCGCCCGACCCTTCCGCCTATCCGGCCATTGTCGCGTCCATCCCGCCCGAGGAGGGCGGCGGCTTTGTCGCGAGCTTTCCCGACGTGCCGGGATGTCATGGCGTCGGCGACACGGCGGAGGAGGCCGTGGCCGACGGCCGCCTGGCCCTGTTCGCCTGCCTCGACGCCCTGCGGGCCGCCGACCGTTCTCCGCCCGCTCCGGGATCCGCGCCGGCATGAGCCGGCCCGCTTGCTCAGGGCATGCCGGGTCGGGCGCGGCCGGCGCGGCCGGCGCGCTCTTCCATGAAGGCCGAGACGGTGTCCAGCAGGCGGATGGCGCCGGGGAGCTGGGCATGGGCCTCCGCCTGCGCCGCGCCTTCCGGCTCGAGGGTGCGCCACCACACGATGAAGCGACGGATCAAGGCGCGGCCGGCGATATGGGCGAAGGGCACGCCCGGAAACGCGTCGAACCCGAACGCCGCCTCCACGCGCCGCAGGCATGCTTCCACGTAGCCGGCATCGGCGGCGGAGAGCGTGAACGGGCCTTCCGGTGCGCGCCGCTCCATGCGGACCTCGCTGAGCTCGGGGATATAGTCCGTCTTCACCACGACACCATTCGTCTCCGCGCCCTGCCGACAGCGAAGCCGGTTTCGGCTCAGCCGGCGTCCGCCGTCGCCATCACGCCTCCCGCCCGCTTGGGCATCGCCCTTCAAGCAGGATCGGTGCCAGCGAAAGGCCGGACATGACGCGCCCCCTCCCCGCCGCGCCCCCGGTGCACGCGGAGCCCACCGCTGTCCACGCCGTTCCGGCGGCGCCACTGGAAGCGGGGTTCCGGCTGCTGGTGATGCGCGAGTTCGCGGCGGCGGCGGCGCCGGCCTCCTTCGCGGTGATCGAGCAGCGGCTGCTGCGGCCGCCGCCCCGGCAGATCCGGCACGGCATCGCCTTCGCCCTCGCCTTCAGGCCGGAGGTGATGGCCTTCCTGGGCTTCCATCTCGGCCGGCCCGCCGTGCCGGGACCCGACGGCGCACGCGCGCGCAACCCGCTCTGGCCCCGGCTCGCCTGGCACAAGCAGGCGCGGCCCTGGCCGGACGACACACTCACCACCGAATGGAACGCGGACATTCTGTTTCCGCAGGAAACCGCACGCGCCGCCTTCGCCCACCAGTTCCATGCCGAGCTCGCGGGCATCCCACCACCCTGACCGCCGCCAAGGCCCGCTTCTTGCTTTGCGGGTCCTGGCCGTTTTTCGCGCATGTCATTGATTGCTTTTCGGGAGATTGCTCCATGACGGACGTTGTCGAGACCCGCTCCATTGTCACCGAGGCCGAATTCGATCATCCGATCGAGCTCGTCTGGCGCGCCATCAGCGATTCCGAATGGCTCGCCGTATGGTTCTTCCCCAACGACATCCAGCCCCTGGAGGGACACAAGTTCACCATCTGGGGCCGGCCCATCGAGCGCTGGGACGGGGAATTCCAGTGCCAGGTGAAGACCGCCATTCCCGAGCGCGAGCTGTCCTTCCGCTGGAAGGGCGGCCATCCGGAGCTGAAGGGCTTCGGCCACTATATCGATACGGTGCTGACCTGGACCCTCACCCCCACCGCCTCCGGCGGCACCCATCTGCGCTTTCAGCACGAAGGCTTCGGCGCTGATGCCGAGAGCGACGGCGTGTTCGACGTGATGACGAAGGGCTCCCAGAGCGTGCTGCGCACCCTCACCCGCCGCCTGCCGGACCTCATCCAGCACGGCGCCTGAGCCGGCGCCGGGCCACGCGCAGAAGTGACCGCCGGCTTGCGACGCGCAGGAACCCGGCGGCCATGCCTGCGTTACGACTCTGGTTGCCATACCGCGCCCGGTGCGTGGCACCAATGGAGACGGACATGGGCCAGAAGCATCCCGCGAACGATCCCTTCTCCCTGCGCATCGTGATCGGAGAGGCCGAAACCAAGGCCTCCAACGTCGACGATGTGGTGAAATTCCTGCGCCAGCAGGAAGCCGGCGACTTCGCCGACCTCCTCCTCAGCGTGCCTTCGGACGGCCGGCCCCAGTCCCTGTCGGATGTCTGCGCCCGCATGGAAGCGCTCTGCGCCATGGTGTGAGGCGCCCCGGCGGCTTGACTTTCCACCGCCCCTCCGCAGTCTGCGCCAGTCGCGCGACGGGAGATGCGGTTTGGTCGGGGATGCGGAGGCCGGCGGTTTCGGGGACTATTCGCTGGACGCTCTCGCAGCCCGCATCCATGCGCGCCACCGCGACCGCATCAAGGTGCAGAAGCCGCATGTGGCGGCGGCAAATCTCGCCCGCATCATCGCCGCAGCGCTGGAACTCGCCAACAGCCAGGGCTTCCATGCCATGACGCTGCGCCAGCTCGCGGCCGAGTCCGGCCTCAGCATGGGCGCGCTCTATTCGTACCTCGACAGCAAGGACACCCTGCTCCTCATGATCCTCGGGGAGGTGTCCCACGCCGTGGAAGAGGTGCTGGGCGCGGCGCCGCAGGAAGTGGCCGCCAGCCCGGCGCTGCACCTGCGCTGGCTCATCACCCGCCACATCGCCCTGTCCGAAGCCATGCACTCCTGGTTCGTCTTCGCCTACATGGAGGCGAAGGCATTCCCGCCCGCGGCGCGCCGGCAGGCGGTGGAAAGCGAGCGCCTCACCGAGCGGATGCTGGCGGACGTCATCGGCGAAGGCATGAAGCGGGGCGTGTTCGCCAAGGGCGACGCGCTGTTCGCCGCCACCCTGGTCAAGCCGCTGCTGCAGGACTGGTACGTGAAGCGCGGCAAATACCGCGCGCGCGGCATCGATGCGGCAGGCTATGCGGATGGCGTCACCGCTTTCGTGGAAGCCGCGCTCGCGCCGCGCTGACACCTCTCAGGTGAAGGCGGCGGCCCGGGCGGCAAACGCCTGGGCGAGCTGCCCGGTCTGCGCCGCCCCCTCCGCCGCCGCATTGCCGGCCCTGGCCCGCGCCGCGATCCCCTCGAAGATGACCGCCCACCGAAACAGGGCAAAGGCCATGTGGAAGTCACCCATGGCACGCCCGTGCGCCGCCGCCGCGGCATAGTCGGCCACGAACACTTCCCGCGAGGGAAGGCCCAGGGCGTCGAGATCCAGCCCCTCGATGCCCCCGTATTGCTCGGGCCGGGACACCCAGGCCATGGCGCAATGGGCGAGGTCGGCCAGGGGATGGCCGAGGGTGGACAGCTCCCAGTCCAGCACTGCCACCACTTCGGGGCGGGTGGGATGAAACATCAGGTTGCCGATGCGATAGTCGCCGTGGACGATGCTGGTGACGTCGTCGTCCGGCACATGCGCCGGCAGCCAGGCGACGAGACGGTCGATATTGGCGTCCTCCCGCGTCTTCGACAGCTCCCACTGGCGTGTCCAGCGGGCGATCTGGCGGCCGAAATAATTGCCCGGCCGGCCGAAGTCGGAGAGCCCCACCGCCGCCACGTCCACATTGTGGAGGGCGGCGAGGGTCTTCGCCATGGCGCCGTACATGGCCCGCCGCTCCTGCGGGGTCACCCCCGCGAGGGTGCAGTCGTGGAAGACCCGGCCCTCCACCTTCTCCATCACGTAGAAGAGGGTGCCGATGACGGATCGGTCTTCGCACAGAAGCAGCGTCGGCGGCACCGGCACGGCGGTGCCGGCCAGCGCCCGCATGATGCGGTATTCCCGATCCACCGCATGGGCGGAGGGCAGGAGCTCGCCCGGCGGCTGCTTGCGCAGCACCAAGGCGCGGTTGTCATAGGTGACGAAGAAAGTGGGGTTGGACTGGCCCCCCGATATGGGCGCGAGGCGTGGACCGCCGGCAAGGCCGGGAATGTGCGCCTTCAGATGGGCGTCGAGCGCCGCGACGTCGAAGCCGGCGCCGCTCACGATGCGACCCCGTCCGCAGGCGCGCTCACCGGCCAATTCCAGAAGCCGTCTTCTTCCTTGTCGAGGAAACGGTTCAGCACCATTTCATGCACCGCGTCCGCCCCATCCACGAGGCGCGCCTGCCGGGCGTAGCGGTAGATCCATTCCAGCACCGTATCCTTGGAATAGCCGCGCGCGCCGTTGATCTGGATGGCTGTGTCGGCGGCGAGGTGCAGCGTGTTGGCGGCCTTGATCTTGGCCATGGACACCTCCTTGCGGGCGAGCCCGCCGCGGTCGAGCTCCCACGCCGCCTTCATGGTGAGGAGGCGGCCGATCTCGATCTCCATGGCGATGCGACCCAGCATGGTCTGCACGCTCTCCCGGTCGGCGAGGCGGACGCCGAACCCCTCGCGGACGGCGGCATAGTCCCGCGCGATGGCCACCGAGCGCATGGCGAGGCCCAGCCAGCGCATGCAATGGGTGAGGCGGGCCGGGCCGAGGCGGATCTGCGTCACCTTCATCCCCTTGCCCTCGCCGAGCAGCACGTCCTCGGGCGGGATCTCGAGGCCGTCGAACTCCAGCTCGCAATGCCCGCCATGTTCCTCCGGCCCCATGATGGGAATGCGGCGCACGATGCGCCAGCCCGGCGCGGACCGATGGAAGGCGAAGGCGGTCAGGCCGTTGCGCGGGTCATCCGAGGTGCGGGCGATCAGGATGAAATGCTCCGCCGCCTCCGCGCCGGTGATGAACCATTTGCGACCGAAGATGCGATAGCTGCCGTTGGGCTGCTTCTCGGCCCGGGTGAGCATCATGGACGGATCCGAGCCGCCGCCCGGATGCGGCTCGGTCATGACGAAGGCGGAGCGCACCGCGCCGCTGGCGATGGGTGCCAGCCAGCGGGCCTTCTGCTCCGCCGTGCCGACGGCTTCCAGCACCATCATGTTGCCGTCGTCGGGCGCGGCGGAATTAAATACCACCGGACCGAAGATGGAGCGATTCATCTCGGTGTAGCACACCGCCATGCCGACCCGGCCGACGCCCAGCCCGCCATTCTCCGGCTTGAGCTGGAGGCACCATAGGCCCTCGGCCCTTGCCCTTTCCCGCAGGCGCGCCAGGGGGGCCGCGGCGATGTTCTCGTGCGCATCCCAGGCCGCGGGGTCCGCCTCGACGGGGATCACCTCGCGCTCGACGAAGCCGGCGATGCGGCGCCTCAGGTCATCGAGGGCGGGGGAGATGGTGAAGTCCATGGCGGCCTCGGCGGTGCGGGGGATGCGCGCGATCGGCGCATAAAATAAGAGCGAGCGCTCGCTTTTTATCTTCTCTCGACAAGGAGAGCAAGACATTGCTCTCCCGGCCCTCGGCGGCTCACTCGGCCGCCGACTTCGGAACCTCGGCCTCGCGGGGGGCGACCGGCGCGGCCGCATCCCGCGCGAGCGTCGCCCCCGGCAACGGGGTGGCGGCTTTGCCGCTACCGATGCGCAGGCTCAGCTCGCGCGCCCCGAGGAGGCTCAGCGAAAGGGCGAACGGCACGATATAGTAGAAGAGGCGGAACAGCAGCAGCGCGCCCACCAGCTCGCTTTTATCGAACTGGGGCAGGGCGACGAGGAGGGCCGCGTCGAACACGCCGAGCCCGCCGGGTGCGTGACTGGCGAAGCCGAGCAGCGTCGCCGTCACGAAGATCACCGCCAGCGAGACCGGATCGATGTAGGGCGTGCCCGGCATCAGCATGTACATGGCCGCTGCGCACAAGGTGAGGTCGAGGATGCCGATGCCCACCTGCACCAGGGTGGTGCGCCCGCGCGGCAGCGTCACATACCAGGTCGAGCGGCCGATGGTGCGCGGCGCGTAGGAGACCCAGGCAATGTAGGCAAAAAGGCCCGCCAGCGCGCCGATGCCGATGAGCCGGTTGATGGCCGGCGGCAGGTGATCCACCGCCGTGGCCGCCTCCGGGTGCAGAGTGATGCCGAGACCGAGCACGGCGATGTTGCCCAGCCAGAAGGTGAGGCCCGCCACGAAGCAGATCTTGGCCACGTCGATGGCGCCGAGCCCCCAGGCCGAATAAATGCGGTAGCGCACCGAGCCGCCGGTGAAGACGGTGAACCCCACGTTGTGGCCGATGGAATAGGAGCAGAATCCCGAGAGCGCCGCGACGCGGTAGGGCACATGGTCCTTGCCGATGGTGCGCAGGGCGAACCAGTCATAGAAGGTGAGCGTGAGGTAGGCGCCGGCCACGAGGAAGAAGGCGATCACCACGTCGCGCGGATTCTTCGCCGCGAGGGCATCCATCACGTCCGCGAGCTTCAAATTGTGAAGCATCCGGTAGAGGACGACCGCAGCGAACGCGATCACGATGAGGCTCAGGACGAAGCCGAGCCCGTGGAGGCCGACGCGATCCCGCAGGAAAGCCCAAATTCTGGAAAGCACCGCCCGCACACTCATTGCGTCACCGACCCCCCGCCCGCAACGTCAGCTGCCGCTCACATCTGCACGCTTTCGTGCGAGATTGAAGCGGCATTTTGTGGTCTTCGCTCGGAACGCTGCTCGCGCGGGCTTGCGCGAGGCGCCTCCGGTGGCCCTCAGAGCTTCACCGGATAGCCAATCTCCACCGTCCGCGCCCGCGGCAGCCCGAACCGGTCCACCGAACGCTCCGCGTTGCGGGCAAGGAAGGCGAAGACGTGGGCCACCACGTCCCTCACCTTCGTCACCTCGTCGGGCGGAATGATCCGCTCGTGGCCAATCACGTAGATGGCCGCGTCCGGATCGATCCCGCGGGCGCTGAGCGCCGGGCCGAGCACGGAGGGAACATCGATCTGCTGCATGTAGCCGAACCGCAGATCCACCCGCACGAACCCGTCGTTGAGGGTCGTCACCTTCACCCGGTCCTCCACCGATACCCGGGGGCGCGCGGCGATCCACACCGAAACGATGACCGCCATCTCGAACCGGACCTTGAGGAGGTCCGCCATTCGCGACAGCGCGACAGGGGTCATCGCACCCGCACGAGACAGAAAGATGGCGGTGCGCGGGCTTTCGACGTCGTTCGTGCGATCCTTGCGGGCGACGAAATTGTCCAGCGGCTCGGTGAAGCGCACCTGCTGGGCGACGACGCCCTCCAATCCCCGCCGCCAGCTCACCATCACGAAGATGACCGCCCCGGCGATGCTCAGGGGCAGCCAGCCCCCGTCATGGATCTTGGTCATGTTGGCCGAGGCGAAGGCGAAGTCGATGGCGAGGAGCCCCGTCGCCATCAGCCACACCGCCGGCGCCGGCCAGCCCCAGGCCCGGTGCACCTGGGCGATGAACAGGATGGAGGTGGTGACCATGGCGAAGGCCACCGCGATGCCGTAGGCCGAGGCGAGCCGGTCGGAGGCCTCGAAGCCCAGCACCACGGCGATGCAGGCGATCATCAGCAGCCAGTTGAGCCGGCCCACATAGATGTGCTGCTCGTTGTGCTCGCTGGTATAGCGGATGCGCATGGGCGGCAGGTAGCCGAGCTCAATGGCCTGCTTGGCCAGCGAGAACACGCCGGTGATGATGGATTGGGAGGCGATCACCGTCGCCGCCGTGGCCAGGAACAGCAGCGGCACGTCGAAGACGTCCGGGCACAGGTCGTAGAACGGGTTGCGCACCGCGTTCGGATCCACCAGCAGGATCGCGCCCTGGCCGAAATAATTGAGCAGCAGCGCCGGCATGGCCACGAACATCCAGGCGCGCGCGATCACCGGGCGGCCGAAATGGCCGAGGTCGGCGTAAAGCGCCTCACCGCCGGTCACCGCCAGGAAGCAGGCGCCGAGGATGACGCCGGCAAGACCCGGGTGCTGCACCATGAGCAGGATGCCGTAGCGCGGGTCGAGCCCGGCCAGCACCTGCGGCGCCTGCAGGATGCCGTAGACGCCCAGGGCCGCGAGCGAGCCGAACCAGATGAGCATCACCGGCCCGTAGAAGGCGGCGATGCGTTCCGTGCCGAGCCGCTGCGACAGGAAGATGGCGAGCAGGACCAGGACGGTCAGCGCCACCACCCAGTGTTCCAGCTCCGGCGCGATGACCTGAAGTCCCTCGATGGCGGAGAGCACGGACATGGCCGGGGTGAGCACGCCGTCGCCGATGAGCATGGCCGCGCCGAGCAGGCCGGCGGCCAGCAGATACCAGCGCAGACCCAGTGCGCTGCGGTGGAGGTCGAGCAGGGTCACGAGGGCGAGGATGCCGCCTTCCCCGTCATTGTCCGCCCGCAGGACCAGCATCACGTATTTCACCGTAACCGAGAGGATGATGCTCCAGGTGATGAGGGACAGGAGGCCGAGCACGTCGGCACCCAGGAAATTGGTGCCGCCCACCGCCAGCACACCCTGCTTCAGGGCGTAGAGGGGGCTGGTGCCGATGTCGCCGAAGACCACGCCGAGGGCGCCGATCTCGGCGGCGAACGGCAGGAGGCGCGAGCGATCGCGGGAAAAGCTCATGGACATAGAGGGCGATGGCCGCTCAGCACCGGGACGCCGGCGCGGGTGAAGATGAGCACGAAGCGCCCTGGCGCCGAGGCAGTCCCGCCCCCGCGCCGCGCAGTGTCACGCCTCGCGTCCGTCGCACGAAACCGTTCAAGGCAAGCCCCCGCGCGTTTCCCCCCGGCGGGATACGGGCAGACCCCGGCCCGAGGATGGGCCCCGCGACTGTCGCGCTGGGCCGCACCCGGAACCGCCCGGCTCCGCCCGCCCGAAGCGGGTGCGTTCAACACCTAGCTCCGATCGCGGGGGAACACAATGCGCTGCGGTAAAGCCCTTGGAAGCGGGGAATCCGCCCCGGAACTCCGGGAACGAGGGTGCACGCACCAGCATGAACGCAGAACGCCGGCCCGCAGGCCGGCGTTCCGGAGCATGAGCGGCGCCGTGGCCGCCGGCCACGGCCGGGAGCCGTCAGTAGCGGTAGTGCTCGGGCTTGAAGGGGCCCTGCTGCGGCACGCCGATATAGGCCGACTGCTGGTCGGTGAGCTTGGTCAGCTTCACGCCGATCTTGTCGAGATGGAGCGAAGCCACCTTCTCGTCGAGGTGCTTCGGCAGCGTGTAGACCTGCTTGTCGTACTGGCCGGGCTTGGTGAACAGCTCGATCTGCGCCAGCGTCTGGTTGGTGAAGGAGGCGCTCATCACGAAGCTCGGGTGGCCGGTGGCATTGCCGAGGTTCACCAGGCGGCCTTCGGAGAGCAGGATGATGCGCTTGCCGTCGGAGAACTCCACCTCGTCCACCTGCGGCTTCACATTGTGCCACTTGAAGTTCTTCAGCCCGGCCACCTGGATCTCGCTGTCGAAGTGGCCGATGTTGCAGACGATGGCGCGGTCCTTCATGGCCCGCATGTGCTCAACCGTGATCACGTCGAGATTGCCGGTGGCGGTCACGAAGATGTCGGCGCGGGACGCGGCGTCATCCATCGTGGTCACTTCATAGCCTTCCATGGCCGCCTGCAGGGCGCAGATGGGATCGACTTCCGACACCATCACCCGGCAGCCGGCGTTGCGCAGCGAAGCGGCGGAACCCTTGCCCACGTCGCCGAAGCCCGCGACCATGGCGACCTTGCCGGCCATCATCACGTCGGTGCCGCGGCGGATGCCGTCAACCAGGGACTCACGACAGCCGTACAGGTTGTCGAACTTCGACTTGGTGACGCTGTCGTTGACGTTGATGGCAGGCCACAGCAGCGTGCCCTTCTTGTGCATCTCATAGAGGCGATGCACGCCCGTGGTGGTTTCCTCGGTCACGCCCTGGATGGTCTTGGCGAGGAGCGAGTACCAGCCGGGCTTGTGCTTGAGGCGGCGCTTGATGGCGGCGAAGAGGACTTCCTCCTCCTCGTTGGTGGCGCCGTCGAGGAAGGCGGTGTCACCTTCCTCGGCGCGCTTGCCGAGATGGACCAGGAGCGTGGCGTCACCGCCGTCGTCGAGGATCATGTTCGGCGTGCCGCCATCGGCCCACTCGAAGATGCGGTGGGTGTATTCCCAATACTCTTCCAGCGTCTCGCCCTTCACGGCAAAGACCGGGGTACCGGCGGCGGCGATGGCGGCCGCGGCATGGTCCTGGGTCGAGTAGATGTTGCAGGAGGCCCAGCGCACGTCGGCCCCGAGCGCCTTGAGGGTCTCGATGAGCACGCCGGTCTGGATGGTCATGTGCAGCGAGCCGGCGATGCGGGCGCCCTTGAGCGGCTGGGACGGGCCGTATTCGGCGCGGGTGGCCATGAGGCCGGGCATCTCGATCTCGGCGATGTCCAGTTCCTTGCGGCCCCAGTCGGCAAGGTTGATGTCCTTCACCACATAATCGTTGCTCATGGATCGCTCCGCTTGGAATGAGCCGCGCCGGTGGACGCGAAATCTGCCGGCCCCTGTAGCACGAGGATCCACCTCCTCGCAATAAAGATATAAAGAAATGCTTATATGACACCGGCCATCCTTCGCCGATCCCGGCGGGGCAAGGACCGTCAAGATGCCGGAGCGGAGCGGCAAGGTAAGGTCCGCGACACGGCGCGCTTTGATTCCGACAAAAATTGTGATATACGTAACTTTACAGTCGATTGCTTCCATCTCCAGCCGCATCGCGCCTGCAATATGGTCGTGCATGTATTCGGGCGCATTCTCGGGAACACAGGGGCGGGAATTCGCGTGCCAGCCGGCTTCTACGGCGTGGCGCGAGCGGTTGATCATCGCCATCGACTGGCAGAGCGGGTTGTCGGGCGTTCCGGCCGCGACCCAAGTCCGCAGCTGAGGGTGCGTGTCGTCCCGGTGACCGGACCGGCCGGCCGGCGCACCAACAGGTTCGGCCCCCGGGCCGGATCAGGAGTGTCAAGAGCATGTCGGCAAAGAAGAACACGCAAGCCCGTCTCGGTTTCAAGACGGGCGAGCACATTGTTTACCCTTCCCACGGCGTAGGCCGCATCACGGCCATCGAGGAGCAGGAAGTCGCCGGTTTCAAGCTCGAACTGTTCGTGATCTCCTTTGAAAAGGACAAGATGACGCTGCGGGTCCCCGTGCCGAAGATCGCCAGCGTCGGCATGCGCAAGCTTTCCGAGACCAATACCGTCGAAAAGTCGCTCGAGACCCTGCAGGGCCGCGCCCGCATCAAGCGGACCATGTGGAGCCGTCGCGCGCAGGAATACGAAGCGAAGATCAATTCCGGTGACCTCGTCTCCATCTCCGAGGTGGTGCGCGACCTCTACCGCTCCGATGCCCAGCCCGAGCAGTCCTATTCCGAGCGCCAGCTCTACGAGGCGGCTCTCGATCGCATGGCGCGCGAGCTTTCGGCGGTGCAGAACATCACCGAGACCGAGGCGGTGAAGCTCATCGAGCAGAACCTGCTCAAGGGGCCGCGCCGCGGCGCCGCCAAGGTCGCCGAAGAGGCCGACCTCGACGCCGACCTCGAGGCCGACGAGGCCGCCTGAGCCCTCGCTTTTTCGTCCCGACGCACAAGACCCGGCTCCGGCCGGGTCTTTTCGTTTGTGCCGGCAATGGTGACGCGAAGGGCCGCGCCGCCGGAACCCTTCGCCGTGCGCGAGCGTTGTTGTCAGCGGGGCTGAAGTGGAGAAGCGATCATGTCCAATCGTGACCAGGACCAGCGCAATCCCCAGAACCCGAATGAGAAGAGCCAGTCCGGCCAGGGCAAGGCGCAACAGCAGGCGCAGGTGCCGGGCCAGAAAGGCGGCCAACAGCAGCAGGGAGGCCAGAAGAGCACCAATCAGCGGGACGAGCGGCGCGACCAGCGCTGAAGTCCGAAGCAGCCTTGGAGCCGGATGCGCTCAGGGTGAATCAAGCTGAGCGGCAGATCCGTATCGAAGGTCCGCGAAAAAGCCGAAGCCGCCGGCTGCTCTCTTCCCCGGAGAGCGGCCGGTTTCGTTGTGGGGCGCGTGCACCGCCGCGGGTGCCGCGCCCTCCGGATCTACGCTCCAGCGGCGCCTCCGTCCGAGCGGGGATCGTGCGCCCCTTCGATCTGGCCGCGGGGATGCAGGACCACGCCGCCCGCATGGCCCATGAGGTCGCTGTAGGCGTCGGGCACGACGCTCAGGTCGTGCCCTGCCGCCGAGAGACGCTCCACCAGGCCCTCCTGAAACCGCGGCTCGAGCCGCAGACGCGTTTCCACATCCCCCCAGGTCCGCCCCAGCAGCCAGCGGGGCCGGGCGATGGCCTCGGCCAGCGGCACGCCGAACAGGCCGTAGCGGCTGAAGACCGCCGCCTGGGTCTGGGGCTGACCCTCCCCGCCCATGGTGCCGTAGGCCAAGACCCGCCCGTCGGGAAAGACCGCCATGGCGGGATTGAGGGTGTGGAAGGGCTTGCGGCCGGGTCGCAGCGGGTTCCGCGCCTTGGGATCCAGCGAAAAGCTGGCGCCGCGGTTCTGCATCAGCACCCCGGTCCCGCCCAGCACGCAGCCGGAGCCGAACTCGAAGAAGATCGACTGGATGTAAGAGACGACGACCCCGGACGCATCGGCCGCGCCGAGCCAAACCGTGTCGCCCCCCGCCCGGCCCTGCGGCCACGGCAGCGCCCGGCGCATGTCGATGCCGGAGGCGAGCGTGTCGACGGCGGCCGGCGCAAGCAGGGCGCCGGGGTCCTCCGTCAGGTGGTCGAAGTCGCACACCACGCGGTCGCGCACCATGAAGGCGCGCTTCGTCGCCTCCACCAGGCCGTGCACATGCGCAAAACCCTCGGCTTCGGTGACCCCGAGCCGCGCGAACTGCGCGAGGATGAGCAGCGAGGCGAGGCCTTGGGTCGGCGGCGGCGCATTGAACAGCTGCGCCCGAGGCAGCTTCACCGCCAAAGGCGCCCGCGCCACCGGCTGGTAGGTCTCGAAGTCGGTCCGGGTGACCGGGCTGCCGATGCCATCGAGATCGGCGGCCATTTCGCGCCCCACGTCGCCGCGATAGAAATCGTCGAGGCCGGCGCGGGCCAGGTGGTCGAGGGTGTCGCCAAGGCGCGCCTGGCGCTGGAGCGCCCCCACCGCCGGCACCGCGCCGCCCGGCAGGAAGGCGGCGGCGAAGCCCGGCACATGCTCCAGCTCTGCCTTCTTCTCCGCGGTAAGCCTGGCCTGCGAGGCGGAAACCGCAACCCCCTCGCGGGCGAAGCGGACGGCGGGCTCGAGCAGGCGCGGCAGGCTCATGTGCCCCCCCAGCGCCTGGGCGGCCTCGAGGGCGAGGCGCCAGCCGCCCACCGCTCCCGGTACCGTCAAGGCGGCCAGGGGGCCGCGCGTGGGCACCGCCTCCAGGCCCATGTCGCGGTAATGGGAGATGCTCGCATGGGCGCCGGCGAAGCCGCAGGCCTCGATGTAGCGCACCCGCCCCGTCGGTTCGCGAATGAGCCAGAAGCCGTCGCCACCCAGATGGTTCATGTGCGGATAGACCACCGCGATGGCGGCCGCGGCGGCCACCATGGCCTCGATGGCGTTTCCGCCTTCCGCAAGCACATCGCGCCCGACCTCCGCCGCGAGCTGGTGCGGGGCGGCGACGACACCGCGCGTCGCATGGGTGCTTTCGAAGGCGTGGGCTGGCTGCATGATCGTCCTCGGTCCGGCGAGCAAGGGTCGCGGTGCGGGCCACGGCCGAGGGGGTCGCACTTGACCCCGGGCCGCGCCCGTCGCAGTTTCGCCGCCCATATCGGGCGTTTTCGAGCGAAGCGGGTTGCGGTTCGCGTGAAGAAAATGCGTTAAACCAATCATCTAGCGCGTCTTGCGTTTCACTGGAACGCAAAAGCGCGCTGGGGCGGACGGCAGGCTGTTCCTGACGCCGTGCGGGAGACGAAAGATGGCGGGTTCGGACAAGACGGGGGCGAAGGGTGCCGGGACGAGGGGCAAGGGGCGCCATGCGCTGACGGTCTTGAGCGCGACGGCCCTCATCGCCACCGAAGCCTTCGCCACCGCCGTCGCCGCCGGTTGGGCGCTCGCCGGCCTCGCCAACCTCGGCGACATCGGCGAATATGCCCTCATGGCGCTGTTCGGCCTCGCCGCGCTGTATGTCTCGGCGATCTACTTCCGTCGCGCCTATCGCGTGGAAATGCAGCTGACGCACTGACCCCGCTTCGAGATCGGCGGAGCGTTCAGGGCTTAAAGCGCGTCACCACCTCGTCGAGGCGCGGCCGCGGGCGGTCCGGCGCCCGCGCCGCCGGGCGTCCGATGTGGAGGAAGCCGGCTACCGTCTCGTGCGGCGCCACGCCGAGCAGCGCCGCCGCATCGGGATCCCGGCCCGGCCATTTCAGCAGCCACAGCGCGGAATAGCCGAGGGCGGTGGCCGCCAGCACGAGGTTCATGCAGGCCGCCCCCGCCGACAGCACCTGGTTGAACACCGGCACCTTCGCCGCCGGATCCGGCCGGCTCACCGCCACCACGGTCACCGGCGCGCGCAGCAGATAGTCGCGCCACATATGCGCCTTGTCCGGCGCCAGGCCGGGATTTTGGGTGGCATACAGGGCGTCGAGCCGATCCCCGGCCACCGCCCTGCCCTCGCCTTCCAGAACGATGAAGCGCCACGGCACGAGGCGGCCGTGATCGGGCACCCGGGTGGCGATGGCCAACATGCGGTCGAGCTCGTCGACGGTGGGGCCTGGCGCCACGAGGGCCCGCAGCGGCAGGGAACGGCGCGCCTCCATCAGCGCCAGCGCCTCCTGCGACGGCGGCAGGTCGAGGGGTGACCCCTCGAAGGGCGGCGCGTCCGCTGCCGCATGATGGCGGGTGCGCTCGTCAGGGTGGGTCATCGCGGCTTCCTCAAGGGCGGGGCGCTTCCGGGCCCCCACGCGTTGCATGCCGACATGAATAGATGGATACCGGCGAAATAAAAATTGGAGTTCTTCCGATATGCCGCGGCGCACCGGCGCGGCGGTGCAACTGAGCCTTTTCGCCGCAGCGGTAGGCACTTGTCCCCGGCCACGGCGGCGGTGCACGGCCCGCTCCGGTCATTCAACATTCATGTACCAAAGCCAAGCAGATGTGATAGTCTGTTTGCTGGTTGGAGGCGTGGGCCCATGCGCATGGGCACGAAATTCCGACCTTGTCCATTAGGCTACGAGGCGAGACGCGGGTGGCTGGATCGAGCGTTGTGCGAAGGCGGAACTCAAGACGCCCTGTGCGTGCATCTTAAATTGGCACGAAGAACGCATCTTCATCTGGCAGTGGTGGATGGCCCTAAGCCAAAATTGGCGACTGACCTCAACGGAAATACACATGAGCCGTAACCGAGACTTCCGAGAGCCGCGCCGCCGTGGCTTTGACGACGACTTTGCGCCGCCGCGTGACCGCGGCTTCGGAGGGGACCGTCCGTTTTCATCGCCGAGCAGCAGCTTCAGTGCCCCCATGCCGTCGGGCCCGCCCATCGACGCCACGGTGAAGTGGTTCAACCCCGAGAAGGGCTTCGGCTTCGTCGAGCTCGCCGATGGCTCGGGCGACGTCTTCCTCCATGCCCGCGCCCTCGAAGCCGCCGGCCAGGAGAGCGTGCCTCCCGGATCCAAGCTTTCGGTGCGTGTCGGCCAGGGCCAGAAAGGCCGTCAGGTCACCGAAGTGCTTGAGGTCGATACCTCCACGGCGGAAGCCGCTCCCCCGCGCCGCACCAGCTTCGGCGCCGGTGCTGGCGGCGGTGGCTTCGGCGGTGGCGCGCCCCGTTCCGCGGGCGCCGGCCCGCGTGCGGCGACCGGCCCCACCGAGGAGCGCGTCGGCACGGTGAAGTGGTACAACCCCGACAAGGGTTTCGGCTTCATCGCGGTGGAAGGCGGCGGCAAGGACGTGTTCGTGCATGTCACCGTCATCTCCCGGTCCGGCCTCACCGATCTGGCCGAGGGCCAGCGCGTGGTGGTGCAGGTGGGTCAGGGTCCCAAGGGCCCCGAAGCCCGCGGCATCGAACTCGCCGACTGAATTCTTCCGCCTGTCGCCCGTGATTTCGGGCGGCAGGCGCTGAACAAGCAAACGGGCGTGGCTCGCAGGCTGCGCCTGTTTTCTGCATTTGTGGAGTTGAATAATAAAATGGCGCAACAGGCAGAGGCCGACCTTTCGAGCCTTCTCGAACGTCTCAAGTCGGCTCAGCGTGACCTGCTCCTGACCGCAGCGAAGAGCACCACTCTTCCTTCCGATGGCACGCTGCGCAAGCTTTCCGACCTCGAAGGCGCCATCGCCGCCACCGAGGCCCTCCTCCAGGAAGAAAGCGACCGGCGCTGAGATCAGGCGCGCCGAAATCGCGCGCGCCTGTTTTCGCTCGCCGACACGTCCGCCTGAGACGGCGGGCCGCCGACGGACTATTCTAACACCGCCGATCAAGCGTCGCCGCCCCCTTGGCGCGGGGCATTGCCGCGCCCCGACGGCTGACGGAAACGCCCTGAATTCGGCGCGGCGTCATGCACCCGCAAGCCGTTCCGCCGGCGCCCCGGGCCGCTTTCCCCACCCCGGCGCAATGGCCCCTCCGCCCCCGGCCCATCGGGAGCTTCGTGACGACCGGCCGCTTCAGCCCTGCTCGGCCAGGAGCCGCGCCACCGCGGCCCGAAGCTCGGGAAAGCCGGCCCCGCTCTCGCTTGATGTGGGATAGACCACCGGATAGGCCGCGGGCCTGCGGCGGATCTTGTCCTCGACCCCGGCGATCACGCCCGGCAGGGCGGTCGGCTTCACCTGATCGATCTTGGTGAGGATGATGGCGTAGGAGACCGCGGCCTTGTCGAGCAGGTCCAGGATCTCCTCGTCCACCGGCTTGATGCCATGGCGGGAATCGATGAGCACGAACACCCGCGCCAGATTCACCCGGCCCCGCAGATACGCCTTGATGGTCCGCGTCCAGGCGTCCACCTTCTCCTTCGGCGCCTTGGCGAAGCCGTAGCCCGGCATGTCGACGAGGGACAGTTCGGGGCCGACCCGAAAGAAGATGAGCTCCTGCGTCCGACCGGGGGTCACCGAGGTGCGCGCCAGCGCCTTGCGGCCGGTCAGCGCATTGACCAGCGAGGACTTGCCGACGTTGGAGCGGCCGGCCAGGGCGATCTCCATCCCCTGCATGGGCGGCAGCACCTCGATGGTGGGCGCCGCCGTGACGAACTGCCAATCGCCGGCGAACAGCAGCCGGCCGGTTTCGAGGAAGGGATCGGGAGCGTCGGGCGCGACGTCGGAAACGGGGCTGGTCATCCCAGCCTTATCCTAGAGCCGGGCCACCGACGCAAGGCGCGCGGCCCGGCAAGGGTCAGCCGGGCTGAGCCGTTCGGTGCGACGGCAGATCCCCTTCATCGCCGCTGGCCGCCTCCCAGGAAGGTCTGCACGAACCAGCGGTCGAGGGTCATGGGCTCCTCCTGCCGGGGCGCGGGCGCTTCCCCCACCACGGCCGGCGGCCGGTCGTCCGGCACGCTCTCGGGCGGCAGGAAGCTGCCACCCGGCTGGCCATAGCCGATGCCGCCGAAACCGGCCGTGCGCAGGCCTCCGGGCAATTCGGCGACCGGCACATTCTGGTGCGCCGTCTTCATCACCCGGCTCCAGATCTCCACCGGCAGGTTGGCGCCGGATGCCTTCTTGGTGGGCGAGGAATCGTCGTTGCCGAGCCACACCGCCGTCACGTAGCGCGCCGTGTAGCCGACGAACCAGGCGTCGCGATAATCCTGCGAGGTGCCCGTCTTGCCCGCCGCCTGCCAGCCCGGCAGGTCGGCGCGGCGGGCGGTGCCGATGGCGAGGGTCTGGGTCATCATCTGGTTCATCATGGCCGCATAGGCGGGATCCATGACGCGGCCGGGCCCGGCGCCGGCGCGCTGGTAGAGGGTCTTGCCGTCCGCCGACTTCACCGTGTCGATCACATGGGGCACCACGCCGATGCCGCCATTGGCGAAGGGGGTATAAGCGGATGCCAGCTCCAGCACCGACACCTCGGACGTGCCGAGGGCGATGGAGGGGTTGGGATCGAGCGCCGAGGCGATGCCGAGGCGCTTCGCCGTCGCCACCACCGCCTTGGGGCCGACCTCCAGGGTCAGGCGGACCGAGACGGTGTTGAGCGAGAGCGCGAGGGCGGTGGTCAGCGTCACCGGACCGCGATAGTCGTGGGTGGAATTCTCAGGCCGCCAGCCCTTGAGCTGGACCGGCGCGTCCTCGCGCACGGTGTCCGGGGTCAGGCCGTGCTCCAGCGCGGTCAGGTAGATGAAGGGCTTGAAGGCGGAGCCCGGCTGCCGCCGCGCCGTGACCGCCCGGTTGTACTGGCTGTCCGCATAGGAGCGGCCGCCGATGAGCGCCTTCACCGCGCCGTCCGTGTCGAGCATCACCAGCGCGCCCTGCCCGACGCCGTACTTGACGCCGGATTTCGCCAGGGTGTCCTCGAGCGCGCGCTCGGCCGCCTGCTGCAGGGCGGGCTCCACCGTGGTGCGCACGGTGACGTCGCCGGGCAGTTCGCCGACGAAGGAATCCATCTGGTCCATCACCCAATCGGCCACGTAGCCGGACGAATCCGGCATGCCGGCGCGCGACAGCTGCGCCGGACGGGCGAGGGCGGCGCCGGCCATGTCCTGCGAGATCATCGCCTGCTGGCGCATGGCGGAGAGGACCAAAGCGGCGCGCTGCTGCGCCCCCCTGAGGTTGCGCGTGGGGGCAAGGCGGGAGGGGGAATTGACCAGCCCGGCGAGCATGGCCGCCTCGGCGAGGCTCACCTGCCGGGCCGATTTGCCGAAATAGCGCTGGGCCGCCGCCTCCACCCCGTAGGCACCGGCGCCGAAATAGACGCGGTTGAGATAGAGGTCGAGGATCTCGTCCTTGGTGAACTTGTGCTCCAGCCACAGGGCCAGCACCAGCTCCTGCACCTTGCGCGAGGCGGTGCGCTCCTGGGTGAGGAACAGGTTCTTGGCCAGCTGCTGGGTCAGCGTCGAGCCGCCCTGCCGCAGGCGCCGCGAGGTGAGATTGGTGACCAGCGCCCGCGCCAGGCCCTCCGGATCGAGGCCGAAATGACTGTAGAAGCGCTGGTCCTCGATAGCGACGAACGCCTTCGGCAGATAGGGCGGCAGCTCGCGGATGGGCACCGCGACACCGCCCATGTCGCCGCGCGTCGCCAGCGCCTTGCCGTCGGCGGCCAGCACGGTGACGGTGGGCGGACGCTTGGGGATCATCAGCGTCTGCATGGGCGGCAGCTTCGACGCCTCGTAGGCGATGACGCCGGCGAGGGCCAGGACGCCCCACAGGCCGAGGATGAAGCCCCATTTGACGAGGCGGAACAGGAACGGCCCCCGCCGCCTGCGCCGCGGGCGGGCGGGCGGCTCGGCGCGGCCGCGGCGGGGCGCCGGCGGTGGCTCGGCCTTCTTCGCGGCGCGGACGCGGCGCGGCGGGTCCGCCGCAGGCGGGGCGCCGCCCGAGCGGTCGCGCGCATCGAGGCGGATGTCGAACAGGGATTCCTGGCGCTCCAGCACCGGTTCCCGCCTCATGCCCTCGCCTCGTCCGCGTGCCACCATCCGCAAGACCCGTCGCTCACCAATCGATCGATTCCCGCCCCTTCCACCATGGAATTGGGGCGGAAGCGCAGCGCGTGCCGCAGACGCCTTCCCGGCGGCCGCGATGGCGAAAGGTAAGGTCGGCGGCCATAAGGAGCGGTTAAGGAAGGCCCGCAAAGCCGGCCCCGGCGGGGGTCAAGCCGGGACGCCAGCGATCCCACGGCGTGCCGCCGCTACGGCGTGCACTTGTCCCAGAAGCCGACCCGGCGGTCAGGGGTCTTGTAATACCAGCACATGCCGTTGGCCGGAGCCGGACCCGCCACGGAGGTGGCAAGTCCCGGCTGCAGTGAGCCGAGGGCCGCGCCGGCCGCCACTGGCCCGCCGGGTCCCCACGCACGCTGGGACGGCTGGAGCACCACCGGCGACGGGTCGTCGGGCGGCGGGGCCATGCGGGGGGCCTGCGTCGTCGGCCGCGTCGGCTGCGGCTTCGGGTAGGGGTCCGGCCGCGGATCCGGCGTCGGGTCCGGACGCAGCGGGGACGTGGACCGGGACCGCGTGGTCGGCGACGTGCGGGCGGGCTGGGTGGGCTTCGGCGTCGGGCGCGCGCTCGGCCGGGTCTGGGCCGGTGACTGCCGGGTCTGGGCCGCTGTCTGCGCCTGCGCGGCCTGCGTGCCCACGGCCAAGCCGGCGACAGTCAAGCCGGCGACAGTCAGCCCGGCCATGACGAGGACCGCCGGCGCCCTCCCCCTCGTCCATCCTCGCATGATGCATCTCCTTGCGTCAGGTACGCATCCTCCCTCCGAAGATGGGCGCTTTGATGAGCGCAGCCGCAACACGCCGCTCGCGGCCAGCGGATGATTGCGGTAAAGGGGAAGACTGCCTTTTCCTCGCGGGCCTTGCAGATCGCCGAGCATGTCCACCATCCGTACCCCCAGAGCCCACCGCGTCATCGGCGAACCCTTCGAAGGCTTGATGCTCAAGGCGGAGATCCGAGAGATCGGCGCCGCCCACAAGGGACGTGACATCGACCTGCGCAACGCGGTCGTGCTCCGCCTCAAGAAGGCTCTCCAGGAGGGCCACGCCGAAGCTGAGCGCCTGTTGAAGGAGGACGGCTGCGGGCGCTGCTGCGCCATGCGCCTGTCCGCCCTGCAGGACGCGGTCATCACCTCGGCCCATGAGGTGGCGGCCACCTTCCTCTATCCGGTGGACAACCCCTCCCGCTCGGAGCGCATGGCCGTCGCCGCGGTGGGCGGATACGGCCGGGGCATGATGGCGCCAGGGTCCGACACGGACATCCTGTTCCTCTTGCCCTACAAGCAGACCGCCTGGGGCGAGAGCGTGGCCGAGGCCATGCTTTATATCCTGTGGGATCTCGGGCTGAAGGTGGGCCACGCCACGCGCTCGGTGGAGGAGTGCCTGCGCCAGGCGCGGGCGGACTTCACCATCCGCACCTCCATCCTCGAGGCGCGCTACCTGGTGGGCGAGAAAGCCCTGTTCGAGGACCTGCAGAAGCGCTTCGACAAGGAAGTGGTGGAAGGCACCGGGGCCGAGTTCGTCGCCGCCAAGATGGCGGAGCGGGAAGAGCGCCTGCGCCGCTCCGGCCAGTCGCGCTACCTGGTCGAACCCAATGTGAAGGACGGCAAGGGCGGGCTGCGCGACCTGCACACCCTGTTCTGGATCGCCAAGTACGTCTACCGGGTGCAGACCACCAGCCAGCTGGTGGCGAAGGCGGTCTTCACCCGCGAAGAAGCGCGCCTCTTCACCCGCTGCGAGGACTTCCTCTGGTCGGTGCGCTGCCATCTCCACTTCCTCACCGGCCGCCCCGAGGATCGCCTGTCCTTCGACGTGCAGCGGGATATGGCCCAGCGCCTCGGCTACACGGAGCATCCCGGCCAGAAGGACGTGGAACGCTTCATGAAGCACTATTTCCTCGTGGCGAAGGATGTGGGCGACCTTACCGCCATCCTCTCCGCCGCGCTGGAGGAGCGCCACGAGAAGCCGGTTCCCGGCCTCAAGGGCATGGTGGAGCGCTTCCGTGCCGGCTCGCGCCGCATCACGCTGAAGGAAACGACGGACTTCATCCTCGACCATGACCGCCTGAACGTGGCGGACGAGGACGCGTTCCGGCGCGACCCGGTCAACCTCATCCGCATCTTCCACGTGGCGGACAAGCGCAACCTCGCGCTCCATCCCGATGCCATGCAGCTGGCCGCCCGCTCGCTGCCGCTGATCGACGCCGCCGTGCGCGAGAATGCCGAGGCGAACCGCCTGTTCCTGGAGATCGTCACCTCGAAGAACGCGCCTGAGACGGTCCTGCGGCGCATGAACGAGGCCGGCGTGCTCGGCCGCTTCCTGCCGGAGTTCGGCAAGGTCGTGGCCATGATGCAATTCAACATGTACCACCACTATACGGTGGACGAGCACCTCTTGCGCTGCATCGGCGTGCTCTCGGAGATCGAGCGCAAGGTCAATCCGGAGAACGGCCTCGCCAACGACCTCATGGGCACGGTGAAGAACCGCAACCTGCTCTATGTGGCCCTGCTCCTGCACGACATCGCCAAGGGCCGCCCCGAGGACCACTCGGTGGCCGGCGCCCGCATCGCCCGGCGCCTGTGCCCGCGCTTCGGCCTCTCGCCGGTGGAGACCGAGACGGTGGCCTGGCTGGTGGAGCAGCACCTCGTCATGTCGCAGGTGGCCCAGTCCCGCGACCTGTCCGACCGCAAGACCATCGAGAACTTCGCCTCGGTGGTGCAGAACCTCGAGCGCATGAAGCTGCTCACCATCATCACCACCGCCGATATCAAGGCGGTGGGGCCGGGCACGTGGAACGGCTGGAAGGCCCAGCTGCTGCGCACGCTTTATTATGAGACCGAGCCGGTCCTCACCGGCGGCTTCTCGGAAGTGGACCGGGGCAAGCGCGTCACCGCCGCCCAGGGCCAGTTCCGCCACGCGCTTTCCGACTGGACCGACGAGAAGGTGGCCACCTACGTGGCGCGGCACTACCCGCCCTACTGGCTGCGGGTGGACCTCGACACCAAGCTGCGCCACGCCCGCTTCGTCGATGCCACCGAGCAGGCCGGTCGCTCCATCGCCACCCATGCGGCGCTGGAGCCGGGGCGCGGCATCACCACCCTCACCGTGCTCGCGCCCGACCATCCCAAGCTGCTGTCGATCATCGCCGGGGCGTGCGCGGCGGCGGGGGCGAACATCGTGGACGCCCACATCTCCACCACCACCGACGGCCTTGCCCTCGACACCATCGCCATCCGCCGCGCCTTCGACCGGGACGACGACGAACTGCGCCGCGCCGGCCGCATCCAGGAGGCGGTGGAGCAGGCGCTGACCGGCGAGGTCCGGCTGCCGGAGGTGATGGCCCGCAAGCTGCCCAAGGGCCGCCGCACCTTCACCGTGGAGCCCGAGGTGACGGTGAACAATTCCTGGTCCAACCGGCACACGGTGGTGGAGGTGTCCGGCCTCGACCGGCCGGGCCTGCTGTTCGCCCTCACCAACACCCTGTCGCGGCTCAACCTCAACATCGCCTCGGCGCATGTGGCCACCTTCGGTGAGCGGGCGGTGGACGTGTTCTACGTCACCGACCTGATGGGCGCGAAGATCACCGGCGCCGCCCGCCAGTCCACCATAAGGCGGGCGCTGATCGCGGTGTTCGAGGGCCCGGCGGAGGACGAGGAGCCCGCCCGCCGCGCCGCGCGCGCATAGGAGCGTCGGCGCGCCTCGCACCCCCCGCATCCGTCGGTCCCACGAGAGGGGAGCTGCGTGCAGCCTGCCCCGGCGGCGCGACCGACCCCGATTTTGCCGTGATGCAGGACCAAGAGGACGCGGCCCAGAGAACGGGGCCCGGAAACCTGGCCCGGAAACCTGGCCTGAGAACGGGAACGAATTGCGTCCCGGGCGCACGCACCTATATTGAGGCCGCGCCCGCGCCACGCGGCGGAACGAAGAACCAACATGATCCCAGCGGCTCCTCCCTTCGACATGCCGGGCGACCCCGCCTCCATCCGCGTGGTGGTGGCCATGTCGGGCGGGGTGGATTCCTCCGTGGTGGCGGGCCTCCTGGCGCGCGCCGGCTATGACGTGGTGGGCGTGACGCTCCAGCTCTACGACCATGGCGAGGCGGCCCACCGGCGCGGCGCCTGCTGTGCCGGGCAGGACATCTACGACGCCAGCGAGGTGGCCCGCACCCTGGGCATCCCCCATTACGTGCTGGATTATGAAAGCCGCTTCCAGGAGGAGGTGATCGACCGCTTCGCCGCGAGCTACGCCGCGGGCGTCACGCCGATCCCCTGCGTGGACTGCAACCGCACGGTCAAGTTCCGCGACCTCCTCGCCACAGCCGAGGAGCTCGGCGCCCGCTACCTGGCCACCGGCCATTATGTGGCCAGCCGAGCGCTGCCCGATGGCCGGCGCGGCCTCTTCCGGGCGGCGGAGGAGGCGCGCGACCAGTCCTATTTCCTTTATGCCACCACCGCCGCGCAGCTCGACCGCCTGCGCTTCCCCCTCGGCGAGATGCGCAAGGCGGACGTGCGGGCGCTCGCCGCCGAATTCGGCCTGCCGGTGGCGGACAAGCCGGACAGCCAGGACATCTGCTTCGTGCCCGGCGGCGACTATGCGGAAGTGGTGGAGCGTCTGCGCCCCGAAGCCGCCGAGCCGGGCGACATCGTGCATCTCGACGGCCGCGTGCTCGGCCGCCATCGCGGCGTCATGCACTACACCATCGGACAGCGGAAGGGCCTCGGCATCGCCACGCCCGAACCGCTCTACGTGATCGCCATCGACGCGGCGCGGCGGGAAGTGCGGGTCGGCCCGCGCGAGGCTCTGGCGGTGCGCGCCATCCATATGGCCGACGTGAACTGGCTCGGCGACATGCCGTTCGAGGAGGCCGTGGCGCGGGAGGCGGAGGTGTTCGTGAAGGTGCGCTCGACGCGCCCGCCGGTGCCTGCCCGGCTCGGCCGTGGCGCCGATGGCACACCGGCCGTCTATCTGGCGGTCGGCGAGGAAGGCGTTGCGCCGGGGCAGGCCTGCGTGCTCTACGATGGCGCCGGAGCCGCCGCCCGCCTCTATGGCGGCGGCACGATCGTGAAGGCGGAGCGGGTGGCCAAGAGCATCGCCGAGGTCGCCTGAGGGGCGGCTGGGGCTGGGAGAGACCGACGATGGCGGTTCAGTACGATCTCGAAGGGCAGAAGCGCGTCTACGCCAAGTGGGCGCCCATCTACGACAAGGTCTATGTGAAGCTGCTCGCCGACGCCCAGCGCAAGGCGGCGAACGCCGCCGCCGCCTGCGGGCCGAAGATCCTGGAAGTGGGCGTGGGCACGGGCCTCGTCCTGCCCTACTACCCCCGTGGGGCGCAGGTGACCGGCATCGATCTGTCCTTCCACATGCTGCAGAAGGCGGTGGAGAAGAAGGTGGAGCGCGGCCTGTCCCAGGTGGGCCTGCTCGCCGCCATGGACGCCTGCAACCTCGGCTTCCCTGACGAGAGCTTCAACGCCGTCACTGTTCCGTTCGTGATCACGCTGGTGCCGGACCCGGAAGGCGCGCTCGACGAGATGTACCGGGTGCTAAAGCCGGGCGGCGAGATCATCGTCGCCTCCAAGCTCGGGGCGGACGAAGGCCCCGCCATGCACATCGAGGCGGCGCTGGCCCCGCTGGTGAAGAAGGTGGGCTGGAGCATCGCCTTCAAGGCCAGCCGGCTGAAGAACTGGGCGGCGAAGTATCCCGACATGGAGGTCATCGAGATCTCTCCGGTCTTCCCGGTGGGCTTCTTCAAGCTGGTGCGCATCAAGAAGAAGGCGCGCTGACCCGCGCCTTCCTCCCGGACCCCCGGCTATCCCTTGTAGCGCTTGACCACCCCGTCGACCGTGCGGGCGAAGAGGGCGGCGTCCACCCCCACGGCGGTGAAGACCGAGCCGGCCGCCATGTAGCGCTGCGCCAGCGCCGGGTCGCTCACCAGCACGCCGCCCCGGTTGCCGGCCGCCGCGATGCGCCCGAGCCCCTTCTCGATGACCTCCACCACCTTCGGATGCGCCGGCTGGTGCAGGAAGCCCATGGAGGCGGACAGGTCTCCGGGACCGATGAAGACGCCGTCGACCCCCGGCACCGCGGCGATCTCCTCGACCCGCTCCAGCGCCTCTATGGTCTCCACCTGCACCAGCACGCACATCTCGTCGGCATAGCGCTCGAAATAATCCGGGATGCGGCCGAAGCGGGTGGCGCGGGCGGCCACTGCGTAGCCGCGGATGCCGTGGGGCGGATAGCGCGTGGCCGCCACCGCGGCCTTCGCCTCCTCGGCCGTCTGCACCATGGGAATGAGGAAGCTCTGCGTTCCGATGTCGAGGAAGCGCTTCAGCGTCACGGAATCGTTCCACGGCACCCGCACCACCGGCTGCGCCGTGCCGCCGACCATGGACTGGAGCTGGGCGTGCACGTTGGGCAGTTCGTTGGGGGAATGCTCGGTATCGAGCACGATCCAGTCGAACCCGGCGCCGGCCAGGATCTCGGAGACGTAGTTGGAAGGAATGGCGCACCAGAAGCCGATCTGCTGCCGGCCGTCATGAAGGGCGCGCTTGAAGGGATTGTGGGGGATCTGCATGAGGGAAAACCTCTCGAACCACTAAGGTGATATGTACGCTAGTCCCCGTCTTCGCGCATCAATTCAGCTTCTATATTTTTAGGAACAGCGCCCAATAATGTATCAAGTTTTGCATGATCAAGTATTGGTGCCGATCTCATGCGCTCTTTTGCGTCTGCTAAAGACACATCAATTTCATTGAATCGACCCTCCAATTTCCGCAGGTGCGCATAACATCCTATATCGACTGCAAATGCTTGATAGGTTCCCTCTATAGATTTATGAGTTAAAGCTGTAGCGCAATTGTGTATGATTCTATAGTCTAAAAGTCTGTATATTAAGGCCTTCCAAGTGTCCATTTGCTGCAACATTCTTTCCTCAACGAGAAAAACGTTTGACGTTCTGTCGAGGCAAAATTTTCTAATTATATATATACCCTTAATTAAATCATCTTGCTCATCCGTTCTAGAATCTTGTTTCAACTCTTCTATTTTTTGCTCAAAATTCTGCCTTGAAAGCAGCCGAACCTCATCTTTCCCGATTTTTCCCCCATCTTCAGATACAACATCGTTCAATAGCTGCAAGAATAAAGATAAAACATCCCTAGGAACACCACCACCCGCCATAACAAGGCGAGCAAAGCCATCGCCGCGGAAGAGGCCTCTGATTTCATCGCGCCCAAGACCGGAACGCGCCCCAAACTGTTCCAAAATTGAACGATTTTGCTCCGCGGTCTTTTTGAAATCTCCAAAAGTATAATCTATATTTATCGGCTGGTAATCGTGCCTCTCTTGCGCTCCGATCGGCTGCCCATCGCGATCCAGATATAATGTTGATGCGTGACGAAGCGTTGCAATCTTAAAAAATAACGGCAAATCCTTACAAAGTCTATGAATGTAGTCAACGACGAAGGCTTGATCAGTTCTTTTAAGATGATAAAGATCATCTATTTGTAATATAATCGCATGTACGCTTGTTGATAATTTAAAAAATTCCCTGATACTTTCCTTTAAATCGGGAAGCCACCTATCTAATTCTTGTAATTTTTCACGATGAACCTTAAATGACCTCTCAATCTCTACGCTATCTCGATATTTATCTTTATACCCCAATCTAACACTGTCGATTTCAACGCCCATGTTTAGTTCATCTGAATTTTCAGTCGCAGCCTTGCGACGAACCTCCTCGTCATGAACGTCGGCTGATTTTTTCAAATCCTCGAGTTTATTGATAATCTGTTTAATTATCTTCTTTGACTCCTTCTTCTTCCCAAACCACCCAGTCAAATTTCGATCCAGCTCCCTAAACAAAGATGACAGGATCTCAATCAAAACATTTGGAAATGTATGCCTCTTAAAATCTTCACAATTCAAATAAATGCTCTTCAATTCTGGCCGAAGCTCCCGCGCCGAGTGATGAAGTAGCAATGTCTTTCCACATCCTCGACGTGCAAAAATTGCATGATTTTGACGGGACTTTGCATCCTGCAATGCAGTTCCAACACTCATATAGTCAATCGAATCGCCGCCGCGTTGGACACGTAGATTTTCAGAAATGACCTCTCTCAACTTTTCAAGGCGATCTTTAGTGGTCACTGAATACCCCCAACACATGATTGCCTAAAAATAACTGGCCACCGTTTTGGATGCAATGGGGGCCGAGAACAACCGACTGCAGTTTTGAGACGACAATCGTCCCCCCACTCCCCTCCGCGGGCCATCGGTGCTATCCAATCCCTCCCCCGAAAAGCGGTGCGCCAGACGCTGCGATCATGCTTGTGCGCCGATCCCCAAGGAGCGTTTCGCCATGCTCACCACGGTTTCCGCCTTCGACCGCATCGGCGAGGAGAACGCGTTCGCCGTGCTCGCCCGGGCGACGGCGCTGGCGGGCGAGGGACGCTCCATCCTCAATCTCGGCATCGGCCAGCCGGACTTCCGCACGCCCGACCATGTGGTCGAGGCCGCGGTGAAGGCGCTGCGCGACGGGCAGCACGGCTATACGCCCTCCGTCGGCATCCTGCCCCTGCGCGAGGCGGTGGCCGCCGACCTCCACCGCCGCCATGGCGCGGAGGTGGACCCGGACCTGGTGATGATCATGCCCGGCGGCAAGGTCACCATGTATGCTGCTATCCGCCTGTTCGGCGAACCGGGCGCCGAGATCCTCTACCCGGACCCGGGCTTTCCCATCTACCGCTCCATGATCGAGCACACCGGCGCCATGCCGGTGCCGGTGCCGATCCGCGAGCAGAACGGCTTCGCCTTCTCGGCCGAGGAGACGCTCGCCCTCATCACCGAGCGTACCCGGCTCATCATCATCAACTCCCCCGCCAACCCCACCGGCGGGGTCACGCCGGCCGCCGAGATCGACAAGCTGGTGAAGGGCCTCGCCGACTTCCCCCATGTCGCCCTCATGTCGGACGAGATCTACGACCAGTTCCTGTTCGACGGGGAAGAACACCGCACGCTGCTCGCCTATCCCGAGATCCGCGACCGGCTGATCCTGCTCAACGGCTGGTCCAAGACCTACGCCATGACCGGCTGGCGGCTCGGCTACTCCGTCTGGCCGAAGGTGCTCTACAACCAGGTGCGCAAGCTCGCAGTGAACTGCTGGTCCTGCGTCAACGCCGCCACCCAATATGCCGGCATCGCGGCGCTGGAGGGTCCGCAGGACTCGGTTGCCGCCATGACCGCCGAGTTCGACGCCCGCCGCCGCATGGTGGTGGAGGGGCTGAACCGGCTGCCGGGCGTGACCTGCGCCACGCCCAAGGGCGCCTTCTACGCCTTCCCCAACATCACCGGCACCGGCTGGGCCTCCGCCAAGACGCTCGCCTCCGCCCTGCTGGAAGAGGCGGGCGTCGCGGTGATCGGCGGGCCGGACTTCGGCGTCCATGGCGAGGGCTACCTGCGCCTGTCCTATGCCACCTCGCGGGAGAACATCGTGCAGGCGCTCGCGCGCATGGATGATTTCCTCGCGGCGAACCGCAAGGTCGCCTGAGCGGTGGCGGGCCGCGGCGGCGGAGTGCGGCGGTGGGGCCCCGGCCTCGCTTTGCTCGCCCTCGCCCTCGGCCCGGCCCTCGCCCTGATTCACCTGCCCCGCCGGGACACCGTGCCGCCCGGCGACACCGCGGCCCGCGAAACGCTCCCGCCCGAAACGCCTCTCCGCGAACCCGCCGCCGAACCACCCCCGCCTGCCGCGATGCCTGCCGCGGTGACCGCCGCCATCGATCTCCCGGAAGCGGGGATGCAGCCGGCGGCGACCGCCCCGTTCCCGGCACCGCCGTCCGGCGGGACGAAATCCGGGCCCCCGCCGAGGCCCCCGGAGCGCTGGGCCGGCAACCCGGCCTGCCCGCGCGACCGCCGCTCGACGCGGGAATACAATCGCTGCCTCTTCGACTTCACCCGCACCTCCGAGCAGGAGCTGGAGGCCGAGTTGGCGAATGCCCTCGTCGTCATCGACGCCCGCAGCGACCTGCCGGCGGTGCAGCGCACGCGGTGGCGCAGCCTGCTGGACGAGGCGCAGTCGCGCTTCCTGCTCTACCGCAATTTCGACTGCCAGAGCGTCGCCCCGTTCGAGGGGCCACGCGGCATCGGCAATTTCGAGCAGCGCTCCTTGTGCCTCATCGAGGCCAACACCCGCCGGGCCCGGGAGCTGCGCGCCCGCTACGGCTCGCCCATGACGGTGCTTCCGGAGCTGAGCGGCGGCCCCTGGGCACGCGGGGGCACCTATGTCCGGGTGGTTCCCCCCAGCCTCCAGTGAAAGCCGGGCCCCGGGTGATTCAACCGGGGGCAAAAATGCTCTAAACCGGCCAGGCGACGGCGCTCCGAAGGCGGGCGCCTGGCAGAACGGGCGGAGGCGCGTCGTGTCCAAGGTGGTCTGCGTGGGCGAAGTGATGGTGGAGCTGGCCCGCGGCTCCGATGGGCGCTTCGGCCTCGCCTTCGGCGGCGACACGTTCAACACCGCGGTTTATCTGGCCCGCGCCGGGGTGGACGTGGCCTATGCCACCGCCCTGGGCGACGACGCGTTCTCCGGCGATATCCTGGCCCTCGGCACCGCCGAGGGGGTGGACATGAGCCTCGTGCAGCGTGCCAGGGGCCGGGTGCCGGGGCTCTATCTCATCACCACGGACGATGCCGGCGAGCGCAGCTTCCATTACTGGCGCGACACCTCCCCCGCCCGCAGCCTGTTCGAGGCGGAGGGCTGGCAGGACGTGGCGGCGGCGCTGGTGGGCGCGGGCGTCGTCTATTTCTCCGGCATCACTCTGTCGCTCTATTCCAACCAGGGCCTCGGCCGCTTCCTGGCGGCGCTGGAGATGGCCGGCAACGCGCGCGAGGGGGAGGGTCCCGGCGCCGCAGTTGCCGGGACTTGGCGGGTGTTCGACGGCAATTTCCGCCCCCGCGGCTGGGGCGGCGACCTCAACCGGGCGCGCACGGTGTTCGCCGAGGCGATGAAGCGCTCGTCCATGGCCCTGCCCACCTTCGAGGACGAGGTGGCCCTGTGGGGCGATGCCTCGCCCGCCGCCACCATCGAGCGCATCACCACCTACGGCGTGTCGGAGGTGGTGGTGAAGAACGGCGTGGCGGGCGCCCTCGTCCATGCGGACGGGCGCACGGTGGAGGTGCCGGTGGAGCGCGCGGTCGCGCCGCTGGACACCACCGGGGCCGGCGACAGCTTCAATGCGGGCTATCTGGCGGCCCGGCTCGCGGGCGCCTCGCCACAGGACGCGGCGCAGGCTGGCCACCGCCTCGCGGCGGAGGTCATCATGCACCGGGGCGCCATCATCCCCCGCGCCGCGCACTGAGGCGAAGGGCGAGGAGGCGAGGGGCGAGCCGGCCGCGGCTCACTCCCGCAGCAGCCGGCGGATGACCTTGCCGGTGGTGGTCAGCGGCAGCTCGTTCACGAACACGATCTCGCGGGGATATTCGTAGGCCGCAAGGCGCGTGCGCACGAAGTCGCGGATGTCGGCCTCCAGCTCCGGGGTCGGCACCACGCCCGGCATGGGCACGATCACGGCCTTCACGATCTCGGTGCGCAACGGATCCTTCTTGCCCACGGCGGCGGCGATGGCCACCGCCGGGTGGCGGATGAGCACGTCCTCGATCTCCGCCGGGCCGATGCGGTAACCGGCCGAGGTGATCACGTCGTCGTCGCGGCCGAGGAAATGGAAATAGCCCTCCTCGTCCATGCGCGCGAGGTCGCCGGTGATGAGCCAGCCGTCCTTCACCTTGTCGGCGGTGGCCTCGGGCCGGTTCCAGTATCTGAGGAACATCACCGGGTCGGGTGTGCGCACGGCGATCTGGCCCATGCGGCCGGGGGGCAGGACCTCGCCGTCCTCGCCCAGCACCGCCACCTCGTGGCCGGGCACCGCCTTGCCGGTGGCGCCGGCCTTGGCGACGCCGAGGGCGGCGCTGGAGCCGATCACGTAGTTGCATTCGGTCTGGCCGTAGAACTCGTTCACCGGCACGCCGAGCGCTTCGCGCCCCCATTCGAAGGTCTCCGCCCCCAGCGCCTCGCCGGCCGAGCCCACCGTGCGCAGGCGGAAGCCGAAGCGCGCGCCCGGGTTCTGCACCGTGCGCATCATCTTGAGCGCGGTGGGCGGGATGAACACGTTGCGCACCTCGGCGCGGGCGAGAAGCGCGAAGGCGGCCTCGGGATCGAACTTGCCGCGCGGCTGCGCCACCACCGGCACGCCGAGGGCCAGCGCCGGCAACACGGTGTTGAGCAGTCCGCCGGCCCAGGCCCAGTCGGACGGCGTCCACATGCGGTCGCCGGCCTGGCCGATGCCCTCGTGGGTGAAGGTGACGCCGCTGACGTGCGGCAGCAGCACCCGGTGGCCGTGCAGCGCGCCCTTGGGCTGACCGGTGGTGCCGGAGGTATAGATCATCAGCGCCGGATCGTCCGGCCCGGAAGCGATGTCGAGGGGCCGGTCGGAGGCGGCATCGAGCAGGTCGGAGAAGGCGAGGACGGCGCCCTCGGCCCCGCCCCGCGCGCCGTCCACGCCGACGACGAGGGCCAGCGCCTCCGGTCGCGCCGCGAGCTTGGCAAGACCCGCATCGTCGGTCACCAGCGCCTTCGCGCCGGAATCGGCGAGGCGGTAGGCGATGGCGTCGACGCCGAAGGCGCCAGCCAGCGGCACCGCGATGGCGCCCATCTTGTACACCGCGAGATGGGTGACGAGGACTTCCAGCGACTGGGGCAGGAGGATCCCCACCCGGTCGCCGGGCGCAACGCCATGCGCCAGCAAGGCATGGGCGAGGCGGTTGGACAGCACCGCCAGGGCCGCATAGGACACCGGGCGGAACCCGTCGCCCGCCGGCAGGAACACGGCGGGCCGATCCGGCGCGCGGGCGGCGACCGCGTCGCAGGCGTGGACCGCCATGTTGTAGCGGCTCGGTATATCCCAGTGGAACGCCCGGCGCCGGCGTTCATAGTCACTGCTGTGCGCCAGCATCACTCCCGCGCCTTTCCGCCCCGTCCATGTTGCAGCGCACGCTACAGGCTCGGATCGGGAAGGTCCACACAGGTGTTTTGCCGGATGAGGACCGGCCCGGCGACGACGCCTCAGCGCCCGGCGCTGTCGGGCTGGGCCAGCACCAGGGCCCAGTACACCTTGTACTTGGAGTTGGGGGCGTTCGCCGTGGCGATGCCCATGCGGGAGACGCCCGCCTCCAGCATGTTCTTGTTGTGGGACGGGGAATCGCGCCAGCCGGAGAACGCCTCGGCCAGGGTATGGTAGCCCGCCCCCACATTCTCCACCGCCTTGGAGGCGTTGTAGCCCGACGCCTTGATGCGGGTCATGAAATTGCGCCCGCCCACCTCGTGGGAGAGGTTGTCGGCCCTGGCCATGGCATTGGCCTGGTCCTGGGCGATCTTGTTGAGCTGCTCGTCCGGGGTGAGCGGCGACAGGCCCCGTCCGGTGCGATAGTCCGACAGAAGAGAGGCGGCGGCGGCCACGTCCACCGGTTTCCCGGTCTTGGCGAGGTTGGCGTAGAAGGCCGGCTGCGTGTCGAGGGCAGTGTCCGTCGTGCCGCAGCCGGCGACGAGGAGGGTCAGCGCGAGCCCGGCACCGGCGAGGACGGAACGGCGAAGGATCGGGTCGCGCATGGCTCACTTCCAGCTGGCATTCGCGGAGGCGTCGCCCCCGCAGGTCCGATGACCTTGTGCGGCCCCCACGGTTGAGGAAGCGTTAGCACGCCTGGGCGGGGACCCGGGCCGATGCGCAGCCCTTGGCCCCCTCACTGCAACGGATCCGGCGGGACGGGCGGCGGCGGCACCATGTCCGCCGGCGCCCGGGAGAGCGAGGCCCAGGGCTGGACGGCCATGCCGATGCCCGACTTGCGGAACCGCGAGAGCACCTGGAAATGCAGGTCGCTCTTCACCGTCAGCGCGTAGTCCACATTGGCCACCACGCAGCGCAGCTCGAACAGCATGCCCGCATCGGCGAACTTGGTGAGGAACACCCGCGGCGGCGGCGACTGGAGCACCTGCGGATGGTCGCAGGCGCAGGAGACGAGGATGTCGCGCACCTCCTCCGCATCGGTATCGTAGGACACGCTCACCGCGACGATGATGCGCCCGGTGGTGTTGGAGTGCGTCCAGTTCTTCACCATGCCGGTGATAAGGTCGGAATTGGGCACGATCACCGTGGCCCGCTCGAAGGTCTCGATCTCGGTGGAGCGCACCGAGATGCGCCGGACATAGCCCTCCTCGCCCTTCACGTTGATGGTGTCGCCCACCCGGATCGGCCGCTCGGCGAGCAGGATCAGGCCGGAGACGAAGTTGGACACGATGGACTGCAGGCCGAAGCCGATACCCACCGAGAGGGCGCCGGCCACCAGCGCGATGTTCTCCAGGTTGAGCCCGATCTCGCTCATGGAGATCATGATGGCGATGATTGTGCCCACATAGCCGACGATGGTGCCGATGGACGATTGCAGCGACGGCTCGAGGCCGGTGCGCGGCAGGAGCGAGGTGGTGATCCAGCGCTGGAAGGCGCGGGCCACCACCAGGCTCACCAGCAGCAGCGCCACCGCGTAGAACACGCTCCACAGCGTGATGGTGGCGTTGCCGATGCGCACGCCGAAGGAGGCCCGCTCCACCGTGTCCATCACGTCCGCCGTGGAGGTGCCCCAGCTGCCGGCGATGAGGAAGGCCGCCACCACGAACAGCAGCACCTTGAGCAGGCCGGAGACAACGACGCCCAGGAGCTCCAGGCTGGTGGGCTTGAGCCCGAGGGTCTTGGCGAACGACCGCGCGCGGTGCGTATCCGACGACAGGCCCTCGCTGAAGAAGGCGTCGATGAGCGCATAGAGCAGATAGAGCCCGCCCAGCACCGCCGCCGCGACCACGATGCGGGCGGCGACGAAGGCGGCGAAGCTCACATAGCCCGTCACCAGCGCCACCAGCAGGAAGGCCACCACGATCCACACCACGAAGCGCAACCAGTGCCGCCCCTCGAACGAGCGGGCGGGAACCGGAGCCGCCGCGTCGGCCGGCTTCGCCTCCTCGTCGTCCGCGGCCTCCTCGGTGCCGGCGAGATTGACCAGGAAGCGCGCGATGAAGCCCGCGATGAGCAGCGCCATGAGCGCGCTGGTGCTGACCGTCAGCCCCAGGGGCGCGAACAGCGCCTTGTGCAGGGCATTGAGGAAGGCGGAGATGGCCAGCGTCCACACCGCAAACGAGAAGTAACGGTAGGCGATCACCGCGCCACGGTCGGAAACGGGCGGCAGGCGGCGCCAGGGCTCGTCGGGCGCCAAAAGGGCACGGCCCATGGCATTGCCGACGGCCTTGATGAAGATGGCGACGACGAGCCCGCGCACCAGGTCCTCCGCCCGCGGCGGAATCACCTCGAACGCGCCGAGGAAGGCAAGGCCAGCGAGGGTGGCGGCGGGCGCCACCAGGGCATTCAGGAACAGGACCTTCAGGGCCTCGCGCGCCGACCGCAGCCGGGAGAAGGCCTCGCCCCCCTCGGGCGCGGGCGTGCGCAGCCTGCGGCGCAGGAAGTGGCCGCCCGCCACCACCGCGATCACGATGCCGGCGGCACCGGCGACGATGCCGAGGATCGCCAGCAAGCCGTGGCGGCGCGTGGCGAAGGCCGCCCAGTCGCCGGTCAGGAACCGGAACGCCCGCACCTCGGAGGGGATGGCGTTGAACGCGTTGGCCCACAGGTCGGGGTCGAGGATGGAATCGGAACGCTCGAACATCTGCCCGGTGAACAGGGCGCGGCGGCGGGAACTGATGCGGTCGGTGATCTGATCGACGCGCATCAGCAGCGCGCGGTTCTGCTTCAGCGCCGCGTCCAGGTCGGCGGAGAGCTTCTGCAGGCGTTCCCGGTCCGCGATCACCGCAGGGTCCTCGGTGGCCCCTTCCGCAGGCTTGGCGCCCAGGGCGCCGAGGCGCGTCTGCGCATCCGACAGGCGCGGCGAGATCTGTTCGCCGACGGCGACAAGATCGCGGCGCGCCGGATCGATGCGCTGGCGCAGCTCGTCGAGGTCCGGCGGCCGCAGCCCTTCCACCGCCAGGGCCGCTTCCAGCGAATCGAGGGACACGCGGCTCGCTTCCATCTTTTCGCGCAGGGCGACGATGGCCGGATCCGGGGGCGCGGGCGCCGGACGCGGCGGCGCGGCGGCGGCGGGCGCGGCGGCCGCCGCCGGGACCGCAGGTGCGGAGGAGGCGGGCGGGTTCGCGGCGGGAGGAACCGTGGCGGGAGGGACCGTGGCATGGGAATCCGCAGCCGGCGCAGGCGCAGGTGTTCCTTGCTCCGGCTGCTGCGCCGCAGCGCCTTGCACCGAAAACAGGAACAGCACGAGCGCGGCCAAGCTGGCCGCGGACTTCATCGATCGCATATGGAACCTCCGCGGCGGCGTTCCTGTCGCCCGAAGGCGGCATCCTCGTGGCGGATCCGCAGGAAAGACGCGCCGAACCCAGCCGTCTTGCCACGAAACTGCTGGAAAGGCGCAGGTGTTTCCCGCTAAATCGGTCGCCACCCTGTCCGCCCCGGGAGGCGAGAGGTTTCCTTGATGACCGGTGCCGTTCCCGTCAAGCCCCAGCCGGGGGAAGAAGCCGCAGATCCGGTAGCGCTCGCCGCCGAGCTCATCCGCGCCCCTTCGGTCACGCCCCATGCGCAGGATGCCCTGGAGCTGGTCGCCCGCCGGCTGGAGGCTGCCGGATACCACGTGGAGCGCCTGACCTTCTCCACGGACGGCGTGCCCGTCGTCAATCTCTACGCCCGCATCGGCGAGGCGGCCCCCAATCTGTGCTTCGCCGGCCATGTGGACGTGGTGCCGGAAGGCGACGCCGCCGCATGGCGGCATGGGCCCTACGCCGGCACGGTCGAGGACGGCGTGCTCTACGGACGCGGCGCGGTGGACATGAAGGGCGCGGTGGCCGCCTTCCTCGCCGCCGCCCTCGCATTCGGGCGGCCGGCGCGCGGCAGCCTCTCCTTCCTGATCACCGGCGACGAGGAGGGCCCGGCGCTGGACGGCACGGTGCGGGTGGTGGAGTGGCTCACGGCCAAGGGCGAGGTCATCGACCATTGCGTGCTCGGCGAGCCCACCAATCCGCAGGCCCTCGGCGACGCGTTCAAGGTGGGGCGGCGAGGCAGCCTCTCCGGCATCGTCACGGTGAAGGGCGTGCAGGGGCACGTGGCCTATCCCCACCTCGCCGACAATCCCATTCCCCGCCTGCTGAAGCTGCTGGCGGCCCTCACCGCCATGCCGCTGGACGAGGGCTCCGATTTCTTCCCTCCGTCCAACCTCGAAGTGGTCTCGGTGGACGTGGCCAATCCCGTCTTCAACCTCATCCCGGCGGAGGCGACCGCGCGCTTCAACGTGCGCTTCAACGACCTTTTCACCCTGGAGAGCCTGAAGGCGGAGATCGTGCGCCGGCTCGATTCGGCGGGGGCAGCCTACGCCCTCGCCTTCCGGCCCGGCGCCAGCCAGAGCTTCCTCACCGCGCCCGGACCGTTCACCGACCTCGTCGCCGATGCGGTGGCGGCGGAGACGGGGCGCCGGCCCGAGGCCTCCACCTCCGGCGGCTCCTCCGATGCCCGCTTCATCAAGGACCTCTGCCCGGTGGTGGAGTTCGGCCTCGTGGGCCAGACCATGCACAAGGTGGACGAGGCGACGCCGGTCAGCGACATCCGGGCGCTCGCCCGCATCTATGGGCGCATCATCGAGCGCTACTTCGCGACCTTCGCCTGATCCGGACCCCGGCATGATCCTTTCTGACAGGCCCCTTTCCGACGCGCCGCTGAACGAGGACGCTTCCCGCCTGGACGTGGGCGGGCGCGACATCGCCGTGCGCGCGCTGGCCGGCGCCGCGCCCGGCCTGTTCTGGCTCGGCGGCTTCAAGTCCGACATGACCGGCACCAAGGCCGAGCACCTCGCCCGCTGGGCGGCGGCGCACGGCCGGGCCAATGTGCGCTTCGACTATTCCGGCCACGGCGCCTCCGGCGGCGCCTTCGAGGACGCCACGCTCTCGAACTGGCTGGAGGAGGCGGCTGCGGTCTTCGATGCGAAGACGGAAGGAGAGCAGGTGGTGATCGGCTCGTCCATGGGCGGGTGGATCGCGCTGCTCCTCGCCCGCCTGCTGGCGGCACGGGGCGAGAGGCGCCTGAAGGGGCTGGTGCTGGTGGCCCCGGCACCGGACTTCACCGAAGCGCTCATGTGGGCGCGCTTCCCGCCGCCGGTGCGGACGCTGATCGAGACCACCGGGCGCTTCCTCAAGCCGACGCTCTACGGCGAGGAGCCCTATGTGATCACCCGAGGCCTGATCGAGGATGGGCGACGGCACCTGCTGCTCGGCGCGCCGTTCGCCGTGGGCTGTCCGGTGCGCATCCTGCAGGGGGCACGCGACGAGGACGTGCCGTGGGAGCACGCCATGCGGCTGGTCAGCTGCCTCGCCGAGGACGACGTGGTCTTCTCCCTCATCAAGGACGGCGACCACCGCCTGTCACGGCCGGAAGACCTGGAGCGGCTCACCGAGGCGGTGCGCCAGCTGGTGTGAAGAAGCGGGCCACCCACTCCGCACACGCCACGCCGCAGACGACGAAAACCCGCGAGCGTCGCCGCCCGCGGGTGAATACGTCTCAGAACCCTGAGGTCGACCTCAGGCCGCGGCGGGAGCCGCCTCGGCCTTGGCGATCAGGCGCTTGAACTCGAGCGCGCGCGGGGACAGCTCCTCGTCGCGGGCCTTCTTGAGGAAGGCGTCGAGGCCGCCGCGATGATCCACGCTCTTGAGCGCATTGGCGCTCACCCGCAGACGGATGGTGCGCTTCAGCGTCTCGCTCTCAAGCGTGACGTTGCACAGGTTCGGCAGGAACCGGCGCTTGGTCTTGTGGTTCGAGTGGCTCACCGTGTGGCCGCTCAGAACCCCCTTGCCGGTCAGGTCGCACCGCCGGGACATGGCAGAAGTCCTTCTTGTATCGTGTCACGCAGGGAACGCCGCTCGGGGCCATACGGCCCTTCGACACTCACCCGCTGGATCGGGAAGCGGCTCGTATAGGGGGAGAGGGGGGCTCAGTCAAGGTGCGGAGCAAGGGCTCGCGCTCGTCAATCCGCCAGAGCCGCCCTGTTGCGTCCGGCGCGCTTGGCGGCATAGAGCGCCTTATCGGCGGCGCCCATGAGCGCATCGAGATTTTCCCGACCGCCCAATCTTGCGATACCGATGCTGACCGTGACGTGGAGATTCAGCGCCGCCCCGACGGGGACAGGGGTCGCCGAGATCTGCGCCCGCAGGCGTTCCGCCAGAATTTGGCCGGCTTCCAGCGTCGCCTGCGGCAGAAGAAGGGCAAACTCCTCCCCCCCGATGCGTCCGGTCACGTCGCTGCGCCGCGCAACCGTCGCGCACACGTGGGCGATCATCTTCAACGCGGCGTCACCGGCGGCATGGCCATGGCGGTCATTGAGCTGCTTGAAATTGTCGGCATCGAGCATGAGCAGCACCAGGTCACGGCCATAGCGCTGCGAAGCGGCCACCTCGCGTTCCGCCGTCTCGATGAAATACCGGCGATTGTGGAGCTCGACCAGGGAGTCCCAGGAGGCAAGCCGGGTCAGCCGCGCGATGAGGATCTCGCGCTCCTCGAACATGGCGAACAGCATCAGGGACACGATACAGGCCGCGGCCACGAAGAAGCCGACGTTCGAGAGCCGGTCCGCCACCGTCAGGTGGGACATGAAACCCTCGCCGGACGCCCCCGCCCAGGTCACCGCGGCACCGATGAGCACGTTGGCGAGGGTGATGCCGCGCAGTCCGCGCCTGAGACCGATCCAGACAAGCAGGAAGTAGGTCACGGCGAGCAACAGCAGGGGATGGGTGGGAAACCCGCTCAAGGCCAAGGCCGCCACCAGCGCGATACCGCCGGCGCTCAACGCAAAGTCGAGCCCGCCCGTCGCGGACGCACGGGTGGCCGGGGTCTCGCTCCAGGCCAGGATAAGCGGCGCCACCAGAAGCTGCCCCACCGAGTTGCCGATCCACCAGTGCACCCAGGCGGAGGGAACCAGATCCAGCGACGGCAGGGGCTTCTGCAGGCCCTGGACCCACCAGGGGGCCCAGCCCGCCGGAATGATGTCGGCCGGAATGGCACCCAACAGATAAAGGACGAGCACGCCGCCCGTGGCACTGACCGGCTGGAGGATGAGGAACACCATCGCCACGAACAGCGCCACGTCCCGCGGGCGGTTGAAGAGCGGCGATATCGCCCAGCGACGGAACAGCCATCCGCCAAGGACACCTTCGGCGGCATTGGTGAAGCCGATGAACATACCACCGAGGAGAGAGGGGCCGGACCACAAGGACAGGATCACCTGGCCGAGGACGATGCCGGGCGCAACCCGAGGGCCGAACAGGATGCAGAATGCGAGGGCCACCCCCTCCGGCGCGAAGACCACGCTGGTGACGTTGCCGTACTCCACCGAAACCGCGAACGTCAGCCGCCCCAGCAGCACATAGGCGGCGGCGAGAACGGCGCACAGGGCGACCGTCTGTTGCCGGGCCATCGGCGAACGGGGGCTCGTTGTCCGCGTGTGCATCCAGATCTCGGCCAACGGTCCTTGGGCCGGCCGCCTCCGAGGCCAGCCGCCGATGCTTTCCACCCGATACTACCTTGATGACAGGAATTGTCCGCGTGCGTTCTGCACCAGGTGCGTGATGAAGTCCGCCGCCACCCGGATGCGGGCGAGGTCGCGGGTGTCGGTGTGGGTGAGCAGCCAGAAGGTGCGGGTCAGCCCCACCTCCTCCGGCAGGATCGGCACGAGGGCATCCGGCCGTTCGTCGCGGAACAGGTCGGCCATGAAGCAGGGCAGCACGCACACCCCCGCCCCGGCCTGCGTCGCGGTGAGCTGGGCGACCAGGCTGGAGCTCTTCAGCCGCACGCGCAGGTCCTTGGCCACCAGCGGCACGTAGTCCAGCTCCGGTGCGTAGATGAGATCGTCCACATAGCCGATGAACGGGTGGCGCTGCAGGCTCGCGCGGCTCTCGATGGGCCCGTGCCGATTGAGATAGGCCCGCGCCGCATAAAGGCCCAGCCGGTAGTCGGTGAGCTTGCGCGCGTGCAGCCGCCCCTCCTTCGGCCGCGACAGGGAGATGGCGATGTCGGCCTCCCGCTTCGACAGGGAGAACAGGCGCGGCATGGCCAGGAGCTGGATGTCCAGTTCCGGATGCAGGTCGGCCAGCGCGCCGATGCGCGGGGCGAGGAAGAAGGTGCCGAACCCGTCCGGCGCGCCGACGCGCACGGTGCCGGCGACGCCGAGGTCCGCCCCGCCGATCTCCCCCTGGGCGGCCAGCGCCAGCGTCTCCATGCCCTCGGCGGCGGCGATGAGGCGTTCGCCGGCGGCGGTGAGGCCGTAGCCGTGGGGCCGGCGATCAAAGAGCTTGGCGCCCAGTGCCACCTCCAGCGCGGCGATGCGGCGGCTGACCGTGGAATGCTCCACCTTCAGGCGCGCCGCCGCGGCCGTGAGGCGCCCCGCGCGCGCCACCGCCAGGAAGAACCTCAGGTCGGACCAGTCGAAATCACCGGCGCGCATGCCTCTCCCTGATGTGAACTGATGCACATGGATGGTGCGGAGATTGCCGTAGATGTGCATAAAAAGATACGGCAATGTGCCGGCCAACGAACGCGGCCCGGAAAGGGCTGCGGTTGTACGGAAACGCATCCCTCAAGAAGGACACGCATCATGCGCGAGATCGGCCATTTCATCGGCGGCAAGCACGTGCCCGGCACGTCCGGCCGCTATGCCGACGTTTGGCAGCCCATGACCGGCGAGGTGATCGCCCGCGTCGCTCTCGCCTCCAAGGACGAGCTGCGGGCCGCGGTGGAGAACGCCAAGGCGGCCCAGCCGGCCTGGGCCGCCACCAATCCCCAGCGCCGCGCCCGCGTGCTCATGAAGTTCCTGGAGCTGGTGCACCGCGACTACGACGCCCTCGCCGAGCTCCTGGCCCGCGAGCACGGCAAGACCATTCCCGACGCCCGTGGCGACATCCAGCGCGGGCTGGAGGTGGTCGAGTTCGCGGTCGGCATCCCGCACCTGATGAAGGGCGACTACTCCGACGGCGCCGGACCGGGCATCGACATCTATTCCATGCGCCAGGCGCTGGGCGTGGTGGCCGGCATCACCCCGTTCAACTTCCCGGCCATGATCCCCATGTGGAAGTTCGGCCCCGCCATCGCCTGCGGCAACGCCTTCATCCTGAAGCCGTCCGAGCGCGATCCCGGCGTGCCCATGCATCTCGCCGAGCTGATGCTCGAAGCCGGCCTGCCCCCGGGCATCCTCAACGTGGTGAACGGCGACAAGGAAGCGGTGGACGGCATCCTCGACGATCCCGACATCCAGGCCGTCGGCTTCGTCGGCTCGTCGTCCATCGCCCAGTACATCTATGCCCGGGGCGCCGCCAACGGGAAGCGGATCCAGGGCTTCGGCGGTGCCAAGAACCACATGATCATCATGCCCGACGCGGACATGGACCAGGCGGTGGACGCCCTCATCGGCGCCGGCTACGGCTCCGCCGGCGAGCGCTGCATGGCCATCTCGGTGGCGGTGCCGGTGGGCCAGGACGCCGCCGAGCGGCTGCTGGAGAAGCTGGTGCCCCGCGTGGAGAGCCTGAAGATCGGCCCCTCCACCGACAATTCCGCCGACTTCGGCCCCCTCGTCACCCGCGAGGCGGTGGAGCGCGTGAAGGGCTATGTGGACATCGGCCTTAAGGAAGGCGCCAAGCTTTTGGTGGACGGCCGCAACTTCAAGCTCCAGGGCTATGAGAACGGCTTCTACATGGGCGGCTGCCTGTTCGACCACGTGACCGCCGACATGCGCATCTACAAGGAGGAGATCTTCGGACCCGTCCTCTCCGTGGTGCGCGCCCCGGACTACAAGGAGGCTCTGCGCCTTCCCACCGAGCATGAATATGGCAACGGCGTTGCCATATTCACCCGCGACGGCGATGCGGCGCGCGACTTCGCCTCCAAGGTGAACGTGGGCATGGTGGGCATCAACGTGCCGATCCCCGTGCCGCTCGCCTACCACACCTTCGGCGGCTGGAAGCGCTCCGGCTTCGGCGACCTTAACCAGCACGGGCCGGACGGCGTGCGTTTCTACACCAAGACCAAGACCGTCACGTCGCGCTGGCCCTCCGGCGTCAAGGACGGCGCCGAGTTCGTCATCCCCACCATGAACTGAGCCGGGCCGCCGCCCCCTCCGCCGGAGGGGGCGGCTTCGGCAAGACCATGCCCGCCGAGGGGCGCGCCCCCGCGGGTGGATGACGGCTCGCACCAAGGCGCCTTCCACATGTTCACGCTCACCGAGGACCAGGTCGCCATCCGCGAGATGGCGCGCGACTTCGCCCGGGAACAGATCGCCCCCTACGCCGTGGAGTGGGACGAGACCAAGCACTTCCCGGTGGACGCCCTGCGCGCCGCCGCGGCGCTCGGCATGGGCGGCATCTATGTGCGCGAGGACGTGGGCGGCTCCGGCCTTTCCCGCCTCGACGCCGCGCTGATTTTCGAGGCGCTCGCCACCGGCTGCCCCGGGACCTCGGCCTATCTGTCCATCCACAACATGTCGACCTGGATGATCGACCGCTTCGGCGACGACGACCAGCGGCGCAAATGGGTGCCCCGCCTCGCCAGCATGGAGCATTTCGCCTCCTACTGCCTCACCGAGCCCGGCGCCGGCTCGGATGCCGCCGCCCTCAAGACGCGGGCGGTGCGCGATGGCGATTTCTATGTGGTGGACGGGCAGAAGCAGTTCATCTCCGGCGCCGGCGCGTCCGACATCTACGTGGTGATGGTGCGCACCGGCGGCGACGGCCCCAAGGGCATCTCCACCCTCGTCATCGAGGCCGGCACGCCGGGCCTCTCCTTCGGCGCCAACGAAAGGAAGATGGGCTGGAACGTGCAGCCCACCCGCTCCGTCATCTTCGAGGGCCTGCGCGTGCCGGTGGCCAACCGCCTCGGCTCGGAAGGCGACGGCTTCAAGATTGCCATGGCCGGGCTCGACGGCGGCCGGCTCAACATCGGCGCGTGCTCCCTGGGCGGCGCCCAGGCGGCGCTGGAGCGCACGCTTGCCTACATGCGCGAGCGCAAGGCCTTCGGGCAGCGGCTCGACGCCTTCCAGGCCCTCCAGTTCCGCCTCGCCGACATGGCGACCGAGCTGGAAGTGGCGCGCACCTTCCTCTGGCGCGCCGCCGCGGCGCTGGATGCGAAGACCCCCGACGCCACCCAGCTCTGCGCCATGGCCAAGCGCTTCGCCACCGACACCGGCTTCCAGGTCGCCAACGAGGCGCTCCAGCTCCACGGCGGCTATGGCTACCTCGCCGACTACGGCATCGAGAAGATCGTGCGCGACCTCCGGGTCCACCAGATCCTGGAAGGCACCAACGAGATCATGCGGCTCATCATCTCCCGTGCGCTGATCGCGCAGGGGAACTGAGGGCGGCTCCGCGCAGCACACCCTCCAGGCCGTCATGCTCCGGACAGGCCGGGGCATGACGGCTGAGAAGATCGACCGGGGCCGCACCGGCGGCGACCATCTGGGGAGGACCCATCATGACCACCATCGCATTCATCGGCCTCGGCAACATGGGCGGGCCCATGGCCGCGAACCTCGTGAAGGCGGGCCACAATGTGCTCGGCTTCGATCTCGTGCCCGCGGCGCTGGAGGCGGCCAGGGCGAGGGGCGTGGTCCTCGCGGACAGTGCAAAAGCAGCGGTGGCCACAGCCGAGGTGGTCGTCACCATGCTGCCCTCGGGCAAGCACGTGATCGCCGCCACCACCGGGGCCGAAGGCCTGTTCGCGGCGGCGAAGCCCGGCACGCTCTTCATCGATTCGTCCACCATCGACGTCGCGTCCGCCCGCGCCTTCCACGAGGCGGCCAAGGCGGCGGGCCACGCCAGCGTGGACGCGCCCGTCTCCGGCGGCGTCGGCGGCGCCGAGGCGGCGACCTTGACTTTCATGGTCGGCGGCGCCGACGCGGCCTTCGGCGCGGCAAGGCCGCTGCTGGAGCTCATGGGCAAGAAGATCGTGCATTGCGGCGGCGCCGGCGCGGGGCAGGCGGCCAAGATCTGCAACAACATGATCCTCGGCATTTCCATGATCGCGGTGAGCGAGGCCTTCGTGCTGGGCGAGAAGCTCGGCCTTTCCCACCAGGCGCTCTTTGACGTCGCCTCCACCTCGTCTGGCCAGTGCTGGTCGCTCACCACCTACTGCCCGGTGCCCGGCCCGGTGCCCACCAGCCCCGCCAACCGCGGCTACCAGCCGGGATTTGCCGCGGCGCTCATGCTGAAGGACCTGAAGCTCTCGCAGGAGGCGGCCGAGACCTCGGGCGCCGCCACGGCGCTGGGCGCGGCCGCCACCGCCCTCTACACCGCGTTCGCCGCCGAGGGGAACGAGGCCAAGGATTTTTCCGGCATCATCGAGTGGGTGCGCACCCGCGACGACACCTGAGGGCCGGTGCCCCGCGCGTCAGCCTGCCGCCAGCAGCGGCGGCAGGCCGTGCGCGTTGGGCTCCCGCTCGGAGGGCTGCACCCACCAGAACAGCAGCACGAAGATGCCGAACGGCACGAAGAGGATGAGGAACCACCAGCCGCTGCGCCCCACGTCGTGCAGCCGCCGCACCGCCACCGCCAGCGACGGCAGGATGAGCGCCAGGTGGACGATGCCGGTGAGCCAGCTCTGGGAGACGAAGACGAACCAACCCTGCATGGACGAGGTGGCCGATCCCGTCACCACCGAGCCGCTCAGCAGCGTCGCGCTCACCACCAGGGCGGCGATCTCCGCCAGCAGGGTGAACACCCAGAACCACCAGAACTCGCTGCGCGGCGCGCGGCCGCTGAAGGTCGCGTATTTCGACAGGCAGCTCTGGACTGCAGCTCCGAACGTCATGGCCCCTCCTTTGCGCGCGTGCTCTAAGATCATACGTCCGCACAGAGGCCAGACGCCATGGGTTCGACCGGTGTTTTCCTCGTCCTCGTCTTGGGCCTGGCGGCGCTGGTCGCCGTCGCGGTGATCATCCGACGCTTTCGGGCCGCGCACGCCCGGGCGCTCGAAACCGTCGCCTCCGGCAGCCAAGTGGCGCACCTGTCCTGCGGGCCGGTGGAATATGCCGACGTCGGCGAGGGCCCGGTCCTGCTGTCCATCCACGGTGCGGGCGGCGGCTTCGACCACGGCCTTTCCTTCGCCGCCGACCTCATGGGGGATGGCTTCCGCGTCATCGCCCCATCCCGCTTCGGCTATCTGCGGACCGGCGTGCCCGACACCGCCGATGCCCCCGATGGCGGCGTGGCGGCGCAGGCCGATGCCCATGCCGCCCTCCTCGACCATCTCGGCCTGGGGCCTGTCCTGGTGATGGGCCTGTCGGCCGGGGCGCGATCGGCCGCGGCACTGGCGGTGCGGCATCCCCACAAGGTCCGCGCCCTGGTGCTGCTGGTGCCCGCCCTCGACGCGCCGCACAGCCCCGTCGCCGTGGACCCCACCGGAGGCAGCCGCATGGTGTTCGCGGTGGTGCAGGCCGGGGGCGATTTCTTCTGGTGGATGATCAAGGCGCTGGGTCCCGCCATGCTGATCCGTTTCGTCGGCGTGCGGCCGGCGCTGCTGGATCAGGCGGGGGAAGGCGAACGGGCGCGGGTCATGGGCATTGCCGCCTCGGTCGCGCCGGTGTCCGTGCGCGCGGCGGGCATCCGGCTGGACAGCGCTTGCCCGCCGCCAATGCTGCCGCTGGAGCGGATCACGGTCCCCACCCTCATCGTTTCGGCCCGCGACGACCTCTTCAACACCCTGCCCGCCGCGGAAGTGGCGGCGACGCGGATCCCGGGTGCGCGGCTCGTCGTCTACGACACGGGCGGCCATCTTCTCGTGGGCCGGGCCGGCGAGACCCGCGCGATCGTGCGCGCATTCCTCGCCGAGGCGGGGCTTTGAGGGCGGCGTGGAAATGAGGGCGGTGTGGAACTGGTAGCAGCGGGCGGATTTGAACCGCCGACCTCCGGGTTATGAATCCGGCGCTCTCACCAACTGAGCTACGCTGCCTCACCGAGAGACGCGCATATAGAGGCGGCGCCTCGCGGGTGTCAAGAATCGAGGCGGGGCAAGATGCGCCCGCCGCTCCCCCGTCCACCGCCGGCGTGCCGGGAGCGGACGCCCGCACCGGGCGCCCGGTCCTGCCCTCCGGGCGGGGGATCACGCCTCAGGCGATGAGGTCGCGCTTCTCCAGCACGGTGGAATCCGCCGCCAGCCGGTAGAAGATGGGCGCGCCGGTGGCGAGCTCGCGCTTCATGATGCCCTCGGGGGAGAGCTTCTCCAGCACCATCACCAATGCGCGCAGGGAATTGCCGTGGGCCGCCACCAGCGTGCGCTCGCCGCGCAGCACGCACGGCAGGATCTCCTGCACGTAGTAAGGCAGGGTGCGGGCCACGGTGTCGCGCAGGCTCTCGCCGCCGGGCGGGGGCACGTCGTAGGAGCGGCGCCAGGTGTGCACCTGCTCCTCGCCCCACTTGGCGCGGGCGTCGTCCTTGTTGAGGCCGGAGAGGTCGCCGTAGTCGCGCTCGTTCAACGCCTGGTCCCGGGAGGTCTTCACCCCCTCCTGTCCCATTTCGCCGAGCACCAGGGCGAGGGTGCGCTGGGCGCGCGTCAAGGCGGAGGTGAAGGCCACGTCGAAGGACAGGCCCTCGGCCTTCAGCAGCGTGCCGGCACGCTTCGCCTCGGCGACGCCCTGCTCGGTGAGGTCGGGATCGCGCCAGCCGGTGAACAGGTTCTTCAGGTTCCACTCGCTCTGCCCGTGACGGACGAGGACGAGGATGCGGTCGGACATGGAAGGACGCTCCGGCGTTTTTTTCAGAAGTCGGCAAGGCCGAGCACGTCGGCCATGGAATAGAGGCCCGGCTCGCGGCCCTTCACCCAGCGCGCCGCCACCAGCGCGCCGTGGGCGAAGATCATGCGGTCCTCGGCCTTGTGGGTGAGCTCGATGCGCTCGGAGGGGCCGGCGAAGATGACCACGTGCTCGCCCACCACCGAGCCGCCGCGCAGGCTGGCGAAGCCGATGGCACCCGGCTTGCGCGCGCCGGTGTGGCCGTCGCGGCCGCGCTCGGAGCACTCGTGCAGCGCGCGGCCGCGCCCGTTCGCCGCCGCCTCGCCGAGGAGGAGCGCGGTGCCGGAGGGGGCATCCACCTTCTTGTTGTGGTGCATCTCCACGATCTCGATGTCGAAGCTGTCGTCCAGCGTCGCCGCCACCCGGCGGGTGAGGGAGGCGAGCAGGTTGACGCCGAGGCTCATGTTGCCCGACTTCATGACCGGCGTGCGCCGGGCGGCGGCGGCGATGGCCGCGTTGTCGGCGTTGGAAAAGCCGGTGGTGCCGATGACATGGGCGATGCCGGTTTCCGCGAGGCGCTCGGCGAGCCGCACCGTGGCGGAAGGCGTCGAGAAATCCACCACCACGTCGGCGCCGTTGAGCGTGGGGGCGACGTCGCTTTCCACGGTCACGCCGTTGGGCCTCAGGCCGCTCATCAGGCCCGCATCCTCGCCGAGATGGGTCGAGCCCGAATATTCCAGGGCGCCGACCAGCTCGAGACCAGTCGTCTCCGCGATGGCCTTGATGAGGGCCCGGCCCATGCGGCCGCCGGCTCCGGCGATGACGATGCGCAGATCAGACACGGTTCATGTCCCCGATTCGTGGTTTGCCGGCCGGTCCTCAACGCCCCGGCTTGCGTGCGGCGGCGCCTCAGACGGGTGCCGCCTCCCGGCCGGTATAGCCGGAGACGAGGACGACGTCGGCCACCGCGGCCTCCTGCCGGATGGCGCGCGCCCTCTGGTAGCCGGGTGAGTAATAGCAGGCGCGTGCCGTCGCCACGTCCTTGAAGGCGACGACCACGTAGCGCGCGCGGCCATGTCCCTCGAGCAGCTGATGCCGCCCGCCCCGCACCAGGAACCACCCGCCATACTCGGCGAAGGGCGCCGCGTTGGCTGCCATGTAGTCCTTGTAGCGCTCCGGATCGGTCACATCCACCTTGGCCATCCAGTAGCCACGGGGCTTGTCCACCGTGCCCTCCGGCGGCGGGGCCGGCGAGGGCTGCGGCCCGTCATAACCCTCGACCGCCGCGAGATCAGCGATGGCGGTGGCCTGCCGCAGGTCGCGGACGGGGCGATAGTCGGGCGCCTCGTAGGTGGTGACGGCAACGTCGAAGGAGGCCATCTCCACCAGCACGTTGCGATGCCGCTTGATGCCTTCGAGATGCTCGAAGTCCCCGCCGCGGATGACGAAGTCCATCTGGTGCGCCTGCGCGAAGCGCAGGTTCGCCTCCCGGTAGGTGATGTAGTCCACCGGGTTGACCACATCGAGATTGAGGAACCAGTAGCCCTTTGACATTGCCCCCCTCCTCAGCCGCCCAGCTCTTCGAGGATGGCGCGCGCCGCGGCGAGCGGATCCGACGCGGCGGCGATGGGCCGGCCCACCACGATCATGTCGGCCCCGGCGGCGATGGCCTCGGCCGGCGTGGCGATGCGCTTCTGGTCGCCAACCTCCGCCCCCCGCGGCCGCACGCCCGGCGTCACCACCAGGCCCCGCGGGCCGAGGATGCCCCGCACCATGGCGGCGTCGGTCGGCGCGCAGATGACGCCGGCGATCCCCGCCTGCCGCGCCTGGCCGGCGCGCAGGCGCACCGTGTCGGTCACCCCGGCGCCGTAGCCGGCGGCGGCGAGGTCGCCATCGTCATAGGACGTGAGCACGGTGACGCCCAGCACCTGGAGGTCGCTGCCCGACGCGCCGCGGGCGGCGGCGGCCATGGTCTGGGGATAGGCATGGACGGTGAGCAGGCTCACCCCCCGCTCCGCCGCCGCGGCGGTGGCCCGCTCGACGGTGTTGCCGATGTCGTGCAGCTTGAGGTCAAGGAAAACCTTCTTGCCGGCGCCGATGAGGTCGGCGGCAAGGTCGAGGCCGCCGGCGACGGTGAGCTCAAGGCCGATCTTGTAGAAGCTCACCACATCGCCAAGCTGCCACACCAGCGCCTCGGCCGCGCTGGCGCTGGGAAAATCGAGAGCGACGATCAGTCGGTCCCGGGCGTCGGCGTGTGCCTCGCTCATCCGGCCTCCTCCATGGTGCGCCACCGGTCCGGGCGCGCAGTGCTCCCGGCGCGGAACCAGCATCCGCCGCCCACCGGCGGCTGGTCGTGAACGCGCGAGATGGGGTAGCCCGCGAGGTGGCACAGAAGCAAGGTGCCGACGCCGCCATGGCCGACGAAGATCGCCGGCCGGTCGCCGGGAGGCCCGTCCTTCAGGGCCGCGGCCACCGCCGCGGCGATGCGGGCCTGCGCATCCACCGCGCGCTCCCAGCCGGACACGCTGTCCTGCGGCCGGGCGAAGAAGGCATTGGCCATACTCTGGAATTCAGCCTCCGGGAGATAGCCGGTGGCGGAGCGGTCATTCTCCTCGAGGCCTTCCCCGACCTGCACGTCGAGGCCCAGCGCGGCGGCGATGAGCCCGGCGGCCTGGAGGGCCTTCTCCTCGGTGGAGGAGACGATGCGCTTATAGGAGGAGAGGTCGGCGCGTGCGGCAAAGGCGCGCGTGCGCGCAACGCCGGTCTCCGACAGGCCCCAGCGGGGAACGGGGACGGCGGGGTCCACCCGCACCTGCGGATGGGTCAGATAGAGGAAGTCCGTCACGGCGGCCCCGCCTCGGGATGAGACCGGCGCGGGACGGCGCCGGCCCGAAACATCAGGGGCGACGATAGGCCCACACGCGGGCGGGCGGGATGTTGCGCCACACGCGCGGGGAGCGCTCGCCCTCGATGGCGCCCGCCACCAGGGGCACCGGCGAGACCACCGCATAGGTGAACTGCACGAACGGCGCGCCGGGATGGGAGAGGTCGAAGGCCTCGTTCACCATCCGGTGCCGCTCCGATTCGGGCATGGTGAACAGCGGCAGCGAAGAGATGGTGCCCACGGCCTTGCCCGGCAGCCGGTCCTCCAGCGTCTTGCCCAGCTTGTAGGCGTCGCCGTTGATCACGGTGACGCCGGGATAGCGCAGGCGCAGCAGGGCGCAGAATTCTGGATTGTACTCGATGAGGAAGAGGCGCTCCGGGGCGAAACCGCGCTGGAGCAGGGCCTTGGTGACCGGGCCGGTGCCGGGCCCGAGCTCGATCACCGGGCCGTCCTGCCGCGGGTCGATATAGCTCGCCATCATCTTGGCGAGGGCCGGGCTGGAGGGCGCCACGGCGCCGGTCTTCAGCGGATTCTGGAACCACGACTGCAGGAAGCGGACCTCGTCCTTGAGGTTGGGCTTCGGCAACGGCTGCTTGCGAAGCGGGCTGCGCTGGTCGTGGGAGTGGAGCATCTACGGCACCTCGAGCGCCCGACAAGGTCGGATATCAGGCGCTTAGACGGGAAAGGAGGCGGGGTCAAGATTCGTGCGGCCCGGCGAGCACACCAAGCAGGAGGCTGTCGAGGGCGGAGGCGAGAAGTTCTTCCTCAGGTGGCGAAAGAAAGGCGGAGCAGGTGAGCTTGAGGCTAGCGGTCCCGTGCAGCAGGATCCAGAAGGTGAGCGCAAGGGCGTCCGGCGCCTTGCCGGGCCTCAATCGACTGGCCGCGGCCAGGTCCTGGAACACGCCGGCGATCAGCGCAAATGCCGCAGCCCCCGCGGCATCCTTGCCGCCGAGCGCACTGGCGGCGAAACCCGGCTCCATGAAAATCAGCCGGTAGGTTTCCGGCTCGTCGCGGGCGAAGGCGACATAGGCGAGGGCCAGCGCGGTCAGGCGCGCCAGCGGGTCCGGGATCTGGCCCGCCAGCGACAGGGTCGAAAGCAGGCCGCGCATCCCCTCCTCCCCGAGCGCGCGGGCGATCGCCTCGCGATTCTCGAAATGCAGGTAGAGGGCGGCCGCGGAATACCCGGCGGCCTCGGCGATGCGGCGCATGGTGAGGGCCTCGAAGCCCTGCTCCAGCACGATGCGCCGGGCTTCGGCGAGGATGCGGGCGCGGGCGTCCTCCCTTCTTCGGGCACGCGGCGCGGCGGACGATGGCACAGGACCTCCTCGACCGGAGTTGACATGAACGACGTTCAGTTTATGAACTATGTTCAGTGAACATCGTTCAGGAGAACTCTAATGCCTTCCGCCCGCCGCCTGCAACCCACCCCCGCCACCCTCGCGCCGCGCATCGGCCTCGTCGGCGCCACCGGCCCGGTCGGTGCCAGCATCGCCGCCGCCCTGGCCGCCGCCGCCACGCCCTTCGCCGCCATCGGCCGTTCGGAAAGCGGACTTGCCGCAGCCTTCGGGACGCAGCCCCTGGCCGTGCGCCGCGCCTGGGAGCCGGACACCGCAGCCGGCATGCGCGCCGCCTTCCACGGCCTCGACACCCTCGTCACCATGGTGGGCGTGCCCTACGACGCCTTCCACCTGCACCCCGTCCTTATGCGGCGGACCATCGAGGCCGCGGCGGCGGAAGGGCTCTCCCGCCTGCTCCTCATCGGCACCGCCTATCCGTTCGGCCGGCCGCAGGCGGCGCGGGTCGACGAGACCCACCCGCGCACGCCGCACACCCGCAAGGGCCAGTTGCGCAAGGCGCAGGAGGACATCCTGATGGCGGCGGACGCGGCGGGGACGATCCGCGCCTCGATCCTGCGCCTGCCCGATTTCTACGGGCCCGGCGTGGAGCGCAGCTTCCTTTCCGACATCTTCGCCGCGGCGGCGCAGGGGCGGCGGGCCAGGGTGGTGGGGCCCATCGACACGCCACACGAATTCATCTTCGTCCCGGACGTGGGGCCGGTGGTGCGGGACCTGATCGGGTGCGACGACGCCTTCGGCCGCACCTTCAATCTCGGCGGGGCCGGCACGATCACGGTGCGGGACGTGGCGGAGCGCGCCTTCGCGATGGCCAAGGCCAAGCCCCGCCTGCTGGTGGCGAACCGGGCCATGCTGCGGCTCGCCGGCCTGTTCGATCCGGTGATGCGCGAACTGGTGGAGATGCACTACCTGCTGACGACGCCGGTCGTCTTCGACGACGGCGCCCTCACGGGGCTGCTCGGCCCCCTGGCGAAGACCCCCTATGACGCGGGCATCGCCCGCGCACTGGCGGCGGAAATGGAAACATGCGCCCGAAAGGCCGCCTGATCCCTGCGGAAGCGGCGGGGATCAGGCCCCCTCGCCCGAGGCTCCCTGGAAGAACTCCTTCACCTTGGCGAAGAAGCCGGCCGATTCCGGGTGGGTCTCGCCGGAGCTTTCCTTATCGAACTCGGCGAGCAGTTCCTTCTGCCGCTTGGTGAGCTTCTGCGGCGTCTCCACCACCACCTGCACATACATGTCGCCGTGGTTGCGGGTGCGCAGGACCGGCATGCCCTTGCCGGAGAGGCGGAACCGCTTCTGCGACTGGGTGCCCTCGGGGATCTTCACCTTGGTCTTGTCGCCGTCGATGGTCGGCACCTCCACCGCGCCGCCCAGCGCCGCCGTCACCATGGAAATGGGCACGCGGCAGTAGAGATCGGCCCCCTCCCGCTGGAAAAAGGCGTGGGGCTCGATGGAGAGGAAGATGTAGAGGTCGCCGGCCGGCCCGCCGCGCACACCGGCCTCGCCTTCGCCGCCGAGGCGGATGCGCGTGCCGTCCTCGACGCCGGCGGGGATCTGCACCGACAAGGCGCGCTCGCGCGTCACCCGCCCGGCGCCGCCGCAGGCGCCGCAGGGGTCCTCGATGACCGACCCGCGCCCCTGGCAGGTGGGGCAGGTGCGTTCCAGCGTGAAGAAGCCCTGGGCATGGCGGATCTTGCCCGCCCCGCCGCAGGTGCGGCAGGCCTTCGGCTGGGTGCCGGGCTTGGCGCCGGTGCCGGTGCAGGCCTCGCAGGTGATGGAGGTGGGGATCTTGATCTGCGCCGTCTTGCCGACGAAGGCTTCCTCCAGCGTGATTTCCATATTGTAGCGCAGGTCCGCCCCGCGCCCGCGCTGCTGCCCGCCGCCGCGCCCGCGGCCCATGCTCCCGCCGAACAGGTCATCGAAGATGTCGGCGAAGGAGGAGGCGAAATCATTGCCGAAGCCGGGGCCACCCCCGCCGCCATTCTCGAAGGCGGCATGGCCGAAGCGGTCATAGGCGGCACGCTTCTGGGGGTCTTTCAGGACCTCGTAGGCCTCGTTGACCTCCTTGAACATGACCTCGGCTTCCGCATCCCCCTGGTTGCGGTCAGGATGCCATTTCATCGCAAGTTTGCGGTAGGAGGCCTTCAGCACCGTCTCGTCGGCGCCGCGGTCGCAGCCGAGGGTTTCGTAATAATCGCGCTTGGCCATGGCCTCAGAAGACCTCACTCAATTTCTCCGGCAGCTTCCGGTCAAAGACCACCACGCCCGGCTGCTTTTCGCACTGCGCCAAATCCCGCCGATAATTCACCCAGGCGCTGTTGGCCATACTTGACGGCTCGGTCCGCTGTTCGACGTGATCGTGGACGGTCGCCGCGACCACGGCCAGCGCCGAAATCAACCGGGCACACACGCGCCCATCTGCTTCTGCCGCCCGACCCCACGTGACATCGTACTCGTCAAGGAGCGCGTCATACAGCGTCAGGAGACGGCGCGGCTTGTTGCTCCGGATCGCGTTGATGAGAACCATCTCCACCACGACAGCCCGGTCGTAAAACGACTGGGCGGTCAGGCGTTTCGGCTGGTCAGCGCCCGCCGATGAAACGAGAAGGGCGCCCGCTGCGGCGCCCAGAACGACCTTCGCTGCGGCCTTCATCCATCACGCCCCGATGCGCTGCCTGTCCCGGCCGGAACCGGGACAGGCATCATATTGCCCTGACATTCGCCTGAGGCGAAGGGATCAGGCCGACTTCTTCTTGTCGTCGTCGACCTCGGTGAACTCGGCGTCCACCACGTCGTCCGCCGGCTTGGAGGCACCGGCCTCGCCGCCCTGCTGGGCCGCATACATGGCCTCGCCGAGCTTGAGGGAAGCTTGGGCCAGGGTGTTGGTCTTGGCCGTGATCGCCTCGGCGTCGCCGCTCTCCAGCGTGGACTTGAGATCGGCGAGGGCTGCCTCGATGGCCCCCTTCTCCGCCGCGCCGACCTTGTCGCCGTGCTCGGCGACCGCCTTCTCGGTGGAGTGGATGAGGGCTTCCGCGTGGTTCTTGGCTTCCGCCAAGGCCTTGCGCTTCTTGTCCTCGGCCGCGTGGGCCTCGGCGTCCTTCACCATCTTCTCGATGTCGACCTCGTTGAGACCGCCGGACGCCTGGATGCGGATCTGCTGCTCCTTGCCGGTGCCCTTGTCCTTGGCCGAGACGTTGACGATGCCGTTGGCGTCGATGTCGAAGGTCACCTCCACCTGCGGCACGCCGCGGGGCGCGGGCGGGATGCCCATGAGGTCGAACTGGCCGAGCATCTTGTTGTCCGCCGCCATCTCGCGCTCGCCCTGGAAGACGCGGATGGTCACCGCGGTCTGTCCATCCTCGGCGGTGGAGAACACCTGGCCCTTCTTGGTCGGGATGGTGGTGTTGCGGTCGATGAGGCGGGTGAACACGCCGCCCAGCGTCTCAATGCCCAGCGACAGCGGGGTCACGTCGAGCAGCAGCACGTCCTTCACGTCGCCCTGGAGCACGCCCGCCTGGATGGCGGCGCCGATGGCGACCACCTCGTCCGGATTGACGCCCTTATGGGGCTCCTTGCCGAAGAACTGCTTCACCACTTCCTGCACCTTGGGCATGCGGGTCATGCCACCGACGAGGACCACCTCGTCGATCTGCCCGGCGGTGAGGCCGGCATCCTTCAGCGCCAGCCGGCAGGGCTCGACCGTCCGCTGGATCAGGTCGTCCACCAGCGCCTCGAACTTGGCGCGGGTGAGCTTCATGGTCAGGTGCTTGGGACCGGAGGCATCCGCCGTGATGAAGGGCAGGTTGATCTCGGTCTGGGTCGCGGACGACAGCTCGATCTTCGCCTTCTCGGCGGCTTCCTTCAGCCGCTGGAGGGCCAGCTTGTCGTTGCGCAGGTCGATGCCCTGCTCCTTCTTGAACTCGTCGGCGAGGTAGCCCACGAGCCGCATGTCGAAGTCTTCGCCGCCGAGGAAGGTGTCGCCGTTGGTGGACTTCACCTCGAACACGCCGTCGCCGATCTCCAGCACCGACACATCGAAGGTGCCGCCGCCGAGGTCATAGACCGCAATGGTGCCGGCCGACTTCTTGTCGAGGCCGTAGGCGAGCGCCGCGGCGGTGGGCTCGTTGATGATGCGCAGCACCTCGAGGCCGGCGATCTTGCCGGCGTCCTTGGTGGCCTGGCGCTGGGCGTCGTTGAAATAAGCGGGGACGGTGATGACCGCCTTCTCCACCTTCTCGCCCAGGAACGACTCGGCCGTCTCCTTCATCTTCTGCAGGATGAAGGCGGAGATCTGCGAGGGGGAATACTTCTTGCCGTCCGCTTCCACCCAGGCGTCGCCATTGTCGGCGCGCACGATGGAGTAGGGGACGAGGTGCTTGTCCTTCTCGACGGTGGGATCGTCGTAGCGGCGGCCGATCAGGCGCTTGACCGCAAAGAAGGTGCGCTCGGGATTGGTGACGCTCTGCCGCTTGGCAGGCTGGCCGACGAGACGCTCGCCGTCCTCCGTGAAGGCGACGATGGAAGGCGTGGTGCGCGCGCCTTCGGCATTCTCGATGACTTTCGGGGCAGACCCCTCCATCACCGCAACGCAGGAATTGGTGGTGCCGAGGTCGATACCGATGATCTTGGCCATATGGTTTTCTCCTTGCCGGCAGGCCGACCGGGCCCTTTCGGCACCCGCGGGGGATGACCGCAGGCCCCTCCCGCAGCCGATCCGCCGGCCCCCTGAACGTAAATTGGGGTTCGTCGCGAAAACGACGATCGAGGCGCATATAGGGGGGGTGTTCTGGCCCCGCAAGGCGTTCCGGCAGGCGGGGCGGCGCTTTTTCACGCCTTCGCGAGGACCAGCGCCGATACGATGTATCCGCCGGCAATCAATCGGCGGCGGTCATCCAGCCCATGGGCGCGCCGGTCGGGTCGGCGACGATGGCGATCCAGCCGATGCCCGGCACCTCGAACGGCGCGCGGATGACATGCCCGCCATTCTCCTCCAGCAACTTGAGCCGGGCGTCCAGCTTGTCCACGTTGATGTAGCTGAACCAGTGCGGCGGCACGGTGGGCGGCAGAAGGTCGGTCTTGTCCATCATCCCGGCCACCGCTTCCTCGCCCAGCATGGCCACATAATAGGTCCGCTCGCCCTCCATGGGCATGGCGTCGAAGGTCCAGCCCAAGGTGGCGCCGTAGAACGCCTTCGCCCGCTCCACGTCGTCGGTCATCAACTCGTTCCAGTAGAACTTCCCGTGCGGGGCCATAAGGTCTCCTCCGTTGGCGCGGCGGGCCGCGGCGGGCGGCACTATGCCGGAGACGGCGGCCGGCGGCCACCGGCTCCGGAGCGGCAGAGCGGGCCGCCCCGGACCGGTCCTCCCGGCGTCATTCAATGATGAGGATGATCCGCCGGCTGCGGGGCTCCACCACCGCCGTTTCGGTGCCGGGCATCACGACGTAGCGGTAGCCCGAGACGCCGTACCCCTCCCCGTAAGCCGGGCCGGGGGCGGCGGGCGCGTCATAATCGGCCTGGTCGAATCCCCGCGGGTCGTAGCCTTGCGGGTCGTAGATTTGCGGGCCGTAGCCCGGCTGCACCTCGCCGGGCGCCACCGCGAATCGCCGCAGCTCGACGCCTTGCGGCACGACCTCCCCGATGGCCGCGACGAAGCCGCCGGGGACCGGTGCTGGTGGTACCGGATGACGCAGCACATAGGTTTCCATGTAGGTGCGCTGGGCCGGGGTGAAGGTTACGTAACCTCCCGGCACCGCCACCGTGGACTGCGCTGCCGCGCCGGACGCGCCAGCCAGAAGGGCCGCGGCGCCGACACCGAGGACAAGACGGTTTCTCATGACAACTCCTCTTCCCATCCCCAGCATCCCGGGAAGACATCGTCATGGGCCAATTTGTTCCGATTTTGCCAAAATCAGCGCTGTAATATATAGTTACTATCGTATTAAAGCCCGGCTCCAGCCAAGGGAAAGCCGCCATGGCGCTCCGGCGTCTTCTTCAAATTGCCGGATTGCGGTCTTCCCGGGCATGACGGCATCTTCGGGTGCCCTCGACGTCGCCGCCGGCGCACTGTGGTTTCGGGAGGCGCTCGACCGGCAGGCGCAAGCAGCGCTCGTCGCCGATATCCGCGCCGTCCTCGCCGAGGCGCCGCTTTTCACGCCCGCCATGCCCCGCACCGCCAAGCCCTTTTCGGTGCGCATGAGCAATTGCGGTCCCCTCGGCTGGGTGTCCGACGCCTCCGGATACCGCTATCAGACCTTCCATCCGGACACGCGCCGGCCGTGGCCGCCCCTGCCGGCGGCCCTCCTGGCGTTGTGGGAACGGTATTCGGGCTTTCCCGCGCCGCCCGAGGCCTGCCTCATCAATTATTATGGGCCCGATGCGCGCATGAGCCTGCACCAGGACCGGGACGAGGCGGACTTCACCGCGCCGGTTCTGTCGGTTTCCCTCGGCGACACCGCCCTGTTTCGCATCGGTGGCGAGGAGCGGAGCGGTCCCACCCGCTCCCTGCGCCTCGCCTCCGGTGACATTTTCCTGCTCTCGGGGCCGAGCCGCCTTGCCTTTCACGGCATCGACCGCATCCTGGCGGGGACCTCCACGCTGCTGCGCGAAGGCGGACGTTTCAACCTCACATTGCGCCGGGTCACCACCGCCTAGTCCCGGACCAGACCCCGCTGTATCAACCCGATCGGGTGGATCACGCGCCGGTCGGATGGCGAGGCAGCTCAGGAATACGTGCTCCAGGCGCGTGCTCCCGCCGCTTGCCCCGCTCGCGATCCCCACCTAAATGCCGGATTGCCGCCCGAAACAGGGCGATTGTCCGTGCCGGAGCCGTTCATGCGCCGTCCTCTTGCCGCCGTCCCCCTCGCCGTCGCGCTGGCGCTGGCTCTGCTGGTTCCCGCCATGGCCATGACCGCCGGCGTGATCTTCCCGCGCGGCTCCGTCATCGGCCTAGTGCCGCCGGCGGGGATGACGGAGAGCCAGGCCTTCCCCGGCTTCGAGGACCGCGCCCGCAACGCCTCCCTCATCATTCGCGACCTGCCGCCGGACGCCTTCGGGCAGATCGAGGCCGGCATGAGCGAGCAGGCCCTCGCGGCCAAGGGGGTGACCCTGCTGAAGCAGGAGCCGTTCCCCCTCGCCGGCGCCCGGGCGATGCTCTACGAGGCGACCCAGTCCGCCGGTCTGGTGACGGTGCGCAAATGGGTGCTGCTGGCCGGCAACGAGACCGTGACGGCCTTCCTGACCTTCCAGGCGCCGGACTCCGAGAGCGAGGCCTACCCGTCCGCCGTGGTCAAGGCCGCCTTCGCCACATTGTCCATCCGCTCGGTGACCGAGCAGATGGCGGCGCTCCCCTTCGCCCTCACCGACCTGGCCGGCTTCCGCCCGGTGGCCACCGCGGGAGGCACGGTGGTGTTCCTCACCGACGGACCAAAGAATGCCATCGAGGGCGCCGAGCAGCCGGTCTTCGTGGTGTCCATCGGCGCGCCGTCCCCGCGCGAAGGCGATCGCCGCGACTTCGCCGTGCGCCTCATGTCCGGCCTGCCCGGGGTGCGGGAGCTGCGGCTCGAGCGGGCCGAGCCGCTGCGCATCTCCGGCCAGACGGGCTTCGAGGTCATGGCCACCGGCAAGGACGCGAAGACCGGCACCCCCATCAAGGTGGTGCTGTGGCTCCGCTTCGGACCGACTGCCTTCCTCCAGATGGTGGGCATCACCAGGCAGGACGACTTCCCCGACCTCTACGACCGCCTGCGCGCCCTGCGGGACGGGATCGAGTCGCGCTGACGCGGCCTGGACGTCAACGGAACACCACCTGGGCGCCGCCGGACACCTCGGGCGTTGCGCCCGGGGGACGGGCGGGATTAACCTTCTCTTTTCGCCGCCTCGTGCCCAGGACCGCCGCATGCCCCTCCCCGAGGGCAAGGACTTTCTCACCGACACGCCCCTCGCCTTCGCCGGGGCCGGGACGGAATTCGGCGCGGTGGACGCGGAGGAGGCGTGGATCGCCGTCATCCGCAAGATGGACGAGACCTATGCCGAGCTCGTCCGCCAGCAGGTGGAGCTGGAGGAGAAGAACGCCGCGCTGGAGGAGGCCCAGGGTTTCATCGCCGGCCTGCTCGGCTCCATGACCGACGTGCTGGTCGCCTGCGACCTCTCCGGCCGGGTGGAGCAGGTGAACCTCGCCGCCGAGCGCGCCTTCGGCCAGCGCGCCGACGCCCTCCTCGGCCGCCCCCTCGCCGAACTCCTTGATGCCGCCTCCCCCACCGGCGCCGCCGACGTCCTGTCCACCGTGGCCCGACGCCAGCGCATCGCCGACCGGGAATTCGCGCTGGCGACGCCGGATGGGCCGCTCGCGGTGTCCGTCAACGGCGCGCTGCGCTTCGACCCGCGCGGACGGGCGGTGGGCATCGTGCTGGTGGGCCGGCCCATCGGCGAGCTGCGCGCCGCCTATCACGAGCTCGCGCAGGCCCACGAGCACCTCAAGCGCACCCAGCAGCAGCTCGTGCATGCCGAGAAGATGGCCTCCCTCGGCCGGCTGGTGGCGGGCGTCGCCCACGAGCTCAACAACCCCATCTCCTTCGTCTACGGCAATGCCCACGCGCTGAAGCGGTATGCCGAGCGGCTCATTACCTATCTCGACGCGGTGCATGCCGGCGCCGATCCCGCAAGCCTCGCCAAGGTGCGGGGCGAGTTGCGCGTGGACCGGGCGCTCGCCGACATCCCCGCCACCCTTGCCGGCATGCTGGAAGGCGCCGAGCGGGTGCGCGACATCGTGGCGGACCTGCGCCGCTTCTCCTCCGACCGGCGCGAGGCGCGCGAGGTGTTCGACATGGCCTCGGTGGTGCGCTCGGCGGTGGACTGGGTGGCGAAATCGCAGATGCCCGATCTCTCCATCCATGTCAGCGTGCCGGAGGGGCTGGAGGTCGTGGGTCATCCCGGCCACATCCACCAGGTCATGATGAACCTCGTGCAGAACGCCGTGGACGCCATGGAGGGCCGGCCCGACCGTCGGCTCGAGATCACCGGCGCCCGCGTCGCCGCACCGGGGGGCGGGCAGAAGGGCGGACAGGTGGTGGTGCGGGTGCGCGACACCGGGCCGGGCATTCCCGAGGAGATCATCGGGCGTGTCTTCGATCCCTTCTTCACCACCAAGCCGGTGGGCAAGGGCACCGGGCTGGGCCTGTCCATCTGCTACCGCATCGCCGAGGAGCACGAAGGCCGGCTGGAGGCCGCGAACCATCCGGACGGCGGGGCGGTGGTCGCCCTCGTCCTGCCGGAGAGCCGGCCATGAGCGCGAGACCGGGGCCGGTTCCGCCCCGCCGTCCCTTCACCGTGCTCTGGCTGCAATCGGGCGGGTGCGGCGGCTGCACCATGTCGCTGCTCTGCGCCGAGGCGCCGGACCTGTCGGCGACCCTCGCCAGCGCCAACATCCGCTTCCTCTGGCACCCGACCCTCTCGGAGGAGACCGGCGCAGAGGCGCTCGCCCTGTTCGATGCCGTGCTGTCGGGCGAGGCGCCCCTCGACGCCCTGTGCGTGGAGGGCGCCCTGCTGCGCGGCCCCAACGGCACCGGGCGGTTCCACATGCTGGCCGGCACCAACGTCGCCACCATCGAATGGGTGCGGCGGCTGGCGGCCGTGGCCGAGCACGTGGTGGCGGTGGGGACCTGCGCCGCCTATGGCGGCGTGACCGCCGCCGGCGTCAATCCGGCCGACGCCTGCGGCCTGCAATATGACGGGCGCCGTCCCGGCGGCGCGCTGGGGACCGCCTTCCGCTCCCGCTCCGGCCTGCCGGTGATCAATGTCGCCGGCTGCCCCACCCATCCCAACTGGGTGACCGAGACGCTGATGCTGCTCGCCGCCGGCCTGATCCACGCCGACGACCTGGACATCTACGCCCGCCCGCGCTTCTACGCCGACCACCTCGTTCATCACGGCTGCCCGCGCAACGAATATTACGAGTACAAGGCGAGCGCGGAGAAGATGAGCGACCTCGGCTGCATGATGGAGCACCTGGGCTGTCTCGGCACCCAGGCCCATGGCGACTGCAACACCCGCCTGTGGAACGGCGAGGGCTCCTGCACCCGCGGCGGCCATGCCTGCATCAACTGCACCGCGCCGGAATTCGAGGAGCCCGGCCACGCCTTCCTGGACACGCCGAAGATCGGCGGCATCCCGGTGGGCCTGCCCACGGACATGCCCAAGGCCTGGTTCATCGCCCTCTCCTCCCTCGCCAAGGCGGCGACGCCGGAACGCCTCAGGCGCAACGCCACCTCCGACCACGTTCTGACGCCGCCGGCCGTCCGGGACATCCGGAAACGATGAGCCAAGGCCCCACGCGCCTCGTCGTCGGCCCGTTCAACCGGGTGGAAGGCGATCTTGAGGTCCGCCTCGACGTGGCCGACGGAGCGGTGCGGGAGGCGTTCGTCTCCTCGCCCCTCTTCCGCGGCTTCGAGCGCATCCTGGAAGGGCGCGACCCGCGCGACGCCCTCGTCATCGCCCCGCGCATCTGCGGCATCTGCTCGGTGTCCCAGTCCCATGCGGCGGCGGTGGCGCTGGCGGCGCTCCAGGGCATCGCACCGACGGACAATGGCCGTGTCGCCACCAACCTGATCCTCGCCACCGAGAACGTGGCCGACCACCTCACCCACTTCCACGTCTTCTTCATGCCCGACTTCGCCCGCGCCATCTATGAGGACCGGCCGTGGTTCGCCACCGCCGCCCGGCGCTTCAAGGCGGCACAGGGGGAGAGCGTGCGCCGGGCGCTGGCGACGCGGACGACGCTGCTCCATGTGCTGGGCCTGCTCGCGGGCCGCTGGCCGCATACGCTGGCACTCCAGCCCGGCGGGGTGGCGAAAGGGGCGGACGCGCGGGACCAGATGCGTCTTCTCGCCACCCTCGGCGCCGTGCGGGCGGACCTGGAGGAACGCCTTTACGGCGCGCCGCTGGAGCAGGTGGCGGAGCTGTCCGCCGCCGCCGACCTCGATGCGTGGCGTCGAGCCGGGCCGGATGGCGATTTCCGCCTGTTCCTGGAGATCGCCGCCGATCTCGATTTGGTCACCCTCGGCCGCGCCCACGACCGGTTCCTGTCCTACGGCGCCTATCCGCAGGCGGACGGACGGCTCTATGCCCCGGGCACCTTCGCCGGGGGACGGGACGGCGCGCTCGATCCCGCCGCCATCGCCGAGGACCACACCTTCGCCCGCATGGAAGGCCGGGAGGGTCCCCACGCCCCGTTCGAGGGCTCGACCTTCCCCGATGCGGCGGACGAGACCGGCTACACCTGGTGCAAGGCGCCGCGCCTGTCCGGCCTCACCTTCGAGACCGGCGCCTTCGCCCGGCAGGTGGTGGCGGGCCATCCCCTCGCCCGCGACCTTGCCACGGCGGAAGGCGCCAATGTGCGCTCGCGGGTCGTCGGCCGGCTGGTGGAGACGGCGCGCACCCTCGTGGCCATGGAAGGCTGGGTGCGGGAGCTGGAACCCGGCGCGCCTTGGTGCGCCCAGGGCACGATGCCCCATGCCGGCCGCGCCTTCGGACTGACCGAAGCCGCGCGCGGCGCGCTCGGCCACTGGATGGTGGTGGAGAAGGGCCGCATCGCCCGCTACCAGATCATCGCCCCCACCACCTGGAACTTCTCGCCCCGCGATGCCGGAGGCCAGCCCGGACCGCTGGAAACCGCCCTCGTGGGCGCGCCGATCCGACAGGGAGAGACCACGCCGGTGAGCGTGCAGCACATCGTGCGCTCCTTCGATCCTTGCATGGTCTGCACGGTGCATTGAGCCGTCCCATGCCGAACGGGAAAGGGGGGGCGGAGCAGATCGAGGTCTGCGGCATCGTTCAGGGGGTGGGCTTCCGCCCCTTCGTCTACCGCCTCGCCGCGCGGCTCGGCCTCGACGGTGATGTGCGCAATGCCGGCGACCGGGTGATCATCCACGCGAGCGGCCCCCGCGCGGTCCTCGATGCCTTCGCCGCGGCTCTCTTGGCCGAAGCCCCCGTGCTGGCGCGGGTGGAAGCGATCACGCGACGCCCGGCGGCCGTGCCCGAGCCCGGTTTCCGCATCATCGAGAGCGGCGCCGGCACCGTGTCAGTCGGCGTAGTGCCGGACGTGGCCACCTGCCCCGCCTGCCGCGCCGAGATCGCCGACCCGGCGGCCCGGCGCCATCGCTATGCCTTCACCAACTGCACCGATTGCGGGCCGCGCTTTTCCATCGTCACCGGCCTGCCCTATGACCGGCCGGCCACCACCATGGCCGGCTTTGCCATGTGCCCCGCCTGCCGGGCGGAATATGAAGACCCCGCCGACCGCCGCTTTCATGCCCAGCCCATCGCCTGCCCGGACTGCGGACCGCGCCTGTGGGTGGAAGGCGCAGGCGCGCCCGCCGAGGCGGACCCCATCGGCCATGCCGCCGCCCTGCTGCGCGCCGGCCGCATCCTCGCGGTGAAGGGCCTCGGCGGCTTCCACATCGCCTGCGACGCCACCTGCGAGACCGCCGTCGCCGAACTGCGCGCCCGCAAGCATCGGCCCACCAAGCCCCTCGCCGTCATGGCGGACCTCACCACCGCCCACGGGCTGTGCACCATTTCGGCGGACGAGGACGCCGCGCTCCTCCATCCCTCCGCCCCGATCCTGCTGCTGCCCCTGAAACAAGGCGCGCCATTGGCGTCCGGCATCGCCCCCGGCCAGCACCATCTCGGCCTGATGCTGCCCTACACGCCGCTGCACCACCTGCTGCTCGCCGAGACCGGCCGACCTCTGGTGATGACCTCGGGCAACCGCTCCGGCGAGCCGCAGATCTTCCGCGACGATGCGGCGCGCGATGGCCTCGCCGGCATCGTCGATGCCTTCCTGATGCACGACCGGCCCATCGCCCGGCGCCTCGACGACAGCGTCGCACGCACCGCCGCCGGGGCGCCCAGGGTGATGCGGCGCGGGCGGGGCCTTGCCCCCATGCCGCTGCCGTTGCCGCAGGACTTCGCCGGCGCCCCGCCCGTCCTCGCCATGGGCGGTGAACTGAAGAGCGCCCTCTGCCTCACCCACGGGTCGAAGGCGCTGCTCTCCCACCATCTCGGCGACCTGGACGAGCCGGCCACCGGCGACGCCTACGAGATCGCCCTTGCCGACTACACCGCCTTGTTCACCCATCGCCCGCAGGTGGTGGCGGTGGACCTGCACCCCGACTACCGCGCCACCCGCCTCGGCGAAGCCGTCGCGCTGGCGCGCGGCCTCGTGGTGGAGCGGGTGCAGCACCACCACGCCCATGTCGCCGGCGCCATGGCGGAGAATGGCTGGCGAAGGGCGAACGGGCCGGTGGTGGGCATCGCCCTCGACGGGCTGGGCCTCGGCGAGGATGGCACCGTCTGGGGCGCCGAGGTGCTGGTCTGCGATTACCGGACGAGCCGCCGCGCCGCGCGCCTCTCGCCCATTCCGCTGGCCGGCGGCGACGCGGCGAGCCGCGAGCCGTGGCGCGTGCTGCTGGCCCATCTCGACCGCGCCCTGGGGCCGGCGGCGGTGGATGGCGATCCGCATCTCGCCAGCCTGTTCGCGGGAAAGCCCGTCGCCACCCTGCGCGCCATGGTGGGCAGGGAGCTGAACGCCCCGTCCGCCTCGTCCGCCGGCCGGCTGTTCGACGCGGTGGCGGCGCTCCTGCGCCTCGCGCCGGACCGGCTGAGCCACGAGGGCGAGGCCGCCATGGCCCTGGAGGCGGTGGCGGTGACGGAAGCCGGCACTCCCCCCTATCCGTTCGCGCTGCGCCCGGAAGCGGGTCTGACCGAAATCGATCCCGCCCCGCTCTGGCAGGCGCTGATGCAAGATCTTCATGCCGGCCGGAACCGCGGCGCCATGGCCGCCGCCTTCCACACCGGCCTCGCCGATGTGTTCGCCACCGTGGCGGCCCATACTGCCGCGGCGGAGGGGCTCGCCACCGTCGCCGTCTCCGGCGGCGTCTTCCAGAATGCGCTGCTGCTGGAGAAAACGGCACGGCGGCTCCGGCGGCACGGCCTCACGGTGCTCGTTCCCGCCCAGGTGCCGGCCAATGACGGCGGCCTCGCCTTCGGCCAGGCGGTGGTCGCGGCGGCGCGGCATATGGGCTGAGGCCCGTTTTCGTCCCGCCCCGGCGGGGCTATGGTGATTCGATGACCAGTCCGCACAGATCGCCCTCCCCCGCCCGGCCGGAATCCCATGCCGCAGGGGGCGCGAAGACCTTCCTCCTCGCCGGGACGACCGTGTCCCCGCCGCCCCTCTCGCCGGGCCTGCACGTGGTGGCGACCCCCATCGGCAACCTCGCCGACGTCACGATCCGTGCCCTGGAGACCCTGGCGGCGGCGGACATCATCGCCTGCGAGGACACCCGCATGTCCCGCCGCCTGCTGGACCGCTACGGCATCACCACCTCCCTCGTGCCATACCACGACCACAACGGCGCCAGCGCCCGGCCGAAGCTGCTGGCCCGGCTGGCCGGCGGGGCGCGGGTCGCCCTCATCTCGGACGCGGGCACGCCCCTGGTCTCCGATCCCGGCTTCAAGCTGGTGGTGGAAGCGGCCGAGGCCGGCCACAAGGTGCATCCCGTGCCCGGCGCCTCGGCGCTGCTCGCCGCCCTCGTCGCCGCCGGCCTGCCCACCGACTGCTTCCTGTTCGACGGCTTCCTGCCACCGAAGGGCGGCCAGCGCAGGAACCGCATCGCCGCGCTCGCCACGGTTCCGGCCACCCTCGTCTTCTACGAGAGCGGCCCGCGCCTGGCCGAAAGCCTCGCCGATCTTGCCGAGCGTCTCGGCCCGCGCAAGGCGGCCGTCTGCCGCGAGCTGACCAAGACCTTCGAGGAGGTGCGCCGGGGCGATCTTCCCACCCTCGCCGCGCATTATGCCGGAGTGGAGGCTCCGCGGGGCGAGATCGTGCTCGTCATCGGCCCGCCGCTGGAGGAGGCCGCCGGCGATGCGGCGGTGGACGCAGCCCTCGCCCGCGCCCTCAGGGAGAGCTCGCTGAAGGACGCGGTGGCCGCCGTCGCGGCGGTGACCGGGCGTCCGAAACGCGAAGTCTATGCCCGGGCCCTCGCCGTGACCGAGGGCCGCTCCGGTCCGCAGCCCGCCGGCGATGACTGAGCCGCCGGCCTCGCCGGACACGCAGCGCCGCCGTGCCGCCCACGACCGGGGGCTCGCCGCGGAAGACCGCGCCGCCGCCCTGCTGGGCGCGCGGGGCTTCAACATCCTTGCCCGGCGCGTGCGCACCAAGGCCGGGGAGATCGATCTCATCGCGCGGCAGGGCGACCTGCTCGTCTTCTGCGAGGTGAAGCTCAGGGCCGGCCTCGCCGAGGCGGCCTTCTCCCTGCTGCCGCGCCAGCGGCGGCGCATCGCCGCCGCCGCGGCGGCCTACCTCGCGGCGCACCCGGAATTGTCAGCCCTCAACATGCGCTTCGACGCGGTGCTGCTCGCCCGCACCGGCGAGGCCGAGCACCTGCCCGGCGCGTTCGAGGCGGAATTCTGAAGCAAGGTGGCGGGGCGCGCCCGCCGCCTATAGATAAGGCGAAGCCCCCCGTGGGCGCCGGAGATTGCCATGGCCCTCAAGGTCGCGGTCCAGATGGACCACATTGCCAACATCAACATTGCGGGCGATTCCACCTTCGCCCTCCTGCTCGAAGCCCAGCGGCGCGGGCACACGCTTTACCATTACACGCCCGACCGCATGGCCATGCGCGACGGCCAGGTCTTCGCCACCATCGAGCCGCTCGAGGTGAAGGACGAGGCGGGAGCCCATTTCCTCCTCGGCGAGAAGCGGCGCGTGGCGCTCGGCGAGATGGACGTGGTGCTGATGCGCCAGGACCCGCCCTTCGACATGGCCTATGTGACGGCGACGCACCTGCTCGAGCGCATTCATCCCAAGACGCTGGTGGTGAACGACCCGGCCCATGTGCGCAATGCGCCGGAGAAGATCTTCGTCACCGAGTTTCCCGAGCTGATGCCGTCCACGCTGATCACCCGCGACCTCGACGAGATCAAGGCCTTCCGGGCCGAGTTCGGCGACGTGGTGATGAAACCGCTCTACGGCAATGGCGGGGCCGCCGTGTTCCGCCTGACCGCCGACGACCTCAATTTCGGCTCGCTCTACGACCTGTTCGCCACCACCTTCCGCGAGCCCTGGGTGGTCCAGCGCTTCCTGCCCGCCGTGAAGCACGGCGACAAGCGCATCATCCTGGTGGACGGCGAGGCGGCCGGGGCGGTGAACCGGGTGCCCAGCGAGGGCGATCTTCGCTCGAACATGGTGCGCGGCGGCGCGGCGAAACCCACCGACCTCACCGACCGGGAACTGGAGATCTGCGCGCGCATTGGTCCTTCGCTGAAGAAGATGGGGCTCATCTTCGTGGGGATCGACGTGATCGACGGCAACCTCACCGAGATCAACGTCACCTCGCCCACCGGGCTGCGCGCCATCAAGCGTCTCGGCGGACCGGACATTGCGGCGCAGATCTGGGACCGGATCGAGGAGAAGCGCGCGGCCTGAGGCCGCACGACGCCCGTGTCCAGAAGGTCGTGCCCGGCCGCGGCACGGGACAAGCAACGGGAGCAACCATGGGACAGCCCTTCACCGCCTCCATTCCGCACCGCCTCGGCCAGGCGGAGGCGGTGCGGCGACTTCAGGTCGGGCTCACCACCGTGCGCGACCGCTTCGGCCGCCACATCACCCTCCTCGAGGAGGTGTGGACCGGCGCGCACCTGGACTTCCGCATCGCCGCCCTCACCCAGACCGCAAACGGCACCCTGGACGTGACCGATGATGCCGTTCACCTCTCGGTGGAGCTGCCCTTCCTCCTCGACCTGCTGGCCCGCAAGGCGCAGGGGCTGATCAAGAAGCAGGGCACGCTGATGCTGGAGAAGAAATAGGGCCGAGCCCAGGACCCCTCCGTCACCCTCACGCCGCTTCCAGCTCCAGGGTCAGGGTGTCGAGGGTGAAGGAACCGTCCGGCTCGAACTCGAAATGGCTGGCCACCTCCGCGGCCGCCCCGGCGAACAGGGAACGGATCGCGGCCACGTGCAGGTCCGGCGTGCGGATGCGGGCGACCCAGGAGGCAAATTCCAGCCGCAGGCGCCGGCGCGCGGTGCGCGTCACCCGCAGGCGAGCGGTCTCCGCGAAATCCACCCATTCCGCCTCGCTGTAATCCCGGCCGTGCGAGGGATCGCGCAGGATCTCCACCGCCTGGAGGAAGCTGTCCGCCACGGGCCAGTCGGGGGCGATCACGTCCATGATCACCATCCGGCCCTCGTCCTTCAGCACGCGCCGCGCCTCATGCATCGCCGCCGGCACGTCGCGCCAGTGGTGCGCGCTGTAGCGGGAGGCCACCAGGTCGAAGCTGCCGTCGGCGAAAGGCAGGCGTTCGGCCACGCCCTGCTGGGTGACGATATTGTCGAAGCCGCGCCGCTGCGCCTCCGCCGTGACGGCGCCCAGCATGTCGGCGGAAAGGTCGTAGGCCACCACGGCGCCGGAATGGGGCGCGGCGGTGAAGCTCACATGGCCGCCGCCGCAGCCGAGGTCCAGCAGCCGGGCCGGGCGCAGATCCTCGACCAGTGCCGCCAGTGCTTCGAGATCGGCGCCACGCGCATGCACCGCGCTCGCCACATAGGCCGCCGCCTGCGGCCCGAACATCTCGGCCACGTGGCTGTCATGGCTGTGCACGCCGCCTTCCGAACCCGCCGCCCCCATGGCCGCACACCTCATCCCGCCGAAGCTGCGCAGGAGCATAACCGGGAGCGGACGCCGCGCAAGCGGAATTGTTCCACTTTCGTTCTTGCCGCTGAGGCATGTCTCGACTACCGTTGGTTGAGAGCATTCAGCGGGGGCGGGCGGTGATCCAGCGGGTTGCGACGGTCGCATTCGAAGGGGTGGAGGCGCGCCCCGTGGACGTGCAGGTGCACGTGGCCGCGGGCCTTCCGGCCTTCACCATCGTGGGGCTGCCGGACAAGGCGGTGACCGAGGCGAAGGAACGCGTGCGCGCCGCCCTCATCGCCTCCGGGCTCGCGCTTCCGGCGCGGCGCATCACCGTGAACCTCGCCCCGGCCGACCTGCCCAAGGAGGGTTCGCATTACGACCTGCCCATCGCCCTCGGGCTGATGGCAGCCATCGGCGCCATCCCGTCGGACGCCCTCGACGGCTTCACGGTGGTGGGTGAGCTGGCGCTGGACGGGGCCATCGCCGCGGTGGCCGGCGCGCTGCCCGCCGCCATCGGCGCGAACGCCCGTGGCCATGGCCTGATCTGCCCGGCGCCCTGCGGCGCGGAGGCCGCCTGGGCGAGCCCGGACATGGAGATCCTCGCGCCCCAATCCCTCATCCAGCTGGCCAACCACATGACCGGCCGGCAGGTGATGGGACGGCCCGAACCGAGGATGAAGGCGCCGGGGGAAACCATGCTCGACCTGAGGGATGTGAAGGGCCAGGAGACCGCAAAGCGTGCCCTCGAGGTCGCGGCGGCGGGCGGGCACAACCTTCTCTTCATTGGTCCGCCCGGCGCGGGAAAGTCCATGCTGGCGCAGCGGCTTCCCTCGATCCTGCCATCTTTGTCGCCGGCCGAGATGCTGGATGTGTCCATGATCGCCTCGGTGGCCGGAGCGATCGAGGACGGCGCCCTCATGGATCGCCGCCCGTTCCGCGCGCCCCACCACTCCGCCAGCATGGCCGCCATGGTCGGCGGCGGCGCCAAGGCGAAGCCGGGCGAGGTCTCCCTCGCCCATAACGGCGTCCTGTTCCTCGACGAATTGCCGGAATTCTCGCCCCAGGTGCTGGATTCGCTGCGCCAGCCGCTGGAGAGCGGCGAGGTGCTGATTGCGCGGGCCAATCACCGCGTCACCTATCCCGCGCGGTTCCAGCTGATCGCCGCCATGAACCCCTGCCGATGCGGCCGGGCGGGGGAGCCCGGCTTCACCTGCAAGCGGGGGCCGCGCTGCGCGGATGAATACCAGGCGCGACTCTCCGGCCCCTTCCTCGATCGCATCGACCTGCATCTGGAGGTGCCGGCCGTCTCCGCCTCCGACCTGGTCCTGCCGGCGCCCACCGAAGGCTCGCGGGAGGTGGCGGCGCGGGTGGCTCTGGCGCGGGAAATCCAGATGGAGCGCTACGCCGCTCTCGGGCGGCCGGACGTGCGGACCAATGCCGCCGCCTCCGGCCCCCTTCTGGAGCAGGTGGCGGTCCCGGACGCCGCGGGCGCAGCCTTGCTGCGCGATGCGGCGGACGCCATGCGTCTCAGCGCCCGCGGCTACCACAGGGTGCTCAAGGTGGCGCGGACCCTCGCCGACCTCGACGGGGCGGAAGGCGTCGGCCGGCGCCATCTCGCGGAAGCGCTGGCCTACCGCGCCGCCGCCGAGCGCCCGCGTGCCGCCGCCTGACCCGGTGCAGGCCGCCATGCCACTTTACGGCGCAGGCGGTGGGCGCTCGCGCGGACCGTGGCGATCTGGATCAGGGCACCGGCATGCCCGCGCGCATCACGGGCATGCGAAGGCCAGCCGGAATCCGGTGGTTGGGGCGGCCGCCGGAGCACGGGGCGCCCCGCCCGCCCGACCGACCGCGGCGCGCAGGCCGCCCGGCCAATGCCATCGGCGGCCTGGGCCGGCCTCAGCGGATGGCGTTGACCGCGATGCCTTCCAGATAGGTGATCTGGGCCAGATCGCCCGGCTCCACCTGCTGCAGGTCGGCGAGCACCTGGGCCCTGGAGGCCTTCAGGGTGCGCACCACGCCGTCGAGTCCCTCGAATGTGACGGTGCCCGCCGCCTTGTCGATGGCCACGAAAATGGTGGTGATCGTCACCTCGCGCACGCCGAAGCCCTCGGGCCAGCCGGGCAGGCCGGCATTGAGCGCCACCTCGTTCACCACCTCGCCGGGCCGGCCCTGGCGGGCCTTGCCGAGCGCGGTCACCTCACCCGGCGCCACGCGGATGATCAGGGTCTCGCTGTTCCGGAAGGCGCTGAGGTCGCCGAGAAGGGGCGGCGCGATCACCGCCCAGCGGCGGCCGTACGGCCCCTCCAACACCACGCGGCGGGTGACCGGATCGGCAGAAACGAACTGGGCCCGGTAGGTGAGGACCGTGACCTGCCCCACGCCCTGGACCTCGATGGTATCCACCTCGGCCGGAGTGGGTCGCAGCTGCGCCTGCGCCGGGCTTGGCGCGGCCAGCGCCACGCCGGCGGCAAGGGCGAGGCCCGCCGCCATATGGCTGAACTTCCTCATGATGCCCCCCGATCGAATCACGCCGGCCTGGACCCGGCCATGCCGGCTATCATCCGGCAGCGGGGCCGGCAAGGCGCGCCGGCGCGGCCTTGCCGCCGGCATTGTCACATCAGCGTTGGAAATCTATGGTGTTGGTGACATTCACATCCTGCCGTCGGCATCGAGCCCTCGGCGGATGGGGGCACTGGGCCGGGGCTTCCAGCCCGGGGATGTGTGCACAAGGCTTGGTGCACCGGCGTCGGTTGACGGTGAAGTTCGTGGGTGGCGTTGGTCGATGGCGACCGGCGGGATGGCAGCTCACAAGATGGCGGCTAGCAAGACGGCGACTCGCCGACCGAGACTGGAGCGGGCGCCCCGCGTGCCTTCGCACGGCGCGGGCGGACGCCTCCAGCGGCGGCCCAAGGAGGGGGTCGTTGCATGAAACGTTCCGAACAATCGGATCCCGGGTTCAACCTCCCGGCGCTTTTCGGGCGGGGAATCGACGTTGCGCGGGACCTCGCCAAGGACTTGGCCAAGGACCTGGCCAAGGATTGGACCAGGGATTTGGCACGGCATCCTGGCCACAATACCGCGGCGCCGCGGCCCGCCTTTCTCGAGCCAGACGCCGCCTTTCCCGCATTGTTTGACAAATTCGCACCCAGGCCGGTTCCCGCCAAGCCGGGCTTGCCCACGCCGCAGAAGCTGGTGGCGGACCTGCGCGCCTATTCGGGCATCCGCCACAAGGACGCCCTGCCGCCGGACGATGATGGCCTCGTCCTGGGGCGCCTCGGCGCCCTCGAGGTGCGGCTGGCGCGCACCGCGCGGGACGTGCGCCGCGCCCAGCGCCTGCGCTACAAGGTCTTCTACGAAGAGATGTCGGCGGTGCCGGACGCCGGCACCCGGCTCGCCCGACGCGACATGGACAGCTTCGATTCCATCTGCGAGCACCTGCTCGTCCTCGATCACGAGGCGGGAAAGGTGGTGCTGGGCCGGCACAAGCCAAAGGTGGTTGGCACTTACCGTCTGCTGCGGCAGGAAGTGGCCCGGCGCCACGGCGGCTTCTATACCCAGGGCGAGTTCGACGTGAACGGCGTCATCGCCGCCCATCCGAACCTGAAATTCCTGGAGCTCGGCCGCTCCTGCGTGCTCAAGCCATACCGCAACAAGCGCACGGTGGAACTGCTCTGGCACGGGGTGTGGACCTACATCCTGCGCAACAAGATCGACGCCATGTTCGGCTGCGCCAGCCTGGAGGGCACGAACCCCGACGCCCTCGCGTTGCCCCTCTCCTTCCTCCACCACAACGCACTGGCCCCCGAGGAATGGCGCGCCCGCGCCGTCGAGAGCCGGTACGTGGCCATGGACCGCATGGCCAGGACGGAGATCAGCCCCAAGGCCGCGCTGCAGGCATTGCCACCGCTCATCAAGGGCTATCTGCGCCTCGGCGGTTTCGTCGGCGACGGCGCGGTGGTGGACCACCAGTTCGGTACCACCGACGTGCTCATCATCCTGCCGGTGTCGGTCATCAGCCCGCGCTACGTGGAGCATTTCGGGCCCACCGCGAACCGCCACGCCATCTGATCCCGCCGGGCCCGGATCCCGCCGGGCGGCGGAGGGAGGCCGACCACCGCGCGCCGCACATCCCAGCAGCGGGTTGGAGGCGGTTCTGGCCACGACCGGCGAAAAGCCGAATCCCTTCCCGTCGGCTATGCTTGCGTGATTCACCCTTCGAGGGATGGAAGCGCGGGCGTTTCCATCCCTCGAAGGGTCGCGCCAGGACCCGCCATGATCGAGATCACCTCCCGCATCGCCATTCCCGAGGATGAGATCGAGCTTGTCTTCGTGCGCGCCTCCGGCCCCGGCGGGCAGAACGTGAACAAGGTATCGAGCGCCGTGCAGCTGCGCTTCGACGCAGCCGGCTCGGCGCATCTGCCGGAGGGCGTGAAAAACCGTCTCGTCCGCCTCGCCGGCCGGCGCATGACCCAGGATGGGGTCATCGTCATCCAGGCGCAGCGCTTTCGCACCCAGGAACGCAACCGCGAGGACGCCATATCCCGCCTGGTTGAACTGATCCGCAGCGCCACCGTGGTGGCCCCGGTGCGGCGGCCAACGCGTCCCACCCTGGCATCCAAGGAAAGGCGGCTCGCATCCAAGGAGCGCCGGGGCCAGGTGAAGTCGCTGCGCCGCGACAAGCCGCCGGCGGACTGACCCGCAACCCGCCCCGCAGGGACGGCTCCGACCGCTCAGCGCGCCGCCTTCAGCAGGCGGTCGGCGGCGGCGCGCGCCTCCTGGGTCACTGTGGCGCCGGCCAGCATGCGGGCGATCTCCTCGCGGCGGGTGGCGGCGCTGAGGGCGGCGACCCGCGTCGTGACCGGCGCCTCGGCCCCGGCCGCACCGTCGGCGCTCGCCTTGGCGATGAGCAGATGATGCCGGGCCCGCGCCGCCACCTGCGGGGCATGGGTCACGCACAGCACCTGCACCTTCCCCGCCAGCCGGCCGAGCCGCTGCCCGATAGCGTCCGCCACCGCTCCGCCGACCCCGGTGTCGATCTCGTCGAAGATGAGGGTGGGCGCGGAACCGCGATCGGCGAGCACCACCTTCAGGGCGAGCAGAAAGCGGGCGAGCTCGCCGCCCGACGCCACCTTCATCATCGGCCCCGGCCGGGAACCCGGATTGGTGCAGACCCAGAACTCCACCTGGTCCCAGCCGTCCGGCCCCGCCGCGGCGGGATCACTGGCGACGCGGCAGAGGAAGGTCGCCCGCTCGAGCTTCAGCGGCGGCAGTTCCGCACCCACCGCGGCGTCGAGCCGGGCCGCCGCCCCGTGCCGGGCGCGGGAAAGGGCGTCGGCCGCGGCGCGATAGGCCGCCTCGGCGGCCGCCACCGCCTGTTCGTGGCGCGCGAGGGTGGCGGCGCCCTGATCCAGCCGCTCCAGCTCGGCGGCAAAACGGGCCGCCACGCCGGGCAGGTCATCGACACCCGCGCCATATTTGCGGGCGGCGGCGCGCAGGGCGAACAGGCGCTCCTCGATGCGCTCCAGCTCCGCCGGCTCGAACGCCGCGTCGGCGAGTGCCGCCTCGAGATGGGCGCGCGCGCTCTCAAGGGCGTCGAGGGCCTGGTCGATGGCCTCCACCGCCGGGCGAATCAGGTCCTGCGCCTCGCCGGCCCGCCGTTCCAGGCGACGCACGGCGGCGGCGAGGGACGGCACGGGCGAGCTGCCGCCGGCCACCGCATCGAGGGCCTCGTCGAGGTCTCCGGCGATCTTCTCGGCGCGCATCATGGCGGTGCGCCGCTCGGAGAGGAGCGCTTCCTCGCCGGCGGCGGGCGCGAGCGCCGAGAGCTCCTCCACCGCATGGCGGATATAGTCCGCCTCGCGCGCGGCGGCTTCCAGGCGGGCGCGCTCCTCGCGGGCGATGGCCAGCGCATCGCGCCAGGCACGCCACAGGAGGCCGAGGCCGGCGGCGTCCGGGGCCAGTCCGCCGAAAGCGTCGAGCAGGGCCCGGTGGCTGGCCGGGTCCACCATGGCCCGGTCGGCGTGCTGGCCGTGCAGCTCCACGAGGCTGGCGCCGATGAGGCGCAGGGTCTGCACGCTCACCGGTTCCTCGTTGACGCTGGCGCGGGTGCGCCCGTCAGCCATCTGGATGCGGCGGATGACGAGGGGGCCTTCGTCCGGCAGCTCGGCGCCGGAGAGGATCGCATGGGCGGGATGATCGGCGGCGAGATCGAAGGTGAGGGTCACCTGCCCCTTGGCGACGCCATGGCGGACGAGAGCCCCGTCGCCCCGGCCGCCGAGGGCCAGGGACACGGCATCGAGCAGGATCGACTTGCCAGCACCCGTCTCACCCGTGAGGACCGTAAGTCCTTCCGAGAGGGTGAGATCGAGCTTCTCGATGAGGACGATGTCCCGGATCGAGAGCGCAGCCAGCATGGAGGATCAGCCAAGCCCCGGTTTCTTGAACGCCTGGCTGATCCAGGACGCCTTGTTCTCCTGCGGTTCGGCCCCACCGGACTGAACCAGCTTGTAGGCGGCCTTATACCACGAACTGTCAGGAAAGTTGTAGGCCAGCACGGCGGCGGCGGTCTGCGCCTCGCCCACCACGCCGAGCGCCATATAGGCCTCGGCGAGGCGCATGAGGGCCTCTTCCACCTGACGCGTGGTCTGGTACTGCGTCACCACGACCTTGAAACGGTTGATAGCGCCGGTGTAGTTGCGTTGCTCCAGGTAATAGCGACCGATCATCATTTCCTTGCCGGCCAGCTGATCCCGCGCCACCTCGATCTTCTTCTTGGCAGTGGCGGCGTATTCCGTGTTCGGATACTTGCGCGCCACATCCTCCAGAGCGTCGAGGGCCTGGCGGGTCTTGCGCTGGTCGCGGGTGATGTCGGGAATGTTCTCATAAAGCGCCGAGGCGACGAGATACTGCGCGTAGGCTGCGTCCTGCGATCCCGGATAGAGCGCCACGTACCGGCGGCCAGTGGCGATGGCCTCGTCGTACTTGCCGGCCTCGAAATAGGCGTAGGTGGTCATGATCAGGGACTTGCGCGCCCACTCCGAATAGGGATGGGTGCGGTCCACGTCCTCGAATCGCTTGGCGGCCTTTTCCGGCTCCTGGCGGCGCAGGAGGGTGAGGCCTTCATTGTAGATCTTCTCCGCCGGCTCGTCGGGGATGAGCACGTCGTCCTTGTCGCCGGCGCAGCCGGCTACGAAGAGGCTCATGCTCAAGGCGAGGGCGAGCCCCGCGGCCTTGAGAACGGCGCGGGCGTGCAGAGCCTCGTAGAAGAATCGCATCACGGTTCAGCTTCCGTCCCGCGCCCCATGGCGCCGCTTGTAACCGAGGATCCACGGACAGGGAAACCACGCCATGCGTGCAGACCCCGGCCCTCGACCCCTGCGCCCCTGCGCAGAACCGGCGTGGGGCCAGTCCCGAGCATGCGCGGCTTCCGCAGCCCTCGCCCTTCCGGTTCCGATCCCCGCCCGCCGGGCCGTCCGAAAAATGCTGCGCCGTCCGCGCTATCGGGGCTTTCGGTCGGCAATGTGGCGACGGGGTGACACCGCAGCCGGGTTCCGGCGGGTGTGTCACTCCGGCAACGCCGGGCGAGAATGCCATGACCCCCGGCCAGAGCACAATTCGGCGCCATTTTGCACAGGGAACGCATCCAGGACGTTAATGCGCCGGCCTGGCGATATCGTCCACGAGGCCAAAGCGCAATCCGGGGCCGGCCCTTCCGCCCTTCCGCTCCATCTGGCCGAGGGCGCGCCCAGTAAAACGAAAGCGCCCGAAGCAGGCTTCGGGCGCTTTCGGATGCAAACAGGCAGGCCCGCCTCGGACCGTCCTCAGATCTCCGGGGCGAACACCGGAACCGGGCTCGCCACACCGATCTCGGCGCCCACCGTGTCGCGGACCGGCCGGGTCGGGGCTTCCACGATCGCGTAGGCCGAACGATCGGCGAAGAGGGCGTCCACCACCTGGAAATTCAGCTTGTGGCCGCCGCGGAAGGAACGGTAGCGGGCGAGCAGCGGCAGGCCGGCGAGGGCGAGGTCGCCCACCGCGTCGAGGGCCTTGTGCCGCACGAATTCGTCGGAGAAGCGCAGGCCGTCCGGATTGATCACGCCGCCCTCGTCGAGGCAGACGGTGTTCTCCAGGGCGGCGCCGCGGGCATAGCCGGCGGAACGCAGGCGCTCCACGTCCTTGAGGAAGCCGAAGGTGCGGGCGCCGGACAGCTCGCGGCGAAACACCGAGGGGGACATGGTGGCGGCGAAGCGCTGCCGGCCGATGGCGTCGTGGGCGAACTCGATCTCCACCTCAAGGCGAAAGCCCGCCTCGTAGGGGAGGAGTTCGCCGAACGAGCCGTTGTTCTCCACGCGGATCGGCTTCAGCACCTTCAGGAACTTGCGGCGACCGCGCAGCTCGGCGACGCCGACGGCATCCACGGCGCGCACGAAGTCGGCGGCGCTGCCGTCGAGGATCGGGACTTCCGGGCCGTCGATCTCGACGATGGCATTGTCGATGGCAAGGCCGCTGAAGGCGGCGAGCACGTGCTCGACGGTGGAAACGAGGGCGCCCGAACGGTCGCCGAGGACGGTGGCAAGATCGGTCGCCTGCACCGAGGTGCGGCTCACCGTGGCCTTGCGGGGCGACTGGTCGGCAAAGGAGCGGATGAAGACGATTCCGGTGTTCGCGGGCGCAGGCTTCAGGGTGAGGGTCGCTTCGACCCCGGCGTGGACGCCGACACCTTTCAGTGCGATCTCGCGAGCCAGAGTGGTCTGCATGTCCGGTGCGTCCCGTGTTGGAGAAGAAACCCGGCGCCCCGTGGCCGCCGCACTCCTTCCCTCAAACCTTCACGTTGCCTTCCCACTTTCGCCGAGGTTGTACGAAAAAACTGTCAACGCTCGACGTGTGGAACTTTTTGGCTGGGTGCACCGTAGTCGCCTCGCAGGGCGGCGCCAAATCACGCTTGCTTACCCTCTGTTACCAAGTCGACACGTCAAATTTTCATTAACTATCAAAATCTTACAGCTCGCACCGAGTCGCTGCGCGGCGCCTGTGTTACAGCTGTTGTGAGGTTTCCTTCGGGCCGGCTGGACGCGACTCAGCGGGTGCGTCCCCTCCGGTCGGTGCGTTCCCGGGCTTGCCGTCGGCGATTCGAATCGATGGCCGGAAGGTGGCAATCAGGCGGCGTTCCGACCCATCCGCGGCACCGCGGTCCGCGCCGGGCGCGCCGCTGCCTGGCCGGTAGTCATGAAGGTTGCCGGCCGGCGGGCTTCAGCCCGCCGGCCGGTCGATCAGTTGGCCTGCCGCCGCAGGAAAGCGGGGATTTCCAGCTGGTCGTCCTCGTCGCGATGCGGACCCGGACGGGACGGCACCTCGGCGGCCGGACGGGCCGGCGGACGCTTGGCGAACTCGGAGACCGGGTCGCCGGGACGGGCGGGCATGGTCGGGCGCATGTCACCACGACTTTCGCCACGGCCTTCCCCTCGGTTGTCCCGGGGATCGGCGGCGCGCGGATCCACCGGACGGCGCTCCGGCGCGCGCATGCTGGGCTGCTCGCGGCGCTGGGGCTCCGGCTCCTCCTCGCGGCGGCCCACATGGGCGAGACGTTGCAGCAGGGTCATCCGCTTCTTGTCCGGCTGGGCCTGGGCCACCGGCGGCTCGCCGCGCTGGGCGCGGATCTGGTTCTGTGCGGGCAGCGGCAGCTCATCCACGCGCGGCATGCGCGGGCTGCGCGGGCGCTGGCCGGCCGGCGGGATGTAGGGGGCGAACTCGTCCTCCACCATGGGCGCGGGAGGCGCCGCCGGCTCGGGCTCGACATAGAAGGACGAGGCCTTGGGCGGCGCGGTGCGGATGGTCACGTCATCGATGGCGACGCCACGATCGGCCGGTGCATGCTGGGGAGCTGCGGGCGTCTGGGCCTGCGGCGCGAAGTCCCGCTGCTGCGGGGGAGCATAGCTCGCCTGCGGCTGCTGGGCGGCGGCGTCCTCGAGGCCGATCAGGTCGTCGGCGGTGATGGAGGCCACCGCGCTGCGGATCTGCGCCTCGCGGGTCGCCTCCACCGCGGCGCGGCCGGCGTTGGAGATCTTGCGCCCGGCGAGCTCGGGGAAGCGGTCGCCGATCGGCGCGATCTGCTCGGGGATCACCGCCGGGTCGATGCCCGTGGCCACCACCGACACGCGGATGATGCCGTCGAGCACCTCGTCGAAGGTGGCGCCGAGGATGATGTTGGCGTCCGGATCCACTTCCTCGCGGATGCGGGTCGCCGCCTCGTCCACCTCGAACAGGGTCATGTCCTTGCCACCGGTGATGGAGATCAAGAGCCCGCCGGCGCCGCGCATGGAGGTTTCGTCCAGCAGCGGGTTGGCGATGGCGGCCTCGGCGGCCTGGATGGCGCGCTTGTCGCCGGAAGCCTCGCCGGTGCCCATCATCGCCTTGCCCATGTCGCGCATCACGGCGCGCACGTCGGCGAAGTCGAGGTTGATGAGGCCTTCCTTCACCATCAGGTCGGTGATGCAGGCGACGCCCGAATAGAGCACCTGGTCGGCCATGGCGAAGGCGTCGGCGAAGGTGGTCTTCTCGTTCGCCACCCGGAACAGGTTCTGGTTGGGGATGACGATGAGGGTGTCGACGCTCTTCTGCAGCTCGCTGATGCCGTGCTCGGCGACGCGCATGCGCCGGGCGCCCTCGAAGTGGAAGGGCTTGGTCACGACGCCCACGGTGAGGATGCCGAGCTCGCGGGCGGCGCGGGCCACGACCGGAGCCGCCCCCGTGCCGGTGCCGCCGCCCATGCCGGCGGTGATGAACACCATATGCGAGCCGGACAGGTGGTCGCGGATCTCGTCGATGACTTCCTCGGCGGCGGCGCGGCCGACTTCCGGCTGGGAGCCGGCGCCGAGACCCTCGGTCACCGCCACGCCCATCTGGACCACCCGCTCGGCCTTGGTGAGCGAGAGCGCCTGGGCGTCGGTGTTGGTCACCACGAACTCCACGCCGTGGAGGCCTGCGGTGATCATGTTGTTAACCGCGTTGCCCCCGGCGCCGCCCACGCCGAACACCGTGATCCGGGGACGAAGCTCACGAATGTCGGGCATCTGAAGGTTGATCGTCATGCTATTGCTCCGTCCCGATTGGCCCTGTCCGCCGCTCGCGAATCCTTGATGACCTCTTTGTTACGGCAGCTTTCGTTAACCATGTCTAAAAGCTGTCCTTCAGCCAGCGTCCTACCCGACCGAAATATCCCGCGCTTTCGCCCACCACCGCCTGCCGGCGGCGGGGTTCGAAATGCTCGAGGCCCGCAACCTGTGGGTAAACCAGAAGCCCCGCCGTCACCGCGAAGGCCGTGCCGCGCGCGGCCTCCGGCAGGCGGGAAACACCCAGCGGGCGGCCGATGCGCACCTGCGGCCCGATGAACCGGGCCACGAGGTCCGCCAGCCCCTGCAATTGCGCCGCGCCGCCGGTGAGGACGATCCGCCGCCCGGCGTCCCCGGCATGGCCCGACGCCTTGAGGCGATCGCGCAACAGCTCGACAATTTCCTCCGCCCGCGGGCGGACGATGGTGACGAGGCGTGACTTGGGCACCATGTGCGGCTGGTCGCGCGAATCACCCGACAAGGGCGGCACGGTCAGCATGTCGTGCTCGTCGGAGGAGACCGCCACCACGGCGCCGTGCAGCGCCTTCAGGCGCTCGGCGTCGGCAAGGCGCGCCGGCAGGCCGCGGGCCACGTCGTTGGTGATGTGCTGGCCGCCCAGGGCGACCCCGTCCACATAGACGCAGTGGCCGCCGGCGACGATGGAGAAGGTGGTGGTCCCCGCCCCCATGTCGATGAGGGTGACGCCCAGCTCCATCTCGTCGTCGGTGAGGGAGGAGAGCGCCGCCGCATAGGGGGCGGCCACCATGGCCTCGATGGAAAGATGGCAGCGCTCGACGCAGAGCACCAGGTTCTTGAGCGCGGTGAGGTCGGCGGTGATCACGTGCATGTCGGCGCCGAGCTCGCGCCCGAGCATGCCGCACGGCTCGCCGATGCCGCGCCGGCCATCCAGGGAATAGCCCACCGGCAGCGCATGCATCACCGCCCGGCCGTCGCCGACGGCATAGGTGGACGCCGCCTCCAGCACGCGGCGGATGTCGAATTCCTCCACCGCCGGGGCGGTGAGGCGCACCGCGGCCTCGTAGTGCTGCGAGGCGAGACGCCCGCCGGACACGCCCACCACCACGGAGGCGATCTGCACGCCCGAGGCGCGCTCGGCCATGTCCACGGCCTGGCGGATGGCGAGCTCCGCCTTGGCCATGTCCACCACCACGCCGCCCTTGATGCCGTGGGCGCGGGTGTGGCCGATGCCGAGCACGTCGATGGAATGGGTGCGCCGGGTCAGGACATCCGACGCCCCGCGCGGCTTGAGGCGCGCGATCGCGCACACCACCTTGCTGGTGCCGATGTCGAGCACGCCGACGATGCCGCTCTTCTTGTGCGGCAACGGGCGCATCTTCGGCGCGAAGCCCTGGGCGAGCCTCTGCCTCATGCGGGGCCTCCTTTCTTGGCCTTGGCGCGCGCCTTCAGCATCTGGGCACGGGCGTCGGCGGCAGCATCGGAGAGCCGCACCACCACCCGGTCGGGCAGGCGCAGGTCAACGATGGTGATGTCGCGGGTGAGCAGCTTCTTGTCGCGGTCGAGATCCATGAGGGTGGCGAGGGCCTCCTCCATCCCCGTTTCCGGCAGGCGCACGTCGATGCCGTTGCGCATCTTCAGCGTCCAGCGGCGCTCGGCGACGCGGATGGCGGCGCGCACGTTGTCACGCAGCGCCGGCAGGCGGGCCAGGGCATCCACGATGGGGCCGACCTGCTTCTGCGCGCCCTCGCCCACCACGATGGGCAGCTGCACGTAGCGCGGATCGTCCGAATAGGGGGCGATGGGCGTGCCGTCGCGGGCGATCACCTTGATTTCCCCGTTGATCTGCCAGAGGGCGAAGGCCTGCCGCTCGGTGACCGCGATGTCGATGCGGTCGGGATAGAACTTGCGCACCGCCGCCGACTGGATCCACGGCAGCTGCTCGAGCCGCGCGCGGGTCTCGTCCGCGTTCACGAACAGGATGGAGGTGGAGGCCTTGATGCCGGCCGCCTCGAGGAGTTCCGGCGGGGTCATGTGATCATGGCCGGAAATGTTCACTTCCTTGACCTTGAACCCGGCGATGTTGCCGGCGGCGTCGGCGACGTCGAGGACGATGCCCTTGGCCACCTCCACGTGCCCGCCGAGGACGACGCCGTAGACGGCAAAGCCGCCGACCACGGCGAGGGTGAGCAGGCTGGCGCTGCGCCGCCCGAGGCGGGAGGCGGCGAGGCGGACGGTGAGGCGGCGGAGCAGGAGGGCACTGCGGCTCGCCGGGCGCGAATCCATCACCAGGCGCTTGTGGCGGCCGGGCGGCGGCAGCGGGGTGGGGCGCTGTGACGGTCTCATCCCCGCGCCGGGGCGGGGTCTTAGCGCTCCAGCGACGCGTCCTCCACCATCCATGTCACAAGCTCACCGAATGAGACGCCCGCGTGGGCTGCAAGTTCCGGCACCAGAGACGTCTGCGTCATGCCGGGCTGGGTGTTCACCTCCAGGCAGACGAGGCCGGAGGCATCGCCCTTCGAGAGGTCGAAACGGAAGTCGCTGCGCGACACCCCCCGGCAGCCGAGAGCTCGGTGCGCCGTGAGGCTTAACATCTGCACCCGTTGGTAAATTTCAGGTAAAATCCGGGCAGGAAGGATGTGGCGCGAACCACCGGGTGCATACTTGCTTTCGTAATCGTAAAACTGTTGCGTGGACTCGATCTCGATCACATCGAGCACCTTGTCGCCCATCACGGCGCAGGTGAGCTCCAGGCCGGGAATGAACTCTTCCACAAGAAGAATTTCGCCGAACGACCAGTCGAGGCGGGTCAGCTCCTGCGGCGGATGGGCCTGATCCTCCCGCACGATGAACACGCCGACGCTGGAGCCTCCCGCATTGGGCTTGAGGACATAAGGCGGCTCCATCACGTGCGCCTTCGCCGCCGCGCCGCGCGCCACCAGCCCCCCCCTCGCCACCGGCACGCCGGCGGCGGCGAGCATGATTCGCGCCTGCGCCTTGTCCATGGCCAGGGCCGAGGCGAGCACGCCGGAATGGGAATAGGGGATGCGCAGGATCTCCAGGATGCCCTGGATGGTGCCGTCCTCGCCGGGACAGCCGTGCAGCACGTTGAAGGCCACGTCCGGCTTCAGGCGCGCCAGCACCTCGGCCACGTCGCGCTGAACGTCGACGCGGGTCACCTTGTAGCCGGCGCCTTCCAGGGCCGCGGCGCAGGCCGCTCCCGAGTTCAGGGAGACTTCGCGCTCGCCGGACCAGCCGCCCATGAGCACCGCCACGTGTTTCGCCATCTGCCTGTTCCCGATTTCTCGCGCCCGATCTCTCGCGCCCGCCCTCGGGCGGCGCGGCGCCACACCATCGCGCCGTTGCCTTGCGCCTTTGCTAATGGCCCGCAACGTCGTGCGCGCCCGGCAGCCCTCGCGGCAGGCCGATGCGCTTGATTTCCCATTCCAGCTCGATCCCCGAATGGGCCTTCACCCGGCGCCGCACCTCTTCGCCGAGGCCCTCGATCTCGGCCGCGGTGGCGCCACCGAGATTGATCAGGAAGTTGGTGTGGAGCTGCGACACCTGCGCCCGGCCGATGGTGAGGCCCCGGCAGCCGGCCGCGTCCACCAGCTTCCAGGCGCTCAGACCTGGCGGGTTCTTGAAGGTGGAGCCGCCGGTGCGGCTCTTGATCGGCTGCGTCGCCTCCCGGCTTTCGGTGACCTTCGCCATCTCGGCGGCGATCTCGGCCGGGTCGCCCGGCCGGCCCTCGAAGACGGCGCGGGTGAAGATCACGTCCTCCGGCACGCCGCAATGGCGGTAGGTGAAGTCCATCCCGGCATTGGTGTAGCTCACCGTCTCGCCGGCGAAAGTCACGCCGTCCGCCCGCACCAGCACGTCCTTGACCTCGCCGCCATAGGCCCCGCCGTTCATGCGCAGCGCTCCGCCGATGGCACCGGGAATGCCGCGCAGGAAGGAGAAGCCGGCAACGCCCGCATCCGCCGCCGCCCGGGCGACCTTCACGTCCGGCACCCCGGCGCCGGCAGTGACGCGGGTGCCCTCCACCGCGACCTCGGTGAAGCCGCGGCCAAGGCGGATGACCACGCCCGGCACCCCGCCGTCGCGCACGATGAGGTTGGAGCCGAGGCCGATGACGGTCACCGGGAGCGACGCCGGCCGGCGGGCGAGGAAGTCGGCAAGGGCGTCCGCGTCGGCGGGCTGGAACAGCAATTGCGCCGGCCCGCCGACGCGGAACCAGGTAAGGTCGGCGAGGGGAGCGTTCACGGTCAGGGTGCCGCGCGGCGCGGGCTTGCCATCGGCGAACAGGGGCCGAAGATCCGGGAAGTCGCCGCCGTTCCCCGCCGCCGTCTCTGCTTCACCCATCACGCATCCGCCCGTGTCGATCACCGTGCGTTTTTCATAACGAGCGGGCGAGGGCAAGGGCCGGCCGCATTTCGCGGACCCGGCCGCCATGCCATCATGGTCGCTTCCGCTCGCCAGAGTTCGTTCTCCGCCTTCGTTCTTTTGGAGCTGCCCCGCCGTGAACGAAAAGACCAGCGAAACACCGCGCGACGACGCGCTGCCCCCCGACACCAAGCTCACCGCCACCAAGAAGCGTTGGGCCGAGGAAGGCCGCTTCCTGACCGGCCGCGTCGCCCGGTCGGACGCCCAGCGCCTGCCGCCCGGCCAGCACCTGGTGAAGGACTGGCCGGTGCTCGATCTCGGCCTCAGCCCCATGGTGACGCCGCAGCGCTTCCGCCTCGACGTGTCCGGCGCCGTGGAGACCGCCTTGTCCCTGAGCTGGGACGAGTTCCTCGCTTTGCCGCAGACGCGGAACGTCAGCGACATCCATTGCGTGACCACCTGGTCGCGCTACGACAATGCGTTCGAGGGCGTCTCGACCCGCGACCTCATCGAGAGGGTGAAGCCGGCGCCGCACGCCGTGGCGGTGATGCTGCATTCCTACGACGGCTATTCCACCAACCTGCTGCTGGAGGACTTCGCCGCCGAGGACGCCCTCATCGCCCATTCCTGGGAGGGGGCGCCGCTGACCCGCGAGCATGGCGGGCCGGCACGCCTCGTGGTGCCGCACCTTTATTTCTGGAAGAGCGCCAAGTGGCTGAAGGGCATCGAGTTCATCGCCCGCGACACCGCCGGTTTCTGGGAGGAGCGCGGCTATCACATGCGCGGCGACCCGTGGGCCGAGCAGCGCTATTCGGACGACTGAGGCGCCGCCGGTCCGCCTGCCTCACGCTGCCGCGCGCCGGACGAGCTCGGAGCGGGCGAACAGCTCGGCGACCCAATCCACGAACACGCGCAGCCGGTTGGAGAGGTGCCGGCTCGGCGGATAGACCACGTGGATCGGCATCTCCCCCGGCGTCCAGTCGGCGAGCACCGGGACGAGGGCGCCCGAGCGCAGGTGCTCCTCGATCTGGAACCGCGGCGCCTGCATCACCCCGAGGCCGGCAAGCCCGGCGGCCAAATAGGCATTGCCGTCGTTGGAGGCGACGCGATAGCGGCCGGTCACCTCCACCACCTCCGTGCCGCGGACGAAGTCGAAGGGGTAGTAGCGCCCGGTCTGGGCGCTGAAATAGCGGATCATGAGGTGGCGGTCGTCGAAGTCCCGCGGATGAGCCGGCATGCCATGGCGGGCGATATAGGACGGCGCCGCCACGGCCATGAAATGCAGCTCGCCGATGCGCCGCGCCACGAGGTTCGGGTCGTGGATCTCGCCGACCCGGATCACGCAGTCCACATTCTCGCCCAGCAGGTCCACCGGCCGGTCGGTGCAGCCCACGTCGAGGGCGATGTCGGGATAGCGGGCGAGGAAGTCCGGCAGGGCCGGAATGAGCAGCCGCGTCGCCAGGGATGGTGAAAGATCGATGCGCAGCCGCCCGCGCGGCGCCGCCTGCGCCGAGGACAGGGAGCCGTCCAGCTCGTCGACGTCGTTGAGGATGGCGAGCGCCCGCTCGTAATAGGCCGCCCCGTCGGGGGTCACGGTGACACGCCGGGTGGTGCGGTTGAGCAGACGCGTGCGCAGATGCCCCTCCAGCGTCTGGATATGCTTGGTGAACGTCGCCTTGGGCATGTCCATCAGGTCGGCCGCCCGGGTGAAGCTTCCCGTCTCCACCACCCGGACGAACGCCCGCATTGCAGCAAGCTGGTCCATCGCCGTGTGCTCCATTGGTCGATCAGCGCTTATTGTTCACACAGGTGAATAATAATATCAATCCAGCAGGCTTTATCGGCAGCCTCATCGGCAATAACGTTACCGCACTGCACAAGGCTGCTCCGACCGCGCGGGGCTGAGGACGGATGAGATGACTGCCAGCTGGACTGCGATGCGCCTCGAGACGGAGACCGGCTCCCTGCCAGCCCGCCTCTATGGCGTCCGCCCGGACAAGGGATCGGCACCGCTCGTCTTCCACCTCCATGGTGGCGCGTTCACCGGCGGCACGCTGGAATGCGGCGCCTTCATCGCCGCTTTGCTGGCGGAGGCCGGGGCGGTGGTGGTGTCGGCCGACTATCCCCTGGCCTCCGACCATCCCTTTCCGTTCGCCCTCACGGCCGCGTTCGGCGCGCTCGCCACGCTCTACCGGCGGCGGGCCGAGTTCGCCGGACGGGGCGCGCCGCTCTATGTGGCGGGGGAGGAATCGGGTGGCAACCTCGCCGCCGGCCTGGCCATGATGGCGCGTGACCAGCAATCCCCCCACCTGTCCGGCCAGATTCTCGTCTCGCCCATGCTCGACCCCCGCCTCGCCACCGCCTCCATCCGGGAGGCGGAAGCCGGGGTCTGCGGCTGCAAGTGGGCGGATGGCTGGCAGAAGTATCTGGGCTCCCCCGAGAAGGCGGCCCACCCGTACGCCACGCCCCTCGCCTGCTCGCGCCTCCAGGGCCTGCCCCCGGCCCTCGTGGTGAGTGCGCAGGACTGCCCCATGCGCGACGAGAGCGCCCGCTATGCCCGCGCCCTCGAACAGGCGGACGTGCCGACCGAGTTCGACCTCCTGCCGGGTCCCACCCACTGGCCCGACGGCTTCGCAGCCGCGCCCGAGAAACCCGCCTCCTGGGGCGGCACCCTGCGCACCCTGTTTTCCCGCTTCTTCGAATCCACGCGGACGCGTCGGCGCACGCCCCACTCGTCCGTCCTCTGAACACCCGGACCTTCAGGACTGCCCCCCATGAACTCCGAATCCATGAACTCCGAATCCACGAATTCCGAGCCCGTCAACACCGCGCCGGCCGTTTCCACCCCCACCGATCGAGGCGCGGCCGAGCCCGGAACCACCAGGCGACCGGCGGCCGCCCGCATCCGCAACGGCCTGCTCCTCGGGAGCGTCGCCGTCGTGGCGGTTCTCGGCACCCTCTACGGCCTGCCGCAGGAGGGCGCCCACGCGGAGAAGGCCGCCGCCCCGGTGGTCCCCGCCGTTACCGTCGCGGTGGCGACGGTGGAGCAGCGCGACGCCCGCCTGTTCGACACCTTCTCCGGCCGCCTCGAGGCGGTGGAGCGGGTGGAGGTGCGCTCCCGCGTCGCCGGGGCCATCAAGGCCATCCACTTCCGCGAAGGCGCGCTGGTGAAGGAAGGTGAGCTCCTCGTCTCCATCGATCCCGAGCCCTTCGAGGCCGAAGTGGACGAGGCCGAAGCCCAGGTGACCGCCGCCCAGGCCCGCGTCGAGCTCGCCCGCAACGAGCTGGAGCGCGGCGAGCGGCTGTTCAACACGCGCACCGTGTCCCAGCGCGACCTCGACGAGCGGGTGAACGGCCAGCGCGCCGCCGAGGCGAGCCTGCGCGCCGCCCAGGCCAAGCTCAACGCGGTGAAGCTCAACCTGAGCTACACACGGGTCCGCGCCCCGGTTTCCGGCCGGGTGGGCAAGTCCGAGATCACGGTGGGCAACCTTGTCGCCGCCGGCCCCGGCGCGCCGGTGCTGACCAGCCTGGTCTCGGTGGACCCCATCTATGCGAGCTTCAATGCCGACGAGGCGACCGTCGCCCGGGCCCTCGCCGGGCTCGGCGCCGGCGCCGATGTCTCCAACGAGCTGGACCGCATCCCGGTGCTCATGACCACGTCTGCCGGCAGCGCGCCGGTGGAGGGCCACATGCAGCTGGTGGACAACCAGGTGGACCCGCGCACCGGCACGGTCCGGGTGCGCGCCCGCTTCGCCAATCCCGACGGGCGCCTCCTGCCCGGCCAGTTCGCCCGCCTCGAAATGGGCCAGCCCAAGACCGAGCCCGCCTTGCTGGTGAGCGAGCGGGCGGTGGGCACCGACCAGGACAAGAAGTTCGTCTTCGTGGTGGACGCGGCCAACAAGGCGGTGTGGCGCGAGGTGACCCTCGGCGCTCCGGTGGACGGGCTGCGGGTGGTGACCGGTGGCCTCACCGCCGGCGAGCGCGTCGTCGTCAACGGCCTGCACCGCGTGCGCCCCGGCGCCGTGGTGACGCCGGAGGCGGTGCCCATGCGGGTGACGGACGCCACCGGGGCCATCGCCGCGCCCCACTGATCTTCAGCGCGCCATCCCCGGCAAATCGGGAGCCCCCGAGGTCCGGGGTGGCGCGATGACGACCCCAGATCGCCTCTTCCTCTGCCTTTTCGGCGGAGGCTGGGAGTGGGCTGCGCCGGGTGTCAACGCCCCCGGCACACGGCGCAGCCCCTTCCCCCTGTTCGCTCGCCGCCGCGCACCGTGCGCCGAAGGCATGAGCGCTTGCGTGCCCGCGTCCCCGCGTCCTTCAGCAAATCCCGATCAACCGCCTCCAATGGGGGGAGGGTGCCATGAACCTGTCCAAGTTCTTCATCGACCGTCCCATCTTCGCGGGCGTGCTGTCCGTCATGATCTTCCTCGCGGGCCTGATCGCCATGCGGGCCATGCCCATCTCCGAGTATCCGGAGGTGGTGCCGCCGCAGGTGGTGGTGCGCGCCACCTATCCCGGCGCCAACCCGAAGGTGATCGCGGAGACCGTCTCCACGCCGCTGGAGGAGGCCATCAACGGCGTCGAGGACATGCTCTACATGTCCAGCCAGGCCACCACCGACGGCATCATGACGCTGACCGTCACCTTCAAGCTCGGCACCGACCCGGACAAGGCGCAGCAGCTGGTGCAGAACCGCATCTCCCAGGCGGAGCCGCGCCTGCCGGAGGAGGTGCGGCGCCTCGGCGTGACCACGGTGAAGTCGTCGCCCGACCTCACCATGGTGGTGCACCTCATCTCGCCCAACAACCGCTACGACACCACCTACCTGCGCAATTACGCGGTGCTGAACGTGAAGGACCGCCTCGCCCGCATCGAAGGGGTGGGGCAGGTGCAGCTGTTCGGCGCCGGCGACTATTCCATGCGCATCTGGCTCGACCCGCAGAAGGTGGCCGAGCACGGCCTGTCCGCCGCCGACGTGGTGCGGGAGATCCAGGCGCAGAACGTGCAGGCGGCCGCCGGCGTGGTGGGCGCCTCCCCCGGCGCGCCCGGCCTCGACCTTCAGCTCTCCATCAATGCCCAGGGCCGCCTCGCCACCGAGGAGGAGTTCGGCAACATCGTGGTGAAGAGCGGCTCGAACGGCGAGATCGTGCTGCTCAAGGACGTGGCGCGCATCGAGCTCGGGGCCTCCGAATACGCGCTGCGCTCGCTTTTGAACAACACCTCGGCGGTGGCCGTGCCGCTGTTCCAGGCGCCGGGCTCCAACGCCATCCGCATCGCCGACGAGGTGCGCCGGGTGATGGAGGAGGTCAAGGCCAACATGCCGGAAGGCGTGGACTATTCCATCGTCTACGACACCACCCAGTTCGTCCGCGCCTCCATCGACGCGGTGGTGCACACGCTGCTGGAGGCGGTGGCGCTGGTGGTGCTGGTGGTGATCGTGTTCCTGCAGACCTGGCGGGCATCCATCATCCCGCTTCTGGCGGTGCCGGTCTCCATCGTCGGCACGTTCGCGGTGATGCACGTCTTCGGCTTCTCCATCAATGCGTTGACCCTGTTCGGGCTGGTGCTCGCCATCGGCATCGTGGTGGATGACGCCATCGTCGTGGTGGAGAATGTCGAGCGCAACATCGAGAACGGGCTCTCCCCGCGCGAGGCCACCTACAAGGCCATGCAGGAGGTCTCCGGCCCTATCATCGCCATCGCCCTGGTGCTGATCGCGGTGTTCGTGCCGCTGGCCTTCATCACCGGGCTGACCGGCCAGTTCTACAAGCAGTTCGCCCTCACCATCGCCATCTCGACGGTGATCTCCGCCGTCAACTCGCTGACCCTGTCCCCGGCCCTCGCCGCCTTGCTGCTGAAGGGCCACGACGCGCCCAAGGACCGCCTGACCCGCATCATGGACCGCCTGTTCGGCTGGTTCTTCCGGGGCTTCAACAAGGCCTTCGTGCGCGGGTCGGACGCCTACGGCTCGGTGGTGAAGCGCGCCATCGCCCACAAGGCAATCATGCTGGGGCTCTACGTGATCCTCGTGGCCATGACCGTGGTGCTGTTCCGCGCCGTGCCGCCCGGCTTCGTGCCGGGGCAGGACAAGCAGTATCTCGTCGGCTTCGCCCAGCTGCCCGACGGCGCCACCCTCGACCGGACGGAAGAGGTGATCCGCAAGATGAGCGACATCGCCCTGAAGGAGCCGGGCGTGAAGTCGGCCATCGCCTTCCCGGGCCTGTCCATCAACGGCTTCACCAACTCGTCCAACTCCGGCATCGTCTTCGTCGGCCTCGACGAGTTCGAGGCGCGGCGCGACCCCTCGCTGAACGGCAACGCCCTTGCCATGAAGCTGAACGGCAAGTTCGCCGCCATTCCGGACGCCATGATCGCCATGTTCCCGCCGCCCCCGGTGCAGGGCCTCGGCACCATCGGCGGATTCAAGTTCCAGATCGAGGACCGGGCCGGCCTCGGCTACGAGGCCCTCGACCAGGCCACCAAGGCCTTCCTCGGCGCCGCCCGGCAGGCGCCGGAGCTGGCCGGCCTGTTCTCCTCCTACCAGGTGAACGTGCCGCAGTTGTTCGCCGACATCGACCGGGTGAAGGCGCGCCAGCTCGGCGTCGCCGTCACCGACGTGTTCGAGACCATGCAGATCTATCTCGGCTCGTCCTATGTGAACGACTTCAACAAGTTCGGCCGCACCTACACGGTGCGCGTCCAGGCCGACGCGCCGTTCCGGGCGCGGGCGGAGGACGTGGGCACGCTGAAGGTGCGCTCGCAGACCGGCGAGATGATCCCGCTGTCCGCCCTGCTCAAGGTGCGCTCGGCGGCGGGGCCGGAGCGGGCCATGCGCTATAACGGCTTCCTCTCGGCGGACGTGAACGGCGGCGCCGCCCCCGGCTTCTCCTCGGGCGAGGCCCAGGCGGCGGTGGAGCGCATCGCGAACGAGACCCTGCCCAAGGGCTTCTCCTTCGAATGGACCGAGCTGACCTACCAGGACATCCTCGCCGGCAACTCGGCGGTGTGGGTGTTCCCGCTGGCCATCTTCCTCGTCTTCCTGGTGCTGGCGGCGCAATATGAGAGCCTGATGCTGCCGCTCGCCATCATCATGATCGTGCCGACGGGCCTGCTCGCCGCCATGACCGGGGTGTGGCTCGCCGGGGGCGACAACAACGTGTTCACCCAGATCGGCCTCGTGGTGCTGGTGGGGCTCTCGGCCAAGAATGCCATCCTCATCGTCGAGTTCGCCCGTGAGCTGGAGTTCGCCGGCCGCACGCCGGTCCAGGCCGCCATGGAGGCCAGCCGGCTGCGGCTGCGGCCCATCCTGATGACCTCCCTCGCCTTCATCATGGGCGTGGTGCCGCTGGTCAGCTCCATCGGCGCCGGGGCGGAGATGCGCCAGGCCATGGGCATCGCCGTGTTCTCCGGCATGATCGGCGTCACCGCCTTCGGCATCTTCCTGACGCCGGTGTTCTACGTGCTGCTGCGGGCGCTCTCCGGCAACCGGCCGCTGACCCAGCACGGCCACGCGACGCTGGAGGCGGCGGCCCCGGCCGGCCCCCATGGGGCCCCGGCCCCGGCGTCTCCCCCGGCCTTGCAGCCGGGGGAGTGAACCTCCACCCTCGGATCCCGAAGCGGAAGGGGCGGCGTCAGGCGACGCCCGCCCCCATCAAGGCGAAGGCCCGGGCGAAGAAGTCCGGGCCGCCGAAATTGCCGGACTTCAGCGCCAGCACCATGGGCTCCCCCGCCTGCCCCGCGGTGCGCAGGAGCGGGACGCCGGGGGCGATCTCCGGACCTACAAGAAAGGCGGGCAGGCCGAGGCGATCGACGCTTGCCCCCGAGGTCTCACCGCCGGCGATGACGAGGCGGCGCACCCCGGCCGCAACCAGCCCCTGCGAGATGGCGGCCGTGCCGTGCTCCACCGCGAGCCCGGCCGCCGTGCGGCTGAAGCGGGCCTGCACCTGCGCCACCTGCTCGGGATTGTCGCTGGCGGCGATGAGCACGGGCCCGGCCGCGAGGCGTCCCTTCGCCCAGGCGAGGGCATCGGCCACCTCTTCGTCCGGATGGGTCACCAGGCGCTCGGCGCTGAGGCGCAGCACCGGCATCACCCGCTCCGCCACCGCGATCTGCTCCAGCGTCGCCGCCGAGCAGCTGCCGGCCACCGCCGCCGCAAGCCCGGCGATCCCCTGCGTGATGGCGCCGCCGTCGCCCGCCTGCGGCAGCACCCGCCCCCCCGCCACCAGCGCCCGCGCGAGGCCGAGGCCGAGGCCGGAAGCGCCGGTGGACAAGGGCAGGCCCGCTGCGGCGGCGCCGATGGCGACGAGGTCGGCATCGAACACCGCATCGACGATGGCCGCCGTGCGCCCGTCCAGCGCCAGCGCCTCCAGCCGCGCGCGGATTGCGTCGACGCCCGCCGCCACATCCTTCAGCGGCACGAGGCCGACGCGGCCGGTGCTCTGGCGGGCGAGGACCCGCCGCAGGTCCGCATCCGTCATGGGGTTGAGCGGATGGTCCTTCAGCGGGCTCTCGTTCAGCGGCACGGTGCCGACGAAGAGATGGCCCATGAACACGGTGCGCCCCGTCTCCGGGAACGCCGGGGTCACCGGAACGATGGCGGCGCCGGTGGCCAGGCGCAGCGCGTCGGTGACCGGACCGATATTGCCGGCATCGGTGGAATCGAAGGTGGAGCACACCTTGAACAGGATATGCGAGGCGCCGCGGGCCTTCAGCCATGCACAGGCCGCGAGCGACATCTTCACCGCCTCCTCCGCCGGCACGGAGCGGCTTTTGAGCGACACCACCACCGCATCCGCATCGGGCAGCGCGAGGGCGGCATCGGGCACGCCGATGGTCTGGAGCGTGCGCACGCTTTCCTTGGTCAGCGTGTTCGCAAGGTCGGAGGCGCCGGTATAGTCGTCGGCGATCACGCCGAGGGTGAGGGACATGGCTGCGATCCTTGGAGCTTCTCGTTCTTGTTGGCGCGCCGGAGCGAACACTAATCGTTTCAATTAGAGCCTCAAAGACCCGCTCGCGGAAGGGGGAACGTCCGGCCTCATATTCGTTCGACCACGGCGGCACGCACGCGCATGCGGCGCGAGGTCCATTCCCCAACCGGGACAGACAGGGAAACCACACCGTGATCCGATTCGGACACGGTGTGTTCACCCTGCGTGCCGCCGTAGGTGACCGGCTGTGCCGGAATGGGATGGCGCCCGGTTGCGCGGGCCCTGGCCCATGTGCCGCCGCCCTCGCCGGCAAGCGGGAGATGGGTTCACGACGACCACGGGATGCTCACCCTGAGTTCCTCAGCCCCGCCGAGATGCCGTTGATGGACAGCTGGATGCCGTGCAGCACCTTGTCGTCGCCGGCATTGGCGCGGTGCTGGCGCAGCAGTTCGATCTGCAGGTGGTTGAGCGGGTCGAGATAGGGGAAGCGGTTGCGGATGGAGCGGTCGAGCAGCGGATTGTCCTGCAGCAGCTTCTTGTGTCCCATGATGGCCAGAAGGTGCCTCAGCGTGCGCTCGTATTCGGCCCGGATGCGCCCGAAGATGGCGGCGCGCAGCTGTTCGTCCGGCACCAGCTCCGCATAGCGCGAGGCGATGGCGAGCGAGCTCTTGGCGAACACCATGTCCATGTTGGAGAGCAGGGTACGGAAGAAGGGCCATTCGCGGTACATGGCCTGAAGGAACGACAGGCCATAGTCCGGCCGCCGCTCGGCGAAGGCCTCCACCGCGGTGCCGAAGCCGTACCAGGCCGGCAGCATCAGCCGGCACTGGGCCCAGGAGAACACCCAGGGAATGGCGCGCAGCTTCTCGATGGAGCGCGTCTTCGCCCGCGAGGCGGGGCGCGAGCCGATGTTCAGGGTCGCGATCTCGCTGATGACCGTCGACGACCAGAAATAATCCTCGAAGCCCTCGGTCTCGTAGACGAGGTTGCGATAGGCGCCGAAGGCGGTGTCGGAGATTTCCTCCATGGCGGTGAGGAATTCGGTGCGCGGCGCGTTGTGCTGGGGCTGCAGCAGGGACGCCTCCAGCGTCGCCGAGACCAGGATCTCCAGGTTGCGCCGGCCCACGTCCGGGTTGGAGTATTTGGAGGCGATGATCTCGCCCTGCTCGGTGATGCGGATCTGCCCGTTCACCGCTCCGCCCGGCTGGGCGAGGATGGCGTCGTAGCTCGGCCCGCCGCCGCGCCCCACCGAGCCGCCGCGGCCGTGGAACAGGCGCAGCCGCACCTTGTGGGCGCGGAACACCTCGATAAGGCCGATCTCCGCCTTGTACAGCTCCCAGCCGGAGGTGACGAAGCCGCCGTCCTTGTTGCTGTCGGAATAGCCGAGCATCACCTCCTGCTCGGCGCCGCGGCTCGAAACCAGCCGGCGATAGGCGGGGATGGCCAGGGCCCGGTCCATCACCTTCGCGCACGCCTTGAGATCCGAGATGGTCTCGAACAGCGGGATGATGTTCATCTCGCTGGTCCCCTCGGCCGTGACGAGGCCCACTTCCTTCAGCAGCAGCGCCAGCTCGAGCAGGTCGGAAACCCCCTCGCCCTTGGAGATGATGCAGTTGGGAATGACCTCGCGCCCGAGCGCCCGGTGGGCCTCGGCGGCCGCGTGCAGGATGGCGAGCTCAGCCTGCGTCTCCTGGGAATAGGTCACGAAGGGCGAGGCCAGGGGCCGGGCGGTGGCCAGCTCGCGCAGGAGCAGGGCGATGCGCGCCTCCTCGCCGAGCCCCTCATAGTTCGTCCCCGGCTCCACCTTCTCGAACAGCTCGGCCACCACGCGCTCGTGCACGTCGGAATTCTGCCGCAGATCGATGCAGGCGAGGTGGAAGCCGAAGCAGTCCACCGCCCGCCGCAGCAGCCGCAGGCGGCCGCGCGCCAGCACCTTCGAGCCGTTGGCGCAGAGCGAGGCGTCGATGATGTCGAGATCGGCCCTCAGCTCGCCCGCGCCGGCATAGGGCGCAAGTCCGCCGGGCTCGGCCTCCTCGCCGCGCAGGCGGCGGGCGGTGGCCCGCAGCCGCCCCAGCACATAAGCGAGGGCAAGGCGATAAGGCTCCTCGCGATGCTCCTGCGAGCGGTCGGGCGAGCGGGAAGCGAGCTCGCCCAGCGCCTCGGAAACCTTGACGATGCGGGCGGCGAGGGACAATTCCGCCCCGAGCTGCGTCAGCTCCTGCTCGTAATAGGCAAGGATGCGCTCGCGATGGACCCGCACGGTCTCCTTCAGCACCTCGGCGGTGACGAAGGGGTTGCCGTCGCGGTCACCGCCGATCCAGCTGCCGATGCGCAGGAAGGAGGGCAGCGCCACCTCCGCCCCGTCCTGGGACAGGAGATCCTCGATGATGCAGTAGAGACGGGGCAGCTCGGAGAGGAAGGTGTAGTCGTAATAGGAGAGGCCGTTCGCCACCTCGTCCAGCACGGTGAGCTTGATGCGGCGCAGCAGCGCCGTCTGCCACAGGGTCAGCACCGCGCGGCGCAGGGTCTCCTCGTCCTCCGCCTGCTCCGCCGGGGTCGGCACCACGCGCTCGCGCCGGTCGAGCAGCGCGGCGATCTCCATTTCCCGGTTGAGCGTGCTCTTGCGGCGGACCTCGGTGGGGTGGGCGGTCAGCACCGGGCTGATGCGGGCGCCGGAGAAGAAATCGGCCAGCGCGCCCGCGCCGATGCCCTGCGCCTGCGCCCGCGTGAAGGCATTGGCCAGGCTCCCGACCCGCGGCGCCGAGCCGGCGATGGCGTGGGCGCGGTTGCGGCGGATGTGGTGCTCGTCCTCGGCGATGTTGGCGAGGTGCGAGAAATAGCTGAAGGCGCGGATGATATCGAGGGCGCGGTCGGCGTTGAGGTCGCCCAGCAGTGCCCCCAGCTCCTCCCGTGCCGCCTCGTCGTCGTCGCGATGGAAGCGGATGGAGGTCTGGCGGATGCGCTCCACCAGGTCGAACACCTCCTCGCCCTCCTGCTCGCGCACCGTGTCGCCGAGGATGCGCCCGAGCAGGCGGATGTCGTCCCGGAGCGGCTGGTCCTTCACATCCTCCGCATCCCGCCCCGCCTGCGTCGACCAAACCGCACTGGTCATGACCTGCCCTTCCCCGAGACGTCGATGCCTCGACCTTAGTCTTAAGGAATTTGTGCAGGAGCGAAAGGGTGGCGGAATGGCAAGGGTGAGTTGCGGCCGGCGCGCGTAGCGCCGATGCACTCAGGCGCGGGCCGCTTCCCGTTCCGCCTCGCGGGCGCTGGCCGCGACAAGGCAGAAGGCGGCGGCGAAGAAGCGACCGGCGGCGTCGCGGCCGGCGGGCGAGAGCCGCCCCGCGCCCTTCTCGCCGCGCTGCACGAGGCCCCGCGCCTCACCCTCGCGCAGCAGTTGCAGCACATGGGCCCGCGACAGGTCGAACCGGCGCGCCAGCTCGGCGATGGCGGGCGGCGGCTGATCCTCGTCCTCGCACGACAGGAGCGCGAGCAGCACCATGAGGGCGCCGTCGTGGTCGATCAGGCCATCGAGCGGCGGCGCGTCGGACACCACGCGATAGCCGGCGCAGAAGGCATCCCCCAGGGCGACGATGAGCGCATCGGAAAATGCCGGCTCGCCGAGCCTGCGCGCCAGGCGCTCCATCGCCGGGTCCACCAGCGCCACGGCGCCGAACATCACGTCCCAGCGCTGGCGCTGAAGCGCGCGCAGCCGCTCCTGCGGTACCAGCGGCTTCGACCGCCGGTCGCCGGGATCGGCTTCCGGCGCCACGTATCCGCCCCAGCGCATGAGGGCGAGGAGCGCCTTGGCGCGGCCACGGCTGCACAGGCCGGTGTGCATGCACAGTGCCGCCATCCGCGCCGCCGTGAGCCCGCCGCCGCGGGCCGGCGCAAGCGCATGGAGATAGAGCACGAGCAGGCCGAACACGGCTCGCCCACGGTCGCCCAGCAGGCGGTTCATCAGGCGATTGCCGGCATAGAGCCCGGTCATGCCCGATGCGACGCACGACAGGGCGCGGCCGAACGCCGGGTGCGCCCGCATGGCAGCGTGCGCCTCGGCGCCCACGCCGGCCTGCAGCCATTCGGGAAGCCCCGGGCCCGCCCCGATCGGTGCAATCCCCGCCTGTTCCACGTCCCTCTCCCCGCCCGCGCCGGACGCGAGCAGCTGCACCACCGCCCACCGGCATGAGGCCAAGAATCGTCATTGTGGGCGCGGAGCATGGCCGCTAGCTGTCGCAAAGTCATCGGCAAACCTTGGAAGCCCCACATGAAGGCCCGCACAGCCCTGTCCACGGCCCTGCTTTCGGCAGCCGGTCTCCTGTTCCTCCATGCCGCGCCGGCCTCCGCCGTGGTCTATTGCCGGACGGTGGGCGTGCCCAAGGGGTGCGTAGCGCGACCCGTGGCGCCGGCGGCCCGGGCCGCGGTCCACTGCACGCGGCCGGGTTATCCGGCCGGCTGCGTTCCCGGTGCCGGAGCACCGGGCGTGGGCGTGCTGCCCGGCGCCGGCGCGGGCGCGGCCGGCGTGGGCCTTGCGCCGGGACGAGGAGTCGGCGCCAATGCCGGCGGCCCCGTCAATCGCGTGGGCATCCGCTGAACCGGGCTGCGTCCGCATTCCGAAGTCACACACTGCAAGGCTCCCCCCCATGAAGCAGCTTTCGATCGCCGTCCTGCTCGTTTCCACCCTTGCCGCCCCCGCTTTCGCGGACCAGGCCGCCGGCGACAAGTGCGCCGCCGGCCTCGATGGCGATGCCAAGACCATCTATGCCGCGGCCGCTCCGGGCTTCGTCGGCGCGTCGGACCCGCGCAGCCTCGTCGCCGACACCACCAAGGGGCTGGTGATGTCCGGCGCCATTTCCCGAGGCACCGCCCGCAGCGCCGCCGAAGCTGCCGGCGCCTGCCTCACCAAGCTGCGCTGAGAAGCACGGCCGCGCTTCTGCCGGCTGCGGCTTGCCCGCGGCGCCGGCGCACGCTATGGCGACCGGGACTGTCCTCATCCCGGCGCCCCCGATGCCGCTGACCCCCGACGCCCTGCTCGACTTTCTCGCGGCGCGGGGCATCCCCGCCACCACCTACTCCCATCCGCCCCTGCATACGGTGGCGCAATCCAAGGTGCTGCGCGGCGACATTCCCGGCGCGCACACCAGGAACCTGTTCCTGCGTGACAGCCGGAAGACCCATTTCCTGGTGACGATCGCCGAGGACACGCCGGTCGACCTCAAGGCCCTGCGCGGCCCGCTCGGCGCCCGAGGATCGCTGTCCTTCGGCTCGCCTGAAGCCCTCTATGAGCAGCTCGGGGTCCTGCCGGGATCGGTGACGCTGCTGGCGGCGGTCAACGACACGGCCGGGCTCGTGAGGATCGCCATCGATGCCGCGCTGCTGCGCGCCGACGCCATCTGCTGCCACCCCCTCACCAACGATCGCACCACGGCCCTGTCGCCCGACGCCCTGCGCGCCTTCCTCAAGCTGACCGGCCACGATCATCTGGAAATCGACATGAAGATCGACATGGGGATCACGCCGGACGCGTGAGCTGCCACCGGGCGACGGCCGCCTCCGTCGGCCTCGGGCGCCTGTGGAGCGGATCGACATTCAGACAGGTCGATCGGTCCTGGAGCGTTTCACGGAATCGGCGAAACGCTCCAAACCTTTGCGCGATCGCGTTTTCTCCGCGCGAACCGGTCTCCGCTTCGCTCGAAAACGCCCTAGCGAGCGGCGGCGTCGTAGGCCTTCTGGGCGGCGACGACCGCATCCATGTTGCGTTCGGCCCAATGGGCGAGGGCGGCCACCGTGTCGGTGAGCGTCCGGCCGAGATCGGTGAGGCCATATTCCACCGTCACCGGCACCGTGGCGAAGACCTGCCGCGAGATCAGCCCGTCGCGCTCCAGCTTCTTTAGGGTCTGCGACAGGACCTTCTGCGAGATGCCCTTGATGTCGCGGCGCAGATGGTTGAACCGGACCGGCCCGTCGTGCAGCCGGTCGAGGATCAGAAGCGCCCATTTGTCCGCCAGACGGTCCAGCACCATCCGCGTGGGGCAGCGGTCCTCATACACATCGAAAGCAAGCATCGGCACCCCGGATTTTCCGCCCCGGTTCCCGCCCCCGGTTTCCCGGAGGTGACCATGTGAGCCTCAGGTTCGTTCTTACCGAGCACCCACCGGGCATGTATGTATCTGTTCGATACCTGGTTTCCAATTGAAACTTATGGAGCGAACGATGTCGGGTGCGATTCTGGTTCTGGGCGCCACGGGCAATGTGGGCCGTCCCCTGGTGGAGGCCCTTCTGGCCAGGGGCGAGAGGGTGAAGGCGGCCTCGCGCACCGGCAAGGCGGTGGACGGCGCGGAGGGGGTGGCGTTCGACTTCGCCGATCCCGCCACCTTCGCCTCCGCCTTTGCCGGCGTCGACCGCGCCTTCGTGATGCTCCCCACCGGATCCACCGATCCCGTGGGCCGGCTGTTGCCGGTGATCGCCGCCGCGGCGGAGCGCAAGGTGAAGGTGGTGCTGCTGAGCGTCTTCGGCGTCGACGCCGACGACAGCATCCCCTACCGCCAGCTGGAACTGGCGCTCGAGCACTCGGGCACGGCGTTCGTGATCCTGCGGCCCAACTGGTTCGCCGACAATTTCCACACCTTCTGGAAAGCCGGCCTCGACCACGGCCGGATCGCCCTGCCGGCGGCGGAGGGGAAGAGCAGCTTCATCGACGCCCGCGACATCGCCGAAAGCGCCGCGGCCGCCCTCACCTCCCACAACTTCGATGGCAAGGCCTACAATCTGACGGGGCCCGAGGCGCTCGGCTACGCGGACGCGGCGGCGATTCTCGCCGCCGTGGTCGGCAAGCCCGTCGCCTACACGCCCATCGACGACGACGCCTTCGTCGCCATCCTCACCGGTGCCGGCGTGCCGCAGGATTATGCGCGCTTCCTCGCGTCCATCTTCTATCCAGTGCGCGAAGGCTGGACGGCCGCGGTCTCCGACGGTGTGGAAACCCTGACCGGAAAGCCGCCGCGTTCGCTGGCGACCTATGCGCAGGACAATGCGGCCCGGCTGAAGGCCTGAGCACCGCGCGCCTTGGCGGTCCGCTTTCCACCCCCTCGGGAAGCTCCGGCAAGCGAAGGACCACGGCGCCGGGGCCGCGGTCCTTCGATACCCTGCCTTCGATACCCTGGCGCTCAGTTCCCCCCGTCCAGCAAACGCCGGGCGATGACCTGGGCCTGGATCTCGGCGGCGCCCTCGAAGATGTTGAGGATGCGCGCGTCGCACAGGATGCGCGACACCGGATATTCCAGCGCGAAGCCGTTGCCGCCGTGGATCTGCAGCGCGTTGTCCGCCGCCGCCCAGGCGACGCGGGCGCCCAGCAGCTTGGCCATGCCGGCCTCGAGGTCGGTGCGGCGGCCCTCGTCCTTGGCGCGGGCGGCAAAATAGGTGATCTGGCGGGCGATCATGGTCTCCACCGCCATCATCACGATCTTGTCGGCGACGCGCGGGAAGGCGATGAGCGGCTTGCCGAACTGGACGCGCTCCTCGGCATATTTCAGGCCCACCTCCATGGCCGCCTGGGCCACGCCCACGGCGCGGGCAGCGGTCTGGATGCGGGCGCTCTCGAAGGTGGTCATGAGCTGCTTGAAGCCCTGCCCCTCCTCGCCGCCCAGCAGGTTGGCCGCCGGCACGGTGAAGCCGTCGAAGCCGATCTCGTATTCCTTCATGCCGCGATAGCCGAGCACCTCGATCTCGCCGCCGGTCATGCCCTCGGCCGGGAACGGGTTCTCGTCGGTGCCGCGCGGCTTCTCGGCCAGAAGGATGCTGAGGCCCTTGTAGCCGGGCTCCGCCGGGTTGGTGCGCACCAGGAGCGTCATCACGTCGGCGCGGACGGGATGGGTGATCCAGGTCTTGTTGCCCGACACCTTGTAGACGTCCCCCTCCTTCACCGCGCGGGTGCGCAGCGAGGCAAGGTCCGAGCCGGTATTGGGCTCGGTGAACACCGCCGTGGGCAGGATCTCGCCGGAGGCGAGCTTCGGCAGATAATGGGCCTTCTGGTCGTCGGTGCCGCCGGCGAGGATCAGTTCCGCCGCGATCTCCGAGCGGGTGCCCAGCGAGCCGACGCCGATATAGCCGCGCGAGAGCTCCTCGGTGACCACGCACATGGCCTCCTTGGGCAGGCCGAGGCCGCCGAACTCTTCCGGGATGGTCAGGCCGAACACGCCCATTTCCGACAGCTGGGCGATGATCTCCAGCGGGATGTAGTCGTTCTTCAGATGCCATTCGTGGGCGTGGGGGGCCACCTCCGCCTCCACGAAGCGGTGCATCTCGGTGCGCATGGCCTCCATGGTCTCATCGAGGCCGGCCTCGCCGATGGTGCCGGTGGGGTGGGCGGCGCGCACGATGTCGGCCAGCGCCGCGCGGCTCTGCGCGGTGTTGCCCCCGGCGACGAGGGCGGCGATGGCCGGGTCCTCGCGCAGCTTCGCCACCGACGCCTCGGCCACGTAGAGGTCACCGAGGCGGACGATCTCCCCCTGGCTCATGGGGATGCCGCCGAGGATCTGCGCGACATATTCGCCGAGGCCGATCTGCACGATCAGGCGCTCGGTCTCGCCGAACTTGCCCATCTCGGTGAGGCGGTCGGCATAGTGCACCAGCTCGCGCACCGAGAAGACATACGTTGCGAACCAGGCGAGGCCGTGGGTGGCGCGCTGCTCGCGCTCCAGCAAAGCCGACGAGATGCGCCCGCCGTCGCTCACCCGCGCCCGCACCAGGGAGGTCGCTTCCGCCAGCAGGGCTTCGAGGCGCCCCGTGGCCAGCCGACCAAGCGCGACCGCATCCACGGGGTCGGTGCCGACGGGCTGAAGGGCGGCGCTGACGGACATGGGCAACTCCCGGAATTGTGCATTGCAGAATTAGCCTATCCTTGCCTCGGAACCGTTCCAAAGCAACGCCTGATTACGCCCCCTCGCCGCCTTCGGCCTTCACCTCGTCGTAGCGGGCGACGAGATCCTCCAGGTTCTCCCGCACTTGCGCGCAGGCCGAAACGGCCGAGTAGAGCGCGATGAGCGTCTCGCTGCGGGCGACATCGAGCCCGCCCTCCGCCTTGAGCCGCTCGGCTTCCGCCTCCAGCGCGGCGACGGCCGCCGCCGCGGTGGCCATGCGGCCGGCGAAGTCCGGCACCGCCGCGCCGTCGAGCCGGGCGGCGAGGCCCTCCATGCTGGCGCCGAGCGCCGCCACCGCCGCATCGAGGGCCGGCGCGACCCGTCCCGCCACCGGCTCCACCAGGGGCCGGTCGGAGACCCGGAGCAGGATGATCACCGAATGCCACAGGCGCCGGCAGTTGCGCACCACCGGCGCGGGATCGGCATGGCCGGTCAGCCACCCGGCGCGTTCGGCGCGCGCCTCGGCGATGCGGGCATCGGCGGCGCGCAGCGCCGTGCGCGTCTGCGTATTGAGGACATCCACCTCCCCCGGGTCGAGGCCGCGCCCGAGCAGCCCGTCCCGGCCCAGCTCCAGCAGGCGGGCACACATCCGAAGCGTCTTGGCGCAATGGGGAAACAGCCGGAACAGGGCGCGCTCGGGCAGGATCAGGATGGCGCACGCCATGCCCACCACCCCGCCCACGCCGATCTCGAACACCCGATGCAGGCCCGCCAGCCACGGCTGCACGTGGCCCGGATCGGCCAGCAGCACGATCACCACTGTCACCGGCGCCAGCTTGTAGCTCGACGAGCGGGCGGAGAGGGTGGCGGTGAGGAAGACGGCAACCCCCAGCGCCACGAAGGTGAGCGGCACCGAATCGCCCACCAGCATGGCGGCGGTCACCCCCACCACGCCGCCCACCACCGTGCCGAGCGCCCGGTCGATGGCGACGGCAAGGCTCGCGCCGATGGTGGACTGCACCACCAGCACGGCGGTGAGCACCGCCCAATACCCGTTGGGCAGCGACAGGCCATAGGCCAGCGCATAGGCGGCGAGGCCGGCAAAGGCGGCGCGGAAGCCGAGCTTGAAATGGGCCGGCCCGACGAAGCCGGCGAGCCGGGCCCGCAGGCCCGGCGCGGCGCCGCCCGATCCCCCCGAGCCGGGTTTGGCCGGGCCGGCTGGGGAAGGATCCGGGGCGGGAGGCCCTGGTGCGGCAGGACCCGGTTCGGGGCTCGTCATGGTCCTCTTCCGGAGGGCGCGCGGATGCGGCATCCGATCGGCCCCGCCGCGTCTCTATCCCAGCCTCCCGCGGCCCGCCAGCCGCAGTCGCGCGGACACGGTGCGATGCCGCCGTCCGGCGTCCCGCGCTTGCCAATCCCAGCGGAAAGCCCGATGTGACGGGAAACGGGAGCCTTCATGCTGCGGCGCATCTACCATATCGTGTTCGACGCGGTCTGGACCTTCTCCGCGGACGACGGCTGGGCCATCGCCAGCCACATCGCCCTGTCCGCGCTGATGTCGCTGTTCCCGTTCCTGATCTTCGTCACGGCGCTGGCCGGCTTCCTTGATTTGCGTCCGCTGGCGGCGGAAACCATCCAGCTCATCCTGGAGACCTGGCCGGAGCAGGTGGCGGGCCCCATCTCGCGCGAGATCTATAACGTGGTGAACCAGGTGCGCACCGACGTGCTCACCTATGGCGTGATCCTCGCCATCTACTTCTCCTCCAACGGCGTGGAGAGCCTGCGCATCGGCCTCAACCGCGCCTACGGGGTCAAGGAGATGCGTCACTGGTACTGGCTGCGCCTGGAATCCATCGGCTACGTGCTGCTCGCCGCCGTCTCCATGCTGGCCCTGTCCTTCCTCGTGGTGCTCGGCCCGCTGCTGTGGCAGACGGCGGTGGCGCAACTGCCGGCCCTGGCGCCGTTCTCGCGCGTGATCACCCTGCTGCGCTTCGGCGCCACCTCGATCATCCTGGTGGTATCGCTGGTGGTCGCCCACCTCTGGCTGCCCGCCGGGCGGCGCAAGATCGCCGAAGTGGCGCCGGGCATCCTGGTCACGCTGGTGCTGTGGCTGGTGGCGGCCACCGCCTTCGGCTTCTATCTCGCCGAATTCCCCGCCAATTACGTCACCACCTATGCCGGCCTCGCCTCGGTGATGATCGCGCTGGTGTTTTTGTACCTTACCGCAACGATCTTCGTGTTCGGCGGCGAGCTCAACGCCGCCATCAAGCGCGGCTTCGCGCCCGCCAGCGCCAGCGAGGGCACCCCGGCGGAGGCGAAGCAGTGAGGGACGGCCTGCCGGCGCCGCGGCCGGACGGACGCCAGTCGGAGACGGCGCGGGCGGTGCAGCGCGGCGTGCTGCGCCACCTTGCCCTCGCCGGCATGGCCGGGATCCCGGAATTCTCGCTGGTGACCGGACGGCGGGCGGACATCCTCGCCGTCGGGTCGAAGGGCGAGATCACCATCGTGGAGATCAAGTCGTCGGTGGCCGACTTCCGCACCGATGCCAAATGGCCGGAATACCGCGCCTTCTGCGACCGGCTGATGTTCGCGGTGCCGCTCGACTTCCCGGTCGAGATCCTGCCCGAGGAGACCGGCCTCCTGGTGGCGGACGCCTTCGGCGCCGATTGCCTGCGCGCGGCCCCGCTGCATCCCCTGCCCGGCGCGACCCGCAAGGCGCTGACCCTGCGCTTCGCCCGCGCCGCCGCCACGCGGCTCGCCGTGCTGCACGATCCGGACCTGCTGCGCGGACTGCTGTGAGGCGATTGACACCCGGCGACGGCAGTTCGTCCCGAACCGCCGTCATGGCCGGGTCAAGCCCCGACATGACGGCGGAGGTAGGCAGGGTGGATCTGAAGCCGACCCCGCTCCACCCTCGCCCCGTTGGCGCTCGCGCGGCGCGCTGATCTTGCGTTGCGCGAGCCGATAGCGCGGCGCGCCGACTTTGCGTTGCGCGAGCTGCTAGCGCGGCGCGCGCTTGGCCAAAATCCGCTGGAGCGTGCGGCGGTGCATGGACAGGCGGCGCGCCGTTTCCGATACGTTGCGTCCACACAATTCGTACACGCGCTGAATATGCTCCCAGCGCACCCGGTCCGCCGACATGGGATTTTCCGGCGGGGTCGGCTTGTGGTCGGCGCTGGCGAGGAGGGCGGCCACCACGTCGTCCGCATCGGCCGGCTTGGCCAGATAGTCCACCGCGCCGAGCTTCACCGCCGTCACCGCCGTGGCGATGTTGCCGTAGCCGGTGAGCACGATGGCCCGGGCCCCCGGCCGGTGCTTCTTGAGCGCCGAGATGACATCGAGCCCGGTCCCGTCGCCGAGGCGCATGTCCACCACCGCATAGGCCGGTGCCGACGCCTCGACCCGGGCAAGGCCGTCGGCCACCGTCTCCGCGGTGGCAACCTCGAACCCCCGGGCCTCCATGGCTCGCGCGAGGCGCTGCAGGAAGGAGCGGTCGTCGTCCACGATCAGAACCGACCGGTCTTCCCCAACGTCGGGCAGCGGCGTCTCATTCATCACGTCTTCCTCAAATCCAGTGCCGGCAGGACCGGCCAACGAAAAGAGCCCGCCACGGCTTTTACGCCGTCCGGGACCCAGACTAATCCGAACTGCGTCCGTTTGTCGCGCGAGGATCCACCTCGATGGCGAGAGCGGTGCGCGGCCAGTGGATGCCGATGACCGCGCCGGTGCCGGGCGGGGGGCGGTTCTCGAAGGTGAGGCTCGCGCCGGTGCGCTCCAGCAGCGTCTTGGCGATGAAGAAGCCGAGGCCCAGGCCGCTCTCCCCGTCCGGCTCCAGCCGGTCGCGGGCGCGGGAGGTGACATAGGGCTGGCCGATCCGCCCGCTGACCTCCGGCGCAAAGCCCGGCCCGTCGTCCGCCACGACGATGTCGAGGCCCGCGGTGCTCCATTCGGCGCTGATATCCACGCGGCTGGACGCGAAGTCCACCGCGTTCTCCACCAGGTTGCCCAGGCCGTAGAGCAGCCCCGGATTGCGCGCGATCACCGGCGCGCCGGGATCGTCCTTCACCGACACATGGATGCCGATGCCGAAATTCCGGTGTGGCTCCACCACCTCCTCCAGCAGCAGGGCGAGTGGCATGCGGTCGAACGGGGCATCCCCGGAGCGCAGGGAGGTGAGGGTCTGCAGGATGTCGCGGCAGCGGTTCGCCTGGTCACGCAGGAGCGCCACGTCCTCCGCGTGGGGATCGTCGTCCGTCATGGAGCGCTGCATCTCCTTCACCACCAGGGAGATGGTGGAGAGCGGCGTGCCCAGCTCGTGCGCGGCGGCGGCGGCGAGCCCGTCGAGGGCGGTCAGGTGCTGCTCGCGGGCAAGCACCAGCTCGGTGGCGGCGAGGGCATCCGCCAGTTCGCGCGCCTCCTCGGCCACCCGCCACGCATGCAGCCCGATGAAGCCCACCGACACGGAAAGCGACACCCAAATACCAGCGAGATAAAGCTCGGGCAGCACCGGGATATCGCTCCCCGCCCAAGGCAGCGGCCGCGCCCACAGGCCCACGGTGCCGGCGCAGGCCACCGCCAGGATGCCGAGCAGCACGGTGGTGCCCCAGGCCAAGGTGGTCGCCGAGATCATCACCGGGGCGAGATAGAGCAGCACGAACGGATTCTTCAATCCGCCGGTGAGGTAAAGGAGCGCCGTCAGTTGCAGCACGTCATAGGCCAGCAGCGGCCCGGCCGCCGCATCCCCCAGCCGGCGGGCGACCGGATACTTGACGCGCAGCAGCACGTTCACCGCGGCCGACAGGACCACCACCGCGAGGCACGAGCTGAGCGGCAGGGGGAAGCCGAGGCCCAGATTCACCACCACCAGCGCCGCGATCTGGCCGGTGACGGCCAGCCAGCGCAAGCGAATCAGCGTGTCGAGCCGCAGGCCCGAGGGGCGGCCGTGCAGCGACGTGACAAAGGCAGAGGTCATGCGGCGCGCCCCGGAAAGACGGAGCGCACGGTAACACTGCCGCAAGGGCATTGTGACATCTTGGTCATACAAGACCCGCGAGAGCGTCCTATGTCTTTTGTCGGCATTGACCAAACCTGTGAGTGCGCCCACGCTTCGTAACGACAAGATCGCGAACAGCGCACTAAACGCGAGGAGCGAACATGGCAATTGGTGAGTTCGCAAGCGCGATGCGCCTGCCGCCGCAGGGCGATGTCGGCCTCTCGACTCCCCTTTACTGGATGTATGAGATGAGCCACGCGGCGCTCAATCCGTCGCGGGCCCTGGCGGATGCCAGCCGGATCTTCCTGAAGAATCCCATCAATCCGGTCTCCCATACCACCCTCGGCAAATCGATGGCGGCCGCCTGCGAGCTGTTCGAGCGCACCACGCGGCGCTACGGCAAGCCGGAATGGGACATTCCCCGCGTCAGCGTGGGCGGACAGAGCGTGCCGGTGCATGTGAATACCGTCTGGCGCCGACCCTTCTGCAACCTCCTGCACTTCGAGCGTGCATTCGAATATCCGCCGCGCCGGCCGCAGCCGCGCCTCCTGATCGTGGCTCCGGTGTCCGGCCACCACGCGACCCTGCTGCGCGGCACCGTGGAAGCCATGCTGCCGACCCATGACGTCTACGTTACCGACTGGGTGGACGCGAAGCTGGTGCCGCTCTCGGAGGGCCGCTTCGGCCTGTCCGATTATGTGGACTACCTGATCTCCATCTTCCACAGCATGGGCGGCGACTGCCACGTCATGGCGGTGTGCCAGCCCGCCGTGCCGGTGCTGATGGCCATCGCCCGCATGGAGGCCGAGGACGACCCCTACGTGCCCAAGTCCATGATCCTCATGGGCGGCCCCATCGATACCCGCGAGTGCCCCACCGCGGTCAACGCCCTCGCCAAGGACCGCGGCATCGACTGGTTCCGCCGCAACGTGATCACTTCCGTGCCGTGGCCCCATGCGGGCGCCATGCGCGAGGTCTATCCGGGCTTCCTCCAGCTCAACGGCTTCATGTCCATGAACCTGGACCGCCACCTGCAGGCCCATCGGGACCTGTTCCGCCATCTGGTGGAGGGCGACGGCGATTCCGCCGAGAAGCACCGCGACTTCTACGACGAATATCTCGCGGTGATGGACCTCACCGCCGACTTCTATCTTGAAACGGTTGAAAACGTCTTCATCACCCATGCCTTGCCCAAGGGCGAGATCCTGCACCATTCCCGGCCGGTGAAGCCGGAGGTGATCCATCGCGTGGCGCTGATGACGGTGGAGGGCGAGAAGGACGACATTTCCGGCATCGGCCAGACCAAGGCGGCGCACAAGCTGTGCCCGCGCATCCCCGAGGACAAGCGCGCCCACTGGGAGCAGCCGGGCGTGGGACATTACGGCGTGTTCAACGGATCGCGCTTCCGCTCCGAGATCGCGCCGCGCATCTCCGACTTCATCCTCTCCCAGGAGCTGCCGCGCGGCGCCACGTCCACGCGGCCGTCCCCCGAGCGGCCAGCGCCGGCGCCCCTCACCGCCGCCGACGACGAGACCGACGTTTTCGGCCTGGGCACGAAGGTGACCGCGCTTTATCCCCGGATTGCTCCCACTTAGGACTGGCAGGCCGGCGCAATTCCGGTGAAGATGCGGATACCCACGTCGCCCCGGTTGTATCATGCTGTTCCGCCGCCACGACCGTAAAGCGCCGCTCACCCGCGGCGCCGAATGGATCGAGCTGATGCTCGATGACGGTCCGCTGCGCGTGGCGGTACGAAGGCACCCTCAGGCCCGGCGACTCACCCTGCGGGTCCGCGCCGCCGCCCGCGATGTGACGTTGACCGCGCCGCCGCATGTGCCCCTCGCCTTCGCGCACGATTTCGTGCAGCGGCATCGCGAGTGGGTTCGGGTGCGCCTGGTGCGCCTGCCGGAGCCGGTGCCCTTCGCCGACGGCGCGATCATCCCGCTGCGCGGCGAGCCGCATCGCATCGTCCATCGTCCCGAGGCCCGCGGCACCGTGTGGATCGCCCCGGCGCAGGAGGATGGCGAACCCGCCACCCTCAACGTCGCCGGCGACGCCCCGCACCTCTCCCGGCGCGTGCAGGACTTCCTCAAGCGCGAGGCGCGCCACGACCTCGGCCCGGCCGTCCGGCGCTATGCGGCGGCGCTGAAGGTGGAGGTGGGCCGCATCACCCTGCGCGACACGGCGAGCCGCTGGGGCTCCTGCTCGGCGCAGGGCGACCTGTCCTTCTCCTGGCGGCTCATCCTCGCGCCGGCCTTCGTGCTCGACTATCTCGCCGCCCACGAGGTGGCCCACCGGCTCGAGATGAACCACGGCCCGCGCTACTGGCGGCTGGTGGAGCAGGTGTGCCCGGCACGGCGGGAGGCGGAGGCGTGGCTGCGTCGCAACGGCTCCGACCTCCACCGTTACGGCGGGGCGTGAGCGCCCGCCGCCCCGGCGTGCTCCGTATTCAGACCGCGGCGGCCTTGCGACCGAGGGCGAACGCGCCGGCACCGGAGGCGAAGTAGAACAGCAGCCCGCCGATGATCCCCACGTTCTTGAAGAAGTGGATCTGCTGGGCCGCCTGCGCCGCCGGATCGGGCAAAATCCAGAACACGTGCGACGTGGCCGTGGCGATCACGACGAAGCCGGCGAGCACCACCGCGGTGATGCGGGGAAACAGGCCCAGGATCAGCAGCAGCCCGCCGCCGACCTCCACCACGACCGTGAGGTAGGCCATGAGGGTGGGAAAAGGTATGCCCTTGGCGGCGAGGCTGCCGGCAAAGCCTGCGATTTTGCCCATCTTGCTGATGCCCGCAGGCAGGAAGAGCGCCGCGGCGCAAAAGCGCCCCACCAGAAGTGCCAGATCGTCCAGAACGCGCACGCCATTCTCCTTGCAGGGCGGTAACGGGAGCGCGCATTCTGCCGTTGCGTGAAGCGACCTCAAGCAGGACGATGCTGCACCGCACACACTATTTCGTGTGCGGCTCCTGGCCGGTGAGCTGCGGCTTCCGATCCGGCCCTTCCACCTCTTCCACCGCCGCTTCCACCGCCGCGAACATGAAGCGGGCCGCCACCGGCAGCACCACCGACAGGCCGGCGAAGCGGAACAGGTGATGGGCGCTCATGAAGGCCGGGTCGTAGCCGAGGGCGAAGCCCAGCGCCGTCATCGCCTCCAGCGCCCCCGGCGCGAAGGCGGTGACGAGCTTGCCGAGATCGTCACCGGTCAGCCATGCCGCCAAAAGCGCGAAGGCGGTCGAGACGGCCGAAGCCACCAGCAGCGCCCCGAGCGAGGCGAAAAAATAGGAGCGGATGGCACCGAGCGTGGTGCCGAGGAAGCGCACCCCCACGCTCGCCCCGAGCACGACGAAGGCCGGCACCAGCAGGACCGGCGGCAGCACCGCGTTGCTCAAGGAGAAGGCGTGAAGGGTCGCGCTCCCGGCCAGCGCCCCGATGATGAGGCCGCCCGGCAGCCTGAGCCGGGCGGCGAGAAGGCCGGTGCCGCAGCACACCGCGAGCAGCAGGCCCACCTCCGCAAGGCTCGAGACATGCGGCGGCGGCGGCAGCCCCCCGGCCGCGAGGCCCACCGCGGCGAGCACATTGGGCAGGGCTGCCACCAGCAGGAACAGCCGCAGCGCCTGGGCGAACGCCACCTTGCGCAGGTCCGCATGCGTGTCCGCGGCCATGGCGATCACCGTGCCGAAGGCGCCGGGGGCGGAGGCCCAGAAGGCGGTTTCCCGGCTCCAGCCGGCAACGCGGGACAGGAACAGCATGCCCCCCGCAATGGTGCCGAGGACGCTGCCGGCGAGACACGCCATGCTCACCGGCCAGGTGGCCGCGCGGGCGAAGGTCTCCGGCGTCAGGGCCGTGCCCATGGAGGTGCCCAGGACGATGAAGGCGAGGAAGCGCGTCCATTCCGGCACGGCGATCTGCACGCCTCCCACCGCGAGCGCGATGGTGACCACGAGCGCGCCGGAGATCCACGCGGCGGGCAGGCCGGCGAGCGCGAAGACGAGGCCGCCCAGCGCCGCCGCGCCGAGGGTGACGCCGGCCGCGACGGCGGAACGGACCTGGAACCGCAGCAGCGTCACGCCGCCTCCGTCCCCTTCAGCCAGGCGACGAGGCGTCGGCTGGCCTCGGCGAGCTGGGCATCGCCGCGGGCGAAGCACAGGCGCATGAAGCCCTCTCCACCGGGGCCGAAGGCGGTGCCCGGCGCGAGGCCCACATTGGCCTCGTCCACCAGCGTCAGGCCGAGGCTGCGCACGTCGGCACGCCCCGCGATGCCGAAGAACAGGTAGAAGGCGCCGGGGGGCTTCACCAGGTCCACCCGCCCGGTGGCGAGCAGCGCGTCGCCGACGAGGTCGCGCCCCCTGCGGGCCCGGGCGACCTGCTCGGCCACGAAGCCCTCCCCGAGGTCGAGCGCCGCCACGGCGCCACGCTGCATGAAGGCCGCGACGCCCGAGGTGGAATACTGGATCAGGTTCTCGATGATCTGCCCGAGCTTCGGGTTCGCCTCGATCCAGCCGACGCGCCAGCCGGTCATGGCCCAGTTCTTCGAGAAGGTCTGCACGAAGAGAATGTGGTCATCGTCCGCCATCACATCGTGGAACGACGGCGCCCGCGCCGGGGCGCCGTCGTTCGCGTCGTAGTAGAAGCGGCCGTAGATCTCGTCGGCGATGATCCACAGACCGTGGCGGCGGGCGAGGGCGAGCACGGCCCTGAGGTCGTCGTGGGTCGCCACGAAGCCGGTGGGGTTGGCCGGCGTGTTGAGGAAGATGGCGCGGGTCCGCGCCGTCACCGCCGCGGCGAGGCGCTCGTGGTCGAGGGTGAAGCCCTGCGGGCCATAGCGGAAGGGAACGGGCACCGGCCGCGCCCCCGCCTTCTGCGCGGCGGCGGCGGCATTGGGCCAGGCGGGCGAGGGAATGATCACCTCGTCCCCCGCGCCCACCGCCATGGCGAGGGCGATATGGATCGCCTGCATGCCGGAGCCGGTGACGAAATAGCGCTCCGGATCCTCGGCGATGCCGTAGAGGCCGCTCATGTAGCGGGCGATGGCGCCGCGCAACTCGGGCAGGCCGCGCTGCCAGGTGTAGAAGGTCTCGCCCGCATGCAGCGCGGCGGCGGCCGCCTCGCAGATGAAGGGCGGCGTCGGCACGTCGCCCTCCCCGGCCCAGAGGGGGATCATGCCGAGCCGCGCCCGCCCGTAATTCATCACCTCGACGATGCCGCTCTCCGGGAGCGCGCGGACATGCGCGCGCACCCGCTCGAGATAGGGGTCATCCCCTTCGGCGTGGGGCAGGAGCGGCAGGGCTTGCGGGGTCATGGCGGGCTCATGAAACGAATTTAGGCAAGGCGCGCGATCAGGCGGCTCGCGATCCTATAATGGCTCGCGCCGCCGAAGGCTTATCAATTGCCGTGGCGGAGGGATCACTGTGGCTGATGGGTCTCAATGCAGCGGTGCAAGGGGTCTTTGCAAGCTCGGTCATTGTGCCGGCGGGCGGCAGGTCGTACCTCCACCGCGGACCCCTCTCCCCGGCCGCGGCGCCCGCACGCGCCTCGACCCAGCAAGGACACACCGCATGACCGCCACGATCGAGAACGCCGCCATCGACCAGGCCGCGATCGACCGCCTCTTCCTCGACGCCCGCTCGCAGAACGGCTGGACCGACGCGCCCGTCACCGAGGCCGAGATCCGGGCGCTCTATGACCTCGTGAAGTCCGGCCCCACCTCCGCCAACACCCAGCCGGCCCGCTTCGTCTTCCTGACCACCCCGGAGGCCAAGGAGCGCCTGCGCCCGGGCCTGTCGCCGGGAAACCTCAAGGCGCTGGCCGCCCCGGTCATCGTCCTCATCGGCTACGCCCTCGACTTCCACGACAAGATCCCGCAGGTCTTCCCGCACAATCCGGGCTTCCGCGACATGTTCGTGAACAACCCGGCGGCGATCGAGCCGCACGCCTTCCGCAATTCCTCGCTCCAGGGCGCCTATCTCATCCTCGCGGCGCGGGCCCTCGGCCTCGATGTCGGGCCCATGTCCGGCTTCGACGCCGCCAAGGTGGACGGCGAATTCTTCCCCGGTGGCACGGTGAAGACCAATTTCATCGCCGCCATCGGCCATGGCGACCCGGAGAAGGTCATGCCCCGCCTGCCGCGCCTCGCCTTCGAGGAAGCGGCCCAGATCCTCTGAGCCGCTTCCCCATGTCCCGGCGCCGGCTCAGTCCGCGCCGGGATCAGGCAGGTGGCCGGCGGCAGTGATGCCGGCCACGGCGCAGGCCTCGTCATTGTCCGAGGTGTCGCCGGAAATCCCGACGACGCCGATGATCTTTCCCTCGCCGGAGCGGATGAGCACGCCGCCGGGCACCGGGATCAGCGAGCCGCCGATGGCGGCCGTGGCGGCGGAGATGAAGTAGGGTTGGTCCTTGGCCCGCTTGAGCAGGGAGCGCGAGCCCATGCCGAGGGCGAGAGCGCCGTTGGCCTTGCCTCTGGCGATATCGGCGCGGTTGAGGCTGGTGCCATCCTCCGCCGCGAACGCCTTGAGCGCGCCGCGGGCGTCGAGCACGCACACCGCGAGGGGGTTCATGGCATTGGCCCGCGCATGGGCGAGCGCCGCCGCGACCATGGTCTGAGCCTGTTCCAGGTTGAGTTCGGACACCGCGACATCTCCCGTGCTGGCGCGCCCACCCGGCGCCCCCGTCCCGGTCTAGAGTATTTCCGCGTTGGTTTTCCAGGCCTTTGGTTCGGCGCGTTTTCTTCACCCGCCCGGGTTCCGCGTCCCGCGCGGGCGCGGCAGAGTTCGGTGCCGGTGCCGGTGCCGGGGGAGACGCGGCAATTCCCGCTCTTGCCCGGACCGCGCGCCATGGCACCATGCGCGCCCGAATGACGGAGCCCGGACGGCCCATGATTGCCACGCGCCAGAGCCACGAACCCGGCCACCGCCGCAAGTTCCTCGTGGTGGTGGACGACACGCCCGAGTGCGACCGCGCGGTCTATTATGCCAGCCGCCGCGCCGCCGGCACCGAGGGTGGCCTGGTGCTTCTGGGCGTGCTGGAGCTCGAGGGCGTCGCCCAGCAATGGCTGGGGGTCGCCGACCTCATGCGCGCCGAGGCGCACGAGGAGATGGAGGCGCGGCTGGAGAAATTCGTCGCCCGCGCCCGCCAGGTGGCCGGCCTCACGCCCGAATGCGTCATCCGCGAGGGCGAGAAGGCGGAGATCATCGCCGCGCTCATCCACGAGGACCGCGACATCGCCATCCTGGTGCTGGCGGCGGGCGTGGGGAAGGAAGGGCCGGGTCCCCTCGTCTCCTCGCTGGCGGCGGGGCGCGCGGCGAGCTTTCCCATCCCCGTCACCATCGTGCCGGGGGCGCTGACCGACGCCGAGCTCGACGCCCTCGCCTGAGGCTGGCGGATCAAGGCGCTGGGGTTCGGCCCTCCCGTTTCACCGCCGGGAGGGACACAAGATCCCGTCCCGGCGGTCGCGCTGCCCGGCCGATTGACGCGCAAACATGGGCCTCGGCCGACAGGGCGGTTCGAAACGCTGGAGATCCGGGCCCCGGAGATCTCTGACCCGGAGATCTGGGGACGCGTGCGGATCAGGTGCGCCGCCCGCATGTGCCGTCCGGATGCGCAGTGCGGCCGACGGCGATGGCGCGGACCGGGCCCGATCCGGGAACAGCGGGCCGCGCGGCGACGAGGCGGCCTTGAACACGTTCTCTTTGGCGCAAATGCGGCGGAGCCCCGCGCCCAGGCCCGCGCCGGACGAGGAACACGCGGGAAGAAGGTGCCCGGATGCTCCGACGCGAGCCGCTTGCACCTTCGCCATTTGCAGCTATATTAGCGCCGTCCCCGATGGGGATGCCTCAGCGCCATCGCAGTCGAAGGTGATGAGAGTGGGCCCCTCCCGGGACCCGCTCCGTTTCTGTTTATCCGGCCCCCGCCGGACACGACCTGCCAGCCGCGAGGCGAGACACTCAACCGGGCGCCGGTGCCGAACCGCCGGACGCCCCTTCGGCAGACCAGCCGTTGCAGATCACCCGTCCCGGAGGGACATGACCGAGATCAACGCCGTGCTCGACGATCCCAACGAGCCGCGCCTCATCACCGAAACCGGGGTGGCCGCCCGCGTGGCCGCCATCGCCGCCGGCGTGCTCGGCACGCTCGGCTACCGGCTCGTCCGCGTGAAGGTGACGAACCGCGACGGCGGCACCGTGCAGATCATGGCCGAGCGTCCCGACGGCACCATGAGCATCGACGATTGCGAGGCCGCATCCCGCGCCCTCTCGCCCGTGCTCGATGTGGAAGATCCCATTTCCAGCGCGTATCGCCTGGAAATGTCCTCCCCCGGCATCGACCGCCCGCTGGTGCGCCTGTCGGACTTCGTCCGCTGGGCCGGCCACGAGGTGAAGGTGGAGATGGCCCACGCCGTGGACACGCGCAAGCGCTTCCGCGGCATCCTCATCGGCGCCGAGGGCGACATGGCCGTGGTCCGCCGCACTGACGCGCGGGCCGACGAGGAAGCCACCGTCCGCCTGCCGCTGGCCGACATCAACGACGCCCGCCTGGTGCTCACCGACGCCCTCATCCGCGAGGCCCTGCGCGCCGCCAAGGCCGCCGGCCAGGCCCTCGACGAGGAGGCGGAAGCCTTCCTCGATGGCGAGGAGGAGGGCGATGCGGACGCGGACGAGGCGCCGACCGACGAGACGCCCGCCCCCGTGGCCCCGGCGCGCAAGCCGGCGTCCACCAAGCAGGCGTCCGGCAAGCCGGTCGCCAACAAGGGCGCCACCGGCAAGGTCGCGGGCAAGAAGGCCAAGGGTGCCAAGCCCACGTCCAAGAAGTCCAACGCCAAGAAGAAATCCGGCTTCGAGGCCACACCCGCCAGCACCGTGAAGGAGACGCACTGATGGTTGCCGTCAGCGCAAACCGGCTGGAACTCCTGCAGATCGCCGACGCGGTCGCGCGGGAAAAGTCCATCGACCGCGGCATCGTGATCGCCGCCATGGAGGATGCCATCGCCAAGGCGGCGCGCTCGCGCTACGGCCAGGAGACGGACATCCACGCCGACATCAATCCCAAGACCGGCGAGCTGCGCCTCGCGCGCCATCTGCTGGTGGTGGACGAGGTGGAGAACACCGCTACCGAGATCACGCTGGACGGCGCCCGCCGCCACAATCCGGCGGCGCAGGTGGGCGACACCATCGCCGACACCCTGCCGCCCTTCGATTTCGGCCGCATCGCGGCGCAGAGCGCCAAGCAGGTCATCGTGCAGAAGGTGCGCGAGGCCGAGCGCGACCGGCAGTATGACGAGTACAAGGACCGCATCGGCGACGTGGTCAACGGCCTCATCAAGCGGGTCGAGTACGGCAACGTGGTGGTGGATCTCGGCCGCGGCGAAGGCATCCTGCGCCGCGACGAGCTGCTGCCGCGCGAGACGGTGAAGACCGGCGACCGCATCCGCGCCTATGTCTACGACGTGCGCCGCGAGCCGCGCGGCCCGCAGATCTTCCTGTCGCGCACCCATCCGCAGTTCATGGCGAAGCTGTTCGCCCAGGAAGTGCCGGAGATCTACGATGGCATCGTCGAGATCAAGGCGGTGGCCCGCGACCCCGGCTCCCGCGCCAAGATCGCCGTCATCTCCCGCGACAGCTCGGTGGACCCGGTGGGCGCCTGCGTCGGCATGCGCGGATCGCGCGTGCAGGCGGTGGTGAACGAGCTGCAGGGCGAGAAGATCGACATCATCCCCTGGAACAACGACATCGCCACCTTCATCGTCAACGCCCTTGCCCCCGCCGAGGTGGTCAAGGTGGTGCTCGACGAGGATCGCGAGCGCATCGAGGTGGTGGTGCCCGACGCCCAGCTGTCGCTGGCCATCGGCCGCCGCGGCCAGAACGTGCGCCTCGCCACCCAGCTCACCGGCTGGGACATCGACATCATGACCGAGCAGGAAGAGAGCGAGCGGCGGCAGAAGGAATTCGCCGAGCGCACCAAGATGTTCTCCGAGGCGCTCGATCTCGACGAGATGATGGGCCAGCTGCTCTCCTCCGAAGGCTTCGCCTCGGTGGAGGAGATCGCCTACGTGCCGATCAACGAGCTCGCCTCCATCGAGGGCTTCGACGAGGACACCGCGGCGGAGCTGCAGGCCCGCGCCCTCAAGCACCTCGCCGAGGTGGAAGAGGCCCTGAACGCCCGCAGCAAGGAGCTGGGCGTCGCGGACGACCTCAAGGCGGTGCCGGGCGTGACGTCCAAGATGCTGGTCGCCTTCGGCGAGAACGATATCAAGAGCGTCGAGGACCTCGCCGGCTGCGCCACGGACGACCTCACCGGCTGGACCGAGCGCAAGGACGGCGAGACGGTTCGCCATGCCGGCGCGCTCGACGGCTTCGAGTTCTCCCGCGAGGACGCCGAGGCCCTGATCATGCAGGCCCGTGTCACCGCCGGCTGGATCGAGGCCGACGAGCCGGCAGCGGAAGGCGAAGACGCCGCCGCTGCCGACGAAGCCTGAGACAAGGAGATGACCCAGGGTGCTCGCAACGATGGACGAGGACGAGACGGACGGGGGACCGCGGAGCCTAGGCTCGCCGCGCGCGCCGCTGTCGCGCCTGTGCCTCGCCACGCGGCGAGTCACCCCGGTTGCGGAAATGCTGCGCTTCGTGGTGGGGCCGGACGGCCAGATCGTCCCGGACCTCGGCGCTAAGCTGCCGGGGCGTGGCGCCTGGGTGAGCGCCACGCGTGCCGACTTCGAGACGGCACTGAAGCGCAAGGCCTTCGGCCGCGCCTTCAAGGGCAAGGGAACGGCAGCCGCCGGCCTTGCCGATCTCGTGGACCTGCTTCTCGACAAGGACGCCCGCAGTTCCCTCTCCCTCGCCAACAAGGCGGGCAAGGTGGTGACGGGCCATACGAAAGTGGAGGCGGCTCTCGCCTCCGGCGACGCGCAGGTGCTCCTGCACGCCGCGGACGCGCGCCCGGACGGCGTGCGCAAGCTGAATGCCCTCGTGCGTCAGGTGGAAAATGCCGGTTCTCGTCCGGTGACCATCATCGATTGCTTTCCAGGCATCGAATTGGACTTGGCGTTGGGGCGGTCAAATGTGGTACATGCGGCGCTGCTCGCGCATCCGACGACCGCAGGATTTCTCGGGCGCTGCCAAAAGCTCGGGCGCTGGCGGACGGGTGCGTCCGGCAGCGACGGGCATGGGCAGGGCGAGAGCCAGGCGCATGTTACCGGCCGGATGCAAGGAACGGATACGGAATGAACGATACGAAGACCCCAGGCGACAAGACGCTGCATCCCGCCCCCGGCAAGACGCTCACCCTGAAGCGCCCGGTGGAGCAGGGGACGGTGCGCCAGAGCTTCAGCCACGGCCGCTCCAAGGCGGTCGTGGTGGAGAAGGTGAAGCGCCGCGTCATCGCCCCAGGTGAAGCAGGACACGTCGCGGGTCATGCGGCCCCCGCCGCGACCCCGGCTGCGCCCGCCGCGCCGCGTCCGGCGGCCGCGAGCCCCGCGCCGGCCGCCCCGGTGCAGGCCAAGGCCCCGGCTGCTCCCGCTCCTGCGGCGCCGACCCCCGTGACCCCGGCCCCCGCCGCTGCGGCGCCTGCCGCGCCGGCACCTGCGCCTGTGGCTCCTGCGGCGGCCCCCGCCGCGCCGGCTCCGAGCACGCCCGCTCCGGTCGAGGCCAAATCTGCGGCCCCGGCGCCGCCCGCGCCTGTCGCACCACCGGCGGCCGAAGCTCCGGCACCGGCTGCACCTGCCGAGCCCGTGCCGGCTGTCGCCGCAGCTCCTGTTGCGACGGCTCCCGTGATGACGGCTCCGGCGCCGAGCGCTCCGTCTGCGCCGGCCCCCGTGGCATCCAAGGCGCCGGCGCCGTCCGCGCCGGCGCGTTCCGCCCAGCCTGCCGGCGCACGCCCCGCGGAAGGCGCCCGCACGGGTTCGTCGGCCTCGTCCCGCCCCGGTTCCGCCGCTGGCCAGACGTCGTCGCGGCCCGGTACCCAGGGCCGTCCCGGCCAGCAGCCGCCGCGCTCCGGGGGACCCGGCGCCGATCGCCGTCCCGGCGGCGGTGGTCCGGCCCGTCCGGGCAACCAGCGCCCCGGCGGTTCCGGCGTGGTGCTGCGCACCCTGACCGAGGAAGAACGCAACGCCCGCGCCAGCGCCCTTGCCGATGCCCGCGTCCGCGAGGTCGAAGAGCGGCGCATGGCCGAGGAGCGCCGTGTCGCCGAGGACGAGGCCCGCCGTCGTGCCGAGCGCGAGCGCGTCGAGCGCGCCGAGCGCGAGGCCGCCGAGGCCCGCAAGCGCGAGGAAGAATCCCGCCGCGCCCAGGAAGACGAGAGCAAGCGCCGCGCCGAGCAGGAGGCGCGCAAGCGCTTCGGCGGCGAGGAGCAGGGCTCCCGTCCGGCCGGCACCACCGGCGCGGGCGCCGGCGCCACCGCCGCACGGCCGCTCACGTCCCGTCCCGCCGGCACCGCCGCCGGGGCCGAGGCCGAGGCCGAGGAGGAGCGCCGTGGCGCCGTCCGCCGCGGCCCCGGCGCACGCCCGGTCGCTCCGGTCAAGGTGCCCCGCGCCCCCGCCGGGCAGGAGAAGCAGCGTGGCCGCCTGACCCTGGTCACCGCCTTGTCCGGCGAGGAGGAGCGCCAGCGCTCGCTCGCGTCGTTCCGCCGCCGCACCCAGCGCATGACCGGCCACCGGCAGCAGGAGAGCAAGGAAAAGATCCTGCGCGAGGTGATCCTGCCCGAGACCATCACCATCCAGGAGCTCGCCAACCGCATGTCGGAGCGGGCGGTGGACGTGATCCGGATGCTGATGAAGCAGGGCCAGATGCTGAAGATCACGGACGTGGTCGATGCAGACACGGCCGAACTCATCGCCACCGATCTCGGCCATACGGTGCGCCGCGTTTCGGAATCCGACGTCGAGGAAGGCCTGTTCGACACGCCGGACGCCATCGAGACCCTGGTGCCGCGTCCGGCCGTGGTGACCATCATGGGCCACGTCGACCACGGCAAGACCTCGCTTCTGGACGCCATCCGCAAGGCCAACGTGGTCTCCGGGGAAGCCGGCGGCATCACCCAGCATATCGGCGCCTATCAGGTGACCGCGCCCTCGGGCAGCAAGATCACCTTCATCGACACCCCCGGCCACGCCGCCTTCACCGCCATGCGCGCCCGCGGCGCCAAGGTGACGGACATCGTGGTGCTGGTGGTGGCGGCCGACGACGGCGTGATGCCCCAGACGGTGGAAGCCATCAACCACGCCCGCGCGGCGCGCGTGCCGCTGATCGTGGCCATCAACAAGATCGACAAGCCCGGCGCCAAGCCCGAGCGCGTGCGCTCCGAACTGCTTCAGTATGAAGTGCAGGTGGAGAGCATGGGCGGCGAGACGCTCGAGGTGGAGGTCTCCGCCAAGGAGCATCTCAACCTCGACAAGCTCTTGGAGGCGATCGCCCTCCAGTCCGAACTGCTCGATCTGCGCGCCAATCCGAACCGCGACGCCGAAGGCACCGTGGTGGAAGCCAAGCTCGATCGCGGCCGGGGCCCGGTGGCCACCGTCCTGGTCCAGCGCGGCACGCTCAAGGTCGGCGACATCGTGGTGGCCGGCGCCGAATGGGGCCGCGTGCGCGCCCTCATCTCGGACACCGGCGCCAATGTGGACGCGGCCGGCCCGTCCTTCCCGGTGGAGGTTCTGGGCTTCAACGGCACGCCGGAGGCGGGCGACCGCCTCGCCGTGGTGGAGAACGAGGCCCGCGCCCGCGAGATCACCGACTACCGCCAGCGCCAGAAGCGCGAGAAGGCGGCGGCCCGGTCCGCCACCATCCGCGGCTCGCTCGAGCAGATGATGAGCCAGGTGAAGGCCACGGGGCGGAAGGAATTCCCCCTCATCATCAAGGGCGACGTGTCCGGCTCGGTGGAAGCCATCATCGGCTCGCTGGAAAAGCTCGGCAACGACGAGGTGCAGGCCCGCATCATCCATTCCGGCGCGGGCGGCATCAACGAGAGCGACGTGACGCTGGCGGAGACCTCCGGCGCCGCGATCATCGCCTTCAATGTGCGCGCCAACAAGGAAGCGCGCGACGCGGCCGAGCGGGCGGGCATCGAGATCCGCTACTACAACATCATCTACGACCTCGTGGATGACGTGAAGAAGGCCATGAGCGGCCTGCTCGCGCCCATCAACCGCGAGACCATGCTGGGCAACGCCCTCATCAAGGAGATCTTCGCGGTCTCCAAGGTGGGCAAGGTGGCCGGCTGCCAGGTCACCGACGGCATCGTGGAACGCGGCCAGCATGTCCGCCTCATCCGCGACAACGTGGTGATCCACGAAGGCAAGCTCGCCACGCTCAACCGCTTCAAGGATGCGGTGAACGTGGTGCATGCGGGCCAGGATTGCGGCATGTCGTTCGAGAACTACCAGGACATGCGCGCCGGCGACGTGATCGAGTGCTACCGCGTCGAGGTGATCCAGCGCTCGCTGTGAGGCGCCCGCCCCTTTCGGGATCGGTCATGCCCGGCCGTGTGCCGGGCATCCACGCCGGACCGCTCGCATCAGGCTCGCGGGCCTGTGCCCGGCCGACGGCGCGGATGGCCGGAGCCCGCAAACATGCGGGTTCCGTTTGCAAGGCCTGAAGTCGGCGACTGCCGACGTCAGGGACGAGCCCGGCCATGACGGACGGAAGGGAGCGGTCCTCGCGGTCCGCACTCTCCTTGCCGGCAGCGGATGAGGAAGTGGCGGCGCGACAGCGAAGCGCGAACAGTTTCAACCGGAGCGGCACGGTCCAAGTCCGCCCGCTCCATTTTGAAGGAGAAGGTGCTGCGGCAAGGCCGCATGGCACCGCAAAGGCTTAAAGAACATGAGACCTGACACCCGCACGGGAGGCGGCCCCTCCCAGCGCATGCTGCGCGTCGGCGAGCTGGTGCGCCATGCCCTCGCCGACGTGCTCCAGCGCGGCAACGTGACCGATCCGGTGCTTTCCGCGCACATCATCACCGTGCCCGAGGTGCGCATGTCGCCGGACCTCAAGATCGCCACCTGCTACGTCATGCCCCTCGGCGGCAAGGACATCACCCCGGTGATCAAGGCGCTGGCCGCCAACGCCCGCTTCCTGCGCACCGAAGTGGCCCGGCGGATGGAGCTGAAATCCGTGCCCGAGCTGCGCTTCCGCGAGGATACCTCGTTCGACGAGGGCGCCCGCATGGACGCGCTGCTGCGCTCGCCCGTGGTGGCGCGCGACCTTGATGGCGCGCCCTTGGATACCCCCGACACCGACAAAGAGACCGACGCCGAATGACCGCCCACCGAGCCGCCGCCGAAATCGTCGCCGAAGCCGCCGTCGAAGCCGCCGTCGAAGTCCTGCCCCAGGCGATCGACGCGCAGACCGTCACCGGCCAGCCGGTCGCCGAGCCCGTGCCCGTGGACATCGCCGGGGATGCGGCCCCCGAGGCTGCCGGCCCCGGGCGCCAGCCCCGCCTCACCCGCGAGCAGGACAATCGCCCGCGCGCGCCCAAGCGCGACCTCGACGGCTGGGTGCTGCTCGACAAGCCGGTGGGCATCACCTCCACCCAGGCGGTGAGCGTGGTGAAGCGCATCTTCGGGGCCAAGAAGGCCGGCCACGCCGGCACCCTCGATCCCCTCGCCTCCGGCTGCCTGCCCATCGCCTTCGGCGAGGCGACGAAGACCGTCCCCTACGTGATGGACGGGCGCAAGACCTACCGCTTCACCGTGCGCTTCGGCGTCGAGACCGACACCGACGACGCCGAGGGCAAGGCGGTGGCCACCTCCGACCTGCGCCCGTCGGACGCGGAGATCCTCGACGCCCTCCCCGCCTTCCGCGGCGAGGTCATGCAGGTGCCGCCGGCCTATTCGGCGCTGAAGATCGGCGGCGAGCGCGCCTACGACCTCGCCCGCGAGGGCGAGGAGGTGGTGCTGGAGGCCCGCCCCGTCAGCATCTTCCGCATCGACCTGGTGGAGCGGCCCGACGCCGACCATGCGGTGCTGGAGGCCGAATGCGGCAAGGGCACCTATGTGCGCGCCATCGCCCGCGACCTCGGCCGCATGCTGGGCGCGCGCGGCCACGTCTGCGCCCTGCGCCGCGCCTCGGTCGGCCCCTTCCTCGAGGAGCGCCTCGTGCCCCTCGACGAGCTGCGCGAGCGCGCCGAGGCCGGCGAGGAGGCGCTCATGGACGCCCTCGACCCGGTGGCGGTGGCGCTGGAAGAGATCCCGCAGCTCTCCGTCACCCCGCCCGACGCCCACCGCCTGCGCTGCGGCCAGAGCGTGATCCTGCGCGGGCGCGACGCGCCCATCATGGAGGGCCATGCGGCCATCCGCTGCCAGGGCGCGCTCATCGCCATCGGCGACGTGGAGGGGGGCGAGATCTTCCCGCATCGCGTGTTCAACTGGGCAAAGCGCGAGGCGAAGGCGCCCCGCAGAAGCGGGCAATGAGGCCGGGATAGGGTCGGGCCCCGGCCCCGCGCCGGCGAAACATTCTTCTGGTTCCACGGGGAAAAATGGCTATAGTCCGCCCCGCCGGGACCGTCCTTCGGGACGCTCCCGTGTACCTGCTCGACCGCGCTGGACGACATCCCGGCCCGGCCGACGGACCTGCCACCTCGCCCCCTCCGGCATCTCCAGCCGGCAGACCCTGGGCGGCTCGGCAGACAGTGAACTCTCGTTGAAAGGACAGACCGATGTCGATCACGGCAGAGCGCAAGCAGGCGCTCATCAAGGATTATGGCGCGAAGGACGGCGACACGGGTTCGCCGGAAGTGCAGGTGGCGATCCTCACCGAGCGGATCGTGAACCTCACCGATCACTTCAAGTCCCATCACAAGGACAACCATTCGCGCCGCGGGCTGCTGAAGCTCGTCTCGCAGCGCCGCAGCCTTCTCGACTACCTGAAGAAGAAGGACGAGGGGCGCTACAAGTCCCTCATCGAGCGTCTCGGCATCCGCCGCTGACGCCACAGCCGACGCCCGCCCCGGAAGGGCCGGCGTCGCGCGCGCCTTCAAGGGCGCGCTCGCGCAGCGGGCATGGGGCCTGCTGCGGGTCCGCGAACGAAGGACGAGCCATGGCAGGATCGCCGGACGCAACCGTCGGAGCCGCCTCGTGAAGGCACGGCTCCGCGCGGCGCGTCCGGCCGTCTTGCTCATGGCCTGTCCTGTTCGCGCCACATAAAGAAAGAGCAGGACTCATGTTCGACATTCATCGCGAAGAGCTGGACTGGGGTGGCCGCACCCTCACCCTCGAAACCGGCAAGATGGCCCGCCAGGCGGACGGCTCCGTGCTCGCCACCTACGGCGACACCAAGGTGCTCGCCACCGTCGTCTCCGCCCGCGAGCCCAAGCCCGGCCAGGACTTCTTCCCCCTGACCGTGAACTACCAGGAAAAGACCTACGCCGCCGGCCGCATCCCCGGCGGCTACTTCAAGCGCGAGGGCCGTCCGTCCGAGAAGGAGACGCTGGTCTCCCGCCTCATCGACCGCCCCATCCGCCCCCTGTTCCCCGACGGCTACAAGTGCGACACCCAGGTGATCATCACCGTGCTGGCGCATGACCTGGAGAACGACCCGGACGTGGTCGCCATGGTTGCCGCCTCGGCCGCCCTCACCCTCTCCGGCGTGCCCTTCATGGGCCCGGTGGGCGCCGCCCGCGTCGGCTTCATCGACAATGAATACGTGCTCAACCCCACCGTGGACGAGGTGAAGGAGAGCTCGCTCGAGCTCGTCGTCGCCGGCACGGGCGACGCCGTCCTCATGGTGGAATCCGAAGCGAAGGAGCTGCCCGAGGAGATCATGCTGGGCGCGGTGATGTTCGGCCACCGGCATTTCCAGCCGGTGATCGAGGCCATCATCAAGCTCGCCGAGAAGGCCGCCAAGGAGCCGCGCAACTTCCAGCCGGCGGACGTCTCCGAAGTGGAGTCCAAGGTCCGCGAGATCGCCGAGAGCGACCTGCGCGCCGCCTACAAGATCAAGCAGAAGCAGTCCCGCTACGAGGCGGTCGGCGCTGCCAAGTCCAAGGTGAAGAAGTATTACGAGGAGCTGGCGCTCGGCGGCACCAAGGTGCCCACCGCCCAGGTCGTCTCCGACGTGCTCAAGGCGCTCGAAGCCAAGATCGTGCGCTGGAACATCCTCGACGAGGGCATCCGCATCGACGGCCGCGACGTGCGCACCGTGCGCCCCATCGTGTCCGAGGTCGGCATCCTGCCCCGCGCCCACGGCTCCGCCCTGTTCACCCGCGGCGAGACGCAGGCCCTGGTGGTGGCGACGCTGGGCACCGGCGAGGACGAGCAGTTCATCGACAGCCTGGAAGGCACCTACAAGGAGCACTTCCTGCTGCACTACAACTTCCCGCCCTTCTCCGTGGGCGAGACCGGTCGCATGGGCTCGCCCGGCCGCCGCGAGATCGGCCACGGCAAGCTCGCCTGGCGCGCCATCCACCCCATGCTGCCGGCCAAGCACGAGTTCCCCTACACCCTGCGCGTGGTGTCGGAGATCCTCGAGTCCAACGGCTCGTCCTCCATGGCCACCGTCTGCGGCACCTCGCTGGCGCTGATGGATGCCGGCGTGCCCCTGCGCCGCCCGGTGGCGGGCATCGCCATGGGCCTCATCCTGGAAGGTGAGAAGTTCGCGGTGCTCTCCGACATCCTCGGCGACGAGGACCATCTCGGCGACATGGACTTCAAGGTGGCCGGCACCGAGCAGGGCGTGACCTCGCTCCAGATGGACATCAAGATCGCCGGCATCACCGAGGAGATCATGAAGGTCGCCCTCACCCAGGCGAAGGACGGCCGCGTCCACATCCTCGGCGAGATGGCGAAGGCCCTGACCACGGCCCGCGCGGAACTCGGCGAGCACGCCCCGCGCATCGAGGTGATGAAGATCGCCGTGGACAAGATCCGCGAAGTGATCGGCTCCGGCGGCAAGGTGATCCGCGAGATCGTCGAGAAGACCGGCGCCAAGATCAACATCGAGGACGACGGCACCATCAAGATCGCCTCCGCCTCCGGCGACGCCATCAAGGCCGCCATCAACTGGATCAAGTCCATCGCCTCCGAGCCGGAAGTGGGCCAGATCTACGAGGGCACGGTGGTGAAGGTGGTGGACTTCGGCGCCTTCGTGAACTTCTTCGGCTCCAAGGACGGCCTCGTCCACGTGTCGCAGATGGCCAACGAGCGCGTGGCCAAGCCCTCCGACGTGGTCAAGGAAGGCGACAAGGTCAAGGTGAAGCTCATGGGCTTCGACGAGCGCGGCAAGACCCGCCTGTCCATGAAGGTGGTGGACCAGGCCACCGGCGAGGACCTCGAAGCCAAGGCCAAGGCCGAGCGCGAAGCCGGCGGCAGGACCTCCTCCGAAGGCGAGGCCGGCGCGGCGGAGTGATCCGCACGCGGCTTGGAGCACTGAAATGCGAAAGGGCGGCCGCAAGGCCGCCCTTTTTCGTTTGCCGCATCCGGTTCGGCCCCGGGCCGGCTGCGGCCTGGATCCCCCGGACGCGCGGGCTTAACCAATGGCCCATGAGCAAGCTCACGGGCCATTGGCATAAGCCCGCCTTACCGCACGATGATGTTCTTGAACTGCCAGGGATCTTCCAGGTCGAGATCCTCGGGGAACAGCTTCTGGCGGCCGGTCAGGGGCGTCCAGTCGGTGTAGGTGCCGATCACCGGGCCGAGATAGGGCAGCTGCACCTCGAGGCAGCGGCGGAAGTCCATCTCGTCGGCCTCGACGATGCCGGCGTTCGGATTCTCCAGCGCCCACACCATGCCGGCGAGCACGGCGGAGGTCACCTGCAGGCCGGTGGCGTTCTGGTAGGGGGCGAGCTCGCGCGTCTCCTCGATGGAGAGCTGGGAGCCGAACCAGTAGGCATTCTTCGCGTGGCCGTAGAGCAGCACCCCCAGCTCGTCGATGCCGTCGACGATCTCGTGCTCGTCGAGGATCTTCCACTTCCCCTGGAAGTGACCGCCATTGCCGAACATCTCGTGCAGCGACAGCACCGCGTCGTTGGCCGGATGGTAGGCGTAGTGGCAGGTGGGCCGGTAGACCACGTCGGCGCCGTCGCGCACCGTGAGGTAGTCGGCGATGGAAATGCTCTCGTTGTGGGTGACGAGGAAGCCGTACTGGGCCTGCGGCGTCGGCGTCCAGGAGCGCACGCGGGTGGCGGCGCCCGGGCTCATGAGGAAGATGGCGGCGCCGCAGCCGGCCGGATGGGTGCGGCCGTCCGGCGGCAAGGTCTTCTCGTGAGTGCCCCAGCCCAGCTCCGCCGGCTGCAGGCCCTCGGAGACGAAGCCCTCCACCGACCAGGTGTTCCAGAACTCGCCCATGATCTTGGGCTCGCGGGCGCGCTGGGTGTCGCGCTCGGCGATGTGGATGCCCTTCACCCCCAGCGCGCGGGAGAGTTGGGCCCATTCCTCGCGGGTGGCGGGCTCGGGGCGGTCGAGGCCGGTATCGGCGGCGATGTTCAAGAGCGCCTGCTTCACGAACCAGGACACCATGCCCGGATTGGCGCCGCAGGTGGAGACCGCGGTGGTGCCGCCCGGATTGCGCCGGCGCGCGGCCAGGAGGCTCTCGCGCAGGGCATAGTTGGTGCGCGCGGCGGTATCCATGGTCTCATCGAAATAGAAGCCTTTCCACGGCTCCACCACGGTGTCGATGTAGAGCGCGCCGATCTCCCGACACAGCTCCATCACCGCGATCGACGACACGTCGACCGACAGGTTCACACAGAAGCCCTGCCCGCCGCCATGGGTGAGCAGGGGCGTCAGCAGGTCGCGGTAGTTTTCCGCCGTCACCTCCGACTGGACGAAGCGGATGCCGCGGGCGTCGAGCAGCTTCTTGTGGTCCGCCACCGGGTCGATCACCACCATGCGCTCCAGATCGAAATCGAAATGGCGCTCGATCAGGGGCAGGGCCCCCCGGCCGATCGATCCGAAACCGATCATCACGATGGGGCCGTCGATCTTCGCGTGGACCGGCCAGTCGCTCATGGTGCAACACTCCTCGTCGGGGCGGCGGCGCCGTCCTGATGGCAGGCGGCGCCGTGGCTTCACGATCCCGAGCGCGCGCCTTCGGCGCGGCGAACCGCCGCTTCGGCACGGGCTCGGGGGCAAACGAGCCCGCCGCGGATGCGCGGGCGGCGGCACCATGGGAAAAGCGCGCCCGAACGTCAACCGAAGAGCCGTGCCGAAGCCGGCAAACCAAATGATGCCAACGCCGGCCCGCGTGCCGCGCCGGCGGCGGCACATGCCCGCGGGCGGCCGGGGAACGGCCCTCCCAGCCTCGCCCGGGGGCCCCGGGGTGGCGGGCAGGAGGGGCGCGGCCTCAGGCCTTCCGCATGGCGCTGAGGGGCATTTCGTCGACGCGCCGGAGCTCGGGAAACAGGCGCATCCATACGGCGGCGACCACCAGCGTGCCGATACCGCCGATGACCCCCGCCCCCACCGCGCCGACAAGGGCCGCCACCATGCCGGATTCGAACTCGCCGAGCTGGTTCGAGGTGCCGACGAAGAGCGAATTCACCGCGCTCACCCGCCCGCGCATCTCGTCCGGGGTGGACAGTTGCACCAGCGACGAGCGGATGACGACGCTCACATTGTCCGCGACCCCGAGCACGAACAGCGCCGCCAGGGACAGCATGAAGTTCTGCGACAGGGAGAACACCACCGTCGCCAAGCCGAACACCGCGACGGCGGCGAACATGGTCGCCCCCACGTTGCGGCTCAGCGGCACGCGGGCCAGCACCAGCGACATGAGGGTGGCGCCCACCGCCGGCGCGGCGCGCAGCGCGCCCATGCCTTCCGCGCCCACGTGCAGGATGTCGCTGGCGAAGATGGGCAGCAGCGCCGTGACCCCGCCCAGCAGCACCGCGAACAGGTCCAGGGAGATGGAGCCGAGCACCACCGGGCTGCGGCGGATGAAGGCGAGGCCGGAGAGCAGCGTCGTCATGCTCATGGCCGATTTCGGCGCCGGCACGTGGGCATAGCGGATGCTGGCCATGCAGAGCGCCGCCGCGCCATAGCACAGGGCCGCGGCGGCGAGCGGCACGGTCGGGCCGAAGACATAGGCGAGGCCGCCCAGGGCCGGCCCGGCGATGGTCGCCATCTGCATGGCCGAGGTGGAGACCGCGAGCGCTCGCGGCAGGATCGGCGCCGGCACGAGCCGCGGCAGCAGCGCCGCCATGGTCGGGTGCTCGAAGGCCCGCGCCGCGCCGACCACCATCACCGCGGCATAGATGGCGGCGATGCCGGCCCAGCCCTGGCCGATGCCGAGGGCCAGCAGCGCCAGCGTGAGGGCGGCGAGGGTCTGGCACAGGAAGACGATGCGGCGCCGGTCGAAGGTGTCGGCGGCGTGGCCCACGAACAGGGTGAGGCAGAGGATGGGGAAGAACTGCGCCAGCCCCACGAGGCCCAACGCGACGGCGCTGCCGGTGAGAGCGTAGATGAGCCAGCCCACCGCGACCCCCAGCATCTGGAACGCCAGCGCCGAGGCGACGCGGGTCATCCAGAAGAGGAAAAAGGCCGGATGGTCCCTGAGCCGTTCAGGGGCGGGGACGGAAGGACGGGGCACGGGGATCTCCGCAGACCGGCGGCAGCCAGTTCCCCGGTATCCAGCGCGGGCACGCCGCGCAAGCCCCCGGCGCGCATGCCTGTCACCGGGCGCGCCGATGCCGGCGCAGATCTCCCCCTGGGGAACGGCAGCGCGGCGCACGTGCGCGAGCCGTGCCCCGGCCGTCATCGGGGCCGGAGGGCCTCAGTCGCTGGCGAGAATGTGATTGCGCACGATGGGATACACCTGCCCGGCCCATTTGCGGCCGGAGAAGACGCCGTAATGGCCCACCCCCGCCTGCATGTGGTGGCGCTTCTTGTGCGGACGCAGCCCCGAGCAGATGTCCTGCGCCGCCATGGTCTGGCCGATGGAGCAGATGTCGTCGCGCTCCCCCTCCACGGTGAGGAGGGCGGTGCGGCGGATGGCGCGGAAGTCGATGGGCCGGCCGCGATAGGTGAGCTCACCCTTGGGCAAACGATATTCCTGGAACACGTAGCGCACCGTCTCCAGGTAGAATTCGGCGGCGAGGTCCAGTACGGCGAAATATTCGTCGTAGAATGCCTTGGTGGTCTCGGCCTTCTCCTCGTCACCCTCGGCGAGCGCGTTGTAGAGGTCGAAATGCGCCTTGATGTGGCGGCTGAGATTCATGCTCACGAAGGCGGTGAGCTGCATGAACCCCGGATAGACCCGCCGGCCGGAGCCGGCAAAGCCCTTCGGCACCGTCCCGATGAGGTTCTTCTCGAACCAGGAGATCGGCTTGGAGGTGGCGAGCTCGTTCACCTTGGTGGGGTTGATGCGGCAATCGATGGGCCCCGCCATGAGCGTCATGGAGGCGGGGGCCGCCGGGTTCTTGTCCTGGGCCATCACCGCCGCGGCCACCAGCGACTGCACGCACGGCTGGCACACGGCGACGAGGTGCGAGCCCGGGCCCATGATCTCGAGGAAGCGGATGACGTGCTCCACATAGTCGTCGAAGCCGAACGGCCCCTCCGACAGCGGCACGTCGCGGGCATTGTGCCAGTCGGTAATATAGACGTCGTGATCCGGCAGCATCGTCTTTACGGTATTGACGAGCAGCGTGGCGAAATGGCCGGAGAGAGGCGCCACCACGAGCACGCGGGGCTGGGGAACATCCACGTCCTTCCTGAAGCGCAGCAGGGTGCCGAACGGCAGAACCGCCGTCTTCTCCTCGCTCACCTGGACCTCGCGGTTGCCGACCTCGACCGACTTGATGCCGAAATCCGGACGGCCGTGGGTGAGGGTGGCGCGCTCCAGCAGCTCGTAGCCGGCCGCGAGATGCCGCACCCCCGCGTGTCCATATCCGTTGATGAGGGGGCCCGTGAGGGTCTGCCGGGCGAGGCCCGCGAAGAACCGGATCGAGCTCATGAGATCGGCCTGGGCCTGGTACGCCTGATACATCATGGCTGCCCGCACTGCCCCGCCCGGAGGCGCCGCTCCGGAGAAGATGACCTGATGGAAGTTTGCAGCATAATGCCGGAAGGTCCTTCTGTTCCGCGTCCCCCGAATGCCGACGCCCCCACGGACGGCGGAACCTTAAGTTCTTGTCGCAGGACTGCTTTTGCTCTTTGCAGCCGGCCGGAAGGGTTGTACCTGTTAGAACGATATTGAAGCGGGGCGGTGTGCATTGCAACACGCATCCGCATCAAGAGCGCACCGAGGCCCGTCGCCGGCCGGTGCGCGACAAGAACAGGGGTCGATGACGGCGGCGAACGAGATCTTTCATCGAAGGCGCAGGAACGGCATGGCGACACTCACCATCTCCAGCAAGAACTACTCCTCCTGGTCGCTGCGCGGCTGGCTTCTGTGCAAGATGGCGGGCCTCTCGTTCGAGGAGGAGCGCGTCCCCCTCGACGATCCGGACATCAAGGCGGAGCTGCTGCTGCTCTCGCCGTCCTTCCTGGTGCCGCGCCTCGTGCACGAGGACGTGACGGTGTGGGACACACTCGCCATCGCATCCTTCCTCCACGAGGTCTTCCCGCAGGCCGGACTTTTGCCCGCCGACCGGGCGGTGCGGGCCCACTGCCTGTCCATCTCGGGCGAGATGCATTCGGGCTTCGCCAACATGCGCTCGGCCCTGCCCATGAACATCAAGGCGCATTATCCGGGCTTCAAGGTCTGGGCCGGCGCGCAGGCGGATATCGAGCGCATCGCCGCCATCTGGCGCGGCTGCCTCACCGCCCATGGCGGGCCCTACCTCATGGGCGCGGCGCCGACGCTGGCGGATGCCATGTACGCCCCCGTCTGCTCGCGCTTCACCACCTACGACGTGAAGCTCGGCAGCGAATGCGAGGCCTATCGCGCCCGCATCATGAGCCTGCCCGCCATGCAGGAATGGATCGCCGGCGCCCTCGCCGAGCCGGAGGAGCTCGAGGAGCTGGACGCCGAATTCTGATCCCCGCCGGCCGCGGCCGACACCTTGCCGGCGGGTGCGCTTTCCCTGAACCTGGCCGCCGGCATCCTGCCGGTGGGTGAGCTGCCGGTGGGCGCCCTCGCCGCCGGCTTCGCCGTGCTGGTTCTCGCCGGCATGGTGAAGGGCCTCATCGGCATGGGCCTGCCCACCGTGGGCATCGGCCTCCTCAGCCTGTTCCTCACGCCGGCCGAAGCCGCCGCCGTGCTGATCCTGCCGGCGACGGTCACCAATCTCTGGCAATACTTCACCGGCCCGCGCGTGGTGGCCACGGCGCGGCGCTTCCTGCCGATGATGCTGGCCCTGGTGCTGGGAACCCTCGCCGGCGGGATCCTCCTGGGCGGGCTCACCTCCCCCGCCGCCCTCCCGGCCCTCGGCGCGACGCTGCTCGCCTACGGCGCCCTCGGCCTCTCCGCCATTCCGCTGCGCCTGCCGGCGAGGGCCGAAGGCTGGCTTTCACCGGTCGTCGGCCTCGCCACCGGCCTCGTCACCGGCACCACCGGGGTGTCGGTGATGCCGTCCGCGCCCTATCTCCAGGCGCTGGGCCTGGAGCGGGATGATCTGGTGCAGGCCCTCGGCCTCACCTTCACCGTGTCCACCTTCGCCCTGGCCGCCGTGCTGGCGAGCCCCGGCGAGGGCGGCGCCGTGCTCGCCGACCCGCGCATCGCGCTGGCATCCGTCGCCGCGCTGGTACCCGCCTTCCTCGGCATGGAGATCGGCGGGCGGGTGCGGCGGGCGGTGTCGCCACAGGTCTTCCGCCGGGTGTTCTTCGCCGGCCTCGCCCTGCTCGGCGTCTACATGCTGGCGCGCGGCCTCGCCTGACCGACGCCCTCCCGGCATCGGTCAGGCGAGGCCGTTGGTCTCAGTCCGCGAGGCGATGGATGTCGTGCACCACGATGCCGATGGAATCGTCCGGCTTCTTCAGCCAGTCGCCCTGGCGCAGGGTCTTCACCGTGTCCTCGTAGCCGGTCTGCCAGTGGTCGCGCATGGAGGCGGCGGAGAATTCATAGTCCTTCACCTCCCGCTCGTAGGTCTTCTCCTGATAGATCAGGTGGCAGATATTGACCGGCCCCGAATTGCTGTAATCCTCGATGAGGGCGACGTCGTCCTCGGTGCGCAGCTGTTCGGGGATGCGCTGGAGCGCATCGTAGAGCTTGGACCGCAGGTCCTGCACCCGGCGGAAGACATCCGTGGTGTAGCGGGTGCGGCTGGAATAGCCGATGTCCTTCTGCCGCTCGCCCACGTCGAACATGTCGCGCGGCAGCTGTCCCCGGGCGCTGAACAGGTCGACCTGGAAGACGAGGGCGCTCGGATGGTCCGGCTGGTCCAGCAGGAACTGGAGCGGGGTGTTGGAGACCACGCCACCGTCCCAGTAATACTCGCCGTCGATCTTGATGGCAGGGAAGCCCGGCGGCAGCGCCCCCGACGCCATCACGTGCTCCGGGCCGATGGTGTGCTCCCTGTTGTCGAAATAGATGAAGTTGCCGGTGCGCACGTTCACCGCGCCCACCGAGAAGCGCTTCTCCCCGGAATTGATGCGGTCGAAGTCCACCAGCTTGAGCAGCGTCTCGCGCAGGGGCGAGGTGTCGTAGAAGGAGGTGGCGCCGGCCGCGCCCGTGGGCAGCAGCCACGGATTGGGGAAGCGCGGCGTGAAGAAGCCGGGCTGGCCCTGCAGGATGGTGCGGGCGGCACTGAGCTGGTTGCGCCACTGACGGAAGATGTCGCCCTCCATGGCGAACGGCACGAGCCGCCGCGAGGTGATGGTCTCCCAGAACTCCCTGAGCCGCGGCACGCGGTCCTGCGGCGCGTTGCCGGCGATGATGGCGCTGTTGATGGCGCCGATGGAGACGCCCGAGATCCAGTTGGGATCGCAGCCCACCTCGGCGAGGGCCTCGTACACGCCCGCCTGGTAGGCGCCGAGCGCACCGCCACCCTGGAACACCAGGGCGACGCGCTTGTACTCGTTGATGATGTCGCACAGGTCGGCAGGAAGGTGGTTGGCACGCGCGGTCATGGTTCTTGCCTCATGCGTTCGGGCGGGGCGGGCGTCGGGGTGGGACGGCGCGGAACGCGCGCCGCCCCGCGCAGGGCTCAGCCCGCGCCGTCCTTCAGGTAATCGAACACGACCTCGCCGAGGCCGAGGGTGAGGTCCGCCTTGACGTGCAAAGCGGAGACGACCTCGAGCACCGGCAGCTGCGAGACATTGCACAAAGCATGCGGGAACAGGCCGAGCGCGCCCGGGCCGGTCCAGCATTCCTTGATGGTCACGTCCTCCAGGAAATACCGCACCAGCTCGCAGATGCGCGGGGTCGCGTCCACGTCCGGGATGATCTTGAGCAGGAAGCTCGGCGTCAGCAGCGCGGCGAGCACCTTCTCCTTGTCGCACGCCACGTGCTTGTAGCCCATGGTGGCCGAGGCGCACAGCACGCTGCCATAGTGCAGCGAGCCCACCAGCGTGTCGGTCTCCACCTTCAGCTTGGGAGTGGCGTACTTCTTCGGGAAGCCCCAGAGCTCGCGGCCGCCGGCGATGGGGGATTCGTCGTCGAGATACATGGAGTGGACATAGCCGCCCTCCACCCCGTTGAACCGCACCGGGATCACCTGTCCGGTCTCGGTGTAGTCGCCGAAGCCGGTGGAATCCGGCATGCGGATGAATTCATACTTCACGATGGGCGCGACGATCTCGAGCGGTTCCGGCACCACCTTCTCCAGCGCCGCGGGATCGGTGCGGTAGGTGATGATCATGTACTCGCGATCGATGAAGCGATACGGCCCCGGCGGATAGGACGGATTCACGAGCGGCATCGAGTAGGCGGTGCGGCGGACGTCTGCGATCTTCATCGGAAGGTCTCTCGTGCGGCTTTGCCCCCTTCGCACGTGCGAAGGGGCGGCGCCACGTTAGAACGCGCGCATGCGGGTGAAAAGCGCTTCCGCGCCCGCCCGAGCGGGTTCTTCCGCAACGGCAGATCCTGCCGGTCCGCCGCAGCGCCGGGGCCGACCGCAGGCCTGCCCGGCTCCGTCAGAAGGCGAGGACACCGCCCTTGCCGCCGAGCGTGCCGAAAGCCACCGCGCCGCCGACGCCGTGCCAGGCGATGGCGCTCACCGCATCGGCATCGGGGGCGCGCAGCAGGATCTCGGCGGCATCGGTGATGCGCACCATCATCACCATGCCGTCCTCGTAGCCCACCGCCAGCACCGGATCCTTCGGGTGGGTCGCCACCGCCGTGACGCGGGACGAGGCCGAGGGCGCCAGCATGGTCGGCTCCTTGCCCATGGGGCCGTCCTTCGCCTGGAACGGCCAGAGGATGGCCTCGCCCGAGCCGGAGGTGGCGAGCCACTTGCCATCGGCCGTGAAGGCGAACGACTTCACCCGCGAGGGATAGCCGGACATGCGCATGTGCGCGCCGTCCACCACCCGCCAGCCGTGCAGGGCCGGCTCCTGCATGCTGGAGACCAGGAAGCGGCCATCCGGCGAGAACACGACGCCGAGATGGGAGCCCTTCCAGCCGTAGAGCTCGGGCTTGGCGCCGGCGGCGTTGGGAAACCAGAGCGTCACCCCGCCATAATGGGCGACGGCGAGCCGCAGCCCCTTCGGCGCGAAGGCAAGGCCGCCCACGGTGGACGGCAGGTCGAGGCTGCGCGCCTCCCCCTTTGGCTGGAGGACATGAGCGGTCTTGCCGGCGGAATAGGCGACGACCCCGTCCGGCCCCAGCGCCACGCGGTCGATCCAGCGGCCCTTGTGCGCGGCGAGGGGGCGCGTGGTGCCGTCGGCAAGGGTCTCCATCACCTGGCCGTCGTCGCCGCCGGTGACGAGGCGCCGGCCGTCCGACGCGGCGGCGAGGACCGCGCCGCCATGGACGGCGCCGTCGCGGACCGCGCCATCGGCGCCCTCGCCCAGTTCCACCCGGTACACCGCCCCCTCCGCCCCCACGAACGCCGCCGTTCGATCGAGGAAGGCGACGGAGACGATCCCCGTGCCGAAGGTGAAGGGCTGGACCTTGCCGGTGAGACTGGACGGGGCGGAAGACATGACGCGGGCGTTCCCGGTTGCAAAAGACGGGCGCCTCATAAGGCATCGAACGGGCCGGCTGGCAAGGCCGCGCGCGGGGCGGTCCGCCCGAGCCGCGTCAGTCCACCTTCACCGGCAGGAAGGCGAAGGGCGCGGCCGGCTCGAAGCGGGCCGCGGCGTTGCCGGCATAGACCTTGCCGCCGGTGAGGGTGAGCTTCTTCACCGGCGCGCCGGGCTTCAGGTCGAGATCTGACAGCGGCACCCAGAAGGTGTTGGGGCTGGTGGCGGAATCGAAGAAGTAGGTGCGGTTCTTCTGGTCGCTCACCGTGCGCCAGATGGTGGAGGCGATGTTGGGCGAGCCGGGCTCGATGAAGCCCAGCGGCACGCTCACCGCGCGCATGACGCTGGCGACGGAGCCCACCGCCTGGTTGTCGTAGGTCTGGTCGGGCACGGCAGTGATGATGGCCGGCTCCGCCTTGGCGGGCAGGGCCTTGATGAGGAAGCTGGCGCGGGCGAAGCGGTCCGCTGCCCGGAAGGTGCCGGGCAGGAACACCGTGCCGCCGATCTGCTCCCAGTAGGAATTGAGGGCAAGCTGCTGGTCGTAGGACGGCGAATTGGTCATCACCTGGTATTGGCGGCCGTGGTGGATCACCAGCTTGCCGCCCAGATACTCGAAGATGGCGCTGTCGCCGGACGCGTCGGAAATGGCGAGGTGGAGCTGGGCCGCCCGCCCGTTCGGCAGCACCGCCGTCACCACCACGAACGGCTCCTTCGAGAGCGCCTCCACCGCCTCGCTCACGCTGGCGAAGTTGTCGAGCACGTATTGCGCCCACAGGCTCATGGAGAGCGCCGGGCGGCCTTCCGGCTTGGGATATTCGGATTCTGCCAGGTAGAGCAGGTTGGCGACGAGGCCCTTCTCGTTCATGCCGTCGGCGGTGCCCACGTCGTAACCCGAGGCGATCAGGCTGCCGTATCGGGAAACCCATTTCGGCGTGTTGGCCCCGGCCGCGCCGGTGCGCGCGATCCCGGCGGGGAAGACCCACAGGTTGGTGCGCATGTCCTCCGACCAGTCCATGGAGCGGCCGGTGACCACCACCCCGGCCGAGCCGAGATAGACGGCGCGGGTGCAGGCCTGCGCCAGAGGCGCGCCGACGCCCGCGAGATAGAGCGCGGTCGCCGCCAGCGCCATCGCGCGGCGCGCTACGCCCGTGACGCGCGGCTTCGGGAGGCAATGCCTCGACATGCCGGGCGCGTTCGGAGGGACGGGTCGGGAAGAGCGGGATTTCGGCATGAGCGAACTCCGATGCAACGGCCGCTCATCATATCCGGCCGCCCGATGGGCCGGGAAAGGGAGATACCGGCTCCGCCCACACAGCAAGGCGGAGCCGGTCATCCATGCCCTGTCTGCCCCGAAAAGACATGGACGAGCGGAGATAAGCATCCCCTCCCCGGCGATTCTCTGAGATGGATCAAATTTGGCGGCGCGCCGGGAAAATTTTGCTATTTCCAGTCTGGAACGTCGCCAACGTCGCGCCTCAGGCGCCTGGAGAAATGGATGCACGACAAAGAGTCGAACATGCCGGATGGCATTCCGGTCATCCGCACCATCGCCATGCCGGCCGACACCAATCCCAACGGCGACATCTTCGGCGGCTGGCTCATGTCGCAGATGGACCTAGCCGCCGGCAACGTGGCGGCGCGGCGCTCCCGCGGGCGGGCGGCCACGGTGGCGGTGGAGGCCATGAGCTTCCTGTCCCCGGTGGCGGTGGGCGACGAGGTGAGCCTGTTCGGCAAGGTGGTGAAGCTCGGGCGCACTTCCATGCGCATCGAGGTGGAGGCCTGGCGTCGCGCCCGCGCCAGCGAGGAGACCACCAAGGTGACGGAAGCCGTCTTCACCTTCGTCGCCATCGACGAGGACGGCCGCCCGCGTCCCATCCCCCCGGAAGAGGCCTGACGGGGGCGCTCAGGTGCCGCGCGGCTTGGCCCGCGTGGTGGGCGGGGCGACGGCCGGGTCTTCCGGCCAGGGGTGCCGGGGATAGCGCCCGCGCATCTCGGTGCGCACGTCCCGCCACGAGCCACGCCAGAATTGCGGCAGGTCCTTCGTCACCTGGATCGGCCGGTGGGCCGGCGACAGCAAGGCGAGCGTCAGCGGCACCCGCCCGCCGGCAATGGCCGGGTGGGCGGTGAGGCCGAACAATTCCTGCACCCGCACGCTCACCTGCGGCCCGCCTTCCGCCCCATAGTCGATGGGCAGGCGCGAGCCCGTGGGCGCGGTGAAATGCGTGGGCGCCTCCGCCTCCAGCCGGGCGGCGAGGTCATAGGGAAGGCGCGCGTGGAGCGCGTTCGCCACCTCGGCCGGCGTGACCTCGGACAAGCCGGTCCACCCCTCGATAAAGGGAGCGAGCCAGTCGCCGGCGGTGGAAGCCAGCGCGGCATCCGACAGGTCCGGCCACGGCTCCCCCTCGGCGGCACGCAGGAACTGCACCCGCTCGCGCCATTGCCGCGTGGCCGCGCTCAGCGGCAGGCGATCGAGGCCGAGGCCGGCGATCCCCTCCGCCAGCACCCGCGCGGTATCCCCGTTGGCCGGCACCGGGCAGGGCGCGGCGGACAGAACCAGCGCCTTCAGCCGGCGCACCGTCCGCCCGCGCACGGCCGCCGCGTCCACATCGAAGGCGATCTCGGTGCCGGCGGTGATGCCGGCGGCAAACAGCGTCTCCACCTCGTCCAGGGACAAGGCGGCGGCGAGGCCGATGCGCGCCGCCTCCGCCCGGCCGCCCACCTCGGCCACGGCGAGGAAGGGCGCGCGGGCCAGCGCCGCCGCCGGGTCCATCACCGCGCCGCGGCCGTTGGCAAGCAGAAAGCGTGTGCCGTCGCCCCGCCCCTTCGCCACCCGGTCGGGAAAGGCCAGGGCCAGCAGCGCGGCCGCCGAGGGCCGCCGGCCCCCCGCCCCGTCCCGCCCGCCGGCCATCTCGGCCCAGCGGGCGACGAGCCGGCGGGCTTCCTCGGCCCGGCGGGAGCGGTCGCGGCGGAAGCCGTCGAGGCGGTGGACGAGGTCCACGCCGTCGCCGCCGAGGCCGCGCTCGGACAACAGCGCCGCGATCTCCGCCGAAAGGTGCCCCGCGCCGGCGTCGGCGCCCACCGCCACCATGTGGGCGAGGCGCGGCGGCAGAGGCAGGCGCGCCATGCGGCGGCCGAGGGGGGTGACGGCCCCGTCGGCGTCGAGGGCGTCCAGCAGGCGCAGCAGCGCCTTTGCCTCGGCGACGGCGGGGACCGGCGGCGGATCAAGGAACGGCAGAGCCGCCGGGTCGCGCACCCCCACCCGGGCGAGGTCCAGCACCAGCCCGGTCAGGTCGGCGGCGAGGATCTCGGGCGTGGCGAAGGGCTTGAGGCTCAGGGTCTCGCCCTCGCTCCACAGGCGGTAGCACACCCCCGCCTCGGTGCGGCCGGCGCGGCCCCGGCGCTGGTCGGCGGCGGCGCGGGAGACGCGCACGGTCTCCAGCCGCGTCAGGCCCACGTCCGGCTCGAAGCGCGGCACGCGGGCAAGGCCGCAATCCACCACCACCCGCACGCCCTCGATGGTCAGCGAGGTCTCGGCGATGGAGGTGGAAAGCACCACCTTGCGCCGGCCCGTCGGGGCCGGCAGGACCGCGCGGTCCTGCTCGGCGGCCTCCAGCGCGCCGTAAAGGGCGACCACGTCGACGGCGGGATCGCGCACCGCCTCGGCGAGAAGATTTTCCGTGCGCCTGATCTCCGCCGCGCCGGGGAGGAAGGCGAGGACCGACCCGGTCTCCTGCCGCAGCGCGCGCAGGATGGCATCGGCCATCTGCCGGTCGACGGGCATGCGCGGATCCCGGCCGAGATAGGCCGTCTCCACCGGGAAGGCGCGGCCCTCGCTCTCGATCACCGGCGCCGGGGCGCCTGTGCCCATCAACGCGGCGACGCGGGCGCCGTCCAGCGTCGCGGACATGGCCAGGAGCCGCAGGTCCTCGCGCAGCCCGCGCTGGGCGTCGAGAGCCAAAGCGAGGCCGAGGTCGGCATCAAGGCTGCGCTCGTGGAACTCGTCGAACAGCACGGCGGCGACACCCGAAAGCTCGGGATCGTCCAGCACCATGCGGGTGAAGATGCCCTCGGTGACCACCTCGATGCGGGTGCGGCGCGAGACCTCCGAGCCGAGCCGGGTGCGGAAGCCAACCGTTTCGCCGACCCGCTCGCCGAGGCTCTGCGCCATGCGACGGGCGGCAGCGCGGGCGGCGAGGCGGCGCGGCTCCAGCACCAGGATGCGCCCGCCGGCCACCCACGGCTCGTTCAGCAGGGCCAGCGGCACCCGCGTGGTCTTGCCCGCGCCCGGCGGCGCCACGAGCACGGCGCAGGCGGTGGCGCGCAGCGTCGCCTGAAGGTCGCCGAGGACGGCATCGATGGGCAGAGGGGTGTCGAACATGGCCGAGGGCTTTAGAATGGCGGCGGGCCGGCAGGCAATGCGCCGGTGGCGAGGGCCCGCCGAATGCGGCAGGCGCATTGACTTTTCAGGGCCCCATGGTGTATCGGACCCACTTCGCGCGGGCCCTCGTGCCCGCATTCCCATTCCCGACCGGAAGAAGCCCGCCCTTCGAGGCGCGGCGGAACACGAAAGCGAGACAAGATGTTCGCGGTCATCAAGGCAAACGGCAAGCAGTATCGCGTTGCCGCGGCTGATGAAATCACCATCGACCACCTCGACGCCGAGGTCGGCTCCATCTTCACCTTCCCGGTGCTGATGCTGGGCGGCGCCACCGTCGCCATCGGCACGCCCCACGTGGACGGCGCCACCGTCACCGGCGAGATCGTCGAGCAGACCCGCGGCGACAAGGTGATCGCCTTCAAGAAGCGCCGCCGGCAGAATTCGCGCCGCAAGCGGGGCTTCCGCGCCGACCTCACCGTCGTGCGCATCACCGAGATTTCCGGCCTCGGCGAGAGCGTCAAGGCTGAACCGAAGACCCAGCGTGCGCCGGCTCCCGCAGCCGCTGCCGACGCCTGATCGAGAACGAGGAGAGCAACAATGGCTCATAAAAAGGCAGGCGGCTCGTCTCGCAACGGTCGCGATTCCGATGGTCGCCGTCTCGGCGTGAAGCGCTTCGGCGGCCAGGACGTCATCGCCGGCAACATCATCGTGCGCCAGCGCGGCACCAAGTGGCATCCCGGCACGAATGTGGGCATGGGCAAGGACCATACCCTCTTCGCCCTCGTCGAAGGCAAAGTCGCCTTCCGGACCAAAGCTAACGACCGCACCTACGTATCGGTGCTTCCGACCGCCGCCGAGGCGGCTGAATAAACGGCGAGACCTGAAATGCAGGATCCCGCCGGTCTCGTCGAACCGGTGGGCGCCTGAGCGGGCCGAACCTCAAGCTCAGACACGAACCGGGGAGATGGGACACCTCTCCCCGGTTTTCGTTTGTCTGTGCCTCGAGGAGCCCGCCATGACCCTGTGTGAGACGCCGTCCGGAGCAACCCTGGCGGAGAGCTGTATCCCCGTCCTCGAAACCGACCGGCTCGTGCTCCGCGCGCCGCGCCTCGAGGACGTTGCCGCTGTCGCGGAGCTCGCCAACAACCGCAAGATCGCGGAGATGACCGCGAACCTGCCCTTTCCCTACAAGCCGTCCGACGCCCACGCCTTCGTCGAGACGCTGGCGGCGACCCCGCAATCCGCCACCTTCGCCCTGTTCGCCAAGGCCGAGGGCGCCCACGCCTTTGCCGGCATGGTGAGCTTCGGCCGCCGCCCGCCGGAGCCGGCGCCCGAGATCGGCTACTGGATCGGCGAGCCGTTCTGGGGCCGGGGCCTGGCCACCGAGGCGGTGCGCGCCGTCATCGACTACGCCTTCTCCGAGACCGACCTTTCGCTCCTCGTCGGCTCGGCGCGCGTGGTCAATCCGGGCTCGCGGCGGGTGCTGGAGAAGTGCGGCTTCCAGTGGTCGGGCGTCGGCCTCACCCGCGTGAAGGCGCTCGGCGCCTCGGTGCCGGTGGACCGGTTCCAGCTCGACCGGCGCACCTGGGCCTCCATCCGGGCCTGGGGCTCCACCGCGCTGCCGCGCCACCGCGCGGCCCACTGAGAGGCAACTGCGCGCCACCGCGCGGCCCACAGAGGCGCCTGCGCGGCGCTGCCGCGGGGAGACGAAAGCTTGCGCGGCGCTGCCGCGCGGGCCATCACGGGAAAGACACATCACCCGTCCGGATGGCGCCGATGAGCAAGCACCAAGATGCCCCCTACCGTCCCTGCGTCGGCCTCGCCGTGTTCAACGGCGCGGGCAAGGTCTTCCTCGGGCGCCGCATCGGCGGGCCGGAGCATGTGGACGCGACCCATTCCTGGCAGTTGCCCCAGGGCGGCATCGACAAGGGCGAGGAGCCGTTCGACGCCGCCCTGCGCGAGCTCTACGAGGAGACCTCCATCCGCTCGGTGACCAGGCTCGGCGAGATCGAGGACTGGCTCACCTACGACCTGCCCGGCCGCATTGCGGGCGAGGCCTGGAAGGGCAAGTATCGCGGCCAGACGCAGAAATGGTTCGCCTTCCGCTTCACCGGCGTCGACGCCGAGATCAACATCTCGCGGCCCGGCGGCGGCGCCCACAAGCCGGAATTCATGGACTGGCGCTGGGAAAGCCTCGACAAGGTGACCGAGCTCGTCATCCCCTTCAAGCGCAACGTCTATGCCGAGGTGGTGCGCGGCTTCCGCCGGTTCTCCGAGAGCTGAACTCCGCGCCGGGGGCGAGGAGGCTTCGACGACCCGGGCGCGGCGCGGGAATAAGGACCCCTGCGCGGGGTGGGCGGATGTTCCGGCTCCAGATGGATGGACACCCTGCCGCCGCCGGCAACGCCTGCGTCCGGCCCGGCGGCATGCGCCTCATCGACCTGTGCGGCGCCGCGGTGCAGACCTGCCCGGATTGAGCCGCCGCCGCGGCACAGAAGACTCCGGATCACGGAAGAGAACGGTGGCGGATTACATCCCGCGCGGACCGTGAAAACCACCCCGCGGGATGGAGCCCACCACAAGAACGCGCAAAATATTCGGAAAATACGAAGTTTATAAATCAATTATGACAGAAACTTCGAGTCGCGCCCCACCAGTATCCGGACTACCGCGTCATACGCCACATGATGTCCAGAATATCTGCATCATACCCGACTATTTTGTCTGTGGTATGACAGTCCGGACACCTCTGACTGTTGCCGTAGGGAGACAGTTATTGACAGCGACCTGCGTTATGACCAGCCATCCTGTTTCATTCGGGGGTGGGGAGCTTTACATGCGCGCGTCGCTGCTGGTTACAAACATTCTCGCCGTGCTGATCGCCGGCGGCGCCGCCCAGGCGGCCGACCTGGCGTCCAAGCCGGTGACCAAGGCGCCGATGGCGCCGGTCTTCAGCTGGACCGGCTTCTACGTCGGCGCCCAGGCCGGCTATGGCTGGGCGCAGAACGACTTCAGCAATTCCGTCGATCCGCTGAACCCGACGACCCTCAGCGTGGCAGATGCCGAGTTCAGCCTCGACGGCGGCTTCGTCGGCGGCCAGATCGGCTACAACTGGCAGATTTCCAACATCGTCCTCGGCGTCGAGGCGGACGCGGCGTGGGCCGACATTTCCGGCTCCGGCTCCTACTTCAACGGCGTCGCGCCGAGCTGCATCCAGAGCAACGATGCCTGCTCCTCGAAGATCGACGCGCTCGGCACCATCACCGGCCGCCTGGGCGTCGCCTTCGACCGCATCCTGCTCTACGCCAAGGGCGGCGCGGCCTGGGCCACCACCTCGCACACCGCCGGCAACACCGACCTCGCCTTCCCCGCCTTCAGCTACAGCGCCACCACCGATTCCACCCGCTGGGGCTGGACCGTGGGCGCCGGTGTCGAGTGGGCCTTCTTCAACAACTGGTCGGCGAAGGTGGAATACAATTACATCGACCTGGGCAGCAACCAGGTGACCTTCAACTTCACGCCCAACACCTTCATCAATCCCTACCAGGCGACGGTCGACCAGAACGTCCAGCTGGTGAAGGCCGGCATCAACTATCGCTTCTGAGAACGCCATCACTGCCGGCGGGTTCGCGCGACAGGCGCGGACCCGCCGGCAGGGCCCGCCTGGAACGCCCTGTTTGGAGGGCCCTGTCTGGAGAGCCCCGGCATCGCCGGGGCTCTTTCCATTTGCGGTCTTCTCACGCGGACGGAAGCGGACGCACCACCGGCCCCTTCGGGCTTACACCGGCCGGGCGGGACGCCGGCAAGGGGCGGGATGATGCGGGGGCGACGATCACCGCATCGGCCGGCCGACGGCGCAGCGCGACGGGAAAGGTCGACGGGCGCGGCGGGCCAAGGGGGAGGTGAAGGACGGATCGCAGGCGGGTCCCGCCTGCGGAGCGCCCGGCGGTCAGCTCGCGCCGGGCGTCACCAGATGCAGTCCGAGCACCATGATGCCCACGGCCGCGACCCAGCTTCCGCCGGCCCGCAGGGCGATGGGGCGCCAGGATCCGGTGGAGGGCACGTCATCGCCCCGTCCGCCGCCGCGCAGGAAGGCAAGGGCGGCGCCCGTCGCGAGCGTCATCACCACATAGCCTGACGCCATCACTCCGGCGAGAAACAGCACGCGGTCGGTGCTCGCGGCCATGGCCGCGCCATTCTGGTCGCCGTGCAGCAGGCCCATGATTCCGGCCGTGCCGAGGAGAACCGGAAGCGGAACGCGCAGCGCCGCCGCCACGGCGAGCCCGGTCGCCGCCACCAGCGCGAGGCCGAGGGCCGGGCCGAACGCCGGCTGCGGCAGCACCAGCGAGAGAAGTCCGCCGGCGAGCAGGGCGAGGGGAAACGCCAGGATGACCCAGCGCGCGCGCTGCGCCCCCTGGAAGGCGGCCAGCACCGCGAGGGCGATCCATGGCAGCACCTGCTGGAGATCGGTGAGGGGATGCAGGGCACCGCTGTAGAAATCGCCGAGCCGCGTCTCCACCAGATGCGCGTGCGCCGCCGTGGGCGCGCAGGCGAGCGCGGCCCCGGCGGCGGACAGGTGGATCCAGCGCGTCAAGCGGGCCTTCATGCGATGATCCCGACGGCGCCGAGGAGGAAATAAAGGCCCACGCAGCCGATGGCGGCGCCGCAGGCGCGCACCGCCCGGGCCCCGGCCTCCCAGCGCACCAGCACGCCGATCAGGATGCCGGTGAGATGCAGCAGGCCGGTGGCGGCGACGAAGCCGGCGGCAAAGGCCACCGCGTCCGCCGCATCGGGCAGCTCGCGGCCGTGGGCATAGCCATGGAAGACCGCGAACACGCCCACCATCACCGCCGCGACCCACAGGGGCGGCCGCGCGGCGAGCGCCACCATGACCCCGAGGGCGATGCCCGACAGGGCGATCACCGGCTCGACGAACGGCAGCGGCACGCCGAGCAGGCCGAGGACGCCGCCCACCGCCATCACCAGTGGAAAGGTGACCGGCAGGACCCAGATCGCCGGGTTGCCGAGCTGCGCCCCCCAAAGCCCCACCGCCACCATGGCCACCAGGTGATCGGCGCCGGTGAGCGGGTGGAGGAAGCCGCTGACGAGGCCGAGGGCCACGCCGCTGCCGGTATGGGCGAAGGCGGGCGCCAGCGGGACGGCGGCGAGGAGCCCGGCCAGCGCACCGCAGAGGAGCACGCGGGCGCTGGGGACGAGGTGTTTCATGGCGGCCTTCCTTGATCGGTTGCGGCGCCCCTCGGCGCCCGGGTCAGATGCGGGTGAGGAACCAGAACGAGGCGACGGAGCCGATCACGTAGGCGGGGATGGCGGCGCCCCAGCGCGGCAGCAGCGCCTGCGCCTGGCGGTGGGCCCAAAGCAGGGCCAGCACCGCCATGACGAAGGTGAGCTGGCCGATCTCCACGCCCACGTTGAAGAAGAAGAGCGCGATGGGCAGCGTCGCCTGGGGAATGCCGAGGGCGGTGAGCGCGGTGGCGAAGCCGAGCCCGTGCAGGAGGCCGAACGCGAACGCCACGCTCCAGGGATGCCGCGCGGTCAGCCCCGCCTCGCCGCGCTGCAGCTTCACGATCTCCACGCCGACGAACACGATGGAGAGCGCGATGGCGGCATTCAGCGGCCGCTCCGGCACGCCGACCCAGCCGAAGGTGGCGGCGGCGAGCGACAGGCTGTGGCCGACGGTGAAGGCGGTGATGGTCTTCACCAGCTTCCAGCCGCCCTTCACCAGCCAGATCAGGCCGAGCACGAACAGGAGATGGTCGATGCCGCGCAGGATGTGGTCGATGCCGAGATTGGTGTAGGTCTCGGCCAGATCGCGCCAGACCGCCATGTCGGTGCCCGGATCACGCGCGGCGGTGACGGTGGGCTTGGCGGCGCTCACCGTATAGACCTCCATCGGCCCCTCGTGGGGGATCACCCGGATGGTGGCCACCGACTGCCGGCTGCCGAGGCCCTGGAAGCTCAGCTGGCCGGTGATGCCGCGCGCGCCGCAGACGAGCTCCGGCGGCTCCCATGTGCAGTGGGGCGGGAAGATGGGCTGGAGCGTCATGTCCACCGGCGGCATGGTCCACTGGCCGATGAAGCGGCCCGGCGCGATCTCGCGCAGGGTGATCACCGCCATGGTGGCCTCGTGCGCCCGCGCCCCCGACGCCGGCGCCAGCACCGCCACGACGAGGCAGACGAGCGCCGCCACGAGGCCGCCCAGCGCGGCGAGGGCGCGACGGCGGACGGGGGCTTGCCCGCAGGGAGGCTGCGAGGGGTTCATGGCTCGCTGCGCCGGATCACATAGGCCTTGCCGAGGTCGCGGGTGGCGGCGATGGCGAGCACGCGCCGCCGCTCGTCCTTCCAGGCCTGCGCCACCTGGGAGCCCACCTCGTCCAGCTCCACCCGCCGGCCGGGCGCGAAGCTGTCGCGGCGCACCACGTGCCAGCCCGACGCGGACGGCAGGACCTGCCATTCCCCCGCCGGGGCCTCCACCAGCTGGTCGACGAAGTCCTTGCCGAAGGACGGCTCCAGCGTCTGCCGCGGCCGCTGCCCGAAGATGAGGGCGCGCAGCTGCACCTCCTCGGGCTCGGTGCCGGCGCGGATCTGCTCCAGCACGGCGCGGCTCTGCGCCTCGGCGTCCGGGCCGGTGAACGGCACGTCGATGAAGCTGACGAGGTCGGGAATGTCGTAGTTGGCGCGGCGCTTCTCGTACCAGGCGGCCAGCTCCGCCTGGCTCGGCTCGCTCACCTCGACGCCGTTGAAGATGAGCAGGCGCATCTTGTGGGTGATCCGGTCGCGGATCATCTCGTCGCCCTTGTCGAGCCCTTGCGCCAGCGCCTCGCGGAAGGTGATCTCGTTGAGGAGCCACACGTCGACCAGCTTGGCGAGCTCGTCGGCTCCCGGCGCGCGTCCCTCGTGCGTGCCCTTGAAGGCGTCCACGATGGATTGGCGCACCTCGGGGGTCACCTCGATCAGCCGCTCCTTGCTCACCGAGGGCGTGACGGCGGCATGCACGGCGAAGATCACCGCCCCCAGCGCCATGAACTGGACCAGCGGCTCGCGCACGAAGCGCCGCGCCCAACCCGGCGGCGTGTGGCCCGCTTCCCTGCGATCGCCCCCGGCCGCCCCGGCGGCCGGCTCCAAACCCGATGACGTCAAATCCCGTCCCCCGCGCCGCTCTCGCCTGAGTCGGATCGCCGATGCGGAGGCGCTGGCCTCGTCGGCGTTCCGGCCCTGGAATCCATCAAGGCGCACGCCTTGTCCGAAAGGCCTGCCCCGCAGCCATCCGGCGCGTGCGCCAGACGCCGGTCCGAGGCCGCCCAAATGCCGGCGAGAGACCGGCGGACGCCCCTGCCGTTTCTCGCGGCGCTTCTCCTACGGGCCGGGTGGTGTCGGGTTGATGACAGCGCCACAGAAATCTCACCTCGTCCTGCCGCGGGCCTTGCGGGAAATCCTTTGTCTGTAAAGAGCCGCCCTCGACTTTCCGCCGGCTGAACAGTTCTGTTATTCGGCTCACATCCTCCAGCGTCATCAAAGGTTCAGGAAGCGGTCACAGAACACCGGTAGTAGACCGCCATCGGATTCTGGACATCCGTTGTCAGCTGAGGGGTTGCAGAATGAAGAGCGGGGTGCTGGCGCATCAGTTGTTCGCGGGAGCTTCGGTTCTCGCGGTGGCCGGCGGAATGGGGGCTCTGCCGTCCACGCCGTCTTTCGCCGACAGCTACATGGCGGGCGACTTTCACAATCACACGCCGTGCTCGGACGGCCGGTCTTCCGTCGAGACGATGGTGAAGAAGGCGGTGCAGAGCTACGGCCTCGAATGGCTCGGAGCCGCGGACCACGGCGGCTCCAGCCCACGCGACTGCCGCGTGGACGACCCCGAGGGCGACGGCTCCACCACCGGCACGGGCAAGTTCTGGGACGTGGCGCCGGTGACCGTCGTCAAGGGCGACGTGGCCACCTCGCAGGGCCACCGTTCCATGTGGCGCTGGCAGAGCGCCGAAGAAATCATCTATCCCGAGCTGGCGCGCCTCGCGAAGCAGCTCAACAAGCCCATGCTCTACGCCGGCATCGAGACCAACGTGCCGGGCCACGAGCACACCTCGATGACCGTCATCGGCAACCAGAAGCCGCAGAATTTCGGCGGCAACACCGGTGATGCCAGCGGCGTGGCCGAGTTCGAATACCGCTTCGACCGCTCCGACACCGACTTCTCCAAGGGTGCGCCGAACCACAGCTGGGAAGGCAAGGTGGCGAACGCGTCGGGCTCCGGTTCCGGCACCGCCAACCACCAGAACAAGGCCGTCCCCAGCGTCCAGTGGCTGCAGAAATACTATCCCCTCGACAGCTACTACGTCCCCGCCCACCTGGAACGCGCCGGCGTGTTCAACCCGAACGGCAACAACGGGTTCAACATCGAGCATCTCCGTGACTTCAACAATGCGGGTCCCACCGTCGCGGTCGGCTTCGAGAGCCAGCCCGGCCACCAGGCCTCCAACAATCGCGGCGAATACCGCGCCGGCTTCTGCGGTACGGGCTGCGACTCGGTGGGCGTGACCACCTTCGGCGGCACCGGCATCTACGCCGCCAAGATCGGCGGCGTGTGGGACGCGCTCCTCGGTGAAGGCCGCAACTGGTTCTTCTATGCCAGCTCCGACTGGCACAATCGCGGCGCGTTCAGCATCTACGAGACGGGCTCGACCAACGATTTCTATCCCGGCGAGTACCAGAAGCTGTACATCCCGCGCCCGGCGACCGGCACGACCCTGCGCCCGCAGGTGGTGGTTGACGGCGTGCGTTCCGGCAACTCCTTCTCGGTCATGGGCGACCTGATCACCGGGGAGCTCTCCTACAAGGCCGAGGTCATCGGCTATGCGGCGGCCGGCTCGGCCAAGATGGGCCAGACCCTGGTGGTTCCACGTGGCCGCTCGGTCAAGCTCACCCTCGAGGTGAACGTGCCCACCGGCACCAACCACTCGCCGTACAGCTTCAACAACCCGTCGCTGGCCCAGATCGGCATCAAGGAGCCGCTCAACCGGCCGACCCTGCGCCAGGTGCAGTTCATCAAGGGCAACGTCTCCGGCGTGGTGGCGCCGACCAACGCCAATTACACCAGCGGCACCAACACCACCGCTGCGACCTTCGCCACCTTCAGCCCGAGCACCTGGACCGCGAACGGCACCAAGCGGACCATGGTGGTCACCATCCAGAACGTGCAGAACAACATGTACGTCCGGGCCCGCGGCAGCAACCTGCCGGCGTCCACGCCGGCCGAGACCGACGCCCAGGGCAACCCGCTCAACGACTGGGATCCGGAAAACGGCGCCCAGGGCCCCTACGTGCCTTGCACCGATGCCGCCTGCCCCTCGCACATGGTGGTGCGCGACGGCCAGAAGATCTCCAGCTACGACGTGGCCGGCTGGTCCGACCTGTGGTTCTACGTCAACCCCATCTTCATCCGCGTCGCCGACCAGCCGAAGCTGCTGGTGGAGACCAACGGCGCCCTCGCCGTGGCGCTGAAGAAGTGAGGCTCTGAAGATGTGAGGCGGGCCCGGCCGCGCGCCGGGGCCGCTCTCATCCCGCGTTCCGCCGGGGGCCATCAGGGCCCCCGGTTCGCTTTGTGCCGAGGCTCCAGGCTTGCCCATGTCCGATGCCAGCGCGGCCCCGGCCGCCACCGCCCGCGTCCGCCCGCGCCATATCCTCGCCGTCACCGCCATCGCCGCGCTGTCGGGCTTTGCCGGGCTCGGCTACGAGATCGTCTGGGCGCGGATGCTCGCCGTCGCCCTCGGGCATGAGATCGTCGCGGTGCTCGGGGTGGTCTCGGCGCTGTTCGCCGGCCTCGCGCTCGGCAGCCTGCTGCTCGGCCGCCGCATCGCCCGCAGCCCGCGGCCGGCGGCCTGGTATGCCGGCCTGGAGCTCGCCATCGGCCTGTGGGCGCTCTGCCTCATCCCGCTGGCGCCGCGCGCCGGCGACCTCGTCGCCGCGCTGGTGCCGGTGGATGCGGACGGGCTGCGGCAGTGGAGCATCGCCTTCGCCCTGCCCTTCGTGCTGCTGCTGCCGGCGACCCTCGCCATGGGCGCCACCCTGCCGGCGCTGGAGGCGGTGCTCGCGCCCCTCCTCGCCGCGCGGGCCGCCGTGGGGCGGGTCTATGCGGCGAACACGGCGGGCGCCGTGGCCGGTACCCTCGCCACCGCCTTCCTGATCATCCCCGCCCTCGGCCTGTCGGCGACGCTGCTGGTGTGCGCGGCGCTCAATTTCGCCTGCGCGGCGCTGATGGTTGCCGGCGCGGCGACCCCGCTCGCGGATGGCGCCCCGCCGGACCGGGCCGGCCCCCCGAGGGTTGCCCCGGACGTTTCCCGGCGCGCCTCCCGGAGCGCCTCTTGGCGCGGGCTCGCGCCACTGTTCGTCACCGGCCTCCTCGGCATCGGCTACGAGGTGCTCACCGTCCGGGTGCTGAGCCAGATCCTCGAAAACACCATCTACACCTTCGCCATCCTCCTTTCCGCCTACCTCGCCGGCACGGCGCTGGGCGCGGGGGTGCGCAACCGGATGGCTCGGACCTCCGACACGGCCGCGCTCACCCGCACCCTGGTCACGGCGACCGGCCTCGCCTGCCTCGCCGGAGCCGCGCTTCTCGGCGTCTCGGACGACGCGTTGGCCGGACTGCGGGCGTGGCTGCCGGCGACGATGGAAGGCCGCCTCCTCGCCGAGCTCGGCATCGCGGCGCTGGCCTTCCTGCCGCCCACCGTCGCCATGGGCGCGCTGTTCACCCAGTTGGCCCAGGACGCCAGCGACAGGGCCGGCGGCGTCGGCCCCGCGCTCGCCGCCAACACGCTGGGGGCGGCGCTGGCGCCGATCCTGTTCGGCCCGCTCCTGCTGCCGCTGATCGGCGCCAAGCTCGCCTTCGCCTTCATCGCCTTCGCCTACCTGCTGGCGCTGCCGGACCTGCGGCGGCCGAGCGTCTCCGCGGCGGCCCTCCTCGGCGCAGCGACGCTCGCCCTGGTGCTCGCCCCGGTGTCGCTGCGGCTGGTGCGCATCCCGCCGGGCGGGGCGCTGCTGTGGCACCGGGACGGGGTGATGGCGGCGGTGAGCGTGGTGCGCAACGGCGCGGGCGATCAATATCTCCAGGTGAACAACCATTTCCGCATGGGCGGCAGCAGCTCCGCGCGATCGGACCAGCGGCAGGCGCACATTCCGCTGCTGCTGCATCCGGACCCCAGGCGGGCGTTGTTCCTCGGCCTCGGCACCGGGGCCACCCTGTCGGCGGCCGGCGACCATCCGGGCCTGGTGGCGGACGGGGTGGAGCTGGTGCCGGAAGTGGTGGAGGCGTTCGCGCTGTTCGACCGCTCGGCCCCGCAGATCGGCCGCAATGGCGACATCCGGACCCACGTGGCCGACGCCCGCCGCTTCGTGCGCGCGCCGGGCGAAGCCTATGACGTGATCGTCGCCGACCTCTACCACCCCTCGGTGGATGGCTCTGGCGCGCTCTATGCCCGCGAGCATTTCGCCGCCGTCCGCGCGCGCCTCGCCGAGGGCGGCCTGTTCTGCCAGTGGCTGCCGCTGCACCAGCTCGATCTGGCCACCCTGCGCGTCATCGTGCGCACCTTCCTCGACACCTTCCCCGATGCCAGCGCCTATCTCGCGCAGTTCAGCGTGGAGACGCCGCTGATCGCCCTCGTCGGCCGGAAGGCGCCGACGACCTATCCGGCCGACTGGCTCGCCCGCCGCGTCGCCGACCGCGCCCTCGGCGCCCGTCTCTCGGCCCTCGACATGGACGACCGCTTCTCCCTGTTCGGCCTCTATCTCGCCGGCGCCGAGGCCCTGCGCGCCTTCGCCGGGCCGGGACGGCTCAACACCGACGACCGCCCGGTGGTGACCACGCAGGCGCCACGCGTCGCCTATGCCGAGGCCGACACCCCCGCCGACCGCCTCGTCGCGCTGCTCGCGGCGCTCAAGGCAGATCCGGCGGACCTGCTCCAGCCGGCGGACGCGGAGGCCCGCCGCCACCTCGCCGCCTATTGGCAGGCCCGCGACGGCTACCTGCGGATGGGCGCGCGCACGCTGGCGGCGAAGGGCCCGCGCAACCTCATCGGCGACATCGCGCCCCGCCTCGTGGAGCTGGTGCGGATGAGCCCGGATTTCGAGGCCGCCTACCTGCCGGTGCTGGCCATGGCGCGGCAGCTCGCGATCAGCGACCCGGCGGCGGCGCGCCGGCTCCTAGAAGCGCTGGATAGCGCAAATCCGAACCGATCCGAGGCGCGGCGCCTGCGGGCGGCGCTGCCGCCGGGCTAGGCTCGGGCGGCGCGTCCCCGGCCGCCGCCACGGTGAAGGGGATGGACCCGCCATCGGCATGGAAGTGGCGGCGCAGATAGCCGTTCCATTCGATCAGGTACTTGCCCGGCGGCAGGGGTTCGGTGACGCGGAACGACGTCGCCCGCACCTGCGCCGCCGGACGCGTCCAGTCGGTCGGCCGCAGGCTGTTGTCGGCCAGCGCCACCACCCGCACCTCGTTGAGCTCGAACTCGTCGGTGAAGTCGATGCTCACCGCCGGCCGCGGGTCGTCCAGCACGGCGTTGGCGTTGGGGACGGACTGGTCGAAGGCGCACTGGGCCCGCGCCATGCTGCCCGTGCCCGCCATCAGGCCGGCGAGCAGCGCTGCGCCGAGGAAGAGCGATTTCATCGTCGTCTCCGAGATCACGAGAAGCGGATGGCGTAGCCGAAATTGTCGAGCCGGTCGGGGATCGCGTTGAAGGCGATGGAGATGCGCCGGGCACCTTGGTTCACCGGCACCTCGTGCAGCAGATGGCTCGGGAACATCACGAGATCGCCGGCATTCGTCTGCGGCATGGCCCATTTTCCGCCGTTGAAGGCGTTGATGCGGGCGTTCGGGTTGGTATTGCCGAAGATGAAGCCGGTGCCGCCCAGGGCCTTGTGGAACACGAGGTTCGCGGACGGGTGCGCCGGGGTCAGGTAGATCACCCCGGAGATGAAGCTGTTGGCATGGGTGTGGATGGCCTGGCGCCCACCGGGCTCCAGCACGTTCACCCAGATCTCCTTGATCTGCCAGTTGAGCGCCTCGCCGAACAGCACCTCGCCGAATTCCACCACCTTCGGCAGCACCCGGCCACCCAGCGTCGCGAACAGGCTGTTCGTCTCCGCGCCGGCCACCGGCGTGTGGGAGAGGAGGTCCGAATAGGCGTTGGTGAGGGTGGTGGCCTCGACCGCCTCGGCGGCCAGGGCGGAGGCCTCCGGCGCCTCCAGCAGGCCCTCCACCCGCATCACGGGCGTCGGGAACAATCCGATGATCTGGCTCACGCTGTCCGGTCCGGCAAGGGGAAGGATGGCGCGCACTTTCCTCACCCCCCATGACCGCCCGATGACGACCGCCCGATGACGACCGCCCCCGGCGTCAATGGCTGGACTCCAGATCGGCCGGCGACGGCCGGGAGCGGCGCGGGGCGATGATGTGGTCCGCCGTCGCCCGCATCCCCGCGGGGCGGGCGGGGGCCCCGTCCGGCTGGCGCCCCGCCGGCGCGGCGAGGCCGCCGCCGTCGCGCTGTGGCAGCGCCAGGATCGCGGAGGCGCGCCCGCTTTGCAGCAGGGTATCGCGCAGGCTGACGGTGCGCAGCACCCACCCCTCGTGCGCCTCCCCGGCCCTGAGCCGGATCACGCCGCCGGTCGCCGGATCGAGGAAAATGGCATAGCCCTCGCCGGTGCCGACCACGGTGCCGATCAGGGTCAGACGCGGCTGCGCCGGCGCGGCGGCGACCGGCACCGGCACATCGGGCGGCGGCGGCGGCGCACCCTCCGGGGGCGCCGGGGGGCGCCGGGTGGGGGAGAAGATCGGCCGCTCCCGCGTGGCGGAGAGGGCGTCGAGCGGCACCGACCACAGGGGATTGCCCCGCGGCGCCGGCATCCGGCCCGGCGCGCCCGCGCCCGCTTCGCCCGCGCGCAGCTCCGCCGTGCCGGCGGGCGGCGCCGGCAGGTCGAGATCCTCCGCGCCGACGGGCGTGGCAAGGCCGGCGAGGAGCGCCCCGATCAGGCCCGCGAGCATCCGCCGGATCCGCTTCATCGCACGCTCCGCCATTGGCCATAAACGGTCAGCGTGACCTGCAGGCGCCCGCCCTCGCGCGTCTCGCCGGCGCCGGAGGCCGCCGACCCCTGGGCCACGAGCTGGTCCACGAACAGGAACGGCTGGCCCGCCTCCAGGTCGTAGAGCAGCTTCTGCAAGTCCGCCTGCCCGATCTCGAGGCTGGCGGCCAACGCCAGGAAGCCGGCGCCGTAGGGGGTCCCCTCCAGCTCGACACGGGAGGAGGTGATGCGGCCGCCGCAGCGTGCCACTGCCGCCGCCACCCGCTGCATCAGGTCGGCGCCGGCCACCGTCACCGACGGCCCTTCCAGGAACGGCGAGCCGGCCGCGACGTCCGGGGTGCCGTCCGCCCCCGCGCGCGCCGGTCCCCGGCCCTGCATCCGGTCGAGGCGCGCGCGCGCCTCCTCCACCGCCGCCCGCCGCGCCAGGAGATCGCCCACCGCGCCGCAGGCGACGAGCACCAGCACCGCCACCAGGGCCCCATAGGCCAGCGTGGCGAGGAGCGCGGCGGGGCGGGAGGCCGGCGCGGCGCTCACCGGGCCCCCTCCGGCGGGACGGCGATGCGGGCCTCGATCTCGAAGCGCTCGCCGGCCTCGCCCGGCTGGCGGGTGGTCGGCGCGACGAAGGTGGCCTGGGTGAAGGCGCGCGATTGCTCCATCAGCCGGATAAGGGCGGGCGCCTCGCGCGAAATCCCGGCCACCTGCACCCTGTCCCCGTCCATCTGCCAGGCGGTGACATGGGTGTCGTCGGGCAGCACCCGCGACAGGGCCTCCAGCACCAGCACGGTGGACTGGCTTTCGCGCTTGCGCTGCTCGAGCGCCCGCAACGCCGCGCCCCCGGCCCCCTGCGCCGCGCCGCCGGCGGTGAGGGCGCGGCGATGGGCGGCGATGCGCGCGTCGATGTCGTCGCGCTCGGCATCGAGGCCGCCGCCGGCGATCTCCGAGGCGGCGAGGGCGAGCGTGGCCAGCACCGCCGCCGCCGCGAGCACGGCGAGGAGCGCGCGACGCACCCGCGCCAGCCCGGATACGCCCGCCATGGCCGGATCGAGACCGCGCAGCAGGACCGGCCCCGCGCCGCCGACCGCCGCGATGGTGACGGCGACGGAGCCCGCGCCCATCGTCCTGAGGCAATGGAGAGGCGGTTCGACCCGCGCGCGGGGCGCCGCCAGGACGGTGAGGCGCAGGCGCTCGTCCGGCATCATCACGGGCGGCGTCCAGCCATAGACCGCCTCGCCCGCCGTCCAGGGCGTCAGGCGGTCGATCTGCGCCCGCACGATGCCCTCGAGAAAGGGCGCCGCCCCGGCCGGAAGCTCCAGGGGGCGTGACAGGAAGCGGGCGGGATCGAGGGCGAGCTCGACCGCGCGCCCCTTCACCCGCGCGGCGACCTCCGGAGACGGAGCGTCCGGTGGCCCGGCGAGCGGAAAGCCCGTCGCGCCCCCGTCCGGGCCGGCGAGGCTGAACATGCCGGCCGCGCTTTCGCCGATCCGCACCGCCCGCAGGGGCCGCAGGCCGGCGAGGACGGCGGCGACGACGCCGGCCACCGTGTCGATCCAGCGCGAGAAGGCGTCGAGGGCACGGTCGAGGATCGCCGGGGCGGGCGGGCGGGCGCCGGTTCGGGTCATGGCCTGCGTGCCTTTTCGGCGCGGGGCGGAAGCTCCATCGGCCCGTCGAGATCCTCGCGCCACGACAGCACGCGGTAGGGATCGGTGCCGAAGTCGCGCACCAGGATCACCGCCTCGGCGGCGCGCTGGCGGCCGCCGTCGAAGGCGATGCGCACGCTCACCCGCACCGCGTCGCTGCGCTCGGCGGGCGGCGCGGCCGGGGCGGTGCCGGCCGGCACGGCGGCCGGCGCGGAGACGGCGGGACGCAGCGCATCGGGCAAGGCGGCGCGCACCACCGGATCGGCCTCGTCGGCATTGACCGCGCCTCGCCCGCTGAACACCGTCACGTGGGCCAGCGCGGCGCCAACCAGGGCGGGCGGCAGGCCGGCCACGCGCCAGATCTCGTCCACATGCACGAACGGCGCGCCGCGCGGGCCGTGACCGAGGCCGGCATCCCGGTAGATCGCCGCCTCGGCCTCCTGCGCGCCGGAGGGCGGTGAGCGGAAGGCGAGGATGCGGTCGGCGTAGCCATCCGCCGCCTCCGGCTGCGCCCCGAGGGCGACGAACAGCCCGGCGAGCAGCTCGCGCGGCGCCGCGTTGAGGTCGATGCGTGCCGCCTCGTCCCGGAACTCGGCGACGACGGAGGCCCGCCCCATCCGCAGGCTGACCTCGCCGTGGGTGGGGCGCCGGTCCTTGGGCACGGACACCAGCCGGTAGGCCGAGAGCTCGACGGCGGCGGTGGCAAGGCTGCGGGCAAGGTGGCCCTCGTCCCGCGCCGCCGACGCCATGGCGGTGCCGGAGACGTAGACGGAATAGACCGCGACGAAGCCGGCCAGCGCCGCGAGGATCCACAGCACGGCGACGAGGATGAAGCCCCGCGTTCCCTGGCGTGGCGGCGGCCGGTGAGGGGCGCTCATGGCGGCCCCCCCGGTCCGGCGGCCGCGCCGTCGCCCGGCGCCGTGGCGCCGGTGGGCTGCGCCTTGCCGCAGATGCGCAGCGTCTCCTCGCCCGCGCAGGCCGCCGGCAACTCGGCCCGGATGACGACGGCGGTGGAGGCGTCGAGGACGCGGCCGGTGCGGGTGTCGCGGACCACGATCCGCACCGCGCGCGGCAGCACGTCGGCGCCGGTCCAGCGGTCGATCCACACGCCGTCGCGGCCTGAGAAGGAGAAGGAGGCCCGGTAGGCGGCGGCGAGCAGCCCCACCGGCGGGCCGAACGGCGGGGCTCCCGCCTCGGCGAGGCGCGGCACGAACGCCGCCGTGCGGCGGACGAGGCCGGCGCCCCGGGCCTCGTCCGCCGCCGCGAACGCGACGATCTCCAGCCCCGGCCCCGCATTGGGGCCGAACGCCGTGCGCACGAAGGTCACCGCGGAGGCCGAGCCCTCGAACAGCGGCCGGCGGCTGTCGAGGCTGGCCGGCACGAACTCGGCCGCGGCAATGTCGGCGGCGAGGCGGTCGACGGCGAGGGCGAGCAGCTCGCCCGCCTCCACGCGGGCGAAGCCGCGCCGCCACTGGGGCAGCCACTGGGCAGTCACCATGGCCACCGCGCCCACCACGAGGCCCGCCAGGACCAGGGCGACCAGCACCTCCACCAGGGTGAAGCCGGCGGTGGCCCGGCGGGAGCGCGGAACGACCCTCATTCGGCGGCGGCCCGCACCAGGCGGACGGTCTCGATCACCAGCAGGGCGCCGGAGGGCGCGCGCACGCGGATCAGCACGTCCATGGGCGCCCAGCGCCCGCCCCCGGGGCCGCCGGCCGCATCCGGGCCGCTCCCCTTCCCGCCATCGCCGCCGCCATCTTCGCCACCGACGGCGAGGGGCCGCACGTCCATGCGCCAGCGATGGCCGGCCACCTCCCCGTCGGTGCGGCCAACCGCGAGGTCGCCACGGGCGGGGATGCCGGTCTCGACGGCGCGCGCGGTCTGCAGCAGGCCCACATGGGCGTCGAGGGCCCGCGAGCCCCGCGCGCTGGTGCCGGACACCTGGGCGATGGCGCCGAGGCAGGCCGCCGCGACCGCCAGCGCCACCAGCACCTCGATGAGGGTGAAGCCGGCCCCGCCCCCGGCGCCGGTGCGCGGCGCGCGCGCCGGCCCGTCGGGGCAACGCTCAGGAGCTGCGGCGCGGGACAATCTCGACCCCTCCGGTGAGCCAGTTCACCCGCACCTCGTAGGCCGCGCCGTTCCGCGCCAGGGTGAGGACGCCGCCGCACGACAGGCC